>Ga0255774_10000033_pt1 | contig 128010 bp, 80 predicted proteins | sample 101ome_17_FD_179972 | JGI IMG/M metagenome (GOLD analysis project Ga0255774, IMG submission 179972) | Coastal salt marsh microbial communities from the Groves Creek Marsh, Skidaway Island, Georgia - 101407AT metaG (version 2) | ecosystem: Environmental > Aquatic > Marine > Intertidal zone >... | reverse complement strand
TAGAAGACGCGCACGTGCGCGAAAACACATTGCATATAATATAAGTACGCATTGAGCATCATATTATCATTACGTTCCAGTCTACCACCGCGCGACGACTACTTGCCCAAAACGCTCGCGACGTTTTCCACCGGTCCCTCTCCCGTCACCAACGCCTGAACCGCGCACCCGAGAAACGCAATCATCGCCAATCGACCGTGTTTGATCTCCATCACCTTTTGCTTTTCAAACTCGTCCGCGTCGTCGGCTAACTTGAACGGATCGAACGGGGCGCCGCCCGGATAATCCTTATCTCCGGGCAAATACACGCCGACTGGTTCGAGCGAGTTGATGCCGACGTACCTCGCGTATTCGGGACCACCCATCAACACGAGTTGACACGCAGCGATGATGGCGATCCCCGAGCCACCCGCGATGTGAAACCCACCGAGTCCGAGATAATCGAGCGCGATGTCGCTGTTCATCTTCGCCGCGCCCACCTTCCACCACACCGGTTCGCCCAACTCGGCGATGCCGTTTCTATCTAAAAGTTCCGGCACGGCTGCCCCCACGACGCCCAGCATCGCCCACCTCGCGTGTAACAGCTCCAACTCACGATATCGCGCCATCTTTTCCCCGGTCTCATCGTCTCTCGCCAAACCGAGAGGATCGAATCCCGCGTCTCCGCACAGTCGTCCGTCGAGATGGTCCGGATACTCGTATTCGAGGAAATCTCCCAAGAATTTCACCCGATCCACACCGTAATACGGGCTTCTCGCCCGCGCCTCCGCGCGCTCTCGCTCTCGTCTCGCCTTTTCTCTCTCCAACGCCGGTCTCTGCGCCTCGATGTTCGCCATGAGCGACTCGCCGAACTCCGTCTTCGATATGACGGTGAGCGCGACGATTGGCGCCGCGGATAAGAGAAAGCTCGCGTTTTCACCGAGCGCGCGCACTAGTCCGACGCCACCGGCGACGCCGAACGTGACGTAAAACAACGGTGAACTGATGATGTCACCCAGCGCGCTGTTCACGGACGCAGACGTCGTCGTGGCGTCGACAGCATCGTCGACAGCATCAACGATGGCATCGGTCGTCGTCTCTCTCGCGTCATCGTCACCCGCGCGAGGTCGAGAGACGCGCGCGAGACGCGCGCGAGACGTCCGGAACCCTCGACACGGACGCGTGATGGCGGCGAGGCGCGCGCGCGCGGTCGTCGCGGTCGCCATCGAATCGAAATTGAGATCGAATTCCGCCGAGAGTCGTCGAGTGTCGCGCAACTCGCTATGATTACAAATTATGAACAATCGTCCACACGCACGCACGCGTCATGAGGACTCCTTCCCCGTCCCCGCACCGTCCCCAGTCGTCGTCGCACCGCTCGGCCCGTCCACGACATCCTCCGTCGCGTCCCCACCCTCGCTCTCCGTCGCGTTCCCGCCGCCGCTCGCGCTCGAAGTCGCCACGCTCGACAACCATTCCGCCAATCCCCGCACTCCGCTCATCGCCTCCGCGCACGCCCGCTCCACCCCACTCTTCGCGTACGCCACCGTCCCCACCGCCCCGTTCGCCCCGTTCGCGAACGAATTCAACCATTTCGGCGGCCCTTCGCACCCGAGCGCCGCGCACAGCGCCTCGCAAAAGTGATTGCAGTTGCGTCCCAACACGTCGTAATCCGTCCCCATCCACGTCGCTCGCAGCGCCGACACGCACGCGGCGACTCTGGCCGGACTCAGCGACGTCACGCCGAGCGGGACCGACTCTCTGTACGCGTACATGGGGTTTTTCCTAGGCGCGCAGCGATACACCCCCGTGCCCTCGGGACAGTATCCGAACGACCACTCGTCGCCGAAGATTTCCACGCCGCCGTGGAATATCCCGCCCACGCACAGCGCGTCTCGGGTGAGGGTGTTCAGGGACGTCACCGCGGAGCTGATGTGGGCGTTCTCGGCGTGTTTAATGTCGTACACACTGAGCGTGACGAGCGCCATGATGAAATGGATCGCTGGGCGTCGTCGAGTGGCGAATGGGAACGAATGGGCGCCCCACAGCGCGACGCGCGAAGTGGCGCGCCGTGGGTGCGCGCGGGCGATGCAGACGATCGCGCGAACGACGATGTTTCTCACGAGCGCGCGCACGGCGACGCGGGCGAGCGCGGTGAGCGTCACGAGGCGTGGGCCCGCGACGACGGGGCGCAGGGCGGCGGTGGGGTCAGCGTCGTCGACGGTGACGATGACGACGCGCGCGACGCGCGGGGGCGAGGAGGGCGCGACGGAGGGCGGCGGGAAGACCAAATCAAAGCCCAAGGGCGATGGGAAGGGGAAGCGCGGGAACGCGAGCGCGGTGGCGATCACGAGTTCGCCCGAGGAGGTGAAGGCTCTTCGCGCGAAGAAACTCGACGCGTTGGGGGCGATCGGGCAACGCGGGTTCGAGTATCGGTACGATCGAACCAAGTACTGCGATGAATTGCAGCGTGAGCATGAGGGTTTGGAGAATGGAGTCGAGATCGAGGGGTCGAGCGAGCGCGTGTGCGGACGGGTGATGGCGAAACGGTCGTTCGGGAAGTTGGCATTTTTATCACTGCAAGACGAGCGAGGAAGCGTGCAATTGTTTTGCGATAAGAAGAGACTGGAGGAGACGAGTCCGGGGGCGTTTGAGATGATTGTCGAGTTGATCGACGTCGGTGATATCATCGGCGTGTGCGGAAGCGTGAAGAGAAGCGATAAGGGGGAGTTATCCATCGTTCCGGCGCAGGTGCAAATGTTGACGAAGGCGTTGTTACCTCTTCCGGATAAGTGGCACGGGTTGACGGACGTCGAGAAGCGTTACCGTCAGCGGTACGTGGATTTGATCGTATCGCCGGACGTGCGGAACACCTTCAAGGCGCGCTCGAACATCATCTCCACCATTCGACGCATGCTCGACGACGACGGCTTTTTGGAGATGGAGACGCCGGTGTTGCACACGCAAGCCGGAGGCGCGGACGCCAAGCCGTTCAACACCTTTCACAACGCGCTCGGCATGCAACTCACGCTGAGAATCGCCACCGAGCTTCACCTGAAGCGTCTCATCGTCGGCGGTTTCGAGCGCGTGTACGAGCTCGGTCGCGTCTTTCGCAACGAAGGCTTGAGCACGCGTCACAATCCGGAATTCACGTCCATCGAGGTGTACCAGGCGTACGCGGACGTCACGGATATGTTGGAGCTTACAGAGGAGATGATTTGTCAGTGTGCGATGCGCGCGTGCGGTACGTTGACGATTCCGTACGGTGACTTGACGATCGATCTCAGCCAGAGACCGTGGCGACGAGCGCCGATGAACGACTTGGTCAAGGAAGCCACCGGTGTCGACGTCATGGCGTTCGGCGACGACTTGGAAGGCGCCAAGGCGGCGGCGATTCCCGCGCTCAAGGCACACTCGAAGAAAGCGGGCGAAGGCATCAAGGGCGTCAAGGCGGCCGCGAGCGTCGGACACGTCTTGAACGAAATGTTTGAAGCCGCATGCGAGAGCGACTTGATTCAGCCCACCTTTGTGCTCGACCACCCGCTCGAGATTTCTCCGCTCGCCAAGCCCCACCGCAGCAAACCCGGGGTGACGGAGCGTTTCGAACTCTTCGTCGTCGGTCGCGAGCTCGCCAACTCGTTCAGCGAGCTCACGGACCCGATCGACCAGCGTCGTCGTTTGGAGCAACAAATCGTCACGCACGCCCAGACGAGCGCGGCGCAACGCGAAGCCGCCGCGGCGACTGGTAAGGAGGAACTCAAGGCGCTCGACGACGAATCGTATGAGGTCGAAATGGACGAAGATTTCGTCACCGCGCTCGAGTACGGCATGCCGCCGACCGCCGGCATGGGTCTCGGCGTCGACCGTCTCGTCATGCTCTTGACCAACTCGCCGTCCATTCGCGACGTCATCGCGTTCCCGCTCTTAAAGAAGCAAGAGTGAGCGCACCACTAATTATTCATTTTTTGTTTCAAACCACTAAGACTATAGTTCTAAACTTGCAACGGCGCATTTGCATGTTCTCATCCAACCGTTCGCTCGCCCAACGCCGCCAACGCTCGCCGAAACGCCGCGTTCCCCTCCATTCGCTCCCCCACCTCCCCGAACGCGTCGCACGCCGCCTCCGCGTACGCCTCCGCCAGTTGATCGAAATCCTCTCGCACCGTTCGCTCGCTCACGTCCTCCCCGTACTCTAATATCATGCGCGTCCTCGCGCACGACACGTATCCGAAACACGCGCCGTCGTGCGCGCGATGACACTCCCCCAAATACCTCGACGGCGTCGTCGCCCCGAACGCGCGAATCTTCGCGTCCACGGCGTCGAGCGCGGCGTGTGCGCGCACGAGTGAGGCGCTGTGTGCGCGCGCGTCGGTGATCGTCGTCAGTCATTCGTCGTCGAAGTGCGTCGAGACGAGTCGTTGGCGCGTTCGAGCGTCGCGGCGCGCGCACCCGCCCCCGGTGTCGCGTTTCGCGCCGACGTCGGACGCAAACACGAGCGCGTTCTCCGCCGACGCGATCGCGACGTATCGAGGCCGCGCGCGCGTCGACGGCGCGGTCGGATTCATGGCGCGCGTCACCGAGTCACGTCGTGAATCGACGGATGCGTCATACGCCCGCGCGCGTCGGTCGACCGTCGACGCGCGTCGCGACATGTCGCTCGCGGACGGTGACGGTGCGTCCGGTGATGACGCGCGCGCGCGCGCGTCCGAATCCACGCGCGGCGTCGACGCCAAGGCGTTTTGGGACGACGCATTCGGAAATCGCGCCAGCGCAGCCAGCGCTGGAACCGGTACGTCGCCTGCGCCGGCGACCGGCGCCGGGCCTGGCGCGCCGCGAGGCGGTGTGGACGGCATCGGCACGCTGTTCTCTCGAAAGGCGTCGCGGTTGCGTCGGAACTCGTCCGAGGATTTGCCGTTGATGTCGAACCTTCGCCTGACTGCCAAGCCGACGTCGACGGGGGGTGAGGCGACGGAGGGTCGGTACGCGTCGACGACGGTGGACGCGGCGCGCGAGACCCCTCGACATAGTGGCGTGTCGTCGTCGTCGTCGTCTAGAGTGGAGGAATGGTTGGAACAGAGCGCGCGGGTGAACGTGGGGGAGGGGCCGCCGTTGCGGCAGGCGCCGCCGGAGCCGGAGCTGTCGAGCGCGCAACGAGAGCGTGCGGTGCACGAGCGCGCGCGCGCGCAGTCCGGCGTCGGTGCGGACGACGGTATGTCTGTGATAACTCCTGTCGATCGGTCGAGGATCGGACACGCGGGAAGACAGGTGCACTCGTTTGAACGGAGTCGCGCGCTCGCGCCGAGCGCGAGTCATCGCGCGGTGCACCATCGAAGAAAAGATTCACTCTCCACCGCGGACGCGTTTAGCGTGGACATCGAGAGCGACGGCGCGGACAGACACGCGTCACCGTTCGCGGACTTGACGACCACCATCCTCGACCGTCCGCACGAGTACGTGGACGACGCGGAGATGGGCGCCGACCACTTGGCGCACAAGGAGCTCTTGTGGAAATTGTCGAGCACGTACCTCTCCAACGACGTGGGGAGTCTCCAGCGTTCGCTCGTGCGTCACGTCGAGTACACGTTGGCTCGACGACGATACAAGTTCGATAAGGGGTCGTTCTATCAAGCCACCGCGCACTCGGTTCGCGATCGGTTGATCGAACGGTGGACGGATACGCAGCAATACTGGGCGAAAAAGGGGGCCAAAAAGGTGTACTATCTCTCGCTCGAATTCTTGATTGGACGATCGCTCGGGAACGCGGTGTCGAATCTCGGCCTCAGAGGATCGTACGGCGAGGCGTTGCGTCAGATTGGATACGATCTGGAGGACATCATGTCTGAAGAGAAGGAACCCGCGCTCGGGAACGGCGGTTTAGGGAGGCTGGCGTCGTGTTTTCTCGACACGCTCGCGACGCAAAACTATCCGGCGTGGGGGTACGGAATACGGTACAAGTACGGCATGTTCGAGCAAAGGATAATCAATGGGAAACAGGCCGAGTTTCCTGATTACTGGCTAACCGATGGGAACCCGTGGGAGGTGGAGCGATTGGACGTTCAATATCCGGTTCGATTGTTCGGCCACGTACGCGAGTTTCAAGACCCGAGCGGAAACACGCACCGCGCGTGGGAAGGCGGTGAGGTGGTCATGGCGCAGGCATACGACACGCCGATTCCTGGTTACGGTACGTATAACACGAATAATATGCGTTTATGGAGTAGCAAACCGTCGCACGAATTCGACTTGGCGTCTTTCAACGCCGGTAATTATTACGGCGCCGTCGAGGCGAAGGAGCGTTGCGAGAGCATCACCTCGGTGCTTTATCCGAACGACACCACGGAAGAAGGGAAACGGCTGCGTCTGAAACAGCAGTATTTCTTCGTCAGCGCGACGCTTCAAGATATTCTCCGTCGGTTTAAAAAGAGCGTCGGGCGCGGCTCCGTGACGATGAAGGACATGCCGGACAAGGTGGCAATTCAACTGAACGACACGCATCCCGCGATCGCGATTCCAGAGCTCATGCGCCTACTCATGGACATCGAACGATTGAGTTGGGACGAGGCGTGGGAAATCACGCGAAAAGTCTGCGCGTACACGAATCACACCATTCTTCCGGAGGCGTTGGAAAAGTGGCCGGTGCCGATGATCGAAGACCTGTTACCAAGACACATGCAAATCATCTACGAGATCAACCATCGTTTCCTGCTCGAAGTGAGGGCGCTCTGGCCGAATGATAACCATCGTTTGGCCGCCATGAGCATCATCGAAGAGTCGTATCCGAAAATGGTTCGCATGTCGCATCTGGCTGTCATCGGTTCGCACACCGTCAACGGAGTGGCGATGATTCACACGAAGCTGTTGAAATCGGTACTCTTCCCAGACTTTTTGCTCATGTGGCCCGAGAAGTTCATCAACGTCACGAACGGCGTGACGCCACGACGGTGGCTGTTACAGGCGAACCCGGCGTTGTCGAGTATTTACACCGGGATGGTCGGGCCGGGATGGGTGAACGATCTCATGCGTCTCGAACCGATTAAAGGCATGGCGAACGACACTCAGTTTAGACAGCGATGGCGCGCGGCGAAACAAAATAATAAACACGTGCTGGCTGAGTGGCTGTATCGCAACATGAACATTCGGGTCAACGTGAACGCGTTGTTTGATATGCAAATCAAGCGTATTCACGAGTACAAGCGGCAATTATTAAACGTCCTCGGAATCGTGCATCGGTACGCTGAGATTACCCAGGCGACGCCGGAACAGCGAAAAGAAATAGTTCCTCGCGTACACATCATCGCCGGCAAAGCGGCGCCGGGATACGTGTTGGCAAAGAATATCATCATGCTCGTCTGCGCCGTCTCCGAAGTTGTCAACGCCGACGCGGCGTGCCGCGATTTGTTAAAGGTTGTGTTCGTTCCCAACTACAACGTTTCGACTGCAGAGATGCTCATACCGGCGAGCGATATTTCGCAACACATCTCCACCGCTGGCATGGAAGCCAGTGGGACTGGGAACATGAAATTCGTCATGAATGGCGGTTTGCTCGTCGGAACGATGGATGGCGCGAATATCGAAATCGAACAGGCCATCGGCGAAAATAATATGTTCACGTTCGGAGCGACCGCGGATCAAGTCACCGCGCTTCGCCGCACGATCGCGCACAATCCGCCGAAGATCGATGCGAGATTACAGCGCGCGATGGGCATGATTCGCGCGGGCGTTTTCGGTAAGCCCGAAGACGGCGCGTTTAATCAGCTCTTGGATTCCATCGATCCGCGTCGTGACGTTTACCTCATCGCGCACGATTTCCCTTCGTACTTGCGAGCGATATCTGAAGCAGACGCGGCGTATCAGTACGAAGAGAAGTGGACCGCCAAGTGCATCGAGTCGGCGTGCTCGATGTGGATGTTCTCGTCAGACAGGACGATTCGCGAATACGCCGCAAAAATTTGGAACGTCGAGCCGTTACCTTTTAGACCACCGAGGCACAGCAGCTCGCATTAACGCAGAGACGTTTGTAATATATCTAGAGAGTGATCTTGTATTATCACGCTATTATTACTCGTTGCCGAGCATGTCGAAAGGATTGGAAGCCTTCGGTTTCGACGACTGCGCCGCGCGCGGCCGCGAACCCTTTGACGCCTTTGTCAGCCATCCGCTGTTCGATTTCGCGCTACTCGCCGCCTTCGCAACCTTTGCGGGTGCAGGTTTCGTTTCCCCGAAAAGCAGTGTTCTGACTTCGTCTTCGTACCATCCCTTGTCTTCGGAATTTTCTAAGTTTGCCATGCGCTCCTCGAGAGCGGGGATTTTCGCAACCTTTGCCGCGTCCGCCCCGCTCATTAGTTTACCCTTTTGTTGAGAGGCGATCTTCTTCAGCGAATTCAATTCCTTCTTCAAATCCGCGAGTTCGCGCTCGTGCGGAACCGTGTAAACGATCGGTGGTTTAGCAAGCACGGAGTCAATCTTCTTTTGTGCCAATTCTTTCTTTGCGGCGAGCATCTCCGCGCGCTTCGACTTACCCTCCTCGTTCGCCTCGTTCACCATGAGATCGATATCCTCGAGCTTCAGCTGCAAATCCTCCACGATTTCGCTCTGTTCGCCCTTCGTCAACCTACCCTTCTTGATCATATCGTCCAGCGCGTTTTGTAAGAATTCAATCTTGGCGGCGACTTCGATCATCGAATCGTACATCGTCTGTTCGCGTTCGTTCAAACTCTCCATGGCGATCACTTTTTGTTCCAAAGCCCCCAGCGCGTGTTCCATCACCTTCATCCGTCGCAACAGGGCTCGCTTTTGCGAAAAACTCGGCGTGTACATCTCCACCAACTGTTCAAACTCTTCCAAATCGCACGTGCACGCGCGATACTCGGGCGACTGCGCGTTCGCCGTGCCGCCGCCCTCGCCCTCACCGCCCGCCTCCTCCTCGTGGATGACCCTCGGAAACACGTGCAAATACTTTAAATCCTTATCCGTGTCGTGTTGGTACTTGTACGACCCCTGACACAACTCACACGCGCTCGCCCCTCGGTCGTCCTCGTACTCCGCCGCGCGGAGCGCCGCCGTCAGGTGCTTCAACAAATCATCATCGTACTTTGCTCGCGTCTTCTTCCCACCGCCGATGACAAACTTACACGACGGATAAAACCCAGCCTTGGCCCTGAGCGCGGGTCCGAACGCGCGCTCGACGAGCGCGTCGACCCACTCCTTCCCGAATCCCGCGAGGTCGTACTCCCCCGGTCGTCCCTCGGACGCATCCACCGCGATCGCATCCACCACCGCGCTCGCCATGATCGCACGCGCCGCGAGGCGTTTTCCGCGCGACGCGTCGTCCGAGCGTCACCGCGTCACCGCGTCGTCGTCTCGCGTCGACCGACGCGACGACGACGACGACCGTCCGCGCTCGCCGCCATCCGTCCGTGCGTACACGATCTTTTCGGTCTTTCGATTCGCATACTAGATCAAAGTAATCTATCAAATTCACAGTCAACGGACGCGACGAGCGCCCGGCACCGGTCGGTTTGAAAAATTTCAAAACGGTGAGCTGTCGAGACCGAACGCGACGACGGACCGCGACGCGACGCGACGGACGGCGGCGCGACGGCGCGAACGAACCGTCGAGGGTGAGAATCGTGCGTTCGTGCGTCGCGCGCGATGCCCAAATTTGCGCCCAGATTCGGTGCGATTAGCGCGTCATCCGGTGCGGGCCAATCGCGCGCGCGGCTCGGTGGGAACGCGTCGAGCGGGGCGGGTGACGCGCACGCGTTGGATCTCTACGACGCGCCGCCGGAGGAGGAACACACGGTGGAGTATCTCGAACGCGCGGCGAGGGATCGGTACGCAGTTTTGCGAACGATCGATGAGGCGAGGAGCGGTGGGAAGACGCGCGCGGAGGAGCTCAAGCCGGTGATCCGCAAGGCGGAGGAGGAGCGCGGGTTACGCAGGGTGGTCGGGAATAAAGTGGACGAGGAAGGCGCGGCGAGAGATGCGGTGAGTCACTTTTTATTGCGGTTGGCGTCGTGTCGAAACGAGGAACACAGGCGGTGGTTCGTGGATAACGAGTTGCAGTTGTTCAGATGTCGATTCGAGGCGTTGGACACTCGGCAAAAGAAGCAGTTTATGCGTTCGGCTGGATTCGATGAAAACGTGACGGACGCCACGGATGCGGACGTCGAGACGCACGGGGAGGCACTGGAGGCGTATTTGCTCGGCGATTCCGTGCACAGAAACGCGTACAAGGCGACGAGGCCGGAACAAGAGTTGACGAATATGGAGTATCGCACGTATTGCAAGAGCGCGAGTCGGGATCGGAGAAACTGGTGGGCGGTCGGTTTCGAACACGTGCCCAAGCTCATCGGTGGGAGACGGGCGTATTTGGTCGGTGGTCAGGCGTGGATTCATCGAGATAACGTGGACGAGATCGTGTTCGGTCGATACAAGCTCATGCTCAGAAAGTCTCTCGCCACGTCGATTGAACTGTTCAAAAAGTTTGAAGCGAGCGAGTCTCATCGATTGGCGCCTCTCTTAAAGTCGGTGCACAACCGCCAATCCAGCGGTGGGTACGCGTACCAAGGCGAGGAGGGCACGATGTCCATCGCGGGCGTCGAGGCGACGCAAGAATCGTTCCCGTTGTGCATGCGTCAACTCTACAAGGCGCTCAAGAAGGATCATCACTTGACGCACGGCGGTCGTCGACAGTTACAATTGTATTTGAAGGGCATCGGCATGCCTCTCGACCAGGCGCTGTTGCTCTGGAAGACGGAGTTCACGAAGAACGATAGTATCTCTGCCGAAAAGTTCGAGAAGGACTACGCGTACGGTATCAGGCACGCGTACGGTAGAGAGGGTAAGCGCGTCAACTATTCGCCGCACGTGTGCGGCCAATGCATCGCCGCGGAACCGGGCGTCAAGGACGCACACGGTTGCCCGTTCAAGACTCTCACCACCGGAGGTAACAAGGATGGGTCTAAGTTGGACGAGCTCTTGCGCAATTTGAACATCAACGCTGGAAAGACGAACGAGATCGTCGACAAGGCTCGAAACATGCACTATCAAATCGCGTGCGGCATGACGTTCGCCGCGCTTCACAAGGGTACGGATATCGAAGCCGGCGTGCACTCACCGCATCAATACTTCCTCGAGAGTAGAAAGATTCTCGCACCGCCGCCGCCGGAGACGGAGAACAACGGCGACGCGAAGGTGGCCGCCGCGGCGTAAACTAGCTTTGAATTTTAATGCACAATTGTACGGTGACTAAAAAACTACTCGTTGCCTTTTACGTCGGTTTTACGAAGCGTCCCTGGACGAATTCGCGATCGATCGTGACTCCTAATTTACGATTCGTCACCGAATGTGTGACTATTTCGCACTCACCATCGAGCCCGACGGCGCGAAACGCGTCGTTCAAATCGTCCCGATCGAAAAACACCGCCAACGTCCCGTCCGGGCGTCTGTACACTTTCCCTTCGCCGTCGACGCGCTCACCGGGAACGAACCGCGACGCCCCATCGCTCTTCACGTCACCTCGCGCGTAATCTCTGAAGAGCAACACGCCGTTCGGACGAAGAACTCGCGCGATTTCTTCCGTCGCATGTCTCAACCCGCTCGCCGTCAGCGCGCTCAAAAAGAACACCGCGGTGACGGCGTCCATCGACGCGTCCTCCACGCACGCACGCATCGATCCAGACGCGCTCGCGTCGACGACGTGCGCGCGCACGCGTCTCGAATCAAACTCTGGATTTGCTCGCAACGCCGCCACCGCCGTCGGCGAGCAGTCCACCGCCACCACGCGCATGTCTAAATTCGCTCGAAGCAACGGGTACACCGAGTTCCCGACGCCGCATCCGAGCTCCAACACGTCCACCGCGTTCGCCTCGTCCACGTCTCGAAGCGTCTCGGGCGTCAACGGCGATCGAAACGTCTCGGGAGACGCGCGCGCGTCGGCGTCGCACAACTCGCCAAACACTTTCCGGAGGTAGTGTCGATCCTTAAACGCGCCGACGTCGTGTCCCTTGGCGCCGTCTTTGCTGTGCGTGAGATAGAAACGCTCCCACGCGTGTGGATCGTCGGTCGTCGACGCGGCGACGCGAGACACGGCGCGACGCGCGTCACGGAACGCGCGTTGCGCTGACGGCGAGGCTGTCGTGGACGGCGCGGCGGCGTCTCGACGCGCGCGCGGCGCCGCGAATCGAGCGGTCGGTGCGGTCGTCATCGGCATTGATGCGCTTCGCGCGCACTTCGATCGCGAGCGACCGAGCGCGGCGCACTGGCGGTCGCCGTGCCGTCGAGCGTGCTGCTCGTTATTCACAACATTGGTTCTAGAAATTATCCTGTTCGAAACGCTTCCCGAACGCGTATACGAGCGCGCACACGAAGACGACGAGCAAAAACGCGATGGCTCTCTTTCCAAGGCGCTTCTTCTTCCTGGCCGCCTTGCGCGCGTTCGGTCGACCTCGTCTCGATTTATCTTCGGCGCCGCCTCTCTCCGCCGCGTCCAGGGCGCTATCCAATTTACGCAGCGTCTTATCGCTCACCGCGTTCCCCAAGCCCGGAATGATGTTGGACAACATCACCGAAATCCTACGTGGTTTATTTTTCCCGCCCGCGTCGCCGTCCTCGTCGAGCGGCGTCCTCGCGCTCGCGCTCGCGCCGTTTCGCCCGCTCGGCGTTCGCATCGGGCTCGCCCCCGGCGTCGACCCGTCCGGTATGATTCGCGCGCTCTCGTCCTCCTCGACGACCAAATCCTCGATATCTTGCACATCGCTCACTCCCTGCACGCGCTCGCCCGTGCTCGCGTGATACACCGCCCGCAAACCGGCGATTTGTAACCTCGCGCACACCGCCGCCGTGAACTCTTCCCACGTCGCGTTCTCCTCTATCCCGAGCGCGCGCTTTCTGCGGTTTCCTCGCGACGTCCCGGCGTCCGCATCGCTCGACGACGGTTTGAGCGACACGAACACGACGCGTTTTGCCTCCATCCTCACGCGTCGAGTCGTTCACACCGTCGCGTCTCTCCTCGCGATCAAAAAATCAAACGAAAACAAATCTTACGCGCGTCGTCCACGCGCGGTCGTCGCTCGCGCCTCTCGCGTCGACGTCGAGCGTCGCGCGCGACTCGACCGCGCGCGCGTCCGCCCTCGGCGTCGCTCGCGCGCGTCGTCCACCGCGCGTCGGCGAATGCGGCGATGACCGACGCGGTGGAGTCGGACCGCGCGACATTCACCGACGCACCGCGCGCCACCTCGCGACGCGCGCGCGCACCATGTCGGACCTCGGCGACGACGATCGGGAGTTTGACGACGCCCGCGATGCGTTCGACGCGGACGCGCCCGCGGGCGACGTCGCCGCCGCGTTCGTGCCGCACGCCGATCAGCGCGACGCCGAGGTCTACGATGGATCCGACGGCGACGGTGTCGACGACGACGACGGGCTCGGGAGCGACGACGAGAGCGATGGGGAGGATCTCATGAACGATATGGAGCGGTGCGCGCGAACGAAGCGAAGCGAGGCGACGCGCGCGAGGACGTGGTCGGGAGATGAGATCGGTGATTTTCAAAAGTTTTGAGCTGTCCCGACGTTTGAACGCGACGACGACCGGAGCGAGGTGATTCTCGACGGTGACGCGCGAAAGGACCGATGTGCGATGCCGAGGACGCGTGACTGACGAGGATAACGACGGACGACCGCGCGGTCGCGCCGACGTCGACGTGATTCTATAGGGATTACCAAGTGATGCCGCACTTGGATCAATACGAAGCCGCCGGTTTGGCGGAGGACGAGGAGAACTACGATCAGGAGGCGGAGCTCGACGCGCGTTTGCGGGCGGAGCAAGAGATGGAAGAGCGTGACTTATACGAGGAGCGTGGGCAGGGTCGACGCGGTCGCGCGCGACCGAGAGCGTTGGAGGAGGGCGAGGACGAGTGGTTGCGTCAGGCTCGAAGACGCCGCGCCGCAGATCGAGCGGCGGACGGTGATATGGACGACGAAGAAGAATTCGACGTGAACATCGATAGTTACGATTGTCCGTTGCGCGAGTGGATCACGAAGGATCGCACCAAGACGGAGATTCGAAGGCGATTGAGTCGGTTCCTGAGAAAGGGACAGATGGACGCAGCGGGACGATCGGTGTATCACAAAAAGATTCGGGAGATGTGCAACAATAACCGACAGAGTTTGGAAGTCAATTACGTAGAATTGGCGCAAGGCGATCACTTGATGGCGACGTGGGTCGCGGACGCTCCGAAGGACATGCTCGAACTCTTCGACGAGGTGGCGCTTGCTGAGGTGTTGCGCCTGTATCCGTCCTACGGAGACATCCATCCCGACGTCTTTGTGCGCATCATCGGCTTACCGGTGGAGGATGCGATTCGCGATATTCGTCAAGCGCACTTGGACTCGTTGATTCGCGTCCGAGGTGTCGTGACGAAGCGGACCGGAGTGTTCCCCCAGTTGAAGAAGGTGACGTACTCGTGCATGGTGTGTTCGTACAACATCGGTCCCATTTTCCAAAACAGTAGCAGCAAGGAGGAGCGCCCGAACCAATGTCCGGAGTGTCAGCAGAAGGGACGATGGGAAATCAACTCCGCCAAGACGGTTTACCGCAACTATCAAAAGTTGACCTTACAAGAGTCTCCCGGAAACGTCCCGGCTGGACGCATTCCTCGCAGTAAAGAGGTCATCATCTTGAACGATTTGGTCGACCTCGCCAAGCCCGGCGACGAAATTGACGTCACGGGCGTGTACACGAACAACTTCGAGGCGTCGCTCAACACGCGTCAGCAAGGGTTCCCGGTTTTCTCCACGTTCATCGAGGCCAATTACGTCGAACGAACGGGCGACATGTACTCGTCAGACAAGCTCACCGACGAGGATCGCGAAGACATCAGAAAACTCAGCCGTGATCCGAAAATCGTGCAAAGAATCATCAAGTCCATCGCACCATCGATTCACGGCCACGAGGACATCAAGACGGGTATCGCGTTCGCGCTCTTCGGTGGTCAAGAAAAGTTTGTCAAGGGGAAGACGCGTTTGCGCGGGGACATCAACATGTTGCTTCTCGGAGATCCGGGAGTTGCCAAGTCGCAATTTTTGAAGTATACGCAGGCCACGGCCAATCGAGCGGTGTACGCCACGGGCAAGGGTGCGTCCGCGGTCGGTTTGACGGCTGCCGTGCACAAGGATCCGGTGACGAGAGAGTTTGTGTTGGAAGGCGGCGCGCTCGTGCTCGCCGATCGAGGCGTGTGTCTCATCGATGAGTTTGACAAGATGAACGAGCAAGACCGCGTCTCCATTCACGAGGCGATGGAACAGCAATCCATTTCCATTTCAAAAGCCGGTATCGTGACTTCTCTGCAAGCGAGATGCTCGGTAATCGCGGCGGCGAACCCCATCGGCGGTAGATACGATTCGTCAAAGACGTTTAGCGACAATGTCGAACTGACGGATCCGATTCTTTCCCGTTTCGATATCCTGTGCGTCGTGCGCGACGTCATCGATCAAGTCATGGACGAAAAGTTGGCGCGTTTCGTCGTTCAATCTCACGTGAAGAGTCACCCGAAGTTTGATGGCGACACGTCGTCGCTGCTCGACGCGTTTCACGAAGAGGTGGACGACGGCGTCGAACCCATCGACCAGAAACTCTTGCGCAAGTACATCGCGTACGCGAAGAGAGAGATCCGACCCAAGCTCAACACGAACGATTTGCCGAAAATTCAAAGAGTGTACGCTGAGCTTCGTAAGGAATCCGTGACCCGTGAAGGCATGCCCGTCGCCGTGCGTCACATCGAGTCCATCATCCGCATGAGCGAGGCTCGCGCGGCGATGCGACTCAGCCAGCACGTCTCGCCGGACGACATTGACGCGGCCATCGGCTGCATGCTCCGTTCGTTCATCGGCACGCAGAAACAATCCGTGCAAAAGTCGTTGCACAAAAAGTTTGCGCGTTACATGCACGCCCATCGCGACTACGACGCGCTCCTCTTGGAAATCCTCAGAGGTTTGCTCCGCGAGGCGCTTCGCTGGGAAAGCATCGGAAGACCGCCGAACAGCCAAGCGTCCAACGCCGGACAAATGACGACGGTCAGATGTCGCGATCTCGAGAGCAAGGCGCGCGAGTACGGCATCACGGATCTCGCGCCATTTTACGCGAGCTCGGCGTTTCGCAATTCGCACTTTTCGCACGACGCGGCGCGTCAAGTCATCGTGCACACGAGTCAGTGATGAATGAATGATTTGAAGCTGTATTTTTTAATCAAAACGTAGTCTCTCCTCCTAACGTGGTATTCGTGACGTCGACGTCGTCTCCACCTCTGCGTCTCCACCATCTAAGCGCGTACGTCGTGCCCACGGCGGTGAAGACGACGAAAATGCTCAGCGCCGCGCGCTTGTTTCGAAGCGCCCAATCGATCGGTCGCTTAAACCGCGAGTACACGCCTCCCGCCATGGACGCCATGGACAACATGCGCTCCATTGTCTTCGGCGAGATATTCTTCAGCGCGTTCACCGCCTGTTCCGCCTGCGCGTCGTCCATGTCCATGCCCATGCTCCTCGACATCTCCTTGAGCGAATCCGTGTCCATGCCTTGAATCATGTCCACCATCGCTTCGCGCATCTCCGGGTTGTTCAACCCCTCTTGCATCTTCGCCATCACGTCGCCGCTCTGCACGTCGCCGCCGTCCACGCCCATGGACTTGGCCATCTTCATCATGGTTTTCATCGTCTCGGGCTTCATGTTTTTCATCATTCCAGCCGCTTGCTTCAACTGTTCCGGCTTCATGCCCGCCATCATCGGATTCGCCGCCGTCATTTGTTCGAGCTGTTCATTCGTGAGGTTACCCATCATGGAAGTCATCTGTTCCATCGTGTTGGGATCGCTCATCATCTTTTCCATCTCCGCCATGACGTCCGGCGACATGCCGGGCATGGACGGCGCCGCGCTCGCACTCGCCGGTCTCGACGTCTCAGGATGGTCGAATTCCGGACACGCCGCCGGCGTCGCCAATCCCTTGGATTCCATCGCCTTGACACACGCGTCGAGCTCCGCCGCCACGGTCTCATCGTTCGGACTCAGCTTGTTCGCGCGCATCAAATCGTTCACACCGCGCTCGAGCTCACCCTTCGCGACGTACGCCTGTCCTCTTCGATAGTACGCCTTTAAACTTCTCGAATCCAGCGTCAACGCCTCGGTGCACTCGCTCGCGGCTTCATCGTGTTTCCCAATCTTATTCAAACACAACGCCGTGTTCAACATGCACGACAACTTTAACGTCCTCGCATCCGCGCTCGAATCATCCGCCAAATTCTCCTTCACCTTGGCGTACTTCTCCACCGCCTCGGCGTGTTTTCCCGCGCCCACCAACGCGTTGCCCTCCTTCTTCAACGTCTCGCTCCCCGCGTACTTATACGCCGCCGTCGCCTTGGCGTGCCCTTGCGCCTGTTCGTACTGCGACTTGAGCTCATCGGGCGTCATGTTACCCATCTCTTCCGCCGCCTTTCGCATGTCATCCGCCGACATGTTTCGCATCGCCTCCGCCGCGCCCGCCGGCATATTCATGCCCATGGATCCAGCCATGCGACGCATCTGCTCCATCTGTTCGGGCGTCATGTTGGCCATCATGCGCTGCGCCTGCGCCTGCGCGAGCGATACAAACAACCCATCGCGAGCGGGCGAGCGGCGTCAGTCGGTCAGCACGGGTCGGTCGGTCGGCGCGGTCGATTGGGTGACGATGCGTCCCCGATCTTCGTCGTCATCTTGGGAACGCTCGCGGTTCGTGCGGTGTCGACGCGCGCGATCGTCGTCGCGAACGGAACGCACCATCATCTCGGGGGTGAACATCGAGGGATCCATCGTCGGCGGTCGCGGGTCGCGTCGCTCGCGCGCGCGAATTCGGTGCGTCGGGTGGTCGGACGGACGCGATGTGGCGTTTCGTTTAAGCCAGAGGCGACGAGAGGAGCGCGGTGCGCGAGATTGAACAGACGCGGAGACACCGGTGGAGACATCGGTGGAGAGGTGCGAACGGTGTTATCGTCGATCAATCAATGCGTTGGTGTATTTTTACATGCGTGCGGTGTTGCGATCGCGGCAGGGATATACTTTAAGTCGTCGTCGCGCATTTGGGCGTCTTCAGCGGCGACAAGAGTTTCGGTCGAAATCCGTTCACGGTGGACATGAGATTGGAATCCGATTTACCCGTCTGCGGACTCATCGCAGAGTTTTCTTCCGAGGAATCGAACGAGTTGGTTTCTTCGGCGGAATCGTCCTCTGAGCCCGGGACTCGGTTTCTGGGCGTCGCGAGCGTGGTGCTCACCGGAGTCGGCGTGCGAATGGGTTTCAGTCCTCTCGGTGCGAAAGAATCGATCGCCGTGATGCTAATGTCATCGCTGGCGTCAATGAAATGATCGTCTTCCGCCGGAGGAGATCCGCTGTCGTCATCACCGAGTGACGCGAGGATGCTGGCCGCACGCTCGTCGGCACTCTCCTGCATGTTCCCGAGAGACCACGTCGACGGGTAGTCGCCCACCAGTCGGACGACGATGCTCGCGAAGCTCGGACGTTCATCCATTTCACGAACCCAGCAATCGTGTAAGAGCTCACTTATCGGACCCTCGACCCAGCTCGGAATCTTCAAACGGCGGTGTAAGAATGCGACTTGAGCCACGATTTGCACCGGCGACGAGAGTTCGGTCCACGGATATTGCAGCGTGATGAGTTCCCAAAGAATGACTCCGAACGAGTAGACGTCTGAATTTTCACTCACATCGTCTCCACGCAGCGCTTCAGGGGCCATCCATTCCGGCGTACCCCCGGGAGCTTTGCAGTTTGAGCCGTACGTATAATTTTTCAACTCAGACATACCAAAGTCGCTCACCTTGAGCGTCCAGTTCGCGTCGACCAACAAGTTCGCCGGCTTCAAGTCGTGATGCACCACAGGCGGCGATAGAGAGTGCAGATATAACATCCCTCGCGCGCAATCTGCAGCCATTTGACGCCGAAGCAAACCATTTTGGCACAGCGTGTCGCTCTGCACTCCAGTCCCGTGCAACAGCTGCTCCAAATTACCTCGCTTCATGAGTTCAGAAACGATACCAATACGGTTCGGCTGGATCACGGCACCGATAAACAACACAATGTTTGGATGTCTCAGAGCTCTCATCATCCGAATCTCCTCGGCGAACGCGTTCACCGTATCGTCGTTCATTTCGTCCGCGTGCATAGTCTTGAAAGCGACGTCAGTGTCGTTCCACTTCGCGCGATGAACGACTCCGAACGAGCCGATTCCGAGTTTCGCTCCTACTTTGAGCTCAGATTCGTTGATTCTGAATGAACCCGCCGCCTGCTGAAGACGAGTGCGCACTCTCGCTTCTCTTTCCGTTTCCTCCGCCGCCGCTAACCCACTTTTACTCGGTGACTTGGCGATAATCTGCGTGTCCACGCGATCGCTAAATGTGACAGACTTTGATCGTTGTTCTATCTCCACGTCTTTCGTCCCTTCTATCGAAAATCTCGGCTCAGTCTTTAACGCCGATGGAATTCTACTGAGCATCTTCGACGTGAGCTTCACCTGGTCCAGTTCGGCGTCATCTGGGGCTAATCGGAACGGAAGTTCGTCGTTCAAGTCATCTGAAGATGACTTATTTGGACTTTTGGTCAACGCGAAAGGTTTCGGAGACAAAGGAGGCGGGGGCTCTTCGTATCTCTTAGGCTTAGCGCTGCCCAGGGCGGACCTATCGCTATCCGTGGAGACGCGAGGACTTGGCGGAATCTCTTCAGAAAAGTCCAACGGCATCCGCGTCGCCAGCGGTGTACTTACCGTTCCGCTCGATAACGCCTCGATCCACTGTTCTTTGTCCTCACGAGTGCCCGCACGGAGCGTCATCGTCTTGAAACCAGCCGGTTTACAACAGAGACCGGAGATGAGTTCCATAAAGTTCATGTTTTCATGCAAGCTTCTCCGCAGCGAGCGCTTGGGAATCGCCATCATCTCTACTAGGAACGCCGTCGGCCCTTCCTCCGGCGCGTCCCGCACGCTCAGTATCGTCCCGTATCCGTGCATGGTGCTGAAACCTTTCCCCCAAAACAAGTGCGTATCGTACAACAGAAAGTGTCTCAAGTTCCACGTCGTGCTCCCGCTTCCGAATATTTGCGCGAACCAGCTCGTGTCCACCGACTTCTTCTCTAGCGTCCCCTCCCGCGTGGGCGCGCTCGGAAGCCACGGCAAGAACTTATTCCCCGAGTTTCGCTGCTCCGCGCGCAAGCGTCCCGGTCGTCCCGATCGCAATCTTCGAGAATTTCGGGAATTCAGCGCCATCGACGTCGTCTCCTCGCTCGATTCATCGTCCATCGCCTCCGCGCTCGAATCTTTTCGATCCTCGCTTCGGCAATTCACCCCCACGCTTTCCGCGCTCGCGCGTCGCTCGTCATCGCCGTCGCCATCGCGGTCGATCGCCGACGTCACGGATTTTCCGACAGCCTCCCGATCGCCGCTCTCGCGCGGCGACATATCGACCGCGTCGCGGCGAGCGCGGACGACGAGCGCGAATCACGCAGCCGGGCGGTGCTCGCGCGATCGCGTAGTGCGATCGCGCGTCGGCGGTGGCGCTCGTCGACGAGTGACGCGCGATCGACCGTTCGCCGAGACGATGGTCGACGAATCGCGTCGAGTCGCGTTTTTGTTTTTGGAGGGAAAGGTCGTTAGGCTACGAATGGCTCGAATAGTGATCACAACGGTACACGCGATGACGCTCACGCGACGCGCGATGCGTCCTTGGTCCACACCGTGCACGCGTACCGATCGCTCGCGCTCGGTCGAACCTCGTGGAGCAGCCTGGCGCTGTCGAAGACGACGAGTCGGCCGAGGATGGGGTCGACGTCTCGAAAGTCGTCCGAGTCGGCGGCGGCGCCGACGCGAAACGCGCGAAATCGACCGGCGTGGTCTGGGACCCAATCGGGGTTTAAATACGCGATCACCGTGAACACGCGATCGCTGGGGCGAAGACCCGGGGTGCCGGCGTCGTTGGATGGATCGGACGGGTCGTTGTCCAAGTGCGGAACGTATCGACACGCGTCGGAGCCGTATCGCGCCACCATGAGTCGGTCCGGGCTCTCGCAGCGCGCGATCTTCGAACGGAGATCAGCGTCGAGCGGCGTCGCGTCGCTCGTCGATTCGGACGTCGCGTCCGCCTCGGCGAGCGCTCGACGAAGCGCGTCCGGGACGCCGAGCAAAAGATCGACGCACGGTTTCAACCCGGCGAATTCGCCGCCCGCGGGTAGTTGTCCGACGGCGAGCACGGCGACGTCGTCGTCTCTTCCCTCTTGTCTCAAATTTTGCATGATACCGCGCGCATACAGTGCACGCGCCGCCGACGCCGCGTTCATCGCCGCGTCGCCCACGAACGCGTCGTCGATGACGACGTATCCGTCTCGCTGCAACGTCTCCAAATGTTCTCTCGTGAAAAACGTTGCCGACGCGCTCGCGCTCCTCTGTTTCTCCATCGTCCCCGCGACGTTATCCTCGGGCGCGTATCCCAACGCATCGATCATCTCCTTCATCTGTCGTCGAACCACCGTCGCTCGAGCGCGCTTCGGCGCGGCGACGAAACGCACCGAGAGCGTCGACGCGTCCCGCGCCGTCGCCGACGCGAACCGCTCCAACTCCACGCGCGCGTCTCTCCCTCCTCCCACGTACACCACCGCGTCCACCGAGTCGTCGCGCACGGCGAACGCGCCCGCACCGTGCGCGACGTCGAGCGCGCGCTCGAGCGCGATGAATCCATCGCCGTCGTCGCTCGCCGCCGCGCGTCTCCGAGACGATGCGCGGGTCGGACGACACCACCGCCGCGCCGCGACGACCGCGGTCGAGGACGGCGCCGACGACGACGTCGACGCGCGCGTCGGCGTCCTCGTCGCGAACGCCGCGATGGTCGCGATGGTCGCGTCGACGCGCATCGAACCGTCGTCACTCTGAGGCGCATCATCGTTCGTGTGTCGCGATGTCTCCCGCCGTGAAGACGCTCGGGTGCGTGCGCGCGACGACGACGACGACGACGACGACGATGATAACGAAGCGATGCGCGCGTGTCCGCGCCTCCGCGCCGCTCGCTCGGCTCGACGATCGACTGACCACGCGACTCGACCGTCGTCTGTCATCGCTCATCCACGCAGACCGAATCACTTTTGTCTCGACCAAGGCGACGCGCAAGTGAAGCGCATCGCCGCCTCGCTCCCGTGGTACGGTCCCAAGTACTCCCCGCACGATGTGCCGTCGTTTTACGACGTGAGCGGGATCACGGAATCGCCCGAGGTGTTCAAGGCGGTGGTGAACCTCTTCGTCGAGCGGTATCGCGCGCAGGGCGCGGACGGACCGACGCACATCGCGGGATTCGACGCGAGAGGGTTCCTGTTCGGACCACCGATCGCGATGGCGCTGAACATTCCGTTCGTGATGATTCGTAAGGCTGGGAAGCTTCCGGGAGTGTTGGTGTCGAGTGGGAAATACGTCACCGAGTACTCGACGGATGAGACGGTGATGCGACTCGGAAGCGTCAAGGCGGGCGATCGCGTGGTTTTAGTGGACGATTTGATCGCCACGGGCGGTACCGCGTTGGCTGGATTTAATCTCGTCGATCAGCTCGGCGCGCGCGTGCACGAATTCGCGGCGATGGTGAGTCTGCCGTTTTTGGATGGCGTGAAGAAGATTCACGAGCACGCCGACGGAAAGTTCAAAGACGTGCCGTGTTTCACGATGGTTGACGATTCCACCATCGGTCCGGAGATGGGACGGGATCCGCCCGCGGGCACGCCTCGCGTCGTCGCCGCGGGCGACGCCGCGAAGGTTCTCGCCGACATTGAAGCCGCTCGCGCGTCGGCGTAATTCGTTCGCTCGGTTTTCCGTTCCGTTAGTTCGTCTCGAGTTGCGATACCAATGTCTTCATTTTGTGCATCTACTCTATTACACTCACATCGCGCGCGCGAGTTTGATTGAATTATACCCCTTGATGTGTGTGCACCATCGCCTACGTTTGCCCGTCCAACGCCCCGAACGCGCTCTCCTTTGCCCCGAAAGACGCGCCGCACCCGCAGCTCGCGTCGGCTTGAGGATTCTGCACCACCTCGAACGAGCTCTTAATCATCTCTTCCACGTAATCTATCGTCGCCCCTCGCACGAATTCATACGACACATCATCCACGACCACCTCAGCGCCATTCTCGGCGCGAAACACGCGATCTCCGCCCTCCGCGCCCCCCTCCCGCTCGAGCGTAAACTCGTACTTGAACCCGGAGCACCCGCCGCCCTCCACGGCGAGACGCAACCGCGTCCCCCCACCCTCACCCGCCGTCGACGCGTCTTCCTCCGCGAGCGCTCGAAGACGTCTCGCACACGCGTCCGTGAGCGTCAGCGCGTCTCGCGCCGCGCGCACCGCCGACGACGAGGCGTCCGAGTTCGGAGGCGCCCCAGCCTCCCTCGCGGGACGCGTCGACGTCGACGACGCCCACGCGCGCGCGCACACGCGAGACGACGACGACGCGGACACGCGAGACGACGACGACGACGACGCGGACTCGACGAGCGCGCGCGCGAATCGTCGCGCCGACATGACGCGCGAATCGTCGAGCGCGCGTCCCGATCTCAAGACGTCGACGGGCGCCCCGTGGTCGGGTCGCCGTGGGGGACTCGCCGGTGAGTCGTAAACGGTCAGAACCGTTTCGGGGAATCCTTCAAAACGAGCCTCGCGAGCCGACGCGATGCGCGACCGACTCGGCGTCGTTCGGAGTGGGAACGCGCCGACGCGCGAGGTGAAACGCGCGGTCGACGTCGCGGGCGCGGAAAAGGGCGACGTCGCGTTCAACGCGCGCGACGCGTCGTTGCCGGATGAGGAATTCTTTGGTCGAGTGGCACCAACACCCAGCACCGTTCGACGGTCGTCGAGCGCGAGTTCGGACGCGACGACGTCGAGCGAGGACGCGGACGCGCGCGCGAGAGCGCGAACAAAGGGAGCGTCGGCGCGGGACGGCGGTGGTGGCTCGGTGAACGACAGCGCGGGATCGGACGAGGGCGTCGCGGGGACGAAGAGCGGCGAAGAAAAGCCAAAGACGCGCGGGCAAAAGATGATGGATGCCATGCGACGAGCGAAGGATCGCGCCAAGGCTGGGATCGTGAACATACCGAAAGGTAGCACGACGCGGGCCAAGCACGGATTGGCGAAGAATCGAGAGGATGTACGTAAGGAGAAGGAGGACGCGGCGAAGCAGCGCATCGAAAGTCAGCGGTTGGCCGAGGTTGCGAGTTTGATGAAATCGCAGAGGAAAATGTTTGACATCTCGCAATTGGATGATTTCTTGGAAAAGGAGGAAAATGGATTCAACTTGTTCGGCGACGACGAAGACGACGAGGACGAAAAGCAGACGGCCAAGTACGAGGACGACGACGAGCACCGGTCGATTTTCGTCATGCACCCGACGACCAAGTTGAGACAGTATTGGGATTTTTTGCAAGTGTTTCTTTTGCTGTACATCGCGATCTCCGTGCCGTATCGATTAGGCTTTTCCGAACCGTCGTACGGGTCGTGGTACGTGGCGGACTTTTTCGTCGACATTTACTTTTACGTGGACATGGTGTTCAACTTTTTCACCGCCTACTGGGAGACGAGCGCCGACGACGACGATTTCCACTACGTAACGAATTTATGGAAGATTCAGAAGCACTACCTCAAGGGTTGGTTCACGCTCGACGCCCTCTCGCTGCTCCCGATCGATTACATCTCGAGAAGCATCGACGGCACGTCGGCGTGTTCGTGGGAGTCTGAGTCGGCGTGCGGCGACGCCGCCAAGACGACGCAAGTTCCGGAGGCTTTGCGCCTGTTGAAAATGTTGCGTCTGTTGCGCGTCGTTCGTACGACTCGCATATTGGAGCGTTATCAAGAAACCCTGTTGCGTGTTTATAAACTCGTCACGATCGGGCGCTTGCTCGCGCTCCTCGTCCTCCTCTCGCACTGGATGGCGTGTCTGTACGCGTACGTGTACAATTTCCAACGCGAAGACGCGAGTGGCGTCGACGGGAAGAAGAATCACATGTATATCGCTGCACTGTTTTGGTCCGTGCAGACGCTCACGACGGTCGGTTACGGGAACGTCGTCCCGACGACGGTGTCCGAACGCATCATCGCCATCATCGTCATGATCACAGGTGGCTTTGTATTTTCCGCCATCATCTCCGGCGTGAACATGTCCATGGACGAGGACTCTCCTGGGAATCGTTTCGCCGTTCTCATGAACCACGTGCGCGAACTTCTCGCCGAACACAAGATGCCCAGTGGATTAAAGTCTCGCGTTCGCTCGCACTACAAGCAATCTGTGCAACCGCAAAAATTGGTCAACAGAGACATTATCAATCCGTTGCCCGAGGCGATTCGCGCCGACGTCAACTTTTATATTTACGGCAAAGCCATGGCGAAGGGTCTGCGAGCTTCCGGTAACGTCGCGCCCGAGGGAATTATTATCGAGATTTTGTGTCGCACGATGGACACGCACATGTTTGCGCGCGGGACGCGTTTGTGTTATCCGTACGAGTTGGCGGAGAAGCTCATCATCACTCTGAACGGAAGGGTGACGTACTCGCCGGACGAAGCCTCTGGCTTTCACCACGCCGACGTCATGAAGATTAAGCGTAAATCCCTGCGCGAACAACAGATAGAATTAGCCGAGGAGAAGGGGTTGCTTCGCGGTCCGGGCACTGTCATCAATCCCGGTTTGTTATCCGGCTTTCACAAGGGCATCCTGTGCGCGATGCCCTTCGACAAAAACGTCGAGGCGCTCACGATGGAGAGCGGCGTGTTTTACGACATGTGTGCGCAGCATCAACCGGAGCTCCTGCGCAACTTCCAGGATGAGTTCTTACACTCGCTCTCCGAACTCAATAAACCCAAAATGGCGCGCATCGCGCTCAGCGAGTGCGACATGCGAAAGTTTTTAGAACCGACGACGCGCAACGTGTGTTCCAACTGGCGCGAGCTTTTGGAGGATGAACGGAAGAGTGAGGACAAGAAGAAACGTGAACGGGAACAAGTCGGCGCGTTGGGTGTCGTTCAATCTGGAGGCATGAAGGATTTCGAAACGACGACTGGAACGTCCACCGGCGCCACGGTGAGCGCCATCAAACTCGCGTTGCAGCAAATGCACGCCGACATCGTGCACGTCTCCGAACAGATCGCGCAGGTGATGGTGGTGTGTAAGGATACCTGCAGCATGAGCGAATCTGCGGGTGGTGACATTGCGCGATTGATAATCTCCAACGACTCGATCGAGGAAAAGCAAATCAACATGGAGCTCAACGTCGAGGCGGTGTACCAAGCGCTGCAAAACATCGTCGCTCGCGACGGCGGCGCTGGAATGGAAGCCATGGGTTGGAGCGGCGGTGGTGCGAGCATGCGAGGCGCCGGTCGAAGCATGAACAAGAAACAAGTGTACGATTTCACCAAGAGCGGCGACGGCGGCGCCGCCGGCACCTCAAAGGGCGTCGCCCCATTTAGCGCGTTACAATCCGACGCCATTCGAGCTCGCATCGAAGAAGCCGCCAGAAAAGGCACGAAAATCTCTGTCACCTCCCACGTCGACAAGTCCGAGGAGACGTGGGAGCGCGAACGCAAACCCACCGTCGGCATTCAGCACATCCGCAAAACCAGCCGCGCCGGCCCGCCGCCGCAAAGCGACAAGAGTAACTTGAGAAACAACCACATCCTCGACGAAGCGCTGTGACCGACATCTCGACGCGAGATAGCACCAGCACCACCCTTTTAACACATCCACACCGTGTATAGCCCAGCCACCGCGCGCCCACCGACCATCCGCGTCCCGCGTCCCCCGCGAGTCTCCCAAAGTCGTTGGTCGTCCCGTCCCGCGCGTCACACGTCGACGCCGCCCGTCTCCTCGTCGTCATGGGATGCGCGTCCTCCGCCGCCGACGCCGACGCGTCGCATAAAGAGCCACCGACTCGCGCGCGCGCGCCGATGTCCTCGGCGTCCTCGGTGGCGCACACCGCGCGCGCGTCGGCGTCATCCACAGCGTCGGTGAGTTACCAAGTGCGTCTTCGCGGCGGTCCGTTATCGCAGGAAGATTACAACGCGCGTCTCTCCGGCGTCGTCGGCGCGCAACGCGTCGAGGTGCGGTTCACCTCGGACGCCGGCGTCTCGCAGTCGTACGTCGTGCGATACGCGACGTGTTCGCAGCGCGGGTATTACCCAGAGGCGCCGGAGAAGATGAATCAAGACGCGTTCGTCGCGACTCGACGCTTTCGAGAGCGCGAGGATGAACACGTGTTCGGTGTGTTCGATGGACACGGAGAGTTTGGAACGGAATGTGCGCGATTCGCGGCGGAGAGAGTACCGATGGAGATGGCGTCGAGGGAATTCGGAGACGTCGCGGGATACGAGGATGCATTTCGAGCGACAAACGCGGCGCTGCGGGCGAGTAAGATTGATGATTCGTTGAGCGGGACCACGGGGCTGATCGCGCACATCAAGGGTCGAGAGGTGTGCGTGGTGAACGTCGGTGACTCCAGGGCGACGATGGGGATCAATAAGAGGAACGATGTCGGGGAGGTGGTGGGGGTGGATACGGTGGATTTGAGCTCGGATCAGACGCCGTTTCGCGCCGACGAGTGCGAGCGCGTGAAAAAAGCGGGTGCGCGCGTGTTGACGCTCGATCAATTGGAAGGGTTTAAGGATCCCGCGGTGCAGTGTTGGGGAACGGAACAAGACGACGACGGAGATCCTCCGCGATTGTGGGCGAAGAACGGCATGTATCCAGGGACGGCGTTTACGCGTTCCATCGGCGACGGCGTTGCCGAACGCATAGGCGTCATAGCCACGCCAGAGGTTGAGCGGATTCGTCTGAACAAGGATACCAAGGCGATCGTCATCGCGTCCGACGGCGTGTTCGAATTCATTCCGTCGGAGAACGTGATACACGCGGCGATGGCGACGACGGATCCTCAACAGAGCGCCATCGCGCTCGTCGTCGAATCGTACAAACTCTGGCTTCAATACGAGCCGCGCACGGACGACATCACCGTCATCGTCATTCTCATCGAAGACTTCCCCGATGAACCAGATGAACCCAAGACGCCGCTGAAGTCCGTCGCGAGCGTCGGCGCTCTGTTCAATTTTCCGGATCGCGCCAACGCGCTCACGTCGCCGTTGCCCACCGCTGCTCGTCCGAGACGTCGCGTCATGCCGACGTTCACCATGCAGACGAGACGAAGTTATCGCGTCGTACATCCGTACGGATTACCGTCCGATTTGTCTCTCAAAGAGACGGGTTCTTTGGAGCAACAGATGGGTGATCTATGCATATCGAGCTCGGGGCATAAGGCGTCGGTGCGCGCGGTGCTCAAGACGTCCTTTTTGTTTAGCGGTGCGCCAGGCGCCGTGCTCGACGATATCATGAACGCGATGTACAAGAAGCGAGTGTACAAAGGAGATGTCGTCGTCACTCAAAACGATAGACACTCTCTACGCGCCTTTTACGTGGTCGAGAGCGGGACTCTGATGGGCCGCGATAACGTCAAGTGGGTGGAGAACGAGGGCGATAGTAAATCAGAGGTGGAGACGAAAGAGGCCGTCAAGATGCGATCGTACGGTAAGGGCGGTGATCGCATGTGTTTCAACGAACAGTGCATGGCGCACGCGCAGATGCCGCACGAGACGGTCACGGCGGAAGAGGACGGAAGTCTCTGGGTGCTCGACTTCACGTCGTACGCTCGCATCGTGCGCGACGTCTCAGAATCGAACGTCAACGAATTAACACGCGCATTGAGGGACGTCGACGCTCTGAAAACTGTGAGTCTGAGCGATTTGAGAAGACTAGCGAGCAAAGTCGTGGATAACCGAGGCAAGACGCTCATCAGAGTGCGAAGAGACGAACTCATCGCGCGTCAAGGGCAGCTTCTCAAGGCGCTGCACGTGATCAGCACCGGTAACGTGGCGTGCACGGTGCGCGCGAACGCGCGCGACGAGAGCGAACAACCGAGGATCGTACTCAAGTTGCGAAAGGGTCAACACTTCGGCGAACGCGCGCTTTTGTCCGCAGGCGGCACGCCGTGCGCGACGAACATTAAAGCAATCGACGACGACGTACAAGTTTGGCGCGTGAGTTTGGCCGATGTAACGGCGATAACCGGTCTAGCGGGCATCTCGAGAACGGCGAGTGCGAGTTTCGATCGCTCGGGATCACCCGTCATGTCCGCATCTTCGGCCTCTCGCGCGTCAGAACCGCACGAGCGTCGGTTGAGTTTCGGCGACGACGACAGGGCGTCTCGAGAGGCGTTGTACATGACACTCTTGGGACACATGCGCGAGATGAAGGGCGCTCTGAAGGAGGCCACGGTGCAAATATCGCTCGCGAGAGCCGAATCGCTGTCGCGCGTGGACGGTGTTCTCCGTGAGCGCGCCATCATCACCAAGCTCACGAGCTCGCGGGATTGTCCGGAATTCATCCCGACGCCGTCCATACCCTCCAAGGATGCCAGTTTCATTTCAATTCCGTACCCGTTCGTGCCCAGGTGCGCGCTTGAAGCCGTGATCGCGTGCGGCGGCGGATCGAAAGTCGAAGTCGTACGATACTACGTCGCAGCGCTGACGCTCGTCCTCGAGTACCTGCACTCCATGGACGTCATATTCAGAGGCATGGATCCCGAGACGATGCCGATCGACGAGCACGGCGTGCTGCGTTTGACTGATTTCCGTTTCGCCAAACACCTCGACGTGAACGATTCGGCACCCGGTCGAACGTACACGGTTTGCGGCGTCGCCGCGTACATGGCTCCCGAAGTCGTGCGAAGCACCGGTCACGACGAGCGCGCGGACTGGTTCTCTCTCGGCACCTTCATCGCGCACCTCTTACGAGGAACGCCGCCGTTCGGCATGAGCGTCGCGCATCAGACGTACGAAGCGATTTGTGCGTGCAACCTCAAGGACACGTTCCGCGAGGGCGCCGATCCCCGAGCGACGGCGTTGGCGCGAGACTTGCTCGTCGTCGATCCCGAAGAGCGTCTGCACACCGCGAAAGCGGTCAAACAATCCGCCCTATTGCGCGACATCGATTGGGACACCCTGGCCACGCGTCGGCCACCGGCAGAGGTTGAAAAGCTCACGCGTTCCGCCTACAAAGGACGCGGCGTGCCCCCCATTCGCGACGCCACCGAACCGACGGTGTTCGACACGTCGTGGGTCGACACCTTCATGGCTCTGGACACCATCGCGCCCTGATCTCCCGCCTCGCGTCGCCGTCGCGTCCATGTATCATCATCATTCATAACGAAAAACATGCGAGCCATCCAACGTCTTCGCGTCCCCATTCCGCGAGCGTCTCTCGCCCGTCACGCGCGTCGCCGCCGCACACCGCGGCGCGTCGCGTCAACCATCCATCATGGCCACCCGCGTCGGTCTCCTCGATTCCGACAGCGACGACACCGACGTCGACGACGACACGCCGCTCGGCGTCGGCGTCGCGCGTCGGCGCGTCAAGTCGTCCCTCGTCGACGGCGACGACACCGCCGAGGACATGCTCGAGGACACCGAGCGCGCGTCCGATGACGACGACGACGGGGACGACGACGGGCTCACCGCCGCCGCCGCGGACGCCCTTCGCGCGCACGAAGACACCCTTCGCGCGATGCGCCGCGACCGCGCCGACGCGTTCGGCGCCTTCTTATCCGTCGACGGCGACACGACCGCCGACGCGCGGATGGATTCAAACGAAGAGGATGCCGAAATCGTCCCGCCTCGACCGCGCGCGCCGCCGTATCGCGCCGCGGTCGAGGTGGCGATGCGCGCGAGAATGTCTTCGAGCACGTTGACGCGCGCGAACGCGCCGGTGACGCTGGAGACGACGTCGGGGGCGGTGGATGCGTACGCGGCGTCGGCGGGGACGCGAGGCGCGAGTTTCGCGCCGACGGGGACGTTCGCGGTGCCGGCGGGGGAAGGTGGACGCGTGGTCACGGGATGCGTGCGGTCCAAGGCGAGTCTGGATGTACTGCTCGGGGCGCTGCGGGTGTCGTTGGAGCAGGCGGTGGTGCGAGCGGAGGGTGGACTTCGTCAGACGTGTTCGCGAGAGTCGACGGCGGGGAAACCGCACGGCGTCGCGGCGGCGTGTTTGCGACACTTGGAGGCGGTCGTGGAGACGTTGGCGAACGATGCAGAGGGAGACGGTGATGCAAGAGAGCGCGCGGCGGCGGAGGTGAGCGCGTGGGCGCTCGTGAGCGAGTTGTTCGCGGAGGACAAAGGCGGGGCGGCGCGCGGGACGGCGGCGGAGGTGCATCGTCGTCGCGCGGGCGTGAGCGCGTGGTTGCGCGAACAGGTGGCGCGCGTCGAGCCGAGAGAGGAAGATTTGCGAGGTCGAAACGCTGCGTTGACGCACGTCGCAGGTGGTCGAACTGTGAGCGCGACGCGTGCGGCGGCGGCGCACGGCGATCCTCGTTTGGCGACGTGTCTGGCGCAAATCGGTTCGAGTAAAAATGTCGCCTTTTACGCGAAACAACAGCTCACCCGCTGGCGCACGGGATCGGTGGGCAAGTATATCGACGAACACAGTGAAGCGGCGTTCAAGCTTCTCGCCGGAGAGGTCGAACGCGACGACGACGGCATGGGATGGTATCAGAATTTAGGGTTACACATGTGGCTCGCCGCCGGGCCGACGGCGCCGCTGCGAGACGTGGTGCAACGCTATCTCGACGCCGTCGCGAGACAGCGCGCGGCGAATCCGTCGCCGCCGATCGCGAGTTACGATACGCTCGAAAACAACCAAGCGACGCACCTGCGCGATGTCGCGTTTAACATTCTCGCCCTCGCCGCGACGACGGAGGGCGAGGACGCGTCGCCGAGCGTCGAGGAGGCGCGCGTCGCGTTTCATCCGCTCACGTACTCTGACGACGTCTTAAACGCCTCGTTAGCGTGGCACTTATTCACGATGATGAACGCGATCGGTGCCATCGACGGCGACGGCATGGACGCGTTGGCGGATGAGATCACGGTGGCGTTCGCGACGCAGCTCCTGGGCATGCGCGAGCGCGCGTGCTGCGAGTGGGCCGTCTTCGTCTCGCAACACTTGCGCGATTCCGCGCGACGAACGAAGACGACCGGTCACATCTTGCGCGAGCGTTTTAACGATTGGAACGGGGACGACGCGAAGATCGCGTTCATCAAGGATGCGTGCGCGGTGCCGCAAGAGACGTTAGACGAGGCGCGCGCTCTTTGGGACGCATACGCGACGCCGAGGCCGTGACGACGCATTTTAGAAATAACACACCACGAGTACATAGCACGTCGAACGAAAGAACGAAAGGATGAATGAACGAAATGAATCGCATCGCATTAACAAAGCCTAATTGAAGTCGATCACGGAGACCCTGTTGTTCGAGAAACACGCGGCGACTTTGCTACCGTCCTTGTTCCAGCAAACCTCGAAGATTCCGCCCTCACCCTTGTACGTGCGCATCAAACGTCCATCCATGACGTTCCAAATGTGAAGGTGCTTGTCGAAAGAACCACTGGCGAGGTACTTACCGTCGGGACTAAAAGCGACGGAGTACACCGGATCGGTGTGGCCCTCGAGCGTGTGCAGACACTTGCCGGAATCCACGTCCCACAGCTTGATGGTGGCGTCGTAGGACGCCGTGGCGAGGATGAGCGGAAGGTCGGGATTGTCGGAACCTGGACCGGTCGGACTCCACTTGATGGTGTAAATCTCCTTCTCGTGATCGTTGAAGCTGTGCACGCACGTGTCTTTCTTCAAGTTCCAGACCTTTGCGGTGAAGTCGTCGGAGCACGAGGCGAGGAGGGTTCCGCTCGGATCCCACTTGATGGCGTTGACTTCGTCGGTGTGCCCCTTGAAAGCCTTCACCGGCTTGTCGTCGCCGAGCTTGCACACGTAGATGGAGTGATCCATAGAAGACGTGGCGAAGGAGTCCGCGCTTCTCCAGTCGACGTCGAGCGTCGGCGCGGAGTGGAAGGCGAATTGCTGCTTCATTTTGCCAGTCTTGACGTCCCACACGATGGCCGTCTTGTCCACGGAACCGCTGAGCAAGCTATCACCCGTCTTGTTCCACTTGAGAGAGAAAATCGGGCCCTTGTGTTGCTTCAGCGTCATCACGAGCTTACCGTTCGTATCCCAGATGCGCGCGTGACCGTCGTACGAACCCGTCGCGAGCATCGTACCGTCGGCGTTCCAATCAAGCGTCGTGACGTCCTTCTGTTTACCTCTCGCCGCCACTTCTCCGTTTTTATTCTCTTCACCCGTTTCCATCGCTTCAGCCCCATCGTCGCCCTCACTCTTGTGCTCGAGCACCTTCGGCCTGGCGAGTTTAGCTTGCGCATCGCGTCCAGACGGACCCGCGGGCACGGCCCAGACGCGCGCCGTGCTATCGCCGCTCCCGCTGGCGAGCATCTCCTTCGCCGGGTTCCACGCGCAAATAAAAACTTCGCTCGTGTGTCCATCTAAGTTGGTCACATCCTCAGCATTGATCTCTTTCTCGACATCATTTTCAACCTTGATTCCGTTCGCTTCAGCCTTGGCGCGCATTTCCTTCTCCGTCTCCTCGCGCAGCGCCTTGCGCTCCTCCTCCGTCATGTTTCTCCGCCGCGCCACGAGCTCCTTCAGCTCATCCACGCTTCGCGAGAGCAAATCTCTCGCACTCAACACGCTAAAATCGGCATCCACATCCGTCCCGTCCTACGCGCGCGCGCACACACACCGTCACATTCGTCAGTCTCGCGCGTCCCGCGTCCCGCAATCGCCCCGCCCCGTCCCGCGATCGACGCCTCTCCCGCCCCCCGACCTCGCGCTCGCCGCGCGTCCCTCCCTCGCGCGCCTCCCATCCATCGATCGACGCGCGCACATCGCGCGCACATCGCGCACGCATCGCACCTCGTTCAAATTCGCCTCGAGCTCGCAGTATTGCAACCCCTTTTGCACGAATGAAATCAACGCCCCCGGCGGGATCGTCCCATTCGGCGCGTGTCCACCGTCGACGCGCGATTCGTGTCCGAAGGCGAACGCGCTGTGCGTGAACCCGCTCTCGAGGAGATATCTGTACACGAGATAATTCATCGCATCGCTCGTGAGCGACATGACGTCGAACGCGCGTCGAGCGTCGTCGTCGCGCGCGCGAACGATCGGGTAAATGCGCGAATGCGCGTGCGAATGCGCGGAGGGTTTGGTTTTCTCGCGCGCGTGCGAGATCGAGTCGACGGCGTTCGTTGACGGCGGTGAGGACGACGACGGACCGCGCGATGGGTTCGAGCGTTTTTCGTGTCGTCGATCGCCCCCGCGCGCGACCGTCGCGCGGTGTCGCGTCGACGTCGGCGCGGCGTCGCGCGCGGGCGCGCGCGCTGTGATCACACTGGTGGCGTCGTGTTTCCACGCGACGGGTCAGGACTCGTGGCGTGTCCCTCTCGGACGCCATCGGACGTCGACCGCGGGCGCCGACGACGTCGACGTCGCGCGTGAGTGCGCGCGCGACGTTCGTCGTCGTCGTCGTCGCGCATCGCGCGTTTTTTCTGCGCGTGAGCGACGCGCGCGATGGGTGGACTCGCGCGTCTTCGCGACGAGCGCGGGAACGGCACGGATTTGTGGGTGTCGACCAATCGCGCGGCGGCCTGGACGTCGCGCGCGGAGAGACGCGCGAGACGCGGTGGTGGGACGTCCGTGAACGCGCGTCTCGCGTCGTCGAGCGAGTCGCGCGCGCGCGGGGCGTTCGGAGACGACGGACGCGCGCGAGATGGGTCGATGGTTAACGACCGGACGCACGACGAAGACGACGAGGACGACGACGACGTCGAGGAGGAATCGGCGTTGGAACACGCGCCGACGGTGTTCATCGGGTACCCGCACGCGTCGCTCTTGTGTCCGCAGTGTCGCGACGTGATGGCGTCGCCCGTGTGCGCGGCGGATGGGACGACGTATTGCGCGCGGTGCGCGCCGCCGCCGCCGGACGACGACGCGTCGTACGAACCGAACGCGGAGATCGAGGACGCGATTCAGTCCCTGCCCGTGCTCTGTCGACGAGGTCTGACGATGCGCACGAGCTCCACGGGGGCCGGGGAGTGGGTGTGGCGCGCGGATGGGTGTCAAGAGAACGGCGTGCGGTTGCGTCTGCGAGACGTGCACGACGCCGAGTGCGTCTTCGCGCCGAGGAGGTGTCATCGTCCGTATGCGAACGCGCGAGAGGTGAAATTGAACGGCGCCAAGGTTGGGAGAGAGTATTGCGGCGCCGTCGTGCGTAAGAACGCGTACGCGACGCACGCGGCGCGGTGTGAATGGCGGACGACGATGTGCGACGTGCCGGGGTGCGACGCCGTCGTGCCGCTGTGTGCGTTGAAACGACACGCGCTCACGTGTCCAAACGCGCGCGTGACGTGTCCAAACGCGTGCGAGTGGGAAGGTAAACGTATGGAGTTGGACGACCACGCGCGCGAGTGCCCGAGGGAGTACGTCAAGTGTGGGTTTATAGATGTAGAGGATGAAGACGCCGAGGGATGTCTCTACGGGTGCGAACGCGCGCGCGTCGACGAACACAAATCCGAGTGCGATTTCAGACCGTGGACGTGTCCGAACTGCGACAAGGTGGTGAACGCGATGCGCGCGTCGAAACACGCAAGGACGTGCGTCGAGGCGCGTCGCCCGTGTCCGAGATGTCGGGCGCAGGTGCGCGTCGCGGCGTACGACGCGCACCGCGAACACTTTTGCGCGAGCGCTCCTCGCGCGTGCGCGTTCGCGACGTTCGGATGTCTCGAACAAGGGTCGGAGGAGGAATTGCGCGCGCACGAGACGGAGTCCGCGGCGAGACACCTGCGTCTCGTCGTGCGCGCGCTCGACGTCGAGCGTGAAAAAGGTCGGAAGAAGGGCGGGATCATCGACCGCATGGACAAGGCGTTGCGTCGATTCGGCGAAGAGTACGCGCGTCTCGCCGCCGAGGCGACGGAACGCGTGCGTTTCGTGGAGCAAAAAGCGATCGAGGAGGTTGATCGCGTCAAGTCGCGCTTAGAATCGAGCACGATGGCGTACGACGCGCGCGAGACCGCGCTCAGGGAGGAGATTGAAAAGTTGCGAGCGGATCGAGATGCCGCGACGGACGCCGACGCGCACTTGGCCAAACTCGACCGCGCGTTGACGCACGAACAGGCACAGACACTCGTCGACGCCGTGCGCGTCGAGCTTGACGCGTGTAACGCCCAGATGGCGACGTTGAACCTCGCCATCGAGTCTCGAGATCGACAGTGGCGAGAGGACATCGCTGAAGAACGCGAGCGGGAACGACGCATCGCCGACGCCTGTCGAGACGAGGCGCTCGCCGCGCTCTCGTCTACGAACGCGCGAGAGGACGACATGTTTGCGCGCATGGACGCGTTGTCCACGGACATTCGTGAGATCAGTCGAACGCTCAATTTAGAGCTCCTCGATCTCGCGGAGAAACAGCACGAACTCGAAAATCTCTGGCGAGTCGCCGTCGCCGCGCCGCGCGTCGTCGTCGCCGCCCCCGCGCGCGACGAATCCGTCGTTGATGACGACGTGCCGGCACGCGACGACGACGTCCTCGTCTCCCCGCGTCGTCGGTTTAAACCCGCATCGTCGACGAGTTCGCTCGCCTCCTCAGGCCGTCGATTCGGTCCCGCGGCGCTTCGAGCGGCCGCGAGCGCCGACGACGACGATTCCATCGACGTTCGCGTCCCACCGCCGCCGTCCTTCGTGACCACAACCACGGATGATTCCGAACCGTCGTCTCTCGGCGTCACCGCGCCTCGTCGTCCGCCGTGGATACGATCCGACGACGACGACGACGACGACGACGTCGCGTAACCGCCGGCTCGGCCCTTTTCGGGGCGTCACTCATCGCCCCTTCTCGTCGTCGTCGTCGTCATGCCCTTCGTCATTGGCGTCGACGGTGGCACGGGCGGCATACGTGCGGGCGTCTTCGACCTCACCGGCGTCGCCCTCGCCTTTGCCGACGTCCCGTACGAGACGCAGTTCCCCGAACCGGGACGCGCCGAGCAATCGCCTCGCGATTGGATTATTTGTTTACGTCTCGCCGTGCGCCAAGCGCTCGAACACGCCGCTGTGGACCCTCAAGACGTGCTCGGGATGTGTGTCGACACGACGTGTTGCTCGGTCGTCGCCCTCGACAGCGATGGGGAGGCGTTGGTGCCGTGCATTCTCTGGATGGATATGCGGGCGAGCGAGGAAACCGTAGAGACGTTGCGATCCGGGGACGACGCGTTACGCGTGAATTGCGCAGGAGCGGGACCTGTGAGCGCGGAGTGGATGATTCCAAAGGCGATGTGGTTGAAGAAACATCGACCCGAGGTGTACGAGGCGGCGGTGATGGTGTGTGAGTATCAGGATTACGTCAACTTGCAACTCACGGGACGGTATTGCGGATCGATGAACAACGTCGGCGTTCGATGGCACTTTGACGGAGAGACGCCACCGAGGAGCATGTTGCGGCGATTGGGGATGGAGGAGTTGTTGGATAAGTGGCCGAAGGATATAGTGAAGATGGGCGACGTGATCGGTGGGTTGACGGCGGAGAACGCGCGCGCGTGCGGATTACCCGAAGGACTTCTGGTGACGCAGGGCGGCGCCGACGCCTTCGTCGGCATGGTGGGATTGGGTGTGGTCGAGCCCGGACAGATGGCACTCATCACGGGGTCTTCGCACTTGCACCTCGGCGTCACCGATCGCGGGTTTCACGCGCCGGGCGTGTTCGGGACGTATCGAGACGCTCTCGTAGACGGCGCTCCGTTCATCGTCGAGGGCGGGCAGACGAGCACAGGGTCCGTCGTGCGTTGGTTCAAAGAGATGTGCGGCGGCGGAGATGATTTCTACGACGTCATGAATCGCGAGGCGAGCGCCATTCCGCCCGGGTGCGAGGGCGTCACCGTGTTGGATCACTTTCAGGGGAACAGAACGCCGCACGTGGACGCGCGCAGTCGAGGCGCGATTTCGGGATTGACGCTGAAACACTCGCGCGCGCACGTCTATCGCGCCATTCTCGAGAGCGTGTGCTGCGGAACGCGATTAATTTTCGAAACCATGGCGCGCGGCGGGTACGCACCGAGAGAGGTCGTCATCGCCGGCGGCGCGACGCGATCCGAACTCTGGTTGCAACTCCACGCCGACGTCACGGGCGTCCCGCACGTCGTCACCGAATGCACCGACGCGCCGGCGCTCGGATCGGCGGTGCTCGCCGCGGTCGGCGCGGGCGCGTTCAACAGCGTGCGCGATGCTGTCGGCGCTATGGTTCGGCGCGCGCGCGTCATCACGCCGGATCCAGAGGCGCACGTGACGTACAGTCGCGAGCTCTACCCGGCGTACCTTCGATTGTACCCCGGACTCAAAGACTCGTGGGGATGTCGCCGCGCGCCGAAACGCGCGGCGTCTCGTCGACGCGCTATCATCTGCCCCTCCCTCTTGGCCGCCGATCAGGGCGCGCTCGCGGCCGAGGTCAATCGCATGCTCGACGAGGGCGCGGATTGGTTACACGTCGACATCATGGACGGTCACTTTGTCCCGAATTTAACCGTGGGTCCATCTGTCGTGGCGGATTTGGCGAAACGCGCGGGACCTCGCGACGTGTTTTTCGACTGCCATCTCTCGGTGACGAATCCAGCCGCGCTCGTGCCCGCGCTCGAGCGCGCGGGGGCGTCGAGCGTGACGTTTCACGTCGAGGCGGCGTCGGGCGACGCCGCCGTCGCGCTGTGCGAATCCATTCGATCCCGCGGCATGCGCACCGCCGTGGCGTGCTCGCCGTCGACGCCGTGCGACACCCCGGGCGGCGTGTACGATCTCTGCGATGCAGGGCTCGTCGACATGGTCCTGTGCCTGAGCGTTGAACCCGGATTCGGCGGTCAAAAATTCAATCCCGCCGTTTGCGACAAGGTGAGCGCGCTTCGCGCGCGGTATCCGAACCTCGACATTCAGATGGACGGCGGCGTCAATCCGAGCACGGCGACGCTCTGCGCCGCCGCGGGCGCGAACGTGCTCGTCGCCGGATCCGCCGTGTTCGGCGCCGAGTCACCCGCCGAGGTGATTGAGGCGTTGCGTCGCGCCGTCGAAGACGCGTGACGGACGGCTTTTCGTGTAAAAACAGTCATTCACAGTCATCATTCGCGCGCGCCTCGCCCTCCGCACACCTCGCCATGGACGCCCGTCTCGTCGTGGCGCGAGTCGTCGAGGCGTACGACGCGGCGCACGCCGCCGCGCGCGTCGTCCTGCGCGAACGCGTAGCCGTCGACGACGATGTGTACGCGCACGCGCTCATCGCACTGATGACGATCGTGTGTCTGTACATCGCCTCGCGCGTCGTGTTCGGGCGCAAACGTGGGCGCAAGAACATAGGAAAACCCGCGGTCGTCGTCGTCGGGTGCGTCGGGAGCGGGAAGACGGCGCTGTGGCAGGCGCTGACGTACGGTGAACAGCGGTTCGCGACGGTGTCGAGCGCGGCGCCGAACGAGCGGGACGCCGTCTCGGTGAAGGGGAAGACGAGAGGAGGACGTGACACGACGAAACACGGCGTGTGTCTCGTCGACGTTCCGGGACACGGGCGTCTCAGGAGTGAGGCGATGCAGCAGTTGAAGCGCGCGAAGGCGGTGGTGTACCTCGTGGACAGCGTGACCTTCGCGAGCAACCGGAAAGAAGTCGCCAGGTTTCTGTACGAAATTTTGTGCGACGAGGCCGTGCAACGGAAAGGCACGCCAATCATGGTGGCGTGTAACAAGTGCGAGAAACTCACGGCGCATCCGCCGGATTTCATTCGCAAGCGACTCGAGCGAGAAATCGAAGCCACGCGCGCCGCCGACGCTGGCGCGCCGCCGCCCCTCGCCATCACCCCCGCACAGAAGAAAGCGAACGCCATCGCCATGAAAAAACGCGCGCGGGCGCGCAGTTTCGGTCAACGACCCGGCGAGGCGTTCACGTTCGAGGCTTTCTCCAAGTTTTGCCGCGCGCCCCCCGTCGCCTTCGACCGCGTATCGGCGACCAAACTCCAAACCGCCCCCATCGGCGACTTCATCGTTCGACTCTGAGTAGAGTAGCTTTCCATCTCTCACGCGTAATAATCCATCGTAGCCCGTAGCTCGACGCCCGTCCCGCGGTCGTCCTCGACGTCGCGTCGCGCCCGCGCGCTCGGGGCAGCGCACATACTGTTTACCCATACCCACGAATCAATAACTCATCGAGGCCGAGGGCGTCCGCCCCCCACACGACGTGAGACGTCACCGGTCGCGTCACTCGACGACTCGAAAGATGTTCGCCGCCACCACGACGAACGCCCTCGCCGCGCGCGCCGCGCGCTTCAACTCGAACACCGTTTCTTCGAAGGTGCGTCTCGTCGTCTCGAACGTCGTCGCGACCGGTCGCGCGCGCGCGATGGCGACCGCGACCGCGTCGTGGAGAAGCCCTAGGTTTAGCCGCCGCGATGGGGGGGGGCGCGATGTCGACGCGCGTGGAGGCGCGCGCGACGTCGCGGGCGGTCGACGCGGACGTGGATATCGCGTGATAAATTGCGCGTCGTCGATCGCGCGATGTCGCGATCGCAGAGGACGCGGGATGGACGTCGCTCGCTCGCGCTCTGGAACGCACAGAGACTGACTGACCAATTGCGCCACCCGCGTTCACCGCTCGCAGCGAGTGTCCCCGGTCCCCGCGCCGGGCCGTTCGACGATGGAGATCGTCGCCAAGAAGAAGTGGGAGAAGCAAGCCCTCACCCCGCGCGGGCTTCCGGTGCGTATCCCGATGCACGTGAAGACGGGTGACAAGGTCGTCGTCATCGCCGGCGCCGATAAGGGCAAGGTGACGGACGTCGTGGAGGTGAACACGAAGGAGGGTACCGTGTTGTGCCGTGACGTCAACATTAAGACGAAGCACGTCAAGCCGCGTGGCGAGGGTGAGCAAGGGCAAATCATTCAGCGAGAGTTCCCGATCCATCACTCGAACGTTAGCCACTATAGCGAGGCCCAGAGCGTGCGCTCTCGCATCGGTTCGAAGATGGTCGACGGAAAGAAGGTTCGGGTGTTGCGCAAGACTGGCGAAGTGCTCGCGAACTAGATTGCCCCCGCTTAGATAGATGTTTAATTACAGCTTGATTCATTCATATCAACGTCAGCGCGTCCAAGGCGTCGGTCGGTCGGATCGTGGTGGTGGTTGCAAAAACAGGGCGATATTTCATTAATAGGGTACTACAGGTGGGAACGGCGTCCCGTGAAAGAATAAGAGAATCGAATCATCTCGCGCGCTGTGTGATCGATCATGCGAGGTCGAAGCCGTGCTTCATGGCCGCGTCCCAGGTCGCATCTATACGAGTGTGGTCGATCGCACCGACTTCGTGGAACTGCCAGTCTTCGAGCGCGTGCACCAGCGCCCCCGCGTGGCAGGCGTGCACTTGGCCCCGCGGGAGCGTCATCTCGCACGAACGGAAGTCCTTCGCCCCCTTGGGAAGCTTGAACGCTGGGAGATCGGTGTACACGCAATCCTTGCGCGTCTCAGGGATCGGTGGCACGACGAACTGATGGAACGTCGCGCCGCGCGGCGCGCTTCGTTGGTCCTTCTCTCCGCAGTGCTTGCCGATGACCCAGTCCTTGATTTTCGCCCCATCCTCCAAGCGCGTCGACTGCGTGATGAGATGCTGATCCTTCTTCGGCGCCTCGGAACGGATTTTCTCAAACCGCTCTTCACTCGTTGTGTACATCACCACCTTGATGCCCCGCTCCGCGCAGTACAGAGCGATCGCTCTGCCGAGCTTCGACGTGGCTCCGGTGAGGAAAATTTCCTTGCAGTCGCTGGGAAGTTTCTGTAAAATCGCCGCCGCCGTGAGCGTGTTTCCGTGCACCACTCTGGTTTTCAAAGACTTGCCGAGCTTGTTGACGAAGAGCGCCCCACCACCATTCAGCGCTTCATTCTTATTCAGCGCCCCCAACCCAACGACGCGAACGCCCGCCGCGTCCGCGTCCAAAATCGCCTCTTCGATTTTCTTGTTGATGTGATTAAACTCACTCTTGATGAAGAATTGAAATCCCCACGCGGGCGTCACCCACGTCTCACAGTTCAGCTTCTCCAATCTGTGTCGATCGGCGACGAAAGATTTGCCGAATAACCGCAATAACAACACAAATGGCACGCACAACGGCCACAACGGCTTGAGCCACCACGACGAGACGAATGGGCGAGCCGAAAAGCTTCTCAACATGAAGGGCAAATGGAACACACTCAACAACTCCGTTCCGTGAGCCATGAACACCACATCCGGTGCCTTGACCGGAACCGCCTTTCCGGTGATCGCCTTTTCGTACAACTCATCGCTCGTCACATCCGCCGTGCCGTACACGTAGTCGTACAACGGCATGAAGAGGCAAAAGTTTGTGTGCACGCGCGAGTGGTGCAGCGAGTGATAACTCGGCGTGTAAATTAAGTACTTCATTCCCGGTAAACGCATGAACCATCTCGGAATGAACTCAAAGTTACAGTGTCCGATGGCGTTCAGCACGTCAAAGCCGATGAGATAAATGTAAAACATGGCGACGGACGCGCCGCCCATCGCCCACGTGCCGAGGAGCGGAATGGCAAAGTTAGCCGTGTACATCAAGTGTTCCATGAATGGATGCACGCTTCCGGTGATTGGCTCGGTGACAAAACTCGCGTGATGATGCGAGTGATACGCACTGTACAATTTGTGATGATGCAACGCGCGATGAAGCCAGTAATACACAAACTCCGTCGGTCCCGCGTGCAAAAGCGCGAGCTGCGCCAAACCTCTCCCGTTCCACGCCGGAAAGGAATTGAATCCCAACTTTGGCATCCAGTGCACCGCCGCGATCACCAGCGTTTGCAATAAAATATAATCATCCCAGTGATCCTCCCGATCCACCTGCTTAAAATCGATTCCCTTGGCTTGTATCCGCGTTTTCCTCGTCAACGCGTGCACTCTCGACAAGCTTATCCAGACTTGCGCGTTGACGTACCGCAGCGCCGCGATCGCCGTCAAGTGCCAACAAAACGAATCCGCGTCATCCTTCCCCAGCGCCGCGCACGCGACGAACGGCAATAACACCGCATATTTCAACGACCCCACGTTCGCCCACGGAAACTCATACCACACCCCCGGTTTCGTCGCCATGGCGTCCCGACGCGTCGCCGCCGAACGCTTTTCCCACCGATCGCGTCGACGTCCTCACCGACGTCACGACTCCACGAAGCCTCGCCCGTGACCGACGCCCGTCACCGATCGCGCGATGGTCGTCCGATCGCTCGTCTCGCGGTCGTTTCGGACACCGTCGCGCGTCCGTCGCACGACAAGCGAACGCGATGACGATCGTCCCGGACGACCCAACCTCGACTCGACGTCTTCTCGCCGCCGCCCGCGCGATGGGTGCGTTAATGCGTCGACGGCTCGACGCGCGACGTCGCGTCTCGAACGCGAACGAGAGAAATCGACGCGACGAATTAGTATCGCCCGACGTGCGAACGCGCGCGCGCGGACGCGGTGTGGCGGCGACGCGGGCGGGCGCGCGATCGGCGACGCGATGACGTCGTCGGGACGGGGCGGGCTCGGTGAGTGGTCCGTGTTTGAAGTAAACGGCGGGACGGCTGCGAGAGGGCGCGTCGCGAACGGTCGTCGGAAAGAACGGACGTCGATCGCGACAGAGGTCGATCGCGACAGAGGTCGATCGAAGAGTGATCGAACGAACGAAGGAAGGCGCGTGTGTGTTCGGTCGTGCGTCGTCGTTACACCGCGAAGGGGGAGGTTAGTATCTGAGCGCGCTCGAGCGGAGGGCGAGGTGCTTGTCGAGCTCGTCCCAAAAGAACTCAAACGCGGCGCGATCGCCGTGGCGTCGCGTGCGGCTGATGACGATTTCCTTGACGTTCCAGGATTTGACGACGTCGTTTTCGGGATCGCCGTCGAAGCGGGCGTGGAAACCTTTGATTTTGGTAAAGGTTTCCACGAGGTCGCCGTCCTCGACGCCGCGAAAGGGCCAGTCTTTGAATTGCCACTTGGCGCCGAGGACGAAGACGGCGGCGACGCGCGCCCAGTCTTCGGAACGCTTGTGAGGTGCCTTTTCGGTGACTTCGTATTTGATTTTTTGGCCGTCGCGCTTGTAGGAGCGCGAAATGTACACGGCGCTCGATTTCTTCGCGCCCGCCTTGCGAACGACGTCCCACTGTTCGAATTTGCCATTCTGTAAGAATTCCTTGGCGTTGAACATGTTGAGGACGACTTTTTGGTTGAAACCGGCGGGAACGATGATGATGGGAACGCCGCCGGGTTTCCCAGACGTCTTGCGAGGCGCCTTGGCCGGCGCCGCCGAGCTTCGTCGCGCCGACGTCGACGGACCGCTCGGCGGCGCCGGCTGCGCGGGAGCCTGGACGACGCGCGCGTCGTTCATCATCGCGTCCTCTTGCGCATCGTTCACGCTCGGTTTCGGACCCGTCAAGAAGGACGCGTTCGTGTCCAAATTCATCATGTCAAAGTCGCTCCCGACGTGTTCTCTCCAAAACACCTGCTCCTTCACGTCGCGGTACCTCTGGTTTTTAATACCCCTCGCTAATTCTGCCGCCTTTTGTTTCTCCTCTTCGATGCGTTCCTTCTCCTCTTCCGGCGCTATAAAGAAGCTCAGCACGCCCGACATGTCCTTCGGCCCTCGCAACATTGAATTTCTATCTCTCAGCACGCGCTCTCGCGCGCCGACATCCTCCTCCTCCTCTCGAGCTCGCTTATCCGCGCCGGACACCCCCTCTTCCTCCATCACCACCGGTACGGTGACATCGATTCGATCGCTCGTCGCGTTAACCCCCGTCAAATACGCGATCAAATCGACTCTATCGAGCATTGACAACGTCGCGAACCCGTCGGCGATCGCCGCCTTCATGTACTTGGTGTGTTGCACATCCGGATTCGCGACGTGAAACTTGATAAAGTACCATATCTGCTCCACCTTGAGTAATTTATTCCCAACTTTTGATTTATAATTCGTCTCCATCGCTCGTCTCAGCGCCACGTCCTCATCTTTCAGGTGCACGTGCGTGTCGTCGTGCGTCGAACTGCGCGTCGCGGCGTCCCGTCGTCAGTCTCTCCTCGCCCTGTACCGTCCTCCACCGCGCGCGCATCGCGACCGATCGAACGAACACACGCATTGCGCGCGCGCGGCGCTCTCCCCGCGCGTCGAACGCGTCGTACCTCGCGATGCGACCGTCGATCGTGTGATCGCGAATCAAACGCAAAGGATCCATCTCGCGTCGTCTCTACGTCGTCTCTACGTCGCGTCGGTCTCGGTGACGCCCGCGCGCGATGACGCTCGACCTCTCGCGCGACACCGGCGTCTCGCGCTCGCGCTCGAACCGATGGAACGCGCGGGAGGCGTGGGAATGACGTCGGGTCCGCCGACGTCGGCTGTACCCTAGAGAACGCCGCCGAGACGCCGGGACGCCGGGACGACGACGCGCGAGGGCGGCGCGCGCGCGAACGAAGGGTCGAGAGGGGTCGCAGAATGATGGTGATTACACGTCGCTCAGTGCGTCGCGGCGTCGCGACAGAGCTTGACGAGTCGATGTCTCGCCGCTCTCGCCGTCGCCGGGTCGCGAGAGACGAGGCGAAAGAGCTCCTCGTCGCCGTGCGTGGCGTGCGCGATGGTGCACCATTCCGGACACGTTCTGGCGAGAATGCGCACGCCGTCCGTGAGTTCGTGCAAGGAGACGGAGGCGCGCGCGTTCGTGTGCGTGAGTTCGTCGAGAAGGGCGTCGAGTTCCATCACGCGACGCCCGCTCGACGCGAAGGCGGAGCGAACGGCGTCGAAGAGACGCGGGAGACCGCCGTACAGTCGTCGACGCTCGCGATCAGCCACCGCGGCTGGATCGTTGTACGCCTCGACTTCGGCTTGACGTTCGAGCACGGTCTGCACGGCGCGCGCGGAGAGACCATTGCCTTCGGGACCTAAATCAGACATGGCGCGCGCGAGCTCGCCGTCGCTCACCCCGCCGCCTCGCCCGTCGTTCGCCGCGCCCCCCAACAACGGCACTCTCACCGATGTCGCTAATCTCGGCTCCGCGCGCGAGACGTGCTCTAAAAATTCTATCTCCACCGGTTCCGGCAGAGGAACGCGCTCCGGATCGAATCCCTCGCGCCAACGCTCCGGCGGCGCCGATCCGGGCGCGTACGCGTCCCCGTCGTGCGCTCTCGTCAGCGTCTCGGTCAATTTCTCTCGAATCCCGCGCAACATCGCCCGCATCGCCATCACCCCCAACTTATCTCCACTCCGAACTCCACTCGTGCTCACCACCGCGTCCGCGTCCACGAACGCAGCGTCATCGAACGCCACGTCCACCCGCACGTTTTTCAAATCATCCGCCCGCGCCGTCCTCGCGCGAAACGTCACCGCCCCCGCCGGCGCGCACGCCGCCACCACGCGCAGCGTCTCCAGCGTACACCGCCTTCCCGTCGATCGCTCCACGTTCGCACACATCGTCTCCGCCGTCGCGCTTTGCTTTCTCGCGCGCATGAACCTCGCCACCTCGAGCGTCGCCTCGCACGCCGCGTACGCCGCGCGAAACGTCTCGGGCCACCGACACGCGCGCGCCGTCGACGCGTCCATCCTCCTCGTCGACGACCACGTCGCGCGTTCGCGTTCGGACTCGACGCGCGTCGACGGCGCGTCGCTCGAGACGCGTCGCCGCCGTCGTCTCGCGTCGTCGGCGGCGTCATTCGTCTCGCGCGCGCGACTTTTCAAATTCAAACCGTCGGCGTCGTCATCGCGTCGCTTCGGCGTCGTCGTCGCGCGCGCGTCGTCGGAATCGCGCGGAGGTCGAGGACGACGACGCGCGTTCGCGTCCATAGGTTCGAGCGCCGCGCGCGCGAGCGCCGCGCCTCGAGACATGTCGTCGTCGTCGTCGAGGTCGAGGTGTGACGCCCAACCACTCGTTCGTTCTCTATGCGCTACAGGTTCTACCGTATACTATCTATCTATTCCATCTCTGACGGACACGCGCCGCACGTCTCGCGACGGGCGCCGGTGCTGAAGACGACGATGTTTTTACCGGCAAAGGGAAGCTCGGCGGTGCGCACGTCGACGACCGCGCCCGCCTTTTCGACGAGGTGGCGGACGAGGTCCGCGTGCGTGGAGACGCGCGCGCCCGAAAGGAGACGGCGGCGAGGGAAATCTTTGGAGTAGACGCAACACGGGACGACGGCGAAGGGAAGACGACGTTCTATGGCGAAATCGACGGCGGCGTCGGTGGCTTGGTCGGGGTGCAGGGCGACGACGTGGGTGCAGCGGGCGAGCGCGTCGAGGAGGGCGACGCGCGTCTCCTCCGCGGATACGTCGGGTTCCTCGTCGCTCTCGGTCTCGGTCTCGCTCTCGTTCGACCGCGGACCGTGTGCCTCGCGCGTCGTCGTCGGTATCGTCGTCGTCGGTGCGACGACGCCCTCGCGCGATACGCGCACGCGCGCGTCCGCGTTCCTCGCCGCCGTCTCGTACGTCGCGTCCCGCCCGTCCGCCACCAGTCCCGTCACGCACCACCGACTCGCTCTCGCCGACTCGTACGACGCGCGCACGCTCGCCTCGTCCCCTTCCCACACCGCGCGCGTGAAATACACGCGCAGGTGTTTCGGTTCCCGAACCGTCGGCGTCTCGCCGCCAACCGCGCCCGCCAGTCGCGTCAGTCGCGCGCGCCACCGCCGTCGCGCCCGTCCTCGCCGCATCCGTCTCGGATCGATCACGCACACCTCCGCCGCGTCGGTGCGATTACACACGTCGAACGCGAGCGTCCCTTTCCCTCCGGCGACGTCCAGGACGCGCGCGCGACGCAAATCGAACGCGTCCCGCAACCACTCGGTGAACAGACGCACCTTGTCCCGCGACCGCGACCGTCGACGCGCGCGCCCGGTGCGCGGCGCGGGCGGCGACGACGCGGTCGCGGGACACGGCGCGTCGTGCGAGAACCGACACGCGTCGCCGTACCGACAGCATCCGCGCGCGAAGTGTCGACACGGCGTCGTCATCTGCGGACTCGGGGACGCTCGAGGGACTCTTGAGGAGTCGTGACCCTCCGAACGAGAGCGCGCGGGGTGAGGATGGGACATTCCGAATCGGGCGTCGACGGCACACGCGCGCGACCGACCGAGTGGGCGTCTCGCGCGGGTGATGATGATGACGATGTCCATGGCGTCGATCGCGACGTCGAGCGGGGCGCGCGCGATGCCGGTGCGGGCGACGCGGACGGCGATTCGCGCGCGCACGATGCCGCTGCTGAAGATGAAAAAGGCGACGACGACGACGACGAGAACGACGACGAGAACGACGACGACGCGCGATGTGGTGTCTCCCGCGACGCGCGGTGCGGTGCAGGCGGTTCGCGCGTCGTCGTTGGACGATGACGTCGTGGTCGTGCCGGGTGATTATCGCATCGGCGGCGTACTGTTGGGCGTCGCGGTGGTGACGGGCCCGTTGTTTCATCTCTGGACGCAGTTTCTCGTGCACGGCGTTCTCGGAGCTTTTCTCGCGTTCCAAGCGTCGAGAGTGAGGTTTCGTTTCACTCGCGACGCGCTCGAGGTTGTGTTCATCGAACCGGGCGCGGACGACTCGACGGCGGTCGGCGCGGGCGTCGAGTCGAGCGGCGACAACAAGTTGCAAGGCGGTGGCGCAAACAGTTGGAAGTACGACAGCATCACGAACTGGGAGTTTTGGTGGCCCGGATTCCCATGCTTGGTATATTTCAAGGAGACGCAGACCAAGAGCGACGGTCAACCGCACTTTTTCCCAATCATCATGGATGGGAAGATGTTGTACGAGGTGATGTTGCAACGCCTTCCGGCGAGCGTGAACGACAAGCCGTCTCCGAGTGCGTGGAGCTTGGATTTGGCGCTCGAGCAAACTAGCATCGGTCGACAAATTAAGGAAAACTTATCCGAGGAGCAATTGAAGCAAGTCAAGGAGATGAAGGGGTTCCCCGTCCTCGACGACAAGTAATCGCGAACCACACACAAATGAGAGCTCCGCGCGCGTTTCAACGACGCGAAATACAAGGCCCCCGCGACGCCGACGCGTTGTAATCTATACGTCACTTTTGCACGCTAAAGTCGCTCGGTGCTATACCGAGCGTGACTATGTAGATGAAAGAATTTTACTTTTTCGCGAACGACGTCCCGTCCATCGCGAGTTTACCTTGCGACACGAGACCCACTAAGAAAGCCTCGAGCTCGTCGACGGACTTGTCGTACACGGGTTCGACGACGAACATTTTAAGCATGTTATGAATGCGATCGAGGGGGAGACTCGGGAAGTTTGTGAGCATGCCCATGACGTATTGCTCGTACACCATCATGCCCGCCGCCGCCGTCTCCTCGGCGCTCGCCACGCCGCTGGCCGGTTCGTCGTCGTCATGCACGCCAACCATGTCATCGAATTCATCCGAAGCTTCACTGAGCGCGTACACCATATCGTCTCCATCCTTGCGCTCGACTAAAACGCCGTGGTTCATCCAAACGACGATTCGTTTTCGCAACGCGTCGACGCTCACGCCGAGCACGTCGGCTAAATCTTTCGCGCGCCAGGTTTTCGATCGCTGAAAGTAGTGCAAAATGGACGCTTGCACCGGATTGACACTCACTTCGAACGTGCGATCATTGTGTGTGACGTCCATGACAACCGTACCGAGCGCTGGCTTCCATTCCATTTTTCGCGGTGCCTTGATTTGATGGTACCGTCTCGCGTACGCGTCCATGTGCTCTTGAATCTCCGGAGGAAGCTTGAAGTCGGTCACGTCGTTCGAGAACGTCGGCCAGAAGAGCGCGGATACAATCGTTGCCTCCACGGGCGTTTGCGCTAAAATATCGCTCGTGCGTTTATCCTTCGACGTCGGCGTGCCTCCCACCGGTCGCGTCTTGATGTTGGCGTTTGCGCGCTTACTGTCGGCGAAATCCTTCAACATGACCTCGCAGTTGTGCAGACTCACCTCGCCGAAACGAAGTTTGAGGAGTTCAAGCGCGTGCATCTCTCGGTCTGTGTCGTAATTCGCCTTGCCTAGAAGTTTCTCCGCGAGCATCGTGCGATACTCGTTGATGAAGAGTTCCTTGGAGCCGTAAATGCCGACGAGAAGACCGATGATGTCTCCGGTTTTCCTGCGTCGACCGCGACTCGCGGCAGCCTCCGTCTCCACCGGTTCGGGTTCCCAGGCGTCCCAACCAGACATTATTTGTTGTTGCACCGTCGGTTCATCCTCGTGCACGTCGTCGACGTTCATCTCCGACGCGATGGCGACCATTTCGGCGGTGATGCTATCCATTCTGTCCAAGTTGTCCATAGCGCCCGCGCCCGCGTTGGGATTCGGGGCGGGCACGCTCGATTCGCCGTTCTCCGTAATCTCGCCGCTCACGAGACGTCCTAGTTCTACGTATAAAGCGCCCTCGCCGTCCCCTTCGCCGTCGCCGCCGTCGTCCGTCATCATCGTCACGACGCAGCGAATGGTGTCTTTGCGCTCGCGCAAATATTCCTTCACCGGCGGGCTGACGAGCTCCAAGACGACGCCCGAAGGATCGAGTTCGAGCAAAGTCTTGATCGTTCCGATGTACTGCTGAACGATGTCGACGGTCGACGCGCCGGCGTGGAGTAATCTCGATCGCGTCGCGTCGACGAACGAGTTGACCAGTTCCGCATGGAGCGTCGAGTTTTGCAAACACGTGCGCAAATCCGTTATCGCGGGCATGGAATCAGGGTACTCCACGATGACGTCGAATAACTCGTGAATGCGCAACGCTCCGAGATGTTCGTGCACAGCGTATTCCAAGCGTCCGCGCCACGATTCGATCGCCGCGCCGTCGCCCCTCTTGAGCGAGAGCGCCGTCTTGAAGTATTCGAGCGGCACGGCGCGCACCCATCGCAGCGTCGGTCGAAGTTTGGGCGAATCAAACACGCCGCGACATCTCCTGATGACGTGTTGCTTCACACACTCGCCGACCGCTCTCGCAGCGGCGTTTTCTGCCACTCGTCCGAGCGATTCGTGACACCCGTGACACGCGGAGAGCATGCCGCGCGTCTCCGCGCTCCACTCGCGTCCCATCACCTCCATGCACCCAACGATGTCCGCCCCGATCGATGCTTGCCTCTCCAACACGCTCATCTCCATCGCGCCGCTCTCCTCCTCGTCGCTCGTCTCCCCCCACCGCTTTCGCACCGCTCGATCGAACTCTCTCGCGCGCGCTCCATACCACGCGCTCAAAATCGCCGAAAGTCTTGCCGGACCGCGCGCGTTACACATCGCGCCCACAACCTCCTGAAACTCCCGATCGAACGCGCGCACGCGCGCATCGTCTACGTCCTCAGTCCCTCGCACGCGCATACAAAAGTGTCGCGCCTTCACTCGCGCCGTCGACACCCACTCCGCGAAGGCGAGCGTCGACGGCGCCGCCGACGTCCTCGTCCACGCGTCCACTCTCCCTCGCATCTCCGCCGTCTCCGCCTCCTCCCCGTCGTCCTCCAACGAATCCACGCTCGAGGGCACCGCGCACCCGTCTCGCCATCTCGGCAGCGCGTCCGCGTCCAGTGCGCGCTCGAACGAACGCAAAAACGCGCGCTCGAGCAAATCTTCACACGACGATTCCCGCAACGCCTCGAGCGCGACGACGACGTCACCGTCGACGTCCACGACGCGCGCGTCGAACGGGTCGTACGCGCGTCGCGCCGTCGTCCATGGATCGCTCGACATGCCCGCGAGCGACGCGCGCGAGGCGCGAAGTGCGGTTCGGTTAGGAAGGCGTCGGACAGCTGCCGTGCGCGGTTTGAAATCGCGGGGGCGCGCGAACGGGCGCGCGCGGGCGCGATGCGAGCGACGGTGCGAATCGCGCGCGAGCGTGACAAACGTGGAAATATAAGGCGTGGCACGACTACTGCTAACGTTACAAAGGAATGTTTTTCTCGGATAAGAGCGGTTTCGAGCTGGACGCCGTCTCGCGCTCGCCGGCGAAGGCGACGTGTTTCAACGCCGAGGGCGCGAGGATCAAGAGGATCCCGAACCACTGCACGGCGTTGAGCGGAGAGCTGAAGACGTAACAGCTGATGACAACGCTGATGAATTGGCGAAAGGTCATAACGGAGGCTAAGATGACGGCTGAGTAACTCTTGATGGTGTACGCGATGCTGAATTGCGCCACGGTGGAGGCGACGTTGAGGAGTAACATGTCCAATCCGATGGCTGTATGCTCCATCACGAATCGTATCGACGGTGTGAGTTGTGCGGTGACGAGAAGCCACACGAATGCGAAGATGGTGGTGAAGAAGGAGGTGAAGAAGACTTGCGCGATCACGGTGACGCCGTCTTGACGGTACATTTTTTGTTGAAACGTTGAGGTGAAACCGTCAAAGACAAAGTACACGCCCAAGATGATGAACCCTATGTTGGTGACCCACTCCGTGTTCGTGTCGTCGTACTCCCTTTCGTATCGTCTCTGCACCGCGCTTCGCCACCCTCGATTCGATACGAAGACGAAACAACCAAACGTCACCAACAACGCCTCCAGGTACTCGCGTTTGGAAAACTTCTTCTGACCTAAAATTTGACCCCAAATCATCACCGGCACCACCTTCATCGTCTTTGCCAGTGTGCTCACACTGAACGTTAAATATTTCAGCACCTCGTACTGACACACCGTGGCGACGAGATTGCTAAACGATACCGCGGCGTAATCTTTTGTTCCTCCTGCCGGCGTCTCGCTGCCCCAACCCGTCGCCGTCGCGAGCAAACCGGAGATGACGAGCGCCATCCATCGATTCACGAAGACTAAAAACATGCTACTCGAGAAGATATCTCGCGTTGATCTCCCTTCGCTCGCGTCGTTCGTCAGCGCTTGGTCGCTCACGGCGAACGTGTCCCTTAACACCCGCCTCCACGCGGCGAACCCCGTCTTCTCGCCCGCCGGGACTCCATCGACCGTCCACGCGCGCCGCTCGTAGGGTATCGTCATCACGCGTTCCTGGAGCACGCCGTACACGGTGAGAGACACGATCACGGCTCCCGCGACGAGGATGAAGTGTCCGATGGCTCGCACGCCCGGGGTCAGAATCTTCTCCATCGCCGTCGCCTTGGGCGCGTCGCTCGACGACGGCGGCGACCCGGATCTAGACATGATCCGAGAGAGACGCCGCGCGACCCGGCGTTCCTGGAGCGCGCCGTGGAGCGCGCGGTGCGTTCTGAGGGTGCCGGAAGTTTTGGGCGAAAGACTGAAGTTGCTCTGTTTTTACACGCCGACGTGGACGATGCTACTGCGGCGACCGGTTGTGCGAGCGAGCGCGAATCAACGCAGGAGCGGATCAGGGCTCAACGCGTTTCTCACGAGCTCGCCGCCGAAGTGCGAAGACACGACGAGGAGGATGACGAAGACGGCGAGGAACTCGGCACTCGCGTTGACGACGACTTGTTTGCGACCATCCTCCATCTCGCTGATATCGATCGCGAACCACTCTCGCAGGGCGTTTGATAACGCACCAAACACACCATCGGGTTCATTTTCGTCTCGTTTCGCGTTTGGTCCGCGCGAGGAGGCGTTCTGGTCGTCGAAAGGCGCGCTCTGGGACGCATCGTCTCGAGACTGCGCTCGCTCCCGAAGTCTCTCCTGAATCTCCGCATCCGCCGCGTCCGCCGCCTCGTCGATGGCGTCGCTCATCCAAGACATGACGGCAAATACACTCTCGACGACACCGTATCCCTCCTCGCGCGTCAAACGCTCGAACATGGCGCTCGCCGTCTTCGCCTGCGCGTTCGTGCTCGCCGTGACGAAATCCTTCATCCCCTCAATCTCTGGTTCTCGCTCGATCGCCGCTCGCATCGCGCGCATCATCTCGCGCGCCTCCATCTCTTTTGTTCTCGCTCTCTTTTCCTTGGACGCGCGCCTCGCGGCGTCCGCTCGTTCATCCCGAGACGCAGCGTCGCTGCTTCCGAACGCGTTCGTGCTCCCCAACCGTCTCGCGTTCGACGCCGCCGCGCGCGATGACGACGATGACGACGAGGACGACGGCGGCGGCGACAACCGCTCGATCGCCCGTCGACGCTCCTCCTCGCTCGCGAACCGAGGCTTTGACTCCCTGTCACCGCCCTCGTTCGATTCCACACGCGCGACGACCGCGCCGCGTCGTCCGCGACCGACGCGACCGACGCGGCGCGCCACCGCGGACGTCGACACCGACGGCGAGACCGACGCGCGCGCGGCTCTCTCCGTCGGCACCGCGCGCGTCCATCGCGCGACGTCCATGAGGCGCGCGCTCGAATATGATTCTCGAGGGACTCCATTCTCACCAGTTCACAGGAGTACGCGAAAGTACTCTTTGAGCTGAGCAAACTGGAATGATGAGTGACCAAGAGGAAGATGAAGAAATGAATTGGATACCGACGACGCCGACGGCGCTCGCTACGAGTTTTGTAATACTACGTACAACCAAAATGTTTTACTACAAATGTACTACAAATGATTCGAACACTCGTGTATACGACGAACACGCGCACACGTAGCTTTACCCTCCTTCAACTATGTCGTCGAGATGGGCCCATCTACATTGCCTTGTTTCATTCACGAAGCGGGCGCCGTCGCGTCGCGTCGATTGAGCTCGTTCAAGACAGCCACCGCCTCGTCCATCGTGCGAGGTCGCCTATCATACGCCCGACGTCGGGTGAATTGTTCAGCCATGGAGATTATTCTTCTATCTGCCGCGCTCCCGGATTTACGAACCGCACCCGAAGCCACGAGCACGCTCGCGCAGCGTTCGTGCAACTCAGTCGGCACGAGCGCCTTCATCTTTTCAAACAAGTCTTCAAGCGAGTCGCCGGCGGCGGAAGCTTCCTCCTGAGCGTTGGCGATGGCGACGCGAGCCGACGCATCGTCCAAAGCTTGCCTTGCGAGCTGTTTCGCATTCATTTTGAACCCCGTGAGATCTGCCACCGTTCGTCGAAGCACCTGCGCACCCGACAGCGCCGCGGTTGCGCCGTCGTCGACGTCCCGCGCCGCGCGCGCGATCGGTCCGTACGCCGCGAATTCTTCTTCAGCCCTATACACGTGCGAGCGAGCGAACGAATCGACGACGATGCAAAACTCATCCGTCAGTTCAAATCCCGTCGGGGCGGGTGTCGAGCGTCGAGGTCGTGTCGAGATCGCAAAGCGCGCTTGTGTTTGACGCACCACTTGTGCCGATTTTCGACGGAACGAAACGGCTTCGTGAAGACGAACACGAGACTACTCGTCGGAAACTGGCGCGCGCAATCTTCGATGCGTCTCTTGACGCTGCGCATGCGCGCGCTCCATCGCGCCGACACCCGTCGCGACTCGATCGCGTCCAACGCATCAATCATGTCCTGCGTGAGCGGGGGCGCCTTGTGCAAACGAAATCCATCGTTTTCATCCCTGGACGCCGATCGCGCGTCGGCGCTTCCATCGCGATCGCCGCGCGGTGCGCCACCGTCGTCCACCCCGGCCGTCGTCGTCGTCGTCGTCCGCCGCGGCTCCCGACGACGACCCGACGGCGGCCGCGGCATGCGTCGATGCGACGCGCGCGGGCGTCTCGAATCGCGCGCCGACGACGCGACGCGTGCGCGCGTCGACGCGTGCGGTGCGCCCGGTCGCCGATGCGCGTCGAGCGCGCGTCGAGTCCGCGCGCGCGTCGACCTCTCGTGGGGGATCACACATGGATGCAAAAACGAGTTTTGTTGATTTGAATTCAAATGTAGGGTTCCTTCGGGCGAGAAAGCAACGTGACACGTCGACGCGTGAACAACACGCGACGAACGTGAACGTTACAGACACCGTTGGGGTGCGAGGCGTCAGATTACGTCGTGGGCACCGACCATGCGACCGACGGTGGCGCGCTCGACGACGCCGACCGCGGCGGCGACGCGCGCGACACGGACGAAACGTCCGTCTTCGCGCGTCTCGCGCGCGCGCGGTGCGACGACGCCGCCGCGAGCGACGCCGCGAGGCGAGGATGAGGGACAGCGTCAGCGATCCGTCGCGCCGCGCGCGCCGGCGGCGTTCGCGTCGATGACGCGCGTCGGTGGGCGCGGACGATTGAGGCGCGGCGACGCGCACGTCGCGCGCTTCCTGAAGCGCCTGTTCAGCCGCGACGAGGACGACGGTGCGGACGAGGAGAGAGAGAAGGAGGAGTCTGAAAAAGAGAAACCCGAAGAGGTCGTCGACGCGTCGAGCGCTCCGGCGCAGGCGACGAGCGCGCCCGCGGCGTCGTCGTTGCCCAAGGTGGACATGAAGACGACGCTGAGCGATCTGGACGCGCTCTTGGGGATCGATACGGAGGCGGAGGCGGCGAAGAAGGCGGCAGAAGAGGAGGCGTTTCGAGCGACGCTGCGACCGCCGTCGACGGACGAGGGCGACGCGTCCTCGGACGCACCGGCGAGCGACGACGGGATGTCCATCAGTCCGCAGGCGCTCGACGCTTTGAAAGCGGCGGAATCGCAGCGACGGGGGTTGGGACAGGATAAAAGCGCGGAGTTGGAGAAGATGTTGAAGGATTTGGGCGAGAGGGCGAGCGAAAACAAGGCGCTGGGGAAAAGCGTGAGCGACGACCCGGAGCTTCAAGCGTCGTTCAATAAATTGGTTACTATGTTAGAGGAGCCCGAGGAAGAGGTGATCTCGCCCGAAAATGTCGAGCGAATCAAGAAGGAGGTATTCGGCATGCAAACGTTTTACGTCACTTCGGTGGAAAATTTGGGCGCCGAGATGAACGGGGCGGGTGTCTTGTTCAAGGGTAATTTGCGAACGGAGCGCGCGGTGGTTTGGGAAACGTTACAAAAGGAACTCAAGCGCATGTTCAAGGACGAGTACACCGCATTCATGCTCGAAGAACCGCTCTCGGAGGAAGGTCCGAGCGGAGACGTGGCAATCGACTCCAAGTACGGACCGCGCGTGAGTTTCCTCATCGTACCGAGCGATCGTGCGGGTCCGATTCCGGATACCGCGGGTTGGCAGTACCTTCTCGCGCTCGCGCTCATGGCTCTCACGGTGGGTTCCGCCGTTCAGCTGGGCTTGGTTGCGGAAATCTCCAAGCTTCCGCCGGAAACCATGTCGTGGTTGCAACAAGCCGGCGACGTCGATTTACCCGAAGGCGTGTTGCCGCCGGGTTTGGAAGACTTTGACTCCGTCGCGTACGTCGAAGCCGCGCTTCCGATCACGATCGGTGTCATGGCGGCGAGCGTGGGACACGAGATCGGTCATCAAATTGCAGCGTTTATGCGCAAGATTAAAATCGGCGTTCCGTTCTTGATTCCGAACTCGCAGCTCGGAACGTTCGGCACGTTGACGCAGTTCAAGAGCATACCCGAGACGCGCGCCGATTTGTTCGACGTCGCCGCCGCGGGCCCACTCGCTGGGAGCATGGTGGCGTTGAACCTGTTCGTGTACGGTTTGACGCTCTCCGTCGGCGGGGACAACCCGGATTTGATCCCCATCCCGGACTCGTTGTTCAACACCAGCCTTTTGCTCGGCGGTATTTCGCAGTTCTTCTTGCACGTCAGCGCTAAAGGCGTGCTCGTACACCCGTATTTCATCGCCGGATGGTGCGCGCTGACGACGCAAGCGCTCAACTTGCTCCCCGTCGGATCCATCGACGGAGGCCGCATGGCGCAAACCGCGTTCGGCCGGCGCGTTCTCGGCGCCACCTCCCTCGGCACGTACATCAGCCTCAGTTTCGGCATCATCGCCAGCTCACTCGCCTTACCGTGGGCCATTTACATCGTATTGACGCAGCGAACGCCCGAATTCTCGCCCAAGGACGACGTCACGCAAGTCGACGACGGGCGCGCGACGCTCGCCTTCGCCATGATCGCCGTCGCTTTTCTCATCCTCCTTCCGGGTCCCGTGGACGTGAGCGACGCCGCCGCCAATATGCCACCGTTTTAATGCGAACACACGCGCCGAATCGCATCCACGCGCGCCCGACGCCTCCGACGCGTCTCGCCAGTCACCCGCGCGCCTGACGCTCGATCCATCGAAACCGGCGAATCTTCGTGAGATCTCCCTCGCGACGAGATCTCGCGCCTTGTACACTTTTTAAGACCATCACGCGACGGTTTTAGATTTTTTACACAATCTCGGGTGTCCATAAAACATGATCCCAGACACCCGATTCATATTACACACATATGTAGTCCCATCCCGTACACCCCGCGTGTCGGTATATCCTCACCACGGCGTCATCGCCAGGGCGTCATCGCGCGCGCCCCCCGCGCCCGTCGCGACACTCCGCGTCGACGCGCGCGCACCGCGGTCGACGACAGAGACGCCCGGCGCTTTACCGTCCGTCGACCACACTCGTCGGATCACCCGCGCGACGCACGCACACACGCGCGGCGCCCGCACGCACGATCCGTCCCGGGACGCCCACGCCCGCGACGACCACCACCACCACCACCATGTCCGCGACGACGACGCGCGCCGCGACCGCCGCCCCGCGCGCGCGCGCCGCGCATCGATCGACGACAAAATCCGTCGTCGCATCCCGCACCGCGCGTCGCCTCACCCTCGCGCGCGCCGTCGTCGACAGTGAAAACACCGCCGCCGACCGCGCGGACGTCCAAGCGCGAACGCGCCCCGACGTGCGCGTGCGTCCGGCGGGCGTGAGCGACGCCGTCGTGGACAGCGCCAAGGCGCTCGAGGCGCTCGCCGCGCTCGGAGGAAATCGTACGTGTAGTTTCGTCTCGATCGTCTCGTTCGCACATCTCGCATATCGCGCGTTGCGAGACAGAGGAGGGGACCGAGTTGGATGATGGATCGCGATCGGAAGATACGCCCACGAACGATGGGTGAGGTGCTTATCCACGCGCGCCGACTTGGAGGACGCGGGAGGATGGATGACGCTGGGGGTGGGGCGCGAATGCGGGCGCGCGAAGTGTGTGTGAGTGTGAGTGCGCGTGACTGACCGAACCGAATGGAATCGTCGCGAACGCAGCGTACGAGAGCGAGCGAAAGTCATCCATCGTCACCGTCGGGTTGAGCATTCACAATTGCCCGGTGGAGATTCGAGAAAAGATGGCGGTACCCGCCGAGGCGTGGGGTGACGCCGTGCAAGAACTCACGTCGTATCCGCACATTGAAGAGGCTGGTATCTTGTCCACGTGTAACCGTATGGAGATTTACGTCGTCGCGTTGAGCTACGAGCGAGGATTGAAGGAGGTGGAGGAGTGGATGGTGAAGCACTCGGGCGTGGGGGCGGAGGAGTTGCGCGAACACTTGTTTGTACTCAAGGATCGTGAATCGACGGGTCACTTGTTGAAGGTATCCGGTGGTTTGGATTCTGTGGTGATGGGTGAGGGTCAGATTTTGGCGCAGGTCAAGTCTGTGTTCGCCATGGGGGAAAAGGAAAAGGCGTTTGGTCGACACTTGACGGGGTTGTTCAAGGCGGCCATCACCGCCGGGAAGCGCGTGCGAAGCGAAACGTCCATCGCGTCCGGTGCCGTGTCCGTGTCTTCGGCGGCGGCGGAACTGGTGCAAATGAAGTTGCCGTCCCAATCCTTTGAAGGCGTCAAGGTGCTCATCGTCGGCGCGGGTACGATGTCCAAGCTCTTGGTGAAGCACTTGGCGTCCAAGAGGTGCTCCGAGATGACCATCGTCAACCGCACCAGACCGCGTGCGGAGGCGCTCGCCGAGGAGTTTCCGGAGGTGAACATGCGCATTGAACTCATGGATCAGTTCTTGACGCTCGCCGGCGAGCACGATGTCATTTTCACCGCTTCCAGCGCCGTCGATCCCATCATTTGCAAGGAGGATTTGGCAACCATGAGCGCGTGCGGCGACGTCGTTGAGGGTAAGAGACGTTTGGTGGACATTGCGGTGCCGCGTAACGTGCACGCCAACTGCGGTGAAGACGCGAACACGGTCGTGTACAACGTCGATGACTTGAAGGAGCTCGCAGAGCTCAACAAGGCGAAGCGCGAAGCCGCAGCGCAAGAGGCGGAGGCTCTTTTATTAGAGGAGCAACGCAACTTTGAGGCGTGGAGAGATAGTTTGGAAACCGTCCCGACCATCAAGCGCTTGCGTCAAAAGGCTGAAAACATTCGCAGCGCAGAGTTAGACAAGGCGATGACCAAGCTCGGGGATGGTTTGACCAACAAGCAAAAGAAGGCCGTCGAAGAGCTCTCGAGAGGCATCGTCAACAAGCTGTTGCACGGCCCGATGGCGGCGCTTCGCTCGGACGGTTCCGATCCAACGACGGTCGCCATGACGCTCGTCAACATGCACGCCCTCGAGCGTATGTTTGATTTGCGTAATGTCGAGGAAAAATAATTATTTCCGCGCGCACAGCTCTTCACAATACATCGACGTTGATTTCTTTAGTTGGCGTCGTCTCCCCGCGTTGGGAGGCGTCGCGTTCGCGACCGCAATGCGTCGCGACGAAAGGTTTATTCGGATATCGCGCGATATCCACACACTTTCTTCCTTCTTTAAGTCGTTTAAGATTGGACTTGTACAATAGCACACACAAACTCACATCAAAACGTCATCCCCGCGCGCGCCCTCGGCGTCGCCGTCGCTCTCGAGGATGAACATCAGCAATCCAGGGCAGTCTTCTGTTGGCATCACGATGGCGCGCCACACGTCCTCGCTCGTGCGTCCGTCGACGGCGCGCGCGTTCGATCGATCGAAAGCGCGAGTCCGCGCGCGTCACGCGCGTCTCGAGTCCGTCATGCGCGACGACGGCGCGCGCGCGGCGTCGTTTTCGACGCCGTTCGAAGCTGTTCGAACGACTCTCTCGCGCGTCGCGGGTCGCGCGAACGGTGCGCTCGCGAGCGCGTCGGCGTCCACGGCGCGACGCGCGAGAGATGGCGCGAACGCGCGGCGACGACCGGTGCGTCGGGTGGCGGACGTGGCGCGCGCGACCAAGGAGGAGAAGGGATCGGCGGACGCCGGCGCGGCCAAGGGCGGCAAAGTCACCGCGGACGGCGCGGACGTCGAGAGCATGGACGACGATAAGGCGCTCTTGATCTGTGCGTTTGACGTCGTGGGGGCGACGCCGGAACAGGAGGCGCAGATTCGCCAGGTGATGACGCTCAAGTCGAATTATTCGTATCGAGCGCGCGAGGTGGCGGCGGAGTGCAAAGTGATTCAAAGCATCGGCATTTATAAAGAGGTTCGCGCGCGAGCCAAGGACACGAGAGACGGTCTTCGAGTGACGTTTGAGGTGGTACCGTTCGAAACGCTGCGTGGGGTCGAGTTGCACGGTTTGGAGAGCGTGCCGGTGAAAATCGTCGAGGAGGCGTTTCGGCCGATGTTCGGCAAACCGATCAATCACAATGAGTTGTTGCAAACGTTGGACTCTTTCCGAGTGTACTTATCGCAGCAAAAGGGGGCGACGCCGTTCGAGGACTGTCGAATGATCGAAGACACGAGCGATGGAGTGCTGCGACTGGGATTCATCGACGCCGTCGTCGACGAGGTGAAGATTGACATTGAACCGTCCATCGACGCCAAGACTGGAAAGGAAAACAAAGTCATGAGTAAGATTGAGAGCGTGCTGCCGTACTTTGAGAGCATCAAGAACGCAAAGACATTGAACGCGTATCGCGTGCGCGAAGCGCTGGATAGATTTAAGGCGCAAAACCCGCGGTTCGCTGATCCGCAGGTGAGCTTGGCCATGCCGCAGCGCGGAGGCGCCGCCATCAACAAGCGAACGCTCATGTTGTCTCTGAGAGAAAAGTCGATGAAGGGGGTGACGTGCGGTGGGGGTATGAGTGCGAGAGGGTTGTCCGAAGGGATTTTTAGCGGCGTCGCCGGTCACTTCAGCGCCTTCCACACCAACTTGTTCGGGGAGGGCAAAACGCTCAACCTCGGCGTCGAGGCGACGCCGAGAAAGGGTGGCCGTGGTCTCACGGTCGTGCGTCCTCAAGCCAACGTGCAGTATCAAGATCCGTGGGTGGGATTCGGACCAACGCGAACGTCTCGAGTGATCAGCGTCAGAAGTGAAAGTAGCAGCGTGAGATCGACGCACGGCGTCGGCACGAGCAACGTCGACGGCAGCCAACCCGACATCACCTCCCCCGGTCTCAGCGAGATGTCGCTACAAAGGCTCGGGACCACCATCGAGCACTCGCGCCCTCTTTTGAACGGTTGGAGCGGTACACTTTCCGTCGACTTCAAGCGCAACTCTTTGCTCGACAACGACGGTAACCATTCGCTCTTCGACGCGTACGGCGCGCCGGTGACTTTCAGCGGCACCAAGCACGACACCGCGTTCTCATCGCATCTTCGATTCACGTACAGCGGCTCGAACGCGGCGCAGTTGATGCTGAGCGCCGAACAAGCGTTCCCCGTGCAACCGCAGTGGCTCAACTACACGCGCATGATTGCCAAGGCAAAGCGTTCCTTCAATCTGCTCTCCTTCGATCCGCTTCCTGGTCCTGTGCAGCTCGTCTTGAGCTCCAAGGGCGGTAGCGTCATCGGTGATTTGCCTCCGTACGAAGCGTTCGCCATCGGTGGTACCACGAGCGTGCGCGGATACAACGACGGTGCCATCGGTACCGGTCGCAAGTACGTCGTGGGAAGCGCGGAGGCTCGCGTTCCGATCACTCCCGTGTTCACGGGCGCCGCGTTCTTCGACTACGGCAGCGACTTGCACTCTGGCAGTTCCGTCCTCGGAGATCCCGCGGGCACGCGCGGTAAACCCGGAAGCGGATACAGCTACGGCGTCGCCGGCATGTTCGAAACCGGTGGCCTTCCGATTCGCATCGATTACGCCAAGAACGACCAAGGCAACGCGCGGTTCCACTTCAGTCTCGCACGCGATTTCAACTGAAACTTCTAGCAGCAGCAGCCAAGGTACTGTACCATAGTCAGTATTTTAAGACGGAGTATCGCACGATCAAAACCCGCATTCTAGTCATCATACAAATCACAACTCGTCTAACTTTGCTATCGCGCGTCTCCCAGCGCGTCGGAGAATCGTTGCGTCTCGCCGGCTCTTCGTTTGCTACACTTTGACTCCATGCCTCCGCGTGAGTCGCACTGTACAGGAAACTCACACTCGCACGGCCCGTGTCGTCGCTCGCGAAACGTGTACGACAATCTCACCTCACCTCGAGGCGTGCACGCGCCCTCGACGTCGTCGAATTTCCTATGCGGAATGTAGTGTTGCCATCGATACCTCGCGTCGGCGTGCATGACGAGCAAAGATCGTCTCGGCAGATACAGCGCTCTGTTTTCTTCCCCACTCGTCCGAAACTCCATCACCGCGTCGCCGAGGAGAGACAAGGACAAAATCGTCGGTCCGAAGGCGCTGTGCGTGTCCACGTGCGGCGCCAATCCGACGCCTCGCGGATACTCGTTCACCGTCACCTGGTCGCATCGCATAGCGCTCTCGTACCCGGGCGTCTCCCTCGGTAACCGCCGCAACACGCGCATCACCAACTCAGGTATCGCCTCCACCGCCACGTTCGCGTCTCTCGTGCCGTAATCGAACGCGTACCCGAAATGTTTCACGCGTCGTCTCGCCAGACGCGTCTCGTCGCCCGCCGCCGCCGCCAACGCCGCTAAATCCTTCTCCTCCTCCTCGCTCACGAAATCGATCAACAGACTCAATCCGCGCACGTTCAGCGCCTCCACCGATCGCATCGCCGTCGTCGGCATCGGTTCATCCGCCCTCGTCGTCGGTCGCGCGCTGTATCCGCACGACCAACTCGCGTCGCCTCGCGCGACGTCGCGTCCCAGTGTCTCCGCGCGCGTCTCCACCCGAAGTCCCTCGCACGCGCGCGCGCACGCCGACGTCGACGCGAACGCGTACGTCACCGCTCGCCGCGTCGCGTCGTACGAGTCCACGTCGGCGCCCTCGCGCGCGCGCTCGACGACGGCGAGAAGGAGCGCGCCTCTCGCCTCATCCTCCGAAAACACGGGCGCGACGCGCAGAAGCGTGCCCGAGGACGCGCGTCGGTACGCGCGCTCGGACGGCATCACGCGTCGACGCTCGAGACGCGCGCGGGCGCGGGCGCCGCGCGCGGGCGTCGGCGCGTCGGCGCGTCGACGTGTGTCGAGACGAAGACATTCGTCACAAAGCGTCGCACGTCGTCATGGCGTCGCCGTCGCCGTCGCCGTCACCGGCCGCGACGGAGGCGCGCGCGGACGAACGGAGCGCGAGCGAACTCGACGCCTGGCGCGGGTTCACCGCGGACGAGCTCGCGGTGGCGGTGCGCGTGCTCGAGATGTGCGCGCGCGGGCCCGACGGCGCCGCCGCAGATGGCGACGACGCGCGCGCGCGCGACAGCGCGGACGCGTCCACTCACGACGACGCGCGGGTGGCGACGACGCCGACGGGTGTGTTAGAGCACCCCAAACACAAGTCCCTGCGCAAGGCGCTGCTCCCGCTCATCGAGCGCATGCACGGGAAGATGTTTCACGGCATGTCGCGAAAAGAGTACGTCGCGGCGAAAATGCCGAAACGGGAGCGAAATCGACGGAAAATGGCGGAAAAGGCGGCGGATCGCGCGAGATTGGATCAGACGACGCTTCGGAACGAGCGATTGCGGCGATTGGCGGCGCTGGAGGGAGCGAACGCGTCGTGCGGGGCGTTGCCGTTGGTGCCGGACGGCGTCGCGTGCGGAGACGCGAGGGGGGCGATCGCGGCGAGTGAGGATGGGCGCGAGGCGAGGGAGGATGAGAGGAGTGAGAGCGAAGAGTTTAATCAAGAGTTTAATCACTTGCGGTCGTGTTACGTGTGTAAGAGGCGGTATCGAAAAGTGCATCACTTTTACGCGTCGCTCTGTCCGGAGTGCGCCGCGCTCAACTGGGAAAAGCGCGGGCAGTCGGCGGACATGCAAGGGAAGTTTTGTCTCGTCACCGGCGCGCGCGTGAAGATTGGATATAGAATAGCGCTTAAACTTCTTCGCGCCGGGGCGAGCGTGATCGCGACGACTCGGTTTCCCATCGACGCGTTGAAGCGGTTCGAGGAGGAGGCGGATGCGAGCGAATGGATCGGGCGATTACAGATATTGGCGATGGATTTACGCGATCTTCCGGGACTCGAAAAGTTGTGCGCGCACCTAAACGCGACGCTTCCAAGGCTGGACGTGCTCGTGAACAACGCGTGTCAGACCATTCGAAGGCCTCCGGCGTATTACAAGCACTTGCTCGAAGGCGAGGCACGCTCGGGATTCACGCGCGCGCTCGCCGGGGCGAACGATAGATGTGAATTCCTTCCGAGTGCTGACGTAAAATCATCATCGCAGGCGTTGAGTGATTGGAGGCAGGGCGACAAGTTTAAAGAGGCGGGTTGGATGGCGCCTTCGGCGGCGATGTCTCAGTTACAGTTGCTCGAATCCGACAAGGACGAATCGAAGAAGCACTTCCCCGAAGGCGCTCTGGACGTCAACGGCCAGCAAGTCGATCTTCGCGCGCAGAACTCGTGGACTATGCGGCTCGGTGAAATCGAAACCCCGGAGTTGCTCGAAGTGCTCGCCGTGAACGCCGCGGCGCCCTTTGTGCTGAACGGTAAGCTCAGACCGCTTCTCGCGCGAACCGTCGCAATGGATAAGGCAGCGGGCGTCAAACACGCCGCGGCGTTCGTCATCAACGTCTCGGCGATGGAGGGTAAATTTTATCGTCATAAGACAGTCTTCCATCCGCACAGTAACATGGCCAAGTCTGCGCTCAACATGATGACGGCGACTTCGGCGAGAGATTACGCGAGCGACGGAATTTATATGAACTCGGTCGACACGGGATGGATCAATGACGAGAATCCCTTAGAGAAGGCGGCACGCTTGGCGACAGAGCAGTCGTTCCAGACACCCATCGATGAAGAAGACGCGGCCGCACGCGTCATCGCTCCGGTGTTTGAAGGCTGCATGGATCCTCCCGCGACGTGGCCGCTTCCGTACGGGCAATTCTTCAAAGATTATCGCGAGAGCGAGTGGTAGCGACACAACTAGCATTGGTTAAAACTCTACGTAGCTAATACACAAAACGTCCCGTCTCCTCCCGCGCGTGCGTCCTCTATCATCCGGTCAGGACGTCCAGCGGCAGGTATCCGTATTGGCGAAACGCCGCGTCTTCGAGTTCTGGAGTAAACAACACGCCACGAAACGTTCCACCGTAACCGGAAATGTACGCGTCTCCCGAAAGAGAGTTGTACTTGATGAAAACCGCACCTTTCGGGGGATCCACCGGCACGCCGTCTCTGTCCATGCCGTGCAACTTGCCCTTCGGTAATCCCAACTCCGCCGTCCACGTCTTGAGCGAAGCCAAACCGTCCTCCGCGGAGGGCGCACAAATGCCGAGCATCACCCTCGACGCTCGAGACGCCAGCGCGCGTGTGGACTGTTCCATCGCCGGGCGTTCGCACGCCGTCACCGCCGCCTCCGTGCCCTCGCGTCGTTGCGTCTCGTCGAAACGCTTCAATATGGCGTCCGAGTCTCGAGTCGACGGCAACTTGGTCACGTCGACGCCCGACTTGACGAACCCAACCGCTCGTTCCGTCGTCATCGGTCGCGCGCGCGCCGCGCCCGACGCGAACGGGTCGGCGGCGCCGGCGCCCGTTTTCTTCAACCCGCTCAGCGCCGAAAACGCGTCGGCGTTCGTGAACGGCGTCTCTTCACCCTCGCCACCCGCGCGCGTCACCGTTCGAACGCGACCAGTCGCCGCGCGCGTCGCCGCACATCGCCGATTCGCGCTCGGCGCGCGCGCGAACACCGGCGTCGATCGCGTCGACATCATCGTCTTCGCCGTATTCCCGCGACTTCGCGGGATACAGCGTCCCAGTCCCCGCAACGATCGACCTTCACCGTCTCTCGTCCTCCCTCTCGCGCGTCTCTTCCAGCGCCTTGGCCCTCTCGCAACACGCGTTGTACCGATCGATGGCGTAGTCGCACGCCGACGTGTCCACCGTCGCCGCGCTCGTCCTCGAACGCGTCGTGGGAAGTCGAGAGAGGCACTTTTGAATGGCGCACGCGAGCTTCTTACACTTTATTTCGCACACGTCTGCGCCCTCTCGGGGCTTTGATCTCGATGATTTCTGATACACGAACGATACCACGGGCATGCACGCGCGGACGTCGGCGGCGTGAGACGTCGCGGTGTGCGGTTCAGGGAGCGAGCGCGGCGCGTCGAGCTGAGACGGCGATGGCGGTAAAGAAAGAAACGCGTTATGCAGACTCAAACGTCGTGATTACAGTGAAATAAAATAAATAAAGTCGTCACGCACGCGCGCGACGCGCGCCTACGGTCGATGACGCGCGTTCACACATCGTACATTTACGCCGGTTCGCCCGCCGCCGCCGCCGCCTTGGTCATGAGAACGATTTGTTCCTTGACCTCTTTCCGCCCGAGCGCCGGGGTCTCGAACGGTAACCGCAAGCCGTACTTTTCCCCATCCTTGATCATTCGACAATTCATCCCGAGCGCGTCGATAGAACGCATGACGACCTCGTCCGCGTCGACGCCCGCGTAGTGCTTGGCCATCGCTCGCAACGCGTCGCCGTGATCCGCGTTCATGTGCGAACACACAGGCGCCGAAAACGCCGCCACCGGATCGCTCTTCGTCGCCGCGTATTCGGCGCTGCTCACGCTCCCGGCTCGGGCGAATCCACCCACGATTCTACACGCCAACAGTTCCGTCATTTTATACCAGGTGAAGTCGCCGAAATCGACCCAATACGCGCCGGGATGTTTCTTGAGATACGTCTCCCGCACCTTCGACGCCTCCACCGCGGTGACGATACCACTCAATGACACTCGCCCGTCGCTCACGTCCTCGAACCCATCCCGCGTCACCGTCAGCGTCGCGCGTCCATCCGCCGCGACGTCGCGCGCGTGTTGCGACAGCGACGACAACGCGAAGATCGGCAACCCATCCACCGCGTCCGACGCGTACGCGACGACACCACCGCACGGAAACCCCGCCAACGCACCCGCGTTGGCGTTCCCGATCGTCGAGAGCGTTCCCACGCTCGAGCCGTCGACGATGACGCGCGATTCATCCGCGAATGAAAGTTTCGCCGCGTCGCGCTGATGCGCCGCGAGACGCTCGACGAACGCGTCCGCATCGCTCGCGCTCGCGCTCGCGCGCGACGACGTCGTCATCGATCGACCGATTCGCGTCGACACCGCGCGCGATGGACGCGCGAGCGACGACGCGAGCGCGCGAGAGACGACTCGAGACATTTCCTCGCGGCAGTCAGTGACGCCGATGCGCGGGCGTCGCGCGCGCAGCGTCGACGCGCGCGCGACGCGCGACGTCGCGACGACGCGCGATATCTCCCGCGACGTCTCGTCGTTCGTCGTCTCGCGCGACGGCGCGCGCGTCTCGCGCGCGACGAACGACGAGACGTCGACGTCTCGGACAACGAAACGTTTCGACCACGATGCGACGCCGCTCGCGACGCTCGTCGCGCGCGCGCGAGAGCTCGCGAATCGCGCGCACGGACGCGCGGTGGATGAATCTGCCGACGAAGACGCGCGTCGCGCGCGCGAGGCGGCGGCGGTGGTGAGGGGTGATGATGATTCGAACGGCGCGCGAGCTGTCGCTTCGATTCGAGACGACGACGCCGGAGGCTTTGGACCGGTGAACGAATCGATGGTGCCGGAGAGTGTGGGGATCGATGACGACACGCGGCCGCGCGTGCCGGAGACGGAGGTGCCGACGATGAGCGGGAGAGACGACGCGGACGACGCGGACGACGACGCGCGCGCGAACGCGACCGCGGCGCGCGCGAGTCCGACGGTGAGCGGATTAGGGGTCATGGTGGATGAGCCGTCGCCGGGAGTGAGTGTGGGAGCGATGGGGTACGCGAATCCGTTCGCGCACACGCCGGCGTGGCCGAAGACGCAGAGGACGACGCCGGAGACGGGGGCGACGGCGGCGGCGAGAAAGAGGACGGGATTCGCGTACATGAGAGACGACGAGGAGGAGGAGACGCGCGCGGCGGTGACGCCGATGAGTCGGCGAAACGATGGGCGTGCGTTGATGGCGTCGGTGCAGAAATCGATGCGACCGGAGGCGAGTCCGTTCGTCATCATGCAGAGACACTTGGCGACGCCGTACGCCAATTTGGACGCGCCGACGCCGACGGCGTTGACGCTGACGACGGCGAACGGGAAACAGGTGGTCGCGCGCGCGGATGGAATCGAACCGCGACACGACGTCGGGCGCGTGGAGGAGACGCCGCGATTAGACGACGCGGATGACGACGCGTTTACGTTTCGAGCCGCCGTGGAGACGCCGGCGACAACGAGAGACGCCACGGGATTTTTCACGTCGGCGGCGACGGGGGCACCGATCGCCGCGTCCGCGGACGCGATGCGCCGCGCGCGTGCCATGTTCGGAGACGACGACGGGCGACCGTCACCGTCGCCGGTCGTGAATTCGCTCTTCACGACGGGTGGGGGCGCGAGCATCGCCGTGTCGGACGACGCCATGCGGCGCGCGCGCGCCATGTTCGACACCGACGCCGACGCATCGGTTCGTGCGAGCTCTCCCACGGTGGGCGGTAGTGGTTGCGGCGGCGGTGGATTGACGTTTCAAACCGCCGCGGGCACGACGCTCGAAGTGAGCGAAGCGGCGATGCGCAAATCTCGATCGATGTTTGACGACGCCGGAGACGACCAGAACGACACATTCGTCGACACGCCGACGCGGCCGTACAAGGACTTTCCGCAACCTTCGTTTAAGACGCCGAAATCGCTTCCGGTCGCGCGCAAAGCGGCGGGAAAAGTGCCGGGTTTCACGCCACCCATGAAAACGGGCGTCGCGTTCACGCCGCCGATGTCGAAACTTGGACCGAAGGCGGCCGCGAGCGCTCCGCGCCAACCCGCGCGTTCAAGGCACGGGGAGGACGTCGGCGCGACCGTTCACGATATGTTTACCGCGCGCGCTCGCATGGGCATGCGCGCGCCGTTGTGTACGTTTTTCAATGGATTGCTTCCGTACCAGGCTCGACCGACGTTTGTCGACGCGTGCGTACGAACTCTCGGCGCGGATACGGCGAAATCGCTTCGTTTGCCGAGCGTCGAGCGCGGTCTCGTGGGATGGAGAGAGATGCGAGAGTCGATGATCAAAGCTGGGGCGAACGAATCCCTCTTGACAAACGAGTGGGTGTCGAATGCGTATAAATGGATTGTGTGGACCCTCGCGAGCGTGGCGAGAGCGTTTCCGGAGACGTACGCGTTCGGCGTCTTGAGCGAGTCCGCCGTGTTGCAGCGCATGTTGTACAAGTACGAGCGCGAAATCAACCGCGCGGAGCGATCGCACGTCAGACGCATTCTCGAGAAGGACGACAATCCTGGCGCACCCGCAGTGTTCGTGGTGAGCGCGATTCGTTCCATGACGAGCGTGCCGGCGCGACTCGGCGCGGCGCCGACGATGTGTGAAATCGAAGTGTCCGATGGATGGTACGGTATTCGAGCCAGACTCGACGCTAAACTCACGCAAAAGGTGCGTGATGGACGTTTGCGCGTGGGATGTAAGATATTCTCGGTAGGAGCGGAACTACGCGGCGTCGCGGACGCCGTGTCGCCGCTCTCCGAAGAGGCGGAGATGGCGTACCTGTGCTTTCACGTCAACGGCGCGAGACTTGCGCCGTGGGACGCGATGCTCGGACGCGTGTCGTACAACCTCACTATTCCACTGCGCGCGGTCAATCCCGAGGGTGGCGTCGTTCCGCGAATGTTGATTTACGTCAGACACGCGTATCCCGAAATGTACCAAGAGAGACGAGGCGACGACAAGTTCATCATGCGCTGCGGACTCGCGGAGAAGCGCGCGAGAAACGAGTGGGAGACCGCGCGCGAACGCGCGTTGCATGATTTACAAGACGCCATGAGAAATAGAGTGGGTGGATGGGGAAATGGTAGCGAGTTGGATTCGGAGCGAGTCGTGAGAGAGGCGCTCTCGGAGAAAAATTTGTACGAGCGACGGACGAGCGTCGTTCTCCGTTTGAACGTCGTCGGCTTCAATCCGGTCCCCGGTCACGAATCGTACCGCGGCTCTTTCGCGCGCGATCCGACGAGCGCCGTATTGACGGTGTGGGACGCGGCGGAGGGATTTTTTGAAAATGTGCGTCCCGGTCAAGCGTTCGCGGTGACGGCGCTCAAACCGCGACCAAACGGGTGTCACGATCGAGAACTCAGTCTCTCCACGACGCGTTACACGCAGTGGACGCCGATACCGCTCGAAACCATTCAGTCGAGACGTTTGGGGCACAGTGAGACTACGTGGAGATGTGTGAGCGTGCACGCCGCCGAGGATTTGGGCGACTTGTCTCGATCCGGCGTCCCGCGCAATGAATTCGACGCTCTCGTGTGCGCAATTCACGTCGGGCCGGCGAGATCGACGCAACGCGGACGCATGTCGCAGTGGATATTTTGCATCGACTCCACGGCCATCGATAGAGGCGAAGACGCGCATCTCATTGCGGTTGAGATCACCGGGTACGACGACGGTAGTTTCGTCGCCGCCGAGCACTGGGCGTCGTCCACGAATCTCTTCGGTGCCGCGCGAGACGAGTGCGGCCGACCGATTCTTCTCAAGAATCTTGAGTATCAACACTTTGACGCGGAGAACAACGTGTACGTCGCGCGCGCGCCGATGGAGAACATCGCGTTTGATTTCGTCGCGAACGCGTCTTCGAGCGGCGTCGCAGCCGCCGCTGCCGCTTCCAAACTCGAGCAATGGCGTCTTCACGCCACCGTGGACTCCGCGCCCATCATCGCAGCGCTCAAACGACGCGCGCGCGTGCTCACGGGGTCGACGGACGTCGCCGACGCGGCGCCCGCGCCCGTCTCCGGCGCATGGGACGAGGTGAACGCCTCGCAACAACCTTCGTCTCAATACGACCCGCCTCGTCTGAGCATGGACGACGCGTGGAACGACGACGAAAACGTGCGCTCGCTCGCAAACACCGCCGATGAAGCCGTCCGCCTTACGCGAAGCGCGAGCAAACGCAGAGCGTCCGTCTCTCCCTCGGAGCCGACGCAGTCGCCGACGCCTCACAAAACGCGCCGCGCCGGTCGCGGTTAACCTCGACGCGCGCCACCACGTCGCGCGCGCGCGCGCGCGCCCTCGCTCACCCGCACCCGTCCAACGACAGAACAATGACATTGTATACATACATCACCATCGTAAGAACGCAAAAATAAAAGTGCATCGTGTTAAAAATGGAATCTGAGTCGTCGCGCGCGCGCGGCTACCGCCTCTTGGACGCGTTCTTTATGACATCCTCAATCACCCTCGCCTTCTCCACGAACCCCCCCACCGTCGTCTCCGAATCACACGCCATCTCCACCACGATCTCCTTTTTCCCCTCGTTCAATCGACACCGCACGCCGTCGCAACACATGTAATACAACGACTGCGTCTCTCGTCGGATGCGACACCCTCGCTCCTCCCTCGCCCGGAGCGCCTCCTGCAACGCCTCGAGCGTCGCCTTACCGTCTCGCGCGCGGAAAATCTTAAACGCGTGCGGATCATCGTCGTACCCGCGCTCGGCGCCGATCGCCCACCCGCGCGGCGCGAGCGCGCGCTCGATGTTCGGAATCGTCGGCGCCGCGTCAGCATTCGACGGCGACGAGTCGTCGGCGTTGGGGTTCGGGACGATGGGCGGGACGAACGCGCGCGGGACGACGCGCGCGCGGGACGGGTGCTTCCGTCGAGTCCGTGGCCGGGGCGCGCGCGTCGGCGTCGGCGTCGTCGTCGGTGTCGCGTGCGTCAACATGAAAAAGCGTCAGTGAATGGCGCGTCGGTCCGTCTCGGTCGTCGCCGCGTCGACGCGGTGATGCCCGGTCGCGTCGACGACGACGACGACGACGACGACGAAGGCGATGCGACGATCGGTGCCCTCGTGCGCGCGCGCGCGCTCGAGGTGTGGGACGCGTCGACGTCGTGCGGGGACGATGCGTACACGGCGTTCGCAGCCTTTGTCGTCGTCGAGCGCGATGACGACGACGACGGTGCGCCGCGCGCGCGCGTCGCGTCGTGGGCGACGGGAACGAAATGCGTCGCGCGTCGACGGCGCGGCGCGCGAGGCGACGTGCTCGGGGATTGTCACGCCGAGGCGTTGGCGAGACGCGCGTTTCGGAGGTGGTTATGCGAAGAGTACGCGTCGATGCGCGACGGACGACCGAGCGTGTTCGAGGAGGCGAGCGAGACGCGTTCGAGCGAGGCGGACGGTGCGTTCGACGGGTTGCGTCGGGCGAGGATGCGATCGGGGGTGGAGGTGCACGCGTATTGCAGTCAGTCGCCGTGCGGCGACGCGAGCGTGTTTGACGCGCCGGCGCGCGCGGCGACGGGCTCGACGCCGTCGACCACGCCCTCGCGCGAGGATGCGATCGGTGTCGTTGAGAGGTCGAAACGCGCCAAGACGACGGGATCGATCGGCGGCGGCGCGGGGACGACGGGGGCGAAGATTTTCGACGGCGCGACGGCGGGCGGAGGCGGAGGCGCGGATTCCGAGCGCGACGCGGCAACGCAAGAAGTCGGGGCGATTCGGTGGAAGCCCGGACGCGGCGATCCGTCGTTTTGTTTGAGTTGTTCCGATAAGTTGTGTCGATGGGGGATGGAGGGCGTGCAAGGGAAACTGTTGCGTCACGTCATCGCCGAACCCGTGCGGTTGACGTCGGTGTGTGTCAGCGCGCCTCGCGTCGCCGAGGAATCTCGAGACGAGACGAGGCGCGTCGTGCGTGCGGCGCTCGAGCGCGCCGTTGTGAGACGAGCGCTCGAGGGCGTCGAGGACGACGCGTCGACGGCGCCGAGATGCGTCGTCGTCGAGCCACACGATCGAGTCGGTTTGTCGTCGTACGCGTCCATAGTCGCCGGCGACCGCGTGGCGTCGCCGCTCTCGCTCGTCGCGACGGGCCCGTCGACGAGCGACGCGCTCGAGCGTCTGCGAGACGACTCCGCACCCTCATCGAAAACGACGACGCCGACCGTCGAGCGCGTGCTCGGCGCCAAGGGCTATCGACACGGTTATTCCAAGTCGTGCGTCGCCTCGGGCGCCGCCGCCTCCGAATACGCGCCGTCGCGCTACGCGCGCGCGTTCGCGCGCACCGTTCTCTCGCGCGCGCCACCCGCGTGTCGCGCGCGATTCGCCGCCATGTCCTACCGAGAGGCGAAATCCAGCGCCCCGCGGTCGCGTCACGCCGCCTGCGACGCCAACCCCGTCGCGCGTCGGCTCTTCGCGCCGCTTCCCGGCAAGTCCGCCGCGCTCGACGTCGGCGATTTCCATCCATTCACCGACGTCTCCTCGCCCTAGTCCGCGTTCACCGATGGATCTTACCCTCTCATAGCACGTGTACACATAGTAGCACGCTTTTCATCGCGAGAGATGGTCTCATCGACCGCCGACGTCTCCCGCTCCCCGCGCTCGAAAATCCAAAAATCCAAAAGGATTGATTTAATTCTCTTCCTCTTCACAAATCCGCGTCATGCCGCGCGACCGCGGCCGCGACCGCGACCGCGCGCGTCGTCACGCGCACCGAGACCATCGCGACCGTACCGCCGCCCCCGCGACGTCCGCGCTCTCGCTCCTCGCCCTCCCGAGCGTCGACGTCGCAGGCGTCACGAATGCGCTCAAAAATCTCCCGATCGCGCCGACGCTCCTCGTCCTCGGCGCCTTCGCCCTCGGTCGATTCACCAGCAAGGGGGCGACAAACATCTTTGCTCGCAAGAAGAAATCGCGCACCGTGGACGACGCCATCGACGAGTTGATGCGGGAACCGTACATGCGCGCGGTGGGAACGCCGAGCCCGGGACGCCGGGGGCCGGGCCGACTGTTGCGAGACGCGCGCAGAGCGTTGTTCGGAGAGACGAAAGCGGAGCGCACGACCCGATCGATCGAATTGGAGGCGAAGATGAACGATGCGTACGCGGATTTCGCCATGTTGGAGTCGAGCGTGGGGACGAGCGTGGACGTGGCGCTTTTGGAGACGGAGACGGCGGCGAACGCGATGTTGGCGGAAAAGACGGTGGATGACTTATTGCTGGACGCCCGCATGGGGTTGTTGAGCGTGGATCTCGACGCGATCGGTACGACGTCGATTGGTATGGACGGGGAGTGGGTGTTGGATCAGAGCGTCGCGGACACGACGGTGGATGACGTCGCGGACGTCGGCGAAGATTTCGCCGCCGAGAGCGCGCTCGGACCGCACGTCGAACGCACGTCGAGTAAATTGCTCATCTAAGTCTCGTTCGCGATGTAGTGATGAACGATCGCCATGTACTCTACGCATCGCGCGTCGCGTGTGCCCGGTGTTTCGCGCGATCGTCTCGACTGTCGTCGGTTCCTGTCGGTTTCGGCCGACGGCGAGGAAACCTCGAAAACGTCCCCGACCACACTCTCGCGCGCGCATCGTCCGTCGTTCACCGAACCGTCGATCGCGATGCGCGTGTCGACGCACGCGCGCGTCACCGCGCGTCTCTCACGCGTCGCGCGCGTCACCGCGCGTCCGTGCGCGCGACGCGGCGTCGCCGCGCGCGCGGGCCCGAAAAATCGACTTCGCGAGAAAGAGGCGCGCAAGGCGCGCGAGTCGCGCGATCACGACGCCGAGTTCGATGATTACGTCAAGAAACACGTCGATCGACCGCCCGCGGGCGAGAGCGAGGGCGCGAGACGCAAGGCGAAGACGTCGGAGGCGAAGAGGTTTGTGAAAAAAGTGAAGCGCAAGGCGAAAAAGGCGGCGCAAAAGGCAGTGGACGCATTGCTCCCGCGAGAGAGCGCGTTTCCGAGGTCGTCGAGCGAGGCGCCGGTGCGCATGGGCGCGGCGTCGAGCGGAATGATGCCGTATCGGCCGTACAGACCGAATCCGTACGGCGCGTACGGACGCGCAGCGGCGGCGTGGGGCGCGATTTTCGCGTGCGCGTGGGTGGCGCTTAAAATCGTCAACGGGGAGAATCCGGTGCGGAAAATCGGGAGTGCGATCGGTGGAGTGTTCAAGGGCGGTTCGCGACCGCCGCCGCCGGGCGCGCGAGGGCCGGGCCGGTGGGTGGGCGATCGTAGTCTCGGCGGGAGACAGGTGTGGGTGCCGGCGAGCGAGGATCGATATCGCGACGAGCGACGTCGTTTGGAGGGGGCGCTGGACGAATTACCGGGCGAGCCGACGCGCAGACGCGCGGACGCGCAGACGCCCGCATCGTCGTCCGCCGCGGCGAGAAACGCCGAGGTGAATTTGCCCGCGTGGTGGGTGCAGCCGTCGCCACAATACGTGCCGCCGGGACGAAAAGAGTCTTTGATTCTCGCGGCGAGAACTCAGGGCGCAAACCTGGCGCGCAAGCGCGTGAATGGCTCTGGAATAAGCTCAGAAGATCTCGCGGACTTTAGAAGCGCGTGCGCGGCCGCGGGCGAGCGCGGGTGCGCGGCTAAATCTGTCGGTCCCGAGGGCGCGCGCGTCGCCATTTTCCGCACCGCCGCGGATTACGCCGTGACCGACGCCATGAGCGGACGCGCCGGAGCGACAAGTTCGTTCAACGCTCCGGTCGGTCAATTCTTGGTCGGTCTCTCGGAGGATCTTAACCTCGAACCGCAAAAGTGCGTCTCCGTCGTCATGGCGGATGTCGCGGTGCGCGTGCGCGGCGCCGTCGTGCAGGCGGGCGCGGGCATTCGAACCAACGACACCGTGAGCACTATGCTCGAGCTCGACAAGCTCGTGCAATTATTCAACGCGTTCCCAATCGCCGCCGACGCGCCCGAGCTCGACATGCTCTCTGTGGGATTGCGTTCCAGACTCACCGACGTCGAACGCGACGCCATCTGCCGCGAATACGACTCCGTCAGCGGCGGCGCGCACAGCGCCGTCTTTCGCGCCGCCGTGTGCGGAAGTAGCTCGTCCGCGTACGAGTAAGTGCTCGATCCCACGCGTTCGCCACTCGCCGATGTAGTCGACGAAAACACACATTCTTTCGACGCGTCCCCGTCGTCCCGCCCGAGGAAAAAGTGAAGCGCACGAATGCGCCGCGTCCCCACTCGCGCGCGCACATGCCCGAGTCGTCGCCGTCTTCCAAGCGAGCGAAAGTCGACGAGGCGACCGACGCGCGCGACGTCGACGCGTCTCCCACCGCCATGAGCGCGTCTCGCCGCGTCGCCGCGACGCTACCCCGATACCTCACATTCATAGAGTACGACGGGCACGCCCTCCACGGATTCCAGCGACAGTCCAACACGACGCTTCGCACGGTGCAGGGCGCGCTCGACGACGCGCTGACCCGATTCACGGGCTCTCGCGGACCGGTGATGTGCGTGGGGAGCTCGAGGACGGATGTGGGCGTGCACGCGACGAGAAACTCGGCGCACTTCGACGTCGGACGCGCGAGCGAGGACGGTCGAGTGATCGCGTACGACGAGACGAGCGTGCGAAGAGGTTTAAATTATCATTTACGACAGCTCGGTGCGGCGGTGCGCGTGACAGAGTGCGTGCGCGTGGATGAATTAAATCCGACGTTTCACGCGAGACACGACGCCGTCTCGCGTTTGTACGAGTACAAACTCTTGGTCGGGGACAGAGACGACGGGGGGAGTCTGTTCGATCACCAACGCGCGTGGTACGTGCACGCGATTGGGTCGTCTCGCGGAGAAGGAAAACCGCTCTCGCGCGACGGCACGGTGAGGACGTTGCGAGCGGGATTCGCGACGTGCGAGGACGCGTTGCGCGTCGACGCGATGCGGCGCGCGGCGGAGATACTCGTCGGCGATCACGATTTCAGCTCGTTTCGAGCGAACGGATGTCAAGCGAGCTCACCGATGCGTTCGATCACGAGCATCGACGTCATCGAAGAGAAGACGGAGTGGCCCGCGGTGCAGGCGCGCGGCGTCAAGCAAAGAATCGCCGTTCGCGTCGACGCGCCCAGTTTCCTCTACCACCAGGTTCGTCTCATCGTCGGCGCGCTCAAGGCTGTGGGCGCGGGTGATTTAACCGTTGACGACGTTCAAAAATTACTCGACGCCAAGGATGTCTCGCGGGCACCGCCGATGGCGCCCGCGTGCGGCTTGTATCTGGCGGACGTGCGGTACATGGACGATTACCAAACGCGCCCGTCGTACACCCGCGCGGCGTCGACGGAGCAAGCCACGTAGTAGATGATTAGATAGTCACTAATGTACACTAGTTAGAACGCAAAGAATACGACTAATCGCTAAAAGATCCACGCCGCGCGCTCCTTTGCCGTCAACTCGGGCGCGAGCGCTCGCAACGCCTCATCGCTCGACGCGAAAATCATCGCATTCACCCTCCTCATCTCGTACGCGTCCGGATCGACCCCTTTCTCGAATATCTCGATGTCCCGCACGTTCTTCGCCAACACCGCGACGTCGCGCGCGCCGCCGTAAAACGCGTCGCCGAAACTGTGCACGCCCAACAACCTTCCCGGCGCGTCGACGCGACACAACGGCCCGCCGCTCTGTCCCGACACCACCATCGCGTCGTGCATCGCGTGCGTCCCACCGTGCGTCCCCAAGACGCGTCCACGGCTCACACCGTCGACGCGAACGCCCCGCGCGAACGCCGCCGCGTACGCGTACGCCTGCGGCGTCCCCGCCGCCAAGACGTCGTCGCCCGCCGCCAAGACGTCATCGTCCACCGCCAACGACCACGCGCGCACCCTCTCGCTCGCCGCCTCGTCGTCCAACGCCACGAGCGCCAAATCCAAAGACTCGTGCACGCCCACGACGCGTCCTCTCTCGCGCGCGCCGTCGTGAAACGTCGCCTCGACGGCGTTCTTTCGTCCCGCCAGCCGAGCGACGTGCGCACACGTGACGATCATCACGCGCCCGTCGTCGTCGCGACACAACGCGCCGGAACCGGAGAGACTGGAGAATCGATTGACGAGCGTCGGCGGCGCGCGCACGCGCACCGACGCGCGCGCGACGACCGACGACGCGGGCGACATCGCGCGCGAGGCGACGTCTAACGACCAGGATACGTTTTCAGAACATAGACTTCATAGGGAGTGTACTACGAGAGATCTTCAATCGGCGAGTCACGACCAGTCATGGAGTCCCCTCGAACCGGATCTTTCCCTCGGGTCGGGTCGGCGCGCGGGTCATTTCACGACGAGGTGCGCGACGCGCGAAGACGCGAGAGACGGCGAGAGACGGCGAGACGAGTTCAGACGCGTCGTGTGTGCGCGCGCGTCGGTCGCATCGGCGCGGAGACGCGACGCGCGACGCGACGATGCCGCGCGATGAATGAGACGAGTGGATAACGAGAAGTCGACGACCGATGATGATTGATGACTGACGATGCACGCGCGCGCGCATCGCGGCTCGCAGGCGGTGTCGTGCGCACCATCATCCATCCCATCCCATCCTCGCGCGCGATGGTGTTCGGATTGAAAGGACTCGGCGCCGTGTTGCCGCAGTCGAGAAAGGCGCAAAAGGTGGAGGAGGCGGACGGGAGACGCGTCGAGGGAAACGCAAAGTTCGCCGAGGGTGATTACCTGGGCGCGATCGCGGCGTACGATGAGACGTTGAAACTGAATCCGAATGATGGAAGCGCGTACGCGAACAAGGCGGAGTGTTATCTTCGCGCGCGGGTGTTTGAGATGGCGTTGGAGAACGCGAGCAAGGCGTACGAGTGCGCGGCGAGCGAGGACGCGCTGAGCAAGTTGAAGGCGCTGTATAAAAAGGCGATGGCGTTGAACGGAATGGCGCGATACGCGGAGGCTGAGAAGGTTGCAGACGAGGGAATCGCGTTGGCGAGCGAAGCGAGGGACGAGCCGACGCGTAAGACGCTCGAAAAGGTGAAGCTCGAGTGCGTCATGCTCAAGGAGCAAGCCTTCACAGGCGCGTACGATCTCGGCGCGTTGTACCTCAACCGCATGGGCGCGAGCTTCCGTCGGTGCGCGGATTACATCGGTCCGGTGAAGGTGTCCAAGCTCACGAACGGTCGACGGGGTGTCGTGACGACGAGCGCCGTGAGCGCCGGTGAATTGCTCATGGTGCAGTCGCCGTTGAGCGTCGCCTCGTTCGGCAAGACGGTGGAACAAAATCTCGTGCGTGGATTGTACGAAGCAGCGCGCGCGCACGCGGCCGATTGGGCCATCTTGCAGGCGTTGCCAGCATCGAGCGAAGACGAGGACAAGGATGCGCCGAACATGAACGTTTTCCGCAAGCACATCAGCGCGGCGAACAAGGAAAACGCCCCCGTGCCGCAAACGCCCGAGGAATTGACTTTCCTCCCCAAGGTTGTCGCGAACTGCGCCATCTCCGGCCGTAAGTTGTGCGGCGTGTGGGCGCTTCCGAGTTTCATGAACCACTCGTGCGCCCCGAACGCGCACCGCATCAACGTTGGCTCCATCATGCTCGTTTTCGCCTCCAAGGATCTACCGGCTGGCGCGGAGGTCACCATTAAATATTATGACACTCTCATGCCCAAGGCTGATCGCGACGCCTTCGCGAAGAGGCGCGGATACTCTTGCAACTGCGTGCGATGTGTGGTTGAGTCCACGGGCGATGTCAGCGAGGAGGAGAAGAAGAAGCTCGAAGCCGAGGGCAAGGACGAAGGCGCGGGCGGCATCACGCGCGCCGTCAACGGCTTGAAGCGTAAATTCAAGTCGGTGCTCAAGCAGTTCAAGGAGGAGCTCGCCGAGATGAAGAAGACAAAGGGTAAAACTTTGCCGAACGTTCAACCGCTTCTTGAGCTTCGCGCATGGTTCGAAGCGCGTCTCGCGGCGTTGGATTTGGATCAAACTCAGCTCGCCATGGCGCGCATGTCGTGCTACTCCATGTACGAGACGCTGTCTCTCGCGTTGTCGTGCACGGGCGCGAACGAAGCCAAGCACGCGCTGATCAAGACCATCATCGGTGACTTGAACGTGGTCGATCCGGGTGGATTTGCGGCGTGCAAGCAGAGCACCATGCTCGCCAACAACGCTCGCCGCGCCTTCGGCAAGGACTCAAACCAAGTCGTCGACGCGACGAACGTCATGGTCGAGGCGCACCAGTTGCGTTACGGATGCATCGATGGGGATGATTTAGTGGAGATTGTTCGCCGAACGGAGCAATCCATCGCCGAGGAGACCGGTGAATTTTGCGAGATTTGATTTTTTATTAATAATTACACGTCTAGCGAACGCGAGTGACGTTCTCAATCTGCCGTTGAATCTGAGCGCTCGACTCTTTGTACTTGGCGCGGAGCTCTTTTGGAACATCTCGCATCTTCGTCGCCTCAAACGTCTTCATTGCGGCTTCGAACGCGGCATCCGAGAGTCCACCCTCGGACTGTACGTCGACGTTGAGATCGACCATCATCGCCGTGAGCGCGGTATCCATGTCTTCAACCTTCCGCGGGGCAGCTTGCGAAGCTTTGCGGCTCCGAGACGGCGGGGGCATCGCTTCCACCTCGCGTTCGGGCGTCGGGGCGACGGTCGGCGGTCGCGTCAACTCGGGTCGCGTCGACGGAGGAATCACGGCGCGAGCTTCCATCTCATCGATGATGGGCTTGATGGTGACCATTTTCCTCGAACGTTCGATTTCGAGTTCTTTTCGTAATCTGGCAACCTCTTGAACAAGACGCGTGATTTCGCCGTCTCTCTCGGACACCTCGTCTTGTAAGATTTGTTCGTTCGCGGACACCCATTTCTTCTTCTCTTCCTCGACCCAGGTTGATTTCGAATTCTTGTCCGCGCGCAACACCTCGTTCTCGCGCTTGAGACGTTCGATTTCTGCGTAGTTATTTTTCGCGAGCTCTCGCATGCTCGTGAGCTCGGCCATCTCTTCCGTCAAGGTGGAGGATTGTTTGCCGTGAAGCGTTTCGATTTGCTCGCGCATGATGTTTCGTTCCTCATCGCGACGCTCGAGCGCCTTGCGCAACTCGGCGTTGGATTCGGATTCAAACTTGAAGTCTTCGCGAAGACGCGAAAGCTCCATCTTGACGTCCAAGAGCGCGCGCTTGTGTCGCTGCTGCGCCTCGACTGCGGCGTTGAGTTCGGCGCGCATGCGCGACGAGTTCGACTTTTCCAACTCAGCCTTCTCGCGCGCCTCACGAATGAGCGCCTGCGCGTCGGAGACCATTCTATTTGCCTCTTTCGTCGAATCCGCCGACGACGCAACGTACTGCGCGCGCGCCGCCGCGAGTTCAGCTTTTCTCGCCGAGAGCTCCCTTGCCGCTTCCGCCTGCGCCTCGGCGTGCGCCGCGCGCATTCGATCCACCGCCCCATCGAACAGCTCTCTTTGCTCTCGCAATCGCTTCTCCAAATCTCTCGCCGCGCGCTCCGCCGCGATCGACTCCCCTCGCCGTCTCGCGTCCTCTAACTCGGCGCTATCCGGATTATTCCGCTTCTTCGCGTACTCCGCCGCCACCGCGATCAACTCCGCCTCGTGCGCCTCCACCGCCAACCGCAGCTCTCGCGACACCTTCCGGCACCCGTCCCGCTCGCGTCTCGCGCGCTCTCGCCAGCCCTCCGACTCACGAATCGCGCGCTCCTTCCCCTCGCTCAGCGCCTCCTGCACGTGCAATAAATACTCAACCAACATTTGCAACAGCTTGGTGAGCTCTCGACCTCGTTTGGGCTCGCACATGTCCTGATTCGTCACGCTGTCCACGTCCGCGCGCACGCACGCCTCGAGCACGCCCTCCAGCGCGTCTATGTCGGTGCTTCGTCGCGCCTCTCGGGAATCGCAGGCGGCGATCGCGGCCCAATCGATCCTCGGGTCCTTGAGCGATTCGAACGAAAACGTCGACGATGACGGCGTCGGTTTCGCGCTCGCCGGGGTGGCGATGGCGTCGAGGTAATCGTCATCGTCAAATAGCGCGTTCGAGCGCACGTTTTCTGGCGAGTACGCGGCGCGCGGCGACGCCATGTCGTCGTTCGGCGTCGCGTTATGTGGAATGCGATTTTTCAAACGAGCGCCGGTACGAAAGTCGCGCGCCAGACGCCCGCGCGGGCGGCGGACGCCGACGCGAACGATGGTGGCGCGCGCGTGGCATCGCGCGTCGTGGTCGTTGTCGTCGTCGTCGTCGTCGCGCATCGGCGCGTCGGCGAGGTGGCGAGCTCGAGTTCGAGCGAACGGTGTCGGGGTTCGAGCGGCGCGCGCCGAGCGCGCGAACGGTGACGCGGTCGTCGTCGGCGCGGGCGTCATCGGGATGTCGGTGGCGCTCGCGCTCGCGGAATCTGGACGATTCGCGCGCGTGCGCGTGGTGGCGGAGCGCTTCGCGGAGGAACGCGGCACCACGTCCGCCGTCGCGGCGGCGTTTTGGTACCCGTTCCTCACGCGCACCGACCCGCCCGAGCGCGCGGACGCGTGGGCCGTCGCGTCGTTCGAGTGGTTTCGAGCCATCTTGCGCGACGACGAGGCGTGTGGGGTGGAGATGCGACGGTGTAAGGAATTTTTACGCGAGCCTCGGGCGCCCGCGGCGTGGAGTTCGAGCGTGGATTACTACGCGCCGCTCGTCTCCGGAGAGTACGACGACACGAGATACTGCGGTGGATACGCATTCGACGTCCCGGTGATCGCGATGCCCAAGTTTTTACCGTGGTTGAAGCGTCGATGCGAGTCGAGTGGGGTGTCGTTCGAGCGTCGAAGGCTGACGAGCGTCTCCGAGCTCCGAGGCGCCGAGCTCGTCGTCAATTGCGCGGGTCTCGGCGCGCGCGAGCTCGTGGGCGACGCAGACATCAAACCGATTCGCGGCCAAGTCGTCTATCTGGATCAAGACTGCGGCGAGGGCTTGTTCGACGACGACCCCGATGCACTGGCGTATTTGATTCCGCGAAAGGGCGAATTCGGCACCGTCCTCGGCGGCACGGCACAGGTGAACGATTTCAACCTCGACCCGGATCCCGCGGACGAGCGAGACATCGTGGCCAAGTGTTCAAAACTCTGGCCTCAGCTCGATCCGTCGCGCATCATCGGCACGAACGTCGGATTGCGCCCATCGCGCTCGGTGGTGCGATGCGAGCTCGACGCCGACGCATCCGCCGTCGAAAATTTCAATTTGATACACTGCGTCGGTCACGGCGGCGCCGGCGTGACGCTGTGCCGAGGTAGCGCTTTAGAGGTTGTCGCCATCGTCGACGCGCTGTACGAGTAGAGTAGTAGGAGCGGTGTACATTCAATTTCATTCGCGCGACTTTCTGACCCGCGGCCGCGCCAGAATGCGACTCGCCGCGACCACCCTTCGAACGCCCGCGCGCGCGTCGTGCGCGGCAACGATGCGCGCGACTCCGCGCACCGTCGTCGACGCGCACGTCCACGTGTGGCCCGACGCGTCGACGTTCGCGTACGAGCAAGGAAAGACGCCACCGTGTCCAGGGACGCACGACCGACTCATCGAAGAGATGGATGCCAACGGCGTGCGCGCGGCGCTGATTGTTCAACCCATCAATCTCGGATTCGACCACGCGTACGTCGAAGAGGCGATCCGTGCGCATCCGGGACGGTTCGTCGGCATGGTGCTCGCGAATCCGGCGAGCGCGTCGGGGACGGAGGACGTGCGCGCGTTGCTCGCGAGCGGGACGTTTCGAGGCGTGCGGTTTAATCCGGCGTTGTGGCCCGAGGGCGAGGGGATGGACGGTGTGATCGGGAAGCAGATGTTTCGCGCGTGCGCGGAGGCGACGCCGCCGGCGGTGGTGGGATTCATGTGCTTTCACGGTTTGCATTTGCACTTGGACGCCATTCGCGCGCTGTGCGCGTACGAGCCGAGAACACCCGTCTTGATTGATCATTTCGGTTTCACCAAGGGTGTGGATGATGCAAACTTTGAAAAGTTGCTTCAACTCGGTCGCGATTTCGAACAGGTGAGCGTCAAATGTTCGGCACACTTTCGCGTGCGCGTCGAGACGGAGGACGGGACGGATTCGACGCGCGCGCAACTCGAAAAGTTGCTTGACGTGTACGGCCCGGATCGACTCGTGTGGGGATCGGATTACCCGTTCGTGACCATGGAAGAGGGCGGATACGCGGGCGCAGTGGCGATTTTGGGCGAACAGCTCGCAAACGATCCCGAAGTTTTGGCGAAGATTCGCGGCGAGAATTTTCTGCGTCTCTTTCCTGGAGCGCTCGACGTTGAATGAATTGAATTTATTAGAGGTGATCGATGGTTACGCTCGTGTTGTAATATTTGTAGTGTTGCAGTCAGCTATTCCTCCCGTCGCGATGCGTTCGCACCTGATGACTACTCGCGCGTCTCCCACAAGTCTTGTTCGTTCTCGATGGCCAACAACAACTTGCTATCCACACCGGAATCGCGCGGAAGCGCGACGCGGCCGCTTCTGGCAACCTCCAAGATGCCGTACGGTTCGAGTAGCGCTTGAATCGCGTTTATCTTACGTTGGCGGCCGCTCACTTCGATGGTGACGGTATCTTCGGAGATGTCAGAAACCTTAGCGCGGAACATATTGCACAAGTCGATGATTTCGGCGCGCTGCCCACGCGGGCACACCACCTTGACGAGCATGAGCTCTCGCTCGGTGAACGGCGTCATGGTGATATCTTGCGCGGAGATGACGTACGGTACCTTCAAGATTTGCTTGAGCAACATGGCGATTTCATCTGTCGTGCCCGGGACGACGGTGGAGATGCGCGAGACGTCAAAGGACTTTTCCGGACCGACGCCGAGGGATTGAATGTTGTATCCTCGACGCGCGAACACGCCGGTGACGGAGTCCAACACACCCGGGCGGTTATCTACCAAAATAGAAATGGTGTGCGGGCTGTACTTGGCGTTGTCGTCCACCTTGTCGATGTCCACCTTGTCGGTGCCGTGACCCAAACCGGAGAAGGATGAACTGAGCACCGGCACGTCCCACACACCGATGTCGTCATTTTCGAGCGAGGTGTACACATCACCGACGTGCAAATCACCGTCCTCGTCGTGTTCCATACCCGCCACCGCGCGGACGATGCGAGACGCCAAGACGCTCTGGTACTTGGCGCTCTTTTCCTTGATGTTCAAACCGCTCATGGCGTCCTTTGCCTTTTTCATCGCCTCCATCAGCCTGACTCGTCGAGAACGCGCTTCGCTATACACGGGCTCGCGCTTCAGCGCCAACTTTCCGGTACGCGCGACTTGAATCACGCCGAACTTCATCAACGCGCTCTGGAACGCGCGGTTCTTACCCGGATCGCCGGTCACGCTCATCGTCAGCGAGTGCTCCGCGACGTCCACAACGCTCGCGCGGAAGATACGATTAATCTCCAAAACCTGTGATCGTTGCTCCGGCTCGCACTTCACCTTGACGAGCATCAAACCTCTCTCCACGCACTCCTTATTCGTCACGTTCTCAACCTTTCTCACCTTGGCCAGCTTATTCACCTGCTTAATCAATTTTTCCACGTCGGCGTCGCTGCAAATGACGCTAATAGTAAAAATCGCCTTGTCGATGTTCAATCCGACCGCGAGCGATTCGATGTTGTATCCTCGCCTCGCGAACACTCCCGCCACTCGATTGATCATCCCGGTCTCGTCCGCGACGTACACCAGAATGGTGTGTCGTCGCAATCCCCCCGTGAGTTTCGCCGGCCCCGCGTACACGTCCCCCGTGCTCCCCGTGCCGTCGTACGACGTCGGCGCCAGCTCATCGCCGCCTCCCGCGGACGACCCCGTGAGTCCACTGTCGAGATCGTAATCATCCTTGCTCGCACCGGCGCGCGCGATCGCGCGACGACGGCACGGCGCCGTGGCGCACGCGAGCATCAATCCATCCGCGAGGCGCGCAACCGACGCTGGGCGCGCGGTTTTCACCCTCGCCGCGCGCGTCACCGTCGCGGGACGCGCCGCGGTCGCGCGCAGCGTGCGCGACACGACGAATGCCATCGCTCTCGACGCTCGACGGACGCGCGCGAGGAGGTGTGCGGGACGGGATGGTCGACGTGAACGCGAGGACCCTAACGACGCGCTTTTTGCGCCCGAGACGTCATCGAGCGTCGCGGGCGCGTCTGGCTCCCATGCGCGCGCCCGTGGACGCGTGCGTGCGACGAAGCATGCGGCCGGATGCCGCGGCGGCGCGCGGGGGCGTAGATTCGGTGCTCGCGCGCGGGCGGGACGTCGGTGCGTCGCGGCGAGGCGCCGTTGCGAATTGAAGTCGAATTACTGATGTTCGAGCGTCGCGCGGTGGCGGAGGCGAGCGCGAGTGGACTGACGCGTGAACGACGCTTTGCGTTGCGCTCGATGATAGGGTATCGAACGTTCGTCGTGGACGCGCGCGTGGAGGCGGAGGAGGGGGTGACGAGCGCGGACGCGCTGCGGCGCGCTGCGGCGGAGGCGAACGCGAGGGACGACGCGGAGACGCGGTCGAGGTGTACGATCGCGTTCGGTGATCCGAGCGCGTTGCAACACGTGTTGGGGGCGTGTAAGAGTGAGTTGGCCAAGTTTGACGTCTTGGCGCTGGAACCGACGAGTGAGAGGGCGTTCTCGAGCGCGTGCGCGAGTAAGCACGCCGACGTCGTGAGCGTGCGCGCGGGGGGTAAGCTTCGGTATAGATTCGCGGCGAGCGACGTGCACGCGGCGCTGAAGAATAAGATTTGGTTCGAGTTGTGCTACGGCGAGGCGCTTCGCGACTCGACGTCGAGGATGTGGTTTTTCGCCAACGCCGCCGCGTTGGCGAGAGCGACGCGAGGCGGTCGAGACGGTGTCATTTTATCGAGCGGCGTCGACCGCGCGATCGACGTGCGTTCGATGCACGACGTCGTGAATTTAGCGACTCTGTTCGGTATGCGCGAACGCGACGCGCGCGCGGCGATGACGACGCAACCGCACGAGATGATCGCGTTGGCGGGAAAACGTCGACGCGACGCCACCGCCTAGTTCCGAGCGCCGTCTCGCCCCGCCTTGCCGCGCGATGTGTAACGACGTGTAACAATATCAAACAATAATAGAGCGATAAGTAATAAATTGTACGTAATTTCTCCTACAGTGTGTTGTAAACGCACCGCCGCGAACGACGATGCGAGGTGCTATGAAACGAATCTGTGCGCGCGGCGTGCCAAGCGATGCGACGTTACGCCGTCTCGCCCTCTTGTCTATCCGATTCGACGAGACCGACGAGCGCGGCACCGCCGAGATAGAGCGACATGAGCGGAACAGCCAACAACATTTGCGTGAATGGATCCGTCGACGGCGTCAATACCGCGGCGGCGATGACGGAACCCACGACGACGTATCTCCACACGCTCAACATTTGCTTGGAGGACACGATGCCCGCCTGTCCGAGCAAGAGCTGAATCACCGGCACTTGAAAAGACAACCCGGTGGAGAACAACAGCACGAGGACAAACTCAAAGTACTGATCGATCGACCACAGAGATTCTACCGCCCCATCCGCGTATCCGACAAAGAATTTCAACGCCGCCGGCACGAGCACGTAGTACGCGAAGACGATGCCGCCGTAAAAGAGCACCGACGAACCCAACACGATGGGCCCCAGCGTTTTCCGTTCGTTGAGCGTGAGACCGGGCAAGACGTACGCGATCGCCTCGTAGAGCACCACGGGCGCGCCCGCGAGCAACCCCGTGTACCCAGCCACCTTGACCGTGGTGAAAAAGTACTCCCCGGGTCCGAGTTGTAAAAACCGAACCCCTTGCGACGCCACCGGTTGCTCCAAAAAAATCGTCAAATCTTTCGCGAAACAGAAACACACCAAAATCAACGCCCCCACCGCCACGGCACTGACCAACGCCCGCTCCCGAAGCTCCTCGAGATGTTCCCAAATCGTCATCGACACGTCATCCGGGAGCTCGTCCTCGCCCGGGTACAAAAAGCTCCGCACCTGCTCGCGTTGCACCGACTCGGGCGGCGCCTCGACGAAGGCTCTCGATTTGACCGATTTCGTCGGCGTCGTCGTCAACGGCGCCATCACCGGGTCCACCGTCGACGCCGCCGCGGTAAACGCGGGATCATCCGTCACCGACGTCTTAAACGTCGCCGCGCCGTCCGTCGTCGTCTCCGTCTTCGTCGTCTCCTCGGACGACGTCGACGCCGCGCTCTCCTCGCCGCCGGCGCCCTCGGCGCGCGTTCTCGTCGACGTTCTCGCGCGCGCGACGCGTCCGCGCGGATGGGCGCGTCCAACGTCACGCGTCGTCATCGTCGTCACCATCGTCGCGCGAAGTCGCGCCGTCGTCGGCGTCATCACCGTCCGAACGCCGCGCGACGTCGTCGACCCCACGATCGATTGCGTGATGGAATGAACGCGTCGCCGCGCGTCGCGCCGATGACTGACGCACCGATGAGACGCCCCGTTCGAACGAACGCGAACGCTCGCGTCTCTTTCGCTCGATCACGCGTCAAGCGACACCGCGATCGCGCGTCGACGCGCGCGAAATGACGCGTCCGCCATCCCTCGACCGATGGGGTGACGCACACGCCGAGGGATCGCGTGGGGGACTCGATGACGAGTCGTGAACGGTCGAACGTCACACGCACGCCCGTCGTCGACGCGCGGTGCATTCGCGTCAGTCGCGTCGTCGCGCGACGCTCGCGGAGGGGTGCGGAGGGGTGTGTCCGTCCGCGCGTCCGCGCGCGAGGACGTCGCGAGCGCGCGACGCGGGGACGCGGTCGGTGCGATCGCGTCGAGTGAGATTGGTTTCAGTTGGAGCGCGGGACGCGAGGAATCGCGCGTGACGACGCGCGCGATGGGGGATCGGAGCGCGCAGATCGCGATGGAGTGGGTGTGTAAGTGCGCGGACGTCGTCGTGGAGGCGAGAGAGGCGGAGAGCGGGAGGGAGGGGAGGGGTGGGTCGATGAAGGCGAATAGGTGGTTTAACGCGCCGACGTCGAGACGACGAGAGACGACGCGCGTCGCGGCGGGAGGGCGCGAGGACGACGATGGGTCGTTCGGTGGCGGTGGTGGCGGTGGTAGTGGGTTTCGCGAGCGCGTCGTCGTGTTGGATGTGTTTCTCGAACGAGAGGCGTCGTCGAACGAGGATGAAGACGTCGACGAGGACGCCGACGAAGACGCGACGCCGGCGAACGAACGCGCGCCGCCGCCGCCGCCGACGACGACGAGTGGGCGTCGGAGAGAATTGGTCGAGCGATGGGCGTTCCACGCGGGCGCGGATGGGGAGAGCGTGGGTGGGAATAATCATTTCAACAAGGATTTAGAGACGTCGGTGGTGTACAAGAGAGCCGTCGTCATGATTCGAACGCTCATCGCGTTGTCGCGAACGCTTCCGACGCACGGCGCGCGGTTGCGGGCGATGCGTCGACGAGGGATGCGTGGAGGGAAATTATCTTCGGGCGTGACGCTCGCGTTCGAGCTTCGCGACGCGGGTGAGAGGATGGATTTGGCGAGCGCGCATCCGGGCAAGGCGCTGGGATTTCAGACGTTTGCGTTCGCCGACGTGCCGACCTCCATCGGAAAGCTTCGCGCGTGCGTGTACTTTTTAGATCAAATGGCGGTGCACGCGTTGGAAGAGGCGTTCATCGTCGCCGACGAAGCCATGCACGCGGCGGCGGCGGTGGCGGTGGAATCGCCAGAGAACGTCTCGACGACTCCGAATGCGCACCGCGCGGCGAATCGATTGGACGCGAGTCTCGGTCCCGACGTCGCGCTCGCGGGGGGCGAAATGTCGCTCTCGCCGTCGCCCAGCGGTAAAGGCGACGATTGCGCGGCGCGAAGCGGCGACCGACGACGTCAGAGCGCGGGTTTGACGAGAGGATTACTCTTCGACGACGCGTCGCCGTCTCAGAGCGCGAGACCGCCGGCGCCGACGCGGGGAGGGATGACGGCGTCGTTATCGTCGGGATCCTTACAAGTGAAACCATCCGTGAGTCCCGCAGCGGTGCCGTTGGCGGATTACACGAGTCCGAATTATCAGAGATTCGATAACGCGCCGAGTTCGGCGCCGAGCGCCGGACCGGCGCCGATTTACGGTTTCAACGCGTCGCCGACCGTCGACACCCGAAAGACGAACGAAGGGACGAACGCGTCCGCGCGCCCGGCGACCAAGGTCGAGCCTTCGCTCGCGTCGACGAAACGTCGGTCCACGATGTCGTCGTGTTTGAAGATTGACGACGCGTACGCGTCGAGAAAAAACCGCGACGACCGCGGCGGCGCCGCCGCGGGCGCCGCCGCGTCGCCGATCATCGGCACCGCGTCGTCACCGATCTTCGCCCCGGGCGCGGCGAAACGAACCACCGCGGTTTCAACGCCGCCGTCTTCTGGTGGCGTGTTTCCGCGCGCGTCGCCCATCGCGTGTTCACCGGGATTGCCGCACGCGTCGCCGCAATCGACGCCGGAATCGCGAGGCGGACCGGGGTCGCACGCGCGCTACGCGAGCGGTTCACCGTCTCCCTGGGGTGGATTCGTGTGTCCAGAATCACCCGTACCCGGTTTCTTCGGCGGCACGTCTCCCGGAAGCGCCGCGCGCTCGTCGCCGTCGAGCTCGAGTTTGGGCACGTCGCTTCGAGATGTCGTCGGCGTGTATCCGCACTCGCCGGGCGGTGTCTCCGCCGCGGCCGCCGCGTTCGCGCGACGAATGAGCGGCGCGAGCGACGACATAGGATCGCCGCTCTCTCGAGACGACGAGACGGACTTTCCTTTCGCCTTTGACGACGCCGACCCGCACGCGACGTCCGTCGAGCACACCCCCGCCGATTTACTGCATCTCCTCGAGGATTCGTCCACGCTTCGACGAAAGAGCACCGATGGCCCGCTTCCGCTCGACGCCGCCCTGGACGACGACGACGATGACGCGCGCGACGCCGCGGACGAGAACGACGCGCCCGTCGCGCGACTCAAAGCATCAGTCGCCGACGCGCCTCGCGAGCGCGCCGGGCTCACGCTGAGCGACGCCCTCGACGCGCTTCGCGAGCTCAAACCTCCGCGCGACGACCGGTGACTTCGCGTCTCGACCGCGCGGCGGCGGTGACAGTCATCTTCACCCTCTGTGTACAGCACTGTTTCATTCATTCATTCATCGCGCGTCGACGCGGAAACGCGTCGCGCGTTTGTAACAACACGCGACTGGACGCTTGAAGAGAAAATTTGGGACGCCCCCCAGCCCGCACACGCGCGCGCACCTCTCGTCGCGAGACATGCGCGTCGGTCTCTCGCGCGCGATGGCGCACGTCAACGCGTCCACGAGCTCACCTTTGGCGGTCACCGCGACCGCGCGCGCGTCCGGTGGACGCGTCGGCGTCGTCGATCCTCGCGGACGACGTCGACATCGTGTTCCACGTCATCACCTCGCGTCGTCGTCCGAGCGCGCGGTGGTCGCGCGCGCGGCCGCGCGAGGACCGCGAGACGATCATCGGGACGATGCCTCGGGCGACGGCGAGCGCGCGGGGGGGGATGAAACCCCGCTCGTGCCGTACACGGTGCGCGTGGCGAAACCGCCCCGGTTCGAAGACTTGGGCGTGCACCGTTTGCCCAAAAATACCACGTGCGGGGAGACGATCGAGGTCGAGCGCGGATGGTTCATCGTGCACCGAGTGACTACGATGTACAATCTCGTACGCGGCAAGTACGAGAAAGATGGACGACGATTGGACGTGCAACGCGCCGAGCGGTTTTTCGTCAACGCCGCGCTCGAAGCCGCCTATCGCGCCGACGACGCCGTCGGTCGCGGATGAGCGTCGGCTCGGACGCGTTCGAGGACGAGTTGCTTTTCTGTATTTTCTGTTCTCGCGTGTTCGTTCACGCGGTGTACGCACCTTTAGCGATGTATTGTAAGTTTACGACGAGCGTCGAGCGAACCCGAGCTCAAAACGAGAAGACGAATGGGCAATTCGTCAACGCGCGAGACGTCGACGCGCCACCGCGCGACGCCCGCGTCGCGCCCGCGCGCCTGAGCCATGTCATCAAATCCGATCGATCGTCTCGGTGCCCTCTTCGATCTCTCCAACGTCTCTCCGCTGTGCGTCTCGCGGTCGTCGTGGCTCAGGGGAACAAAGTTTTCGCGCGCATCCGCTCGACGCGCGGACAGCGTCGACGACGAGAGAGATGACGAGACTTTTCCGTTCGAAGTGTCACCGACGACGTCCGTGTACGCACCGCGCGCGCGAGCGGTGGACGAGAGCGTCGCGGAACGCGTCAAGGCGGCGGCGGTGGTGAAATCTTTGGACGGGACGACGCGCGTCGTCGTCCCGGAGGTGCGGAGAGGCGACGACGTTGAGGACGGGATGAGAGACGAGGACGCGACCGAGGTGTGCGAAGAGGACAGGCACGCGATGTTTGAGGCGCGTTTGCGACGGGCGATGGAGGCGGAGGCGAGAGGGGTGGATGTGGGAAGGATGCTCGCGGCGAAGAGCGGCGTGACGAATTCGCCGCCGACGAAACGCGAGGCGGCGACGGCGGCGGCAGAGAAAGAGGAAACGACGGAAGAGTGCGTGGACACGCCGGCATCACCGACGGCGATGGATGTCAACGAGGAGGTGGTGTTCGCAAAGGAGGAAGAGGAGAGTCCCGCACCGAGCGAAGGCGTCGTCGACGATCCGTTCGAGCGCATGGTGTCGGAAGCGATGAAGAAATTGAGCGAGCCGGAGCGAGTCGTGGAAACGCCCGTGGAAAAACAACCGCTCGAGCGTGCGGTGCCGAAGAGAGAGTTCCAACCAAAACTCGTCGTGAAATCACCCGAGCGATACGACCCGCCCGCGCGCCCGACGGCGTCGACGAGCGCGCTCGATTTCGAAGCCAAGCTCGAGGCCGCGATGCGCGCGGCTGAGGCGGGCGGCGATTTGAACGCCATCTTGAGCGAGGGTTCGACGAAAACGATGCACTCCCCGATCGGTGGCGCGAACGTCGAGAGTCGAGTGAATTATCGCGAGCTCGGATTCACAAAGGCGGAGCGGCGACACCACGAGTTGCACGTCAAATCGAACAAAGAAGAGTAAAAAAATCTGTGTGATCTAAACAAATCTCTAAAGCGAGCGCGGAATTCCGCGCTCGACGTGTAATCTAAAATTATCGCAATCAATTCTGCAATCACGCCGCGTTGTGCGCCGTCAAAGGGGCCATTTGTTGTAAATCGATGAAGACTTTGCGGGTGTTTTTAACGCCGAGTTTCGTCGCCGCCGCCGTCATCGTCTCGTTACCGTCGACGCCCCCGGTGTTGGCGTCGCCGTGCCGCTCGTCGGGCCAAAGTATTTTCGCGCTCATAAGCCACGCGTCCGCCTCTCTCGCGCGCTGCGGACCAGAGGCGCGGAGTATGCTCGAGTATCGCGCGTGCAGCAACGCGCACAGGTGTCTCGCCTCGTAATCGAGGACGATGTCCGCGTCTTCGACAATGTGCGGATAGTGCATCAGTTTAAGCGCACTCTTGTACAGCCCCTCGGCAAACATGACGCCTGCACCGTCGCCGAGCTCACCAGCCGACGCGTTCACGGATGACCGCAACGCCTTGGCGACGTACACGTCGCCGCTCGCCGCGATGCACACGCCGACGCGCGGATGTTTCTCATCGCCCAACGCCTCCGCCTCGCTCACCGCGCGCGCCGCGAACGTTTCCGCCTCTGGAATCGCATCCATCGTTGCGTACACCTGCGACAAGGCGAGACACGCGTCCACCTTTAAGTCCGCGGCGATGATTTTTGACGCCATCGCGCCCGGCGACTCGTTCTTCGTCACCGCCGTCGCGTACGCCAACGCTCGTTCGTAAAAGTCCACCGCGTGTTCGCTCGACCCTCGCAAACGCTCGACGTGCCCCAACGCTTTCATCGCGCTCGCGATGGCCCACCCGTGCGCGCTCGATTGCGCGCTCTCCAGCATCGCGCCCGACGTCCCTCGAATCAACGCGTCGCACCGCTCCGCCGCCTCCAACGCCTCCTCCGAACGAAACCTCGTCAACGCCGCCAACGTGCGCGCCCCCGCGAGCGCCACCATCGTCCCGTCCGTCCCCTTGCGCTCCGCTTGAGACTCCCCCTCGCGCAACACGCCATCGATGGATGCCCAATCGCGTTCGCTCGGTTTCCGCCTCGCCGCGTGCGTCGCCCACATCGCGTTCGCGCTCGCGCAATCCTCCACGCTTCTCGCCCGCGATCTCGCCGTCGCCAACGCCTCATCCGCCCCACGCACGTCACCTCTCTCGCGCGTCAGGTGTCCCCACGCAGAACACACCCTCGAGCGCGCGTCCATGGACGCGTCGTCCGCGTCGTCCGCGTCGTCCGCGCGTCCCGACGACGCGCACCGCGCCAAGGTGTCGTCGGCGTGTTCCAGCACGCCTCGCGCCTCCTCTCGCGACCCTGCGTCGAGGCGTCAAAAGGTACACGATGAACCGTCAGACGCGCGCACACCGCGCGAACGAGAAAGCGCAGAGCCATCGCGTCGCGTCGAGGGTCAATCACATCAAACAACGCGCACCTCGTCGCCACGCATTTTCTGCGTACGACAACATCCCCATCGCCGTCGCCACCGTCGCGTTCGTCGTCATCGCGCGCACCGCGCGCACCCCGAGCGCACCCCCGAGCGCTCGCGCGCGCGCGCGCATCGTCCCGCGTCGTCGTCTCGCGTTGAGTGGTTCGTTCGTTCGATGAAGATTCTTTGTCGTCAACGTCGAGACGACATTCATCGTCGCGCGCGCGCTCGACCACCACCATGTCGACCACCGACGCGTCGCCGTCGACGGACACGCTCGACGCGCTGCGCCAATTCGTGCGATGCGTGCGAGAGGACAGCGCCATCCTCGACACGCCGTCGTTGGATTTCTTGAAGAAGTTTCTCATCGAAGATTTGCGCGCGACGATTCCACCGCCGAAAACGCGCGCGACATCCGCCGATGACGACGCCGACGCGTTCGCGGACGTCGAGGACGACGAGCGCATGCTTCCCGAGACGGACGCACCGCAGCCGATGGGTCCGGCGAGCGTGCCGGAAAACCTCTCCGAGGCGGATGAGACGCGCGCGCTCGACGCCAAGGCCAAGGCGAGCGAACGGTTCGGCGACGGCGATTACGCGGGCGCCATCGACGCGTACACGGACGCGTTGCGCATCATGCCGTCGGCGTTGACGTACGCGAAACGCGCGGAGTGTTACATTCGGACGAAGAAACCGATGAGCGCGATTCGTGATTGCGACGCCGCGCTCGCGTTGAACCCGGACAGCGCCAAGGCTATGAAAATTCGAGGCGCCGCCTATCGGTATCTCGGGAAGTGGAACGAGGCGAATCGCGATCTGAGCGCCGGTTTGAACGCGGATTTCGACGAGACGTACGGTGAGATTCATAAGAAAGTGCTGTCGGTGGTGCACGAGGCGCACGTGCGCGAGGGGAAGAGACGAGCGGCGAAGGAGGAAAAAGCGCGCGAAGAGGCGGAGCGTCGACGCGCGGCGGCGGCCGATGCGGCGAAACAGAGCGACGCGGGTGGGATGCCGGGTGGGATGCCGGGTGGAATGCCGGGTGGGATGCCAGAGGGTGGATTACCGCCCGGTATGTCGCCAGAGATGGCGAAATCGCTCATGGAAGATCCCGAGTTGATGGCCGCCATGGCGAATCCCAAAGTCATGCAAGCGATGCAGGCGATGATGGGAAATCCCATGAGCGCGATGCAGTACATGGCCGATCCCGAGGTGGGTCCGGTGTTGCAAAAACTTATGTCCAAGATCGGTAAGGGCATGGGCGGCATGCCGGGCGGCATGGGAGGCGGCTTTCCCGGCGGCATGGGAGGCGGCTTTCCCGGCGGCGGGTTCCCGGGCGGCGGCGCCCCCGGCGCGAGCTCGGCGAACGACGTCGATTAAACGATACCGAACGTTGACATTTCAAGCTCCACGAATGTGTAAGAACCATCGAACGAACGAGTCACGTCCCGTTTCGTCCTGTGTCCTCGCGTCCTTCTCGTCCGCGCGTCCCGTTTCCTCGCAACTGTTCTTCGCGAAATCCACCCAACAGATCCATCCCCACTCGTCGACCGCGCGCGATGTCGGCCGACGCCGGAGGGTCCCGGCTCGATAGGCTCATCAAACTCCTCGACACGGGCTCAACGCCCGAGGCGAGGAGGGAGGCGGCGCGACAGATCGGCGAGCTCGCGGCGTCGCACGCGAGTCAGCTTCCGAATCTCCTTCGTCGCGTTCGAGCACACCTGCGGAGTAAGAAATGGGAGACGCGCGTGGCGGCGAGCGCGACGATCAGTGAAATTTCGAGTCGGTTGACGCACCCGACGGTTGACGAGCTGACGACGATGGAGACGGCGACCGGGGTGAAGACGGAGGTGAAGACGGAGACGGAGGAGAGTCGCGGCGCGCCGGTGGGATCGGAGGATCACGCGTTGGACCTGACGTTCGCCAAATTCGACGTCGAAAAGGTGTTAGACAAGGCAGGGATTTTACTGAGCTCGAGTGGCGTCGGATGGCACCTCGAGCACGGACCCGGGACGAAGGCGGAGCGTCTGGCGCAGGCAAAGGCGTCGCTCAAGCGGCGTTTAGGCATGGAATTGGGGCCCGAGGCGGGGGCGATGATGGATGAGAACATGAAGATGAGCGATCTAGTGAAGGATGAGGATCTTTTGGACGATGGTAAGGTGCAAGTGAAGGAAAAAGTAGCCATCGGCGATAGCGCCGCCGAGGCGGTGGACGGTTTGACGGGAGACGTCGATTACAGTCACCTGAGCGCGCGAGAGCTGAACAAGCTGAAGCGCAAGGCAAAGCGAATGTTGCGCGAAGGTGCGAACCCCGCGGACATTAAGCGCAGTAAGAAGGATGAAGACGCGGCTCGAATCGAGAGAGAAAAGGCTGAGGCGGAGGAGGACGACGAGGAGCAATCGGAAGTCGCAGCCGGCGGGTGGCCTCTCAGCCGAACGTGCGAATCCCTCGCGTACATGATGTTCTCTGAGGGCTGGGAAGAGCGTCACGGCGCCGCCGCCGCACTTCGCGAAGTTCTTCGGCATCAGGCTGCGAGCGCCGCGGTGTGGGCGCCGCCGCCAGGCGTGAAACCAGAACCGGGAACCGTCGAAGCCGCGCGCAATGCGAACGCGGCGTGGTTGGAGGACATGTGCGTCCGTCTTCTGTGTATTCTAGCGCTCGATAGGTTTGGTGATTTCGCCGGCGATGGTGCCGTCGCACCGGTTCGAGAGACTTCCGCGCAGGCGCTCGGGGCCGCGCTCCTACCGTTGTCTCCGGCAGCCGTGGACGCCGTGGTCTCGTGTTCGCTCACGCTTTTGTCGCGTCCAGAGTGGGAAGTGCGACACTCTGCGTTGCTTGGGTTGAAGTACATTCTCGCTGCGAAATCCGAGTTGGCTGTTGATTTGTTGCCCGCCGCTCTCCCGGCGGCGACCAAGGCGCTCGTAGATTCGGACGACGACGTCCGAGGCGCCGCGGCTGAATCGTTGTTACCGGCGGCCGAGTACCTGCCCACGCACCCGCAGTTTAACGAACTCTTGTCGTCACTGTGGGGGTTGCTCAACGAACTCGATGACTTATCTCCGAGCGCCGTTCCGGTCATGAAACTCATCGCCAAACTGTACGCTCTCGAGTCGACTCGTCAGAAATCAACCATAGAGCTTTCTGAAGTCGTTCCTAGACTCTGGCCGTTCGCCGCACATCCCATAGCCTCAGTTAGATTGGCGGTGTGGCAGACTGTGTGTCGATTATTGGCGGTCGAGCCCAACTCGAGCACGCAGTTGTGGGTACAAGAGGCGTGCGCTCCGGCTATGCGACACGCGTTTCAAGACGCCCTGTTGGACACGGATACCGCGAGTGCAGAGGCGGCGTGCGAGGCGTGGAACGCGCTCCTTCGAACGGTGCCGATCGCCATCATCGAAGCGACGTTTACGGTTCAAGGTGGAAAATGGTGCGATCTCGCCACCACCGTGGTCAACTCGTGTGGCGAAGGGAATCACATCTTCGTGTCGACGCCGCCGAGCGTGAAGGGTGAAATCCGCGCCGTCGCGAAGGATTGGCCTGCGACCACCGCCGGACGAATTCGTGGTTTAGATTGTCTCGCGCGTTTGGCGGCCGAGTTCGGCGCTCAAAATCGCACTGGTTCCGTCGCGCGCATGGAACAGCACATCGTGACAATGCTGACGGGAGCAAAGGCGACGGCGCGTCTCGCCGGGGCGCACTTGTTGACGGCGTGGCTTCGAGTGGTTCCGCCCGGACCGCAACGTCCAGCGTTACAGGCCCCTGGCGCGCAACTGGGTGGGATTTTGTCCAACACCAACCCCGCGTATCCCAGCGCGCCCTCGCCCGATCCGTACGGCGAAGTTGCGCAAATGGTCAAGTACGTCAAGAGTGAGTCCATGGCGTTCTTGCGCGTCGCCGCGACGAACGGAGTTCAAGTGACGGGCGACGTCCCCAGTCCAGAAGCCGATGGTTTTGGCGCCGATTCTGCCGCGACCCTTTCCGCGGCTGTGCCGCAGGTACGTTTCGATTTCGCATTTTTTCGCGTCATTTTTTCTCGTTGGAGTTTGCTCGCGTTTACGGTCGACGTCATTGCGTACGTCGACGACGCGAGCACTCTGCGCGTGGTATTACACGTGGAAACGCGCGTATCCAATACCTCGAGCATCGGATGGTCTCGCACCGTGTCCAGCTCCTACATAAAAGTCGAGAGTCAACAGGTTTCCTCAGCGCTAGCATTGGCTGGAGAGAAGTAAGCCGTCTCGCACACTTTCGATTCAACTTTATCGAACGACAAACTGACCTGTAGAACGTACCCTTCGCAGTCAAACATCGACGCCGTTGAAACGTCGCGAAGCTCTCTGCACGCGTCAGCGCAGCGACTGCGCGACACCGAGGCCAAATTGCACGGTTCGGTGCTCGCCGCCGCCGCCGGAGCGGCGATTGGATTCGGCGCGTTACCGCCGAAACTCAATCCGTTCATTCAACCTTTGATGTCGTCCGTGCGCCGCGAACGCGATGAAAAGCTGCAAGTCAAAGCCGCCGAATCGATCGCGGACATGATGAATCTGTGCACGTCGCGCAAACCGTCGCCGAACGACAAGTTGTTGAAGAATGTCACCTCAATGGTGTGCGGCGACGAAACGGAGACGTTGAAGGCTGGATCGACCGAGGAAGAAGAAGAACCGGAAGACACCGCGGCGAAGAAGAAGAAAAAGTCCGTCGCCTGCATAGTCGAGGAAGAGACGATTAGCGATGCGACCGTCGCGCGACTCGGTGGTGAAGCGGTGATTCGCGCTGTATCCAAAAAGTTCGGAGCTGACGTGTTTGAAAAGCTCGGCGCGCTCGAGACGCTCATGGTGAAGCCGATCTCTCAGCCGTCCAAAGACGGCGCAGATGCCGCCGCTTTGCAATCGCTCGTCGATGCTCTGCAACTGCTCAAAATTCTTGGACCGGAAGTGCACGAATCGCTGGAGAAGAAGATTGTTGATTTGACCACGGCGGCGTACCCGGCGGCGTTGTATGCGGATGTCGCCGTTCGCAAGACGGCGGCGAAGACGATCGCGAAGATTGCGGCCAGACATCCCGAGAAGGTGCTGTCGTCTCTCTTGGACTTCATCGTGCCCAAGTTGGAAGAAGGCGAAGCCGCGTTGGAGACGGCGAAACGCGCGGGCGCGGTGGGACTCGCTAGCGAGCTCGTCAAGAGTCTCGGCGCGGCGCTCGCTCCGTATTGCGTCTTGCTCCTCGTCCCTCTGATGGGCCGAATGAGCGATCCGGATTTAAAGATCCGTGGTTTAGCGACGCGCGCGTTCGCCAACCTGGTGCCGCTCCTCCCGCTCGCTGTGGGCAAGGAGCCTCCGAGCGAGCTGACGACGAAGCAAAAGGAGCGTTCGAAAAAGGATGGCGAATTCCTCGAGGCGCTCTTGGATAACAGCAAGATTGAAGACTTCCAGCTTCCGTTCAAGTGTTCGCGAACGTTGCGTCCGTACCAACAAGATGGCGTTAACTGGCTTGCGTTCCTACGTCGATTCAAACTTCACGGCGCGCTCGCCGACGACATGGGTCTCGGGAAGACGCTGCAGTCGACGTGCATCCTCGCCGCGACGACGGTTGAACGCAAAAAGGCTGGTTTGAAACAACTGCCACACTTAGTCATTTGTCCGACGACTCTCGTGAGTCATTGGGCGTACGAAATAGGATTATACGTCGACGCGGACGTCTTGCGTCCGCTCGAGTATCAAGGTAGTCCTCCGGATCGTCTGGCGTTGCAAAAGAACTTTGGCAAGTACGACGTCGTCATCATGTCGTACGAATCCGTGCGCGCGGATTTTGAAACGCTCAATAAATTCGATTGGTGTTATTGCGTCCTGGACGAAGGACACGCCATTCGAAACCCGAAGAGTCGAGTGACGCAAGCGGTGAAGAAGGTTCGCGCCGAACACAGATTGCTCCTCTCCGGAACGCCGATTCAGAACGACGTCGTCGAATTGTGGAGTCTGTTCGATTTTCTCATGCCGGGTTTCTTGGGTACGGAGCGCGAGTTCAAATCCACGTACGGTATCGCCGCCGCGCGCTCGGCGGCGGCGAAAAAGGGTGGTGGACTCACGGAGCAAGGCGCGCTCGCCACGGGCGCACTGCACAAGCAAGTCATGCCCTTCATCATGCGTAGAACAAAGGATCAAGTGCTCAAGGACTTACCACCGAAGATTATTCAAGATGTCTACGTCGATCTCACCGCCGTCCAGCGCAAGATGTACGACTCGTTCGAGTCGAGCGACGCGAAGAACGAAGCCGTGAGCGCCATCGAGACTGGTGGAAACGCTGAGGGCGCGGCGCAACACGTCTTCACGACGTTACAATACTTGCGTAAACTGTGTTCGCACCCGAAGCTCGCCGCGGGCGACAAGGTCGGTAAAAAGTTTGATCCAAACATGCGTTCGCCAAAGTTTGACGCCCTCAAGCAGATTCTCATCGATTGCGGCATCGGCGTCGACGTGGAGGAAGAAAAAGCGAGCGGCGAGGAAGCCAAACCGAACCCCGCCGCCGGCGCGGGACACCGCGTCCTGGTGTTTTCGCAGCTCAAGAGCTTGCTCGATTTGGTCGAATCCGAACTCTTCACCTCGCAGATGCGAGACGTGAGTTGGCTCAGACTTGACGGAAGCGTCGCGCCGTCCCAACGATTTGAAGTCGTTCGTAAATTCAACGCCGATCCGTCCATCGACGTGCTCTTGCTCACGACGCACGTCGGCGGTTTAGGCTTAAACTTGACCTCGGCGGACACCGTCGTCTTCCTCGAGCACGATTGGAACCCACAAAAGGATTTACAAGCCATGGATCGCGCGCACCGTCTCGGCCAGCGCCGCACCGTCAACGTCTACCGCATCCTCACCCGAGGCACGCTCGAGGAGAAAATCATGTCTCTCCAACGTTTCAAACTCGACGTCGCCAACGCCGTCGTCAACGCCGACAACGCCTCCATGAGCGCCATGGACACCGGCCAAATGCTCGAACTCTTCACCGCCGAAAAGGGCGCCAAGCTCGGCAAGGACGGCGCCCCCGTCGCCAAGGGCGCCGCCGCCGCCGCCGCGGGCGCCGCCTCGGGCGGCCTCGCCAACATCGTCAACGGGTTAGAAGAGATGTGGGACGAGGCGCAATACGCCGAGGAATTCAGCGTGGACGATTTCGTCACCAAATTAAAAAAGTAATCGACCGACCATGCCTCGCGCGGCGCCGTTCGATTTCACACAAACTAGGCACCCACCTGTAAGAGATCGGCGATCTCGCCGCCGTCGCGCCAATCCGCGTCGCGTCGCGTCGCGTCGCGCGCGATCGATCGCGCGCGAGAGAGACGTTCGAGAGGGAGAAACGCGGAGAACCTCGAGCCACGTCGCGGCTCGGCGCGAGGCGCGAGGCGCGAGGCGCGAGAGATGCGCGCGAGCGAGACGTCGTCCTCGGACGAAGGTGCCGACGAGGACGATGTGATTCTGATTCGCGCGGACGACGGCGGCCGGGGCTGGTCGGTGGCGGCGATGGGACCGGATGAGATGGGCTCGCGAGCGCGTTTCGTCGCGCCCGTGGACGCGCGGGCGGAGGCACGCGGGGGGGGAGTCCACGACGCCGTGCTCGAAGACATGGAGGGCGAGTACGCGCGGCTGTCGCTCCAACCCGGGAGACGTGAAGAAGGAGAGGGAGAAGACGACGAGTGGGTCGACGTTGATTACGAGGACTATGTCGATGAGGGCGAGGAGGAGGACGACGACATTGATTACGAGGACTATGTTGATGAGGACACCGAGGACGACGAGGATTACGTGGTAGAGGATGGCACCGAAGACACTCGCTATTATCCGGCGGCTGATGAATCGGATGTTTCGAGCGTGATGGAAGAGATTCAAGAGACACAGGGGCGCGAGGACGATGATGATGTCGAAATAACGCGAGTGGTCACTCGCGACGCGCGTGGCATTGATTCACAAGGATCTGCCCGAGATTCGTCGCGCGTTATCAATACTCAAGCTATTGGCGACGATCGGCGCGAGCCTAGCGTTCAGCTGGATCTGGCGACAACTGATTACATAAATATGTCCGATGCAGAATTAGACCGACGTTTCGAAGCGATGCTGCGGGAGAGGCGAAGACGAGGGCGTCCATGGGAACAAGAGAATGATGCGCAAAACGACGCCCAACATGTTGCTGAAGAACGCGAACCGGCGGACCGATCGCGGCGTGTGCGCCCACGTCCCGCTGATGAGGAAATCGATCAATACATGGAAAACGTCCCTCTACCTCGGACGGTAGAATGTTTGCATGAGAGTTGGGAGAACATAGCCCAGAAAATCATTCCCGACGGAGTGTCTATTTACAGCAATTTTCTCTACGCTTTCGGAGATGATACCGATGAGGGTCGCCGATATCGAAGGGAGGAAATCATGCGAATCGGTAAAGTTTTACTGCAGTTCGAGCAAACGAAGGAACCGGGTCAGCAGGCTATCTTGAAGGGACGAGAACGCGAGGGTAAAACGGGCGCTCTGTTTTCGATCGCGCTTTTAGCGCTCATTCTGCGCATGCGAGTCGTCATCCTCTGCGCACCAAACAAAGTAGCGCCCATCGTTGACATGCTACGAAAGCTCGAACGCGCTGGATTTGGATCGATGTTCAACACGAAGCACACTTTGGGAAAGAAGACGTGCAGCGATAATGGTTTGACGTATCGAAAGGTTGGTAATATTTTCGTCGCTGCTCTTGGCACGATTGGCGATTTAAAGATGGTGAAAAGTTTCATCGAAGGTGAGCGGGGAAAGGGGCATTTGACCGTGACGCTTGTCGATGAATGCGATGAATTAACGCAAGGAAAAGGAAAAAAATCTCTTCTCGTCCCTCACCGGGAGAATCACGAAAATTACCAACAGTACATAGATCCGGATCAACGCGGTGAAGACGACCAAGGACACGCGTTTGTTGCGGCGAACAGTCTCACGGCTCGACAACAGTCCGAGGTAGACAAAATCGGGGCGGCATCAGAGTTCTTCAAAAAACACATTTATCCCAAGACTCAATTGATTGCGTGTTCGGCTACCCTCAGTGGCTATATAATGAATCCAGTGGGCATGTTCCGCAACGACTTGGTGACGCCAATTTTCGAAGTGTTCCCGAAAATTGGATACGCAGGCATAAACAGATTTGAGATTCCCGAAGGCTGTGAGTTGGAGCATGAGGGCAACATGGGTCTCGATGCGTTCAAGGAATCACCAGCGGCCAATCGGCTACTCGAGCGCTTCTATCGTAGAGAGAACGCGTGCGATGGCAGGGTTCTTCAGCCGAGAGAGCGTAGTGGAGCAAGGCCGATGACGCTTCGCGGAATGCTTTTCGTATCATGCCACACGGCTGTGAACGTCGCCGGCGGCGTCAATGACTTTGCGGAAGCGATCGAGCGCACAGTCCAAGGATGGGGTACCGAGCATGATCCGCAAACGACGTTGTTTGTGTGTTTCGTGGGAAAGCCTCGAGTTCGCTTTGCTGGCAAGTGGTTGCAAATGCAAGCGGGTTCTTCATTTGAAACAATTTACAACGAGACGGCGAAACGAGCACGACAAGGCGAGTTTGACAACGTTCGTCTCGGCCCGAATGAACCTTTCAGCAAGATTTGCACGCACTGCGTCTTGATAGGGTATTCAATGACTCGTCGCGCGATGACCGCCGCGTTCTCGCCTCAAGACGAACCTGATGTGCTGTGCAAAATTCAGTATGGCATTTTGACAGCGCCGAAATCCTTGGTTATCGATGCTGTCAGCCAACGAATCAACCGCCCTTCACATGAATTCGCAGAGCACATCGTTCCCGACGATTATTGCATCGACGTTGCGATGAGTCCTGTGACTTTGGAAATTTGCAAAGAGTATCGCGCGATGGAAGACGAAATGTCGAAGAAACAACGAGAGTCTCCCGTCGTACACAGCGAGTTCATACAGAGTATCAATGTATACGAACGGCGTTTGGAAGACGTAAGGATCTCGAGGAGACAGAATCTCCGTCTGGGTGGCTTGAGTGCGACTGGACGCAAGCGACGAGAGAGAGAAAGACGCACCGTCAATCCCGATCATATTCCGTTCCTTCAAGACTTCGAGGAGTGGCTCAGCGTGTACGAGTTTGCGCCCAATCGACACTACGTTAAAGCTTCTGTGGACAGCTATTTGGCGGCGTCGAAACACTGGTTTGCATCGAGCGCGGACATCAATGATATTTATCCACTCGTAAGAGAGAACATCGCGCTACTCGAAGACACTTCCGAGCGTGACGGAGTTCATCAAAACGTAATCGTTGCCAACAAACTTTTGTGTGAATTTTACGAAGAACGGCGCCGCCAGGCGGCCGCGGACGCGGTGTGACTCTAACACCGCCGCACACAATCAATTTTCTATTTTGCATCTTCAAGTTGTCCTCATCTAATACTACGAGTAGTACTACAAAACTAAACTCCACTCGTGACTCTCTCGACGTCGGCGGCGACTCAGCAAGTCAAAAATCCAATCCACCGACCTCGTCACAACCCGCGCGGCGCGCGCGCGGTGGAGTCGCGCGAGGTGGATGCGCGCGATGGAGACGTGCGCGCGCGCGTCCGATTCGTCGGTCTCTCTCGCGCGCGTCCATCGCGCGAGCTCTCGCGGTCGTCGATCGGCGTTAACACCGTTATCGCGCCCGCGACGCGCGTGCGCGTGTCGCGCGTCGCGGCGCCGGCGAGACGAGGCCAAGGCGCAGAGCGCGATCGACGCGCCCGCGGAGGAGGACCTTCTCGGGTACACGGAGCCATGGGCGACGGCGTTGGTGACGTTTTGGCGAGAGTACGCGTCGGCGTCGGACCGCACGGTGCGGTCGCTCGTCGAGGTGGCGGAGAAACATCCACACATGCGAGACCCGGTGACGATCTCGACGGCGGGTGATCGTCTGCGTCGTTTACTTCCGGACATCGACGTGTGCGCGGTGTTCGAGCGAGATCCAGATGCGGTGCGTCTGGAGTTGGCGGCGGCGAGCAAACGCGTGTTGGAATTACAAGACGTCCTGTGTTCGAGCGACATGTGTCGAGACGTCACGGGATTGGTCGAGCGTCACCCGACGTTACTGCTCGTCGACGACATTCACGCCCACATCGAGCGCGCGGTGGAAAAGCTGGCGAGTTTGGAACCTCGATGCGACGCGCGCGCCGTCGTCGACGAGTTCCCAGAGTTGATTTATAGAATACACGCCTACGACTACGTCGAGAGTCTTCCGATAAGCATTCAAAACATGCTCTTAGACTCCGCCTCGGAGGACGAGACGAGATTGGAGGATTACGAACGCGCGTGGGACGAACGCGAAGCCGCCGACGCCGGCTTGGACGATTTCTTCGCCGACGACGCCTCCGAGTGGATGATCGACGGCTATTGGGAAGGCCCCATCGCCGATTGAGTCGGCCACCACCACCACCATCGTTTGTTTTGCACGTCCTCACGCGCGCGCGTCCACATCGCGTCGCTGTACACTAGAATCGCGCGCTTGTAACTCTACCGCCGTCGCCTCGAACCGCCAGGGGGAACTTACGATAATACGAAGCGCCACTCTTCGCCGCGCGCGTTCGTCGACATGCCGGCGCTCAACGACGCGACGAACAAGGTACGCGCGCGCGAACACACATCGCGCGCGGTCACTCGCGCGCGCGTCGTCACCGTCGCGCGACGTCGACGGGGGACGCGCGATGGATGGATGCGCGCCCGCCCGACCGCCCGACCGCGCCGTTCCCCCGACGCGCGCGACGACGAGACGCGCGCGACGACGACGACGACGACGCGCGATGGTGCGCGAACGCGATTGACTGACGAGCCGACGCGCGTCGTGCGCGTTCGCGCGCGCGCAGGGCAAAGCCTCGACGTCGAGGTCCACGCGGGGGCAATCGAAGAGAAACTCGGACGCGTCGGAGGGCGGCGCGGCGCCGCGGCGGCGGTCGAGCGGACGGTCGACGAGTCGGAAATCGGCGGATTCGGACGAGCTGTCGTTTAGTTCCATCCCGGACGTGTGTAAGGGTGAATCGTTCACGGGGGCGTCGACGTCGCCGCCGGCGTTGGAGCCGACGCCGATGTCGGCGGCGGCGGCGGCGCGGCGAAAATCGAGCGGCGGGTCGTCGAGCGGACGCGCGGGAGGGGCGGGACGCGGGGGGGTCGATGCGTCGTTCAACGATAGTACGAGCTCGCAGGCGAGCGAGGAGACTGGGAGTGGGGACGGGAAGCGCAGATCGTCGCGACGGACGCACAAGGAGGTGCGACGATTCGGTGAGTTTCAAAGTTGGGAATCCGTGGCGGCGGACGAAGTGCCGCCGTCGCCCGCCTTTGTGGGGAATCCCAAGCAGCGCAGGCAGTATTTGGAGGCGTACGCCAAGGTTCAGTACGAACAGGAGGCTGCCGAACGTAAGGCGCGAGGTGAGACGACCGAGGACACGGTGGCGGACGTGCACAGTCGCGTGCAGCAACTCATGATGGAGGCGAATGAAAAATTGCCCGATTACGCGCCGTCGCCGGCGAAGAGTATGCACGAGAAGAGTTTACGCGAACGACTGAACGAGTCGTGGCAAGGAAAGGGATACTACGCGCGTTTGATGGCGCAGATGGCGTCACCTTCGCCCGCGCGTCCGAACATGCGTCCGCCGCACATGCAGCGTTTGCATCAAGGCGCCAACGGCGCGGCGGCGGCGGCGAACAAGGCCAAGGCGTCTGAGGCGGCCAAACAACAAGCCGCGTTGGCCACCATGTCCGGCGCCGCGCTCAACGGATTCGGAGGTGGTGGTGGTGGGTATTTATTCGCCAATCTTCCGGGCATGGGCGCGCCGCCGCCCGCCGCCGCGCCCGCGCCGCCCGCCAAGGCGGCGTCTCAGAATAGTCGCGCGGCGTCCAAGGAGAAGAGAAAGAGCGGCGACGTCATGCCCCCGCCGAGCGCGCGACGCGCGGCTGATAAATCGCCGGAACCGACGAAGAGCGAAGACACGATGGAGAGCGTCGCGGAGTCCATGCGAAAGATTCAAAACGCCATGCGACGTATATCCATGTCCCCGGCGCCGGCGGCGTTCGCCGCGGCGTCAGCGGATTCCAACTCTCCGAAGATGGCTGGCGTGCAGCTCAAGTTTGACTCTCCGAGCGAATCGAGCGTAGACGTGGACGCCGCGCTGCTGGGTGACGACGTGGAGGCGATGAAGAAGGCGATTCGGGAGTTGCGCCGAGAGAACGAAGACTTGCGCTCTCAGTTGGCAAAGACGCAAAAGGAGGCGCGCGTCGCCATCGCGCGCGTCGCCGGCGGCGTCATCGCGCAGGCGAAAATTGCGGAGCAAGAGTTTTCACAGAAATTTTAACGACGCGACGCGTGACGATTGAATGATTTACGACTTGATGTAATGAGTGAGTGAAAGGTGAACGAATGAATAAATGTGTGATTCAGTTTGCGTGCCGTGCTTTCGCGCGTGTGCTAATCTCTATCTATGCTCGAATGTTTGAAGACGTCGGCGCGAGAAATGACCGCACCCTTCTTTTGGACGTGTTCGACGAGACGTTCCAAGAACGGATCGCTCCTGATCGTCACGTCGTCGCCTATGATGGTGACGTGTTTCTTCGCGCGAGTGATCGCGACGTTCATGCGTCGTCTGTCGGAGAGAAATCCGACGAACCGCCGCGAGTTCGAGCGCACCGTGCTGATGACGACGCACTCCGCCTCGCGACCTTGGAACGCGTCGATGGAAGAGATTTCGATCTGTTCCGCATCTTGTACGTTCGTCAACGCCGCGGCGAAGACGTTTCGGAGTAAGCGCACTTGAGCGGCGTACGGAGAAATGACGGCGATGTCTGATGGTTTCACGCCAGCCTTTAGAAGATCCAAAACGTGCGCCGCCGCCGTCATCGCCTCTCCCTCGTTCATGTACGAACCGCCGATGCGACGCTCGTGACAATCGACGGGAATGCGACCGACGTCTGTTCGCGTTGTGATCATGAGCATGGGCAACGCGGTGATTGGCGTCTTTTGCACGCCTCGAAGATCGCAGAGCAGGGACGTTTTAACGGATTTGTGCGCTTGTACTTTGCCCCCGTACGCCTCCGCGCTCGACCACGAACTTATGGCTTGGTGCGAGCGATACTGCACGGAAAGCGTGAGCGCCAACACGCCCGACGACGCGTACGCCGTCGCGCGGTTGCCCTTGTTGGACGACTCGGGTAATTCATCGTTCCTCGGCATCAATCTCGACATGAGCGAGCGGGCAAGTCCCGCTTCGACGGCTTCCTGGGAGCGGATCACCGGCGCGAGCTGGCAGGGATCTCCGATGAGCACGACGCGTTTCCCTCGAACCATTGGGATCCAACTCAAAGGTTCGCTCGCCTGCGCCGCTTCGTCGATGATGACGAGATCAAACGGCGGTAAATTTTGAATCGCCTCGATGCCGGCGCCCGCGTTGGTGGCGAGTAGGACGTTGGCTTCTCGCAAAATTTTCGCCTCTGAAGCTTTGCGATGCTTCGTGCCAGCCTGCACCGAGGCCTTGAGCTTTGCCTTCAGAGCGGTGATTCTATTTTGAAGTTGCTGCTTCACCTTTTGCGGAACCATTTGCGCCTTGGCGTACCGCTCGATCGCCGCACGTAATTCGGTGGATGTCTCGCTCGACTCGACGCGTTGCTTTGTGAAGAATGCTTCGGTCGCTTCCGCAACCTTGACGTCGAGAGACGACGAGAGCGCCGCCGGGCTGATGCGTTCGGGGGCGCCGAATCGTAGCGCTCTGACGTTTGCGACTCCGTCGAGCCTCTCGACGAGGTTATCCACGGCTAAATTGCTCGGCGCGCACGCCAACACGCGTTCGCCTCTCGCCACCGCCTGCGCGATGATTTCGAGCACGACGCTCGTCTTTCCGGTGCCTGGTGGACCCTTGATGCACACAACGGGAAAATGCGGCGACGCCGCCGCGCACAGCGCCAACGTTTGCGACTCGTCAAACGATTTTTTCGTCAAGAGGGACGAACCGATCGGTCTGAGCGCCTTTTCTCGGACGATTTTAAAATTGACGCCGTCTCCGCTATCGAATTCATCATCGTTTCGCCAACACGCCTGCCGATCTTCGTTAAATACCGTCTTGACGATGGCCAAGCACGCCGGTTTAGATCGTTTCACCGCGGGAATGGATTCCAAAATATCCATCGCCTTGACCTGTCGCTCGTACGTCGTCTCGTCCAGAGCTCGAGACAGCCACACCTCTCGTCCAGATAACGCTCTGACCAGCGTCTGTTCGTCTTCATCGTACTCTAACGTGATCGAAGACGCGTCGGCGTACCGATCCGCCGCCTTTTTATTCAACGCGTCACCGAGGAAACGCACCGACGCTTCGCGAGAAAAGACGCTCTCAATGTCGACAGAGCCGTCGACGCTGGCGTCATCGGGCACCGCATACGTCGAAATCTTCACGCGGTCGCCCACTCTGAGCGCCCCCATCGCGATATCATCCTCCACGCTCGAACGCAACACCAAAAGCGTTTTCCCATCCGTGCTTCGAGTGGCGCCCACGAGTCGCAAACCGGCGGCGTCGCCTCCGGCGGCGACGACCGGATCGACGACCTCCGCGTCGTCCGCGTCATCCGTCACCAACGCCCCCACGGTAGTATCCTCGAGTTCACGCGCGCGCTCCAACGCCAAGAGCTCTTTCCCACGAGCGACGAACGCGCCGATTCTCTCGCGCGCCTCGCGTCTTCGCGCCTCCGCCGGCGCCTCCGACTCCTCCGACGTCGTCGCAGCCTTCGTCTTCATCACCTTGGACGCCGTCGTCACGCACACGCGCACATGGGCCCACGCCTCGCTCGACTTGGCCGCCTCGACGTCCCCATCGTACGCGCGCTCCATCGCCTTGAACGCCGCGCGCAGAAATAACGGATTCGTCGTCGCTCTGTGCGCCCGCGCCGCGCCCGCCGCCTCCGTCGGCGGTTTCCCCCCACCGCTCGTCGCTCGCGTGATCTCCCGCGTGAGATCGTACGCGTCACTCTTCAAACGCCCCTCCAACGCCTCCTCCACGCACGCCTCCGCGACGACCTCGATCGCCGTCGCCAACCACCGAAACGCGTCGTCGCCGCCGAGCGCGCGTTTTCCCAGCGGCTGCGTCCCGAGGGCGTCCCGCGCGCGTCGTTCCATCGCCGCCGACCGCGACGACGACTTGAAAGAGGACGAAGAGGAGGTCGACGTCGTCGTCACCGCCGCGCGCGCGTCGACGCGTCGTCCTCGCCCGACACCCGCGCGCGATGACGATGACGATGACGATGTCGTCCCCGCGCGCGACCGCGCGACGCCGACGCCGACGCCGACGTCTCGCGCGACGAGCGAGGACGCCATGACGAACGTCTCGACACCGCGACCGACGACGCGCGAGGACGACGCGTCGACCGCGACCGACGCGCTCTGCGGTCCGACGCGAATGGCGATGTCGCATCACCAGGGGGGTATTTGACCGTTCATGACTCAAGGAAGGTTTTCGTCCCCGAGACGAGCGATGCGATGGCGTCCCCGAGGCACATCGATGACGACGCGTGCAGCCGCACACGCGCGCGCGCGACGCCGGCGAGACGCGTCGCATCGCTCGTGCGCGCGAACGCGCGTCGTCTCGGGCGAGCCAAGCGCCGAGACGCGCCGAGACGCGCGCGCGCATCGCGCATCACATCGGTCGTTCGGTGTCGCTCGACGAGACCGTCGTCGTCGTCGACGGCCGTGACGACGGCGGTGACGACCATGGCGACGGGCGCCGCGGCGACGTTTCACACGCTGTTCCGAGCGGCGTTCGAGACGGCGCTGGACGACATCGCGGCGGAGTGCGCGGCGAACGCGAGGATGTGGGAACGGGCGCGTCGCGGCGGAAACGCGGCGGAGACGCTCGAGTCGTGGCGAAGGTTTAACGCGAGGTACGCGGCGCACATGGCGGCGGAGGATGACGTGTTGTTTCCCGCCGTCGCGTCGAGGATCGAGAACGTGGCGTACGCGTATGAGTTTGAACACGAGGCGGAGGAGTGGTTGTTCGAGGAAGTGACGGCGTGTTTGGAGGCGAGCGCGAGCGCGGATGAGGCGAACGACGACGCGAAACGGCGAGAGTTCGGAGCCAAGGCGGCGAGGATCGTGCACGCAACGCGCACGACGCTCAAGGCGCATCTGGCCAAGGAGAGCGAACACGTGTTGCCGATGTTGGAGGCGGAGTTTGGGAGCGACGAACAGGCGGCGTTGGTGTGGCGCTTCGTCGGGAAGTTTCCGACCAAGGATGTGTGCGATATGCTCACGTGGGCGGCGTCGTGCAGCGATGCGAGCGTGAGTGCGTCGTTGGAGCGCGCGTTGTCGTCGGTGGTTGAATCGGACGCCGCCGCGGGACTTCGTCGCGCGTTGAAGACGGAGCGCAAACGCGCTTCGACGACGCCGATTCTTCGCGCGCTCTACGTCAATTCTCAGGATGACGCGGACGAGGACGGCGGCGATGAGAACGAAGATGCGAGCGAAAGCGTGGAACCCACGCGTAAGCGTCGTCGTCAGAACGCGAACGCGTCGACGACGTCTCAGCAGTTGCCCATCGACCACATTTTTCAGTTTCACAACGCACTTCGTCTCGAATTGCGACGTTTGGAACACGACATTTTAGCAATCTCAGACACGGGCACGCACTACGAGGATTCACGGTTGGTGCGCATGATCGACGGTCGATTCGTCTTCTTGCGAGGGGTGTACGAGGCGCACTCCATGTCCGAGGACGACATCGTGTTTCCCGCGCTCGAGGCGAAGAGCGCGTTGAGCAACGTGTCGCATTCGTACACGCTCGATCATAAACAAGAGGCGAAACTCATGAACGACGTCGTCTACCTGATCGCCGAGATGCGCGCGACGGTGTCGAACGAAAATGGAAAGAGAGGATTTCGTGAAGGTTTGGTGAACGAAGTTCAACAGGCGTGCGTCGCCATGCGCGTGTCGATGGAGACGCACGTCGCCAAGGAGGAGGCCGAGTTGTGGCCGTTGTTTGAGAAGCACTTTAGTTTTGAGGAACAAGAAAAAATCGTCGGACAAATCATCGGTCGCACGGGAGCCGAAGTCTTGAGATCGATGTTGATTTGGGTTCGCGACGCGTTGAACGAGGACGAGCGCGAGGGGATGATTTCGTCCATGCGCCACGCCACGCAAAACACACGTTTCGCGCAGTGGATGAACACGTGGTACAGTGGAAAGTGTGAAGAGATAGAGACGGGAGACGACTGGGTCAAAGTCGACGCGGATGCACACGGGAAATCGGATGCGAAACCGGCGGTTGAGAAACCGGTGGACACAGCGCAAGACGGCATGCGACAGGTGCACGCGTACTTGCGCGATAGAGCGGGAGACGTGGACAAGGAAACGTTCAAGCCCGGTTGGGAAGATATTTTCCGCATGAACCAGATTCAACTAGAGGAAGCCGTGCGAACGGTGAGTCGTGACGATACGTTGGCGCCGACGAAGAAGGCGTATTTGATTCAAAACTTGATGGCGTCTCGATGGATCGTCGGGAATCAGTTGCAGGCCAAGCGCGACAAGACGACATTATCGAGCGTCGGGGGCGAAGAGACGGCGCCGGCGGCGATGTGCCAACCCGTAGCGACGGAATATAACGCCGAAGGGTGTAAACACTACAAGCGGCGATGCAGAATCGTCGCCCCGTGTTGCTTTCAAACATTTACGTGCAGATTTTGTCACGACGACGCGAGCGATCACACGGTGAACCGATACGCGATTTCAGAGATGGTGTGCAACGATTGCGACACGCGTCAACCGGTGGGCAACGAGTGCACCAAGTGCGGCGCGTCGATGGCGAGTTATTACTGCAATGTTTGTCACCTCTTCGACGGTTCGGGTAACGCCATTTACCACTGTCCGTTTTGCAACGTGTGCCGAAGAGGCAAAGGTCTCGGCGTCGACTTTTATCATTGCATGAAGTGCAACGCGTGCGTGAGTCTGCAACACGGCAAACACGAGTGCTCTGAGCGAGGGATGGACTCTGAGTGTCCGGTGTGTAAAGAGTTTCTCGCCGATTCAGAGACGCCGGTGAAAGAACTTCCGTGCGGACATCTCATGCACGCCGGATGTTTCGCCACGTACACGCGCCATTACTACACGTGTCCGCTGTGTCGCAAGTCGCTCGGTGACTTCTCCGTGTACTTTAGAATGCTTGACGCCATCCTCGCGGATGAAAACGATGACAGCGTGCCGGACGCACTTCGTGGGAAGACGCAGAAAGTCTCCTGCAACGATTGTGGAAAAGAGTCCGATGCCAAGTTTCACTTCGTCTATCACGCGTGCGCGCACTGCCGAAGTTACAACACGAGCGTCTTGACGTACTGATTAGACGGCCGCGATAGGCCGCGACAGGTTTAGAAATACGTATGAAATACAGATTACACTCGTCTCACGTTTTGAGATTTTGCATCATGGCGGAGGCTTCCTCCGCCGCGTTTTGGCGCGAGTCGTCAATTTCGACGAGATTGCTCTCCACTTCTCCCGCCTTTTGACGCCAGTGTGCGATTTGTTGCTTGAGCTCGAGCACTTCTTTGCTCTCGACGGTTTTGCCCATATTATTCTTAATCGTGCGCACGCGCGTCGCGTACGTCAGCGAGTTTTGCGTCTCTTCAACGTTACCATCTGTCGGCGAAACGTTGACAAACATGAGCGTCTTCGCGTTTCCCCCGAGCGAATCACTCATGAGCATCGTGAGTTTGTGGTTCCTGTACGGAATGTGTTGTTGCTCGGATGCGAGCGCTGAGATGACGTCGCCCAACGCTGACAGAGATTTATTGATCGCTTGCGCCTCCTTGAGCGTGTCGCCTTGCGCTCCCGATTTTTTCACGCGTTCGCTCCCCGCCAAATCGACAAAGGAAAGTTTACCCTTCGTCACAGCCCCAGTCTGAAGATCGGTGCTCTCCATGACGATGGAAAATATCAAGTGCGACCGGCTCGATTCCACGTTCATCTTCGTGCCCGCAGTCTTACGAACCTTTAATCCAGCTTGCACGACGTTGTTGATTTCCTCCGCCGACGTCACCGACACAACGGTGGCGTTCGGCACGGTCACCCAACCCTTTTTATCTTTTTTGATCTCCAATTTCGGCGTCTCGACCACTCCCGGTGGTAAGAGCAAATCGATCAAATCATCACGATACAACTCGAGCATGTAACACTCCAGCTTGACGGAGCATTTGTTCGAGTCGCGGTGCACGCATCGCATCACCTCCGAAATCGCGCGCGGCGTGAGACCTGGATTCGCGTCGTCGCCGTAGATTGTGTACGTTTTCCCACTCCCAGTCTGACCGTACGCAAAGATGCACACGTTATAGCCGTCGAGCGCGCTCTGCACGAGATACTTTGTATCTTCGAAAACGTGCACCTGCGACGAGTTCGCTGGGAAGACTTCGTCGAATTCGTACGCGCGATCCTTCTTTTCGCCTCGCCAAGGATGAGAGCACGTGAATTCATCCGGCGTCGAGAGAACTACTTGTTGGTTTTGTTCCGCCTCGATGTCGGTGAGCGGACGCGTTCTCGCGTACACGCGAATCTTACCCTTCAAGTCCTCCAACATGTTAAAGTAACGTCGACGTAACGTAACCTCCGAAGTGTACTTGTCTTCCAACTCTCTAATCTTGAGCGCTTGCGCTTCCATGAGCTCTCGCGCGCCGATTTGCTCATCCTCATAGTTTGATTTCATCGCGCGAAGTTCGGTGAGCTCATCCGCCATCTCTTCTGTCATCTTAGCCTTCGCTTCCTCCATCTGCTGTGCGAGCGAACCGAGTTCAGCCTGAAGCTCGCCCACTTTCGACTCTGCGGCGTGATACTTGGATCGTAATTCGGAGACTTCGCCTTCATGCTGTTCCGCCGCTTTTGCCACGTCATCCGCGCGCGCCTCCTCGGAACGTTTCAGTTTTTGCTGCAGTACCGCGAGCTGTTGCTGCAACTCGTCGGCTTGCGCTTCGCTTGCGCGAGCCTTGTCGCTCTCCAGTTTCAACTCGTCTTCAAGTTCCTTCATTTGAATCGCGGTTAAATCTTCGAGCCTATCGACGGATGTCGTAGACTGTGACCTTTCTCCGTTGGATTCTTTGGACTCCTTGAGCTGCCGTTCAAGAGTTTGCATCGTCTCGACGATGCCCGCCTTGCTCGCTCTTTCGCTTTCAAGCCTATCCGTCACTTCGTGGAACGCTTCGGTGGCTTCATCAAGCTGAGATCGGAGCTCTTTGCGTTCGTTTCGCAGCTCCTCCAACTTATCCTTGAGGTTCTTGATCTCTTGTTGCGCACCCATGGCGTCGATTCCGCCTTTTTGTGCCTGGTTGGCAAAGGCTTCATTCGACGCGTTCGCGAGGTCGGATTGAGACGAACTCACCAGTTGCCTACTCGGCGTCGCCGCCTCCGCCATCATCGCCGCTTTTTTATCCGCCATCTTTTTCATCATCACATCGTTGATGTGCGTCTGAAGCGACATGCAAATGTTCTCACCGTCGATCGTTTCAAATTGAAACACGTGAAGTGTGCCAGAGACGCGCATTTTGAAAAAAACGGCGTGCGGCGCCGACCCGAATTGCATGATGTCTCGCAAATCTGCCGAGTATAAATACTCCATCGGAACCTCACGGAAGAAGTGAACGCCGCGCTTGTTCACGCCGATCACCAGCTTGCCCGGAAGCAAGCCGATCGGGTCTTCCACGCGTTTCGCCTTGAAGAAAGCGGAGTTGCCGTACGGAAGAGAGCGAATCATGCGCAACAGGGCTTGGCGAGCTTCATCTCCGCTCAAACCGCGCATCGGGGCGTGTTGACGACTGATGTGTTCGGCCCACTCTTTCGCGTCCCTCGTGTTGCACATCACGCGGGGCAGATACTTGTTCAAAACCAGTGCGAGCGCCGCCGGATCTTCGCCCACGCTCGGCCCTTCCTCCGCTTGCACCTCCAGCGCCGCGAGCAATGCGGCGTCGTCTCGAGAGATCGGATAGTTGCCCATCATGAAATCATGTTTTGCTTGCACGTACGAGAGCAATAAAAACGTGGGTTCATCGACGGACTCATCGCTCTCTCTGAACATTCGCTTTTTGAAAACCAAACCGGTTTGCATGGTGGTCGCTTTGCTCGGCGTCACCTGCGACTTCATCTTGCGGATGTCTCCGAGCGCGTCGACGAGGAAACAGGCGTCGCCGGCGTCTTGGTGCTCCTCCGAAAGCAACGCATCCTTCACCAACGGTGCGATTTTACCGAAGAGTTTGCGCACCGTGAAGATGGAAAAGGTGCTGTGATTGGTCAAGTTGATGGCTTGCGCCAGTTCCTGCACCGCTTCCTTCACCGTCGTCGTTAGATCGTACGCCAAATCCTCAAACGTGCCGTCCAAGAAGGACACGACGACGCGAAGTTCTTCACCACGAGCGAACGCGATGATTTCCTCGGCGGTCGGTTCGTACCGCCGCATCGCAGTCTTACTCGTGCGTTTCAGCGTGTGAAGAGACGCGCGCGCCAGAGATTGAATCTCAGTCGATCCACGCGTCGCCACCTCGTTCATGTACTCGGACACGAATCCCATGAAATCTCGCGACGGTGGAAACAGAGCGGAGAACACTCGCACGAGTTCCCACGCCTTTCGCTGCGCTCGTTCCGACGCCGCCAAACGCGTCGCGCGAATTATTTGCACAAACATCTCATCCGCCAAATCCTCGCGTTTGATCACCTCCTTTGAAATCTTTTGCACCCCCGCCGCAAAATTCTCCGCGGTGAGATCCTCGTCCTCGCTCGCCAGCGTCGTCAACAGCGCACTCAGTTTCACCGCTTTATTCGTTTGATCCGACGTCAACCGCAACAGCGACGTCGTCAGCGCGCCCGGAGCGGACAACGCGTCCATCATCCTCGTCTTCGACCCCGCCCCACCGCCGTCTTGCGGACTCCCCGGCGTCACCGGCGATTCCGTCACTCTCGGCGACGCGCTCGGCGATCGCTTCACGCTCGACGCGACGCGCGAAAAGAATCCACTTTTTCCTTTCCCCGAGCCCAACTGAAACCGTTCGCTCAGCGCGCTCGCCGCCGCGATCGCGTCGTCTCCGGGAACGTACGCGGGCGTGGAGATCACCCCCTCGGTCTCCATCTCGACCGTCGCCTCCATGTCCCTCGAGCGTCGTCGCTCGGCGTCTCTCGCGCGCGAACCGACGACGACGACGATTCGCTATTTTTGGGCCGCGTCACCGATCGCCGCCTTCACGACGCGCGCGCGACGACCGACGCGACGAGACCGGACGCGCGGAGTCACGATCGCGTCGTTCGTCCGCGACGACGCCGCGGGTCGACGACGAGTCGCGATCGACGTGTGAGGGCGCGCCGTTTCGTTGTATTCCAAAGAAATGGAGAATTCGTCGCCGACGCCGCCGAAGACGACGTCGTGGCGGGCGACGCGCGATTCGAGAACTACGACTAGACTATCGCGATTGAACGCGATCGGATGGTGCTTGTGATGATGACGCTATTTACTATCCCTTCTCTCGGCCGCCCACGCGTGGTACCATCGCAACGCGTGATCGCGAGGCGGACCGGCGAGGACGCCGTCGCAAAACAACGCGTGCGCGTCGGCGGCGTAGACGCCGACGCCGTGACACGCAGATACGTTCTTGATTCGACCGCCGTGCGCGGCGCGCTGGGCCTGGACGTCTCGAGAGAGTTTGATGAACGCGTTGGCGCGCTTGCGATGGAGTCCGAGAGGGGCGATGATGCGCTCGATGGATTCGAGACCTTCGTGCGATTCGCCGAGACGGATGGCGTCCGCCGCCGTCGGCGCGAGAAGGAAGAGGCGCCAGAGCACGCGGTCGACCTGGAGGCGCGTCGTGCAGTTGAGCATCATGCACGACACGAGGAGTTTCCACTCGTCCTGCCATAAAATCTCCTCGAGAAGGCCGAACGGGGACAACGGCGGCGCCCACCAGTGTCGAACGGGTTCGGGACCGCTTCCCGGCGACGACGGCGTGGATCTCGGCGTCTGCGCGGGCGTCTCGTCGTTCGGCGCGCTCTCGGCGGTGACGACGATGCCTCGCATGTCGTCATCGTCGACGCGCGGTGCGTCATCCTCGTGCGCGAGGGGATCGGGCGCGAGACGAAGAGGCGTGCGCGTCTCGTCGACGCCGCCGGCGATGCGACTGAAACTTCGTCGCACGGGCGTCGTTCCAGACTTGCCGTCGGTGTCTTCGTCCCACAGCGCCGCGCGCAAGAGCTCAGTCTGATCGTTCAACCCGTCCTCGCTCACGCGCGCTTCGCGCACGCCGTTGCCACCGTGACTCGCTCGAGGCCAAGATAATTTATCGCACGCGACGTTCACCGCGTTCAACACGTCCATCCCGTCCTTGTACCGCGCGCCGTTCGGCGCGATGAATTCCACCATCCACGGCAAGTGTTTGAGCGAACACGCCCCAGATGCCGTTCCCCGCACGTCCGCTCGAGACCTATTGACGGCGGGAATATCCTCCGCCGGACGCACGGCGAGCTCGGCGCGCCACCCGTCGAGCGCGCGCGCGTGACCGTCCGCCTCCGCGGCGCGACACCTCAACACGTACATCTGTCTCGCCGGTTCGTACTCGCGATAATAACACAAGTGCGCGCACAGGTGATGCGGCGACCCGGTGCTCGCCATCACCGGACACTTGGCGCGTAATTCCACTAAATTTTCAGGCGGACGATCGAAGCGCGTAATCTTGGCGTCCATCGCCGCCTGCGTCTCCTCCGCCATCATCCGCACCCGCTCCCGATCCATCGCGTACCCGTCGGGATCGATCACCCTGTACAACTCTCTCGCCTCTCGTCGAATCGCGGTGAGATTATCTCTCGCCACCTTGACCTCGGGCGCGCGCGTGTTCACGCGACAGCTCGCGTTGACGTGCAATCGATGCGTCTCTCGCAACATATTCTGCAACACATCCCCAGCGCGTCCGAGCGTCTCCGCTCGTGCCTCCGCCGCCGCCTCTCGATCTTCGGTCTTTTTACTCTCAACCTTTACCGCCGGATCGTCGAAAGCGTCGCGCTCGGCGCGCTCGGCGTCGTTCGCCGCGCTCGGCGTCTCGTCCGCCAACAACCGCCGCAGTCGCCGAAAGTGTTCGAGCACACCGTGCGCGGCGTCCTCGTGCGCGCTGTGCGCATTTTTAATCTTCGCGACGGTGAGAAAGTTTTCCAACGCTTCGGACCCGTGATGGACGCACGCGTCGAGCGTGTCGTGCGAGGCAACGGAGGTGGCGTCGCGCCATCGGTGTGCGCGCTCGGAATCATCAACGTCGTCCGCGCGCTCGCGCGGCGATCTCGCGCCGCCAAAGTACTTGGAACGGACGACGATGACGTCGTCGTCGCGGTCGGACGCGTCTCGGTCGCGTTTCATGACGTCGAGCGACGATGGTCGGGACGCATGGTTGAGGCGCAGTGTGGCGGCGAAGAAAGTGTACTGTACACGCGTCGTTACAAATAATACACGCACGGGGATTAAAATCCTTGGAAACACGCGTCGTAGGATGGAATCGGATCGTCGGTGGCGATGAGTTCGTCGTCGTCGACGCGTTGCCAGACGTCTCGCACGGGTGAGGGCGCCGCTCTCGTCGCGGACGCCGCGCGCGACGGGAACCGTTCCGGTCCCGACGACGACGGAAACTCGAATCTCGCGCGCCACTCGACGGGGGCGTCGGCGGGTGGGAACGGGCGCGCGCTTCCCGCCGGACGCCACGTCGAGTGTACCTCCATGTCGTCCCAAAATGCGATCATGAGCGTGACGCGATGTCGAGCGGCGAGCGCGTCGTCGTCCGAGACAGCGTCGACGGCGCGTCCGGGCACGACGCCGTGTAAATAATCGCCGTGAAACACGCCCACGCGACCGGTTTTGGGATACAACAGCCACCCGCGCGACGCGAGTTTCGGTGACTTTTCATCCTTTTGATTCGTCACCAGCGTCGGGCCTCCGCACTCGCCGTCGACGTAGACGATGGCGGAACAGATGGGATGCTTGACGCCCCCGACGCCCTCGTCGTGGGAATCAAAGTGCAACTGATGACCGTCGCTGTGCGGACGCGCGTGCGCCCACCACTCGGCGAAACGAGCGGATTTTGCGCGAGGAAACGCCCGAGAGGCGATCTCGCGGACGCGTTCAACGACGACGTCCATGGCGTTCTCCGGCGGCGAGGCGCCCAAACGGTGCACGTACGAAAAGAAACCCGTCGTCGGACGGAAGTAATCATGCGCGCGCCAAAACGACGAGCACTCGTTCTCGCGCGTCGGATGTCGCGCGAACGCGCCGCGAAGGAATCTCAGCGTCTCAGCGTCGAGCGCGTCGTCGAACGCTCGCACGATGTCGTCCGCGTCGGTCGACGCCTCCGCCGACGCCTCCACCGGCGACGTCGCGTACCGCAGGACCTCGCGCCCGAGTCGATGTGTGAATCCCATGAACTCCAATAAATCCCGCGCGTCCTCGTCCTCGCCGCGTTGGCACAACAACAGCGCCAGTTGTCCGCCGACCGCTCGAACGCGCTTATCGCGCCCGATCTCCTCCAACGCCGCGTCGGGTCGCGCCGCCGTCACCTCGCGCATGGCCACCTCTAATCCATCCCTCAACGCGTCCGCGAACGTCTCATCGTCGTCGAGACGCTCCAAGCACGTCGCTCGAGACGTTAAACTCCATTTCACGAACACGGCACTCGAGACGGACGCGCCGTCCCGCGCGCGCGTCACGCACGCTTCGTACGCCTTTCTCGCCGCCACCGCGTCGCCCCTCACGCGCGCCTCATCGCCTCGACGCTCATCGCCGTCGACGCCGTCGTCGCCGGACTCCGTCCTCGCGCGTTTCGTCTCGACGTCGCCGTCACGTCTCCCCATGCGTCCCCGCGGCCCCCGGTCTCGACCGTTCGAGCTCCGCCCGCGCCTCCTCGAACGCGCGATCGCACGTCGCTGTCGCCGAGCGCAACCTCTCGCGAAGCTCCGCCTCTAAACGGTCGGCAAAGGCGCGCGCGAGCGGATTCACTCGCACGCCGAGCTCGAACGAATCCTCTCCCGTGATCGTCGCCGCGCGCACCACCGTCGTCCTCGGCGCCGTCGTCGCGCGCGAGGACGTCGGACTCGTACCTCGCGACGACATGCACGGGCGCGCGGCGTCACGGATCGACGCGTCGACGTCTCTCGCGCGGGGGCGCTGCTCGAGCGCATTTCATCAACATTTCATCGAATCGCACGCCTTCATTCGCCCCGCGTCACTTCGCGGCGGTCGGCCGAAGACGTCCGAGACCGCGCGCGCGCGGCGAACGAACGCGTCCTCGACGATCGATCGAGCGCGATGATCATCCCCGTGCGATGCTTCACGTGCGGTAAGGTGATCGGGAACAAGTGGGACACCTACCTCGATCTCTTGCAGGCAGACTACAGCGAGCGCGACGCGCTGGACGCGCTGGGACTATCGAGGTACTGCTGTCGACGGATGGTGATGTGTCACGTCGATCTCATCGAGAAGTTGTTGCGGTACAACACGCTCGAGCGCATGGACGGGGCGTGAGAGGGAGAACGGGACGCGTTAGGGTAGCCGTCGGCGCCGACGGGACGAGGGAACGAGAGGCGACTCGTTCGATCGTCGAGCTCGGCGCGACGAAAAATGTAGTTTGATGAAAGAAATGATACTATGTGTGTGTATGTTACAGCGCGCGAGGCGTCACCCGAATGCCTTTTGGGACGCCTTGTACGCGGCTTTGCCAGTGCGCGAGACGCCCCGCGCGTCGACGAATGTTTTGACGCCTCGTTCGTCCGTGTACCAGCGAGGAGTGACGGTGCGCGTGGTCGATTGTTTTGCGGCGCGGTCGGAGACGAGTTCACTCGCGGACGCCGGTCTCGCGCGCGTCGCGGCGGACCGCGGACCGCCGAACTGCGCGAGGTAGTCCACGTGCACGAGCTCGCCCTCATGGAAACTCTGCGGCGCGAGTTCGGTCACTGGTACAAAGTGTGGAAGTCTCGTTCGCCACGGGTGCGTCTTCGCGATGTTTCGCGCGGGGAGTAAACCCATACGACTGAGACCGCCGCCGGCGCGAGCGCCCGAACTCGCCCTCGGCTCCTCCGCGTCGTCGTCCCAGTCGTCCACGTCGTCCTCCTCAACATCGTCGTCGTCGTCGTCGTCGTCGTCGTTGTCGTACTCGTCGAATTCCATCGCCGCGTCCGCTCGCGCCGCGCGCTCTCGCCCCGTGACGCTCGTCTTTCCCGCGCCGCCGTCCCGGCTCGGCGGCTCGGCGTTGACGTCTCGCGCTCGCAACGCCTCTCGCTTCTCCGCCTCCGCGCTCTCTCTTCGCTCCATCTCCACGAACACGCGAGGTCTCGCGAATATTTCCTCGTCCTCGGATTCCGTCTCCGTCCCAGACGCGTTCGGGGAATCCATCGCCAACGTCGCGAACCGTCGCTCTCGAACAACCGCCGCGTCCTCCTCCTCCTCCTCCTCCTCTCGCATCGTCGTCTCCTCCGTCACCGCGCACGCGCGCGCCGACGCACCGCGCGCAGGCACCGCGTCGTACTCATCGCCCCATCCGTCGCTCGACTCGCCGCCGCCGTCGCCGTCGCCGTCGTCGTCGTCGTCGTCCTCATCGCTCGCGTCGAGATTCGAACCGTCCGCGAACTCGCCGTCGTCCCACCCATCGCTCGAGCGCGCGTCGACGCCACCGCGTCCGCCGACGACGCGCGTTGCGTCGCCGTCATCCTCGCCCGCGCCCCACCCGTCGTCGTCGTCGTCGACGCCGGCGACGTCGTCGTCGTCGGTCCACCCGTCGCTCGCGCTCATCACTGACGCGTTCCTCACTTTACGCCCCGAGGCGGTGCGCGCGCGCGCGCATCGCACGAGCGCGCGCGAGGGGCGAGAGGAACTCGTCACCGCGCGTCGATCGACGTCGGCGCGCGTCGGCGCCGGCGTCGCGCGTCGGTGAAGGCGTGGACAAACGCGGGAAAACGCCCTGAAAGCGCGCCGACGACATGCCGACGCACGACGCGCGCGCGGGGGGACGCCGAGGACCCGGATCGGCGTCGCAGGGCGGTGGTATCGGCGGCGGCGCGGGCGCGTCCACGGGTGGACGCGACGGTCGCGGTCCGGGATCGTTTCATCATCATCACCACGGGCACAAGGGCGGCAAGGTGTCGGTGCCGAAACCGGTCAACCTTCCGAGCGTGCTCAAGGAGACCGGTACGAGCGTGGACGCGCGAGTTGCGTTTAATTCGACGCGCACGTGGGGCGGCGCGAGCGTGGGTGCGGGTGGGGACGGTGGACGGACCTCGGGGACGGCGGCGGGCGAAGGCGCGAGCGAGCGGAGCGAGGTGGCGCTGGCGGGCGCGAAGTGGGGCAGGGCGGACGGGTCGGGCGCGCTCGAGGCGAACGGTGGTGGCGTTGGTTCGATTCGCGTGCTCTCAAGGGCGACGGAGGGCGACGACAGGGAAACCGCGGGAGCCGAGTCGCGGCGAAGGAGCGGCGACAGAGGCGCGGGAGGGCCCAAGACGCCTTCGTTGGAGTACCCTTCTTTGGGCGACGAACGGCGCGCAAACGGATTTGGAATCGCGAGCGACGTCGTGGAAGAGGTGCGCAGGTATATGAAGGACGATGCGCGCGAGGTGCGATCTAGACACGAGGATGAGGACGAGCGAAGCATCGGGCAAACGCCGTCGGAAGAGACGGAGACACACAGGGCCTCGTGCGGGCGCGGAGGTGGACGTTCGGGGCGTTCCACCGTGGTCGCTCGTCGCGTGCTCACGCGACCGCGACCCGTTGAGCGAGAACGAGAAGGATCCAACGGGTATGCGAGAGCGCCGGCGCGCGGTTTACAGAGAAACGCCGACGACGCATCCGTTGCCGCAGACACATCGAACGGATCCAGAATAGAGAGTGAGCGCGTCGTGGATACGCCTGGGAGTGATTTATTACAATCGCGAGGGTCGACTGCGCCGCCTGTGGTTTTGCGACGAACCAAGCCAGCGGTGATGGAGACAGCGCCGGCGCCGGCGCCGACGAGGACGCCAGCGACGACGCCGGCAGATGGAGGGGGAGATGAAAAGACGAAGAAAAAACGTGGAGGTCGCCGCGTACGCGAACGCGAGGAGCGACGCGTGCTGCGAGCGTCCAAGCGAGACGATATTCCGGCGAATGGCGATCACAAGAGTAGGATGACGAGCGTTCCGACACCGAGCGGTACGAGCTACACCGAGTGGATCGGAGCCCAGTATGAAGGGACGATGCCGGCGTACGGTAGGGCGTTTGCCGACGGGAGTGGTTTATTCACCACGTACGCGTCCGGTTATCCCATGTCAGGCGCGTACGCGTACGGACACGCGGGCGTGCAACCCCAGCCGTTATGGACGACGATGCCGACGGGACATCAAGCGCCCGTGATGGTGCCCGTCGACGCACCTTTTGACATCAACGCCACGGGTACGTACGGACGAGGCAGCGGATCGACGAAAACCACGAGTGTGGACGTTGAGCGCATCATGACGAGGTTGGGAGACCTCCCTTCCAGTCTTGGAGAAGAGTTCGGCTCGACGGACGATTTATCGAGCTTCGCCACGGAGGACGCGACCGCTGCTCCGCCCAACGCCGCGAGCGCATCTGCGCAAAAACCGCGACGAAGACCTCGTAAACACGCGAGTTGAACAATTCAACACCATAGCTGAGACATCTCACGGTCACGTTTGGACGGAAACGGACGAGATGTTGGTTCATTCTTTCCGGCACGACTTGTACATGAACGAAGCGCTCGTTCAGCGAGTTCGTAATTTAATCACAACACACATTCATTCGCGAATAGTCGCGCCTCCTGAGAGCCGTCGTCTGTACGCCACGCCAGATCCACGCGCTCGTACAATACCGCTCTTGCGCCCGCTCGCTCGCTCGCACCGCCCCCTTCTCATCCCTCTCCGAACGCCGCCGCCGCCGCCTCCCTCGCCGCCGCCGCCGCCGCCTCGAACCTCTCGACCAATATCTCGTCCCTCACCCTCCACGCGTCCTCTCGAACGTTCGGGCGCTCCACCAAATCCTCTTCGGCGCACGCCGGAAAGCATTTCGGCACCGCCACCATCCCGAACGCCCCGACGCGCGAGCCGCCCTCGGGCGTCGGTTGAGCCCGCGCCTCGAAATACTCCGACGGCGAGCTCGTCGCCATCACGACTCGCGTCTTCGCCCCAACCACCGCCGCGATCGCTCCGAACGCGATGATAATTTTCATCGCACCGACCACCGTCGTCGTTCGCCCGTTCGACGCCGCGCGTCGACGCCCGTGCCCGCGCGCTCGTGAGTACCACTCTGGGACGAAAGAAAGCGCTCGGAAGCAATTCGGACGCACACGGACGTTGACGTCGTCGTTCGCGCGCGTCAGTCCACGACGCCGTCGAACGGCGCGCCGAGCACGCGCGGGTGCGTCGATCGAACGCGACGAATCGTCGCGCGTACGTCGCGCGCGCGTCTCGCGTCCGCGTCTCACGCGCGCGCGGAAGAGTCTCGACGGACGGGAGGCCCCGTCGGTAACGACTCGCGCGCGCGCGCGGTGATCGTACGCGCGTCTCGCGCGCGGTGCGGGAGACGGGAACCGCGCGCGCGACATCCTCGCGCGCGGCGTGCGCGCGCGGGACGAGACGCGGCGCGCGAGAGAGCGTCGGGGGGCGCGCGTTCGGGAGAATCCGAGCGGAGACGCGGAAACTCAAACTCAAACTGACTCTCTCGCATTCTTCTTCTTCGCGACGCAGACTCCGACGCCCGTGCGCATGAACGGACCCGGGGGACCTCCGGGGAGCTCCGGCATGGGCGGTGCGGGTGGATTTCCACCGGGACCGCCGTATCCGCTCCAGGCGGGGATTCCGGGCGTACCGATGACGTTCGCGCCGCCGGTGGTTGGGGCGCCGGCGCTGACTCCGGAGCAGTTTCAAGAGTTGTACGGCGCGCAGTTGAGACAGCATCAGGCGCAGATCGCGCACGCGTTGGGTATGAGTACGGTGACACAGGCGGTGAACCCGTCGTACGCGATTCAAAACGCTCGGTTGAGAAAGTTTTGGCGGGAGCAAGTGGAGGAGATTCAGGCGACGAGCGACTTTAAGACGCACTTGCTTCCGTTGGCGCGCATCAAAAAGATCATGAAGAGCGATGAGGACGTGCGCATGATTTCCAGCGAAGCGCCGGTATTGTTCGCAAAGGCGTGCGAGATGTTTATTTTAGAGCTCACCACCCGGGCGTGGGTGCACGCGCAGGAGAGTAAACGCAGAACGCTACAGAGGAGCGACATCGCCGCCGCCGTCACCAAGACGGACATTTTCGACTTTCTCGTCGACATCGTCCCTAGAGAAGACTTCAAACCGCACGCGCCCGGGGATCCCACCGGTCCGAGCGACGCACCACCACCGCCCGCGTCCGGGACGACGCCCACCGCCACCGCCCCCGCGTCCGAACCTCCGGCGCCGGCGCCGCCGTCCGGCGCCGCCGGCGCGTAACGCGTCTCCGTCCCCTTCGATCTCGCGCGACCGCACACGCCCACACACCCACCCACGCGTGACGACGACGACGAGACGGTCGAGAGAGACCGTCCGTTCGTCGTCCGAACCTCTCCCGCGTCGTTCCCATTTGATCCAATCCATCCACCCGCGTACGCGCGCGCCCGTCGCCCATCACCCATCGCCCATCGCCCATCGCCCCCGCCCCGGCCCCGCCCTGAGGTCGTCCCATTCGCCGGTCACCACTCGCCGAGGACCCCATCCACGTCGTCCATCGACATCGGGACCGAGCGCGACGCGCGCGCGCGGGTCCGTACATCGACCGGTCGTGACCCGTCGATGCACCCTCCATAG
>Ga0255774_10000023_pt1 | contig 144896 bp, 180 predicted proteins | sample 101ome_17_FD_179972 | JGI IMG/M metagenome (GOLD analysis project Ga0255774, IMG submission 179972) | Coastal salt marsh microbial communities from the Groves Creek Marsh, Skidaway Island, Georgia - 101407AT metaG (version 2) | ecosystem: Environmental > Aquatic > Marine > Intertidal zone >... | reverse complement strand
CTAGGCAAAGTCATACATTACATAAAGTCATGCCATAATTACACGAGTATAGAAAATGTACTAGGGAAAAGTCAATAAAGTTATGCGAGTGTACATAAGTTTATAGATGTTGGGTTATTTTAAATTGTCCCATAAGTAAAATGTATGTCTATTATAGGAATGGGAAGAAATAATTATTCCTATAATGGATTGATTTCTGTGATTACCAGGAAGCCTATTTATAGATACAAACCTAGATCAAAAACAGCTCAGGAAGTTGTTGATGAGCTTAGGGAATCAGGTAATCAGAGAAAAGTTGATAGTATTACGAATATCATTTCAAGACTCTTTTCAGTTCCAGAAGTGTATTTGGAACGCAACTACGCAGGTCCAAAGATAGATTTATCAGGAAGTTCGAATGTTTCTATGAACCAAGATACTTTATATTCAGATTTGGGAGCATCTTCATCAGAAGCAGTTGGAAGTATTACTGTTGATGATTCAAATTTAAATCCATCTAAACCAGGTGTTTACCATGTAAGATATACGGCAACTGATATACACGGATTTTCTCGTGTTATTAAGCGTTATGTTGTGGTTGAGGCTGTCGATGGTGGAGGTGGGTCTGGTACAGATGGAACCCCAAATAATCCAATTGTATTAACACTCAATGATACTTCACCTTTCTTAAATATATCAACTATATACAGAGGTAAAACATACAAATTTGATTACGGTGGTCAAAGTGGGTGGACTAGTGCAGGTGTCAAATTTACAACGCAAACAACTTCACCGGCTACCGACGCCGTGCCGTGGGAAATTGGTGTTCAATATGGACCACAATTTTCATATTACACTACATGGACAGTCCCAGAGACGTGCCCAGACACAATGTATTTCTTTTGCCCTGAAAACGGCAAAGAATTAAATAGGGGTACATTAACTATCGCATATCCAACGAATAGAGCATTACCTACAAGGTACAAGATTCGTTGGTTAGATCCTGATCAGATATTTCCAGCTAAGATTGATAGGGACAACATAGATAACGCATTTGCGCGCGTGGAAAACATATTCACTGGAAGACGACCTGCAGCGGAAGCTGCCGAGTTACATTTTGATACCACTGTGACAATGGCGAATAACTTGTCGTTAAGTTCTGCCGCTACTGGTGGACCAACCGCAAGTGATTATAGCGTAGTTCCAGGTGGATTTGAGTATAATGGATGGACCGAAAGTGCTACAATTACCTGGAAAATGGCTGGTCGCGTAACTGTATCCGGTAATGACAGCGTTTACGATAAAGCTGGTGTAGACAAAAACTATACAGAAATGACGACAGTACACGAGGGTCTACATGGTATAGGTGTTGGTTCAACCACATCCATCATAGGTAGAAACTTTAACGGTAACACCGGACTCGCAATCAGACACCCTACAGACCCAGGTACCGAAGGTAGTGAAAACTATCTTTGGACTGGTTCGAATGCACTCACGTGGTACAAAACACATTTCGGAAGCGCCATCAGTTCGGATGTTGAAGGAGTACCATTTAAAGTTGGAGACTTGTCACATTGGGATGATGCCACAAATGGAGGACGTGCAATTGAACGCACAATCAACGGAAAGACGTACATAGGAATATGGGATGAAGTTGTTACCCCAACAGGTGGTGATTACATAACTGGTTTGACAACTGGGATGTTAAAGGATATTGGTTTGCCCATCAATATGAGTAATGTTGAAACATCTACTCCACCAACAGTTCCAAAAACATGGGCGTTTGATGTAGGTACGGGTCTTACACTCACGGCGAATACGGACGTGTACACCAACGTGTATACCAACTCTTCCCTCTCGGGAACAAACCCAGAATTGAAAATAGAACCCGAAGATGTGGTCGTACTTAACATTTTAACGGATGGAGCTACCATAAATGTGTATTCAAACACATCCACTGGTAATATGGAATGGGATCCTCTCACGACAGGGGTAACCTCTGGTACTATTACGATAGCACCGACCAATTCTAAAGCGGAACAGTGGCTATACAACAGCGTCTTTTACACCGATGGCACGAATCACGGTAAGATTACGGTAGATAGTATCTTGTATAGAGAAGGAAGAGATCACGATTCGGATGGTGTTTATAACAATCGTGACCCACAAAGTCTATCATTTACACCCGAGTACACGATCTTTACAGATTCTAAAGTTGATGCGGCTATGAAATGGCAGGGTTCTAGTACTGGCTATTATACAGCAAATACATCTACCGTGACAAATTTCCCTCTTTATAAGGAATCTACCAGCATTACAACACCTATGAGTGGTCATACAGTGTCTGATGGTGAACCATGGGCACTATCTACCACGGTCATTTGTGGAAGAAGACAAGCTGCATGGGATCAAGATTCTGGCATAGTGCTTTTGAATGCACAAGGTGGTTTTTATGGAAACATCACTCTCTCTACACATGAAAATAAGGATTCTGGTGCCTTTTATGCAAAATTCAAATATGGAACCCCTAATAATAACGTTGAAATTACAACAGGTAATGTAGCCTATAATCACTATTACACGGGATTCTACGTTGATTACGATGGTGCACAAGGATTCCGTATGTTTACATACGATTACAAGACCGATACATTGACGCAAGTTCCTTCTAGTAATGTAGTTGTAAGGGGTATCGTAAGTCGCATGCCGGCGGCAAACTTTGAAGTTGCAAAGACACCTTATGCCGATAGATATTGGAATGGAAGAATATCACACGTTACCGTAACAACTCTTAGAGCGGGTGTGGCTCTCCCAACCAACACAGAAGTTCTCAATATGATTAAGAATCCCGATACATGGCTGACTACGTACAAGGTTGGAAATCCATTCAGGTTGCCTGGTGCAACGGCTGACGATACCACTGTCGTAACACCTACTTCATTGAATTTAGATGTGTTCTCTGGATATTACAGACTTGATGGGAGCCTCATTCTTACACAGGGAACATATACCTCTCCAAATTATAGTGTACGCGCTTCACTCGCAAGAGGTACTACATATTCTATAGATATATCAGATGCGAGTTTGTATGGAAAATATATGCGTTTATCTACATCATCTGTGTATCATATTGAAAGGTCAGCAGGTGGCAGTGGAACCGGTCTCGAAGCTGCCATGGCAAATATTTACACTTCAAATGTAACGTATGGCCCACACACAATAACAATATCAGCTGGAGATGATACACCCGATTATTTATTCTTATTCGATACTCGTGCCAGATACCCACAGGTACCACGTGACGGACCTCTTGAATTCACCGGAAGTGGATTTCCTTCGGGTTTCGTCACAACGTCTTTTATGAAAAGAAGTTTAGGTGGAGATGATACTACAGAAGTACATAAGTCGGCTCAAGCGACGAAAGTGTATTACTTCACAGGTCTTTTAGCTGGTGGTCCGACTGTCCCATTCCCGGAAGAACGTTTCAGAAACGATGTTTCGTACGACGCGACAGAACATTTTCTAGTTAAAAACTAAATAGAATGAATTCTCTGACCGAAAAAATACAAGCAAAGTTTTGTTCCGATAATGCATGCAGGGAATGTAGTAAATCCGAGTGGATTCCTTGCACACATTGTGGTGTGGAATATATAAAAAAGATGATGACTGAACACCTTAAAGTGTGTCCTAATTTGCGTACATAAGACCACACATACCATTTGATATTTTCAAAACATTATAGTTTACCGCGTAGATTGGACGGTTTATATTGGCTGTGCAATGTATTCTAAAGCTATCTATTCTACTGAAATTTAGTGTACCCGTAGGTTGATATCTACATGTATTTAAACAAAATGAGTAGACAAACATATTTTCAGCGTTCGATGATGAATAGTCTGTATGATAGTATGAAGGTACAGCTGTAAAAAATGGTATAGCAGTTTGTTTTTCCGTCATATCTACACCATTTACTTCAAGACTTACATCATTTGTCACCGAAACGAGGTTGTTATCTCCATAAGCATTACTAGATGCGATGAATTTTATAGGATGACTAAACGCTAATTCTTGGACCATATCACCTGAAGGATTATTTTTTTGAACTTGGTATATCAGTATGTTCTTTTCACTCGGATCAGCCAAAGCCTCTCTTTCATCTGAATCAAGAGCTACATAAGTCGCAAAAAACTTCGGTTTGTAATTTGCATTAAGATTAGAACTCCATTTTATTTTTATTCTCACATCGCTATAAGTCATGGCAATTAATGGAATACTATGTTGCCAGTTTTCACAGTAGAAGAATCTAAAAGGATAAAAATATGATTCCGAACCAAGTCCACCATGAAGCGAGGCTTGGTACGACTTTGAAAAGTTGGTAGCCAACAAGTCAATTGCCAGTCCATCTGTAAATTCGGAAGTTTGTGTATCAACCTTCTGATATCCAATGTAAAGTTCCGCTTCTTCTATAACATTACTCCAGTCAGCGATAAGTTGTGATGTTGAGTTTTGTTCCACTGTCAAAAAACAATAATTTAACATATCTCCTGATCTATTAATTGTGACAGTTGAAGTTCCACCGGCCTCGGGATTACCTTCAATTTTCTGTTGTTGTTGAAATATAGAAAAATTTGTATGTCTTTTGTATGTCGATTTAAAAAAACTAACTTCTGGGTTACCCGTGATATGACTATCCTGTGCACCGATTGCTACCAATTTTGCGATAGCAGCTGAACTAGACATAATTCTAATATTACAAAATAGTTTTTTTTCGGTGATTATATTACATTATAATGAATTCATTCTGGAAATGGATAAGGGGAAACGTTATGAATTTAAAATACACAACCGAGAAGGTTACTGTTTTACGTGATTGGAGACTTGCGTGTATGAATATATCTCTGAGCACACTCGTAGTTATATGGGTACTCTATTCATTATTCACAGGTAAAACGTATATCGTTACAGAAGTACCAACAGGGGTAGCGAGTGCGTGGGGTCTTGGAAGTTCTATTACAGAAAGACCCTCGTTTTGCAATAACCTCAGCCCATACGCATTTAATTATTCAGCCGATTGGTATTATAAAGTTCCAATATGTGCGGAATATACAGGTTCGGAATTAATATCAAAATTACCAACTGGAAATGTTATATTTTTTACTACGCACATATCACAAACTATAAAACACCGGTACCCAAAACCACCAACGGGGTGTTTATCAGAATCGTACGGTCTCGAAGATAACACAATATCTTCAAATGCATGCGAACACTCAACAACATCTAATTTTTTGGCAACTGGTATAGAAGATAGTATATTCGCATTCAACCATTACTTTGATTCATCAATTGATACAGGTTCTAAACCCATAACGTATATACGAAAAGAAGGTTCGGATGAAAATATTTACACTTTCAACGAAGGACAATCCATACGATTAAAAATGTCTGAATGGTTAGACTTAGCGGGTATAAATTTAGACAAACGTCTCGATGACCAGGGTGATAAATTCACTAAAGAAATACAGGGATTTAACGGTGCTGGTAACGACACGGATACATATCCATATGTAAGAACAAGCGGTTTACGTTTGAATATTAAAGTAAAATACCATAATTACTTTCTCGATAAAGATATACACGCAAATATAGGAAACAAAGATGTTTACGCCGTTATAAACGTTGTTCCTCGCCTTGGTTGGTTTTCAAAAGGTGATGAGATATCATATAAACAAGCACCTGAATCCACATCTTACGATATAAACAACCCAATCGATTTAGTATCCGGAAACTCAAATGGTATTTATACAAACATGTATAGATACGGTGTTTTATTTGATATACAACAAAGTGGTTTAGTTGGTAAAATAGATTATGTATTTATTTTAATTCAATTAACATCCGGTCTCGTCATGCTTGGTGTAGCTTCATCCATAGTAAGTTTTGTAGCGAAATTTCTTATGGGCGACATATCCAATATTTATAAGAGTGTTATACAAGAAGAATATGATGTTGCAAAGGAAGCTGCTAAATACGCGGCACAGGCGTGTGTTGCATCCAAAAGTTTTAAAGAAGCGGACCAAGATGGAAGAGGTGATTTAGATTTCGAAGAATTGAAAAATCTTGTAAGAGAATGTTTCTCAAAAACATACATATTAGATTCTGATAATACGAGTGAAAGTAGTGACGGGTTTACTGAAGATGACATAACAGCTATGACGTTTTATCTCATGCGTGCAGCGGACGATAAACTTAACGATAGAATTCTTGAAAAACGCGAAAAAACAATAGACGAATTGAAAAAATCTAAAATATCACTTCACGAATGGCAAGAATTGTGTACCGGGGGTGTTTTAGAAAGAAAATCGTTACGAAAAATCATGGACTTTAGCGCGTTTATAAAAGAAGTTCGTGAAAAGATTTCTAAAAAGGATAAATTAAAAAAGTTATTTTTAAAAAAATAAATAAATCTCATTTTTATTCACGGTGATCATTCGTATGTAAAAATGTTTATTTCCCACAACCACATGATTTTTTAGATGGGTTCTTTTCTGTAACTTTCATTAAAATGAGTAAAGATATCACTGCTGCAAAAACAAGCATCCAATTGTTTGGTGTCATCATATTTTTTTATAATAACTAAATATTTTTTTTAACGTCTGGTAGTATTGTATATTGGGAACAGTTCCTTATTCACTAAAGTTATTAAGGCTTTTTCGTTATACCCATAATACTTTATCGAAATACCTTTCGTATTACTAAACTCTTTTTTTATAATATTTTTCCAATTCTTTATAGTTGATTTATATAATGCAGCACCTTCGTATGCATATTCAATATTGGTAAACACACGTTTGTTTATGGTTTTTTTGAACTCGTCTAGAACATATTTCTTATTTGGACGATCACTCTTACGCGTTTCAATAAAGTCAATAACATAGTACCCGTGACGATCCAAAATTATATTAACTTGCATACGAGGATAATATTCCATATACCTTATCATATCCATTTCACTTGGAAGTGTAAAGTATCCCTCAAGACCTGGGTGACTATGATACGATAGATACGCATCGTCAATGTTACTATAATTACCACCAATGGTCATACGATTACCAGTTGTTTGACGAGAAGGAGGATCAAAAATTATATATCCATTTACCGAACGACTCATATTAATTACACCCATATACTCAGCTCTTTCTCTATCACTCAGTAACATAACACGTCTGAGTTGGTTTATAGTTTTTTCGGGTATTTTAACATCTATACGAAATGCAGATTCTTTATCAGGCTTTGTTCGCGTCGAGTTTATCTGTTTTCTGGGTAAAGGTGGTCGTGGTTTATTAATATTCATGGGTACCGCTTCATTTTTATTATTTTTATTATTAATATTCATGGGTACCGCTTCATTTTTATTATTTTTATTATTGATGTTCATGGGTGATGGCGCCATGTTTCTACTATTCTATGATATTTTTATTGATTTGGTTTTCAATAGAAATATTGTTTATTTATCCTCTTTTTTCTTAATACGAATTGCATATTTAGAATTCTTATTAAAGTGTTCATAATCAATTTCACCGTCTGGGGCAAATATTTTAGTTAAAAAATCTTTCATGTTAAAAAGGTTCTTTTTAGTTTCCTTCTTCTTTTTTTCATTCTCACTACACTTAACTATTAATCGTGGTCTTGATATAGTAAACATTATATACTATTCACCCCGTTTTTCTTTATCTGAAGTTTCCGTGGTATCTCGGCGTTCTTTTTCGAGTTTTTCTAAGATTTTATAATACGCCTTTTGTTCTCTACCTTCTGCATACATACAGTGTGAACGTATTCGTTCAATTGTAGTATCAATCGACTTATTGGAAGCTTTAGTCTTTATGGACTGTCTGGGAAAAACGGGGGACGCGAGTGGTATTCTCAACATACTATTACTTTCGATTTTTATAAACGATTGCGCGACCCTTCGAATTTGTATTAATAACACTCTGACTGTGCTTGAATTTATTTGCCTCCTGTTGAATATTAGCAAGGCGTTTGTTCTTATTAAAGAACTTTACGGCCATGATCTTATCTTTTCGTTGTGTTTTTGGTATGTATACATTACCCTTAAGACGTACTAAATTATAATCTTCAATTAACATTTCCCTGAGTGTTTTATTTTTAAGATTCATGGTAATAGTAGATGGTTCTCGTTTATAACACGTTTCATGAACACGTACGTTATTCATTTAGTATTATCAGATATTTTTGTTTTATGCTCTGCGAGATCGAGTGTCATGGCCAACCACGAACCCATACCAACACCGGCGCCAGCGAGTGATGTAAGTGATAAAAGTGCGAGTGCAGATTTTGTACGTTTCATATTAATTACATTCTACTTAGATATTTCTGAATGGAAGTATGCACAAAAATTTTTGAGTGCTGGTAAAATCTCGGATTTCCATTTCATTTGGTCTCTATAAATCAGATACGTTTTACGTTTATCGTTATACTGTTCAATAAGTTCACATTTGTCCAAATTTAACATTTCCATATAGACTTGACACTGAATTTCTTCGTAAGTACGAACATGATTAAATAAACCCCGTGTCCTATTCTTAATTTCAATAATCGTTTTATCGTCCTTAATACGATCTATACACCCACATAGTTGATACGTCGTTCCTTCTATAGAACATACGTCATATTTATAAAAAGTGTCATCTTTTTTAAAATCTTCGTAATTCGATGCAGTTGTATCCTCATGTCTTGTACCGTGGTTTGTAAACAACGTTTTGCGAAGATGGTCTTCAACAAGTTTTATATCCGATTTAGAAAGATTGGATTTCATGTGTAATTGATTTGATACAGCATTAAACTTTCTTTCAATATCAGAACTGTTCATTGATTTATACATGTTGGCATCTTCGAACAATACTTTTGATGCACTACATTTTTCAATTGTCTCCAATGCTTCTTGTTCCTTGGTTTTTCCTTCAAACGTTTCAGGTGCATAATTTGCCCATAAATTATCGAGAACTTCTTTTGGTTTCTTATATGGATTCATACCAATAATAGATGCAACGTCACTCGCTTTGAGTGTTACTTTTTCAAGTCCAACATCTTTCATTTTAAACTCATTATCGCGTAAAAGGGGGTATATAGATCCACATGCTCGCGAATCGTTCAAAGCGTCGTGAGCATCAAACTCTCTACCAAAATAGTGTTTATATACCGTTAATAGTTTATGATTGTATAATCCCGGTAAAACATTTCGCGCCATTTTGAGTGTATCCACAAACTGAACATGTTTAAATGGTTCCGTATCGAACCCCCTTCGATAACACTCCGAAAAGAAACAGTTTTCATCAAATGTACTGTTGTGTGCGACCAATATAGACGTGTTCGAAACAGCCTCTTTAAATGCGGCATAGACGTACCCGAATGGTTGACCCTTGTGTAAAGCATCCTCGTGTGTAATACCGTGAACTTTTGTAGATTCAGGTGGAACGTCGAATGTATCTGGATACACAATACCGTGGTACGATGCTAATTCACGCCCTTTAGACGAATACTTTACAAAAGCTAACGTGAGCATGCGACATTTATCAAATAAATGAACATTGTCAGGTGTTGCCTTTTTGTAACTCATTGGGAGACCAGTGGTCTCCGTATCCCATGCAATGTAGTTCATTGTGTTACTCTTGAATGTGATATATTCTTTATACTACTTAGGTTCTAATCCACCTCTTCTATAGTCGGTCCGGAGGCTGAGGCAGGTTCCGGTTCACCTCCCTCCTCTTTCTTTTCGTTTGCGTACATCTTCGCAATGATTGGTGCACATACATCCATAAGTTCCTTTTGTTTAGCCTCAAACTCCTCCGCTTCGGCAGATTGGTTCGCATCCAACCATTCGAGAATTTCAGAAACTTTTGTTTCAACCGTTTCCTTATCTTCACCTTCAATCTTTTCAACCGTTCCTTTCATTTGATAACAATAGTTCTCGAGCCCATTCTTCGCCTCGACCTTCTTCGCATACTTTTCGTCCTCTTCTTTGTACTTTTCCGCATCTTGGACCATCTTTTCAATGTCTTCTTTAGACAATCTCCCCTTATCGTTCGTAATCGTAATCTTTTCGGATTTACCCGAAGCCTTATCTTCAGCACTTACATTCAAAATACCGTTCGCATCAACATCGAACCTTACATTAATTTGGGGTGTTCCTCTAGGTGCTGGTGGAATACCCTTTAGATCAAACGTACCGAGTAAACTATTATCAGACGCTTTCTTACGTTCACCTTCATAAACTTGGATCGTAACTGCGGGTTGATTATCTTGTGCCGTAGAAAAGACTTGTTCTTTTTTCGTCGGGATCGTCGTGTTTCTCGGAATAATCGGGGTCATGATACCTCCCATAGTTTCGAGTCCAAGAGACAAAGGCGTTACGTCCAAAAGTAACAGGTCTTGAACAGAATCGTTTCCTTCGCCCGTTAAGATAGCCGCTTGAACCGTTGCACCGTACGCGACCGCCTCATCGGGGTTAATCGTTTTATTCAGTTCCTTACCGTTAAAATAGTCTGATAACATTTGTTGAATTTTCGGGATTCGTGTCGATCCACCAACCAAAACGATTTCATTCACTTTCGATTTATCGATCTTTGAGTCTCGAAGTGTTTTTTCGACAGGTTCCATACATTTACGGAACAAGTCCATACACAGTTCCTCGAAACGCGCACGGGTAATGGATGTATAGAAATCAACGCCGTCGTATAACGAATCAATTTCAATGGTTGTTTGCGCCGTCGAAGATAACGTTCGCTTTGCGCGCTCACACGCCGTTCGTAAACGGCGGAGGGCACGTGGGTTACCGGAAATATCTTTCTTATGTTTACGTTTAAACTCTTCAGAGAAGTGTCGAAGGAGTCTCGAATCGAAATCTTCACCGCCCAAGTGTGTATCCCCCGCGGTCGCTTTGACTTCAAAGATACCTCCTTCAATGTTTAACAACGAAACATCAAACGTACCACCACCGAGATCAAAAATGAGTACGTTCGTATCGTCATCTTTGTTCTTATCGAGACCGTATGCGATCGCCGCCGCCGTCGGTTCATTAATAATACGAAGACAGTTCAAACCAGCGATAGTTGCCGCATCTTTCGTCGCTTGTCGTTGCGAATCGTTAAAGTAGGCAGGGACCGTTACAACCGCATCCGTTACTTTCTTACCGAGATACGATTCCGCGATATCTTTCATTTTGGTAAGAACCATCGATGAAATCTCTTCAGCTGCAAACTGTTTCGTTTCACCGTTAAAATCAACTTCAATCATAGGTTTATCTGCAGCACCGGGGATAACCTTATACGACCAATCTTTCATATCGTCTTGGACCTGTTGATCCGAAAACTTTCTTCCAATAAGACGCTTTGCATCAAAAACCGTATTTTTGGGGTTCATGGCCGTTTGGTTCTTCGCTGCGTCCCCGATAAGACGTTCATTATTTTCCGTAAACGCGACGTACGATGGGGTCGTACGATTTCCTTGGTCGTTCGCGATAATTTCTACGCGGTCGTTTTGCCAGACGCCGACGCACGAATACGTTGTTCCTAAATCGATACCAATTGCTTGAGTCATTTTATATATTTTGTACACGCACCATTTCTTTATGTAAAAAAATAATGATTTCAAGGTTACTTATTTTGAATTAGCAATGCGTTGAGCATTAGCTTTTACTCTAGCTTTGATATTAGCTAACGAGCTGTTTGTATTATTTTTATTGAGTTCGGATAAATACCTAGGTTTATTTAATTTATTTAATTTACCTCTTTTACTAAGTGCTCTCTGTAATTTATTTATATAATCATTGAGAATGGATCTTCTTCTAGTCGCATTGTTCACGTTCATGGCGTTACCATTAGCAGCCGATACCGGTGTAATTTTAGGTCGTTTAACACCTGGTGCCGATGTAGTATCATTTCGAGCTGCTCTACGTTTAGTGCGGTTATTGTTACCACGTGTCACGCGTTTTTCTGTGGGTTGAGCTAGACCATGTGCACTAGTTTCGAGTCTTTTCATCAAATAAGTTTGTTGTCTATTTCTAATTCCATTTACATATTTTTTCTCATTAGCATTAAGAGAATTTATCATTTGAGACTGAATGTTTTCCGCAGTAACATTTGCACCATTTATACCATAACAGGTAGTAGCCTTATTAGCTAATTCACCACAACCACTTTTCGTAATAAATTTGACATGATTTGGATTCATACCCGTATAAATTATAAAACCAGTCACGGCATCTTCAATCATACATTTAACAATTTTCCCGTTTAACGCGTTTACATACATTCCCGTAGCGATACCCATCTTATCACCACTTCCCACGACTGTGTTGAATTTAGCGGCGTACATGAATTGAGATAAGTCTCCAATTGTTTTAAATAGAGCTGGGTATTGAGGAATGATTTTATTTACCACATTACCACTTTTACGTTTAACTTTCTCAGTCATAAAATTCGTCAAATCTTTTTCATTCTTTGATGGTGCCAATATAGACCTATATGCCTTATAGGACTTCGCAGCAATTGTTTTACCTATCAACTTATTATACGTTACAATACCTTGACGTCCAACCCTATTTTGTGCACCTCCAGATCCAGGTTTTAATCCAAAATCAGGGCTATTGAACTCTTGGATAAGTTTATCTCTAAACTTTTCAAAACTGTCAGTCTTTTTAACGACTTCATCATGTATTAAATCATAAAACAATGTACGTATCACACTATCTGTGAGTGTCACTACCTGCGGTTGGTTCGAATTGGAAAGTAAACCACCCTCACCAGCAAATTTAATCCTATCATATTTTTTAATAAAATCGATAAACGTATTGATGTATTTACCTTGATTGGTTATACCAGTACCCCTATTACCGAGATTATAGTTCATGTTTAATACACTTTTTTGGTTAGATCCAAGAGATTTACCATCAATGACAGCTTTTACAAGTGTTCTAAATACAGCCTGAGAAGTTTGTGTATTTTTAACGGGTTTATATGGATACGTAGTTAACGATGTATGAGGTGTAAACCCTAATGCACCGGAATCATTGTCAACCGTAATATGCTGAGTCACGTAAATAAGTCGTCCCTTGTCGGTCTGTTGGGGTAATTTGAGTGCGAATGTATAAGGTCTAAAATCAAATACAGTACTTGGATAACACGATGAACCCCGATTGTTTCCGGTATTGTTTCGACAATTCAAACTACTGTTCGAAGTTTGTGTGTACCCCCTTCCGAAATCGTATACAAATTTAAACATATACAAACGAGATTCAATATAGTTTCGCAAACTCCAATTTTTACTCATGGTAATACCTGGATCACACAAACGAGGGGTATTGTAAAGAATTGGTACATTGGCCCTTTCAATTGTATGCGTGAGAGATATTTGATTTTCTTGGTCAACGGCTGTTAACCATTTACACCAGTTTTTGGAGTGAATATCTGGTAACTGAGTTTTACATTGCTGTTTTATAATAATCGTTTTGTTTTTCATACATTCTCCATCAATATGTGCAAGCATATTTCCAAGAAATACAGCCTCGAATGCTCCTTTAGCTGCAACACCATCTGGTAATCCTGCTATATCCTGAATGAGATCCGTCTTACATTTATTATTATTCGTCCGGTTAGACATATTTACTATAACCCAATATTTATTATGAACCCGAAAGTACCGGGTTTTGAAAAGTGTGGAAATATATTTGGGTCACGTTTACCCGTCAAAACACCATCACTCTGAGAAACTTTATGGCCGATGGACCATATTGCATTGCAGCGGTCACCGTCGCTTTTCGTGCTTCTTGGGTTCGAGTAAAAGCCGACTGTCGTTTTTGTCGCGAAGATTCTTTTATAATTTCAAATAAAAATTTATACATTTGTTTCGTAGAATCAGTTAGAAACTCTGTCATTTTTCTAAGAACAAAATTACCTTCTTTTTTTCCAAAATTTACCCCTTCCCATACTAGCAATCCATAAGGGTATGAAAATTGAACCCAGACCCCTAAATAAAATTGTATGTATTATAATAATGGCGAACAATAATAAGGATATAATTGAACGAAAATTGAGAGCTATCGCAGCAAATGTGACTAATTGTAAGATGGATCAGGTTAGTTTAAAATTACAAATAAATACTGAAAAAAACAAACTCGGAGGTGGGATGTATGGTACAGCGTATAAATCACCCAATCGTGTAATGGAAACTCCTAAAAACTCACCAAAACTTAAAAAAATGAAAAAATAATTAATTACTAAATTTTAAAATCACTTTTTATTACTATACATTAGATTCTATAGTAATAAAAATTGTTCATTTCAAAACGTCAATCGAATCTACCGCTGGCCTACACCTCCCAATTTGCTACAGCGTTATTTAACTTTCGAATGAGAGAGACATTCTTAGTTTGCACAGTCTTTCGTTTCGCGTGAATAGCGGCGATTTGTGATTTTGCGAGGAGTTGTGTCATTTGTTTTTCGACGACCACGTGAATCAACGAGATAGCTCGCGCTTCGATTCTGAAGTTACGACTCCAAGAGCCCATGGACTTTCTGATGAGACGTTCAATCGGTGCTCTAGCCATCAGAAGACTCGTCGACTGCTGGTACTTTTTTACTTCTCTCACCGCCTTGGTACCGCGTTGAGTCTTTCGCTTGGGCGAGGTCGTCTTCAGACCGGACCTGTTGACCTTTTCGATTCGGTTGACACCCCACACCTTCAAACCGAGACGCTCGAGCGCTAGTTTCACGTCATCAAAAGTGATCGTCCTTCGATCGCGATATTTCGCGAAAATATAAGCAAATTTGATAATATTGTCGATTTGCATCTTGATGATGCGTCGCATCTCAGGATACACGAGTTCTTGAAGACTCACGACGCCCGCGCGACGAGCCACTCGAACGAGAGAGGGTTTCGCGATGTTCGCATTCTTTAAGGTGACGCGTGCACGTCGAACTGGTATTTTGACTTTGGTACTCATTATATGATGGGAGGAGAAAAAAAAATTAAATCACCCAATCGTGTAATGGAAACTCCTAAAAACTCACCAAAACTTAAAAAAAGGAAATGTGAAGCCGAATGCGAAGCCGAATGCGAAGCCGAATGCGAAGCCGAAGGGGAATGGGAACTCATGAATACAGGCTCATGTAGCTGCAAAGAAAGTGAACAAAAAAAGAAAAATCCGCGTTTGTACCAAAATTCTGTGATCTCTGTAAAATGGAGTTACCCTTATTAAAACACAAACAAATCATCATTTTTAAAAATCCCGAAAGTACCGGGTTTTGAAAAGTGTGGAACTATTTATTGTAACTTCGCGAGATGACGCACAACTACCCAATATCTTTTTTTACCCTGAATAGTATGTATATAAAATTACTGAAAAAAAGAAAGTCTTGACCGTCCACCACCATATACTTTAATCGAATATATTTTTTAAATCACATGAGGCAATCATACCATACACGACGCTCCCGTCAACTATTTCCTCTTCAACGAGTATATCTTTGAGGTGTTCCAATTTAACTCTATACATTTTGAGTAAATTAAGTACTTCTTTATAACACTCTTCGACCAAACATACGACTTCAACATCAATTCTATTTGACATATCACTCGAAAGTGTATTTGGATCGACGTTCACTTTTCCTAATGTTTTACCCATACCATACGCCATAACCATTTCGCGCGCAATTTTATACGTTTGTTGAAGATCACTCGATGCACCAGTCGTTACTCTATCCTTACCATACACAATCTCTTCGGCGGCGTGTCCACCCAAAGCAACTTTAATTTGTGAAAGAAGATACTCCTTTGTATACATACCAATTTCATCGGTTGTGGGTTGAAAAAATGTCACACCACCCGCATCCCCGCGTGGAATTATACTCACTTTACGAACTTCGTCGTATTCGGGCATGAGTACACCAATAATAGCGTGTCCCGCCTCGTGATACGCGACGCGTTCTTTACGTGGTCCAGAAACACTTCGTGAACCTTTAGCACCAACAACCAAACGTTGGTATATGTCTTCCACAATTTCCGAAGTTATAACACCATCGGTTCCATTACGAACCGCGCGAATTGCACACTCATTCATAAGATTTGCTAAATCCGCGCCCGAAAACCCCGTCGTCTGTTTCGCGATATTTTTCAAGAAAACATCTTTATCCAATTTTTTATCGCGTGTGTGCACCCCCAAAATCTTTTCACGCCCGTGAACATCCGGTAAACTTACCTGAATTTTACGATCGAAACGACCCGGTCGAAGTAACGCCTCGTCGAGAATATCAAGACGATTTGTCGCGGCAATAACAACAATTTGCGATTCGTTATCGAATCCGTCCATTTCGGTTAATAACTGGTTAATTGTTTGTTCACGTTCATCGTTTGCCGCAAACCCGTTCATACTTCTTTTTTTACCAATTGCATCAATTTCATCGATAAACACAATACACGGTTGGTTTTCGCGTGCCATTTCAAATACGTCGCGGACGCGCTTTGCACCCACACCCACAAACATCTCAACAAAAGATGATCCCGAACACTGAATAAACGGAACCGAAGATTCACCCGCAATGGCGCGCGCAAGAAGTGTTTTACCAGTACCCGGTTTACCCGTAAGAAGTGCACCTTTCGGGATTTTTGCACCCGTACCAATAAACCTTTCGGGTTCACGGAGAAAATCAACAATTTCTTCGAGTTCGTCCTTTGCATTATCAATACCTTCAACGTCACTAAACCGTGTTACTATTTGGTTTTCGACATCGAGTTCGGTTTTGTTCATGTTAAACGGGTTCGGAGGTCCTTGACCCAATTGGGAAAACATTCTAAAAACGGCCGTAAAAAATAGTATGATAAAAAACATGGAAATACCATCGGCAATCGTAATAGGCGATGAATTATCTATGTTGATATCCGCTTTACTATCAATCATGGTTTTCCAAAACTCGCTCGACGGTGTATAGTTTGAAACACCAAGTGTACCATCTTCCTCCGCGAAGTATACAGTATTTGAACCAGGGTTGATTTGTATTTGTGTAATTTCTTCATCCTTAACACCCCTTACAAAATCACTAAAGAGTTTAGGTTCATATTTTGGTGCTTTCTCTATTTTAAGAGGGGGTGCACTGAATATTTTTGCGGTCGCCAACATATATACATTATATCAATATTTCTTTAAACAGTAAACCTTGCAAACTTCATTTTTTCTCCAGTATAATACGCTTTATATGATTCAATAATACTTTCGTGTTTGTACTCATCGGGCATACACTCTGGTATGCGTGTAAGGTCTTCCCTGACATCCTTGGACGCATAATACGCCTTTTCACTTTCCCGGAGTTCGAAATGTGATGGTTGGTTTTTGTATAACCAAAGGGCGTGTTTCGCACACGCGTGTATTTTACCAAACCGTTTATTATACTCAAGCGCTAAACACATGGCAATTTCAGCCGCAAACATATAGTTTTCGCGACTCGAAGATATCCACATGGTCATCGGGTGTTTTTTGTGTGCGGGACGGTACCCTTTACGGGATTTGTTCAAAGTATAAGGTGCATGTAATTCTATATATTCAGTTTCACCCGAATAAAACCATGCTGTATAGAGCATTTGACATATTTCTAAAAGAATCTTGATAACATGTTGATCACAATACAGGTTAGCAAGTTCGGTAGAGTTCATGGATAGAAAAAATATATTCATTTTACTTATTTTTTTATTAAAAAATGGTCTAACTTAAGTTTTAATCGTCACCCCCATCTGATATGTATTCGTCTTCGACAACTTCTTCTTCATCACCTTCTTCGTCGATTTCAATCGCTTCGTCTTCTTCAGGTTCATCGTCGTCTTTCTCTTTCTCTTCATCGTCATCCTCCTCTATGTCGGCTTCAGCTTCAGCTTCAGCTTTTTTATCAGCTTTTTTCTTTTTATTCGCGGCAGATACCGAAGGTGCATCAAAACGTTTCTCGAGTATTTTCCATTTCTGTTCAATCAATTTTTTACGACCCGTGTACTTTTTTAAAATGGAATCAACAAATTCTTGTGAATATCCTACTGACTTAAAAGCACTTATAACACTCTTAATTGGTGGTAGTTTACCTTTGGAGTAATATTTTTCGTTTAAAATTGCCACTTGTGGTAATACTTTTACACGAACTTTACCCGATTTAAGAACAGTAAAACAAACTTTAATTTGATCGAGATTTTCTATACAATTTTCAGATACGATATTATATTTTGGATACGGTGGCATTTCTTCAACGTTTGGGTGTTTAAAAGGAATACCATAATATTCGTAATTCTTTTTCAGAAGATTTACATAACTTTCCGCATTTTGAACATGAAATGGTTTGCGTTCGGGTACTTTAGTGTTTTCCCCATTAACAATTTTATATAAAAAGGTTCCTGGTATAAGTTTTGACATATTATCTTAATTTACTAAAATTTTATTACAACTTAGGTCTAATTCACATTCTAAAATATGATGGGCCTGAAAATTTTGTAAAGATTCATACGGCCCCCAAAGTTCTATAACTTTTCGTTCTTTATCATACCACATGTATGACAATTCAAGATAACGTGTAAGCCAATAAAACTTTTTACCGTTCTTACCAATAAACTTGAAAATCTCATCCTCGTCATACATCGAAACGTCCATTTGACTATAATGTGTTACTGGTGGGTTGTACGGGGCCATCTTTTTTATTAAGTTTATAAAGAATCATTTGTTTAAGTCTGATATACTTTTGTGTATACACTTCCTTTTTTAACTTTTTGTCTTTTTTTGTGACACGTTTCTTAAAGGGATCCATAATATACTATAAATATATTACTTTAATCCACATGCTCCACAGTATTTCTCCTTCTTTTTTGGTTCATAAAAAAAAGTATAAAGAAGGATTACTACAATTATAGACGTTGGTAAAAGGTATTTGTTTTTCATTTATAATACACAGATATTATAAATATTCTTCATCTACTAAAGACACATCTGATTCGGATTCATCATCCTCCGATGATGCAACTTCATATTCAAAATCAGAATTGTCTATTTCCGTATACATACCATTTTTTAATTTTTCATATAACCCTGTATCTTCAAGTTTTGTAGTGTCATAAAATCCTGATATAGAATCTTTAGAAATAGTATCAGTTTCTTCTTTATTAAAATTCCATTCACCATCTCCATAATATTCTAATATGGCAACTTCACAATCCGTACCCATATCTTTTAATATTTTAGCTATACACGTTAAACCATCTTCATAATCAACATCAACAATCTGTTTTTCCATTTTATTTTTATTGTTTTTAATTCTTAAAGTATATTAAATGGACGCGATTCTTAAAAATAGAATAATTAGTCAAAGGGATGCTGTTATGTTTGATATAGACGATACTCTTATTTTTACGAATGGCAAAGCGAATGTTCCTATTATTAAATTATTACATTATGCTAAACATTTAGGATATAAAATTATAATTATTACTGCAAGACCCGCAATCCAGGCAACCGTAGAATTTACAAAACTTCAACTTCAGCAATATGGTATACCTTATGACACTCTTGTTATAACACCAGCACACAATAAGGGTAATATTAAACGCAAAAGTGGTTTAAATTATGTGTTGTCTGTTGGTGATATGGATACAGATCTTACTGATACTCAATATGCTCTAAAAATTAAGATTTCCACCTAGAATCGCAATTATGACATGTAACAAACACAGTCATAGGTTCATCTGCACTCCGAGTTTGCATCTGATAAAAAGTTGTTTTATATGATTTACATCGTTTACACCGAAATAAACCCTTATATTCCGGATCATTAATCATATTCGTAACCCAATCTTTTTTCATATTTTCTCTAATATTCTTTTCTAATATTTTTGCATATGGACCATCGGGCCATAAACCCTGATGGGATAGTTCTAAAACACTTTTTGGTTTCAATTCACCTTTTAAAATCCTTTCTTTGAGTGTCGGTGAATGTAGTAAATTGTGTTTAATTTTGAGAAATGTATGTTTGTAACGATTTATAAATAAACGATTATTTTCCGCTGGTACATCACCAAGCTCTTTTGTTCGTTTTATAACTTCATTATATGTACATTTTTCAAGATTTATACACGTTGCATGTTCTTTTGATATACCTAAAATTTCTGAATATTTTTCAAGTGCATACTGTCTCGATAACATTTTGTTTATAAAATAACTCAAGCTCTACTTAAGTGTGGCATTTTAACTTTTTTACAATCATCAAATGATTCAGGAGAACATGTATTAAATGGATCCGCAGTACGTTTAAAATCATTACGCGTGTTTGACCATTCTGCATCAAGTGCATATACACCTTTATACAGTTCAGACTTACTAAGTAAAATATAAACTGTAACAAGTGCAATAATGTATAAAAGTGGCTTGTTCATTTATTAGAAAGCAACTTTTTTATTTGTGCATAATAAAATGACACGTGCTGTCTTAATAAATGAAAGAAAAAATGATATTCGTGAAATAAATTTAGATATCGCCCCTGAAAAAAACGAAATATTTAAAATTTTAAGGGGTAAAGCTAGTTTTTTAGGGCAATGGCCTGATGAACAGGTTGTTATAGTTAAATGTGAACTCTGTGATACAGAGTTCGACTTACCCGTAAATCAAAATAGATTACCAAGACCGTTTACAAATATGATAGTATTTGGTCGAATTCTATTAATACGAATGGACGACTATTCAGAACCACAAGATTTTACACTTAAAGAATACAGGGAAATGACGAATGGTACACACCCTCGAACTCGATCTTCTTCGCTTTTAATCAGTCGACCCTTGAGTAGGAATGTAAGCTACTCCTCTGAAAATGGCTTGTGAATATTTCATACACAACTGAAAATGTGATTCTGCCCATTGCATGGGGTTTGTCATTTTTATACCAAAGGGATTTTCATTTACGACTTTCATGAAATTTTCACCACCATATTTTTCTTGGTCTGTTGCTTTCGCCATAGATTCATCTATTCTCTGTAACCATAAAACGTGTTTTTCATTTTTCGGGTCGAATTCTTTAACAAATGTCATTGTATTTATACATGTTATACATTCTTTAACCTGTAATTTAATCTTTCTTTGTATCGAGTTTGGTCAGCTATACCGTCAATTTCCTGACCACGCACACTTATTCTTAACAAATCGTCTTTATATTCAAAGTCGTAACAGTAAAAATAAGATACACCAGTTGCCAAAGACATGAAATCGAGGTCGCTCTTTGTTTTTTCTTCGATGTGTACGTATTTACTTATCTCATGAGGTGTTCGTTTTTTTGCATTTTTATTAGGGTCAATCATTGCAACCGGATTTGATAAATTCATAACGGGCCATACACCGAATGACGAACGGTATCTACATATGTACCTCACACAGTTACGAGCGACGCGTGCTTCGCTAAAACAGAGTATACGTGGGCGTCCGTGTGGGTCTGTCATGGTTGTGTACCCACCGCGAGTTACATTTATAAAGTGAAATTCCATTTATTATATTAAAACAAAAAACCTTAAGTAATTATATAAATGAACTTCCCCAAAACACCAGGTCAATGTGAGTATTTAAGAGTTATACAGTCTCCTAAACCAATTATCATTACCACCGGTCCAGCCGGTTCTGGTAAAACCATGTTTGCGTGTCAGCTGGCTGCAGAACAACTTAGAGAAAAAGAGGTAAGGAAACTAATACTCACACGACCTATCGTTGCGGCGGATGAAGATATGGGGTATTTACCCGGTGAAATGGAACGAAAAATGGAACCATGGACACGACCAATGATGGATGTTTTCGAAAATTATTTAACACGTAATCAACTTGAACAACATGTTCGCATAGAACCACTTGGTTTCATGCGTGGTAGAACGTTTAACGATTCGTTTATAATTGCAGATGAAATGCAAAACAGTACACCAAACCAAATGAAAATGTTACTTACACGTCTCGGTGATAATTCAAAAATGATCGTTACTGGTGACCTGAAACAAAGTGATCTCGGACCAAAAAATGGCCTTGCCGATCTTGTTAAACGTATAAAAGGTTTAGAATTAGAATATATCGAACATGTCATCATGAATGAAGATGACATCTTGCGACACCCCGCAGTTGCTGAAATTCTCAAGTTGTATTAATGTTTTTTCATTTCACTTATTCGATTTTTAACGTCTGAAACTTTTTGTTTATATTGAGACAGTTCCTCATTATAAATATCATACCATTCTTTCATCTGCTTGAGTATATTTTTGTTACGATAATACCACGATATTACATCTTTACTTACCTTATCACATGCCGAATATTCTTCCATTATATACTTATTATCGTCTTTGGACATGGATATATTATGAAATTCTAATATGTTTTCGAGTTGCGCCATGTTATTAACATTATCAGCATTAAGCGTATCGATATATTCCAAATCGGATTCGAACATATATTTATTAGGATATTATTTTTTCACTTTTATATAACTTTTCCGCTTCTTTTAGACGGTATTCCAAGTTGGTAGAAGGCCATTGAATAATGAAATCACCTTCTCTCCATTCACCATTGTTACCAAGTATATCGTTATAATTAGTTCTACTTTTAAGAAGTGGTATATTCTTATAATCATATGAATTAAATATACGTTGTGGAAGTACTTTAATGACACACCCCCATAAAGTACCACCCGCTTTTATACCTTGTTCTGTTAAATGTGTACCAATACACAAATCTTGAATAAGTTGATTTTCAAATAGATACCATTCACGATAAAGTGGTAAACCGGAAATAATTGTATCTATAAAAGCCCTACCTATTGATGAATTTCTTATAAACATGTTCCCACAGTTAATACCATTACAATCAGATGCGATAAGAACATGTGTATTTACATCGGCATGTTCCTTTATAATATCTTCCAATTTAATAGTCATATTTGTTATCATAACATCGGTCTCTGTTGAGAAAATCCATTTACACTCTGGGTGCTTTATAAACGCATCTTCTATAGCAAAAATCTTACTCCAACCAATCGGTATATGATCTTCAGGTATAGGAGGATTACCTGCTCTCATTGGTTTACCGACTATAGATTCCGCGCCATCTTCATGGTGTTTTAAAATATACCCATGACGTTCACAATATATTTTTCGATTTTTATGAACTGTCCATTCAGCTAAAGGTTTATACTTATTATCGTTGACACTTACTACAATATACATTATTTATTATATAAATTAGCTCTTTAAATATAAATGTAAATTAAATATAAATTAAAGATTTTAAAGTAATATTTAAAAAATGAGGGTTGGTGTATTAGGTTCAAATGGTTTTATGGGTAGGTATTTTTTAAACCATAATAATTGGATCCCTATTACACGTGCCGAAGTTGATTTATTAAATCAAAAATCTAGTGAAGAGTTTTTCAAAAAAAATCATTTTAGTGTAATTATACACTGTGCCGTTGAAGGTGGGAGTATGTTAAATAAAGAAGATGGAAATGTTACACATAATAATATTCTTATGTTTGAAAACGTAGTACGTGTTTTTAAAGGTAAAATTATTTATTTTTCAAGTGGTGCAGCACTTAGAGGTAATCCACCTACTGATCCATATGGACTTTCAAAATGGATCATAGATAAACGCATTTTACAAATTAAAAATGCGTATACATTACGTGTATGGGGTTGTTATGGTTCAGGTGAACCCGATCCACATAACAGGGATAGATTTAAAACTATATGTAAACAAAATGGACACATTGTTATCGATAAGGATAAGTACTTTGATTTTGTGGATATTAAAGACGTTATGAAAGTTGTATTTGAATATACTATAGGGTGTAGAATATCTAAAGAATGTAACTTAGTATATCCGGAAAAGTTGAAATTATCCGATTGGGCTAAGAAGTTTGGTGCGACATATGAAATTACGGATCAAACTGAACTCGGTGAATCGTACGTATGTGTAGAAAATAGACATGATTTACTATCTACCTTACCAAATTAATATACGATGGTTTATTATTATAAATAAAATCATATACTATATCATCTGTTAACTGTTTTGGTTTATACAATTTAATATTTTTGAAACAAGACATTATTGATATGTCGTCTCCTGCCCAATGCGAAAACCCGTCATGTGAATAATCATCGTCTCTACCCGATCCAACCAATTTAACACATGTTTTTTCATTATTTAAATAATTTCTTAATAGCTCAAATGGTCTATATAATAAAAAAGGTGTTATTGAATAACATATTGGTATATATCCAGATTGTTCTAGTCCTATTGCCATACCTACCATTAAAAATTCACATGAACCAACATTTGTAGATCTATTAGGGAAATCGCGGCGTATATCATTTAATACACCATATCCAAGATCTGCCGTTATTAAATAAATTCTATCATCTTTTTTCATTAATTCATATATTTTTTTTGCAAAATCACGTCTCATTATTTTTATTAGTCATTATATCTTTATGCTCGTCTGATATGACATGATAATGCGCCTGAAGACCTTCTAAAAATTCAAAATTTGGGTTTTTTGTAAACCATACACTTGTTCTCCAATTAAATACTTTTAATCTAAACCATAAATATAATTTATCCACGGTGTCATATGCAGAATACCCATTTACGTTAACGTATACTTTACAATTTGTTAATTTCTCACGATGTATATACGATAGTGATTCCCAAACTGAACCTTCTGCGCATTCACCATCTGATATAAGTATATGTACATCCCTTGTTTTATCTGCTAATGCATAACCCACACCTATTGTTATTCCTGAACCAAGTGAACCCGTTGATACATGAATACCATTTTCTATATCTCTGTTTGGATGTACTCCGTGCTTTTTGTATAATTCTTCTGCATCTTTACCTTCGTATTTTTCTAAAGCTGCATATAGTGCTATACCTGCATGTCCAGAACTAAGTATAACTATATCATTTTTATTTTTATTTTTGTAAATATGTTCCAATATCGGCAAGGCGGTTAAACAACTTCCCAAATGTCCAATTTTATTTTTGTGTACAATTTCAACAATTCTATTATACATTTTTTTTATAAAATAATAATGTTTATTCTTTATACGCATAAAAAGCGTCTCTGTACATACTGGGCATAATAACTTCTGTTTTATATCCCACTTTATGAAAAATTTCTTGAAGTTTTACTCTATTTATAATAATACTATCCCACCACTCGTAATCGTGTTTATATGACGTTATAGTTGAATGCACTTCTATGAAAAATGAATCAATTTTATCAAAAACTGGTTTTAAGGTTTCTTCTGTTATAGCAATCATTTCAGAACCTTCAATATCAATTTTACAAAAATCTACATGATCAAAATTATATTTTTTTAATAAACTTTCTATACATAAACCATCTACTATATATGATTTATCTGATTTATTAACCAAAGAACTCATTGTAAGATTTTCTTCACATACATAAAACTCAATAGGTCCATCCTTATTAGAAAGAGCTGTTTTAGATAATTCAACGTTATTACACTTTTCTGTAATTTTTTCGAATATTGGGTGAAGATTTTTAGTTGGTTCAACAGAAACAATTTTAGAAGCAGCATCTTGTGCATACAAAGTAAATAAACCAGTGTTAGCACCTATATCCAATATAGCAAGGTTATTTTTATTTTTAAGAAACCTGTCATAAATACGTTGATTATTTATTTGATGTAAAATAATACGAGTACAACTCTTTTTTTCATCAGAGAGATACTCTATCATATCTCTATCTTCATCTTTTAATTGTATATCGTAATTATTTCCACTCGCTGTGATAACTTGTATATCTAAAGAAACCATATATCTAATATTGTTTATGTATCTTTAAATGCGTTAATAAATATTATTTAAATTATACATGTAAAAATAATGATAAATGTTTTAGTAACAGGTGGTTGTGGATTTATAGCCTCTAATTTTTTAAATTTAATGAAAGAAAAATACCAAGAAATTAAATTTGTAAACTTAGATAAACTCGATTACTGTTCAAATATATATAACGTAAAACCAGGTATTTCTACATTTGTAAAGGGTGATATATGTGACGAAGACCTTGTAGGATACTTAATCAAGCAATATGATTTTGATGTTGTTTTTCATTTTGCGGCAATGAGTCACGTAGACAACTCATTTAACGATCCAAAAAAATTCACGTTAAACAATGCGTATGGTACACACGTTTTATTAGATAAATTTCGTGAACTAAAACCAAATGTCGAATTTATACATTTTAGTACAGATGAAGTATATGGAGAATCGTTAACCGAAACTCCGTTTAAAGAAAGTACAGGTGTATTAAAACCAACAAATCCGTACTCAGCGTCCAAAGCTGCCGCGGAAATGATTGTTCAATCGTATATAGACTCTTATAAAATGAATATCAAGACAATACGATGTAATAACGTATATGGTCCAAATCAATTTCCAGAAAAACTCATACCTAAATTTAAAAAACTCTTAAAAGAAGGAAAAAAATGTACCATTCACGGAACAAAAAGTGCCCAAATAAAAAGAGCTTTTATGCATGTAGAAGATGTAGTAAACGCAGTAGACACTGTTTGGAAAAAGGGCGAACCGGGTGAAATTTATAATATCGCATCCGATGATGAAATATCAGTGATGGATGTTACAAAGCTCATGATAAAAACAATTATTAATTCAGAAGAATATGATAATTATATAACCTTTATAGAAGATAGACCTTTTAACGATAGACGATACTATATATGTTCACAAAAATTAAAAAAACTTGGCTGGAGACAAAATAAATCTCGCGATGACTTGATAAAATTCATTAAATATTAAAGAATATACAACATATATTGTAAATGAAACTATCTTACGCTATTTGTGTGTGTAACGAATCTCGCGATTTATTTTCACTCGTATCGTTCTTACTAAAAGTTAAGGATGAAGAAGATGAAATTAATATTTTAGTTGATACTGCACACGTCACCGATAATGTTAAAAGTGTTATAAAGTATTTTGGTAATAAAATAGTTACATATGAAAGAGATTTTGATGGTAACTTCGCAGAACACAGGAACTTTCATTTAACAAAGTGTTCCGGTGATTATATATTTATCATGGATCCAGATGAAATGCCTAAAGAAAATCTTATCGTAAACCTTAAAAAAATGATAAACGATTCCGGTGCTGAACTGATAATGGTACCAAGAATAAATATTCACCCAGGGTTTACACAAGAATGGCTTGAAAAATGTAATTTTAGAACAAATGAACTTGATTGGATAAATTGGCCAGATTATCAAGGACGTATTTTAAAAAATGACGAAAATATAAAATGGACTAATGGGTTACATGAAGTTATAACAGGTACGAATAAAATAGTACAATTACAGGCTAATCCCAAAATTGCTTTATGGCATATTAAGTCTATCGAAAAACAAGATAACCGTTGGGACTGTAATGGAAACTATAAAGTTCCAGAATTGAATGATAATCTATACGATTCATTGATGTAATCAAAGAATTTTAAAAAATGATTTTTTTTTCTCAGTAGAATATAAATGTCTGAATCAACTCTCGTTAGAGATCCAAGGTTAGTCTCTATAGTTGACAAATTAAAAACTGGTAAAATAGAAACTGAAATTGGATACAAGGAAGTCGCTATAGTAATTCTTCTTGGTATATTTTACATCGCAGTAACTGCTCTTGGTATAAAAGTATATAATAACTGTGAAGGAATACAAAAATCTAAAAAATACGAAAATCTAAAAAATTATTTAAGTCATACAATGGCCATTGCTATATCAATACCAATAACTCTTTTAATCATGAAAGTTGCTACAAGCGAGGGTGGTGTGTTTTCAATGATATATGCTATTATGGGTCTCACAGGAGCTTCCATCGCTTTAGATATCATGAGACAACCATCGTGCAAGGAAACTGTTAAATCAAGTGACAAAACTTTTACAACCATGTCAGTTGTAGCTTGGTTGATTCTTTTGCTCGGTGGGGGATATTTCACGTTTAAAAAATATCCTAAGTTAGGAGAAACACTCAAGAGAGATTTATAATGGAAATACACGAATCTATTTATATTTTACTTATGCTCTTGGCCTACGTGATTCGTAGAGCAGGAACATTCACATTAGACGAAAAAATAAAAATGATTAATTTCATTGGTGATGTTTTTAAAAATTCAAACGTTTGCTATAGCAGCTGCTGTGAGTCCCGTAAATGCAACCATAGCACCACGCCCTATATTACGCATAGCGAATGACTCAAATTCCTCCTCTGTTAACGTCGTAAATGCTTTTGTTACACTATACGTCGCTAAGAGAGTACATCCAAGACCTAACAGTGAAAATGGTGGATAGTTCATTTGTTCAATGACATTAAGACCAGTAAATCCCCAATTAACAAGACCAAGTGATGAACCATACATTGCTGCGCGACCATTTACAGCTTCGATAAATTGAAAATTTGGACCGGGTGGTGGTTCATCAGATGCAGATGCAGAATGTCTAAACCTTTTTCGTTTTGGGTTAATTGGTAAAAATTGTAATTTGAGATTTAACACTTTATTATTCATTCTTTTTTTACATAGGGTGTACTCTTTAACATCTTTAAAAATGTATACATACCCAAAAATAAACCCGATATAGAATAAATTACAGAAATATTAGATCCTTTTCTATATTGATATACTGTCCATAATAAACTTGCAATAATACCTGAAAGAACATATTCAATAGAGTAATAATTTAATTCGTCTGGACTGGATTTGTATACCTTCTTGAAATGCTGAATCATTTGATATAAACCTATACTTATAGCAATAGTAGATAAAGACTCGGATGTATTGTCCATTATTATAATTATTAAAGAAATTAATTCTTATAAGAGTATAAAATGTCACAAACCCCCGAAAAAATCGTCGCAAATTATGATTCCAAATCCAGAAAGTCAAAAGACGTTGCATTGGAAATGAAAAAAATCGTCGAAAGGTACAAAGGTAAACGTATCACTAAAGAAAACGTATGTGTTTTAGTTTCTACCTTAATGCTTCAAGCACAAAAACTTAAAAATATATCTGGTCCGGATAAAAAAGATCTTGTAATAGATTTAATCTTTTCGATTATCGAACAAATTGATGAAGGAGATACTGATACCGAATTCGAAACACTTCTCAAAGCGATGGTACCTGGTATGATCGATAGTTTTGCGCTTATGTTAAAAACAAGCGCTGGGTGTAAAAAACTTTTTGGGTGTTTTCGTTAAATAATATAAAGTTTCGTACTATTATATAAATACAATGAAGTTTCCAACTTTAGAAACGATGGTTATGTATGGTATTTATACTGTCCGTGATTTAATATTATATTCACAAAATAAACTCGTTAAACGAAATGTAAAAATACTCAATGAATGTGATCAGTGTTCTTATGTATTTAGCGGACACGTGTGTAATAACTGTAACGATATTAAAAATAATTCGCTCGTATAAACCAATGTATTATACAACCGTTGTTACTTATACGACCAAATTAAGAAACGAAGTAAAAAGCGACTGTCTGTGTTGCGCTGAACGAAGACTTATAAAAAATTTAAAACACGATTTTTTAAAAAAGGGGTATCGTTCACACCAGTTCAAATCCTGGCTAAACAGAAAGTGTGGAACATTAGTAATACGCCGCGAAACCAGTTACGGAGACGGTATATCACTACCATGTGTTCTTTGTAGGAAAGTTATAGATAAATACGATTTAAAATGGATTGCACACGACGGAAAAAAGTGGATACACTCCAAAAAAACATCGTGTATACCAAAATCACAACCCACGAATAAACAAAGAAAGCATTTAAGATTTGGTCTTAATAATTAAACCCAGTGCGGTTTCTAGATTATTATCATTACGTTTAAGAGGTTTTTCTCTTTTTAACCGTAATGTTTCGTTTTTACCGGATGCACTTTTTATATCGCTCAACTTTTTTGTATTTGAAATTATCGGTATAACTCTCTGTGGTAATGGTTCTATGGATATTTCCCTTGGTTTTTCTACATCTATTACGTTATTTTCTCTAAATTGTTCTATTGTTAAATCACCACCAAAAACCTGTAATCTTTGTCTATGTGGCGCTTTTTTTATGGGACTAATTCTATTAAAAAGTTTACGACGCATCATGACCATATTTCCGCATATAAGTCCGCCGCGATTACACCCGTACTTATCAATCGCATACGTCTTCATACAACTCCAAGAACAAAAATTTCCTGATGTATAAAATTTATTTCTTCGATCGTCGTATTTATGTGGCATAGTTAAAGGTATACTTTTAAATGGATGACAACACCACCAACACCACATTCATAGTTTAAAAGTGCATTTTTTTCTTTAAGTTATCATTTCATCATTACCATCATTAAAAATGATAAACATATCAAGCAAAGTGTGAAAGACCCTATACCAGCAATCACAACCGTATTATTTTTATTCGAAGACGGCGTCGAAGACGGTGTCGAAGACGGGGTCGAAGACGGGGTCGAAGACGGGGTCGAGGACGGTGTCGAGGACGGGGTCGAGGACGGGGTCGAGGACGGAGTTGGAGACGGTTTTTTCTTCTCCTCCTTTTCAAAATTTATTTCACATCCTTGATCAATCATCAATTTCTGTGCTTCTATATTTGATGCGTCTATTTTTTGATTACATATAGCAAGTTTGTTTGCACACGCATTAGGTCTTCCGCTACTTGGCATTACAACATTACCATCACATATACCCGGAACTAAACAATCCGCATTACCAAACATGTTTGATGCAGATTTCATACCCACATCTTCAAATTTTTTAATACCATCGACTATTTCTTTACACCCAGCCCATTTAATATTCTTTTTACAATGATTGATAAAATTTGTTCCACCTTCCTGAACATTTATGCATTTACATTTAGGATCGGATCTATGTGTTTTACACCATTGACGCGCATTTTGTTCTGCTTTTTCTTTATTTATATTCTGTTTTATCTTATCATAACACGTTGAATTATCGTGACTGACCTTTTTCATTAAGTTTGATACGTGACTACAATACCCATGTGGTTCAGTACCAACGCGTGACTTAAACCCAAAAAGAAATTGGTCATAAAGAGTTCGTTCTCTTTTAGGACCTGTACCATCACCACGAGTACCCACGGCACTAACTCTATTCATACGAGGTTCCTTGGACCATCTTCTCAGATTACCATCGTGTACATGATTATTAGCAAGATAACATCTCAATCCCGCAGATGCACCACCGAAAACATCAGCTTTTCCCGAATAATTACCATGTCCCTCATGAGCACCTCCTATTTTTTGTATACGATGAAAATTTTTACACGGATTAGCACCGGTACCATTCCTGTCTTCTCTAAGGTAATCACTTCCTACATTTACACACCAGTGTCGTCTACGACCCTTTCTTCCTTTTCGATGTCTGGATATTTCATTATGATGATTACAACCACCTGCATCTCTAGTTCTGCCTTCACCTGGTGAAAACCATCCTGCTGCATATAAATTTGGCATTGTATTTATTAGTATATAAAAATATTTTTATTTTATAGAATATGTGGTTTGTATTTATACTTGTATTTATATTTGTATTATTATTTTATCGAAAAATAGATACTAAATATTTTTTACACAAGAATGTTTTATCAAAACGTGAATGTGAAGAACTCATACATATGTCTAAAAAATATACATTAGAAACTAAACCGGACGGTGTTGATAATAAACCAGAATACCAAGTTGATATTTATGATTCTAACCAAATCGTAACCGAAGATTTATATAAAAAGGCTATGATTATATATAATAAACATATTCGGAAGAGACTTACACATGTAACACACCCCGATTTTATATTTTTAAAAAGGTATAAACAAGGTGAAAGAACGCATATCCCTATACACTACGACGATAGTCGAATATCCTTTAATTTTTTACTTTCCGATACGAACGATTTTACAGGTGGTGAACTCTACATGTTTGATAAAAAACAATCGGAACTGATTAACAAAAGTATATCATATATGAATAGAGACCATTTTATAAACCATTATAAAAATCTACCCATTATAACCAATTTTGAACAAGGTGATTTAATCGAATATAAAGGTGGTGAACAGATGCATGGTATTTTACCTATTAAAAGTGGTGTAAGATATCTATTAACATTTTTCTTTGAATAAGTTAACTCTGTATAAATTACCGGATAACGTCATTCGTTGGTTATCCGCCGTGTGTCGTTCTACAAAATGTGAAAAACAACTTGGAAATATAACAATTTGTCCTTCTTTTATATCAAGTTTTATACTTTTTTTAAGCTGCGGAACGTTTTCTTCAATTTCAGAATAAAAGACGTGCATAGGTGAAGGGTTATTAAAATAAAACCCAGCATCCGTTTCTGGATTATATTTTGCCATGTAATTAAAACTAAACATAGATTCAGAAGGTCCACAGAATGTTTCGTCCCCTGGGTCACCAAAATGCCAGTGTTCTGATGTATGATCACCTTTATTATAAATGTTAAACCATATATCCATACAATCCAATGATGAACATTTTTCATCTCTACATATTTTGGTCGTTAAATTGAGTTTTTCTATATTCAACTCTTTTAAAAACCGTTTCGTATGTTTTTGAATTTCACTGTTTATATATTTTGTTTCATTTACATACGCTCGTAAATCAAACAGTATACCCTCATCTTCATCCTGTACACCTCCTAATTCGTCTATAATTTGTGTTTTACGTTTAGGTTTTATATTGTTTCTACAATACTCTACTTCATCGATAACACGATGTGGAGTTTCAAATGAACCTATATATACAGGTAAATCATAAATATACTGTATCATCTTGTATTTTATAGTATCATAATTCTTTATATAAATTACCGGAAAATGTTATTCTAGGACCATCATAATCTTGTTTTGAAACTTCGTGTACCATAAAACATGGGAAGATAATTACATCACCTTGTTTAACATCAGGTATAAAACTACCTTTAAAACACGGTACTTTATTTTTCCATTCTTCAAATATTACAGGTCCAGGTGAAGGATCTATGAATTTGAATTTAGCATCCTTTTCTTCATCATATTTCATAAAGTATGTAAAACTAAACAGATTTTGTGGATGTCCCTGATATTCTGGTTCTTCGTCTTCGTCTATAACATGCCAATGTGGTCCCTGATAATGTCCTTTTTTGTATATATTAATCCACGCATCATTACACGCGTCATTACATGAAGAGTTTCCGCATACATTAACTGTAAGGTTTATATCCATGTTCAATTCATTTAAAAATATTTTAGAGTGTTTATATAATTCTTGAAAAATATATTTAAATTCGTATTTTTCATCATTGGTATTACACCCACGTCCATGCGAAGATGTTGTTAAACACTCAGCGTTCCATTCGTCGCTCAGATTAACTTCTTTTGTCCCATCAATATATTTTTGTACTTCAGATATAGATTTAGAAGGATCTTCTATTGAAAATTTATACACAGGGTAACCATAAATATACTGTATCATACTAAAATTATGATTTTATTTTTTATCTAAGTATAATACAACAATACATGGGAGGATCAAATTCCAAAACTGTCGTCGAAACTAATATAGTAAATGAGTCTACTTTTAACGCTCTCAACCGTTCTGAAAATGTTGTATCCGCAACTGTCATGAATGTCCAGGACATGTCAGTAAAAGGTGTGAAAGCATATGGATGTAATTTAAAAATTGGACAAAAAATTAATGCCGATATAAAAATTATGCAGACATTTAATCAGGAAGATACACAGAATCTAGTAAACGAAATAATGAATGAACTCGATGAAAAGGTGACGAATGAATCAAAACGTAAAACTGGATTTTTGGGGATATCCGGATTTGATAATAAAAAATCAGAGGCTAAAACGAATATTACCAATAAAATAAATAAATCTATTACGAATGAAACCATCAATAAGTTACAAGGTCAAGTTGTTAACAAACAAAGATTAGTCACCGAAAATCTCGTTATTGATAAATGTGGTATGACTGTATATAAAGAATTAGGTTTTCCACCACCAGTTGAAGTAGTTGAACTGTGTACAAAAGCACTTGGTGATTGTGTTATCGACCAGAATGTCGTTGTAAAATATGTTGCTGAACAATTAGGTAATAAGATATCAAAAATTATAAACGAAGATAAAACTGCACAGGCTTTATCAAAAGAATTAACTGCGTCCTCTAAACAGGAAGCTGCGGGTGTAGAAGCAGCTATAGGTGCTTTTATGGGACCAATGAAATATGCTATAATTGCGTGTGCACTTGTAGTAGTTATATTAATAGTAGGTGGTGTTGTGTTTTCTATGTCACCCGCAGGTCAAAATGCAGCAAAAGCAGCCGCCTCGAAAATAAAATAAGATAATCTCTATTTTTACGAATTCATGAACTATATGAATCGATAAAAATATGCTATTTTTTATTTATTCTTCGGAATCACTCATTTCGTTTTCGGAATCATCATACTCTTCAAATTCTTCCTCTGGTTCCTCTTCTTCCCCTGGTCCAGTGGACTTAGCGGCTTCAATTTGATTAACTATATCAAAAACGGAAGCATTTGGGTCGATCTTAATTTCACCTGTATTATATTCTCTATATTTTTCAGTAATTTTAAACAATAGTAACCCAATTACGACAAAGAGTATACCATAATATATTCTTTTCCTGGCGTTAGCGTTTTTCATTTTATATATTATAAATATATTTTAATTTAAAGGAATAATTTTTCTTTATATTATGATTTTAAGTATAGATGTTGGTATACGAAACCTAGCCATGTGCATGCTCGACGAAACTTCTAATCTTATTGTTCAGTGGGATGTTTCTGGTGTACCGCCTGAACATAAAGATGGTTTATTCGTTTCTCTAAGAAAACACTTGGACGAAAAACCATGGGTATTACAAGCAGATACAATTCTCATTGAAAAGCAACCCGATAGGAACAAAAAAATGAAAACGGTCGAAAACTTTCTTCACGCCTATTTTGTTATACGTAACCCCAGTGCTGAAACGATCATTTACGATGCAAGGTTCAAAATACCCGATTTTGCGGGTCCGGGTAAAGCCATGTATACAAAACGTAAAAAGGCGTCCATACAAAGGTGTGAACAGTTCATATGGAATAATACCGTAAACGCACACTGGATCCCTATTTTTAATGCCTCTAAAAAGAAAGACGATCTCGCTGATACCGTCATGCAAGCTATTAGTTTCACGAAACGCGTCGAGCCCATGCAAAGCGTTTCGAAAAAGAGTAAAAAACTCGTTCCGAGAAAACCAAACGAGAATCAAAAACGGACGCGCTACTCTAAATCGAATTTAGCGTACATTTATAAGAATAAAGCTGATGCCGAAGTTCTCGAAAATAATAAACGGTTCATGAAAGATCTGAAACGGTACTATAGAAGTATAGATGATTTAGTTAAAGAACTAACGATCATATAATGAATTATATTTTTTAATTGCTTCATCTAAATTGAAATTTTCATGTTTCATATCTGGAAGATTTAAATCTAAACAATACATGTTCTTAAAAACATCAGGTGTTATATTTTTCAATTCCCAAAATACATCTAACATAAATTCACCAACATGTTCAGTTTCGATTATATTTTCCACCATTATAGGTTTAAAATCTCTAATTATATCAATTGGATATTTTTTAGATGCGAAAATATTAGTATAAACATAATCTTCTCTCATTTTTTCTATAGGTATCAAACCACTTGGTAAAACGTAAAAAAAGTTCCATTCAGGTAACATTTTAAACATATCGTTTATATCCAAATTGTTTACTCTATAAAAATTATCGTATTCAAATTGAACCATATCAACTGGTATATCTCTTAGACCTTTCAAAACTTCTAAATCATGACCATCGGTATCTATTTTCAAAAAGTTTATACGTGAAATGTTATTTTTTATACAGTATTCGTGTATTGTGGTATCTGTATCATTTAACGCACATTTATTAACTGTAACATTTTCCGAATCATAATTAACTTCTTTTTTATACATCGTGTACTCATTTGTATTTTCCCACATCTTTCCAGATGGTTTAAACTCTGGGTCGAACAAATGTAAAGACATGTCTTTGTTTATTTCATTTGGAAATATAGAACCTGTTGCACCCACATCAAAAATACACGCACCGGGTGTATTCTTAATAATGGACCTCAATAGTTCTAATTCACCATTCACGTTATGATTACAGCATATTCTATAGTTAAAATATGGTAAATTATACTTCTTTTCTTTATCTTTTACTGTTATTATTTCGTCTAATCGCGGCTCCATTATACATTCATATAATTTTAAAACTTTAACTAACGTAAGTTCTTATCGGCTGTATAATACGTTTTTCCTTTCATGACGAAACTGTGTACCCGTGCATACGCCCACGCTTGTGCAGTAGCACCTGGTCGATGTCCCGTACGCCACGCGGCTAAACCACGGTCGTACACGGTTTTTAGCGTTTTCAAAGGTATACCCGTCACTTTAGAAATATCTTTCAGTTTCGTTACACCGGGGTACTTTTTGCGGAACTTTGAGGTATAACTCGACGTTTTCGTTTCGATGTTCTTATCGGTTTTGAATGGTGTATAATCACGTTTTAACATCTTTTTGTAACGCGTCTCGACGTTCTTAAGAGTATTAAGTCCCCTGAAATATTTTAACGGTGCATATATTTTACCTTCACTCTTACGAAGTTGCGTTATCTTTTTACGAATATCGCTATCGGATAACATCTTAAAGATTGTGTTCGTAGTTACAATAAATGGAGAAAAAAGTACTCGATCATGGTTTTGTTAGACTCGTGGATCACATGCCACAAAAGGAACTCGATTCAGCAATTGTTCAAGCCGCTCGTGTCTCTTACGGAGACGGAACGAAAACAACTCGAGGTGATGCTGGTCTTATTCGATATTTAATGCGTCATTGGCATAACACACCGTTCGAAATGGTTGAATTCAAGTTTCACATTAAAATGCCGATGTATATCGCGCGTCAACACATGCGTCACAGAATGGCGAGTGTGAACGAGTACTCAGCAAGATACTCAGTCGTTAAAGACGACCACTATAAACCCGAAGTTTTACGTGGTCAATCAAAAGTAAATCATCAAGGTTCAGAAGGTGAAATCGATGCAAATAGCGAACGCGAAAATGTATTAAATAAACACTTTGATACTTCGTACGAAATATACACGTACCTACTCGAAGATGGTGTGTGTAGAGAACAGGCGAGAGGTGTACTTACACAATCTACGTATACCGAATTTTATTGGAAAATAGATTTACATAATCTCATGCATTATCTCCGTCTTCGCTTAGAACCAGGTGCACAGAAAGAAATTCGTGACTACGCAAGTGCAATTTATGATCTCATACAACCACTCGTACCCATTACCATGAAAGCGTTCGTAGACTTTAGAATGAATGCGATCCAACTTTCAGGACCGGAAATAGAGGCTATCGCAAACGGTACACCTATTGAATCAATTGGTGAACGTCGAGAATTTGAAGAAAAAATGAAACTTTTGGGGCTCGATAAAAATATCAGTAAAGAGTAAGAATAAAATGTTTTCACTCTCTACAGTTACAGCAAATTTTGCGTCGACGAAGAAAAAGTTTAAAAAGTTCGGTAAAAAACTCTCGAAATCAAGAAAAGAAGATATTTCTAAAATCAGAGATAAACTCAAAGAAATTGCGAATAGTGAAAAGGATCGTGTGAAAAGTATTTTTGAGGAACACAAAAAGTTCTTCAAAGATAATAAACCTACCCCAACCACGGAAACAACTGCTATTGATTTTTACGAGAAGCCCTAAGCACTAAATCAAGACTTATAAGTGTTAAAACTACAAAAGCACTTTGACTTCCGTGATCTAACATATTACCAGCAAAAACAGCTGATAAAACACTATACTGAACATATCTCATTTCTCGTCTTGATTTTTCTAAAGAACGCTTTATGGATGCTCTGGATTTCTCCAAACCCAGAACAGCCGTACTTATATTCTTTATTCTATTCGGCATTTCTACTGATGTTGAAAACATGTCTCCAATATCAATCACGTCAGATACTTGTTCTTGTATCAAGGGTTCAAGGTACTCGAAATACGTAAAGTCTGGATCTAATTTTACACACGTCCCTTCAATTGTTGAAAATGCCTTTGCGAGATACACGAACGATGTTGGTATAATAAACGGTTTCGTTTGTGCTAAAGACATGAGAAGTTCATCTTGTAAAATATCGTTTTTTAAACTTTTACCATCGAGCGTTTCGAGATAGTTTAACGTTGTTTTAAAAAAAAGTTCTATGTCACTCGTATCCGATGTTGTCGGTAAAATTATACCCAAATCTATGAGTGTATCGACTACACCTTTTACATCTTTGTTTACAATGTACAAAAACATCTTTTTGAATCCCTCTTTTATATCATCACTTAAACCAATAACAAGTCCAAAATCGTAAAAAACAAGTTTCCCGTCTTTGGAAAAACCCAAATTCCCTGGGTGTGGATCTGCATGAAAAAATCCATAATCCATAGTTTGTATAACATATGAATTAATAAGGGCTTGACATACTTTCTTACCATTTACATTCGTATCAGAAATATTAGCGAGTTTTTCAGACTCGACGTATTCCATAACGATCATATTTTCATTGGAGAATTCCTTATACACTTTAGGTATCTTTACCCATTTCATTTTCTTAAACGATTTACGAAAACGTACCGCATTTTCAATTTCTTTTTCGTAATTCGTCTCCGCGAGTAAATATTCAATAGATTCATCTAATACGTAACCCGTACCTGTACCCGTATCAATACCAATCTTTTCTAAAAAGTGAACAATATCACGAACATCATCGGTATCCCTTTTCATTATATTATAAATATCTGGACGACGCAGTTTAACTACAACTTCCTTACCTGTGTTTAATACAGCTTTGTGAACCTGACCTATACTTGCAGATTTAAACGGTTCATACTCAAAACTCGAAAATACATCTAAATCGACATGTTCCTTAATCGTAGTTTCTACGGAATCTTTATCGATAGGTGGTACATTATCTTGTAAAGATTCAAGTTGAGTTATAAAATCAAGTGGGTAAAGGTCACCCCGTGTTGATGCAATTTGTCCCAATTTAATAAACGTAGGTCCCAGTTCAATCAATTGGTCTTTTGTCCATTTTCCAAACTTTACCTGATTCTTTTCAAACTGCCTTTTCCATAAAAACTCAGCAGCAAACTTCCACGTCTTTTGCTTTTGCCTTTGTGGTAATATTCTTATAGGTGTATTTTTAGCGAGACATGCCACCACCATCTTATTATAGTTGACATTATAATTCTTTAAATAAATATTTGAACATTATCCTCGAATGAATTTGTATGAAAATAAAAAAAATAATTTTTTCGTATGTTATTATAAATGCGTGTTCATATAATAGGTGCCGGACCAACGGGTATGTCAGTCGCATGGGAACTTCTCAGGTCAACTGATCACGAAGTCATTATATACGATCGTAAAGAATCCGCAGGTGGTTCATGGTGGGAACCGAAAGGTCCCAAAAGAGATTTACACGCGCATCGTATTGTATTTAATAATGCCTTTGTAAACACGAACAGTTTATTTGAAGAAATGGGTATATCCTGGGATGATATGTTTCAACCCGCAGATACTCGTGTATACACTACAATTTTCAAATATTTAAACTTAAAAGACTATACAACATTAGCTTCACTCGCTACACGAGTTTTATCACAACCAGATAAATATAGAAAAATACCACTCAAAAATGCATTGGGTAAATTATCGGAACGCGGCGAAAAGATACTCCAGGTTTTACCTTTAATAATAGACGGTGTAGATTGGGAAACGATGTCTGCATTTGAATTTGTAAAAAGTTTTGATAACGTAGGTCTTTCAAGACAATATGTACAGAAAGTTTCGGGAAGAGAAATGTCGGAAAAAATGCAAAATGCACTTTTGGAAAAGGGTGCAAAGTTTATGTTTAACACGGAACTTGAAAAAGTAAAGTATAAAGGTGATACGTATAAAGCTTTTTTTACAAATAAATCTGTAATAAACGACGGTCTTCTCATTTTGTGTGTAGATAATAGTAAAGCTCTTAAACTTATAGGTGAAAATTGGGGTAAAGAAGCACATAAAAAAATTGGTAACAGTACATATGGTTGTATAAATATATTACTTGATTACGATATACCAGTATATTTACCAAAAACTGATATAGAATATGCCGTGGAAACTGAATTTAATATACAACCCGTTGTTTTGAGTGACAATAAAACAGTATCGTGTGTTATATGCAATTTAACGGACGAAGTTTTATCGTGTGACCCCGAAACACTTAAACGTAAAGTTATTGAACAGTTACAATTACCTAAACCGAAAGATGTTCGTATAGGATGGGGTGTAAATTGGGTGGATGGAAAATGGGTATTTGAACAATCATCAGGTGTTTTGAGTTTATACGGTCAAGTTCCATTTTACGGTAAATGTTCTAAAGTTGCTTTATGTGGTATGATGTCCGAAAGAAAAACACCATATTCAAGCATCGAAGCCGCCATTGAAGTTGGTCGAACATTTTGTCATGAAGAATTTAAAACGAGACCATCTTTACACCCAATATTAATATCACATATAATACTAATTACCGTAATTTTATTATTAATAATTACATATACACGAAAAGATTAAAATGTTATTTAAAAGGTACAGTTTTATATAGTTTATTATGACATACTCGGTTGAGGCTACGGTTTACGAACCCATGTATGAATACAATGAAAAAAAGTATATAAAATTGACTATTCCCAATAAAGTTCGTGATTATATTCTCGGTTTACATGCTAATAAGTCTGATGTAATACTTTTTCCCGATAAACTCGACGATCCGTTAGAAGGTAACGTTTTAAAAGTAAAAGTCCCGTTCAGATACCGACGCGTCATGTGTAACGTAGACGGTGATAAACCTGTTCAATCACTTGTAAAAGGAGACCTAGTTCAAACCGAACTTCAATTTAATGGTGTTTGGAATGCTCACGAACACAGTGGATACTCGTGGGTATTGAAGTATATTAAAAATATCTAAATTAGTTTACTTCAGTTATTTTCTCTTCATCTTTAACATCTGGTAAATCAATCTCTTTTAATCCACCTTCTTTTAATGCCATTAACATTCTAATACTACCTTCAAGTCTTAAAACTTCTTCACGCATTTTTTCGACCTGTTCTGTCATCTTTGTAATATTATTTTCTATATTCATACAAACCATTATTTATATAATATTAGTACTAATATTCTTTAATATATTTTAACGTACATAAAGTTTAAAAGTGTGTATTTATTAATGTCACTCACGCGTTCGGGATATCTCACAGGAGAGACACAAGAAATCAAAAACGAACTTACTGTTCGCGCCGTTGTAAATACGGAATTTGGGTTTCCTCCGCCTCCCTTTAAGGTATTCAGAAAAACGAAAACGGGTATATGTGTACCCCGATTTTACGGTGAAGATAAATTAGGACCACCAAAAGAAGATCGCCGTCCCGAACCATTTAAAATATCAACCAAGTTTAATGGAAAATTACGTGACGAAACCCATCAAAACGATGCTTTGGCGGCTGCACTCAAAGCCGGACATGGCGTTCTTTCGCTTCCGTGTGGGTTTGGTAAAACGACTGTATCCCTGGCCATAGCGTGTAAACTCGGATACCGAACCATGATTGTTGTTCACAAAGAATTCTTAGCAAACCAATGGCGTGAACGTATCCAGCAGTTTTGTCCCGGTGCGTCCATAGGTATAGTCCAACAAGACAAAAAAGAAACGGAGTGTGATTTTGTCATTGCTATGCTCCAATCACTTTCGTTAAAAGAGTACTCGTTTAACGATTTTGACACGATAGGAACTTTGATTGTTGATGAAGCACACCATATATGCGCTAAAGTGTTTTCCCAATCCCTATTCAAAATGTGTCCCAAACACGTATTTGGTCTTTCGGCAACGCCTACACGTAAAGATGGTCTCACGAAAGTTTTACATTGGTTCATGGGACCAACATTCTTTGCCGTCGAGCGTGAAAATCAAAAACAGGTCGAAGTGTTTCCAATTGAATATACATGTCCACGATTCCAAGAACCACCACCATGTACACGTTTCGGAAAACTTTCATTAGCAACTATGATTACCGAACTTACCGAAGATCGCGCAAGAAACGTCGTTATACTAAACCTTATAAAAAATATTATTAAAGGAACGCGTCAGGTTCTCGTCTTAAGCGATCGTCGCCACCACTGTGAAGTACTCCACCAAAGTTTCAAGAAAACGTCTGGTTTGTACATGGGAGGTATGAAAGAAGCTGAATTAACCGAATCGAGTAAAAAACAAATCATTTTCGCGACGTTTAGTCAAGCACATGAAGGTCTTGATATACCTTCACTCGATACGGTTATACTTGCAACACCTAAGTCTGATATCGTTCAATCTATAGGACGAATCATGCGTGAAACACATGGTAAAAAGAACAACCCTCACATTTACGATATTTTCGATCAATGGTCTATTTGTCATGCCATGTATAATAAACGTCTCAAAGTGTACAGGCAAGGTGGTTTTAAAATTCCAAATATGAAAAAGGATGATGAACCCAACGTATTCAATACAGGGAAATGCCTCGTTTTACCCTAAAAATAATCATCTGTATTTATAAGAATGCCTTGTTGTGTCACGGGTCGTAACATACAAAAGTATAAAGGTGCTGGTGGAACTGCGTCTACACTTCAAGATGCTTTAGAAAATGATAATGTAGCAACTATAGATATTATTTTGCAATCACCCGCAAAATTCGTAGGTGACGGTAGTGGTTTATTCGGAATACCAGGTGTAGGTGGTTCTGTTGGTAATCTTCAACAGGTTACAGACGTTAATTCGACAAGTACAAATAAAATTATTTTAACAAATACAGCTACATCTTTACAAACATATGGTAATATTGTTGTTGGAACGAATGTGTACGCGTCTGAATATTTTGGTGATGGTACAAAACTTTCGGGTATCGCTTTGAATACAGAATTAGCAGATAATGTTATTCGAATAGGTAATTTGGAAACGAATTTAACGAATAATAGTATTCGAATAGGTAATTTAGAAACGAATTTAACCGATAATTCGACTAGAATTACATCCGTCACAAATAACCTTACAAATAATGTTATTCGAATAGGTAATTTAGAAACGAATTTAACCAATAATGGTATTCGAATAGGTAATTTGGAAACGAATTTAACCAATAATTCGACTAGAATTACGACCGTCACAAATAATCTTACAAATAATGTTATTCGAATAGGTAATTTAGAAACGAATTTAACCAGTAATTCATCGAGAATAAGTACATTAGAAACTGAAATTCAACCTGTAAACAGGGGTGGAACGGGTTTAACAAGTTTTGTAAGTGGTGATTTAATATATGCAAATGGAACATCAAGTTTTACAAATTTAGCGGCAAGTTCAAGTACACAAGGTTACTTTCTCAAAAATGATAACGGTATACCTACATGGGCAGACGTGTCTCTAGTTGGTTCAGCAAGTCCGTATAGTATTACCGCAGGTTCCGGTTTAAGTGGTGGAAATTACAACGGGTCTTCTGCAGTAACATGGACAGCAGACTTCAATGTCGTCGCAACAACTTCAAATTTAAATAGTAACGTTGCTCGTATAAATACACTAGAAAACGAAATTCAACCCGTAAACCGAGGTGGAACAGGTTTAACAAGTTATACGGTAGGTGATTTACTCTATGCAGTTGGACCCACAACTCTTTCTGTATTATCCGCTGGAAACAACGGTGAAGTACTTACGATGAGTTCGGGATTACCATCTTGGGCAGTAGCTTCAGGTGGAAGTGGTGGGGGATACTGGACACAGTCAGGTTCATCTATATACTATACTAATGGTAACGTTGGTATAGGAACAACAAATCCAAATTATAAACTCCACGTCGCAGGTACGTCAAACTTTACAAACGCAATATATACAAATGGTAGTGTAGGTTTATCTGGTCAAGTACTTACATCGACTGGACCAGGTAGTGCACCAACGTGGACAACAGTTTCTGGTGGAGGTGGTGGTAGTAGTTATTGGACACAGTCAGGTTTAAATATATATTATACAACGGGTAACGTTGGTATATCTAATACAAACCCTAATCATAAATTATCAGTCGCGGGTGATATTTACACTTCATCAGAAAACGGATTCATAGGATACGGGGGTAATATTTCGGGTATATCTATCCAAGGAGAAAGAAATAATACGATTATAAATTTTGGTATAGGTAGTAAAACACAAAGTGCTTACGATAATCCAGATTAATTAAATATATACTGATATATTAGAATGTCTGGAGAACTTGTACCTCAACTTTACCCTTCAGAATATGATAACTTGACTATGGCCGGTGCATCTATGATTACCGACAGCACTTTTGGTTGGTGTTCAGCTATAAATAATACAGGTACTGTATTTGCAATCGGTGCTAATAGAAAAGTATTTGTATATACATCCAATGCAACAAGTACTACATTTCGATCAATAATAAGTGATCCCGAAGGAAACCCTAGTAGTGTAACATATTTTGGATCTACAATTGCTATAGATGCAGCAGGTGATACTTTGATAATAGGTTCACGAGGAAATAACAGGGCTTATGTCTTTGATACAATCGATAAAAATAGACAAAATTGGACACAACGTAAAAATAATTTTGGATCACCAAGTTATATTTCGCCTCAATCTCCGGATCTTTTTGGTGCATCTGTAGATGTAGCTGATGATGATGATACTAGATTTATTATTGGAAATCCGGGTCAATACCCCAAAGTTGAAATTGTAAGCTGGCCCAAAGACTCGGCAATAACCACTCTTACTATATTAAGTGGTAATCATGCATTTGGGTATTCGTGTAAATTATCTGGAGATGGTAAAGTTGCTATAATTGGTGCACCTGGAGCGTTTAATCCATCAGTACAAACATCTAGTACTGCCATGTATGAATCTGGTATAGTATATGTATACGAAGAACCTGCAACAGGGTTTGGGATGTGGAACACACGTGCCATGCCATGGGGAACTCAAAATATACCATTCCCCGACTATGTCGAAACACAATCCTCCGAATTTTCAAATATTAAGAGAGTTACCAATACATCTGTAGAAAATGGAGGAACAAAAATACGCACACTACCTGCATTTGGACACAGTGTTGCTATAAACAAAGACGGTAGTATAATAGCTGCTTCAGCTCCGGGTAGACAATGTTTTTTTAGTGCAAAATGGGAACAAACGTCGACTTCATCAGCTCTACAATATGTTTTTATGACCGAAAAACCAATAGTAAATACATCAATAGGGTTCGGAGCTACTTTACACATGAATTACGATGGTACGCGTATTGTAATTGGTAATGGGTTTGTGGAAGATACCGTATATTGGGATTATGATGACCCGACTACAGTTGCTTGGCAAATCGTATCCCAAGGAAGTCCTGGTAATAATGGGAATGGTGCGGGTCCAAGTTCATATAATTTAATGGATTGGAACGGTAAAAACTGGGTTAATTTCCATGAAGATTCAGAAAGTAAAGAATTTGGTGGTTTACCTACATCAATATCAAAAAATGGTGAATTTGTAATCTTTTCGGCTTTATATTATTATGGAACGTTATACGCAAACGCAAATAGACAAACAGGTTCAGATCGTAGTTGGTCAACTGGTTCAACTGTATTTACATTTAAACGGTTCCCACCAACGATAAAAATGTTAGGAAAAACAAGTTTAGGTGGTGATCTAGACTGTACAAGTTTAACATTGGGTGGTGACACATCTTATCTAGATGCGAATACTACCCCCGGAAAACTCATTTTTAATGATCCAGTCACGGAAAATGGTTTATTCGAATCATCCATACAAAACACATCACGATATACGGGTGACATTCATAAAACTGAATTATTAATATACAAATCGGGGCATGTAAGAGGATCTAATACACATGGTCCAGATAGAATACGGATAAAAGCACCAACAATATGTTTAGAGGGTATGGTATTTGAAAATAATCCCACAGGAGTGGACGCACGTAGACAGGTATGGTCCCCTGCAGGTCAGGATTTTGCTAAAACATTAAAAGAAGCAAGTGGAATTTATAATAGATTAACATTAACAGGTTTAGGTAACGTTGGTATAGGCGTACCCGAATTTGATGATACTGATATCAAAGAAAATGCTGGATTAGATATAACTACATTATACCCCGATAAAAGATTGGATAAAACTCACGAAAACCCAAATACACACGCAGATCCTCTTATCAATCATAGACTTGTAGTTGCAGGGTCACAAGATATACAAGGCGGAAAACTTTTTATAAACAGTTATGAATCGTCTAATGTAATAGTTGATGGTTTATCTACACATTACAATACCATGTCTAAACAATGTTTTTTCGAGGAAACTGGTACTACTTATTGTAAAAATGAAGCACACGAAAGAAATCCGTGGTGGCAATTTTATAATAAAACTTACACTGCGACAAAGCATAGATACCAATTAAATTTAACATTAAGTTCAGGAGGGTCGGCGTATAATGATACCTATAAAGCTTTAGTTTTTAATTCAAGTCATATTGATTATGCAAACGGTAGACTTATGTCAGTATATTGCCCTATAACCGGTGATCAACTAGGAGTTGTTAACCAAGGTATAAATACAATATCATATTGGTTTATGCCACTAAAATCACAGACCTCTTTCAATAATATGATATTTGGTCAAAAAAACCCAGACGCTGGCGTTAGTGATAGTATCTCCCATATAGTTACATCTTCGAGTTTTATGATAAAATATACAAACGCACCAAGTTATGGTACGTATTTAACATCCTACACATTTGATCAGAACAAATGGTATCATATATGCGTTAAATACGATAATACACCGGGTAATGGTGGTACGGCGACCACACAACTATGGATAAATGGTATATCACAAACTCTAACTGCACAAGGAGTAGGTGTCACTGATTTATGGGATACTGTTGTTTATGGTACCATAACTCGCTATTACGTAACTTTTATGGACGATGCATATTTTGGTAACATACCTGGAGGTGCAGGTTTTCAAACAGGGTATCCGGGTACAAGTGATTATGCAATTGGTAACTTTAAACATTATATAGCTACCGATGGTAGTAGTTACGCAGGTAAGAGAGTTGTACCGGATTATAACACGGCCACTGATCTATACAACGAAGGTCCACCGGATCAAGTCATAATAGCCGACGGTTTTATAAAATCACGAGGTTTATCAGCTTTAGGTAATAATAACCTTACCTTTAGTATATCAGATTCAGAAAGATTAGCAATACTCAGTACAGGTGAATTGCGTGTAAATGGTAGTGTAGGTACATCTGGTCAAGTACTTACATCGAGTGGAGCGGGTAGTGCACCAACTTGGACATCAGTTTCTGGTGGTAGTACTAGTAGTACTGTATGGTCAACTTCAGGTACGAATGTACACTATAATAATGGTAACGTTGGTATAGGAACAACAAATCCAAACTATAAACTTCACGTCGCAGGTACGTCAAACTTTACGGGTGAATTAAGTGTAAATGGTAGTGTAGGTACATCTGGACAGGTGCTCACGTCGAGTGGAGCGGGTAGTGCGCCAACGTGGACAACAGTTAGTAGTAGTTATTGGACAACATCGGGATCGAGCATATATTATAATACTGGGAACATCGGTATAGGAATTACAAACCCAGCATACCATTTAGATGTTGCGGGTGATATAAACTTTACAGGTGAATTAAGTGTAAATGGTAGTGTAGGTACATCTGGTCAGGTGCTCACGTCGAGTGGACCGGGTAGTGCGCCAACGTGGACAACAGTTAGTAGTAGTTATTGGACACAGTCAGGTTCATCTATATACTATACTAATGGTAACGTTGGTATAGGAACAACAAATCCAAATTATAAACTCCACGTCGCAGGTACATCAAACTTTACAAACGCAATATATACAAATGGTAGTGCAGGTTTATCTGGTCAAGTACTTACATCGACTGGACCAGGTAGTGCACCAACGTGGACAACAGTTTCTGGTGGAGGTGGTGGTAGTAGTTATTGGACACAGTCAAGTTTAAATATATATTATACAACGGGTAACGTTGGTATATCTAATACAAACCCTAATTATAAATTATCAGTCGCGGGTGATATTTACACTTCATCGGAAGGCGGTTTTAGAGGAAATGGGCGTAACATAACTGGTATTAATATTACAAGTGAAAGAAATAACACGATTATAAATTTTGGACAACAGTCAAGTCTTAAACAATCCATAAACGGTGACCCGTTTTAATTTTCTTTTTTTAATTTATTTATTATATTAGTAAAATGGCTACACAGGAATTAGTCAGCCAGCTTATTCCAGAACATTATGATAATTTAACAGATGCAAACGCTATTGGTACAACTAATTTTGGTATATCTTCGTGTCAAAATAATAAAGGTACAGTTTTTGCGATCGGTTCATCTGATAGGGTTTTAGTTTATACAAGTAATTCGTACACAACTAAATACGCAACGACAATTTCCAATCCAGGAAACTCAAATAGTTTATTTGGATTTAAAATCGCCATGGATTCACCGGGGGATACTATTATAGTAAGTGCACCGGGAGATAATAGAGCTTATGTATTTGATGCACAGAATAATTCTAGAACGTCATGGACTCAGCGTTCAAACGGGTGGAATAGTAATAGTTATTTAGGAACTTCTGATCCTGGTACTATACATTACGGTTCAGATGTAGACGTGGCAAGTGATGATGATTCGTTATTCGTTGTTGGTAGAGCAGGTGACCATAAAATTGAGTTATGGTCTTGGCCAAATGGATCTTCGGCAACACTTTTAAAAACTATAACACATTCAGATAACTTCGGGTTTTCGTGTAAACTTTCAGCAGATGGTCAAGTTGTTATAGCCGGTGGTCCGGGTAATTATTACCCTTATGGTACCAATGCTTATGGTAATGGTATAGCATACGTGTACGAAAAAGATCCTTTAATCGCGAGTACATGGACTCAAAGATCACTTCCATTCGACTATACGGATTGTCCTGCCTATGTAGAAGGTTATACAACTATAAAAAATGTTACTGATAAATATGCGGTCGATGGTGGTACTAAAACACCCGTTAATCCAGCTTTTGGGTATAGTGTAGCTATAAACAAAGACGGTACTTTTATAGCAGTTTCAGCTCCGGGTAGACAGTGTTTTTTTTCAGCCGAGTGGACAAATAATACATATTATAAATGGTTAACAGGTAAACCGGTTACAGGTGAAATTGATGCATTTGCTGGATTTTTATTTATGCAATACGATGGAACGCGTATAGTTACAGGAAACACAAGTATAGAAGAGACATTGGCTTGGGAGGACCTATATGGCTGGACGTCAATCGATTCTCCGAAGAGTTTCTGTATATTGGATTGGAATGGTCTTTATTATACAAATTATACTGAAACAATCAATCTATACTCGTTAGGTGGATTACCTACATCTATGTCGAAAAACGGGGAATTTTGTTTATTTTCTTCAAAATATAAGTGGCATGGATATTTTACAGGAAATGAGAATAGACCAACGGGTGTTAATCGAACTACATATACAGGACGTACAGTTTTTTCATTTACAAGATTCGCACCTACAATAAAAATTTTAGGGACAACGACAATAGGCGGTGATTTAAAAGTACGTTTTTTGAGTGTAGGTGGTGATAAATCATACATAGATAGTGATTCGAATGCGGGTTTCGTCCCAGGTTATATAAATTTTGAGAATACTAAAGATGAACATAGTATTTTTAGGTCACAAATCATAAATACACCACAATATACTGGTGATGATAATTTATCCGAACTCTTACTGTTTAAATCTGGACACGTTCGAGGTCTTAATTCCAGGGGTCCTGACAGAATACGCCTTAAATCACCAAGTGTTATTTTAGAAGGTATGACATTTGAAAATCACCCACTTTATGTTCGTTCCTATAACAACGCGGTGGGTCCGGTAGCTGAATTATGGTCTAAATATCTTAAAGAAGCTTCCGCGGTTTATTCTCGATTAACCTTAACGGGTATAGGTAATGTAGGTATAGGTATACCTGAATATGCTGACCATATCATCAAGGAAAATTGGAATTTAGGGAATACTGCTGCCGTAGAAGCTTCCGATTTTCATAAACAAAATGCAAATGCAAATGCACAAGCACCACCTCTCATAAACCATAGACTGGTTATAGATGGTACACAGAGTATACAAAATGGAAAACTTCACATAAACAATCCAATATCTTCAAATCTAATTACAGATGGTTTATCGTCTTGTTATAATACCATGACGAGTACTTGTATTCAGAATACAAATACTTCAAATATACCTTACGTAATGTGTGATAGTAAGAAACGTAACGCTCATTTTACTAAAGACGACGGTGGCTATACTGTAGAGGACCGAATGAGATTATACAATACGGTTACATATGATGATGTAAATAAAGGATTATATTTTGGAACGAGTACATCGTATGCACAGGGATATATACATGCAACAAGAGAGCCTATTACAGGTGATACTACGAACGGGGCTCTGTCTGGTATATATACAGTCTCATATTGGTTTATGTTAAAAGATTATGCACAAAGTACATTTGGGACGAGTGGAAAATTAGTATTTACCTCTTATGGACATACCACATTTGGATACGGTCATAAAATTACAAGTTCGGGATTCAAAGTCGTGTATACACCCGGTCAGGCGGTTGGTATACAGCCTCAATACGTATTCGCGGAAGCTGAATATACTGTAAATTATACGTTTAATCAAAATGTATGGTACCACGTATGTGTTAAAGTAAATAATACAGCTGGAACTAGCGCCACTCAAGGTACAGCAAGTACACAATTATGGATAAACGGTGTATTACAATCTTTAACCGCAAACGAAATAGTTACAGACATGCAAGGGTATTTCCCAAGCTTTTGTTATTTTGGGGTAGTTAATCAAGCAGTTAACGCAAGTGAGTATGGAAGTATATCAGGTAGTCATACTTTAGGTGGTGATGGTATGTATGGTCACCTTATTGGTAATATTAAAATTTATATCGCACACGATGGTAGGTTCCGTGTGGCAGTACCAGATTATAACACTGGCCCCGACTTTTACAACGAAGGACCACCCAACGAAGGATTATCGATATTAGGTGGTATGAATATATCAAGCGGTTTACGTGTAAATGGTTCCCATGGTATGAGTGGACAGGTACTCACATCGAGTGGTGGAGGTGCAATGCATTGGACAACAGTTTCTGGTGGAGGTGGTAGTAGTTATTGGACACAATCAAGTTCAAACATATACTACATATCAGGTTTCGTAGGTATAGGAACTACAGCACCGAATTATGATCTTGACGTTAATGGTACAACAAATTTTAATGGTACAACAAATTTTAGTGATACCATGTATTTAAGTGGCAGTGCGGGTACATCTGGACAGGTACTTACATCGAGTGGACCGGGTAGTGCACCAACTTGGACGACAAATTGGACACAAACAGGTACAGACGCGTCACATCCAACTGTTACGATGACTTCCTCAAGTTCAGGTGGATATGTAGCATCGGCCAGTTCGTTTACGATATCAGGTGACGCATATACCGCATTTAATAATGTCATAGGGCAGGAGGGATGGACGGGTGCAGACTGGTATTATACAGGGTCTCCGACTGGAACTTATACTGGTAATTTTTCGACAACATATAACGGGAGTACAACCGTATATGGCGAGTGGATACAGTTACAGGTTCCAACGAGTATAGCCATAGATTCAATAAAAATTGCACCTCAGGATACTAGAAGTTCACACGCTCCGACCGAGGGTAAAATTTTGGGAAGTACGGATGGTTCGACGTGGAGTTTAATACATAGCTTTACGGGACAAACATATACCGACGGACAATATACAACTATCTCGTTTAGTACATCAGTCGCGTATTCATATTTTAGAATATGTGTTGAAAGAACTGGCGGTGGACAAAATCCTGGTCCTGGTTCCGTGATAATTGGTGAATTAAAATTTAATAAGTCGATAGATATATATTATAATATTGGGAACATCGGTATAGGAATTACAAACCCAGCATACCATTTAGATGTTGCGGGTGATATAAACTTTACGGGTGAATTAAGTGTAAATGGTAGTGTAGGTACATCTGGTCAGGTGCTCACGTCGAGTGGAGCGGGTAGTGCACCAACGTGGACAACAGTTTCTGGTGGAGGTGGAGGTGGTGTATGGACAACCTCAGGCTCAGATATATACTATAATAATGGTAATGTTGGTATAGGAACATCGTCACCAGCCCACCCCTTACACGTAATAGGCGATATATATGCAACTGGAAACGTTACTGCATATTCAGACGTTAGAAATAAGAAAAATCTTAAAACTATAGAAGATCCAGTTTCTAAAATAGAAAAAATAAATGGGTACACGTATGAAAAAGATGGTATAGCATACACGGGTTTAGTTGCTCAGGAATTACTCGAAGTGTTACCGGAAGCTGTATCTGGCACAGAAAAAACTGGATACGGTATAGCTTACGGGAACATGGCAGGTATATTTGTAGAAGCTATAAAAGAACTTAACTCGAAAATAAAAGCACTTGAAAATAAATTAAGTCAAATCGTCTAAAACTTTAAATACTGATACACTAGATATTGTAACAGAAGATGAACCACAAAAAACTAAAATTTAAACGCTAATAAAATCATTTAGAATAGCATTTATAGGTCCACCTTCGCTCGAAAAGAGCCCTGTGGCTCGAGGTCGAGACATAAATTTTAAAACTCAAAGATGAAAATAGGTGAGAGTGTAAGCTAGAGACGAGAAAGAAGAAAACAACGTTTTTTTTTGCCCAAAATGCCTAGATTTGTCACCTCATTTGGATATCATTTGCTACCCAGTCATACATTGCACCACTTGAACTATTAGAACCCTTCACAAAATAAAACGTTGCACCCACCGTGAGTGATTCTGTCCACAACGCGAGGTTGTCATTACTATATACACTAGTTTTAAAGTTTGATGTAAAAGTACCTCTCGATAAAGTAATACCATCGTTAAAAGCTTTTACTTTGGGAATACAATGTGAATAGAACCATTCACTTGTACCACTTTGACTGTTATAATTATAACTTAATGTACCCCAAGACGCAGAATATTGTCTATCTGTATTCTGTGTACTTGAATCAGAACCCATATTACCATACGTACCAATAGAAAACTCAAAACTAGTATCATTACATTGAACATCAAGTTTAAATATACCTTGGGCGACCCAACCATGCTTTATAGTAAATGTTTTACTGTGATGCGTCTGCGTTTCGGTATAGACAGTTCCATCTGGACCATTCATACTAGCAAATGATATGTAAGTCGCCGAGTTCGTCGATGGATTATAGATGTAAAAGTCACCCCACCCATCAAATCTATCACCAGACCAGTCATTCCAATAGTACCGGTTACCAGATGGGGTTAGAGACCCCGAAGAGGGATTATACCCACTTGGAATTGTCCGTCCACTCGTTTGATACATATCTTTAGTTGGTACGATTGTATTCATTGTATAACCCTGACTACCAGTTAGACCTTTAGATACCAACAAAACGGCAAGAAAAATAATTTTATCCTTAAAACTAAGCAAACTTATTTCACCGGACGAAACTGATGAACTTCCATCTGTAAAAGTTATATTATACAACTCAGACATACTATGAGGCGCCGTATCTTGAAGTATAGTGTTTAATATATTATATAAATCCGGTGAAGAACCAACCGACATTTATTTATATAATATAATATAAAGAACCCATTTTTACCATTCTGGAAAAAGTCACAATGGTAGAAAGTTTTTTTACTTTTACTTTCTCGGAAGCGAATCCATTATCGCGAGAGCTACAACACCCGCAATGAAAAACAACACGACGTAATTACACTCGGTATCTTCTTCTCTACCAGTAGAATTTTTACGATTCTCCTGGACTGGGACTGATACCTGTTGTGAAGGCCTCGGTCTTTCAATAGGATCTTCGTCTAAGGGACAATAACCTATCATTTATACTATATTTTACAAATTAATTTCGACTGACTTTTTCTTTCGCCCGCGTTTACCCTTGGTCTGAGAAACTTTCACTTCACGAACGTCGCCGTCTTCACCTTCACCTTCTTCCGTTGGAGCTTCAGCTATATCCGAAACGTCGTCGTCATCGTCGTCTACACTCGGTGGTTCCTGTGGTGCAATACTCGTCGTATTCATAGGTGGTGTTGGTGGCATCATAATGTTACCCATAAGACTCGAAATGTCGAAACCGGGTCCCTGCATTTCGCGTCGTTCACCGGTTTCAGGTGTTTGTTGTTGCTGAGATTTTGGAACCGTATTCTGAACCGCGGTCATCATGTTCTGAACGAGTCCCGGATTTTGTTTAATCACGTCATTCATGTTTGGCATGACGGATTTAAACATACTATTCGTTAAATGGAACATCATCGCCGAACCACCAAGCATCATAATAAGTTTGATTTCTGGTGCAACGTGCATTTTTGTTCTATACTTCACGTATAACTCCTCGAAAACCTCATCGTAATCGTCGACGTTTTCCATAACATTTTCAGACCATCCATCGAGTTGAATCTCAAATGGGTTATACTTCTTATTTAAAAATTCAAGACCTGTCGTACACGCGATAAGCATACGTCTCGAAAACTTAATTGATTTATCGACATCTATACTATATGTAATTCGCTTAACTTCGTTTCTAAGTTCATCTATAGGGGAATAAACATTCAAACGCTTGTTTACAGTAAACCCCTTTTTTTCCAAACGTCCGAGTTTATTAACTAAATCGGCTTTCTCTTCGTCTATTGTTTTAAAACCAGGGGATGGTTTTTCTTCTTCCTCCATGGCATACCCACCACCTCCTCCCCCGTAGTCCATCTCAGGTTCGTCATCTTCGTATTCACCATAGTCGACTGGTTCTTCCTGAATAGCCGGTGCCGACTGGGGTGTTTGTTTGTTTGGATTAACAAATGAATCCATGTCTTCCTGAAACACCTGTGGTTGAGGTGGCGTAAACTGCGTCTTCATACGCGTAATTTGTTTTTTCACAGGCTGAGATCTAGGAACTTCAATCTCTATTTCATTCATCAAAGCCTGTTCGTTATCATCAAGTTTCATGATATTTGTATCTCTACGATCAAGAATAATCTCTCCGTCCATTACTCTTTATATTGAAACTATTCTATTCTCTTTAACGCACTTTATAAAAAATGTTGTTTCAATATAAATGAAACTTAACTCCACTAACAAAAATACTCTTCGAGCTATGCTTATAGTCGTACTCCTTTTGTGTGTCCTCACGATGTTTCGTACCAGTGGATACCAGGGCAAAGAAATTGAAATCGAAACTGTAAACACGGGTTCGTTGTTTGACATTCCATCATCGGAAGAATGTTTGAAAACCGCTTACTATTCGAATAGTGTTGGTGGTGTATGCAACGGCCAAAAACTCGTCCAGGAACAAGCGGGTTATAAGATGAAGTAAAATCTCCGGTATATATAAATGGCTTTAGTGACTAGTCAGTCATCTTTACCTGATTTCGAACACGAGTATCATACGATTACAGTTGATACTATAGGTCAGTTAAGTAAGAATACGTTTACTGTTCATCTTCAACAAACACTAGAAAATATTGTTCAGGCGAGACTTGTAGCTGCACAAATTACAACTACAAATTCTAACGTTTGTTATATTTCTGTGAACGAACTCGATACGAATTATTCACAAAGAACATCAAATATTTATGGGTATGAAAATCAGGAAGTTATATCTAAAGTAAACAACTCATTTGGAAGTTTGATAAGTGGTGGTGGCACAGTATCGCAAATTATTTTCAAAGATAACTACCCAGTCGTTCAACAATATTCAACACCTATACGAAAAATAGACCGATTAACATTTACATTATTTAACCAAGATGGTAATACTATACAGGGTACAGATGATAACTTTTTTATTTTTAAATTCGTATGTAAACAAAAAAATTTACCATTCGTTACAGGGCAGTAAATAACGCATATTTTTAAACTTTTCTTATTATAAATGTCTTCTGGTATTGTTCAACTCATCGCCATAGGTGCTCAAGATGAATACATTATGGGTGAACCAGAAATATCTTTTTTTACATCAACGTTTAAAAGGCATTCTAACTTTTCACAGTCCGTCGAACAACAGACAATACAAGGGGCTGTGAAAGGTAATTCCATGTCATCTATTCGGTTTGACCGAACAGGGGATTTATTAGGGTATACGTACCTTACTATAGATAATAACGCACAAGCACTCGATATTCAACGCTGGGATACACTTATCGATAAAGTCGAACTTCTTATTGGTGGTCAGGTCATAGATACACAAGATGCCATCTTTACCGAAAAAATAGCTATTGATACATTTGCAACGAACGTATCAAAAAGTGCTATAGGTACACACCCAGGTGTAAGCGCACGCTCGTATTTTTATCCATTTAGATTCTTTTTTTGTGAAGGTCCACAGTGTGCTTTACCCATAGTCTCTTTACATTACCATAACGTAGAATTACGTATATACTGGGGCCCGGATGCAGGTAACTATAACTTTGAATGTTATTCAAACTATTATTATTTAGACAATGAAGAACGCGGTAATCTCGTTTCCCGTAACCATGATTTAATTATTACACAGGTTCAAAAAAGTATTCCATCCAATGAATTAGTTCAAGAATTGACGTTTAACCACCCAGTTAAGTATATTGCATCTTCAGATACAACAACTGAAGGTGCTTTAACGTCTACAACAAATAAAATTAAAATCGAAATAAACGGGTTAGATATTGGTAATTTTAAATGGGCGAAACCGCATTTCATAGATGTTATGAACTATTACCATACAAATTTCGTCACATCACCAGATTTCTTCTTATACTGTTTTTGTTTATCAACAAGTTCACTCCAGCCGACGGGAACACTCAATTTTAGTCGTTTAGATTCAGCAAAGGTGGTTAGCCAGACCATGGTCATAAATGATCCTATATATGCCGTAAACTATAACATACTTCGTATAGAAAATGGTATGGCCGGCCTCATTTACGCAAATTAAAATACGTACCTATATTAAATGGTTAAAAACATACCGACCATCGAGCGGTCTACCAAAATCCGGTTTGGTAAACACGCTACGGACGACCAGGGCGAAAACACGATCGTATTCAATGCTTCAAATACAGCTATAGATACATCAGGTTCAGGGAGTATTTACATGACACCACTTCGTCAAGAAGATGATATAACATCCAGGGATATAACCATGTTAACGTATAACACAGAAACCAAGGAAATTATAGATTCGAATGTACCCGCGGTTGATCTTTTCTCGATTAATTTACAATACGCGACGAATAATGATAACGTTACATCAAATACGGTTCGTTTTATAAATGATACGACCGCGTTTGTAACAACTGGTAATGTCGGTATACATAATACAAGTCCTACACACGCACTCGATGTAGGTTCACAATTTCATGTAACTGAAGGAGGTGAAGTACGCGTGGGTCCTTCTGTTTTAATAGATTCTAGTGTAACTAATCAAATTCAGGTTTCGGGTAGAATAGATACAGATTCGATTACATTAGATCATATTGGTATTGCTAATAACAATCCAACTATAACGGGGTTAAGTTTAGGTTCGACTACGTTTTTACAAAACCCAACTGCATCCATAAACGCATTTAGTACCACGGGTAACGTAAGTGCGGCATTTTACCATGGTGATAGCTATTTTCTTTCAAACTTGAATTTAAACAATATCGTTTTACAAGGTAATACAACCGCTTCTAGAACAGTTGAGTTTAACTATGCAAATGGCCCAGCTTTGATCACGAACGGTAATGTTGGTATACAGAATACGCATGGTATACACACGTTAGATGTTGGTTCGAACTTATTCGTAGACGATATAGGTTCAAATATATTAGTTGTGACCGGTAATACGTTCACATCGAGAAAAGCATTAATTGGGTCAAATGTTACTATAGATACGTTAGGGTCTAATGTCGTTGAAGTTACGGGGAACACGTATACCTCAAGAAAAGCTTTGGTTGGGTCTAACCTTGTTATGGATACACTAGGGTCTAACGTCGTTGAAGTTACGGGGAATACATTTACCTCGAGAAAAGCTTTGATTGGGTCGAATGTTACTATAGATACGTTAGGGTCAAACGTCGTCGAAGTTACGGGGAACACATTTACCTCGAGAAAAGCTTTGATTGGGTCGAATGTTACTATAGATACTTTAGGATCTAATGTTGTCGAAGTTACTGGGAATACGTATACCTCGAGAAAAGCTTTAGTTGGGTCTAACCTTGTTATGGATACACTAGGATCTAACGTCGTCGAAGTTACGGGCAATACGTATACTTCGAGAAAAGCATTAGTTGGGTCGAACCTTGTTATGGATACACTAGGATCTAACGTCATCGAAGTTACGGGGAACACGTTTACTTCGAGAAAAGCTTTGATTGGTTCGAATGTTATTATAGATACACTAGGGTCAAACGTCGTCGAAGTTACGGGGAACGTAAACGTATCGAATTACACAAAAACAGACTATATTACCGTACAAAAAGATGCACACGTAAAAGGTAACCTCCTCGTCGAAGGTACGACAACAACAATTGATACAATAAATACAACTTTCGGAGATGCCGTTATAAGTCTCGCAAACAATAACACTGAAACATCGACAGATATTGGTATTATCATGAAACAACCCAACAGTAATGCGAGTCCAACTGTAACTTTTAGAGGCGACGAAAAAGAAATAATGATCGGCTACACACTAAACAATTCTTTAGATACCGAAATCACACCCGATTTGGCGAACGTAATAGATTTACACGTCTACGGTAACATAATAGCACAGAATAATATAACACTTACATCGGGTGAACTAACAGCCATTACACTAAACGGTAACGTTATTGGTAATAATGTAGATGTTGTTACTTTAACGGGTAATGTTATTGGTAATAATGTAGACGTGATTACACTTTATGGCAATGTCATTGCAGATAATGTATACGTAACAAATAATATAGAAACAACGTCCGGGTTCTTTAAAGGTGACGGTGGTATTCTCTCGAACGTCACTCTTCAACAAGTTACGGATGCGGGTAATACGACATCAAATACGGTTCTGTTTACAAACGCACACACGGCGTTTACGACAGATCTTACGTCTAACGTCGAAGTTAAGTTAAATCAATTATCGAATGTCATCATAACGGATCCAAACGACCATAAAAGTTTACTTTATATCGATGGGAACTGGATAGACGATTATATAGATTTTACTTCCATAGAAGTAAAAGCGGGTGAAGCACTTTCAAAAGGTGATGTTGTTTATATACACGATGGTTCGGGAGATACACCCGAAGTAAGAAAAGCGGATTCATCGAGTGCTTCAACCATGCCTGCTATAGGTATTGTTATGGATGGTTCTATAAACCAAAACAATAACGGACACGTCGTTACTTTTGGTACGTTTGGTATGACGTTTGACACGAATTTTCAAAAAGGTGAAATACTTTATGTAAGTAACACCACACCCGGTGGGTTAATGAATACAGTCCCATTTAATAACACGGATAAAATACAAAACGTTGGTATAGTTGTTAAATCCGGTGAGAAAATTCTTGTTACGGGTGTTGGTCGTTCGAATGATATTCCGAACGCAGAGGAAGTTTATGCACAGCCAACTTACGTCTACGTAAACAGCACAGGTAATGAACTCAAAAAGATACTCGCTTCAAATTTGAGTGCAAATAACCAAACTTTGGATATGGTTACGTCGTGGAGTAACTCGACGCAAAATACCATACAATCAACGCACGCAACAACCGGTTTCATATCGAGTGGTAACGTTCACATTGGAAGTAATATTTTTATTTCTGGTTTAACGGATCCAACAAACAATTATCTAACAATGGCTGATAAAACTACAGGTAATCTTATTAAATCACCTGCATATGTAACAGCAGGTGGTAAATATGTTATAGATGCAGCAGAAGCCGAATTTACTGGTAATTTAACGTTTACTGGTAACGCAACAACTTTTTCATCAAATAATGTTGTTATACAAGATAGAATTTTTGGTTTGGGTGCAAATAATGCAGTTCATAACCTCGATATGGGTATTTTGATGGAACACAAAGATGATGGTGATTATGCCAATATTGCTTTAATTTACCATGCAGATGAACATAGGTTTTCGTTAGGGTATACACAAAATACATTTACAGATGATCATATTTTGCATTACCAAGACCCTGACCATGTAATTACCTTTGATATACTAGGTAATACATTAGTTCAAAATAACTTAACTGTGGTACACGGTGATTTGACGGCAATTACTTTGAATGGTAATGTTGTTGGTAATAATGTAGATGCGATTACTTTGAATGGTAATGTTATTGGTAATAATGTAGATGCGATTACTTTGAATGGTAACGTTATTGGTAATAATGTAGACGTGATTACTTTGAATGGTAACGTTGCCGGGGATAATGTGAATGCGATTACACTTTATGGTAATGTCTCGGGGGATAATGTAAGTGTAATTACTTTGAATGGTAATGTCTCGGGGGATAATGTGAATGCAATTACACTTTATGGTAACGTCTCGGGAGATAATGTAAGTGTGATTACTTTGAATGGTAATGTCTCGGGGGATAATGTGAATACAATTACACTTTATGGTAACGTTGTTGGTAATAATGTAGATGTGATTACCTTGAATGGTAACGTTGTTGGTAATAATGTAGACGTGATTACTTTGAATGGTAATGTTGTCTCTGATAACGTGAATGCAATTACACTTTATGGTAATGTCTCGGGGGATAATGTGAATGCAATTACACTTTATGGTAATGTTGTCTCTGATAATGTCGTTGCTACAAACGGAATGTATGGTACTATCAAGGGTGCAAACACTATAAGTGCTTCCACTATTTATGTAGGTACAGGTACACCCAGTCTCGGTGATTATGAATTACGCGTCGAAGGGGACACAGAAATTACAGGTAATTTACTCGTAGGTGGTACAACAACAACCGTAAACACACAAAATCTTATTGTTCAAGATCCAATCATTCAACTTGGCGATGCATCAGCGTCAGTCGATTCCGGTTTATTACTTGCACGCCCATCTGATACAGATAATGTATACGTAGGGTACGACCAAACTAGAACGGAGTTTGCTATAGGTTTTACCGATAATCACGCAGGTGATTCTGATATAACTATAAAACAAGGTCAAGATTTCACTTTGAATGTATATGGTAACGTTGAGGCAAGTTACTTTTTTGGTGACGGTTCCCAACTTTCGGGTATACAAACGGCGACACCAACGTTAGCGAGTGTTGTCGATGAAGGTAACGTGACATCAAACGTCGTCCGGTTTTCAAATGCAACAACTGGTATTGAAATAACTTCAAACATCGATTTTGTAAATAAAATCACACTTAAATCAACGAGTACAACGAAATCGAATTTATTCGTCGTGAACGCGATCCAACTCGATCCAAGTTATGCGTCCCCGACACGTAACGTTTTATCATTTGATACTACCACAGGCGAAATTTACGATTCAGGGGGTCAAGGTGGTTCGTCGTTCAATAACATAACGGAGGAAAATGCAAATGTATTAATTGGTTCGAACCTTACTATAAACTCACTAGGGTCTAACGTACTCACGGTTTCGGGTAACGTTTCGGCGGATAATATTACCATCGGGGGGTTAACCATTGAGGCATCACCATTTGCATTAGACGATGTTGTAAGTGTATACGAGGGTGCAAATGTAACCGCGAATGTACTTACCCTCGGGGGTGTAGTGACGAATGTTGTTACAGCAAATACAATCACCTTGGCAAATAATTTAACCGTTTCAGGAAACACAACTTCACAAAACATAAAATTAACGAATACGGATATAACGGCTTCGGTAACTTCGGGTACGATAACGGTAGACGCAAAAGAAAAAACGTATGGAACAGCACCGCTCGTCGTTTCGACAACCGATGTTTCGAATCTCGTATTATCTAATCTCATAACAGGTGCACAGATCGTTATACCTATACTCGCGAGTGGGGGTGATATAAACATTTCCTCCGCCATGACGAACGTCAACTTTTATGCCATGACATCCAATGTTTCAGTTACCCAAGACAAACACGCACTCATGACCCTATCGAACCTTTACGGAAACATTTACATGAATGCAATCGGGTTTTCGTAATTTAAAAAAATAAAACCTTAGTATAATATAAAACATGTCTGGAGGTATTGCTCAACTCGTTGCTATAGGTGCCCAAGATGCGCACCTCGTCGGTCAGCCCGAAGTTTCCTTCTTTAGATCTAACTATAAACGTCACACGAATTTCGCCCAAACTGTTGAAAGACAGGTTATCCAGGGCAACCCAACTGCGAAGGGTATGTCGACCGTTCGTTTCGAAAGAAAAGGCGACATGCTCGGATACGTCTACATCGCAAACAGAAATCCAAACAACGTATCATGGGCAGATCGTATTTCAAAGGTCGAACTCTTAATCGGTGGTCAGGTTATTGATGAACATACCGATGAATTCTCCAGAGAACTCTTTAAAAAGGTAGGTGAACAAACTTTTACAAAACACATTTACGATAACACAAACGACAGATTTTACCCACTTCGATTTTCATTCTGTGAAAATGTTCAATCGGCTTTACCATTAGTCGCACTCCAATACCACGACGTTGAATTACGAATTACATGGGGTGATACAGCCACAACCGACGCGGAAGTTTATGCCCAATTCATTCACCTCGACACCGACGAGCGTACCGCTTTGTCTTCCATGCCACAAAACATGCTTATCACACAAACTCAAAAAGTTGTTGGTGCTAGTTCAAGAGTACAAGAATTACCATTTAATCACCCAATAAAATATTTGGTCGCAAAATCTTCAACTGATATGAGCAGTGAATTAAATTTAACAAAACTCAAACTTCAAATAAATGGTGTAGATGTAACAGATTTCAAAAATGTAGTACCACATTTTACATGTGCTATGGCTTTTTACCACGTAGATTACGCAGATATGGACAAGGGATTTTTAAGAATTCCATTTTGTCTCAATACAGCTAAGCTCCAACCAACTGGGTCCCTCAACTTCAGTAGACTCGATTCGGCAAGACTCGTTTCCGATAACAAAAACTTCGATCAAACTGTATACGCCGTCAACTACAATATCCTCCGTATCGAAAACGGTATGGGTGGTTTGATGTATTCCAACTAAGCAATTTAATTTAGCCACTTATTATAAATGTTTTGGCAATTAATCTTTCTCATAGGTTTTATTTTTGTATTAACATACGATCCAAAATCAGGTACTTTAAATCATTTGGTAAATGAACAAAAACCACCTTTACAAAATGCAGAGTGTAAAGAGGGACATTACCAAGAAATCCAATTTGCACAAATGGGATACGAGTGTCCCAAAGATAAAAGAACAAATATGGGTGCGATTATAAGAACTTAAAAACTTGAAACGTATTTTTATATATAATGTTTACTCTCGACCGCGATACCGCGACTATAGTTGCCGTGCTCATGTGTATTATTGCCACAGTATACATGTACAAAGAACTTAACAAAACAAAATCAGAAATGGAAAATGTAAAGGGATTTTATGGAAATCTCATGGCACATTTATCCAGACCAGACCCCGAAGAATTGTATGAGGAAACTGATACAAAACAGGTGTGTGAAATACATCCAAAAAAAGAAAGTGTTTCGATAACCCAAGTTGAAAATTCCGAAGAAGATTCTTCAGAATAATCATCTTATTCAATTATAACTTGCTAATGAGCAATGAAGAAATACAAAGCAATAGCAGTACCAGTTACATTTGTAGGTGATAAACCACGTTTTCTCACCGTCCGGGATCGAAGGTTCAAAGATTGGATTTTCGTCACCGGAGGGTGCAGGCGAAGAGAAATACCCAATCCACTCAGGTGTGCTCTACGAGAGCTCGAAGAAGAAACAAGGGGTGTTGTTTCTTTAAAGAAAGGGGAATATACAGATTTCAAATTTACAGTAAAAGAATCCCCAGGTGTAGAATTAGAATATAACGTATTCATATTTTTTGTGAATTATACAATACAGGATCAGGTTGAACTCATAAGAAAGTTCAATGAAGAAAAACAGAAAATGAATCTCCGTAAAATACAGAAACAGCCTATTAAAAGGACACATGACGAAAACGATTTCATGAATTTTGAAACACTTGCAGAATTCAGTACAAAGAAACAATGGGATCGTATAGTTAAGAATGTACTCAATAACCCGGAATTCTATGCGTGTGTAACTTCTCTCGATAGAAAAACCTTTTCTATTAAATAATGAAGTCCAAGAATTACATTTTATCACAAATTCACGAACTTCTCGTAGATAGACATGCATATACACCAGAACGTGCTACGAGATACATTGAGTTACATAAAGATGATAAAGTATACGAACTCCTTGTTTTAAAGAAAAAATTATCAGAAGAAGAAGAATTCCCAGAAGTGTCTTATAGACGTTCTATATGGCATCACGAATACGAAGATGAATAAGTAATATAAAAAATTAAAACGTATGATTGGTAAGTATGTTTAAACTCTGGTGTAAAGACCAGGGTTTTGCTAACAACTCCGATCTATCACATGTGCTCATGGACGGTGGTGTCCTTTCTGTGCCATTTGATAGATTGAATGAATTTTATGAAAAATGTATAGAAGCTTATAATTCCGGTGAAAAAATTTTCGTCGTTGAACAAAAAACCGAAAACTATAATTTTTTCATGGACCTTGATTATAAGGACGACGATGAATTAACCTTTGACCAAATTAAAGACATATGTAAAGTCATATGCGATAAAGTTTCCAAGTTCGGTGGTAAAGATGCTTTAATATCCGTTGCCGAACCAAAACCAATTGGATATCTCATTAAAACTGGGATACATATCAACTGGCCAGGTTTTGTAGTAAATCGTGCATCAGCTTTATCTCTAAGGGAACACGTTATAAATACACTAAACCTAGCGTATGGTTCGCGTGATTGGAAAGATATTGTCGATATTTCGGTATATGGAAATTCTTCACGTAATACAAAGGGAAGTGGATTTCGTATGCCGTGGTCACACAAAAGGGGGAAACACGAAGCGTGTTCTGGTCAGGGGTGTGATGCATGTAATCAGTCAGGTAAAGAAACACAAAGTGAATATTTACCCATTTTTGTATATAAACATGGTCCTTTATCAATGTTACAAAAAACAAGTCAAAACCCTTCCGTTGATATACTACACATGGCTACTTTACGCACACAGAGTGAAAAACCAGTTACAGTAGAAGGAAGTTTTAAAAAACATGATGAAGGTACATTTACAAAAATACAAACAAAAAACGTTTTTGAAAACCAAGAGGCTTTACTTCTCATTGAAGAATTTATATGTAAACACCTCGAAGGTCAGGGATCTGCAAATATTACAAAGATGTACAAACATAAAAATCAATTTTTAGTCTCGACGACGTCCAAGTATTGCGAAAATTTACGACGTACGCATAGTTCAAATCATATATGGTTTCATATAATAGGTGATACTATAGCACAAAAATGTTTTTGTAACTGTGAAACTATGAAAGGTCGATTTTATGGGTTTTGTAAAGATTTTTCAGGAAGGCGACACCAATTACCCAAAAAAATTACAGATGTTCTCTACGAAGATGGTAAAGTTCAATCTTATGTACCCAAAAAGAAAAGTCCTGAGCCAAATAAAGTACATAATCCCAATGAACTTATCGAAAAGTTTATAAAAAAGTATATTTTACAAAAAGAAACATTTCATATCGAATCTATCAAAAAAATAGGTCCTAAAAAATACATTGTGAATATCACAGGTGTGTGTGATACATGTAAAGAAAATGTAAATTTTACTATCACAAAAAATCAAATTCAACAAGTATGTAAATGTAAATGTCGTGCACACATTCTCACAGATAAAATTGTACGTACTTTATAGAATGTTAGCTGTACTCTTAATCGTGGTTATGATATACATGGCATCTTCTTTAATTAAGAAAGATACTGGTACCGAACATATAACTGAAATAATGAGAAAAACACTTCCTTATTCAGGACTAAATAAAGTTTTATACAAGGAATTTTTAGCGAACATGAACATGGCTATAGAATACAAATCACATGTAGAAATTTCAGAAAAGTTATTAGACAGGGCCATTAAAAATTTACGCGAACTCGCTCTTTATACAGTTTCAAGTGATACAAGTGTCGTAGAAGAAATAGATACATTAGCAAATCAATTAAACGCCGAATTTGAACTTATTTTAATAAACGAATCTCTTAATAAAAAACAACCTATTTAAAAGAATAGACATAAAATGAAGTATAATGACAAAAACTAATGTAAATGGAACACGTACTCGTTCTGGTAGGATATCTAAAGTTCCTGAACGTCTTGATCCAGTAGAAGATATACCAGAAGACGACTATTCCGATGAAGATTATGAAACTGAATCTGATATCGATAGTGACGATGAGGATTTATTAGAAACTGACGATGAAGATGATTTTGAAGATGATGACGAAGATATGGATGAAAATGGAAATCTAAAGGGGTTTATTGTAGACGATGACGAAGATGAAGATGAGTAATAATAAGCTTAAAAAAATAAATGTATTTTTTATAAAATGGAAGCTGAAGTTGGTACTCCTATAGAATACAATCCAGATGAATTCGTAAATAAAGAAAATAACGATGAAAAAGAGCACGAGCCCGAAAACAATGAACAATACTATTTTCCGCCTCCGCAACATCAATATTACGACCCCCCTTTACCAGAAAAAACTGATATATTTTCAAATTTAGATAAATCAGCGTACGTAATTATATTCGTATCATTTATATTAGGTTTTTTCATGGGTAAAACAATGCAACCTGTTATTCTTCGACCTGGATAGGTTTACCACTTATCCATAAATATTCTGATGGTGTCTGTTGTCCTTCAAAATCGCCTATAGAACCAAGTTTGGGTTCTGTAAAATATGCACGACTTACAACAAGTGGATCCTTTAGTAAATCTTTCGCAACATCAGAAGCTTTTACATTTTCGGTACCTGATTTATCTTTTCGATCTTTATACAATCGTAAAAATAAATTAACCATAACTAAAACAATAAGAATGGTGATTATGTTTAATATAATACTCAACATACTTACATTTATATAACAAAATTAATTATTTGGATTCTACTTCTTCCCCTTCTTCAACTGTATCTTCACCTTTCGTATCCTGGGCTTCTGTGGATGCCGCAGCTTCAGCATCAGCTTTTTGCATCGCCTCTACCGAATCAAACCCTCTTTCTTTAGCTTCTTTTTCGCGCGCTTCCTTAGCTTCTTCTTCACGTTTCTTTCTTCGTTCTTCGATTTCTTCCGCGACAATCTTATCCGCTTCCTTTACAAGTTCTTCCATTGGTGTATCTGGTTTCTCTTTTTGGAGACGTTCGAGAACTTCTGATGGGTGACTGATTGGTGTCTCATCAGGTTTCGTATAATACTTTGAATTTTCGTCACCTGGTTTAAACATGTTCGTGTTTGCTACCATGTCCGCTTTTCTTTCCGCAAACATCTTTGCCGCGAGCGCTTGATTTTCTTTGTATCCCGTCATGAGTTCTTCGAGTTTTTCATTAGTGTAATGAACATCCTCGATCTTCGTTGGATCTGGTGGAATTAATAACCATTTATACATATCAACAACGTAAATATCAAACGTTGCATCTTCCTTCTGAAGACGTTTCGCATGATTTGCAGCTTCTTCATGTGTATTAAATGCACCTCTAATCTTGATACCAAACTTATCGTTTTTTTGTGGTGCTTCGGGACCTACAACAGAAAGGCATGCATAAAGTTGACCGGGGACAGTAGTATAATCTTGTTCGAGAGACATTTTTTTTATATATTATATACTTAAAAACTTTAAGCCTTTTATATTTAATAATGCACGAGTTTTGGAATAAACAGCCAGTTCCACAAGATAAAGCTATTTTTGATAAAGATGGGGAAATAGATTCATCTAGAGAACTTAGGTACGAAAAAAATCCTTTACCAGAAGGATACGAATGGAGTTCGTGTACCATAGAAGAACTATCTGAATTTTTAAAGAAAAACTATATACGCGATGAATCGTTTGAATTTAACTATTCCAAAGAACTTATAAAATGGGCAATACAACCACCCGGATACAAAGACGAATGGAATATTACCATTCGTGAAACAAAAAGTAATAAAATAATTTCTTTTATATCAGGTGTACCTTTAGACGTACGTATAAATAATAAATGTATTAAAATGCTCCAAATAAACTTTTTATGCGTTTCTGAAAAACTTCGGGATATGAAACTTACACCTTTACTTATACACGAACTCAAAAGACGCATGAATTTGCATGACATATGGCAGGCTGTATATACAGTTGTAAAAAGACTACCTACACCTTTTGCCAAAGTAAATTACTGGCACAGACTTATAAATGTTAAAAAACTGAATCGTATCGAGTTTTCTAATGCAAGAGAACAAGCACATCGTATTTTGGGTACCTCACAGTTTAGGGAAATGACTGAACATGACATTCCACGGGTCACACAAATGTTACAAGAACATTTAAAAAAGTTTAAATTTTCACTTAACATAGACGAATCGTATGTTAAGCACTGGATTCTCCCTCGTAAAGATACCGTGTATACGTATCTAAGCGACGAAAATGATCAATTCACCACATTTTATAGTTTAGATTACCTACATAAACCAAGTGGTGAAATTGTAAAACAGGCATACACGTTCTATAATGTAGGACATTGTTTAAAAGATGCTATAATAATGGCACGTAACCGTGGTTTTGATGTATACAACTGTGTAAACGTAAGTGTAGACATTGAAGAACTTCGTGAACACAAATTTATAGAAGGCACGGGTCATAACCATTATTATCTCTGGAACTGGAAACTTAGTGAAGAAATTAAGCCTGAAGATATAGGGTTTGTAATGATATGACGCCCGGCATCGAGAATTTTTATAAATTCTCGATTATAATCAACCTCAGTGAGATAGTTTAAAAATAAAAACCATTTTAAAATAAATGGAGGAGATACGCAAGTACCATAACGAGGCCAAACGTCTCCTCATCCAATCGGCTACCCGCGAAGGCGACAGTATTTTGGATGTAGGTTGTGGTTTCGGTGGTGATCTTCAAAAATGGCGACACGTGGGAGCAAATATAAGCATGTGTGAACCCAACCCCGAATCACTCAAGGAGGCTAAGTCGCGCGCCAAGAACATGAAAATACGCGTCAACTTTTACGAGGGTGATATATTCGCATGCCCACAAAGAAAATACGATGTCATATGTTACAACTTTGCATTACACTATATATTCGAATCGAAACAGTTATTTGAAACGTCGCTCTTAGCCATCAAGAATAGAATTAAACCCGGGGGTCGGTTCATAGGAATCGTACCGAATTCCGATAAGGTTATCATGAAAACGCCCGTAAGAGACGATCTCGGGAACTACTTTTTAACGAAAGAAACGAGTTCGGGGAACTTTGGAGAAAAGTTATACGTCCACTTAGCAGATACACCGTATTACGCCGATGGACCAAAGGTTGAACCGATTGCACATAAAGACATGTTATTTACACGTATGGAAGATTTGGGGTTTACTTTAACACTGTGGGAAGATCTTAAAGGAAACCCGGTTTCGGATTTGTATAGTAAATTTAGTTTTGTGTATAGAAAATAATCACTTTTTTGGTTTTACAAACTTAACAAACTTTTTGTTTTTAACCTAAGTCATTATTATTTTTTTAATATTTAATTAAAATTAAAAATTAAAAAATAATAATGAAATCTATCTGGAAGGTGTGTGAAAACGGCGAACTCGACGAATTAAAAAAACGTCGTAACGAAATTGATGAAATAATCGAAGAAATCCCAAATGATGGTGATGATATGAGAGAAGATGAAGACGATTTAAGTTTTGCTGTGGCATTCTGTAAAAATCACGATGCGGGTTTGGAAACATTTAAGTATTTATATGAAGAGTGTGGTTACCCTAGACATTGTGTACATTACGCTATGGTCGGAGCAGCCGCATCAAGAAATGCAAAACTTATCAATTACATGTATAATGACATCGACGATCATGAAAAAGAAAATTTTATAGGTGATCTAGAGGATGAACTTGTGATGACGGGACATCCTAATCCAAGTGTATTCATTAAATATGCTTTATTCGAAATAAATAATTAAAAACTGATTAAACAAATCGTATGTTAAACACTGGATTCTTCCTCGTAAAGATACGATGAAACCCAGTTTCGGATATATATATACAGGAAATAAAATAATATATTATATCAGAAGAATGATAATATATATTATTATACTCGCTTTTATATTATCTATAATATCAGTTATTTTATATAAGAAAAGTACCAAAGGTGAAACCAAAACCTATATACCAAAAGTGTTTTCAAACTGGCAAAAAACTGCCGCGCGAAGGGAAGATACCGAGATCAAAGATGATAAATCTGAAAATGAATCTGATATAGAGTCAGATGAGGAGGATGGAGATGAAGTTTTAGATGGTACAACAAAATCAACTTCTTTTAAACCCTTAAAAACACCTCCACCACCTCTAGTACAGGGTTGGGATACATATAATAAGCGATATACAAGTGGTAAATTATCAGGTATGTATGTAAATTCTGATGATGTTGTTGGTGACATATCACCTGAATCACGTCTTACAAATATAGACCTTGAAAAATGTAAATCTATGTGTAGTAAGTTAAATAATTGTAATTCTATAGAATATCATAATGATCGTACTTGTATAATGTTAGCTGCTACTTTAGATGACACGGAACACTTTAAACAAAATGAATCCGGTACAAAAATCGTTCAAAAAAAAATTACTAATCCGTATAAAAAACCGGCTCCTCCACCTCCTCCACCTCCTCCACCTCCTCCACCACCAAAAGTTAGATTTGTAACGAAACAAACATTAGACGGTGGTACCTATAGTAACAGAATTCGTCTTGAAAATCAATTTGAAATTCTCAACAAAACAAAAGCTGTTTATCAAATAAATGAATTATCTCGTCAGCTACGTAGTAAAAGTGTACCACATACAAAAATAGAATTTGTTAAAGTGGAAAAGGTAAAAACGGGACCTTCAAAAACAAAATTAGTCATACACGTTGATGTCGTCTTAGAAAGAGACGCTGAGGAGGTTAAAAAAGAAGAGGAAAACAAGGCTCGTAAAGTAATAGAAAAGGACCCTGTAGAAGAAGCTCAAAAACGAAAAGAAGCTGAAAGATTACTTATTATAAGAGAAAGGGAAGAACTCATTCAACGTGAAAGAAAAAGAGAACAGGAAAAGAAAGCTTTACAGGAAAAGCAACGATTACAAAAAATACAACGGGAAGAAGAATTTAAAAAAGGCAATGAACAAATGAAAAAAGTGAAATTGATCATAGAAACGTATAAAAAATTAGTGGATAAATTAAAAAAAGAATTTCCCAATTATTCCAAAAAAGAAATAGAAGCATTACTTAAAGATGAAAAATGTAAAGGGTGCTACCCGGACAACCCTGATATGTCAGAAAATTATGCAAGAAAGCAACTTCTTGAAAAAGAAGAAGTGAAACGTAAAGTAGAAAAAGAAAGGCAAAAAGAAGAAGCAAGAAAACGAAAAATAGAAGAAGAAAAACGAAGAGAATTGGAAAAACTTGAACGCGAAAGAAAACAAAAAGAAAAGGAAGAAAAAGAAAGATTGAAAATATTATTACAAAAAGCAAAAGAAGAAGAAAAAAGAAGACTTATTGCTGAAGCAGAAGAAAGAAAACGAAAATTAGAAAAGGAAATGGCTGAAAAGAAAAGAAAAGCGGAAGAAGAAGAAAAAAGAAAGAAGAAAGAAATTGAAGATAAAAAGAAAAGAGAAATAGAAGAAGCAAAGCTTAAATATAGTTCAGATATATGGGATGTGGTTATAGTAGGTGATAATATTAATACTAAAAAATTCTTACCAATACACGAAGAACTGAAAAGGTATAAATTACCCGCCACAACATCATTTTATGAAATTATAGAAAAACATATTGCGTGGTTTAGACCAGAATTTGTAAAATACATTAGTTGGAGTAATGATGAAAAACGTATGCGTTTTGACCTTTTTCAAAAATATATAAAAATGACTGATAAAAAGACGCGATTGATAGATGTTTGTTGGGATAATGATAGAAAACGATCATATTGCGAAAAGAAAACGGTGTATATAAAAATATTTTCGGGTGATGACGAAAGAAAAGTAACAGGTAGACAATTTCTTGATCCCATTTTGGGAATTCCGATTTACTCTTTTAACAGTTTTCCAAACAGTAATTGGTTCAAGATAATACAAAACACTGATAATACATACAGTTTTAAAAAAATTTTACAACCACCACGTGAAACACGCGGAGGTCCGGATGGACGAGGAAGTCGTAGAGGTCATCCAGAAGATATATATGAACGCCAATTTTATGATGATGGTATATTTAGTATGAAGAATTCCACGAGTTCTAAATGGGAAAATGCGTTTATTATAAAAACCACCGGTGATAAATACGTACTATATACCAAAGATGGTAAATTAGTTACAAATATACATTCAAGTACAAACAGGAATCACAAACTTATAGATCGTCCATATTTTATAGAAAAAAATAAAATTTCAAATACCCATTATAACCATGCTAAATTTGGTTTAATTGGTGCGACACCGTTTTTACATAATTTTTCAAATAATGGTGAAATTATACCAAATAAAAAATATTATTCACCGAATAAAAAATATTACGTCATATTTAAACCTAACGAAGGATTATATGTTAAATCAAATGAAAATAACAAGAATATAGTATCTATAGATACACCAAAATCCAATTCTGTTAAAATAACTAATATGTTACAAAAAAACTATATAATGTTTTATAATAATAAAGGAAGTCGGGAAAAAATAATAAAATTAAGTGAAGGACTACGAGGAAATTTTATACTTGTAGTAACTGATGTAGGTGAAATTATATGCATTAACTTGAAAACTGGTAAAATTGAAATGAAATTTAATGAACCAGATTTAAGTGCAATTCCAAACAATGTCGTAGTTTTGTGTAAATATAATGATCCAAATAACAAAAATTACACTTCTAGATATATAGTTAATAAAGATAATATGACAACTTTACAGGAAGTAATTTTCAAGGATATTTCACACCAAGCGTCATATTTCTCCAAATATGGTGAGTTAAATGGTCCTGCTTCTAAAGTTAAACAGATAGAAAACTGTAGAGGTATACGCGTACTTGATCCATTAAGACCTATATATATCTCAGAACTCGCTAAAAAAGGTGGATTTAAAGAAGAACAGTTACCTAGACCGATACCGTGTGGTGTATTTTTACCAAAAAATAATAGTGGTAAATATTTAGCTTTTAACAAGAATCAAAAAGGCCCTATAGTTACAGATAAAAGAGACGAAGTTACACCTTTATATATAAGACCGACGAGGCATTGGAAAAAAAATCCGGGTGAATACGAAGTACATCGTATAAATCACCCTCTTAAGAAAGGTGCAGAGTTTGTATATAATGGTATGTTGCGTTTAACGAATGATAAAAAATCCATTTATCCATATGATGACTGTCAGGATACAAATTGTTCAGTACCGGCAAATATTATACAAAGTGTTATACCAAAATGGGAATGTATAGATCGTCTAAATTAATATCATAATAAAATGTTATTTTATATAAAATGATACAGTTGATTATCATTATAGTATTTATAATATTAATACTATACAGAATTCGTAATACAGAGAAATACGAAACAAATAAGGAACCTTTTTTTACACTTTGGGTACCGGGTAAAAAAGGGTACGAAAAGGTGAAACCCGCACATATTAAAAATGGGAAGGTTGTTCCACCAAAAACTATAAAGTACAATTATGACTATAATACTATATATGTAGAAATAGTAGATTATGATAAAGGTTTGATAAAAGAAATAGAGTATAAATCACCGAAACCGTACCTTGTAACTACTACGCACAATGAATATATATTACCAGTAAACTATTCAAGCGAATTTAAAGATTACATGAATAAAAAGGTAGTTGTAAAATTTTATAGAAATGGTAAAAACCCTGATAATTTTTTCCACCTTACACACGTAACACTTCCAAAATCAAAAGAATCTGAATCATCTAACATATCTAATCTAGAATCAGACGAGTATAAACCAAGAAAATCAGTACAAGACTGTATAGGAAGTTGGAATGTAATTAAAAAAAATATAAAAAAGCGTGGAAATCTCGCTATTCGAACAGACGATTGGGAATATAAACACACTAAAGATGCAGAAAAAGGTGGTAAAGCGTGTCCTTATGAAAACGGTAAACGTATTTCGGTAAAATATTCGGATATTGCTTCACATAAAACACCTTTTAGAGACCCCAATATAAATACAAAATTAATAACATCTCCTAACTATATATTTGATGAAATAGACAAACCAGAACGTGTAGCATACTTACTATCAAAAGGTGCATATGTCCATCCTATGGATCGGCCATCGTCACCTCCATCTCCTCCACCTCCACCTCCACCTCCACCACCTCCAAAAAAATGTTATTCAAAAATTGATTTTTGTGTATCTTATGTAGACAAAGACAATGAAAATAATGGTATTGAATTAGATGAATGTCGCAAAAGACATGAAAAAGCAGGAGGTTATTATAATTATCATAAAAATTTCTCTTTAAAAAGAAATGATCCCACTCAAATACCAGTAGAAAATGCATCAAAACAAAATGCTAGATGGGAAGATGATAAATACAAATATATAAAGATAAAGTATGTTACAATAAGAGAAGGTGGGGATGATCCAAAATGGGACAAATGCGAAGGATATAATGACCAGGTTAGACAGAGCTACTGGGAATGGTGGGTACCAAAAATGAAAGAACTTGTGAAAACTGCGAAAATGGGTGATTCTAAAACATTTACTATAAAGATGATAAATGAAAAATATATAGACAAAATGGTGGAAGATAAAAAAATTGATAAAATTCAAGCCGGAAATTTAAAAAGAATATACAGTACCGAAACCGAAACAATCAACAGTTTTTATTATCGCGCCCGTATATTAGATGTCAAAAAATTATTTCGATTTATGATAAATCCTACGTATTTAGCAGATGAATTTGATAAATGGGAAACGGATAACAAATCGTATTTTGGAAAATGTGAAGATGGTAAAAAATATGATTCATTTTGGAAAAAACATGTTAAACCACAAACGAACATTATTGATCCTATATATTACAAGAATAGTTCGTCACTACAATGTCCCAAAAGTGTAATGTATTGTCGACCAAACAACGATGATTGGAAATATACTATTGAATGGTGGAAAGAGTATATCAAAGAAGATATAAGTAAAATCGCTTCCGGTAGTAAAGGGTGTTACGTTAACCCAAAAGCTGAAAGTCTTTTAAAACCAAAAAAATTTCTTAAAATTCATTATCCGTACAAAAAACACGACAATATGGAAAATATGGATTTAAATCCAAATACTAATACTAATTTAATAAATGATCCATATTATTATTGGAACAAACATATAGATATAGTTGCACCAAAAAAAACGGATAAAGATTGTAAAGCAGAATTACAAAAACCTAAAAAAGGGTGGGAATATTCAGCGCATTTTAGTAAAATAGTCCCGTCGGCATCGTCCCCATCCGGAAAGAAACATGTTTACGGAAAAGCAAATTACAAGAGTGTTGATTGGACCGATGAAATTGAATGGAAATATGTTGTTACCAATCCAGGTAAAGACGGTGGTGATAAAGATCATTGTTTTTATAATATACCAAACTCTGCACATGGATTAAAACATGGTGACAAGATAAAAATTAAAACTTCAAATATGGTATTAAAACATAATATGATGCCCAGTGGTTTGCATATACGACATATTCGACAGATAAGAGACCCTAACTATTTCCATGAATTAATAAAAAATCCAAACTATTGGGTTGATAAATTTAAAGAAAAAAATATTAGAATGGATGATCCTATATACAAGGAATATTTTTAATGATATAACACCAAAAAAAAGTATATGTTTATGATAAGATGATACTCGCGATACTACTTCTTATCATAAATATATTCATATTCATCAACATACAAGAACCACCAAATTTAACAGAAGTTCGTGAAAAATATAAAACACTCAGGGACCATCTCAAAGATACAAACAATAACGAGTTTAAAATGTTATGTAAAGAGATTCCAATTACAGCACATAGGCGTATGAATGGTTCAATAGGGTATAATGTAAATAAAGGGTATGACATTGGTTTGTGTATAGATGGAGAACCAAACGAAATATTTCACGTTTTATTACACGAACTTGCTCATTGTACAGTAGATGAATATTCACATAGCATAGAATTCTGGGAAAAGTTTGATAAACTGCGAAAAATATGCGTTTCTATAGGTATTTATCAGGAAATACCCGAAAGACGTGAATTTTGTGGTAAACATATCCAGGATAAATAATCTATGTTAGTAATAAATGGAATCGTTTTCTGACCTTTTCAAAGTATATTTTCTATTCAATATTTTACTTGTAACACTAAGTGCACCACTATTGGCAAATAATCATATTATAAATATGGGTTTATTGAATGTTATTACACCTGTCATCTTAGCTGCGTTACCAAGAGGTGGTAATATATTTGGAAGACTGGCACTCGATGCACCATTTCTTATAGTTTCGTCTTTTATAAGTTTAGGTGTAATATTCGGTGCTTCTATGATAAACGAACGTTTTGAACAAGATTTTAAAAACTACGGTAAAACTACGGAAAGTACTCGAAATGTGTTAGGACTTCGCGCAGTTGGATTACTGATTGGATTTCTCGTTTCCTATTTTATATTTGGAAAGAGAATGTATAAACACTATAACTCTATTTAACGTATCGTTTTAAGATATAAAACACTATAGCAGCAACAACACCTGTCGTTGCTAAACCAACTGGACCACGGTTTCCCTGGTCGTTAAGAAAAGAAGGTATAGTACTCGCAAGTTTTTCCTGTACAGGCTTACTGATTGCCACGGCGGCGCATGCAGCGACAATTATAGCTTCAAATTGGTCGTCAGTAAGGTTGAATGGATTTTTAGATTCAGAAGATTTTTCTTTAGTTTGTTTTGGAGCAACAGTTTGTTGCGCCATCATCATTGGTGTTTGCATTTGCATTTGCGTCATACGCGGATCCTGGGCCATCATAGGCGGTTCAAGTGGATCTTCAGCCTGTCCCATAACATCAGAAATTGGAGTCGAGTCCATCGTTTGTTTATTTTCAATATTTTTTTCATGGGAAGTATTCGGCACGAAGTTAGTAGATTGGTTATTATTTAATGATACCATACCCCCATCACTACTATCTGTTAAATTCATTGTTATAACGTCCGTCATTTATGTATTCATAGGTTTTTGAGACATGTCATTGACGCATTATTCGCCTGAATGTAAAACATATCTTGGGTACATACCCAAAAATGTATTTAAAACCCTAGGTAAAACATCTTTTTTTTCACACTCAGGTATAGAATCATTAAAATATATACGTTTGGAATCGTGACATACATTTATGTATATATAGTATCCTTCGCTTTTCCTAACACCACCTGATGAAAGTTCATTAAATTTTGCGTATGGGTACACCATTCTTGAACTACACAATCTTCTGATAAAGTTCATTTATTATATTACTTTGTTTTTGTAATTTTAAGTCTTGTTTTCTTTGTTGCATTTTTAGCATCTTCTTTATGTTCTAGATAATGAGGATTATACATCTTTTTATGGAGTTTCCAGAGGTCAGGGCTACCAACTTTAAAATTTTTCCTAAGTGTGGCTTTATACCAAAACACACAATCTTCTATTTTATTACTCTTCGACGTATTATCTAAAACCAAACATTCATAATTTTCCGTACACGCATCCATAACCTTATTAAACATATCAAAACTTGGAAAAATACCAAAAAATGATTTATATATCTTTTCTCTATTCTGAATGATGTTTTCTCTCAAGACAAATACATAATCAACATTTGCCCTGAGTGCTGGTGGTAAATCCATGACGTATTGCATGGTAAGCATGAAAAATATATTATAATGACGACCGTTCATAAAACATTGGCGAATACACGTATCTTTCAAAAATTTACTATCATACATACAATCATCTAAAAGCATAAATGTACCGTTATTTTTACTTTTACCTTTTGTACCAACCAATTTTCTCTGCCTTGATATAACTCGCTCTATAGCATCTCTATCATAATCACCATATACAAATAAGTCTGGTATAAACTCACCATAAAAATGGTTACCTTCTTCCGTACCCGAAAGTACAACACCGGCTGGTATATGCTTTTTGTAATACATAATATCTTTGACTAGTGTAGATTTACCCGTATTACGTTTACCAATAAAAACACATACCCGATCATCCGTCATTTTTTCGGGTCTGAATTTCTTCAGTTGAAGATTCATTCTATCATACTGTCTCGTTTTATTTCATAAAATTTTACTCACGTAAAGTAAGAATGGCTGGTCGATTAAACCTTGCTGTCACGGGTATCCAGGACCAATGGCTTACTGGTGAACCCGAATTTTCGTATTTCCTGATGAATTTCAAACGACACACGAAATTTTCGGTAGAATCTATAGAAACACCGTTCGATGGTAACATAGATTATGATACAAACATTGAATGTCGTATTCCCAAAAACAAAGGTGATCTCATTCGAAGTATGATGCTCAAATTTACTTTACCACATCCCAGTGTACCAAATGAAACTTTTGAAGTAACACAATCTGGTTTAAAATACTATATAAATGGTGTTCAACAAGATACACTCACACTTTACGAAGGTTCTACGTATACATTTAATGTAAATACAGTTGGACACCCATTTTGGTTTTCAGAATCTCCTGATGGTAGAGTTGCTGGTGTTATTCAAACACCTTATACAAATGGTGTTACAGGTTCGGGTACAGAACAGGGTACTGTTACTTTTACCGTACCTAGTGGTGCACCATCGACTTTATATTATTACTGTGAAGTTCATTCTAATATGGGTGGTCAGATAAATATACGTAATGTAATGTATAATAAATCTATAGGTGCTCAAATCATAGAGTATGCAGATCTTTTGATTGGTGGTCAAACTATTGAACGTATAACGGGTGATTATATCTACATGTATGATCAAATACACAACAACAAAGATGATATAACCCAAACACTGTATTTCTTAACTGGTCATGATAATTACATAGCAGTTTCATACGATTGGGAATATAGTGTACTATTACCATTCTATTTTTTTAGACATCCAAGTTTAGCTATACCCGTTTGTGCACTTACAAAACAACTCGTCGAAATACGCATAAAGTTTAAAAAGTTGAATGATGTGACTGTAACTTATACAAGAAACACTAATACTATATCAAATCCACCTTCTAATGTTTCTTCTTCTATTAAAAAAGTATCACTCGTCACTGATTTTTATTTTATCACCGAAGATGAAAAGAATTTCTTACTTACGCGTCCTATAGAATACGTCATAACTCAGCTCCAAATGTCACAATTTAGATTTAAAGCTGGTGAATCTAAAAAAGCGGGTATGCTTAATTTCAAACACCCCGTAAAAGAAATGTTTTTTTTGGCGATAAGCGATGACGTTCATAAACTCAACCCGATAAAACACGTTACAATGAAGTTTAATAACAATAGAATAATAGACGCAGATAATTTAATGTTAAGTTACGAACAACCTTTAAAATATTACACAGGTGTAACGGATAATAACTTCGGAGTGTATAGTTTCTCAATGAAACCAGAAACGTATTACCCAACTGGTCAGGTAAATATGAGTAGAATAGCACACAATTTAATTGAAATTGAACTTGAATCACCTAATACAAACTATGCACATTCGGTGTATACATACGCAGTGAATTATAACGTTTTAAGAGTGAGTAGCGGACTTGGTGGTTTAAAATTTTAGTACCTTATACTAGTAATGGCTGGGCGTGTTCAATTAGAAACATCTGGACCACAGGACGCTTTTTTTACAGATAACCCAGAATATACATATTTTATAAAGAATTTCCAAAAACATACAAACTTTGCACCGTTCTTTGTAGATCACGACGTCATTGGTGAAATTGAATTTGGAAGTACCATAAAGTGCACCATTCCCCAAAATCAAGGTGATCTTCTCAAAACCGTGAGTTTGAAACTGGAACTTTCGAGTATACCACAAAATTTAGTAAATAATATAGAAGGTATAGGGTATGTAGAATCTATAGGACATGCAATAATCGAATATGTAGAATTAACAATAGGAGGTGAAATTATCCAGAGAATACCAAGTGATTACTTAGCTATATATTCCGATAACTATATAACACAAACAAAACAGCATAACTTATCAAAACTCATTGGTAAACCGCCACTCGAACTTTCAGGAACTAGTGTAGCTACAGTACAAATAGCCGGGTATTTGGGTTTAGCGACGTCCGATACTAAATACTTTGTTGATATACCATTCTACTTTTATAATAACCCAGAACTCGCTATACCGTTATGTGCTATACATAATCAGGAAGTTGAAGTAATAATAAAACTCAGGGATTTGAAAGATTGTGTATGGGGGTATGACACAACCGACCCATATAATGCGAATAGCATATTTTACCTTGGTGATTACGTAAAAACGAAAGGACTCATAAAAAACCTGAAACTAACTACTGAAATGGTTTCGTTAGACAAGGAAGAAAAACAAAAATTAAGTAATCAAAGAATAGATTACACTATAACTCAAATACAAGAAAGTAAATCTATAATACCAATAGATGCAAATATAGATAATTATATAGATGTTACTCATAGACTCCAATTTAAAAATCCTGTAAAAGAACTTTTTTTCATCATACAAAGACTTAGAAAGGTTGTAGGTGGTCATTTTACAACTAATTTTGATTATGATTCATTATTTCAATTGTATAATGGTGATTACATAAATTTTGAACATTTAAAAAACATGGAACTAAAACTTGATGAAAAAGTAATCATAGACGAAAAAACAGGTGATGTAATAAACTTACGTGCAATACAAAGTGGTATACATCACACGAGAACGCAATTGTTCAGAAGGTACTATTCGTATAGTTTCGCACTCGAACCTGAAAGATGGTATCCAACGGGTCAAATTAATTTTAGTTTAATTAAAGATCAAATAATAAAAATGAAAATAACACCTGATACAGATGCAGAAAGAGAACTTAGAGTTTTAGGTCTAAGTTATAATATACTCCGCGTGGAAAACGGAATAGCTAAAACTTTATTTAATTTATAATGAATCAACTTGAAAAAGACGCGACATTAAATTTAATCGAACAAGTACAGAATTCTGCTATTGATATTATACAACCTATACTAGAACGTTCTATGATTCTTGCGGCGGAATACGCGTGTGCGTGTGGTAGAGATATGATTTTATCAGAGGATTTAGAATATGCCATGAAATACTGTGCAATGCATGAAGTTGGTAAAAAAATAGGAACCTATTTTCCGGATATAGAAGAAGACGAAAACGAAGACGAAGACGAAGAAGACGTTGAATTTGAAGAAGAGGAAGAAGAAGTTCCATTTACGCGATATTCAGGGAGAGAATATAAATTTGTTAAAATGAATATGGCGTATGATAATTGGAGTTCATGGGAACCAAAAAATCCGTCAGAACAGCTGTTAAAAAATACTATAGATAGTAATGAACACATCAGATCCAGAGGGATGGACGACGACTTCTGAATATTTTAAAATATGTGATGATGAAAGTTCTACTTCTGATACAGATGATGATTCTGATTCTGATTCTGATTCTGATTCAGAATTGGAAGTGGATTCTATAAATATTGGTATGTTAAATGGGTATTTGAAGCCACAATACTACAGTAAAATTTTAGTCGAAGAAGAATTACTCCCAGAATAAAATCTCAGGATAGTATATATATAAAATGTCTGCTGCCGAAACTGTCACGCTCGTCACTCGTGAACTTGAATCGCAATCCCTTAACGCTATCGTTGCTGGTTTTTCCTTTGCTGCTGCCCTGTCCTGGATGGACTTGGTAAGATGGTTGGTTAACCAAGTTGTTAAGGTCAATAGAAACGGTGGCATGAACTACACGCTCACTGCCTTGTTTACCACTCTCTTGTCCATCTTGGTTTACGTTGCCATCTCTCGTGTCTCTACACGCGTACAAAAACCAGCCCAACCAATCTTCGCGGTTACTCGATAAGCCTTGGTTTACGCATAACTAAAAGTAAAAATAAACCGGTTGCGACTACCATAAATATAGATATAAACGCATCCCATCTACGCGGATCCTCTAATTCGGGGATACTCATAGGTGGTGGAAGAGAAAAGTCTCGTTCCACTTTAGAAACATTCTCCATTTTATCAGTAGAACACGTTATAGCTAATTTAAGTACATGATTTGCATTTCTAAAATCATATGGTATTAACCGGTTATTGCTACTATAATAAAATTGCACCCTTAAACTCGATATCGTTTTTTGTGTTCCAGAATCAAAATTATGTTCTATTTTATCATCTACACCCGAATAATTGATTACATCCCCGCATAAAAGTATACGTCCAGTATAAAACGGTGTTTCCGAAAATACAGTTTTATTAAATTCATCAGAACCACTACTCAGTTTAACAATAATCGCATCTGCACCTTGTAAATTAATACTACCCGTTTCGAGTTCATATGGTGACAATGTCGTAGATGAAACGTTACTTGCTGGTAAACCTAATATATCGTAAGGTGTTGTATACCCTTGTACATTAGAAGCATACCCATTTGTTCCCCCATAGAATTCAAATGTAAAAGGTGCACTACCTGTAAAAGTTATAGCATTTGTATCTTTATCATAAACACCACCAGATAAATGAGTAGATGCTGTAACAACTGCCTGCATTAAATCATCACCATCATAATTTCCATTCGGTATTGATACAGTGGTACCATTTATATCAAATGTGTTATTCCTGTTGTGTATAAGGTACTGACTATTATGTATTCGTGCTGATATAAGCGAAATCTTAGATACGTCATAAATTGGGTTTTTTAGATGTACTACATAATCACCTGGATTTGGGTACACATTGGGATCACGTTCACCACTATCTATATCTAAGGTATGTACCTTCATTAAAATATATGAACAATATTTTAATGAGTGTATATCTCAATTTTATGGTATTTAAGAAAGACTATGAACTAATGGGTTAGTCGAAAGCTGTCGCTTTGCTGTGTCTAAACTTGTGTTAGATGCATTTGGATTTATATTACCCTTATACGCATTAAACTTGTGATAATCATTATTCCTATATTGTTGTGTCCACGCACCATTTGCTGAGTTTATTCTACCATCAATTCGAGACGTATCGGAACGAACACTTGTTAATAAACCACCTTGGTTTAATGGATTGGCGCGTACATTCATACGTCCTGGACCAGCTGCACGGTTTGGTTTACCACGACGATCATCCGGTCTAAACCCGTACTTCATCAATTCTTCAACAGTATGCGTAGAACCATATGTTCGCTTTTCACCGATTTTAGATGCAGGGGCGTTAGTATAACCACCGTGAAAGCTTGATATACCTGGCGCTGGCTGATTATTGTACTGATAATGTTCTATATTACCATCCTTCTTGTTGCGCGTTGGTTCTTGCGCGCGTGTAAGTGCAGAAACAGTTCGTTTTGCACTTGCGTATCCCAAAGTATCCGTTCTTAAACCCGTTTCGGATCTATTAGTAGTTCGCTTGGTTTTTTCATGTTCAGCTCTTGGTGTTCTACCGGTCATGCCTTGAGCTCTACCGGGCACAGGTGGGAGTCTACCATAAAGAAAAGCCGTCTTTTCTGGTCTATTATTTCCAAGTTCGCCCATTATACCACGTCTACCACCTTTAGAATCATATGCTGGACCAGATCTACCTGGTAAAGTTGTCAATCTGTATGCACCAACGTTTTCGGGGTTTACGCGAAACAATTGTTGGTGTCCACCAAACGCTGGAACACTTGCATCAACACCCAAACCTGGACCAACAAGTTGTTTCTCTATTGGTGAAAGATTATTCATTCTACCAGCATCGTACATCCTATTCCTCATATTAAGTATTTCACCACCAGAAGATCTCTTTTGTGGTGCAACTTCACCAAATGACGGAATCTCTTCTTTATATTTAATCGGAGTTTCAACCAAAGGTGATAATGGACCTGAATATTCACTCTGTATTGTCAATTCTTTCTCCGAAAAATCGGAAGTTATTTCAGGTTCTTCTATAGGATTACCTTCTACTGAATATTTTTCTTGTGTGTGACTCAATTTTCGACCAGCATAAACTAAACCGGCTATAGCCAATATTGAAACGGGATCAGCCATTCTTATTTCTTATTGAGATTTTTATTGAGGTATCTTTGCTGAAATAAACCATTTTGGGTTTCTGCACGTGTACTCATTGGTTCATATGTACGAGTTCTAAGTGGAACTTTGCATTCAACATTTTGAAGTGGATGGAAATTTTTTTCGTATGTGTTTACCAAAAGTTTGTTGAATTGAGATGTAGATTGAGGTCTAAGTCTGTCAGACGTTTCTATATATTGTGCTGGTGAACCTTTACCTGCCATGTATGGTGCCGTACCATATAACATGGTATTTGGTCGACTTGAACCATAATTAAGAGTACTGGGCTGAGGATACAAAAAAACTTCTTCAGTAGCACATACAGATGGGACCGCGTGATCTTTAACTACTTTCATACCTGGCTGGAGTTGATATGCCATTTATTATTACGAGAGATTTTGTTTTAAGACGTTCAAAATCTTGTTGCCGTTCTTCTCGCGTCACCATTTGGGTCAAGTCCGGCAAAAGCACCAAGTTGTACACCTCTCATATCTGGATCGCATAATCTCGGATCTTGTCTGCATGTATTTTGTCTTTTACCATGAATAAATTCATAATAAGGCGTATTACCAATCGAAGTGTCTGGCATACTTACAAACTGTCTAGATAATGCGTTTCTTTGGTATTCTGGTGAAGCCGATCGAGATCGTGCTGGTCCATATCTAATTCCATCTGTAGCGTAACTATTAGTCGCCTTTTTAACAGTTGGGTAATAACATGATTCTGGTCTATCTGGTCTATCTATGTAATCAGACATGAGTACATTACCCATAGGATTGTCCTTTGATGGCATAGAACATTTGTTATATACACTATCACTTCCGGAGGCTGGTCTAATAACATTATCCTTAACCATATTCGATCGTTCCATTATATAAAGAACGCCGAGCGCAGTTGTACCTAAAACAAAAATACGTGGATCTCTATTTATAAGATAGATTATACATGATGCATAAATGATAAATCGTGCTGTTGCATTAACACGGTCTGCTGAAGACTGTAATTTTGAAGGCCAGAATTCGTGTACCTTGTCTACACGTACCAATTGCTTCGGATCTTCAAACCAAGATGTCATTTATATATAGTGAGTTTATTTTTTCATCATACCACCTAACATGCCCTGCATCGTTTTCATAAGTGCATTTTCATCTAATTCGGAACCATCGTCTGTCATTTTATCGGCACATTGTTTAGCCACTTGTTCAATCATGGAAAGTGTATCTTCTGGAATGGAACTAATAGTTGTACCAAGCATATACAACGTTTGAACATATTGCCAGATTGCATCTTTTGTATTTTGTGAACAGGAAGCCCAATGATTTTCGAGATTTACATCTTTCATAAAATCGAGGTTCTTGGATTCATTTATAAAAAAAGTATCATCTTTCGCGGAAATTTTATCCGCGAACGGTGTAACACTTGCCATAAATCCATCAACCACTAAACGTGGGTTGGCTTCTTTAGCCAAATCGAAAGCAGATAAACATCTTTTGAGAGCCTTTTCTTCTGGAAAGGTCTTGTGTAATTCCACAAGAAATTGACCCATCATATCATTGAATGCAGTCACAGAAGCCATTTTGTACTGTAAATAGACATTTTATCTTTAAGTTAGTAAAATTAAAATGGTTCCGTTGATATAGTTTCTTTCTTACCTAAACCGTTTGTAACTATAAAAAATACTAAAATTGCGTTAAGTGCAGCTGGTTTAGCATAAGCACTTACTGGAAGTTTACCTTCGTTGTTAATCTTTGCTTTAAAATGTATATATCCTGCTGTTAATAAAGCAGCTACTATACCAGCCCATGCGGGATCTCTTAAATAGTCTTCAAACTCCATTATCTATTAGTAACCAACTTTTTTTGCACGCATTTCGGATGCATCTGGAAATAAAACACCATCGTCACCCTCCTGTTGTTGCGTGGATGGAGTAGTGTTTATCGTTTTGAATTCGTTTGCAAATGGGGATGCATTTACTGCGGGTTGTTGTTCCATTGGTTCCATTGATTCCATTGGTTCAGTTGATTGCATTGGTTCAGTTGACTGCATTGGTTCCATACCTGTTGACTCTTCCATAGACGATTGTCCCTGTTCAAATGGTTCTTCTGATGTTTCTTCTACATCTCCCTCCAGTAGATCTGGATCTTCGGAATCTCCTAATACTGCATCCCCTAGATCCAAATCTTCACCTTCTTGTGTTTGTGACATATATGTTTGTAAAATTTGTTGTACTGGTATAAGTTCTTTTATAGAAGTTTCAATACATACAGAAAATCTTTCATATAACTTATCATTTCTCGTATATTCGTTTTGATTTTCGTGATAAATGTAAGGGTCTTGATACAAATCCTTCGCTGCGTTGTTATAGCACATTTGTATAAATACTTCATTTGTCGGAAGTTTAAGAGAAATCTTTTTATTATCTTTATTTAATCGAACCGCGGATAAAATTTTAACACAACTTACAAATACGGCAGCCAATAAATCATTAAACCACGCGCATCTGTTTGTTATGTTATCTGTATGCTGTTTAGACATGGCATCGCTCCAATTTGGAACTTCTTTCAAAAGTTTTTGGTACATAACGAGAACTTTACGACCTTTGGAAAGTTTATAAGCCTCTTCATACATGGTTTCAAAAGTTTCAATCATGACTGGACACATGAGTAGGCATAATTGACCAACGTATTCGCGTTTTGCTTCGACTAAAATATTCAATGGATCACTCATATCTGTGATTATACGATTTTTTTTATAAATTCTTATCACGCGTTTCTCCTGTATTTATTTGCGGCCTTTTTAAGATTTACAAAGGATGGGAATTCACCCATATCTTCACCATCTTCACGCTGGGTATTTTTGTGTTGTTTCTTAGGTCTCCACGAAATACAAAGTTCAAACTCCCCTATTTGTTGTACAGTAAATCCGCCTATATCAAATTGACGTTTTATATACTGTAATGCCTTTACCCTATTAAAATGTGGATACCCCATAACAAACGAAGGAATCTGACAGAATATATATTTATGACCTAGATCAACCGATTGTCTGATCTTTTTTGAAATTTGGTCGTATATTTTGATATATGTTTCCTTTTTCAGTTTATTTCTTTTTTCAGTTATACGTGATATTTCATCAATACTGATCATTACATTTTATAGAGAACTTTTAAATTCTAATTTTACCGTACATTGTTCGGGGTTCAGGTATAACCTTTTCTGTTAAACCTTTAGTTTTTATGATATCCAGTTCAGATTGTCTTACTTTAGAATAATCTTCGAACTCTTTACCTTTTATAGTTTTTTGGTAAATACTCGGATCACTTGGTGGTCTAGAATCGATTGGTTGTGTACGCAAACTTACAACAGTTGCTTCACCGTCTGTAATTCTTATATCAGCAGAAACAGAAAATCCCAAAGCAAAACCTTTGTGTTTAACGGACATGAACATGCATCTATATAAATCCTGGCCAGAACCACTTATATATTTTTTTATAGAAGTTGTTTCTATAATGTAAGTGCATAAACCTGTACGCTTTGATATTTCTTTATTTGTTGCTAATACCATCTTCTGCATGAGATCATTCGAAACTTCTATGTCCTCTTCAGATTCTCTATACTGAGACAAATCCACTTCTTCGTCATTTATTATAATGTAATGTACAGGTTTTGTATACCCAGCCATTCCAAATTTTTCAGTAAATTTTTCTGTCCTGTGCATGCTCATAAGTGTAAGCACAAGAAGTATTAATATTAATAGAACAATATTCATCATTTAATATTAAAAATTATTTTTTTTGTGTTTTTTTAATGAAAATATTTTACGTAAATATTCTAAGATGTCCCTCTTAATTTATAGTCCGCAATGTAATCATAGTTTAGATGTCATTGACTATATAAATAAACATCCGCAACTTAAACAAATTGTTCAGTACCATAATATAAATAAATTGGGTATACCTCCTCAGTACAAAAACAAAATTACGCGTGTACCAACAATGCTTACTAAAAATGGTAAGTTCTTAGTTGGTAACGAAATAAAAAACTGGCTTGAATCATTATTACCCGTTCAAGAACTGGAAATGTGTGGTTTTGGTAGCTGTTCAATGACAACACTCGAAGGTGAAGGTACAAATGAATTATTTGGTTTGGATAATTATGGAACCACTTTACAGCCAGCCATGACACCCGAACTCGAAGAAAAAATTAATCAGAGTGTTTCTGACGCATATAATAAGAATATAAAGAAATAATTAATTTATAAAATTAGATATGAAATTAGCTACTATTCAGGCTTCAGCTATAAAATCAACCTTTGAAGTACTAAAGGATATACTTAATGATGTAAATATATATTTTAAACCAAATGGTATGTATATAGTTACTTTAGATACAGCTCGTACGTCTTTAGTAGATATGTTTTTATCTTCGGATAACTTCGAAGAATATGAATGCGAAACTGAAATAGTCGCAGGTATAAATGTGGCGAACACTTTTAAACTTTTAAAATCTATAACAAATAACGATGTACTTACTATAAGTATAGATTGTAAAGAATTTATGAACCTGGAAATTCATAGCGAAGCTAAAAAAACATGTACCAAGTTTGCATTAAAGTTACTAGATATAAACGAAAACCATATCGAAGTTCCAGATGTAAACATGACAACTATCACCCCAATGGCTTCGGCAGATTTTCAAAGAATATGTCGTGACATGTATAATATAGGTAACACTATAGAAATAACAAGAGAAAACAACCAATTAAAATTATATTGCAGTGGAGATTTTGCGAATCAGGAAACAAACATTGAATGTACGGAAGAAAGTCCCAAGATATCGGGTGAATATTCTCTTCGATACATGAATATATTCACTAAAGCCACAAGTATGTGTTCTACTGTTCAAATTATGCAAGAAGAACAAAACCGCTTCTTAATATTAAAATATAACGTTGCAAATTTAGGTGATTTGAAGTTCTATTTAGCAACTAAGGTACCCGAAGATCTGTAATACAACCATCAACTGTACTTACAACTTTCACCATACCAAGTGCATTTTTTAATTTTATTCGTGGATATTCATTTTCTAGTGTTTCTATATCATAATAGAGCATATCACTTATTTTAATTTTTTCGTTGTGAAAATCACCTCTCGGTCCCGCGTATCTTTTTACTTTGTTTAAAAGATCTCGTACTGGTTTATCATCCGAGTCAAGCAATTGTGCTGAAGTGATCGGAATATTAAATACAACTCCATTTACTCTTTCTGGTGGCCATGCATGCTTCATATCATATGTTAAATATTTGTACATGACATCATTGTACCAATATTTAATACGAATTATAGTTTTAGTAACATTATCGGGTACTACCGTGTTTTTATAATCAACAAAATTTAACGTTTTAAAATACGTTTCCGTTTCTTCTTCCCATTCGTCGTATTCTTTTTCCCAAAATTCATCGAGTTCAAGAGGTGGTTTAGAATTGTCTAAAAAATATTCCATGGAAGCATCTATAATTTTATAATCCGGTTTAGATGTTATATATTTTAAAGTTTCATATACCCAAACTATAATGTTGGTTAAAAGATTACCGATCATTCTATTTAATTATTATATGGAAGGTAATTTTTTAAGTAGGTATAATAATAAAATAAAAACATGGGAAAAACTAATAGAAGATGACCCTAGTAATAAATCTACATATGAATACGAAATGTCGAATTATATAATTCAGTGTATGCCGTATATGAAACAATATACAGATGATTTAGAATTAGAAGTAAGTGTAGATAATATTTTCAAATGTAAAGAAACGTCTGGATTACAGAGAAAAGATATATTTAATGATTATCTAATAAACGTTGAAAAGGTGAATAATATAGACCGACCCATGGAAAGAAAAAAAGAAGAATGTCCTAATTGTTTAGAAAGTAATATATACCATTTTGCAGATACAAGTGATTTAGTATGTGATAAATGTGGTATGATAATAGCAACTATTATTAGCGAAGAATTGACATATAGAGAAGAACAGGAAACATCTGAAAAAATAGTAAACTATTCGTATAAGAGAGAAAATCATTTCAATGAATGGCTTTCACAGTTTCAGGCACAAGAAACAACGCATATCCCTACGGAAGTTATAGAACAGTTAAGAAACGAACTAAAGAAGATAAAAATAAAAGTAGTGGAAGAAATCACACATGCACGTGTTAGGAGTTTGCTCAAAAAACTCAAATTAAATAAATATTATGAACACGTTCCATATATAACTAATATATTGAGTGGTATATCACCGCCAAAAATGCCACAGGAAGTTGAAGAAAAACTGCGTATAATGTTTAAAGATATACAAAAACCATTCGACGATAATTGTCCAAGTGAACGTAAAAATTTTTTGAGTTACTCATATGTTTTGTATAAATTTTGTGAACTCTTAAGTGAAGATTCATATCTTAAATATTTCCCGTTACTCAAATCAAAGGAAAAATTATATCAACAGGATGTTATATGGAAAAAAATATGCAATGACCTCAAATGGGAATATATTCCCACGATTTAAAATATAATCTTATAATAAAATGTCATCGTGTAACAAGCCGGTAAATAGACCAAAATCTCCTAAACAGAAAACCAATAAGAAAACATCGCGCAAAAACCCATTGCGTCAAGGTGTATCTTTCAATAGCATGAGTAACATGCTCAAGGCTTTTGCCATCAAGAAAAGAAATATGCCAGAAATTTTTCAAAATATAAACGATAAACTTAAACGATAATTAAAGAATTGTGATTAATTTAATGAATGGATGAGTATTATAAATTTTGTCTGAATGAGATCAGGTTTCATACAGAAAAAATCAATGAAATCATAGAGGAAGGTCTCGCGGACCCCAAAAAATATTATTTACAATCAACGAGTCAATGGAAAACTATATGTCAGATGATACCTTATATGTATTATCTAGCGAAACATAACGAATCTCTGGATCATGACCCCCTGAAGGAGGAAAATTTATCAGATATGCCTCCGAAAGACCAGTAAGTTTGAGGTAATTTTGTGCTTGTGTGACCATGACTTCATTCATGGTCTTAACTGATTTAAGTTCGAGTACAGTTTTTTTATTTAATATTATATCAGCACGAAGGTTTCCTATAGTATGCCCTTCAAATACTATAGGAACTATTCTTTCCGTTTCGTAGGGTATTCCGTGTTTGCGTAAAACGACTTCCATCGCGTTGTGATACACACGCTCACTATAACCGGGGCCAAGTATCTTGTATACAAAGTCGACATATTCACGTATCATTTACATATCTTCGTGTATTGTTTCTAAACCCTTTTTCTTACTCTTTTTTACATTTTCATTTTCCTTTTCATAATCTCTTATAAGATCTATATACTGATTATTATATTCTATAAGAGTTTTAGACATTTTCATCATGATTTTATTCATTTTATCAAAATGTCCAATTTCCATAGATATAGATATATGTTCAGCATACTTTTGAGAAATATCTTCTATAGCATCCATGATTTCGTTAGAAAAGTGTATACCTTCCTGTATATATTTTTTAACACTTTCCTTCATTTTATAATATGATACTATTATTTTTTAAAATGTCTGTCAATATAATCTACTAGTAAGAAAAAAATTTTTATTTGAAATCAAAGTCCCTCAAGGAGAATGTTGCTCTATAAAAAAACTTTTTTGTTCGAGGTAGTCGATTATATTGACAGACATTTTGCTTTTAATATATACATAAAACATAGAGTAAAATTTTTAAAATGTCTGTCAATATAATCTACTAGTAAGAAAAAAATTTTTATTTGAAATCAAAGTCCCTCAAGGAGAATGTTGCTCTATAAAAAAACTTTTTTGTTCGAGGTAGTCGATTATATTGACAGACAAAATAAAAAAATTACTTATATAAAATGTGGATGCTTTTATGTAGACCAATTATCATACCAACAAATGTTCCTGAACAAACCATGATTAGTACCGATAAGTGTCGAATCGTACTAGTGTCTCCTACAAATGATCCAAGTAGATACGTCATTGACATGCCAGATGAAACACCCGAAATTCTTATAAAACCGGATAAGGATTAAAAGGTAAATGTATATAAATGCCACCAACACCTTTCGTGAATAGTAGTATTCGTTCAACTATACCAAATACATGCGAAGGTCTTCAGCATATTCTCATTAAGGTTATATATGAAAATGAGCGTGGTCGTGGTCCGGTACAAAGTATAGAGGCATACGCATCACCCGTGTTTTCGTTTAATTATAACGCCACTTACCTTAATCGTAGTGATATGTTACCAACTCCTGAAGACGGTACTATTAGACCAATTTCAATGTTTAATTATAATACGGGTCTATGGAGTGATAGTCAAAATGTACACATTGATAAAGACCATTTGTTCCGACATGATAGTGTATGGTCACCAAATATGTATTATAGTTCTTTGAGGGACTTCTTAATGCATATACGTGAAGTATATAGTTATGACGGAGAAATAACAGGGACGGATTGGTTGTGTCGACCACCACTTAATCCCGAACCTGTGTATGATAGGGAAATAACACTACGTCGCGTTTCGAGAACCGTCATGGAACTTATCGATAAAAATTCAGTAAATATACCAGAAGGTGATTATTTACAACTATGCGACGAACTTAAAAGGATAAGGGATTTATAATACAGTGTAATGTCCGCTCTTAATACCCTTAAGAAATATCTAAAAGATAGAGGACAGGAAATAAACAATGAATGGTATGTAAAAATTGAAACTAGAAAATCGGGTAAATCTGCAGGTATGACTGATAATTATTACTTTTCACCGGAAGGTAAACGGTTTCGATCTATGATCGAAGTATATAGATTTTTAACTACGGGTGACAAGTTTGAACGTGATGAAAAGACAAAATGTTTGAAAATTGATAAAGAAAATACCGATGAAATAATGGATGATTTATGTGAACTTGTAAATGATATGTACATAAATGATAATATTAAAAACTTGCACGATACGAAATCGGGCATGTTTAAAAAAGTAAAAAAAGATTGTTCTAATTTTATTGATGGTAAATTACAAAAAACTAGAATACAAATTTTAAGTAAAAAGTATAGAATTACTTTTCCAAAAGATACACCTGAAGAGAATATAGCACACTACTCAAAAGCCAATGCCGCTAATTTGGTAAAAACATTTTTCAGAACTGCACCTACATGTTTAGGATGTGGCACAAAAAAATGTATTTTAACACACGCACATACGATCAAATCTAGACCAGAAATTTTAAAAATGGCTATATCAAATTCACGTACAGATGACGGGTACCATTCCGATTCAATTCTCAGTAATTTTATAGAATTGCATAAACAGTATCCCGTTGCAACACTTTGTTGGACGTGTCATCATATTCTTGGTTAAGAATCTAATCAACACAAAATTTACTTTTCAGCCACCAAACGACCCATTTTCCATCGCTTCCTAGGGCGATGCGTCTCGGATTTTTATTGGATAAACCCCAATGTCGAACAATGAGATCATTCGAGGTATGGTTTTTGAGTTCGTTAATATTTTTACCAGCATTTTTACGGGGTACCCACCCACCGAGGTGCGATCTCGTAAAAATCTCGAGTTCATTATATCTTTCTTCGTTTTCAAAAACTCTGTACCCATACACCGATTCGTCATTTTCAGAACAGTATTCGGAATCGGTGTCTTCGCGTGCATACGTACCGTTTTTTGTGTTACAGTTCCAAGGTATATCTGTTCGCGTAAACTCAGAATCGTAATGCTGTAAATATAATTCAAGACTCGGTACATTTGCAAAAACGACCGTTTCACCCGTGTCGTCGTAACCACACATACGACCAGGTAAACCCTGTACCTGAGCAGAATCGTTGAAAATTTTCACATTTCGTTCGTACAAAACACCGATATACTTTTTGTTAATCGTATCTGCGCACCTACACAGTTCCATTATAAAAATGCACGTGTGTTTTTTTGGCTCGATATTGAGGATGTCGTTTATATTTTCTTCATCTGTAATTCCGTTATGCTCCTTATAATCCACGTTATCACCATAAATTTCTTTGAAATTATTCATCATCACTCGACTGGCTTCCCCAGTAGGGGTACGTATAATATGATATTTTGGTTTATCGATACCATACCTGTTAATAATGAATTTTCCAAGTTTACGAATGTTTTCCTTGGCTAAATCTTGCTCATCCTTTTTGGGGTTGTTATTGAACCCACATAGCTCATCACATTGAAAAATACGGTTTTCGTTGAAAAAATCACGTATTCCCTTGTAACCTGGCCCCGGTTTGCCAAATACTACTTTTGACGATTCACCCCATTGTAATCGATCTTTCAACACACCGTCGGGTGTTGCAGAAAATTCAATGACTTTTATATTTTTTTCGTACATAGTTTCGCGTTTCGCGAACGATAATTCCTCGAACATAATATCCATGGTTTGTTTTTTACGAGCTGCAATGTGCATCTCGTCCATGATTATCATCGCATCTTTCTTAAAGGTCAATTCGAAAGAGACTCGATCTTTCAAATCGTTACGATGGTAAATTTGGGTTTCTAAAATATTAGGAAACCTATCCTTAACCTGCTTCTTCCATGACTTTGAACTCAAACCCGTTATGAGGTATATGTTTTCAAAAGGTATGCAATGTCTTTCTACGTATTGTTCGATAATAGAAATCATTGTTCCTGTTTTACCCGCTTGTGTGGGTAATATAGAAGTCACGAATAAAACCTTTTTATCGTCAAATATATCAATTATATTCTTTGCAAACTGTTTCTGACTATCGTAAATCACAGAAACACCTTTTAGGTGATTTATAATGATTTCTTTTTTAAGGATTTCACGTTGATACCCAAAAATAGCTTTTTCATTACCTAAAAGTGGGAAGTACTGGCGTTCTATGAGTGTAAGCATATTTTACGTTTATAAATATTTAGATCAAAGACTTTAATATAGTTTTAGATCTATTTAGATCTTTACTTAGGCTTTATATCACTTTTATTTTTTAATTATAATTGTAATTAAAGAATAAACTACTAAACTATATACAAAATGACTACCTATAACCAAGCCCCGTGTAATTTCAAGTTTAAGATTGCCGCGATCGAAAAAGTTGTCGATGGTGATACCATGGACGTACTCATAGATTTGGGTTTTGACGTCATGACGCGTCAACGCGTACGACTTCTCGGTATCGATACCCCAGAATCGCGAACGTCGGATCAAGTTGAAAAGGTCTATGGAAAACTCGCAAAGAAAAACCTCGCGGAATGGTGCATGAAAGCGGTTGCATCTGAAAAGGATGATATTGAGATCGAATTAAGATGTCCGGAAATGGATAGTCGCGGTAAGTTTGGGCGCGTTCTCGGTGAAATTTGGGTTTCAGAAGACGGGAATTGGACCAATGTGAATCAGTGGATGTGTGAAAACGGACACGCCGTCCCGTACCATGGTCAAAATAAGGATGATGTTCAGGCACAACACATGGCAAATAGGAAAATGTTAGCCGAAAAGGGTATCGTTACCGAACATGCTTAAATTTACTAAATAAACTTTTTTTACCTTGAGTTTTTCGAAGATTTATACCGTTACCACACCCTCTACCTAAAAAACGGAGTTGTTGTTTTCGAAATTCTTTATTAACATTTTCTCTAATTTCATTCATTGTTTTTTTACCTAATTGATTGACGAACTGCATTTTATTTAGACCATCACATATTTTGTTTTTCGTATCTATATAATTCATTAAATTTTTTCTGTTTTTAGCTGTGTTATTATTTACCATTTATTTAACATGATATTTTATTTAATAAGGATACTTCCTAATCCATAAATTACATATCCATTTTTCACCTGATTTAACAGGTTCACCACCATGTAAAGCTTTTTTAGTCATACACTCATAATTATTTAACGTGTTAAAAAATAAAGCGTCACCCTTTTCCAATTTATATTTTTTGTTTATGTTTGGAAAAATCGTTTCACCACCCTCATAATCATCATTCAAGGCGATTATAAAGGTATACATTCTCCTATTTTTATCTTCAAAGAACGTATCTTGATGTGGTTTGTAAAATCCACCTGGTTTATATTTAAGAACCTGTAAATCTTCACAGTTACTTAAAGGGCGATCTGTCATCGAAATACATTTACGTACGAGTTTATCAACGACTGGGTCTTCTGAAGGTTTTATCCACGCCGTTTTACTTTTACGTATACTTTCGTCTATATCCATAGACTTAGATACAGTAGATGTTCGTAATTTTTTAGAAGCAACTTTCTTGATATGTTCACATTCGTCATCTGAAATTATATTTTTTATAACTTTTGGTCTGTTATATACAGGTATGAAGTATAGAACAACGAGTATTATAGCGATAAACAATAACACTTTATTCATCTATTAAATACTGAGAATTTCTTTCGACTGATACAAGAAGACCATAATATGCCGGTAACATGAGTAACTTTGAGATAGACACTGTATATTTTTCATTAGAATTTCTAATATATACGAGCATACTAATAAGAGAAAAATACAATGACATGAAATAAAAGAATCTACTTATATAAAACATGTAATATGTACTTTTGATAACACTTATTACGATATTAAAATGTATTAATTCGTTTTCACTATATTGATTTTGTGATATAAATAATATAGACCACGATGTAAATAAAATGTCAAATAAGTCTATATACTTCTCCCATTCATATCTTATTAAAAGTAGACCTAAATGAATCAATATCAAATAATATTTGAATATTTCACTTGAATCTTCTTTCATATATACGGTTATTCCGTGGATAATTTTAGCTGGTATCGGTAAAAGTAAACCGGCACCCGCATAACTTTTACCAAATTTATATACTAAACCGTAAGTTAACACGTCCATTTATACTTCTATATCTGTACTCTTTAATGCCTTTAAAAAAATATAATGTGGTACAGAGGAATTATATCTATTTTGTATACGTGATATTACCTGATTTGAATATATCGCTAATTCATGTACTGTATATAAAATATCCCATGTACTACTTTTATCCAGTATCCATTGTCTAAGTAAATCACCGCATGTATCCGAAAACATTTCGTAAATATTTCTTATTTCTTCAGTTTTAGATTTATATTTATCACGTTTCTGGAGTTCTTTTTTAAAATCTTCGTCGGATATTTCATTCGTTAAATAGTTTACACGTAAATGCAAATTATCGTCATCGTAAATATCACCGTATCTATATATTAGTTCACGGTCTATGAATGACAGTTTATAACTTAAATCGAGTATATATTCGTTCGCGTCATTTTCTACAAGTTCATCATACGTTGGTCGACCACCACATGGTATATCACCATGTTCTCTTGATCTCTTTTTAAATTCAAAATAGTGTGGATTATGTACTCGACCAGTTTCAATACGTCCGGAACGCCAATCGAATGCTGTATGACAATCTGTACACCACATTTGCGCACAACCATCTATTTTGTATATCATGGTACCGCATTTTGGACACGGTTTTGTATCCTTATTAATGAGTTTCATTGTTTTTACAAGTTTTTCGTCACAAACGTGTCTAATACCAATTTCTTCGCTGCATTTATTACAAAAAGATTTTGTGCATAGACCACAAATCCATTCTTTATCTAAAAATCCTCTACAAATTTCGGATGGACATTTACGCGTAAATCTTTCAATACCTGTTTCTGTGAGATTTACTTCAAGTGTATTTACTTCCTGTACGATATTCTGTATATCACTTCGTAGTTTCGTCATAGATATATTATAAGTTTCCGTTGGGTGAGACATTACTTCGGCTTCGTCTCGCATGGACCGTAACATATAAAACGAATCTAAAAGTAAATAGTATTCTTGTCTAAGTTTTTCCATTTTTATTTTGTATTCGGCATGTGGCTGCGTTTCAGGCATACGCGCCATTTCACGTTCGTATAAAACTTGTTCGCGATGTTTTTTATATTCTACATTACGGAAACGCTTTGTACAAAACGAATCAACAAATTCTCTAGAAAATTCATTTTTACATTTCATACAATGTGGATCTTCTATGATTGACAACAAATACGTTTGATTACACGTCTTACAGGATTCATAGTTACAAAAGGGACACGTCACTTTTTTGTGATTTGTTTTATTATACGTATCACAACAAACTGTACATTTATCCATACCTAATATAAATACACTTTTTTTCTTTAATTATTTTATATCTTCAGTGGTCCATAGTAATTTAATAGAATTGCAGTTATAACAGTTAGTACATTGAGAGGGGCATCATAAGTGGGTATAACCGACTTTTCCGACCATCGTACTGTAAAAAATACCGAAATAAAAATACCGAACGTTCTTAAAATCGCTTCAAAGTGTGGGTTCATTTATTATTTACGCATATATTTTTCACGAACCCAATCGCGATCTTTTTTAAAAATTTTAGAAAGTTTTGGGTCCTTACGTTTAAACAAAATCATGAGTACATTGAGTCTTCTGAAGAGACCAAGTGGTGGTTCACCTGTGCGTATAACTTTGGCAAGTGCTCTATGTCTCGCGAGAACGGGTTTATCTTTAACATCTACGTACCCATGTTTTGAAAGGTACCCCGTGTTACTTATCGGAATTTTCATTTATTTAAACTTAGGATTTTTTTCGAGTTTCCCTTTGTGGAATAAGGCGTTCCATCGACGTAGTATACTTTAGTGTACCATGACTTTGAATTTGTGTCCCAAACTTCGCGTCTTTTTAATCCACACTTATACTTTACTCGATTCTCTATATCTTCTCTACTTCCAGTAACTTTTCCCGTCTTGTTACCTTTAACAACATTTTTTGCATCTTTCATACCATTAATAAAAGAGATATATCGAATAAGTCCTGTGTACATATTTTATTAATGATTTGTGTTTATTTTTTATATTACTTATTTTTTAATACCACGGCTGATGCAAAGTATGCACAACATAAAGAAAGTATGCACGATGAACATGAAGATATAGGTAAAAGTGCAGTAAATAAAGCAGCATTATTACCTGATTTAGTTGAAGCCACACCCTTTGCCACTTTTTCCGGTGGTGTATAATCAGCTGGTGGTGGATCTATTTTAAAGTGTTTATACGCAAGATTACAATCTTTTACATTCGCTTGTTTACCATTCAAAGATCTCGAACAATCATTTTGACCTGTACACGGGTAACAAATTGCTTTAATTTTTTCTTTATCAGCTTCACTTAACTGTTTTGGATTAAGTAACATTACCTTTTTAGTACCTAACATGTTATATTAATAACTATATTTTATTTCTGTTGGTACTTTGTTTGTTTATTTAATTGTGCAAGTCGTGTTTTTACCGTCATTTCGGATATACCTTCATTAATGTTCTTTTTGAGTCTACTTACGTTTTTAGCCGCACGTCCTTTCATAGTATTGTTAACGAGTTTCTTAAGGTTCGCCTTGGTATTTTTCTTTTGTTTATCTTTTTCTTTTGCTTTTATGTTTCTCTCTATATTTCCTTTAATTCTATTAAACGCTTTATTTGCTTCCATTCCCTGACTTCCCGAAAATATACCCTTTTTCCATTGTGTAAGATTTGCCCTATTTATATATTCTTTACGGTCCGCTTTAGTCATATTTGGATACGTTTTAGATATGTATTCAGCGAGTTGTTTCTTAACTTCTTGACGTTTCTTTCGATTTGCCGCCTCGTTATAGTTACCATTTAGTTTTTCGGATTCTATGGTTTTTTCTATACTCGGCGCAATATTCTTTATTTGGATACTATAATTTTTGAGTTGATTGAGTAGTTTATTTTTAACCTTTTGATTCATTTGTGTCGATTTAACTTTCTTAGTCAAAGATGCACGCATTTGCTGATTTTGTGCCGCTTTCTTTTTGTTTTCCGCTTCCTTTTTCTTCTTTTCTTCCTCTTCCTTTTTCTTTTTTGCAAGTGCTTCCGCCTTTTTCTTTTCGATCATTTCTTCTTTCGCCTTTCGATTCGCTTCTTCCTTTTCTCTTGCTTTTCTATTCGCCTCTTCTTTCGCTTTCCTCTGTTTTGCAAGTTCCTTTGCTTTTGAAATGGCATTTTTCTTTACAGTATTAAATGTTTCCCCCTTTTCAAATCTTTTAAGAAATTCAGCTTTGTTCGTATTTGTTAAATTTTTAGAGTTATTCAAAATCTTACTTAATAACTGCTGCTTCTTTTCACGTTCTTTCGCTTTTCTGTTCGCCTCTTCTTTCGCCTTTCGATTCGCTTCTTCTTTTTCTCTTGCTATTCGATTCGCTTCTTCTTTCGCTTTTCTCTGTTTTGCGAGTTCTTGTGCTTTTGAAATAGCATTTGATTTTATAGTGTTAAAGTTTCCACCATTTGTGAATCTTTTAAGAAAAGTTACTTTATTTACATTTGTTAGGTTTTTAGAGTTATTCAAGATCTTACTCAACAATTTCTGTTGTTTTTCGCGTTCCCGCGCTTTTCTATTCGCTTCTTCCTTAGCCTTTCTATTCGCTTCTTCTTTCGCCTTACGATTCGCTTCTTCCTTTTCTCTTGCTAATCGATTTGCTTCTTCTTTTGCTTTTCTTTGTTTTGTGAGTTCTTGTGCTTTTGAAATAGCATTTGATTTTATAGTGTTAAAGTTACCACCGTTTTCAAATCTTTTAAGAAAAGCTACTTTATCTGCATTTGTCATATTTTTAGAGTTATTTAAGATCTTGCTCAATAACTTTTGTTGTTTTTCGCGTAATTCTCTTGCTTTTTTCTCTTCCTCTTTTTTCTTCTTTTCTTCATTCGCTAAACGCTGTTCTTCTCTTTCTTTAGCTATACGATTCGCTTCTTCTTTTTCTCTTGCTAATCGATTTTCTTCTTCTTTATTTTTTCGAGCTTTGGCAAGTTCTTTTGCTTTTGAAATAGCATTTGATTTTATTGTATTAACATTTTCACCATTTTCAAATCTATTTAAGAATTCCTGTCTGTTTTCGTTCGTGAAATTTTTGGAATTTCTTAATATTTTAGTTAATCGAGCTCTCTTTACTTCTCGTTCTTTCTCTCTCTTTATTCTATTTGCTTCCTCTTTCGCCTTTCTTTCCTCTTCTTCCTTAGCCTTTCTTTGTTCTTCTTCGTATTCTTCCCTTGCTTTTCGATTCGCTTCTTCTTTATTCTTTCGCGCTTTGGCAAGATCTTGTGCTTTTGAAATAGCGTTTGATTTTATAGTATTGAAGTTACCACCGTTATTAAACTGTCTCATATACGTATTCTTATTCGCATTTGTAAAATTCTTAGAATTATTTAATATTTTAAGCAGTTTTTTCTTTTGTTGCGCTCTTTCTTTTGCTATACGATTTTCTTCTTCCTTTTTCAACCTGTTTTCTTCTTCTTTTTCTCTTGCTATTCGATTCGCTTCTTCTTTCGCTTTTCTCTGTTTTGCAAGTTCTTGTGCTTTTGAAATAGCACTTGATTTTACCGTATCAAAGTTTCCACCGTTATTAAATTGTTTTATAAATATATTCTTATTCGCATTTGTAAAGTTTTTAGAATTGTTCAAAATCTTGAGTAACATTTGTTTTTGTTTATCTCTTATGATTTTTTTCTCTTCTTCTTGTTTTCTAAGTCTATTTTGTTTTAAAGCCTGTGCTCTTTTAATAACATTTGCTTTTATAAGATTAAAGTTCTCACCATTATTAAATCTTTGTCGAAACGTGAGTATATCCGCATTATTTAAATCTTTAGAATTTCCCATAATTTTATTTAAAAGGCGTTTCTGTTCATTCCTAATTCGTTTCTTTTCCTCTTCTTCGCGCATTTCCTGTTCTTTTTTCATGTATTCCCTTTTGAGATTTCCAGCCTTTTTAATGACATTCCTTTTTATAACGTTAAAATTTTCTCCTTTATTAAAACGTTCACGAAACACATTTTTATCTGAATTATTGAGGTATTTAGAGTTACTCATAATTTTATTTAAAAGGCGTTTCTGTTCATTCCTAATTCGTTTCTTTTCCTCTTCTTCACGCATTTCCTGTTCTTTTTTCATATATTCCCTTTTAAGATTTTGTGCCTTTTTAATGACGTTCGTTTTTATAATATTAAAATTATCACCTTTATTGAATCTTTGGCGGAATGCATTTTTTTCAGAATTGTTAAAAAGTTTTGAATTATTCATTATTTTATTTAACAGCTTTCTTTGATCACTCTTTATTCTTTTTCTTTCTTCATTTTCTATCATTTCCTGTTCCTTTTTTCTATACTCTTTTTTAAGATTACTCGCTCGTTTGATAACATTTTCTTTTAGTATATTGAATTTTTCGCCATTATTAAATCTTTGGCGAAACACATTCTTTTCGGCATTATTAAGAAATTTAGAATTACTCATAATTTTGTTTAGTAGTTTCTTTTCTTGTTGTCTTTTTTCAAGTACCAACTCTTTTTCAGCTATATTTTTTTGTTCTTGAATTCTATTCTTTCTTTTCTTAGCAAGATTACGCGCCATTTGTATAGCGTCTTCTTTAAGAGTATTGAAATTATCACCAGCTTCTAATCTTCTCATAAACGCTCTTCTATCATCGTTTGTAAAGTTTTTAGAATTTTTCAATATTTTTATAAGTAATTTCTTTTGGTTTGCCTCTCTAAATGATAACTCCCCTTGTTTGCGCTCTTCATTTATTTTTTTAAATTCGTCTTCTACATTTTTACGTACCTTATTAAAATCTTTACTTTTTTCAAAATTTCTTAAAAATTTAGCTTTCCTTGAATTGTTCAAATTTTTAGAACTATTCAATAACGTAGAAAGTTGTTTTAGTTCTAGTTCGTATTTTTTGCGTTGAAACGATTTTTTATTAACCACATCAAGTACCTCTCTTTTCAAAGTTGTCATGTTTTCGCCCATTTCGAGACGGTTTACATATGAATTTTTATTATCTATATTTTTATTTTTCAGAAAATTAAGAAAATTTGTTTTTAATTCTTCCACTTTGACTTTTTTTGCATTTCGATCTTTTTGCATTGCGAGTGATTTTGCACCGTTCAAGTTACTGTTCGAATTAAATTTACTTATGATTTCGTTTTTATTTGCATTTGATAAATTCGTGAGTTCCGCTAAAATTTTTTGTAACTCGTTTCTGTTATACTCTATTTTCATTTTTCTACGTTGTTCGGCTTCTTCACTGGATATTTTAGTAGATATAATACCATTAATGTATTTCTGAACACTGTTAAAGTTTACACCTTTCTTAATTTTATTATACGCGTTCGTTTTTTGTGTGTTATTTATATATTTACTTACGTTTTCACGGTTTAAATACGAACGTAATAAAATTTCATTTTCTTTTAATTGTGCGTTTTTTACTACTACATTTTGAGGTGGACCAACTGGTCTAGACGGAGGTCCTTGAACCGGTCCGGATGGGGTGACTTCCGTTGGTTTAATTGTTTTTGAAGAAGGTACGTAAATTTTATTCAAAAAAGATGGTTTTTTTGTTTTTGAAAATGTTCTCTTTATCGGTTTTACGCCGTTACTAGTATTGTTACGACTACCTTGTAAGAAAGACGGCTTTTTGTTACCTTTATTAAAATTGACTCTACCCAAACCATTATTCACATTTCCTCTCAATCCATTATTCACATTTCCTCTCAATCCATTATTCACATTTCCTCTCAATCCATTATTCGCATTTCCTCTCAATCCATTATTCGCATTTCCTCTCAATCCATTATTCGCATTTCCTCTCAATCCATTGTTCGCGTTTCCTCTCAATCCATTGTTCGCGTTTCCTCTCAATCCATTGTTCGCGTTTCCTCTCAATCCATTGTTCGCGTTTTCTCTCAATCCATTGTTCGCGTTTTCTCTCAATCCATTGTTCGTGTTTACACCTGTATTATTGACATTAAAATTGTTAACTACACCCACGTTATTTTTATTTTTCAAAATAACAGCTTTTTGTGCAGCTCTCAATTTAATCGGTTCGTGTACATTCATGGAATGTAAACGCCTACCAATAATGTCCGTCAACTGACGCTTTGTAAGTTTTTTATCCGCGTAACGTAAAACACCTACCTTTTTAGCTATTTTACGCAACTCTACAACTTTCGATGTAGAATTAAAAAGTATAGAAAACTCTTTACGTGTTAATGGCGATTTTCTATCTGTTAAATACGAACCATCTTTACTAAGAATCAAAGGTGGTAATGGTAATTTACCGCCCTGGATAGATGCATATACGTCACATATTTGTTCTTTAGACAGTTTAAGTTCTGTACCTGTATTCTGTTTTATAAGTATTCTGAGATTGCTAATATCTAGCCCTGGATCACACGCATCCATATTGATATAACCCAACAAAAAAGTTATAGCGATATGCCTTTTACGTATAGTTGAAATTTGTCTTCGTATGACATGTTAAAATTAAACACATCAACTTGACCTATATCTATATCTACAATTGTACTATTTTTTATAAGGTTATCTTTTCTATTTTTAAGTGTTGAAGAAATGAGAGCTTCGGCAAACTGTTTGGGGTTTTTTATTTCTTCTACGAACTGAGATTGCATTTTCATACGTATACACAATATCTTATCAGGTTTTTTGTCTAAAAATGGTGCCGATGGTAAAGTTTCTGATGTACCACCATCTACATACACTAAACCGTTATACGTATACGACGAAAATATAAAGGGTATAGCTATGCTCATACATAGCGCATCGATAACTTTCATGTCTGGGTGAGTATATTTTGAAAAATATTCTGTTTTAGAAGAGTTTACACAAAATGCAGAAATATACAGTACTTTATCTATTTCCGCAAAAGTTGGATCCGACCCCAGCAGTTTAACAAATTCTTTTCTTATGGGTTTTAAATCAACTAAACCATATGAATTTATAAAACACTTTAAATTTAGTTTAACTAATTTACTAGAATCAAGTTCGAGTAGTTTATCTAATGTTTCGTCTATAGTAAAACCAAGTGCTAAAAATGCACATAATATTGCACCTGCTGAAGCACCTGAATATTCTTTTATATTTTGAACTTTAAATTCGATAGTTTTAAGGTACCCTAACATGGAAAATATACCCATGGCACCTGGGCCTACTATAAGATATTCCATCTCATTACTTAATAGTATTGAGGAAATTGCTTTCTCAAAAGAGCGAACACAACCGCAAAGACTACCGCGTGTGTCAATGCCGCTGGAACACTGGTCTGACCAGAAGTGAAGACACCCTTGGACCCTGGTGGAAGAGTCAAAAGCATACCTGGACTGAGTGCGAGAAAGAGAGATGTTGTGACGAGAAGATCGGTTTTGGTAAGAACTATACCCATAGCTTTTGCTACAAGTGCATATACGAGAAAGAAGACAAGGGCGTGAAACATAACAGCTGTTCTGCCAGTAAACCCGTCTTGGAAAGTGATTTTTGATCCATCTGTTCTGAGAACGATACCTGGACTGAGAGCTAAAAAAAGAGACGCGGGTATAGCAACTTTAGAGGATGAGATATCTGGTATCATGTTTGTATATATATTCATTACATATTAATCTAAGAACCATATCTAGAGTTATAAAAACAGAATTCAACAAAATCATTATAATCTGCAAAATTTAAAATAAGATGCGACGTAGCTGAATCGTATAGGTACTGTTGTAGTATCCCCCACATATATCGGAGATCATCCTGGTAATATAATTCCCAGTCGTTTATATGTAAAGGTTCATCAATGTGGATTTCTTCATCATAATCACTGTGTTCAGCGTCGTTTCCATTTGTAGCTTCGTACACGTACTGACTCCAAACCATTATTCCTGTTTCTTTTCTTTCAAACCAGTGAGTGCGAGTGAAGTAGATTCTTTTACTGGTAAGTTATCGAGTATAACCTTTAAGGCACTTTCAGCCTGGTTTTCGTTTCCGTTAAAAAAAGTGGTAAGACCTTCCTTGACTGAGGTTTTATTTAAACCTGTTTTTCTAGCACTTTTCCTGACAGAAATTTTACCCTTTTTAAGATTAATAACGTCGAGACCATTATCGGTCATGAGTTTTTTAACTTGCAACTTGAGTGATTTTTCCGCCTGGACTAAGACTTTAATATCTTCACGGGCTTCTGTAATTTGCTTGTTTAATTCAACCAACTTAGAGACGCTGTTCGAGAGTTCATCTGTAGGTGTAACCTGAGACATTTATATATAAACTATACCTGTATTCTTTAAATAATTATTTAGCACAATGGTCTACGCATGGTATCGGAAGCGATTGTAGAGTTGTTCCATACGAATGGTTCTTTTGGGTTTGGTGGATCGGCACGGATTTGTTGGTTCGCGTTTCTGAGAGCACCACTGACCGTTTCTGGGAAACCAATTTGGGATCGTGGTTCAAGGAAGTTTTGGCCCGCGAGTATATCGTCTGGGGCGAATTCGCCGAAATCTTCTTGTGAAGCAACTTCTCTTGGGAGAAGAGAAGAAGCAAGACCCGTACCCGCCTTCATTTCACAACCAACACCTGGTTCGGATGGACCGATAGCATCCGTTCCGTATGGCGAATACATCTGTTCTTCTATCGAGTAAGTGGATTTTTTGTTGTTTGCGAACATAAGGTATATCACGACCGCAATCGCGACGGCAATCAAGACCTGTCTTGGGGAGACTTTGTTCAACTTCATCTTTATATACTATCAACAAATTTTTTTATTCTGTATCTTCAATCATGTACTGGTCTGGATATGTTTCTTCAGGTTCAGGTTCAGGTTCAGGTTCAGGTTCAGGTTCGTGAATTTTTACCTGAACAATATTCCACGATGGACCAAATGCCTTTTTCGCAAACCAAAGACCGTGAAATTCCACGAGTATCGTACACGTTACACCCGGAACTATAGATTCGAACGTATCCAGTTCTTTCGCGTGATTAAATACACGTGTCGCTGTAATTTTGTCTACCGAAAGATTATCACCCCTGGTATAAGCACTTGAAACAGTCTTTTCAGAAAGTTCTTTACCAAACCACGTCTTGCTATTTTCAATGGCAGATTCAATATTCGTGGCATGCACCGATTCAATCTTAGACTGATTATGTTCTCCTGTAATTTCAAGGGAAACTTCACCTGATTCGTGGTCTACATCAACAACCTTTACCCCGTTCAGTTGAATGAAATGTAGTTTTTTCTCATCGTTAAAAGCTTTTGTGTGATACAATCCATCTTCACCTTTGTATAAAGTATCGTAAATCATTTGTATATTGGATTGGTTTCAATTCTTTAACCCAATAAATGGAATCATGGCTGATTTTTCGAGTATAGGTTTAGATACCCATTTATCACGCACTGGTTTAAAACCGTATAAGGTTTCTTCCATTTTTATATTTTTTGGTAATTCTATTGGTTGTGCGGGTCTAAATGCGTATTCGTTTTTAACATATGAAAACGATCTATTTGGTTTCCATGTAAGTGTATTTGTGTTAAAACGTTCGGATCCGTGTGAAGGTGCGAAACCTGGTATATTTATATTAGACACCGATGAATTTAAACCATGAACAATTTGTCTAGATAATTTATCCTTTGAAGGTGTTGTAGTAAACGACGTATATTTTCGAGGATTGACCCTTTTTGCCCTGTACATATTTACATTTTTTGTATATACAATTTTCTTAGCTGGTGTTCTGGGTGTTTTGTGTACGAGTTTTAATATTTTATCCATTGACTCAGATGAATCAATATTCTTTTTAGTTATAATACGTGCAAGTTTTAACATACGTTGTCTATCCTTTTCTCGTTTTTCTGGTCGAAGCCCGAGTTTATTCATGAGATATATATCGTCTACTAAAAATGTTTTTCCGGCAACATATATTTTCTTATTGATAACTGTCCTGTTTGTAGCTACATTACGATAGGAAACACCCTTTTTACGTGTTTCTATAACTTCATACCCAAATTCATTTGGTCGCATAAATGCGATATCCAAAATACCCCCTAAATTAAATGGTTCTATACGTTTTTTAGATGGGGAATACCAGCGTGTTTTCAGATCTAACGCAAATAATTCAACATCTATAAACACGTTTCTTTTTACAGGTCTGTTATTGGAACCACCTTTAGTTTTTTTGATTAAAGTGTATCTTCTCGTGACATATGGCCCTGCTTTGGAAAATTTTAATCCTATAAATTTTCCAATTTTACCTTTATTCGATTCTACACGTTTATGTATTCGTGTATTGAAACGTTTCGATATTTCACCAAGTCTATTCCATAACAAAAGTTTAATTGCTTGGAGTTTACCAAAATATTTTGCATCTGGTTTCATGCGTGGTGCAAATTTTGTGTCTATATCACTCGTAATAACTTTGTCCTCTCGATCCATATAGATATTAAATGCTTCACCACCACTTATTATAACGTCACCCATTGGTTTTAAAAATACCGTAATTTCACTGATTATTTCGTATATGATATCGCGTATCACATCGGTGACGATAACATACACCATCTTTTCAAATGATTTATCAGAATGGTGACGGTTTACTCTATTTCTAAATTTTTGTAGATTGTCCTGTTCATAATACTTTTTTAAAACTGGATCGTTAAAGAAAAAATTTTTATTCAAGAACCTGTTAATAACTGGTTTCGAATAAATATTTTCATCCATTATTATATTACGTATATAATAAATATGGAGTGTGAAGATACGTGTCGTTGTTATGCCGACAGGGACACACCTTACCCACATCGTGATCAACTTTGTGGTATACGAAAAAATGGATATATTATTCCATGTAAATCAGGGTGCTGCGCTGGTGGATGCCCTGGTCAGGATAAAAGTGTACACCCACGTCAACCATACGCATTTGGATACCTGTATACTGCGCGTCTAGACAATGTTTTTAAACTTTTATTTTTAGTAATTATTATTCTACTTATTTTCAGTACATATATATCATTTCAAAAATAGACTTAAAGATAGACAGCCTAAGTAATATATAAAATGTCACTTGAAACTGTCCTCGAAGAAATCACCGCTCTCAGAAACGATATCAAAACACTCTCTAAACTTGTTAGAAAAGTCAAGGCTAAACAGGACGACCCAAACGGCGAAAAGGCTGCTAAGCGCGCGGAAAACAACGGGTTCAATCGCAAACAAGTCATATCCGAAAAACTTCGTGCATTTTTGGAACTCCCAGCGGGTGAACTCGTCTCGAGAAGCACTGTCACGCGCGCTATTAACAAATACGTCAACGAAAAGGGTTTGAAGCATCCGGATAACGGTCGCGTTCTTGTTCTTGACGATAAATTGCGTGATTTGCTTGAACCACCGGCCGATACCCAAGTTACCTTTTTGAATTTACAAAAGTTCTTATCACCGCATTACAGTAAACCAGAAGAAAAGGCTTAAAAATAAATATACAATATAATTAAAACATGTTAATCGATCGAAATTCGATCGAATCCCTTGTTGGTACAAAAATATCTAAGATAGATTTGTACCAAAAAGCATTTAGACATAAATCAGCGTTAAAAGAAGATGAATCATTAGATGGATCCTTCGAAACTCTTGAATTTATTGGTGATTCTGTGTTAGGTTTCGTCATTACAAAATTTTTATTCGACAGATATGAAAATAAACAAGAAGGTTTTCTCACCAAAGCGCGTACAAAACTCGTGAGAGGTGAAACATTAGCAGGTATTGCAACCAAATTAGGATTGTATAATTGGGTTCAAATGGACGAAAAGGGTATGCGTAATGAATGGAATAAAAATCCTAAAATACTCGAAGACGTTTTTGAAGCTTTAGTTGGAGCTATATACATGGATCTTGGTTTATTACATGCTAAACAGTTTATACTGAGTATATACACGAATCCAGAAATGGTAAATATGAATTGTATCATGGTTGATGACAATTTCAAAGATCATCTCATGCGATATTGTCAAACAAATAATCTTTCTTTACCAGAATACAGGGTTTTTAATCACGAAAACGGCATTTTTTACATAGATGTTTTTGTAGATAATATGTTTTTAGGTCGTGGTCACGCCAAAAACAAAAAACAAGCTGAACAACAGGCAGCAAAACGATTCTTTTATCCACCACCACCTCCACCAGGTCCACCACCTATAATACCTTACTTAAACAATAGACCCTTTTAATAATTATAATAATGAGAAAGTATTTATATTTTGCAAGTGGATTTGTAAGTACACTTTTACTAATAAAATTGTTATTTATGAAACACCCACCACCGGATGATTATTCTGATTTACCGCCACTCGAAGACCCCGATGACTCTTCATCCGAAGAGTTCGTTACTGTAAAAAGAACACTTACATCCAGAGGTAACACGTATGATAAAAAAGAAACAATTTCAAGACCGAAGTTATCTCATATGAAAAAAGATGAACTCATTAACGAGTGTATACGACGTAACATTGCATGTATAGGAACCGTCCGTGTTTTACGTGAACGATTACGTAAAGCACGTAAAGAGGAAGAAGAAGCTTAAAAGTATTGCATATTATTTATGTAACATGCACCCAAATGTACAAAAATGGTTAGATTTTGAATACGCACCACAAAAATCACAAGAATGGTTAGATCTTAGAATGGGCATGCTCACTGCGTCGGATGCGGCGTCAGCAATTGGCGTAAATAAGTATGAAACACCACACCAACTTTTATTGAGAAAGTGTGGTAAAGGTCCAAAATTTGAAGGTAACGAAGCAACGCGACACGGTGAAAAATATGAAGATGAAGCGCGTATTTTGTATGAACAGCGTCATGGAGAAGTAGTACATGAACTTGGTTTGTGTCCACACCCAAAATATTCGTTCCTTGGTGGGAGTCCGGATGGTGTTTCCGAATCGGGTAAGTTAGTAGAAATAAAATGCCCCATGATGCGCGAAATCAAACCTGAAGTACCAGAACACTATATGCCTCAACTTCAATTGTGTATGGAAATTCTCGATCTCGAAGAGGCTGATTTTATTCAGTATAAACCAGCCGAGTTTAACTGGCCTAAACCCGAGGAGTTTGTTGTTGTGAACGTAAAACGTGATCGCGAATGGTTCGCAAAATATTTACCCGTCATGGAAGATTTTTGGCAAAAGGTATTGTATCACAGGGAATATGGTATAGAGGAACCGGTAAAGAAAACACGCAAGAAAAAGGAACTTGTTAGACCAGAGTGTCCCATATCAACCGATTCAGATGACGATTATATTGAAGAGGAATAAAGATTATTGATGTATATTATACAAGTGTATGAGCTTGAACCGTATTGCTCGAGTATCATATATAGTAGGAAAACGAACTATAAAATTAAGAACTAATAAATTTCGAACAGCATCCACGAGGTTTATACCTTATTGTGTTGATCTTGTAAACTCACACGATTTTAGTACACAACATATTGAATATTATTTAGACACTATAGCAAAAGCAGAAGCTATAACACTTGCAGTTCAAATTGCTACTATTGTATATAATATTAAAGGTAAAAAATTATAATTTTATTTTTATAATTTAAAATGTCTGTCAATATAATCTACTAGTAAGAAAAAAAATTTTATTTGAAATCAAAGTCCCTCAAGGAGAATGTTGCTCTATAAAAAAACTTTTTTGTTCGAGGTAGTCGATTATATTGACAGACATTTTTAAAAAAATCCTATATGTTTTAGGTATATATTAAAAGTAAAATGTCTGTCATAATAATCTACTAGTAAGAAAAAAATTTTTATTTGAAATCAAAGTCCCTCAAGGAGAATGTTGCTCTATAAAAAAACTTTTTTGTTCGAGGTAGTCGATTATATTGACAGACATTTTTTTTCGATCTATATAATATGGATACCATTTTCATATTGGAAAATGAAAAATTAGGTACTTGGTGGGTCGGTAAAAGTACACTAAAAATGAACACAACTGGATTTCCTATACATAGGTCACTTACACAGGACCAGTTAGAAGATATTTTAGATAAAAAGTATATTCAATATTTACATCCACGATTAAATTTATGTTTTATGAATAAAACGCGTTGCTTTTGTTATGGTATAGAAAGATGGTTATCACAATTAGATTACGAAATAAAAAGAAAACCAGACAAGTATAATGATTTGAAAAAACTTTTAACTGCTGGATGGAACGAAAACGAAACCATACCACACTCGACAATATATATTATAAATGTACAGGAAAACATGACACATGGGATATATGACGATTTAAAAAAGAATTGGGGTAACCCTAACGAAAAATCATCTAAATTGCGGAGTCCATATACACTCAAAACGTGTTTAAATTCTATATGTTTGACACGTAAAGAAAGATACGAAAAAAATAAACAAAATTCCGAATTTTTAAAGGAACAGGCACATAAGAAATTATTATATAGAATAAGTAAAGGGTGTATACCCAAGCATAAAACACTTGAAAAGTATAACCTAAGTAAACCAAAACAAATTGAAAAATAGACTAAAATGGAGGAACAATATACACGCGCTGTCTCGTTACTCAATGGTCAATTGTATCAACATCAAAAGGAAGGTGTATCATGGTTACTCTCCATGGAAAATTTATCAAAGGGGTCGAAAGGTGGTTTCTTATGTGATGAAATGGGTTTAGGTAAGTCAGTGCAGATTATTTCGACCATACTTGGAAATGTAAAGAGAAATACACTTATCGTTGTACCAAAGTCTATAGTCACACAGTGGAAAAAGGAAATTACTCATTTTGCACCTTCCCTAAACGTGTTTATATACGATGGTCCAGATCGAACACGAAACCCTAATAATTTACTCGAATCGGATGTAGTTATTACACCATATTCGTTATTAACGGAAGATACTATGATGTTACATAGAATCAAATGGGGGCGTATTGTGTTAGACGAAGGTCACGAAATTCGCAATCCGAGTTCGTCCAAGTTTAAATCTGCATGCCAACTCCACGCCGATATACGATGGATTTTATCAGGTACACCTGTGTTCAATTCAATGAAAGATTTCGTCACATTGTGTACATTTATTGGCGTTGATCGAAAACTTGTACAAGCTATGACATCTAAAGTCAAAAAATTGTATATACTAAGACGCACAAAAGATGATATTCCTACACTCGAAATACCCGAGTGTAAATTTGAAAATGTCGAACTCGAAATGTACCCCGAGGAACGTGAGTTATACAAACACGCGTTTATAGAATCACAAGAAACCATCAAGGATATTTTTAGGTCGTCTATAAATGTACACATGTACAACATGGAAATATTCGAGTGTTTATTACGTGCGCGCCAAACCATGATTTACCCTCAAATGTATATAGATGGTATAGCGAAGAAACACGGTGAAATTCCAGAATTTTGGGAAGGTCGATCCAAAAAAATGGAAACCTTGTTTAAACTTATTTCGGACCATCCCGATGAAAAGACACTTGTGTTTTGTCAATTTAAACAAGAAATGGATTATATATACGAAAACTTATCATGTTCTGTGTTTCGTATTGATGGTTCGGTTTCAAAAGAAGATAGAGAAACTCAACTGAAATTGTTTAATGAAGCACCACAAGATAGTGTTTTCCTTATTCAAGTAAAAGCTGGTGGTCAAGGTTTGAATATTCAATGCGCAAGCCGTGTTTATTTTACTGCACCGTGTTGGAACCCAGCAACAGAGTTACAGGCAATTGGGCGTGCACACAGATCGGGACAAAAACGAACTGTATACGTAAAGAAATTGGTTTATATAGATACACCTGGGTACCCTTCGGTTGAACAAGCTATGATAGCTTTACAAGGACATAAATCACTTTTAAGTGCCGAAGTTTTAAATGACGAAAGAATAACAACACAAATACCAACTGGAAACAAAACCAGTGATACTATTTCTATAACCGCGATTCGAAATATTTTCCGTGTATAATATATACAAAATGCAAACATTCGGATCAAGAGCTGAAGTGTTCCACGGAACGGCTTTAAAAACAACAGGGGGACTCAAAAAATCGGATCTCGTCCAAGACAAGTATGGTAGAATCGTCTCCAAAGCCGCTAGAAAAGCGGCGTTGGCGAGAATGAAAGAGGAAGGATCTAAACATTTGGTCAAGGTTTTCAAGCCTTCTAAAAAGGGGTTCAAGCTCCAACCAAAGGAAGGTACAAAAGAATATAAAAAGAAGGTAAAGAAAATGTTGTAATACCATATAAAACGATACAATGTCTAAAAAAGAAGACAAGAAAAATAACGTCCCTATAATTATTTCAATAATAATGAGTATGTTATGTATAGCATACATAGCGGTTAAATTAGACATTTCTCCGGTTCACTTTATGTAATTAAAAAAAATGTATAATAATAATAACAATGACTTTGTCTAAATGGAACGAATCCGTTCGATTAGCCAAGATTAAACATGGATTAAATCCTACATCATATATGGAACTCAAAGGTAAACTTTTAAAAGAAGCTCAGGCTATATATCAGCTTCTTATCCTCAACGATTCTAAACACCGATAAACTGGAACCCCTTAAGTCTCTGTGGCTCATATACCACGAGCGAGTTAAGTTTCCAAGATATACCAAATTTTTTGTTCAAAAAATAAACGCTATTCATCTCTACAACCGCTGTACCGGATTGACGCGCATATAACCCGTTTTTGATATCGTCATATAATGGTGTTTTATTCTCATCATATACATGTGATTTTACTTTACCTTCTATGTTAGAATCAACTTTGACTCTAAACTTTGGTTCACGATCAGGGGTTTCCTTAATGTTTGAGTTAAACATTGGTTTGAGTTCGTCGATACTCATTTTTTTACCGAAAATGTCTTCACTTTGTTCAGAAACCGCTTCTATAACTTTGTTTTCGAGCTGAGTTAAGATTTCGTAAAATTTTTTTACATTTCCCTCTTCGTCGTATCCTTTCATGGCGAAATCAATGTTGTATTTTGTCGGACCAACTTCTGGTGTAAACCCTGAAATGCCAAATGGCATGTACATGCGTGGAATTTGAAATTTCATGAGTCCGTCTTCGATCGTACATAGTGAAATTTTGCGACCATCATAGTTGGCAATTTTTAGTGTATCGAGAGCATTTGTAAATTTTGCCATGTATGTTTATAAATATGTTTATGGTGTAAACTTTAAGCTTGGTATTATAGTAATAAAATGAGCTGGATTCGTTTAAAAATGATACAGGTACACGTTTGGTACATGTTTACAAAATACAAACTGTTTAGGCAGAACACATAGTACACTCCGCCTCTAAACTAAACTGGATGGGTCGCGCCTTTGCTTTACTTCGGAGGTAATACATACCCGTTTTCAAGCCCGTTTTCCATGCATACATGTGCATGGACGAAAGTTTCGATAATGTGGGGCTTTCAACAAACAAGTTCATACTTTGACTTTGGTCTATGTATACACCTCTATCCGCCGCCATATCGATGATTGTTTTTTGACTCATTTCCCATACGGTCTTATACAGTTCTTTAAGATCGTCGGGGATATCGATAATGTTTTGGACGGAACCGTTCGCCTTAACCATAAGGTCTTTCATTTCCTTCGACCAGAGTCCGCGTTCTTTCAAATCACTGACTAAATGTTTGTTTACGACAACAAATTCACCTGCAAGTGTTCGTCTTAAATAGATATTGGTCGTGTATGGTTCAAAACACTCGTTATTCCCTAAAATCTGGGACGTCGAGGCGGTAGGCATGGGTGCAAGTAACAAACTGTTCCGCGTACCCTTTTTGACGAGTTCACGCATGGCATTCCAATCGTATCGACCGCTAAACTTCGGGTCGCGATCCCACATGTCAAATTGGAGAATACCTTGACTGAATGGTGATCCCTTAAACGTTTCGTACGTTCCGTACATTTCGGCAAGTTCACATGATGATTCGAGAGACGCGTGGTATATGGTTTCGAATATGTCGCGATTCAGTTTTCGTGATTCCTCTGAACCGAAACTCATACGGAGCATAATGAATACATCAGCAAGACCCTGAACACCTATACCAATGGGTCGGTGACGCATATTCGAACGTTTCCCATTTTCGGTCGGGTAAAAGTTTTTATCGATAACCTTATTCAGGTTTCGTGTAACCATTTTAGTGACGCGGTGTAACTCCTCGTGATTGAACTCTTTCTTTTCAACGTCAACGTATTTCGGTAACGCGATAGATGCAAGATTACATACGGCAGTTTCGTCTTTGTCCGTGTACTCTAAAATTTCAGTACACAAGTTAGAGGATTTAATCGTACCAATATGTTTATGGTTCGACTTTTCATTACACGCGTCCTTATAGAGCATGTATGGTGTTCCTGTTTCGCTTTGTGATTTAATGATCGCTTTCCAAACTTCTGATGCAGGTACAACTTTCTTTGCAAGTCCCTCGGCTTCGTATTTCTCGTACAAGTCTTCGAACTCTTTACCGTAAACATTGGATAATCCACGTGCGACGTCTGGACAAAACAGAGACCAATTACCACCGGATTCGACGCGTTTCATGAATAGATCGGGAATCCACATCGCTGAAAACAGGTCGCGACACCGCGCTTCTTCATCACCCTGGTTCAAACGAATCTCGAGAAAATCGAGAATATCGGCGTGCCATGGTTCCAAGTATACGGCAATGGACCCCTTTCGTCTCCCAGCCTGGTTAACGTACCTCGCGGTTGAGTTATATACCCTAAGCATGGGTATGATTCCGTCTGATGTTCCGTTCGTACCCCGAATGTGTGATTTATTAGCACGAACGTCGTGAATGTGTAAACCAATACCACCCGCCCATTTACTGATTTGTGCACATTCTTTTACGGTATCGTAAATTCCATCAATACTATCTTCTTTATTTGCGATAAGGAAGCAGCTCGACATTTGTGGCCTGGGTGTTCCTGCATTAAACAGAGTTGGTGTAGCGTGTATGAACAAACCTTTAGAAAGTGCTTCGTACGTTTCCAGGACGCGTTCGGTATCGTGACCATGGATACCAATGGAAACACGCATGTACATGTACTGAGGCGTTTCAATAATTTCACTGTCGATCTTTTGGAGGTACCCCTTTTCGAGCGTTTTAAGACCGAAATACCCGAAATCGTAATCGCGTTCGGGTTGAATATCGTCCTTGACTTTAGACGAAACCTCGAGAACTTCATGGGTTACAATACCTGCTTTGTGAAGTTTACGCATGGCAATGTGAAAATTGTTTGCGGCCCGTTTTTGAATGTTACTCGCCGTGATACGCGTTGCCAAAATTTCATAATCGGGGTCGGACGTGATCATTCCAATACATATCTCAGCAGACAGTGTATCTATTTCATGTGTATTTATACCATCATAAATAGACGAAAACACTTGTTGCGCAACTTTGGTAACATCGACGGAATTTGAGAGACCTTCTGTAAGTTTTGATATCCTGTTGGTGACGTTATCAAACTTAACATCTTCAACACGACCGGAACGTTTTGTGACTCTCATTATATAACTATTACGAATCTATTTTTTAACTTATTTGGAACATGTGTGTCTGAAATCAGCGCTTCTTATTGTCACAGGACCAGCTGTTTCAGCCAAACGATTGGGCTGGAGAAGTGATGAGTTTACATAAAATTTACCGTTTGGGTCACCAACTTTGGCGACTGGTGCATAAGAAGCAACAAAACACTCTGGTGGTTGACATATTGGACTTTCGTAGTTACATTGTTTGGTTGAATATACTTTGTCGAAATCGGCGAGGATTAACATTTATATTTACTGATACTTTTTTTCCAGGACTATATTAAATGTGTGACGCTCTTCACATAAATTCTCTTAAGCAGTGCCCAACACCTCTGAACAGTCTGTTCTTTTCTGAGTTTAACATGAATTTAATCCAGCGTAGTATTCGTCATGGTTTTAAGGATAAGACTGGTATATCTATTGATTATCAAAACCCAAATGATTTATATAGTATCATGCGCGTTGTTTTTATTAATAATTCCGGTGACCCAAATGCTAATGTACAGGAACAGGTTAAATACATGAACGATATTGTTATTAAAACAGCTATTGGTCAAGTTCAGACGGGTGTTTCTCAGTATATGGGGTATATTCACGATGTTGAATCACTTTCTGTACCAATAGATAGACCTACGAGTACTACAAATTACGGTAAAAAGTTTGGTATAAATAATAATATTGGGTTTTCTGGAGTTCCACCATCTTCTGGTTTCTTCCCACCATCTTCTGGTATTTTGTAAATGTGTGATTATTTGTTAAACCATTTCAATTATAATATCAAATGAACGTGATATTATAATGGAAAAAATATAAAAATTAATTGATGTGCTCGACACGAAATCGAGGTTAAAAATGGTCAATAAAAACGAGAATGTAAGAAACTTTTTTTGTGCTTCGGAATAATTTACGTGAAACTGGACCTCTAATCCCGTAACCTTTTCCTTTTACTTTCACGTATACTTTTACATTTTTACTAGCTGTTATAAACATGTTTTTCAAGTCAATAAAATTAAATCCGGAAACTCTATATACATCGCCAACTCTACCAAAAAACTTCTGGGCGAGTACAAAATTACTCTTTGATCCCTTATGTTCTATGGCAACTGCAAGATTATATTTATAAGGTCCTCTACCACTCTTAACTTTTTTAAATTTACCATAAGCAGTTCTCATTTTAGGCCCACCAGTAACAACACCCCTTTTAGGTCCCCCATAAACAACACCCCTTTTAGGTCCCCCATAAACAACACCCCTTTTAGGTCCCCCAGTTATAGGTTTTGGAACAGGAACAGGAACAGGAACAGGACTCCCAATTTTAACGTTTCTTTTATTGAGATAATTGATATATTTCCTTTCTTCATTTGTATAGTTTCGTGTATTAATTTCTCTACCATAGACACCCAATTCTCTTTTTAACGTATGACCTAAATATTTATAATGGGCCATAGCTATGGGTTCAAGTTTATCTTTTGTTGGAAATCTATCTATTCTTTTCTGGTCAATGGGTCTACCACTAGATAACATCTTATATTTATAGTTATCGGTTGCAACATTTTTCGTTATACGGTACATTTTTTCTCTTTCTTCCGCCTTTTCGACAACAGTGAGAACTTTATTATATAACGTTGCTGACGCCTTTTTTAGAGCTGGATTTAAATTATTCATTCTGTATCGAGTACAGTCCTTAGTTTTTTTACGATCCTCGCCGCAGAATAATATCGGTGTTTTATTTATTTCATTAACTACTTCCTTACCTAACATTTCAATATACCTTGCTATGTCTTTAGCGTCTTCGTTATTTAAAACTTGTTTGGATACAGCTTCAGAAACAAGTGGTTGTTTTAAAATTGCAATTGTGATGTCTATTAATTGTTCCATTACAGTACCTATAAGGGTAAATCCTGTATTTCTTTCGGATGTGTAATATTCACGGTACCCTTCCATACTTTTAATACGATTTTTTATCACAGAGAGTTCGTGGATTGCTTTTTTTATCTCTTTTTCTGTTGTATTTTGAATTTTCAAAATTCTGGATTTAGGTGGTTTTGGAGGTTCTGGGGGTTTTGGGCGTACTATTACTGGAGGCGAAGGTGGGGGTTTTGGAGGTTCTGGGGGTTTTGGGCGTACTATTACTGGAGGCGAAGGTGGAGGTTGAATTACGCGTACTGGGGGTGGTGGGGAAGATGTGTTAACAACTTTCCTTTGAACTATTTTTACAGGTGGGGGAGGTGGGGGTGGGACGCGCGTATTAACATCAACTTTCGCTTGTACTTTGTTTACGGATGGAGGGGGTGGAGGTGCACTTGCAAATACTTCTTCTTCGTTATCCATACTCATACTTTTAATCGTTTCTTCCTTTTTCGTCTGTACTTCTTTCACTTCTTTTTCCTCTTTCACTTCTTTTTCCTCTTTCACTTCTTTTTCCTCTTTCACTTCTTCCTTTTTAGAACCACCTGATTTTGATGCGACTACTATAGAGATTGTACATAAAATCACCACAACTACAACTATTGCAATTATCATGGTGTTGTCATTACCGGGTTTTGGAACATTTGGTACTGATGAATCCATATACTAAATAAATATATTTTAATATGTATCTTCATCTGAGTCTACATCACTCTCTGGATATTTTACGTCATCGTCATCTAAATTTTCGTCGTATATTGACACATTTTCCGAATCGTCTATCATAGGTGTTTCGTCTTCTGTGTTTTCATATTTTTCCGTGTTAGGTGGACCTTTCATGAATTTAATTATAACTATAAGTGCGATTATGGCTAAAGCTACGATCGCTATTATTGTATACGTATCCATTTCGGTATCTTCTGGCATTTTATATAAAGATTAGATTTTAAATATTATATTTTTTTTCAAAAAAATATATCTCGTGATAATATAAAACATGAGTCAGATAATGCTCGATGATAAAAAAGCAATGGATGATATTAATCCATTTGTAAATTTCATGCCTGGTACGAGTCGTCAACCACATGAGTTTGGTAAATATACGACACCAGAAGACGAACCAGAAGAAGAAATATATAAAAGTCCTGCGTGTAATGTAATTTCTAAAAATGTTGGTCGACCTGGTTATAGAGAAACTGAATGTAATTTATCTAGAGATCTTCTTCCAGGAAGAAATATAGATAAAGGTTTTACCATGATTAGCAAAAACGAAGAAACTTGTCAGAAAACAGAAAAAGAAATAATTGCAGCTTCTAGAAAGAATACACTTATACTAAACTTGATTAGTTTACTCTGTCTGATTCTATTAATTGTAATGTTCTAAATAATTTATCAAGTTTATTTTGGTTGGTAGATGATTGTACAACACTTGGAATTATATCCAAACATATATTTTTTACGAGGGTTTTTTGCCACCCACATTTTCTGTTTATATTTGGTGGAGTAAATGAAGGATCTAATATTTTTATTGAATTCATAATTCTTATGAGTGAATTTATGTTTTTATTTTCACATAATGCGTTATCTAAAGCAATTAAAGTCATTTTACGCACGGTTTCAATTGTTTTATCAATCATTGTATCGAGAAAACGTTCATAACGAACTGTCCCCTTACCTAAATTAAATTCACATTTTGATGTTGTGTCAAATGTATCCATTAATTCTTCGTACCCTACACCATTTTTATACTTAGAATAATATATCTCTATAATCATACGATTTTTATCCATGTGATATAGTTGGTGACATTGTTTAACAAATGCGGTCATGTATAAAGGTATATGTTAAAATCTTTAAACCATTCCAAATTTCTTGTCTGGCTTAAACTCAAGTTTCTTTTCTAGTTCCTTTTTCTGATTTTCTTTTTTAATTTCAACACCTTTACAGTCGTGTATTTCGAGAACGATACACCTAGAGCAAAACCCTAATTTGCAATATTTACAATCTATAGGTATACCTTTTCTTTTACATTTTAAACACGGCATACATAGTTAACCTAAGTTAACTTTAAACCATTTGTTTTTAAGTTAAAATGTATTCTACCATAGCGAATAATACATTTTCATATTTTCTAACTCTAGATGAGTTTAGAAAAAAGATAATAGAAGAACATCGCGATGTCGAACCTTCGTGGATAAAACTTACTACAATCACCATGATTTCACAGTTTAAAAAGTCTATCGACATTGATAAATTGAAAAGGTTTTTTGGTGAAGATACGATAAAGTTAACAAATACAACTAAAAAAACAAAAACTTTTAACTGGAGACGAAAGGAGACTACTTTTTATAATCAAATAACACTTGTATATGAAGATCACCATAGTACAAAATCAATAAAGATTTTTCCAAATGGGAGTGTTCAGGTTGCTGGGTGTGCCGATTTATTTGATTGTAAACGTGTCATTAGACAACTGTCTTATATTATGAGTAATATACTTGGTGATGAATATGTAATACCAGAAGACACGTTTCGCGTTGTTATGATAAATTCAAATTTTAGTTTGAACAAAAATATAAACCTGATACAAACCGCTCAAAAATTTGAAGATGTTTTTAAAGTATCTTTTGAACCAGATAGATACTCCGCAGTAAAAGTAAAATTTAAACCAGCTGAAGACATGAAGGAAATTACAACGAGTATATTCAGTACAGGAAAAATTATAATTACGGGTGCAGAAACTTTAAAGGAAATTGCATTCGCATATAATATTATAATATCACATATACTTGAACATAAACATATCATATTTACATCGGATATAGAACCAGGAAAAAGGGAAATATTTGATACAGCATCAGGGTATAACGTAAATGATATTGTAAAAATGGCAAAACAGAATGGTCACAAATCGTGGGTGGATACAATTAAAAATAGACAAATTAATTTCTAATGTAATATTAATATTAAAAATGTCTCAACGACTTGGTATGGCCGATGGTCGATGTTACACAGTAAATACATCTAATCAACTACTTAATAATTATATCATGAAACAAAATGGTATTACTTTCGAAGACAATTATTCTTTTCGTAAACTTCTCCAAGAAAAGGGTCCCGAACTTTTGAAACCTGTTCAAGATTTACAGGGTACGGAAAAATGCGCGTCGTGTGATAAAGCTCTTCTCAATACATCGGATATTTATTAATCCGTGTACGATAAATTTCAATTTTAATATTCTTTAAGTTCTGTAGAGAATGACACAGTGTGCCATATGTCTCAACGAGGTAAGGCAGACACGGTCAAATATACCAATACGGTGTGGCCACCTATTTCATTCACATTGTCTACAAAACTGGAAAAATAAAGGAAAACAGACATGTCCTATATGTAGAAAAATATTTGATGGTGGAAATTTTAGAGTTCAAATTACCGTACACAATTTACTCGAAGCTACATCGAATACGGTATCTGTGAGTGATGACTTTATTTTTGATTCACTTGATATAATATTTGATATCCAGGAACAATCTGATTTAAGCAGTCTTCTTAGTGACTTTGGGATGAGTGTGTCCGACTTTGATACCTCTGTTTCTAACACAGAATGAACTGCAATATTTTTTATAGTTTAAACCAGTATAGTTACGAGAAGCCTTTCTAGGATCTTGTATAACTTTACCCTTTGCATCTACTAATAAGGGTCCAGTAGCCCACCCTCTTTTATGACTAAACACATTTGCTTTAAATGTTAACAGTTTACCGGGTATAAGTTTACCCGCTTTTTTTACGCGAGACACAGGGACCTTAAAAAATTTCGCAATATTTTCATATGTGTTACCTTTCTTTATTTTATATTCGACAACACCGTGTTGTTTATAAAAATGAAAATCACCTTGTCTAAAATAGTTTCTTGCGTTACCAGGTGCAACAAACATCATGACTTTATAATGATTCGGTTTACATTTTTCTTCAGCTTTTGCTAAATAGACCTTTTTAGGGTTATCGGCAACAACTCTTTGTGGTAGTCCTTTACAGTGAGTATAGTTATGAGAAAGATTACGAATACCAGCACGCTCACCTGGTACACTTTTTTGTAAACGCATTTTTTCATAATCTCCCACTGCATATGCATAACAGTTATTGTTTCCTATACCTATTGTTCGACCCCATAATCTTTGAGTAAATTTCGGTTCAGAACCACTCAGAGGAAGAATTTGTTTCTTCATTACTAATACATAAGAAAAAAAAATATTAGTAATAAGTAAAAATGCTCAAGGATATTGTAAACGCTAGGAAAATGAACGACGTATTAACGGAAATTTTGATTTTCGTTCTTGCTATTCTCGTAAGTACATTCGTACTTCGTTTTGCATGGAATCAATCACTTGTAAAACACATTACAGTTCTTAAACCATTGAACACGTTTTTGGACGCTTTTATTCTCTCACTTTCTATCGCGGTTATACGAGGTGTTTAATTAAATTTCCTTGTACCCAACAATTTTTTCACCATTTGTGTGAACCATTTGTGGAAATGAATCAATTCCGTCGCACTCGCCTTTTTCGCAGTCGACGAATTTGTGTTTAATACCTTTCTTTTTAAGATAATTAAGTTGTTTTGTGGTCCATCCACACCAAGTTGTACCGTAAACAGTCCAAGTTCCTTTACTTGATTCGATTTTCTTCTTGGTTTCTGGTTCACCTGTGTTTATTAAAATAATAAAATTAATCAAGCCGAGAACTATGAATGGTAACATATTTATATTTATTTAATATATTTTATTTTCAAATCATCACATATTTTTGAAATCGTTTTATTTTTTGTTGGTATGTTTAATTTGTTTGCAATTTTAATGAGTTCACTTTTTTTATAGTTTGTACATTTACGCGTACCTATACGAAGATATCCCTTTTTAGACATGGAAATCTTTGGTGGTTGTGTTGGTACATCCCCACCGTGTTTTACTACTATAGGTTTCGGTTTCATGGGTGTACGCCCAATAATATTGGTTATATCAAACGAAGGTTTTTTATCTTTGTATGGTGAAAAGTATACGTCTTTAAATATATATTTAAACGAAGGTAATCTTCCGTGCCCAACTGGTGACGCACGAAGTCTATAATCATTTACTTTATATGTAACCTGACCCAAATAATCTGGTGGTAAAACCCGTTCTATGAATTGAATAGTTTCTGCACCAACGTATATTTTTTCGGTTTTTAAGAAGTGTCTAAGTGAATTGAGGAAGAAATGAACGTCATACATACTATTAGACTCACGATATATACCATATTTACTCTTAAAATTATTCGAATCGATTTCGGGGTTTGCTATACCTTTAATACATGAAAATCCATAATCGTTTATTAATGCTTCTATTCCTATATCATGAACTTTTAACGTGATATCATCAACTTTGTATCTACGAATACCAGATGCTTTTACATTTGTGTTTATTAAGACATTTTCTGTATGTAAATCATGGTGTCTAAATGATGGATACTTTTTGTGTATCCTGTACAAATTATATAACACATGTGTTACTATAGTTCTTATATGAATGGGTCGAAGCGTTTTTATGTTATTTTTTAAAAAACTTGTTAAACTTCCACTATTTGCATATTCGGTATATATTATAGAATATTTATCACATTTTTGAAATGCATACATTCTTGTACCACTTAATTTTTCTATACGTTTACCTATTCTATATTCATAATAGTTTGGATCGTTTGATACTTTTATAGCAACTGGTTTTTCGCACTCTTTATCTATACATCCTAAAAACACTTCACCCATTTGCCCTTTACCTATTTTACGTAAACCCTTTTTTGAACTTAAAGACCCATTTACACTAAAATTGATATTAGGTTTATAAAAAACCTCGTGTGGTTTACAACCCATACCTTCAATAGCTTTTATAACGTTTTTACCTAATAGATTTCTTTGTTTGTGTGTTTTTACATTTTTCTTGTTTTTTGAAAGTGATGCAATTTTTTTCAAGTCTTCAAAATGACGTTCACGTTCCATACTGATATATTATAATATTTTATTCGTCAATCTCTTCTTCGGTATATTCATCTCCAAGATCTTCCTCGGGTTTATCCCCTAGACCTTGGAATGCGAAAGACGGAAGTTTAGAAGACTGTTCACATAAAACCTGTGAAAGTCGGACACTTACACCGAACTTATTATCAATAAACCAAATTTGATTCACGTCGACGATGCACATACACCTTTGCCCCTTTTCAATTTGATCAACCGAAATGAGTTCACGTGCAGAGTTATATGCTTCTGCTAAGAATTCACCCGTTGGTTTTGTCATAATTTTGAGTTTCAAAGTATCCGGGTAATCGTCTTTACCCTGACGAACGAGTGGTTTATACAACGCTTCACGAATGACGTTAATATCGTACGCTTTACCGAGCCATTCTTTAGAATTATCAACGACTGTCTTGATGATAATTTCATCGAGTGCTTTCAACTTTTCGGATAACGCCATAGCTTCGTCATTATCTTTATCGAAAGATAAATCGAGTGAGTACGATGTTTTGTTCGTCGCCTCATCAGTAAAGGCACTCATACCATATGGGGATCTCATGAAAGGGAGTTGTAAATAGAGTTTCTTTTTACCGTCTTGTGCATTAATATACACAGTTTTACCACCGTTTTTGTTCTTTTTCATTTTAGAAAGAACTACAGAAGATGGTTCGAATTGCTCAGAAACTTGGATAATATTTGACATTGTATTTATATCATATATACAAACACAAACTTTAAGTTATTTTTTTTCTTTGTAAAATATATAAAATATACCAATGGGTCTTTTTAAAGATTGTGGATGTGGATGCGACGGAAAAAAACAGGAGCAGAAATTTTTAATTTCTGTAATGTCCGCTTTAGTTTTTTTCATTGTCGCCAATCCAGAAACATTTCGCGTCACGCGTAAAATATTTGGGTCGTGGATATCTGGACCAACTGGGTGTCCATCTATTAACGGTCTCGTACTCCATACACTTGTTTTTATGTTAGTAGTATGGGGTATGATGAATATAAAGCGTGAAAATTACGCGCCATTTGAACCAGCTACCGATGAACCCGAAGTCGTGGGTCCAGCACCAGGTCCAGCACCAGGTCCAACACCAGGACCAGCACCACCAAAAATGGTTGACATGCCTTCACCATTACCAGGTATGTCTGAGGATCAATATTCTATGTTTGATACCGGAATGCGATTGAAATCCATGGATGTTGTAAAATCGGATGGTGATGCTATAACGTGTGGATGTTCCGACGGTAGAAATGTCGTCATTACACCTTAAAATTCTTCGTCAAACTCAATTTCGGTCGAATCTTCGTCCATTTTTCCGTAATCACCAACGCGTTTTTCAAAAAAGTTGGTCTTACCATCTAATGATATATTCTCCATAAAATCAAAGGGATTTTTAGTGTTCCAGATTTTATCGTGACCCACTTGTTTTAGTAATCTATCCGCGACATATTCTATATATTCCGACATTTTATCAGAATTCATACCAATAAGACTACACGGTAATGCATCTAAAATGAATTCTTTTTCAATGGACACCGCATCGCGTACGATTTCTTCAATCGTAGATATCGAAGGTTTATTTTTCAACATGTTAAATAGTTCGACGGCGAATTCTTGGTGTAATCCTTCATCACGACTTATAAGTTCGTTACTAAAACATAAACCCGGAAGTAACCCTCTCTTTTTTAGCCAGAAAATAGCACAAAAACTTCCCGAAAAGAAAATACCTTCGACACACGCAAATGCCAAAAGACGTTCTGCAAATGGACGGGATTTATCAAACCATTTCATAGCCCACTTTGCTTTCTTTTCTATACACGGAATTGTCTGAATTGCTTCAAACAATGTTTTCTTTTCCGAAGAACTTCTTATATATTTGTCTATAAGCTTGCTATATGTTTCACCATGAACCATTTCATTATGTGCCTGATACGCATAAAACGAGCGAGCTTCGGTAAGTTGAATTTCATCCGCAAAATTATTGTTAATGTTTTCAAAAACTATACCATCCGAACCAGCAAAAAAAGCCAATATATATTTTATAAAATGTTTTTCATTATCACTCAAACTATTCCAATCATCCATATCTTTCGAAAAATCGATTTCTTCAGCCGTCCAATTTGACATTTGTGCTTTTTTATACAAAGACCACAAGTTTTCGTGTTCAATTGGAAATACAGTAAACCTGTTAAGTGTTGGCAGAAGCATTTGTTCTGACTCTTCGATAAATTCCTGGAATTCAAAAAAGTCTCCTACCAGGACGTTATTTACGAATATTTGAGGAAACGTAGACGCTTGTGTACCACAACGTTCTTTTAATTCGGTTTTATCAACTTTTATTTGTTTGTATTCTAAATTATAGTCCTTACATAAGTTAACTGCGTGTTCGCAATACTTACATCCATCCTTGGATAAAATTTCAACTCCCATCTGTGCTAATATCTGTAAATATTTTTGTGGCAAAACTTTAGATATGATTAATTTTTCTGAAATACAGCCTGGAGATTTAGTCCGGGTTCTTGTAAACATAGAAGATGATATAGAAGATGAAATGTACGCTAAAGTAAAAGAAAATAACGAAGATTATCTCGTTGTTTCTTACTATTCCGAAACCTCTATGACATATAAAGGTGCGCGAATATACGAGTTTGAAGAAACTAAAGACGAACTTGTTCAAATTGAAAATCTTTGTGAACATCACCAGTCTTCAGATGTTTTCGTTAATGTTAAAGATACTTTATATGCTATGGTAGATGAAATAGAATCTGATGAAGATAGTGAAATAATAGACGAATCAGATGATGATGGAAGTGATTTAGAAGGTTTTATCGTCCCAGACGGTCAAGTTGATGGTATTGTTATACCACCTTCTACACATACTACTATAGATAAAGAATGGAATGAATGGGAACCAAGAAGTCCGGGTTCTAAACGGTTTAAAGACATGGTAAATGCTATAGAAACACACGCAAAAATACAAGCAGACGAATTAAATTTTTAAACCTAAGTGCGATGTTTTTAATTTTAAAATTTAATATTCAGTTATAAGATGGAAGAACTGGCTGCTATATGGTCCGACGTGGACAAATTATTAAATAAACCAACACTTAAAAAGCCGGTTAATACAACATATTTATGTAAAGATTGTAACGGTACAAAAGTTTTTTCGCGGGAAGGTATACCCACGTGTTCAGAATGTGGTATAGTGGATATTATGTATATAGATGAAAGTCCCGAATGGACAAGTGGTATTTCTGATGACGGTAAAATAAACGATCCATCGAGGTGTGGTAATCCAAACGCAAACCCAGAACTTTTTTCACAAGAATGGGGTAAAGGTACGATTATATCGACACAACAATCGTCTACGTATGAAAATAAACGCATGGCTAAAATCAATTTTCATCAATCGATGAATCATAAAGATCGTGCGTTATTTCACGCGTATAAGGATATTGATGAAGCGTGTCATACTTTGCCGGATTCTGTGTTAAAAGATGCAAAAATGATGTATAGAAAATTTAACTTAGAAAAATTAACGAGGGGTGCAGTTCGTTCGGGTATTAAAGGAAATTGCGTTTTATATGCATGCCGTTTATCAAAAATTCCAAGAACAACGAAAGAAATTGCAGATATGTTTCATATTCAAAGTAAAGATATTAGTAGAACTACACAATTGTTTACAGAAACGCTTCTCGGTAAAACAGAAAAAAATTATGTAACGAGACCTTTTGATGTTATGCAAAGATTACTCAATTCATTTAGTATTACACGTGAACAAAGATATGCGTGTAATCAAATGTGTACAAAACTAGAAAAATGTTCTGAGTTAATGAGTAAAACACCGAACAGTGTAGCTTCAACTATCATATATATCGTTCTCAAGGGTATATTTACTAAAACGGATGTTTGTGAAAAGTGTGGTGTTTCTGTACCTACAGTAAACAAAATTGAAACGATAATTAAAAAGCACTTAGAGGAATAATTCGATGAAAATGTATTATGATCAAATTGTTTTTAAGTACACCATGTTACGGTGGTCTTTGCTTAGAAAAATACATGATAGGTATCATTAGACTTCAACTCCTACTCATGAAAGAAGGTATTCAACTCATGATCGATACGACCGAAAATGAAAGTCTTGTACACCGCGCACGTAATGTAGCTATAGGTCGGTTTATGCAAAAAACGGATGCGGAGTATTTTATGTTCATAGATGCTGATATTGATTTTGACCCAAGCTCTGTTGTTCGTCTTTTAAAATCCGGGCATGACGTATCTGTAGCGATTTATCCTAAAAAGGTGGTCATGTGGGATCAAGCTAAAGATGCAATTAAAGCCGGTGATAAACGCGACTTATCTATGCTTTCGTCAAGTTTGGTTGCAAATATTGGTGCCACACATCGCCAAGTTGAGAATGGGTTTGTAGAAGTACTCGATGGTCCAACGGGGTTTATGGTGATATCTAGAAAAGCACTCGAAAAAATGCATGAACATTACAAGGATTTAGATTGTAAAAACGATCACCAAAATAGAGATTTTGATGATTATTGTGCTCTCTTTGATTGTATGATTGATCCAGATAATAGACGCTATCTTTCTGAAGATTATGCTTTTTGTAGAAGATGGCAACAGATAGGTGGTAAAATATACGCCGATTGTCAAACAACTTTAGGGCATGTCGGTAATTTACCATTTAGTGGTTGTTTAAATGAAAGGCTTAAGGCTTAGAATCGTATATACGTAAACATGAAAATAGCCACTATACTCGTAACACGCAGTAATTCGTGTCATGTAAAAACGCTTCATACTATTCTTCGATTTAACTTAAAATGCATGCAAAGATCCAATACAGAAAATGAAGTCGTATTTGTAAATGATGACCCGTTTGAAAAATCCGAAATAATTTACAAATATTTAAAATCACACGATCGAATTTTCTTTGTTGATTTTGCTATTAGTGTAGACGATGATTCACTTGAAAAGGTTTTTGATAAACATGAAGGTATCGGATGCTTTGTTTTTCCGGGTGTAACGGAGGGTATAGATTGGGAAATGTTTAAACAGAAAGTCGAAAATGGTTCAACCGAACCGGTCGAACAACTGGGATTGCATTTTGATACTGAAGTTAGTACGAAGGTTTCACAAGATGTATATATAGTAAAAGAAACATCGGCGAAGGCGTGGGTTATGATGAATAAAAACGTCATGAAAAATCTTAAGGATAAGAAAAATGGTGCATTTAAAATTCACCCGAGATTGAAAACAATGTTTGCTAAATTTCAAGAAGCTGGTATAAAAATTCATGCGTATACAGCAGCTAAGTTAGTGATGACATATAGTCATGAATGTATAAGTAATATATTAAACGCTGCTGGTGTTAAAACAAATTAAAGAATAGAGTAAATATATAGAACATAATGTCTCGTGTATTTGTAAGGCCAAGTGATCCACTTTACAAATATGCGATTTCCTTTATGGAAACTCATTGGGGGACAAAGGGTATTTTTCCGGGGTGTCAACCTATATCCATCGAACGTAAACATTTTGATATATTATCGAAAAATGACTATGTTGTTTGTGAAAAAACGGATGGTACGAGATACATGATGTTGACTTTTATGTACGAGTCGAAAAAGGTATGTATATTTCTGAATCGTGCACTCGAAATGTTCACGTGTCCACTCAATTTTAGAAAACCTATATATGATGGCACCATTCTCGAGGGTGAACTTTATGAAAATGATTTCATGGTTTATGATTGTTTAGTGACGTGTGGTGAAGTTGTCGGTAACCAAAATTTCTTGGAGCGATTAGAACACTGTGAAAAAACCGTTAAAAAGATGATGGTTTTGAAAACGGACCCCATCTTTCTAAAAGTGAAAAAGTTCCATTTACACCAGGATTTCAAAGAATTTATGGATGTATACTTACCGACCGTCAAACAAGAAATGGACGGTCTTATTTTTACACCTATAAATGAACCCGTTCGTATAGGGACGCATGAAACTATGTTTAAATGGAAACCGTGTAATAAAAACACGATTGATTTTAAAGTGAAGAAAGCACCTACTACAGAAACACCTGGGTGTATACCTGGACCACCTGTTTGGAGACTCTATATCCAAGAAAAGGGTAAACTTATACACGAGTCTCAGATACCTATTGATCGTATGCGAGATTATACATGGTTAAGAGAGAATGATATAGTAGAGTGTATGTATGTAACATGGGAAACTGGTCCTTTATGGTGGAAACCCTTAAAAAAGAGAACTGATAAAACATTTCCCAATAGTCGCAGAACTTTTTACAGAACTCTGGTTAATATCAAAGAGAACATTCAGATGAAGGAGTTTTTAGATTGTAGACCAGGACGTAATGATTATCTTCTTTAGGTAATTCGGTAATTTTACCTAATGTATCATCGTCTTGAATAAACCACTCGTTACCGAGTTTACACATAGACATGTAATGCCCACCCCATTGAATACCTTGATGAATTATAGATCCCTGTAACTCGTATCCTAAATTTAAATGTGTATCAATTTTCACCCGACTTTTTTTGTCGAATGAAATGAGTAATATCTTTGGTTTTTTAGAAATTACCCGCCGTGTTGTAGCTACATGATGTTTTTTACCGTTATCATCTACATATCCTTCCACTACATTCCATTTGTATCCTTCTTCAATCATTTGATTTACACTTTTTATTTCCTTGTCCATGTTTAAAAAATGAATACAAAAAGGTGTTTTTAAAACATTCTTACTCGCTGGTGATATTGTAATTTGTGACACTTCACCATATAATAGTTCTTTAATTATAGGATAATCTTTCTCAAGTATATCTATAATACATAATAAAGCGTCCTGAGCGTCGTGAGGTTCACCAATCGTGAATCTTGGGAACGTTTTTACGAATTCGTTTAATAAGGGTGTGAGTGTAAATACTTTTACTTCACGTGTAGAAAAGTATACGTGTATGATATGTTCATATATTTTTGTAAATGTACATTCACCTTCATATTTATTTTTCAAAATATGTACTGATACATCATGTATATGTAGAAGTGTTTGTATAGCTGAATTAAAATAGCACGTATTTCCAAGATTTGCGAAACCGTGCATCTAAAAAAAGTGTATAAAAAAGGCTTAAGAAGAAGACGCGTTATATAAGTGTAAGTAATCAAACATGAACGTTCATAAAATATGCGATGTTATTGAATCTGTTTTTGAACAAAACAAAAATGAGGAACATATCGAAATGGAGTTTCGTCTTGGTAAATATAATGGCGAGTTTTTTGATACTAATGTAGGGTTTGAAACATTTAGGAATACAATGGAAGGGTTAAAAAAGTATCAAAAATGGGAACGTATCCAAGCATCAAAGACGGAAGTTTTTTATCGGGAAAAGGATAATCTTCGTATAACTATCGATGAATCGACCGGCGACGAAACCATTGTACGTAAAGAACGTGTTCATACTGAAGATTTTAAACAAATTGAAGGAACACCCCTCGATATTAGATTTTGTATATCTAAAGAACTTCCAGTGGAACATGATTATGATAGCGAGATGGATTGTAAAAAGACTAAATCGAGAATATCGTTTATTCGTAAAAATCTGTCCATTGATTTAACGGAGGTTTCGGGGAATGTACAAGACATGGATTCAGAAGAATCATGTACATATCAAATTGAATTTGAAATCATAAAACCACAAAATGTGGAAGATAAAGATGCATTATTTAACATGATTCATAAGATAAAAGATGTATTTATTATGTTAGATAAATATATAGTATAATGATTATTTGGATACTTTTATTTGTAATAGCATTATTCTTATTAAGTGACGTGGATATTACAGGTGAAAAAGTTACAGTACTCGGTTATTCAACACAATATTTTTACATGTCACGCGGTGAATCCAAGAATATTTTTGAAAAGATGCGTAAAGATGGATTACCGGATGAATCTCTCAAAGAGTTTATAATGATGGAGGATAGGTTTTTAAATCTTGAGCGTTTATCCGTGTGTACACAAACATCACGCAAAATGGAGGCTTTTGGTCTTTCTAAACAAATTAAAGAACAGTTCTTGGGATACGATTTTTCATACCATACAAAACACCTCAAACAGATTTCTGAGCCATATAAACTTATAAATCGAAGCATAGTATGTTCGTAAGATACAACAGTATACGTCTATGTGAACCGGATTGCATATAAATCATATTATCATAAATATACATCATTAAATTAACGTCATCGGGATCGCGATGTGTTTCTAGATACTCCATAGGATTTTCAGTGTTTATAAATTCATCTGTACAATAATATTGTATTTCCATTTTTCCCATACCTTCTTTATTATTTTCTCTTTCATATCTTATATAATCTGCTAAAGTATAAAATATACTATCTACAATGCTTGACAAAACATGATTATTCCATCGTTTATTGTAATCTACAATAAATCCATGTTTGTTTTGTCGAACACGGTTTAATACGAGTTCACGTGGATCATTCATTTATTTATTCTTGCTCTTATTCTTTAAAGCTAATGGTGGCTTTTGCTGAAGTTCACGTTTTATCTTAATATAATTTTTTACCTTTGTGCTATTGAGAGGTGGTGTTTTTGGTAAATTTGATACGTATTTTACTACATTGTTTACTATATTTTTTCCGAATTTACCATATAAGTTTTTCGCTTCTTTTTCTATAAGTTTCTTTTTAAGATTTTTTTCTTGATTGTACATCCAGTTTTTAACCATCGCCTTTTTTATTTCGTCCGCAACGGTTTTTTTAATAATACCGTTACGAGTTCGTATGTTAAGAGATTTGTTTTTTTCAGCTTTATTTAATTCTTTTTTTACTTCTCTCACGTTTTTATTTAAATCCATAACTGATCCATATTTAGACATCCATCTTTTACCATATAACTTGATAATATCATTTTTAATACTCGAATCGTTAAGACGCCTCTTCTTGTTTTTAACGCTACGATTTCTTTTCAAAAGTACCTGTTCCATTTCATTTGCGAGTGAATTTGGTGTGTTTGGCGTTTTTGGTTTATTTTGAAGTTTATCACATAACGTTTTAACTGTATCTTGTTCATTAACTGCTACACCTTTAGAAAGTGCAAGTGCAACGAGCTGTTCTTTTTTCATACTTCGACACAATTTTCCATTTATTTTATGGTTAGATGTACCTTTTTCTATTGCGTCAAGAGCTTCGCATATTGTTTGTTTTGTATTTTTCTGTCTTACCCCTACAACACCAAGTTTTTTGGCTACATCAAGTAAAACTGGTTTTGTTAACCTATCGCATTTACGACCTCCTATTTTCATTGTACCATTTTTATCATAAGAAATGGATACGTTTTTCTTTTTCGTTACTCCTCTTTTCTTTGGTACTTTAAAACAGCAATCTGAACCCTGTGGATTTTTGCGTATTTCGTAACCTTCTTTACACGGTGGTCGACGTGGTTTTGGGCATGTTGATGCTTTTACACGTTTTGCAACGGGAAGTTTTGGTGCATTTACATTGCGATTAACTAATCCCATTGTGTATCCCATTGTATGAAGTTGTTTTACCATTTCAACACCCAATGTGTAGGTGTTTTCGAGATCGGTTGGATCTTTTTCACCTTGTAATTGTACTATTCCCGAACCGAGTGCCCCTGATTTAGACGATAATACAAACTTGTGTCCTTTATATGTAATGTATAAAAATGGTGATAACTCACCTTCATAAGATATATATTCAGCTTTTAAGGGGTTTTCACTGGCAATTCTTTGTAATTGAAAATTAACATTTGTATTGAAGAACCCAGCTATATTATTATACTCGATATCGTTATACAAAAATACATTTTTTTCGGTATACGCATCGATTATATATTTACGCAAAGCTTCTGGTTGTCGTTTAAGATTTTTAGACCCCAAAAACCCACCTGAAAATCTAATTTTACCGTTTGCATAAATGACAAACGTAAAATTTTTGCGTTCTAATCCATTCATCATATATCCACTCAGTTGAACAGAAAAAAAGTTTTTCGATAAATCACCTTTTAAGCCAAAATTACTCGTATGTATAGCACCTGTTTGAAATCTTCCGAAATATCCTTTAATTTCATTAAGATCGATTGTCAACCCTGGTGCTATTTGTGAATGACCTTTTGGTTTTTGTTTTAAAATGTACTGTAAATTTACGCGCTTTTCTTTTTCTTCGTAATTTTTATTTACGAGGACATTATACATACCAGGATTAAATTTACCCAATTTGAGACCACTTGTATTTGGTTCGGATCGTTGAATGTTTACATTTGAATTTTTGACAAATTGTCTGGGATCCATTTCTTAAAGTACTCTGATATTTTAAATATCATTACTGAATGCCATTTCTTCATTGACTATATCAACACCAAAAATAAAAGCTTGCTTTGGGTACACGCGTCCTCTATATGTAAGTGTTTCTTCACGAACCTCAATATCTCTCTGACTGAACGGACCAACGTAAAAGTCCTGTGTAAATCGCGGTTTACCAAGATTATTTGCTGTACAGTGTGAGTTGAACAATGCAACAAATTCTTTTTGGGGACAGTAAAGTTCCCGTCCATACTTTACACCTGTTGACTGAAGAAAGTTTTCGAGTGTACTCGCTATAGTTGCAACTTGTCTCTGAACTGTTTTGAAGTATTCTGGAACAACGTTCCAAATATCTTTATCCGCGTATTTCTGTGCGTATTCCAAATAAGCGCGAACACATTTTTGTAATATAATTGGTAATTCTTCGTCGAGTTTTGTCTCGAGCATCGGATCTGCATCTTTGACTTGTTTACCAAAGTTCCATGTAAGAATACGACGCAATACACTTCCCGAATTATCTTTCCAATTTGGAACTTCGTTACCACCAAGCACACCCGGTGTTTTCCATTCAAATGACTTTGCCTTTTCGTGTTTTACAGCAATTGAAACGTCTTCACCAGAAACAATCGATTGAAACTCGGCTTGTTCGAGTTGTAAATCTCCCTTTACTTCGGGTGCAATAAACATAAACGCATTATAAATGGATGATAATCCAAATTTCTTTTCGACGTTATTTGAAAGTGTGCGTACATCATCGGCATTATAAAATTTACGAAACACTTTTGTAATAAGCGTCGATTTACCTGATCGCGCAATACCTTTTAGAAATGGTATAACCTGCCAAGCATCCATATCGTTTACGTCAAAACATAACCGACCACCCATAACATACATCCATTTACACACATCTTCACTGAATTTTTGGTAATCAAGTACTGACTGGAAAAGGGGTGTTGGTATTTCATACCAATCGTCCAAATGGTTATAATCCGTAAAATCTTTATCGAAATACTTGCAACTTATAACAGTCTGATCCAGATTTTTGAATTCACGAGACTCGTACGTGTAAAATGCAGATTCGTAAAGACCTGTTTTTGCAGACCATTCCTTACCTATAAAAATACCATTTTTAAACGACCAAACGTGACGATTTTTAATGATTTCTGGAAATTGCATATCTTTACAATTAGTTAAGTGACGAATAACATCATTATATGCAGAACCTCTACTTGATAATGCTTTCCAGAGTTCATATCTTGTTTCTTTTTGTGCCACACCATAAACGTATTCTTGGATAGTTTCAACCTGTTTCCACGCTCTTGTATCCTGATTAGATTCAGTTTTGATCTGTGTAGAACAGTATCCCTTGTACCTTTTGATATTATTTTCGTATAGGTTTTGTAAACACGCGAGAATAGCCTGTTGATACGGTGCTAACTCTTCAACTTTATCCAATGTCGAACATCTAAAAATAGATGGATCAGACTCAGGGTTTATGGGGACGTACGTTGGGTTATTGATTCGTTCGTGAATACGTGCAGCACGAAAAATAATTTGCCACGCGTCATCAACTTGATCTATCAAACGGTTAATTCGCATAGATATTTTCATATCTTCGTCGTCTTCGAGATCCAATAGTTTCAAGACTTCTGCGCGGTGGTAAAGTTGTCCTAATTGCATTTTTAGGCGTTTGTGGTTTCCAGAAACGAGTTCAACATCAAAGCGCGCAGGAAGTCCAGTTTCTGGGTCGAGGTCCTGAGGGTTTATGAAATTTTTGTATCCGAGTTGGAACGAAATCATACTATTGTTTGTGGTATTGATGTCCCACATATCTTCCAATTGGGATAGAAGGTGCATAAATTCTTCAGGGTTAAGGGATTGAATTTGGTTCGTCCACATTATAGCATTCGATTCTCGTGGGTTAGCGTCAGAATTAATATAATGTGTTTCGTCCATTTTCTTCTAATACATGGATTTATTTTTCTAAGCTAATTTTTTGCATTTGAGCCAGCATTTTAATAAGAATTTTATTTTGGACTTCTATATTTCTCGAAATATTTACCAGAGCAGAGCACACAGTATCACCATCTTCGGTCGCGAGTATAGAACTTAAGAGATTACCCATACCCATATCCATCATGTACCCATCCTCATCTTCAAGCATTTCCAAATCGATGTCTTCGTCATCTTCATTATCCGTAAGTTCAAGTTCATCGACTATAGATTCCTGTTCTTCCTCTTCTTCGTGTACTTCTTCTGATTCGTCGGTATTTTCAAGAAGGGTTTCTTCTTGGTCAGTCATTTCTATATACCAGGAAAAATAGTACTGAGTTTTTTCGCGGGTCTCATCTGAAAAAAAAAATCTTGGTATATAGTACAAAAACAAACACTATGGCCGGAGGTCTCATGCAACTCGTCGCTTATGGCGCCCAAGATGTCTACTTGACTGGTAACCCAAAAGTCACTTTCTTCCAGGCGGTTTACAAACGCCACACCAACTTTGCGATGGAAAACATCGAACAAACTGTTAACGGTACCGCCGCTTCCGGTGGTCGCGTTTCCGTCACGATCGCCAGAAACGGTGATTTGATCGGTGACATGTACGTTGAATTGGCGGCGACCGCCACCGTCACCGCGTCGGGCTTGGATGCGTGGGCCGCGGAACGTTCGATCAAGGACGTTGAATTGTCCATCGGTGGTCAAAGAATCGACAAGCACTACCAAAAGTGGTGGAGATTGTACGCTGAATTGTACTTGGACGAATCCAAGAAGCTCAGCTACGGTAAAATGACATCGGCGTCCAAGGCGGGCACTGTCTTCTTGCCATTGATCTTCTTCTTCAACAGAAACCCAGGATTGGCCTTGCCATTGATTGCCTTGCAATACCACGAAGTCCGATTGGACTTTGACTTGGCGTCCGATTTTTCTGACAACTTTACCTCCTTCAAGGTTTGGGGTAACTACATCTACCTCGACACTGAAGAGCGCAGACGATTCGCGCAAAAGGGTCACGAATACTTGATTGAACAAGTCCAACACACTGGTTCGGACACTTTGGGCGCACAGGATGCGGCCAAGCAAATCAGATTGTCCTACAACCACCCAGTCAAGGAATTGGTTTGGTGCACTGACATCGGTTCCAACTTGTGGAACTTCACTAGCACCCCAGTTACTATCAGTTCCAACGTTGCCACTGTTGCGTCCGCGAACTGCTTTGTCTCGCCATCCGCGATCGGTGCACCATTGTTGGCTGCCTCCGAAGGTGCGGCTCAGTGGGATGAAAACTTCGTTGGTCCATTGACTTCCTTCAAGTTGATCTTGAACGGTCAAGACAGATTCAAGGAACAAAGTGGTAAGTACTTCAACCAAGTCCAATCGTTCAACCACCACTCCGGTTCCCCAATGCCAGGTATCTACTCGTACTCCTTTGCGCTTAAGCCAGAAGAGCACCAACCAACGGGTACCTGCAACTTCTCCAGAATCGACAACGCGCAAGTTTCGGTTACCTGCAACAGAGCGGAAAGTTCCCTTCACATGTTCGCGACCAACTACAACGTTCTCAGAATTCAATCTGGTATGGGCGGTCTTGCATTCTCCAACTAAGTTAGTTATCTAGTCTAGTAAAAAATAAATAAAAATTAGATTTTAAAATTTAGACCAAATTTTAAAATCTAATTTATAGTATAAAAAAACAACATGGGGTTTGGTTCATTAGCAAAAATGGCTGCAAAAGGTGTAGCTAAAAAAGCAAAATCCGAACTGAAAGATTCTAGAAAACAATTAGTTTCTATAGCAAAAAATAGAGGTCAACAGGCTATAAATGGAATGAAACAAAATGCAATTACGTATGGAACTGTTAAATTAAATCAAGCACAGGCGCGTGTTTCTAATAGAATGGGTGCTATAAAAACAGGTTTGGTACAAAACGGGCAACCTATTATGCAAGGTCCAAACGGTGGTAACTTCAGACTTGGTCCAAATGGACAAAGATTACCCGTATTATAATTTAACTCCCAAAACTCGGCGTAGTTTTTGCATGATTTTAGGATCCGGAATAGCTTTACCCGATTCGTATGAAGAGATGATATCTGTTGATACGTTTATGAGACCCGCGAGATCTTTTTGTGTATACTGTTTTGCGACGCGTGCTTTTTGAATTGTTAATGCTGTTTCTTTACTGACTTTTTTGTGTGTACCTAACTCGGTTTCATCGAGTTTTTGTTCTTTTGTTTTACCCGAATACTGACTTCGTTTAGGTAATTTTATTTCCTGACCCATGAACTTAACATACTTTTCCTTTTCCTTTTCCTTATTAACTTTACCGCGAATAATAATGGGATCCCAGTCTTGGTAATGGTTCATTTTAATTCAAAAAGACTTAAAATTTTAAGTAGTGATACAAATATAATGGAGACTATTTACGAAATACTAATAGCATTTTCCGCATTTGGTGTTTTGTATATGAATTTTGATAGAATTATGTATTGGTGTATTTCAAAATCAGACGACGAAACATAAAGATTTTATCGTATATACTAATAATGATAGAAGTCTACACAGACGGAAGCTGTCTCGGTAACCCGGGACCTGGTGGTTGGGCCTATCTTATAGAAAACGTGATAGGTCGGGGAGGTTCCAAGATAACCACAAACAATATAATGGAAATGACTGCGGTTATAAAAGCACTCGAGAAGTGTATTGAGATGGGATACGATACTGTAACTATATATACCGATAGTAACTATGTAAAATTGGGGTTACTCGAATGGTCTAAGAATTGGGAACGGAATGGGTGGAAAACAAGTAAAGGTGAAGATGTTAAGAATAAGGATTTATGGGTACACATGTTATACCTGTTGCGTAAAATTGAAAACGTTGAAATGAAATGGGTCAAGGCACACAACGGAAACGAGAAGAACGAACGTGTCGATACATTGGCGCGCGAGTACGCATACTTATTTTCTAAGAAAGAGTAATGAGTACACCAGAACAACACCATTGGTGTCCAAACCAGGAACAACTTCTTAAACGTTGGGCCGAAAAGGCTGCTGGGTACCGGTGGTTACATAATCACGCCCGCGTTTTATATAAACGTCAACACGATTGGTTATCGTACCCGTCTATAATTATATCGAGCATTACGGGTGTTGGCGGCTTTGCGGTTTTGAGTCCCGATACGAATAGTATGTCTGATGACCAAAAACAAAAGATTATTATTTTTCAATACTTTTTTGCGTTCATGAACGTTATTGCGGGTATACTTACATCTATATCTAAGTTTAATAACTCGGCACGACTCATGGAAATGCACTCGGCTATGTCCGTACAATACTCGAAACTGTATAGGAACATAGATATGGAATTATCTTTGGAAACGCAACACCGCGAGGACGTTTTGGAATTCGTGAACAAAACCCGTGTCGAGTACGATCGATTACTCGACGAGGCACCCGATATACCTTCCGAGAGTATTAATGAGTTTAACGAAACGTTCCCTGATAAAGAAAACAAACCCGACGTGTGTAACGGTTTGAGTGTTATTAATTGTGAAGAAGATACGACTAGTCACAAAAACATGGTGCTCAGAAACTGGTTACTCAAAAAGCGACCGGGAACACCGACAACACCGAGACCTTCGGTCGAATTGAAATCGTATAATTCGGAAGAACAAGTTTAAAATATTATATAATTGTAAAGTAATATGGGTATAATATACATGTTAACATCACCAGATAATAAGAAGTATATAGGACAAACTATACAGGGGTTTACGAAGAGGATGTACGGACATAAACATGGAAAATCATATTGCAGAGTATTAAGAAATGCGATCAATCATTTTGGTTTTGATACTTTTAAAAAGGAGATAATTTGGGAAGGTGATAACTGTAGTCTTTGTGATATGGAAAAATATTATATCAATGAATACGATACATTATATCCAAATGGTTACAACCTATCTTCTGGAGGTGGGAGAGGAGAACATAGATGTAAAGATACTATACAGTTAATGGTGAATAATCAGAGAGAAATGGCTAAACAAAGAAACAAAGGGCTTCTTGGATTTATAATAGAAAATCGTTCAAAAAAAGATGGACATATAACTTCTTGGAGTTTTGGAACATATAAACTTAGATGGGGTGGATTTAAAACAAAAGAAGATGTGTTAAATTTTCAGAAAAAATATACAGAAAATCCAGATAATATTAAGAAAACATATTTACAAAAAAGATCAAAAAATGGTAGTGGGTGTGTGTATTATAGACAAGATAGAAAAAAGTGGTGTTTGTCTAAAAATAATAAATATATGGGTTCGTATGAAACAAAAGAAGAAGCCGAAAAGGCAAGAATTCTATTACTATAAACCAATTTTTACATATGGGACACATATGTAAAAAGTGATATTCCCGCCGGGTATCGATCCCGGGATATAGTCTTAACTCCGAACTTATGAACTAAATCATAACTTGACATACTTTAAAAAGTATAAGGACTATGTGATGACCATTTCACTACGGGAACCTATATAGTATACACACTTATTCTTTAAGTTACACACGCTTAAAAAATACATCCATATATACTATATGAAGTGCTGGTCTTGTGCACACACCCCAGAGTATAAACGCGATCAAATTCGGCGGAACGTTCTCGAAGGTACGTACTCTAAGAAACCAAACCTTGGGTTTAAATGTCGCGATAATGCGCGTCTTCGGTTACGGTTTAAGGAGGCTATAGAGTACGCTCACGATACGTGTTCGGAAAAATCGACGGACGCGTGTTTCAACGCATGGGACGAGGTTGACGAACTCGAAGACTCGATGATGCGGTACGGTATAAATTTGTATGACGATAGTAACATGCGGTACGGATCACTTCTTCGACGCGCGTTTAAGGTTCGTTGGAACATACGTAACGTCGAGGACCATCACGTCATACCAGCACAGTTCAAAAGCCACCCGGTCGTTGAAAAGGTAAACTACGATATTCACGCGAGCGAAAACATAATCATGATGCCTCGCGAGATCGGTAATTTACGAACGAACAGACACACGCACAGAGGCGGACACAAAGCGTATAATAGGTACGTGGGCGAAGTACTCGATTCCATGGAAACTATGGAATTACCCGAACCAGAATTTAGAAAGTTTGTTGACTTTTTAAAAATTGGGTGTCGTTATCGTCCTCAAGATATACCTTGGAACTAGTGTAAATTACCATCCATACTCGAGAACATCTGTAGTTGCCGTGGGGTACCGTTTCGAGAAAAACTCGCGGTTCCCCCAATTACTGTGTCCAATGGTACTGTTATGGGTACGATCAATGTGTAAACAGTGTCTGAGATCCTTATAGTAAACACGCGCACCACGCGCGATTATATCTTCGTGTTTCATGTCGACGTGATTATCTATGGGAAAAAAGTGTTTATAATACTTTTTCATGTTATCGACGTGTATGAGGTAACACTTGGTACTCGAAATCCACTTAACGCGTTCGAGTCCGCTCTTTTCAGCACTTTCCTTATCCGGGTATCGCGATAAACAGTGGAAGAAACACATTTCGAAATCGTCACCCTTTTTGTTTATAACGTCCTGAATTTCCCGGTAAACGCGTGTATCTTTTATGACGACGTTATCTTCGAAAATAACCGCATACTTGAGGTTTTGGTCGAAACACCTTCGGTAAAACTCCATGTGACCCATGTAACACCCAATAGCACCTAAATTGAAATAGGTAATATCCGGTCGCGTTTTGTTCGCGTTATAGTGAAGTTTTAACGCCTCGCGGTAATAGTTCGGTTCGATGATTTTTTGGTACTTTTTGGCATTTTCGAGTTTCCTGGTATCCGTACCGTATATGATTTCTAG
>Ga0255774_10000022_pt1 | contig 145371 bp, 98 predicted proteins | sample 101ome_17_FD_179972 | JGI IMG/M metagenome (GOLD analysis project Ga0255774, IMG submission 179972) | Coastal salt marsh microbial communities from the Groves Creek Marsh, Skidaway Island, Georgia - 101407AT metaG (version 2) | ecosystem: Environmental > Aquatic > Marine > Intertidal zone >... | reverse complement strand
GCGTGCACATCTCCTCGTCGATCGAGACGCTGGAGTTCGAGTCGAGTGCGTGATCGAGATCGATCGAATCGACCGATCGAGATCGATCGAATCGACCGATCGAGATCGATCGAATCGACCGATCGAATCGATCGAATCGACCGATCGACCGATCGACCGATCGAATCGACCGATCGAATCGACCGACCGAATCGATCGAATCGATCGACCGACCGACCGACCGACCGATCGGTCGCCGTCCCGTCCCGCGGTGGGGAGGATGGGGCGCGTCCGCAGAGCGGGGTCGGCGCGTGGGGGTGGGCGGCGATGGCGCGCGCGCGCGCGGTGGATGTTTGGATCGTGAATAAGTCGGGTGGATTGATCTATCGACGCGCGTTCGAGGACAGGGGTGGGGTTGGACGAGGAGGATTGGACACGAATGCGCAGTTGCGGTTGGCGAGCGTGTGGCACTCGTTGCACGCGATCTCGAGAAAAGTGGCGCCGGTGAGCGGGGGTGGGGGGATAGAGAGCCTGGAGTGCGATACGTTTGATTTGTATTGTTTTCAGGCGGATACGGGGATGAAGATATTCATCACGACGACGAAAGGGACGGTGGACGCGCGCGGGGCGCTGCGGCGCGTGCATCAGGCGTATTGCGATTATGCGTTGAAGAATCCGTTTTATGAGATTGAAATGCCGGTGAATTGCGATCTGTTCGACGCGGCGATCGCGAATATCGGGGTCGCGATCAATCGCGCGTAGGACGAGGGACGGTTAGAGTAGAGTAGCGACTTATTGTAGCGAAACGCTGTTTCGGCGAGTTTCGGAAAGACGCTGAATTCAGAAAAGAAAGTTTCTCTCACAAACTTTACACCTACGCTTCTTAATGAGCTCGCGCTGGCTATTCCGCTCCCTAGAAATTAGATGGAGCGTGTATCACCAGAACAAACGAGCGACAGTCGAGAATCGAGACCCTCCACTGCTTTCTCAAATTTTGAGATCACCGCGCTCGAATCCGAGGCGGCGAACTTAGTAGCCTTGAGGCGGAACGCCGAAACCAGAGCCAAAGTCACCACCTTGTTGAGCGTCCCAGCCAGTCGGCGCCGGGGCCTCAGACCAGTTGCCCGCAGCCGGGGCGAAGCCACCCGCCGGGAAAGCTTCGGCCGGCTTTTGCTCGTCCCAAGACTCGGCGGCGTACGCGGTGTCCGCGACGGCGTTGTAGCCGGCGGATTCCGCCGGGTCGGCGGCAGCCGCGGCAGCGGCGGCGGCTTCCTCCTCCTTCGCTTCGAGCTCTTCCGGATCGCGGTAGAAGAACAAATCGACCATGACGTCCCACGGGTTCGCCGCGGACACGGTGCCACGCATTTGCAACACCATGCGCGCGAGAAGGTAGTACAAGCAACCGATGGAGTGCTTCGCCTTGTTGTTCGCCGGAATGGCAACGTCGACGTTCTTCAACGGAGAGTCGGTGTCGCAGAACGCGATCACCGGCAAGTTGACGTACGCAGTCTCGGAAACCGGCTGAGAATCGGTGCGCGGATCGGTGACGATCAACACACGCGGTTCTTGGAAGAGGGCATCTCTCTGGTTAGTGTAGGTACCTGGGGTGTGGCGGCCCGCGATGGCTTTCGCACCCGTGTATTGGGCAAACTTCAACACCGCGCGTTGACCGTACGGACGAGCCGCTTGCGCGATAACGTCTTGCGGGTTTTCGCACGCAACGATGATGCGCGCGGCGAGCATGAGCTTATCCCACGTCTTGCCGAGGTTGATGATGTGGATACCGTCCGCGCGGCGCTTCCAGACGTAGCGTTCCATTTGGAAATCCACGTTCTTGGTACCGAGGTGGCAACCGGCGGCGAGCATCATGGCGATGTCGGCCTCCTTCTGGGACATTTGCGGGGACATGTTTTGCGTCGTGTGCGTGTTCGAACGCGCGCGTCGCGAAGAGGCGGAACGCGCACGCCGCGATCGCGACTTAGGGCGACCGCGCGAAAAGCCCTAAGGGCTCGCGTCGCGGAAAAAAAAACCGCGAGCCCGATCGAGGCGCCCTCGGCATAAAACGCACCACGAATACGCCTCGTTTGATGAAAACACGCGCGAATACGGCATCACCAACCACCCGATGGGTGACATAAACGCGCGGTGTGTGCGTGGACGATGATCATGGTCTTCGACGATGCTTCACTACGAGAACCGGACGCGACCGGTGGAGACGCGGGGCGAGCGCGCGCGGCACGGGCGTCGACACTCGGCGACGGGATGTCGACGACGACGGGGGCGAGGGCGTCGGCGTCCGCGCGCGCGGGGGCGTTCGGTGCGAGAAGGACGTCACGGGGACGACGACCGGCGCGCGCGATCGTGCGCGCGAGCGCGGGGGCGAGCGCGAGCGCGTCGGGGAACGACGGACGGGAGGAGGATGTCCCGAGGGCGGCGACGAGCGCGAGCGGCAATCAAGGGGCGGAGAGCGCGGGAAAGGGGAGCGCGGAGGTGACGGAGGCGACGGTGACATCGGCGTCGGCGTCAACGCTGGATACCCAGATCGCAACGACGCAGCGGTTGCGAGAGGAGTTTGAGAGCGATCCATTCATGACGCAGTCGAGCGTGAGGTTGGCGCAAAACGCCGAGTACGACAACGACGTGCACGCGGTGCGAGGGGCGGAGGCGTATCGGACGTTGATGAAACGATTCGGTGAGGCGACAGGAACGGCGTTGACGAAGTTTAAGTTCATCACGCGTCGGGCGTCGTCGATCGAACCGGGCGTTTTGCTCATACAGTGGACGGCGGAGTGGGAGGGGGCGCCGCTGTTTGGGAAAAAGTTCAGCAACACGCTCCTGTCGTCCATGCACGAGGGAGCGGTGCGTCGACTCGTCGAAGGAGAGTACGGAGAAAAACTCGCACCTGGGTACCCGTTGGCGAACGAAGGGAAGAAGGTTCACGACATGAAGTGTCGGTTATTCGGTCGAACGACGTACAAGGTGAACAGAGAAGGCGACGTCGTGAGTCGACTCGACAGGATCGATTTCCGCACCGATCCCCCACCGGGAAGCGAGTCCGAGGATGAATTCTTCATGATCACCCCTGAAGAGGAGGAGGAAGAGTGGGAGCGTTTGGCGGAAGAGACGGCGGTGAACATGTTTTATAACACGCTGTGTCCGCCAGACAAGAACGAAACGTCGTGGTTCTTGGACGTCCTCATCGAATTGGAATGGCAAAGCTTTCAACGACAAATGGGCGATACGACGTCCGTCTTGACCAAGCAAGAGTACGTCTCGGTCATTTATGCCGTTCTGGCGAGCGCCATCGCCGCACCGATCCTAATCTGTGTCGGCTTGGCGATGCTTTTTTTCTCTCCGGAGCAAGCCCCCGATCCGGACTCTTTAGAAGCGGCGATGTCCATGGACCTCGCGACGCCCGAGACGGGCGCAAACGGTTCTCCAATCTGGGGACCGGAAATTTTCCTCGATTTGTACAAAGGTAAGATTGGCGCGCTTTAGAGATCGATTCGTTTTTGTTTAGTCGACGACGCGGCGTGTTTTATCCATAGCGCGTTTCGCCGAAAAAAGAATTGTAGTAGAACGACAGAATTAACACTTACAAACGTCATGCTGCGACTTTACGCGAAGATTGAACGAACGATTTTTTCCACCTCACGCTTTCGTCACCGGAGTGAAGTTATCCGGAACGCTCCACTTGTCCTTGGGCAAGCGTTGATACACCCCCACCGTCAGGTGGCTTCGTCGTCTCTGCGGCGTGTTCATGTACGCCTCATACGCCTCCTTCGTCGCCCACTTTTGCTCGAACGCGTACTCATTCGTCTTCATCATCACTAACTTCGCCTCCATCGCCCCACACTCCTTCGCGAGCTTCTCTCGCATGCGCATCTCCTCCTCGAATCGTCCCACCACGCCGCCGTCCCCGCTCGGGATCACGAACTCGTTCCGCGCCTCGTACGGGCCGTCCATCTTCTTACCCGCGCGCGCGACGTGCGCTGACCCTCGATGCGCGGCCACCCCACCTCTCGTTCGCGCGCACGCGCCTCGCACCGCGCTCGTCGTCGTCCTCGTCCTCGTCATCGTCATCGACGTCGCGCGCATCGCGTCGAGCTGTGATGGCCGACGACGTCCCGCGCCGCCCCGCGCGCGGTCCGTCGTGGAAGGATGGATGGTACCAGTAGTACGATCGGTCTTTTGGTACGTACACTATATCGTAATAACAGTATCAACGAGTAGTAGACAGACGTAGACAGACGCGCACGAGCACCACGTGATGTTGCCCCCCCCCCCGCGACCGATCACGACCGGTCACAACCCTGGACGTACGTCCCTCCATACTCCACGCGCGATTCCCCAGTGTACGCGCGCGCGCGCCACCGCCCTTTTCGGGTCGAGTCGACGCCGACCGACGTGAACGAATGGATTGGAAATTGAAATGGATTGGTTGAATTCCCTCGCGCGACGCGCGGTGGATGCCAGAACGCGACGACGCGTGCGTCGAGCGAGGACGTCGCGTTAGGACGCCCGCGGCGCCCGCGTCCGTCGTCGCGAGGATGGAGACGTCCGCGGCGTCGACGTCGCGAGCGCTCGCGCGATGGGGGACCGGATACGGCTCGAGCGCGATCGCGCGCGGACGAGGGAGGACGAATGGTGTCTTCGCGAGCGCGAGAGGGACGATGAGAGTGGTGGCGCGCGTGCGTGGGAGAGACGCGTGTGAGAGAGAGATCGTGGGCGTCGTCGGTGGTGGTGGTGCGCGCGAGGGAGCGCGCACGGGTGGGGGGAAGAGGACGGCGGCGAGGACGCGCGCCACTCGCGTCGGATTGGGATACGCGGATCAAACGGGGGACGATGACCTCGACGATGAAGGATTCGTCGTGGAGCGAGGAGACGAAGATTTGATCATTCCGCCGACGACTGATGAGAACGCGATCGAGAAGGGGAAGGAGTTGTCGCTCTGGGCGGCTCTCGCGACGTGCGCGGTGATGTACTCCGTGCCGTACGGTTTCGTGCGTTGGAATTTACACACACTCGCGCCGTTGTTGTGGTACGAGTTGGGCGCGGCGACGTTTCTCGGGACATTGATGGCGATGCCGTTCGTCGCCGCGATCGGTTATCCGGCAGCCAAGTACGAGTTGAACATGCCTATTCTGGCGCGTTCGAGTTTCGGAATTTGGGGGGCAGAGTTCACGGACGCGTGCCGCGCGACGTTGGGCTTTCTGCTCTACGCCGTGCAGACCTTGGTCGGTGGTGAGGCAGTCTTCGGCTTATTTAAGATGACGTCAATCGCGGCCGGCATCGAGAGTGACGTTTTCGTGCGAGCGATATCGTATGTGATGTTCTGGGTCGTGCAGCTCGCGATTTCGTTGCGCACCGTGCCATCGTCGAGACTTCTCGCTTCGGGTCAGACCGTCTTGATGTTGGTCGCCGGATTCATCGCCTGGACGGTGCGTCAAGGTATTCCTCAGACAGCGGTCGGTTCTTTGATATCGGGCGGCTTGCCTAGCGCCGTTCCGGCCGAATTCTGGAAGCACGCGTGGCTCATGGTTGGCGTGTGGGTGACGCTCGCGAGCGTGTATCCTGATTACACCGCGCACATCAAGGGTTCGAGGACTGCCCCCATCGGGCAATTTTTCTGGCTCCCTGTGTTGTCTGGCTTATTCGCCATCGTTGCGGCGGCCATGGCGCAAGCGCCGAAGCCGATTCTGTTTGCCTCGATCGCGATTGCGTCGCTTGTGACGAACAGCGCAGCCAACGTCGTTGGTCCGCAGGAGTACATGCAAGAGTTTTCGCTCCCATGGGCGAAAACGAAAAATTACCTCGGTGGAACGATTTCTTCCAAGCAAGCTGCTCTCATAATCACCGTCGCCGTCGGCCTCTTTGCGCCGGCGCAGCTCATGTGGCAACAAGTCGTCGCCACCGCGTCGTGGATTATCGGTGTGGGTTCGCTGTTGGTGTCTCCAGTGCTCGGTGTCATTCTGTGTGACTTCTGGCTCATGCGTGCTGGTAAGTTGTCGCGTAAAGCCATGCAAACTCGCGACACGAAGGGACCTTATTGGTTTTTCAAGGGGGTGAATCCTCGCGCAATGATTGCGATCACGGTGGCAGCCGCGCCCAACCTGCTTTCGCTCATTTCAGGCGTGTCCTACTTGATTGAAGCTGGTGCATTTTCTGGTACCGGCGCTTTCTACACTTATGTGGTAAACATGGAGTATGCGAGTATCATCGGCGCGGTGATTGCGTTCATCGTGTACCTTTTTATTCACTTGCTCGAGTTGAAGCCGGTGAAGATTGGTGAAGTTGCTTCGGGCATCGGTGAAGCCGCCGGCACCGTCACCACTTCCGTTGTGTACAGTCTCGACGGCCGTACGAAGACGACGAAGATCACCACGAGAGAAAAAGTGAGCACTCGCCTTGCGAGCAAACGCGAAGAACTTGATGCCGACTTCCACGAAGAGATTGATGCTCGCGAGCGTAAACTTCGTAAGGAGGAAGACAAACGTCGTAAGGACGCCGAGGACGCTCTTCGAAAGGCTGTTGAAGAAGAGAATGAGTTGCGGCGCAAGGAGAATAAACGACGACGACTCGAGAAGGAAAGAATCGACAAGTTGTACAACGAATGCGAAGCTATTTATTCCGAAGAAGTCATCACGACCAAGGTGATTGTTGAAACTCAGAAGGGTGAGCTCGATGATCTCATGGCTCAAGAGGGCGGCGCTGGTATTCCCGTCGGTCGTCTTAGAGATGAAATCGATCGTCGTAGACGGGAAATCGATGATCTGCGCAATAACATCCGCCAGCGACGTTCTCAAGGTGACGAAGATGTCAAGCTGGCGAAGATGAACTTTGAACGAGCGAAGGGCCAAGAAGCTGACATCAGAGCGCGTTTCGATGCGGAAACTCGCGCGCTGTTGGATCGCGAGGCTGGTTTGCAAGCAGAAGAGAACCGTCGCCGTGCTGAAGCGGAAGCCAAGCTCCAGGCGATGCGTGATCGTCTCGCCGCTGATCGCGCCGCAGAGGAGGCTCGTCGACGCGCGTGGGATGACGAACACGCACGCGAACTCGACGAGGAACGTCGTCTTGAAGAAGCCGAAGATGCTCGACGTGAACAAGCTGCTGATGACATCAGACGAGCGGTCGATGATGAGCGTGCTCGTCTTGAGCGTGAAGAAGCTGATCGTCAAGCTCAAGAGGAGCGACGACGTGAAGACGCTGCGCGCAGACTTCTGGAGATGGAGGAAGACGAAGCTAGACGTCGCGATGACGAAGATAAACGACGTCGTGACGCCGAAGCTGATATAAATAACCTCAAAAACGCCATCATCGCGTTTGAAACCGAGATCAAGGATCGACGTATTGCTGCTGACAACGATGCTGCTCGTAGAAAGCAAGACATGGAAGCTGCCTTGAAGGCGGAAGAAATTCGTGCGGCGAACGCCCAAGCCTCCATGCGAGCCGCAGCCAAGGCTGAGGCCGACAGACGCAAGGCTGAAGACGATGATGTCGCTGAGAAGCGCCGCGCGCTTGAAGAGTTCAAGCAACTTGGAATCAGACTCAAGGATACTGAGGAGAACCGTCGTCAGAAGTACATTCAAGAGCTTGCGCGCATCAACGCCGAAGAGCAGAGACGCCTCTCTGCGGCTGAATCGAAGCACAAGGCGAAGATTGAAGAGATCAAGCTACTTGAAGAAGCGGAAAAGCGCAAAATCGCAGATGAGGATCAACGTCGCGCCCGCGCTGAGGCACAAGCAGCGGCGGCTGAAGACGCTGAGCGCAAGAAGAGGCAAGCCGAGGATGACCGTCGACGCGCATACGACGACGCCACCCGCGCGGCACGGGAGGCGGAAGAACGTCTTCGCGCCGAAGAAGACGATCGTCGACGCGAGAATGAGCGCCGTGAGGAAGAGCTTGCGCGCGAGGAAAAAGCCAAGCAGGAGGAAGAGCAACGTCGACAAAAGGAGCAAGAGAAGGCCAACGTCATCTTCAACTCTCAAGAGGGCTTGAGACGCACCATGGAAGATTCGCGAAGAATCGATTACATGGTTGGTAAGGAGGAATTCAAGACCAAGGAGCAGCTGCAACGTGAAGCTGAGGAAGCTCGACGAGTCAAGGCAAAGCAAGATCTTCTCGACGCCGCCGAGGCTGAACGTAAAAAGCGTGAGGCAGAAGAGCTACGACGTCGTGAGGCTGACGCTGCCGCCGCCTTGGCCGCTCGAAAGGAAGCTGAAAGAATCGAAGCCGAGAACCGTCGACGTGAGGCTGCGGATAAAGCTCTTCGCGAGATGGATCAAGCCGAGCAGCGTTTGCGCATGGAAGCGGAGAACAAGCGTCGCGCTCAAGAGGCGGAGGGTCGAATGAGGCAAGAAGCATTGGAGCGTGCTATTCAGCAAGAACGAGATCGTCACATTCGTGCTCAAGATGAACTTCGGAGACGTCGCGAAGAAGAGGCGCGTACCCGCGGTCGTGAAGATCAGCGTCGTGCAGACTGGGAGCGCGAAGCGGCTCGCCGTGAGGCGGAAGAACAAGCTCGTCGTGAGAAGGAAGATACCAGGGCTGCTGCTGCTGAAGAGGCGATGCGTCTTGCTGCTGAAGCAGAGCGCCAGAAGATCGCCGAGGAAAACGCTCGTCGTCTTGCGGAAGAGGAGCGCATCGGCAAGATGCACTCTGACGAAGAATCCGCGTGGGCATCTGAGCTTGCTCGTCGCGAAGCCTTCAAGTCTGAGATCGAGGCCAAACAAAGAGCGGAAGACGACCTTCGCGCTCAAGAAGAGCGACGACGTGTTGAGCACGCGACCGAAGTCGATCGTAAACGACAAGAAATTGACGATTTCATCCGAGAATTGGAACGCCGTCGACGCGAAGCCGACGCGGCTGCCAAGGCTGAACTCGAAGCTGAAGCTCAACGTGTGCGAGACTTCCGAAAGGAGCGTGATGCCGCAATCGCCGAAGATGAACGACTTCGCACTGAAGACGCGGCGCTGCGTTTGAGTGAGGATGCCAAGCTTCTGCAAATGAGAGAAGAACTCAAGAAAATGGTTCGCGATGAAGCTGTGCGCCGCGCTGAGGAAGATGCTCGACGCAAGGCGGTTGACAAGAAAATTGAGGACCAGAAAGCTATTGACGAAGATCTCATCGCCAAGGAAGATGCTCGTCGGGATCGATTCCGAGACGAACTCCCGGACATCCTCGATCAATTTAGAGCTGAGCTTGAAGCGCAGGAAGAGTTCTTACGCACGCAAGAAGAGATGCGTCGCAAGAAAGCTGCCGATACCATCGCGCAGAAGGAAGCGGCAGAAAAGCAAAGACGGGCTGATTTCGATGCGATGTGCGATCAGAAACAAAAGGAGATCGATGAGTTCGCGCGTAAGATCAAGGAGCTGTTTGAGAAGGAAGAGGCTCGACGTGCCGAATTCAGAACGATGATGGAAGAGCGACAGCGCAAGGAGGATGCTCGTCGCCTTGCAGCGTCTTCTCCTCTTGCCATTGATAACATGATCCAGAACCTCTCTGCGTCGATCTTGCAGATGGAATCGCAATTGAACGTGCTTATCCCAGAGCTTCAAGCGCTTGAAAAGGCTGCTGCGCAGAATTACGAAGAATTCAAGGCGCGTCGCGCGTCGTCTCAAATGTCAATTGAGCGCACTGTGACTGAGGAACAGACTCGAACCCAAAACGAGGACCAACGCCACGCTGCAGTCTGTGCGGAAGCTGATGCCGCAGTGCGTGCGGAGCGTGCCCTTCGCGAGGAAGAAGACGCCCGTAGAAAAGTTGCTGAGATGCGTATCAAGCAGCTCGAAGCTGAGTTAGCAGCGATCATCGCCGAAATCGACGCGCGACGCCTCGCTTGGAACGCCGAGACCTTGAGTCGACGCGACGAGGAGATGAGCTTGCGAGCGGGCGAGGCCTCACGAAGATTTTTCAATGAGACAGTCACTGATGACATGCTTCTTGAAGAGCAGTCATCTGTGAGCTTTGAGGAATCTCGTCGCCTCGAGGCGGTGGCCGCGGCGGAGCGCGCGGAACAGTTGCGAATCGCCACTGAACAAGCTGAAGCCGAACGCGTAGCCGCGGCTGAGCGACGTAAGAAGCTCGCGCAAGAAGAAGAAGAGAGCCGCAAGAAGGCTGCAAAGGCTGCTTCACAGAACGCCGTGAAAGAAGCCGAAGAGATGAAGCGAAAGGCCGAAGAAGCCCGAAAAGCCAGGGAAAAAGCCGACAAGGAGGCTGCCGACAAGGCAAAGAAGGCTGAGGAAGAGGCTGCTCGGGCGCGAAAGGCTGAAGAAGAAGCTGCAAAGGCAGCCGCAAAGCGAGCTGAAGAGGAAAAGCAACGTCTTGAGAAGGAACAAGCGGAGAAGAAGAGACTCGCAGAAAAGGAAGCGGCCGAAGCCAAGCGACTCGCTGAGAAGGAAGCCAAGGAACGACGCCAGGCCCAAGAGAAGGCGGAGAAGGAAGCGGCCGCGGCTAAGAAGGCTGCGGAAGACGCCAAGCGTAAAGAATTAGAGGCTAAGAAGAAGGCAGAGGAAGAGGCCAAGCGCAAGGAGGCAGAGGCTAAGAAGAGGGCTGAAGAAGAAGCCAAGCGCAAGGAAGCAGAGGCCAAGGCGAAGGCTGCAGCTGAAGCCAAGGCCAAGGCGAAGGCTGACGCTGAAGCTAAGGCGAAGGCTGACGCTGAAGCCAAGGCGAAGGCTGACGCCGAAGCTAAGGCGAAGGCTGCGGCTGAAGCCAAGGCGAAGGCTGACGCTGAAGCTAAGGCGAAGGCTGACGCTGAAGCCAAGGCGAAGGCTGACGCAGAAGCTAAGGCGAAGGCTGACGCCGAGGCGAAGGCGAAGGCTGACGCCGAAGCTAAGGCGAAGGCTGACGCCGAAGCTGCCACCAAGCGCGCGGCTGAGCAAGCCAAGGCTGAAGCTTCTGCGCAAGAGTCCGAGTCTACTGATCGTGCGAGTAGCTTACGAAAGCGTCTTGAGCGTAGCAGCTCGAAGCAAGAGATCGAAGAAGTTGTGCTCGAACTCTCTGAAGACGAGGATCCGATGGCCGCAACGTTTGTCCTTCAAGAGACTGAAAACTTGGAGGCGGCAGCCGCGGCCCTGGCTCAGTTGTGGCGTACGAAGGATACGAGAGGTGCAGAAGCTCTCATGGGTCTCAACCTCACTCGTGCCTCCGCGCTTATCGACGTCATGATCGAGAACCTTGGTGATAGTGAAGCTGCGATTGGCTTGGTCAACATGTCCGAACCGGGTCGCATGGTGGGCGTGGCTGAATTCGTTCTCCCCTACTATCTGAGAAGCGTCGTGTACAACGGTGTTGAAATACTTCGCTTCGTTGCCGATCGCAACGTGAAGGCTGCCAAGATTATTTATGCTGGTTTAGAGATCGAAGAACAAGTCAGCATTCTTCGTCGCGCCAGCCTCGGTTTCGGCGCGCGTCCGGGCGTCGAGAAGCCCGAAGAAAAGCCCGAACCCGATGTGAAACTCGCCGCTGTCCTCTTGACGGGTCTCTCACCATCCGTCGCTGTCGATGTGTTGCGATCTTTTAGCACCACCGGCGTCAACAAGGGCAGCGCAAAGTGGAAGCGCCGCCAAGACGTCATCATTGAAGTCCTTGACGCGTGCAAGGACATTGGCCCCGGAGAAGACTCCATCGCCGAAGTCATTCGCGACCGACTCGACCTGTGATTCCAGCGACCGATATCACCCGCGTCGACGCGATATTTACAGCAGTCTTTATAAGCACACGAACACATACAAACAATCATCCGGTCCGAGCCGCCGCTGTCAAGGTCGCCTCGGCGCTCTTTGAATAAAAATGTTCGCTCCTCACGTCGCGTCGCGTCGCGCTCGGACCTTCGCGCGCGACCACCCGAAGTCCGTCGACGCGCGCGAATGTCATCGCTTCGTCCGTCGCGCGACGAAAACGCACCGACGAACGCTCGAGACGGCGTGCGCGACGAGATCCTCTCGTCCCACGCGAAGATTCTGAACGCGCGAGCCGACGCCTTCGACGACTACCGGGCGGCGACACAGGGCGCTGAGCGCGCGACACCGACGCAAGCGCAGACGGCGCTCGAAATTCTCGAGCGTGAGCACGGTCGAGCGCGCGCGAGCGCGCTCGGCGACGTCGATCACGTGACGCCCGTGTTGACGCCGGGAGGCGCGTTGGGGCGACGAGAGACGACGCGGACGAGCCCGTGGATCGAGCGCGTGGCGTACGCGCGAGCGCATCCGTACGCGTCGCCGCCGAGACGATTGGGTTTGTTCGACGAGTTCGTCGGCGCGAGCGGACGAGATCGTGCGTTGGGTGGAGCGGGGGCGACGACGTCATTCGGGCGAGAGGCGCGGCGAGAGGCGCGCGAACCGGCGTGGAGACTGACGCCGAGCGCGTTCGGACGGGCGAGGGAGACGAGTGGATTAGATAATAGAGCGATTGTTTATAGAGGGTACGGTGAGACGACGATGGGGGCGACGCAGAGCGCGGCGATGAGGGATCGATCGATGGAGAAGGATCGAGCGTTTGGCGGAGCGGCGACGTTTAAGCGTTTCGATCGAGTGAATATTTTTGGCGAGGCGTTGAAAAAGTACGTGAGCATGAAGAAGTGGGACGATGCAGATGGCTTATCGACGTATAAGGCTTTGATCGCGTCGTACGAGAGCGGTACGCTCGCCGGACGTGCTCAGAGATTAGCTCTGGAGGCGAAGCGGGACGAGCGCGCAAATGCCAGGGCAAAGCCGGAGGATTCCCTTGCCGCGAAACACGCGGCGACGCTGCGTTCGATGCAGGAAACGTTGAGAATTAGGCGCGAAAAGTTGAGTCATGCGCTCTCATCGTCTACGGCGAGCGGATTAGAGGATCAGCTGGAGCGTCTGAGCGTTGAGGCGCGCGAGCACAAGGCACGAAGAGAGCGCGAAAAGGCGGCGAAAAAGTTTTTAAAACCACTCACGCGGGCACAACTTGACGCGGTGGACGACGCGCTTCACGCGCCATCGAGCGAAATCTTGGCGAGCGCCACCTTTGTCGGTCAAGGTGCGTTAGAGGCCACCGGGAAAGACATCGCGACGCTCAGACGCGGCACTTGGTTAAACGACGAGGTGGCGAATTTCGCCATCGGCTTGCTCGCCCGTCGCGAGTTGCAAAACATGCCGGAGGGGGAGACGCAACCGAAAGCGCACTTCTTCAGCACGTTTTTCATCAACAAGCTCTACAAACAGACTGGACGTTACGATTACTCAAACGTTCGTCGATGGACGCTCCCGAAAAAGCTCAAATACGATGTCCTCCGGTGCGAGAAGATTTATGTCCCGGTTCACCAAGAGGTGCACTGGGTGCTCGCCGTGATCGACGTCAGAGAGAAAACGATCAGTTATTACGACTCTCTCCTCGGTGAATCGAGCGTGGCGGTGAAAAATCTCAAGCGTTGGATCGTGGATGAGGCGAAAAACAAGCTCGGTGAGGACTGGGATCCGGATGAGTGGAGCGAAGACTACCCAAAAGATATTCCTCTCCAGATGAATGGCTGCGACTGCGGCGTCTTCATGTTGAAATACGCCGAGTACCTCTCCGCCGGCGCCGAGCTCGCGTTCGACCAGAAACACATGGAATACTTTCGCAAGCGTCTCGTGTCGGACATCCTAGCCGTAGGCATCCAGTGATGACGCAAATACAATTTAATAGCCGCTGAATTACAAACACAAAAGTGAACACTAATTTAAATCTTTCGTACCGGTCAAAGGCGGTGCGCGACTCCACTCCTCCGCGCGCCGATCGATCGATCGATCGCGTACCCTCCTTCCTACGCCTTCTTCGGTTTCCCCGACCCGCTCTCCTCCCCCCCTCCCTCGGTCAATCGCTCGCTCTCCTCCTCCGCCGCGTCGTCGCCCCCACCCTTTCGACCGAATCCCAGACACGACGACCCCCCGTTCGCGTCGCCCCCGCACTTCCCGTACGCCCTGGCGAGGAAGTATCCACCGACCGATAGCTTCACCCCACCCATCGCGAGAAACGCCACGAGCGCGAGCGTGCCGGGATCCATCCCCCCGAGCGCGCGCGTGTGCCGTCGCGATCCTCGCGACCGACCGCACCTCCAGGTCGTTCCCGTTCACCCACGCATCGACTCGATCGATCGATCGACGCGACCCATCCATCGTCCCCTCACCGATCGACCGACCCTGGAACCACACCGATCGATGCATCGATCGACGCCGATCGACGGTTCCTTCGTGATCGGCCCCGATCGGTTCCGATGGCCATCCGCTTCGATCGATACATCGATCGATCGACTCGTGGGCCCATCGATGCGTGCGTCGATCGACCGACATCGATCAACCATCCGATCAACCATCCGATCAACCATCCGATCAACCATCCGATCAACCATCCGATCAACCATCCGATCAACCATCCGATCAACCATCCGATCAACCATCCGATCAACCATCCGATCAACCATCCGATCAACCATCCGATCAACCATCGATCGGATCGGTCCGCGACCACGCGTCGACCGACCGAGCATCGCGACCGAGGGCACCCCACCCACGTCGCGCGCGGAGAGACGTCGGCGTCCGAGGCCGCGCCAAAGAATTCTCAGCGGCGTCGTAATCGCGCGCGAGAGGACGACGCGTGGGCGTTCGTGTGGTCGACGTGGACGCGCGGACGCGTGGGTGAGTCCGCGGTGCGGCGGTGTGCGCGAGAGAGAGGGCGTGAGACGGGCGCGAGCGCGACCGGGCGCGCGTGGGATCTCACCGCCACCACGTCATCAACCGGACCGCCAACGGCGCGTCGGGACGGTGGTGACGACGAGGATGGCGGTCGCGATGGACGGTGCGGTGGCGCGGGGGGGGGTGAGGATGGACGCGCGGGGGTGTGTGGATCGGTTCGGCGCGCGGGCGCGAGGTGTGCGCGCGGGGGCGCGAGCGGGCGAGCGCCGGCGAAGACGCCGAGCGCGCGTCGACGCGGCGAGAGACGGGGACGGGATCACGCGCGCGGTGGAGGACGTGCGGTACGCGAGAAATCCCGTGCCGGTATACGTGATGTTACCGCTGAACGTGGTGACGAATGATGGATATGTGAACGATCCGGAGGCGCTGCGGAGAGGACTGCAAGCGCTTCGGGACATCGGCGTCGAGGGCGTGATGTTGGACGTGTGGTGGGGAATCGTGGAGCGTCACGGACCGAGAAAGTACGATTGGGAAGCGTATCGGGAGGTGATGGATGAGATCAAAGCGGCGGATCTGAAAGTGCAGGCGGTGATGTCGTTTCATGCGTGCGGTGCCAACGTGGGTGACGTGGTCGAGATTCCTCTCCCGGATTGGGTCCTCGAGGCGGGTGAGAAGGATCCAGACTTATTTTTCACCGATCAGTACGGGTATCGTAATCCGGAGTGTATCTCGTTGTGGGCGGATAACGCGTCGACGTTGGCCGGTCGCACGCCGATGAACACATACAAGGACTTTATGATTAGCTTTAGAAACACCTTCAAGGATGAGCTCGGGACGACGCTGACGGAGGTTGCCGTCGGCTGTGGTCCATGCGGTGAGTTGAGGTATCCGGCGTATCCGGAGAACAAATTCGCCCAGAGAGCATCGCAGTGGAAATTTCCAGGCATTGGTGAGTTTCAGTGTTATGATCAGCGCGCGCTCGTGTCGCTCGCACGCGCGGCGTCCGAGGCGGGACACATCGAGTGGGGAGGATCTGGTCCTCACGACACGGGCGGGTACAACAATCTCCCATTTGAGACTGGCTTTTTCCGTTACGATGGAGGTAGCTGGGATTCGGATTACGGATTCTTTTTCTTGTCGTGGTACTCTGGAGAGCTCGTCAATCACGGGGACAGGATGCTCGAGATGACAAAGCGCGTGTTCAACAGAACGGGTGTGACGTTGGCCATCAAATGTGCGGGAGTTCACTGGTGGTACAACGTTCGATCGCACGCTGCGGAACTCACCGCGGGATATTTTAACACTCGAGCCGGGGAAATCGTTCCCGAGCGCGACGGCTACGCTCCCATTGTCAAGGTGTGCAAGAAGCACGGCGCTCGCTTAAACTTCACGTGCGTGGAGATGCACGATAGCGACCATCCTTGGTATTGTTATTGCGGTCCAGAAGGACTATTGAGACAAATCAGATCGGCTTGCGCGCGGTATGAGGTGCCTTTTGCGGGCGAAAACGCGCTCTGTCGATTTGACCAAGCAGCGTATGACAAAATTATTTGCAACTGCGCCGGCGAAGGGCACGACGAAGAAATGTGGCGTGAGGGTACGATGCTCCCACCCATGGCGTGTTTCACCTTTTTGCGCTTCAACAGCGAGCTATTTTCACCGCACTACTTTGAATCGTTCCGAATTTTTGTCCAGCGTATGCGCGACGAAACGGGATTGTTGGATACTTCAGTCGGCGTCCGCACCGAGGACCCAGAAGAAGATCCCGACGAAATCTCATCCGAGTCTCGCGTTCAGCTCGGAATGTAACTTTTGCCATGTATTGTACGCTCGACGCGATTTTACCGCTTTCAATGCGAAAAACTACGAATTGTTCATGTAATAATGTCAAGCGCAGAGGACATCTAAATGCTTGTTTGAAAATTACAAATAACGACCGAGGACGAAGGCCAAGATGGCGGTGAGTAAGATGTGCAGCAACGTAAAGCCCTTCACGACGCTCTTGCCGCCCTTCTTCATCATCAGGTTCATGTCATTAGTAAGGGCTTTGTTCCTAGCCTGTAAAAGCGACACTTCACGATGTAAACGAGAACGTTCCTGTTCCGCGCTCTCGTTCGCCGGAGCCGGAGGCAAGACAATTTCTTCTTGGTAAGCTTTACCACCCGTCACGTACTTCACGCGAAGTCTAGTCTCCTTGATTTCCGCGGATGGGTGTGAGAACAACTCAGTCATGTCTGTCTTTTCTCCGCTAGGCGTCGCTTGAATCAAAAACTTGTCTTTGCAGGCGTTGAAGTCCGCCGGCATCTCACGGTGCGCCTGCATCATCACCATCACTTTCATCTCTCCGCCGGGCTCAACGATCCCAGTGTTCGGCTTGACGCAATACTTCTTCGGAGACGTCGTCTTCACCTTGAAGGCGAGCTTCGTCCCCGTCGGATTCTTCAACACCATCTCGGATGCGCATTGCTTTCTAAGTTCGACTGTTTCCGCGATGCAAAAGATACGCACGTCATAATTTCGTCAGTCTACGCCCTCGTTTCGCATCACCATCCGCACTGAGCGAGCGAACGCATCGTCAAGATCTTCCCACCGCTGGAAACCGATCGTTCTCCCCCCAGACGCGAAACCGTCTCCGCGCCTCGCCTCCACGCCCGATCGCTCGCGAGGAACTCGCGCGCGCGATCGAGACGAGTCACACCCATCGCATCGCGCACGCACAGGCAAACGGCAATTCACCGGACGGGGTGACGACCAAGTTATCTCCACTCATCGGAGATTATTGGATTCGTTCAAACAACGTTCTCTTCGTCGACGACGACGACGAGACGACGAGACGACGCGCGTTCGTCGAGATGAGGGCGCGAGCGTGCGCAGAGGATGGAATTCGGGGCGCGAGTGCGAGGGCTCGCGTGCTGGATCTGCGCGAACGCCTCAGTGTGCGGACAACGGCGCGGCCTCCGGCCCGCATGTCGAAGCGTGGACCAATCGTGAACCGTCGCGGAGAGGGGACTCGAGGAGGTCACGAGGAACGCGCGAGGGGAGAGGGACGACGGCGAAGCGTTGGCGTATGCATCGTGAATAAATTGAAATGAACGACGAGGCGCGCGCCGAAAAATCTTGTATGTGTTTTTTGTGTGTGTGTGAGTGATGCGCGCGCGCGTGAGCGGTAAAGTTGTGACGTCCGAGGTCGAAGACGACGACGTCGCGGCTCGCCGTGCGGCGGCGGATGGAGCTAGTGAGCGGCGTACGCACAGACGGGTGCTTTACGCGCACCAAGTTCGCGGGTTCTTGAAGGCATCCAACGCATCGGCTTCCGGGGATCCCGGGGCCGGGTGGTGGTCGTATTGGAACTCGCAGTATCTCGGGAGAGACATGAGGATGGACTCGATGCGACCGCCGGTTTTCAAGCCGAAGGTGGTTCCGCGGTCGTAGACGAGGTTGAACTCGACGTAGCGGCCGCGACGCATTTGTTGCCACGCGCGTTGTTCCGGCGTGAATTCATCATTCATGTGCTTTTCAACGAGCGGAACGTACGCCGGGACGACGGCACCCGCCATGTCCGTCGCAAAGGCGAGGAGTTCTTCCTTGCTGCGGTCGTTCATGTCGTCGAAAAAGACGCCGCCGACGCCGCGTCGTTCTTCGCGGTGCTTGATCATGAAATAATCATCGGCCCACTGCTTGAATCTCGGGTAGAACTCGTCGTCGTGCTTGTCGCACACGTCCTTCAACGTTTGGTGGAAGTACTTGACGTCGTCTTCGAAGACATAGGACGGGGTCAAATCCGTACCCCCGCCGAACCACCACGCCCGCGGCGCGCCCTTGGCGCCCTTCGGCGCGTCCGTCTCAAAGTAACGGTAGTTGAAGTGCACGGTCGGCGCCATCGGGTTGTGCGGGTGCATCACGCTCGAGATACCCGCCGCGAAGAACGGAATCATCTCCTTGGACTCGCCCGCTTCGCCGGTCGCCGCGCGGTACGCCTCGGGCGGCATTTGCCCGTACACCACCGACACGTTCACGCCAGCCTTTTCAAACACGTTCCCATCTTGCAAAACGCGAGAGACACCGCCTCCACCGGCCGGTCTCGTCCACGCGTCTTCATGGAACGGCTTTCCGTCCAACTTGGAGATCGCATCGCAGATTTCATCCTGTGCCTTGCGAATCATCTGCTCAAACTTGGCTCGCATGGCGCTGTCGTCGCCCTCCTCCCCGGCGCCATCCCTCAGCAGCGTCGTCGGCGCGGCATCGATCTTCACCTCTTGTTCGATACCCTGCGCCGCGGCGCGCGCGAGCGCCACCTTGGCCGATCGTCCACCGAATCGCACCACCGCCCCGCGTCTCACCGCGCTCGACGCCCGCGTCACCGTCGTCGGTCTCGCGCCACGGGGTTTATCCACCGCGCGGGACATCGTCGTCGTCGTCATCGCGGTCGCCGTCTTGGACGCGGTCATCATCTCTCGCGACGCGGGTGGTACGAACGAGGTCCGTTCGTCGTCCTCGTCGTCGTCTCTCGATCCCCGAACGTGTCGCACGCGTCGACGAATCACACCCACGCGCACCCGTCGACACCACCTCGGCGCGTCGAGTCTAATCAATCATTCACCCATCCGTCCTCGATCGATCGAGATGGATCGACCGATCGATCGATCGATCGATCGATCGACGCGCATCGATCCATCTCCAAACTCGATCGATCGATCCAACCACCGAGCGACGCGGCGGGGGAGGATATCTCTCGAGCGCGAACACTCGGGGCTCTCCATCGACCGGTCGTGACCGGTCAATCACACCCACAGCCGGCGCCGCGAGCGAATCACGCGAACACCTCGCCCGAGATCTCGACGTCCATCGGTCGGTCGGTCGGTCGCTCGCGAGAGATCTCCGGATGGAACACCCCTCGCGCGTCGTCGAGTCAGGAGTGGTCACATGATGCACACACACGGACACAGGGGTACGTCAGGCGATATCGTCCGTAGTGTGAGATATATGAGCCCATCATCTCCCAATCGGGGCGTGGCTAAATCTCACGGGGTCCACGCGGTCGACCGACCGCGAGGTGTCGATTGAATGAATCGAACGTGCGCGAACGCGTCGCGCTCGGAAACGTGCGTCGGCGTGACCGTGCGACGCGCGAACGTGCGCGCGCGTACGCCGGGAAAACGCCGGAGGAAAGCATTCGTGCGTGGGTGCGCGCGAGTGAGACGCGGTGAGAGGAGGGACGCGCGCGGTGCGGGTGTGAGACATCGCCAGGAGACGCAACACCACCGCGGACGTGGGGCGTGGGGCGGCGGCGGCGGCGAGACGAGGGCGGTGATGGGATTTTTCGGACGGTCGAAGTCGAAGAAACGCGCGGAGGCGGCGGTGAGCGCCGAGGAGTGGCTCGTAGACGAGAACGAGATGGTGCGGGTGGGTTCGGAGAGAGGTTCGCTGCGGGATAGCGCGAGCCCGGCAGCGAGCAAAGCGGGGTCTCGAAGCGGTGAGTTGAGCGAAAATGGGTCCAGTAAGAGGTTGAGCGTGGACGCGGCGCTCAGAGAGGAGAGCAAGGATACGTTGTCGGAGTTTCCGACGTACTCGGACTCGCGAATCGGGAGGCAGAGTCTTCGGCGGAGGTCGCTGGAACTGCAAAGACGCGTCGGCGGAATAGGGCTCACGACTTCTAAAAAAGCGTTGGTAGACGCAGCGATCGACGAAGTCATCGCCGGATCGCTCGAAGTGGAAAGTAGTCATATGGCAATGGAAGAAGTGGGAGTGTTTAGAACGATGTATCACACGGTTCGTCGGCTCGTGGACCTCGAAGATTCTAAGCGGGCGCACGGTTTGGAAACAGATCCAGAACAGACCCTCGTTGCGATCAGAAACGCTTTGAACGTCTCCAATGCTTTGATTTTACAATCACATGGAAGCGAAGCGTCGCGTCAGGCGACGGATCTCCTCGATCCGATCGCGAAAGGATTCGTGGCGCAGTTTTTCGAGAAGGGCCAGAACATGACGTCGGTAGTGCTGGCGCAAAGTATGGCGCAACTGTCGCTCGAAATGAAGGCGCCGCACTTTCAGACTGGCTTCGATACGGATATATCGACTTCGAACAATGTGAGCAAAGTGAGTTTGACCTCGGCGAACTCGAACCTTGCCTCAGACGCCTCAGACGGCCACTGGAACGAAGACATAACGAGCTGGACTTCATTTGACGTTCGTCAATACGCTGCATCTTTCGCTGGGAAGAAGAAAGGTCCGTTGGAGTCGATAGCAAACACTCTATTCGATCACTTTGATTTGTTTGCAAAGTTACCTCTGAAGTCTGCCTCAGTTGCAACATTTATGAGAAGCGTTGAGGCAAAATACAGGGACAACGACTATCACAACCATATTCACGCCACGGACGTCACCCAAGCGATGGCTTACTTTATCGAAACGAGTCTTCTCGAACAAATTGATCCGATCCACATTTTCGTCTTGCTGACATCTGCCATCGTCCACGACGTCGGTCATCCCGGTGTCAACAATCCATTTCTCGTGAATACGTTGTCAGACGACGCCGTGCGATGGAACAATGTCAGCGTAAACGAAAATGGGCATCTATTTACGGCTTTCAGCCTTATGAAACAGTGCGACGTATTGGCTGGATTTTCTGTGGAAGATCGTGCGCAGATCAAAAAGTGGATGCAAAAGATGGTTCTGTTCACTGATATGGAATTCCACACCGAGTTAGTCCAACGCGCCATGAAATGCGCCGCTGATGAAACGGTTGATGGTGTTTTAAAACCAGTGAAGGAATGGAATGAGATTTGGGTTCCTCTTGCGTACATCTTACACTGCGCTGACATCAGTAATCCAGCTCGACCTTATGACTTGGCATTGTCTTGGGCTGTCGCTGTGACGGATGAATTTTACAAACAAGGGGATCGTCAACGCGCCATGGGAATGTCTGTGGATGGGTTCATGGATCGTGACCTCTCGGGTCCCGGAGTGACGCAAACGAACCAGCTCGGTTTTATTCGATTCGTCGTCAAGCCGACACTGCTGGTTATGCAGTCTTTCGCACCCGAGGCAGCAAAGGCACTGCTGACAAACTTGGAAGAAAACATAGACCTCTATGAGGCTGACGTCGCCGCTGCAAAGCAGTCGACAACGCAGACGACATAATATTTTGCCGATGGATCGACGCTTGGCGTCAAACCTCTCGCCGTGGCGTTCACCAAAGTTTGCAACAGCGATGAGAAAGTTGCGTCTCGAGTGCCAAAGCAGAAACCAACTTGAAGAAAACGTAGGATGACGATTGTAATTTCTTGCTGTACATACTTCGTGTAAACTGAATTCACAATTAAACTTCTACTTGTGCTACGGTCTCTGATTTCCCAGGATGATTCCGAACCTTGCGGTGTCGAGTCTGTTCCGGATCGAACCCCGCTTCTTCTGCTCCGTACGTGGCCCAGTCCGGCGTACGTTGGATGTAGTCGAGGGATGAAAACTTTTCACCGCTCGCGACTAAACTTTGGAACTTGTCGTAGTCGATCCATGTGTGCCACTCGTTATCGATCTTGTAGTCTTTGGTTCGTGCGAGGAGGATGCAACACGAATGCGCGTGCTCGCACGCCAGCCCGTACTCCTCCTCACCGTTTTCCTGGCGTCGAAGATTTACAATCGCCTCACCGAATTCACACACGTCTTTGTGATACGGTACATTCTTCATCGTCAATGTCGATGCATCGCTACTTCCGCAATACGTTACGCCTTTGATTTCTATGAAATCCGGCTTGCCTAGATCGATTAACTTAGCGTACGCGGCGACTTCTTCCATATTCCATCCAGAGACTAGCGTCAACCGATAGACTGTTCTCTGTTGCTTGTCCTTCAAAGATTTGAGGGATTCGACGAACCGCTCCCAGTAATCCGAGAAGAGTGGTCTATCTATCGCTTTCAACGTTTCTGGAGTAGCGGCATCGACTGATACGTACAGCTGAGTGATCGGCGGTAAGTTTGTGATGGCCTCTGGGAACTGAGCATTCGTGACCAGAAACGTGCTTATTTTCCTCGAATGCAACTCGCTCACAAACTTCCCAATCTCAGGATACATGATCGGTTCACCCACCAGCGACAGAGCGCAGTGTTTCGGATTCATACCTTCGGCTAGTTTTTCTGGTAACACTCCCGGAACACCCTTCATTTGTTTCACCATTTTGCAGTGCTCGGACACCGCGGCTTCCACGAGCTCCAAGGGATCATCCATCTGCCAACGCCAAGTTTTTCCGACGGGATTCGTGTGATGCCGCCAGCAGAACGTGCACTTGTTCGCACACGCCAATGATGGTGTGGTTTCCATGCATCGATGACTTTCGATACCATAGAATGTGTGCTTGTAGCACCCCCCTCTACCTCGAAGCATCGCCTTGGTCCAGCGGCAGAGTTTCACTCCGGAGTGAGAACCTAAAATTTTGTAACCCTGTTTTGTCAGGGCTCCACGGAGTGCGTCGGTGACCATTTCTTTCTTTTCGCCCCCGTGTTCGTCCGCGATGTCTTCCATGTCTTGATCGTCTTCGCTTCCCGCGACGCTCGGCTCGCCTTCGAGGTCGCTCGCGTAGCTTTCTTCGACTTCGGTGGAATCTTCCTTTGAGTCGAGAATACTCATCGATCCCTCGTCTTCGTCTTTATCTGAACGGCCTTGGGAAGATAAAAGTCTGCGCACGAGTTTCTCACCCCATTCCTCGAACTGTGCCTCCATCCTTCCACCCGATTCGTCGCCGTCGCACCGACGCGCCAGGCGTTCGCCTCCCATTCGAGCCAACTGTGCGTCCAATTCTCGACCAGCCCGGTTGAAGTTATCCCCGTACTCTCTGTTCCCACAACCAAACACTGCGTACCGCACATTTTTTAGGTACATCCATCCCGTTCGCTCGTCGTACGCAGCCTCTCTCGCCCATCTCGCCAACCAAGCGCCCGACTCGGGCGCTTCCCCGCCCTCGTGCGTGCTCACGACGAAAACCGCGATCACGTCTCGTCCCGACGCCAAGACCCTCTCGGGATCGTCCAAACTCTTCGCATCCAAGAGTTCGAACGTCTCAGACGTCGTCGCGTTCAACTTTTCGCGCAACGCCGCCGCGAACCTCCTCGACGTCCCCGTGAGAGACGCGTACACCACCACGCGCGTCCCCCCCTCCGTCCTCGTCTCCGACGACGACCCACCTCCCCCCACGACGACGCCGTTCCCATCCACATCCTTCACGTTCCCTCTCCCGTCACCGCGCGCCCCCTCTCCCGTCTTCACCGCGCCTCCGTCCACCCCGACGCGCGCGCGCCGTCTCGTCGCCACCACGACGGCGCGCGCGCCGACCGCGACACCGACCGCGAGCGCGCACGCCACCGCCCACCGTCGCGCCGAACCACTCATCGCTCCCTCCACCGTCGACGCGCGATGCATCTCCCCGTCGACGGTCGCCAACGCGTCGGCCCGCGACGACGACTGCCGCCGGTCGAGCACCGCCCTCGTCCCCACTCGGCGACGCGGCGAGGCGACGATGCGTCGGCCATCGGACGTGTTTTTCGGCGAACGCGAGAGCGGGCAGGATGTGCGACAGACGAACGGTGCGCGAGAGACGACGCGCGACGACGCGAGCGCGCGCGCGCGACGACGAGGAGGAGGCAACGCGAGCGCGCGAACGGATGATTGGTTGACTCGAACCGAAGATGGATCTCGGGCGGCTGCGCGACCGCGCGACGGATGACGACGACGAATGACGACGACGACGTCGCGCGGTGGTGGTGGTGCGATGAAACCGTGAACGCGCGAGACTGACATCTTTCACGCGCGATGCGCGCGATGTTCAACGCACAGCGACGGCGGTCATGGCGGTGGCGAACATCGTGAAGACCTCTCTTGGACCGGTGGGACTGGACAAGGCGCGTTGACTTTATATTCAGCGTCGACCGCGACTCGAAGGGCGCGTCGAGGGCGAGAGACTGACGGGTGAGTGATGGTGCGCGCGCAGATGTTGGTGGATGATATCGGGGACGTGACGATCACGAACGACGGGGCGACGATTTTGAAATTGTTGGAGGTGGAACACCCGGCGGCGAAAATTTTGGTCGAACTCGCCGAGCTTCAGGATCGAGAAGTCGGAGACGGAACGACGTCTGTGGTGATTCTGGCGGCGGATTTGTTGAAGCGGGCGAACGAGTTGGTGAGGAATAAGATTCATCCGACGAATATCATCGCCGGTTACAGATTGGCGATGAGAGAGAGCGTCAAGTACATCCAGAACAAGTTGGCGAGAGACGTGGAGACCCTGGGGAAGGACGCACTCACGCAGTGCGCCAAGACGAGCATGAGCTCGAAGATTATCGGGGCTGAGGAAGAATTTTTCGCCAAGTTGGTCGTCGACGCGTGTCTGAGCGTCAAGACGTACAACGACATGGGCGACATCAAGTATCCGATCAAGGCTATCAACATTTTGAAGGCGCACGGTAAGAGTCTCAAGGAGTCGGCGGTGATCCACGGGTACGCGCTCAACCTCGGTCGCGCGGCGGAAGGGATGCCGAAGATGGTGAAGAACGCGAAGATCGCGTGCATTGATTTCAATTTGCAAAAGACGAAGATGTTGATGGGAGTTCAAGTCTTGGTGAACGACCCAAAGGAGCTCGAGAAGATTCGCGAGCAAGAGTTTGAAATCACCGCAAAGCGCATTCAGATGATTTTAGCCGCCGGTGCGAACGTCGTCCTGTGCTCGAAGGGGATCGATGACATGGCCTTAAAGTACTTTGTGGAGGCGGGCGCGATCGCGTGCCGTCGCGTCAACCGGGACGATTTACGCCGCATCGCCAAGGCAACTGGCGCTCAAGTGATGATGTCTCTCTCAGACATGGACGGCGGCGAAACCTTTGACGAGTCAATGCTCGGAACGGCCGGTCAAGTCGTGGAGCAACGCGTTGCTGACGACGATATGGTTGTGATCAAAGAGTCTGCGAACAGCCAGGCGTGTACAATTCTGTTGAGAGGTGCCAATGACTACATGCTCGACGAGATCGACAGATCAGTTCACGACGCTTTGTGCATTGTGAAGCGGACCTTAGAGAGCGGCAAGGTTGTGGCTGGTGGCGGTGCCGTAGAGGCCGCGCTCAGCATTTACTTGGAAAACATGGCGACGACCCTTGGTAGCCGCGAGCAGCTCGCCATCGCTGAGTTCGCGAACGCTCTCTTGGTCATCCCAAAGGTTCTGACTGTGAACGCGGCCAAGGATTCCACGGAACTCGTCGCAAAGCTTCGAGCGATCCATCATCAGGCTCAAAGTCAAGAGGGTAAGGCGGAATTGGCCGGCATGGGTCTGGATCTAGTCAAGGGTGAGCTTCGCGATAACCTCGCGAGCGGTATTCTCGAGCCCGCGTTGAGCAAGGTGAAGAGTATCCAGTTCGCCACGGAAGCGGCGATCACAATTCTTCGTATCGACGATATGATCCGCTTGGAGCCTGAGCCCGAGGGTCAATAGAGAGTTTTCTCACACAATTAGTTCATCTATCTTAGGAATGTAAAGGAAAATGTGATGGCGTCGTAAATGAAGTCGAATTTGCTTTTGAAAGTACAAACTACGCGGCGTGTGGCCAGTGGCGGCTCCCCCGTTGCGCACCAGGAGCATCCGCCACTCGCTGCTGGAAAGTCTCGTAGAGAGTGCGATCGCGACGATCTTTACTCCACTCGAACTCAAAGTCACCGATCAAGATCCGGTCGCCTTCCCCAGCCCCAGCGGCATCGAGAGCGCGATCGATACCAGCCATTTCGAGAACACGAGCGAAACGTTTATACGACTCAAAGTAGTCCCAGTTCGTCATTTGCGTGAAACGTTCGATCGCTTCTCCTCTGACGATGAACGCATACGGAGTGTCTTCGACGGAGAATTCTTCGATCGACTTCCCATCGGCGGCACGATGACCAGTGTCCGCAACTTCGGCTGCCCATTCGTCCTCGACGGGCGGAAGGGCCCGAAGCTGTGCCTGAACATCCGCGAGAAGTTCTTCGACACCCTCTCCAGTGACCGCAGAGACACAGTGAGAGATGATTCCATCCTTGTCGAACATTTCTTTCATCTGAAGAGCTCTTTCCGTCGCCTCTACATCGTCAACCTTGTTCAAGGCGACGATTTCGGGCTTGTCGAGCAAGGCTTCGTCGAAAATTTCAAGCTCTGTCCTGATCGCCTCGTACGCTTCGAAACACGTCTCACTGGTGCAGTCGACGACGTGAATCAACACCCGTGTTCGTTTCGTGTGACGAAGGAACTCAAATCCCAACCCGATGCCCTCTGATGCCCCTTCGAGTAGACCCGGAATGTCAGCAAAGACCATTCTTTCATAATCTCGCTCGACGACGCCCAAGTTTGGAACGATGGTCGTGAAGGGATAATCAGCGATCTTCGGCTTGGCCGCACTCACGCTCGCGAGCAAGGTCGATTTTCCCGCGTTGGGAACTCCGATAATCCCGACATCGGCGACGAGTTTGAGTTCCATCTCTGCCCAGAATTCAAGTCCTTTTTCCCCGAGTTCAGCAATCATGGGAGCCTTATTCTTCGCCGTTTTGAAGGATGCGTTCCCCCGGCCACCTCTTCCACCAGCAAGGAGCAGAACACGCTGGTTCGCCTTGGTGATCTCCGCGAGCACTCGTTTGTTCCTACTGTCGCGAATGATCGTTCCGGGAGGAACGGCAATTTCCAAGTCTCTTCCGTTGCGACCCGCGCACTTTGATCCCAAACCTCGCTTGCCAGACTCGGCTCGATGGTGCACTTTCTTTCTAAAGCCGTCTAAAGAATTCATATTTTTATCAGCGACGAAGTAGACCGCCCCTCCTATGCCTCCGTTACCCCCCGACGGCCCCCCTTGCGGGACGAACTTTTCTCTTCGGAAGGCGACTTGACCGTCCCCTCCGTCGCCCGCTTTGACGTAAATCTTTGCCGTGTCAAAGCATCTCATCTCCCTCGGAATCCCTCGACCTCGCTCGTTTCGAGAATCTATATCGTACCCATCCTCGAACTCGTTCGCGTAGAGCTCGAAACCATCGTCCGTTGGGCTCCACACATCGCTCTCGTCTCCCTCCTCGCCTCCGAACGCGATGTATTCGGCGTCGTCAAACGTCGCCTCCTCCTGACCGGCCTCCAATCCCGCGAACTCTCGCTTCGCCACCGTTCCCGCCTCGTTCACCCACGTCGTGTCCATCAAATCTTCGTCCTCGGCTCGCTCAAGCTCGGCCATCTCAGCCCCCATCTCCGCCCGCATCCTATCCTTGGATGCCGTCTCCTCTCGAAACGCCGCCAACGAGTCAGCCCAGTCGCTCTTCGCCGCCGCGTCCTCGGCGTCTTTCCTCGCCAACACGTCCGCGAGGGAGGAGTTGGGGTCGTATCTGAGGTTATCCGACTCGACGTGCGGCGCGAACTTGGGCGCGCGCTTCTTCGCCGCGACGGTGACGTTTCGCCGGGACAACGCGGCGGCGGCGGCGAATCGTCTCGACGACGACGACGACGACGACGACGACGACGACGCGGGGGCGACGCGGGGAGAGACGACCCGGGAGGACATCGCGGCGACGCGCATGATCTTCGTCGTTTCGTCGAGTGAGTCTCGACGTCGAGGGCGTGGACGACCCGCGAAGGAATGAGGAAGGTCGGGGGTGCGCGTGGAAAAAATGCGAAACCATGTGTTACACGCAACAATTATCAAATGAGCGCGATGCGAGCACGTGACGCGCGAGTGCGAGCGGAAGGTGAGATCACTGACCGGGATTGTGAAGCCGACTCCCGGGAGGAGGCTTGATGGTGCGTCCGGGAGGACGTCCGATGGTTTTCTTTTTCCCAGAGTAGCCGCCGGAACCACTGGGAGCTCGAGGTCGAAGCGGAACGGAGAGAAGTTGTGGAGAGTGTGAGACGGCTTCGTCCCAACCGAAACTCGGCGCGCGTTCCCACCATCCTTGACTATCTTCCCAGGTGTCCCAACCATCGGATCCATCGGTGGTGGAGCCCCATTTATGGACGCGGCCGTCGTGCCAGTGTTCCTCTCCCCACATCTTTTCGAATTTGTGCCCGTCTCGATCGTCCCAGGTGGTTCCACTGCGGTTGCCCGCGCTGCCGTTGTGCGCGAAGGCACCCCAGCGTTCTTCCCACTTCTCACCCCACGCGCGACCGGTGCCGCCGTCTTCGCTGACGTCTCGATCGGCGAACGAATCCGTCCATTTGACGCAACCGCCGTGGCCGTCCCACTCCTCTCCCCATTTATGAGTCCATCGATTCCCATGTCCGTCATCCGGCACGGATCCGTCGGCGATAGCACCCTTTTTCGTGCACGTGCGGTGTACGCGACCGTCGCCCCAATAGTTTTCATCCCAAACTTCGTGCCACTCCGCGCCGTCCGCCTGGGCACCCCACTTGTTTGCCTCTCGCATGATGTGCTTCGACGCATTCGAAAACCCAGTCGTGGTGTCGTGCGTGATCTGTTCGCGCCAACTCTCCTGCCACACGTTGCCTTTAGCGTCTCTTCCAGATTTCATAGCGCCGAGCTCGCGATAATTGAACGCGTCGCTCGTCTCCCACCATTTTTCCTCCCACTCGACGGATCCATCCGCCGAGGCGCCGCGAACAAGAGTCCATCTGCACAGCTTTCCACCCTCGAGTTCCTCCTCACCGCTCTCGCGCCACCATCTCGACCCGTTTTCGAGCGTTCCCTCCATCGCTCCGTCCGCACCGAGCTCGCGAACAGCCGTGGCGGTCTCCTCCAACTCGACCGTCGGCGTCTCGATCTTTGCAGTCGCCTCGCTCTTGCCCTCCGTGTCACTCTCGAAATCCAACGATAGTTCGCTCGGAGTTTCCATGTCGCTCTGGAAAACCAACTGGAGAGACTGCTCTAACGGACGCTCCGCGACGGCGACGGCCGCGCTCACGCGCGTTTCCGTCTGCTTTTGAAGTTTCGGAGTCGGGGCCCCGGGCGCCTTATCCGCTCCAGGCGCCTCGGGAGGCGTCCACGTCCAAAAGTTGCTCCCCGGATTGAACGTTTCCGCCTTGGGTTTCGAAATTGTCTCTGTGCCACTTTTTGAACCACTTTTTCCCTCACCCACCGCGCTCGACGGCGCGGCCGAGCTCGAACCGCTCGCGACGCCTCTGGCGCTCGCTGACGAGGAAGTCCCCGCGCTCGCGATGGCGCTTTCCACCCCTCCACTGACACTCGATCCCATCACCCGGACCGAAGACGTCTCGCGCACGTTCGTCATCGCTTTCAGCGCGGCCGCGGCCGCGGCTGCGCGCGCCGCCGCCGCCATGGGCGTCGACGAAGTTTCGAAGAGCTCCACCACCCGCGCGTTCCGCTCATCCTCCGTCGCCCGCCTCTCCGTCCGTCGCGACCGTCTCGCTCGGCGCGATCGCGCCCCCGTCCCCGCGAATGCGGTTCGCGTCGCGTCGACGCGAGCGCTCGACGTCGACATCTCTCGAGACCTCGCCGGCCGGCCGAGCGCGGTCGGCACCGAGTCGGACTGTGTGGCCCGAAACGATTCCCGACACTGGATGACGCGTTTCGGCGTCGGCGGAGGTTACGCGCGTGGCAACGCGCGCGCGCAAGGACCAAGCTTCGAACGCGGCCCAGGGGACGGGCGCCGGCACGCGGCTCGCGCGAGAGGACGTCCGGTGCGGTGGAGACGGGGAGAATCGCATTCGAGGCGGTTCGATTTCGGAACGAGAGTTTCGGGCGGTGGCACCGTCGGTCGAGGCGAGCGGTGCGCGATGTCGTCTTCGTGGGTCGGCAGTGATGCGCTTCAGAGCTCGTTACTCGGCGCGGCGATCGTGGATTTCGGGATACAGTTCGTCGGGTGGGCCGTGGCTTCGGCGTTGAAGACGGAGAAGTTTTATGACATTCTTGGCAGCGTGGCTTTCGCGTCTACGGCGGCGCTGACGCTCGGCACGTCATCCATGTTGCCCAGACAGAAATTACTGAGCGGTCTCGCGATGGCTTGGACCGCTCGTTTGGGAATTTTTCTGGGGATTCGAGCTCACAGGGACGGTGGTGATTCAAGATTCGACGGCGTCAAGGAAAATCCAGGACTCTTCGCGGTGTATTGGTTTTTGCAGGGCGTTTGGGTCTGGGTGACGTCTCTCCCCGTGTACCTGGTAAACGGGACACCAGGGCAACTGTCTGAGTTGAATGCCGGAGACTGGACGTTGACGGCGTTTTGGGCCTTTGGTTTTGTTTTTGAAGTCGTCGCCGATGTCCAGAAGTTCATCTTCAAGTCGGACAAATCGAATAAAGGGAAATTCATCAAACACGGACTTTGGTCGCTGTCGAGACACCCGAATTACTTCGGTGAGATTTGCATGTGGTTCGGAGTTGCCGGGATTGCCGCGAACGGTTTGGCCTCAGCAAATCCTGGTCGAGCGGTTGGGGCGTTCGCGTCCCCATTCTTTGTGACCTACCTACTCACCCAGATGAGTGGGATACCAATCTTAGAGAAGATGGGCAATGACAGGTGGGGGAAGGATCCGGCGTATCAAGAATACAAAAAGAAAACTCCCGTCCTCGTTCCCAAATTACCAGGAATGTGACGAGAGTTCACTGCTCTTGTAACTCATGTACTCTAAACAACAACTATTTATCTATCAATCAATCTATCTAAAGTGACTGGTTCACGTCATCCTTCTGAGGATGCTTCGTTCCCATTTCTCCTCGCTGACGTTTCCTTGCGGAGACCAAAGCTCGTCTGTGTCGTCGTCCCGCGACGTGCACATTCCACTCGTTTTCTCCTCGCAGTGTCTTGTCACAGCACTCACATTTTCGAACAATCCACGTTTCATCCACAAGAGGTTCGTCATTCGCGCACTGTTCTGGTCTCGATGATCCGTCAGCGACCTGGACGCAGAGATCGCGCGCAGCCGTGAACACAGAGTCACACCACACCTTCTCAAATGTGTCGGATTTCTCGGCCCACGCGACGAGCGCCTGCGTCACGTCTACAAAGTGAATCGGCCACCGGTATCGAGTAGCGAACGCCTGTAAACGCGTCTGTTGATGCCGAGCAAGACGTGACGTGTTTCGAATGGACGTCTCGATGGCTTTCGCTCGCATCTCAGCCAGTTTCTCATCTGTAATTCTGTCTCGACCCTGTGGGATTCTTGAATGTAGATACGATTTCCACTCAGCGTACCCAATAGCTTGTCTCACATCACCTCGACTACTCTCTTCAGATTCAACGCCATATTTTTGTGCAAACGTCTCTAGTTCGTTAACTAAACCAAATTCGATCATCTTTTCGACGCGCTGACGTATGACGCGATCGAGAACCTCGGGAGCTGTTTTCAGGGCTATGAACACCGTTTTGCATCCGAGTGAGTCGAATTGAGACTCAAACTTCCTCATGGTGCGTTTTTGTCGAAATATCTCACTCGGAGGTTGACCAGTGGTGTCATATATCTCTAAATAACGGCGCACGCGTCGAGTATCGTTCGGATGAAGTCGATTCGCGCTGTCCGGGTCTACTTTTGAGAGGCGCTCGTACGCCGACGAGTCATCTTCACCGGGGATAACATTTTTCGCAGGTCTGCGTCCCACACTTGAAGCGTCACTCTCGACGTCTAAGTATTTTTTCTCATCGTCTCCGTCGTTTGTGACACTGACGTCAAGTAAAGAGTCGGATACGAGCGCCTGAGTGTAATAGTTTGTCCCGCCGGCCACTACAACAGATCGACCATTGGCAATGCACTCGCGCACGACCGTCCCCGCGCGCTCTCGAAACGCCCTGACATCAAAGTACTCACCATACTTGACACATCCGACGAGATGATGAGGCACACCGCGCATATCCTCTTGTCGCACGCGGGCCGTACAGATGGGCAACTGTTCGTGCATTTGGAGAGCATCGGCGTTGATGACCTCCCCGCCGAGCGCTTCGGCGAGATCGATCGCTAACCGTGTCTTACCAGAGCCGGTAGGACCAACCACAATCACTACTAGAGGAGGCGACGGCGATGCCGTCGCCGCAGTGCCCATGGGCGCCGCCAACTGTCCTCCGCGCCGCGGAGCTCGGGTGGTACGGTTCGTCTCGCGGTTTCACGTTTCAACTTTACCTTTCAATCGATCGCTCGATCGATCACCTTTTTTCATCTCATTCGGTCGATCAATTCCCGTCCCTCGCTCATCGATCTACCGTTCCACGTTGAACCTGGATGGTTTTAATCAAAGCTAACAGTGAACCAAGGGGACGACGCATGATCGATCTGAGCGATCCGCAGTTTCAATTTGAAACCAGTTCGCTTCAATTGAACCCAATAGTGAACCGAAAGAGTCAAGTAGAGGGACGATCCTTAATCGATTCGATCGATGATCGATGCGTAGTTTCAGTTTGAAACCGGTCTCGATTGAATTAAAGCCGAGAGTTCACGCTAGGGACGATCCTTGATCGTTCCGATCGATGATCGACGCAGTTTCACTTCGAAACCGGTCTCGATTCAATTGAAACCAGAGTGACCATTCACGCTCTTGAAGACGAAACACCACGTCCGCGAGGACGGGGCGGGTCCGAATGCGGCGTAGCGCGCCTCGCCGACGACGTCGCAGGGGGGGTCCGCGCGTGCGTCTCGCGACGGTGAGAAACGTCGAGGGAGAGCGCAGTGCGTTCGTCGCGCGCGAGCGAGGAGCCCGCGGACGAGAAGCGCGTTGCGGCGAAGCGTCCGAGGGACCGCGCGTGGATCGACGGGTCCGTAGCGCACACGTTGGCGGCGCGGAAGTGAGTCGACATGGGGTCAGACGTGACGTCGACGAGCGGTAACAGGAGGAATGGAGAGTCCATTCGCGTCGCACTCGATAGAATAGAGAAGGATCTCGCGGATGTCGCGGCATTGCTTCCCAAGTGTTGTCCCGGAGCTCCGAAGTTGCGTTCACCCTACACCGTCTCGGAGGCGGTGAACTTAGATGAGATCGAAAAGAAAGCGGCGGCAAAGGCTTCATCGGTGCGTTCTTTATGAGTGTGATTTTCTGTTTACAATGAATCAACCTCGCGGTGGCGTGAATAGCGTGTTGGAGGTGACTGACGAACGTAAACTTGACGCGAACAGCGAAAACGGATGTTTGGAGGCGCTGGAGAGGAAGAGAAGGAAGCGAAAAAGATTGCGCCTTGGTGGCGTTATGCTGAAGACTTTTTCCGTCCAGTGCACGCCACAGATATAGTTCGTATAGCTCCGGCAACTCCCTGGCATTTCGACACGGCATTTCACTCGGTTTGCATCGGTCCAGACTTTGAGGTTGGTGAAGACAAGATTGGAATCCCAATTCCCGGTTTGACGTATCGAAGACGTGGGGAACAACCGTCGACGTCAACGGTGACCTCCCCGAGCAAGGCAGGCGAGAAAAAACCGCTTGTCGGAACTATTCCAGCGGTTCCCGCAGAACCTTTCGTCGCCCCGATATTGCAGGAACACGAATTAGGAATCGAGCTCGTGCAGAATCTTGAACCCGAGCACGTCGCGACGTTAGTTAGAGTATTAGTTGGTCTGAGTGGTGATGAGGGGGGAAAACTGCGCGAGATTTCAAAGTTTATTGGGATTGCGCCAGGATCTTTGACGACTTGGCTGTCGAAACATGAGAGACCAAGTAATGGATCTAAAAAGGGAAAGCTGAGTCCAGTCAAGAGTGAAACGTCGGATAAAACTCTCGATGGTTTGCGGGTGTGGCTCCGTCACGAAAGTGCTTCTCGAGTGAACGAATTTCAGAATTCTCGGCGTGAGGCTGCGACAAAGGCGAAGAAAAAGCTAGACAGAAGCCTAATTTTTCCTGATGAGCGTCCCGCAGACATGGCTGTGTCTTACGGGCTCGTGAACACACCGTCTAATTTGACTACGCTGACGGAACAAGGTCTAGGCGGTCCCGCCACGGATGGTCTCCCGTCTAGCACCGGAACGACGGTTGTCCTTGGCACTGAGGCAGCCGGCGAAAATGTCGAAGAGCTAGATGGAGAAGAAGAAACTCTCGACATTAAGGAAAAAGCGGAGCGCGAGTGTACCACTGCATTCGGAATGAATGCGGATTTACGTCATTTCGACAGAGGAAGTGCCGAAGAGACCATGCCTTTACACACTGCGATGCTATTAGAACGTTCCTTCAAGCTCGGCGATGAGACACCTCCAAAGTCTAGTGCTGTTGACGGAGAGCCCTGTGCTGTTTGTGCCAAGTTGAAGACTCTGGCAAGAAAATGTGGAACCGATGGAGGTAGTGTGAACTGTTTGAAGAAAAAGGATGAAGACGTGCGGCTTCCGGGGGTTCCAAAATCTTTGAGCGTCAAGTCTACGTCAGGCAAGTCACAAAAATCAACGAAAGAGGAGCTCAAACGCTTGGAAAACGCTTTCAGAGAGAATCCATCTCTCCTAGCGAGTGCACCAAGTAATGAACTAGACGCTGAGATTATCGCACTTCAGTATGAGCTATTGTGGCATCTCCAGTTGAACAAACAGAGAGTCAAGGGAGCTCAGGAGGCGATAGAAAAAGGTTTAGACGCAGACAACAAAGAGGAGGGAGTACGCAAGGCGAATCTCGACGAAGCCAACTCATACATGTCGATCATTCGTGAGATCAAACGTCAGCAAAAGAAAGAAAAGCGAGAAGCTGAGCAACTGGCAGCCCTCGAGAAGGCAAAAGCCGCAGTCGGCGATGGTCGAAGAGAGCCGAAGCCAAAGCGTGAGATTGGTTCTGCTGCGATCGTCCCCGATCCCAAGACTGAATTGCCGGTGTACAAACCCCCGAGTGCCAGCGCTGTGATGAAGGGCATTGAGTCCGCTCCAGCTCGGGTGAAGAAGATATTCGGTCTTACTAACTACGACGGCAGTTCAGGTCACCTGAAATCTTTCAGCTTATCCGGAACACCGAGGAGTGGTTCGCCCGTCCTCGGTGGCTCACCGATTCGGTCACCGATGTCTCAAATTCTTCTCGATCCATTTCACTCTGTTTCTGACAACGCTGCGTGTTGTGTCTGCGCCGGGACGACGGAATCTTCCAAGATGAAACAGACAGTCAAATGCAGTCAATGCGAAGTCGTCGTTCATCTAGGCTGCTACGGAATTACTGGTAAAATTGGGCCAAATTGGCTCTGCTGGGTGTGTACAGACGTCGCGGCTGCGGGGCGCGCCATTCCGAAGACAGAGAAAAAATCGAGCGTTACATTGCAAGGTAAGATGGCTCTCTACCGAGGCGTGGAATGCATACTCTGTCCTGTGAAACTCGGAGCGTTTAAGAAGACGGTCGATGGTAAAGGTTGGTGTCACGTCGCGTGTGCGCGTTGGGTGCCGGAAGCCTCACTCCTGGACAAAAACGTCGCAAACGTCGTCAAACCAGTCAGCATCGAGAGCGTTCCGCGAGAGCGCCGGAACGCATCTTGCAATCACTGCACTCGGTCGAACGGAACACTCATGCGTTGTTCCTTCGGTCACTGTCAAATTGTTTTTCACCCACTCTGCTGCCGGCGAGCGGCGTGTCACATGCGTGTGATTGACAGCGAAAAACGGTCACACACAGCGTTCTGTGAGAAGCACACTCAGCCAGAGCGCGAAAAGGATATCGCCGCTAATCTCATCGGTGATCCCGTGCCCGCACTCGTTGAACTGTACAACCAGTCACCGCTCGAAAGGCAACTCCCTGGAAGTCTGCAACGAACTCTCTCCGGTGGGTCTCCGAAGAGCCCGATGTCTGACGCCTTGCGACGGATGCTCGGAGGATCGCAAAAACGCGGCAACTCGGATTTGCTTCCGTCGAGCACAAAGTCCAAACCCCAAAAGGCGCGCACCAACTTGCGACAATCGAGCAAACTATCCAACGTCACGGCAGCCTCCTCGTCCATCCTCACCGGATTCGACTCGGAGGAAAACTTTGGCGAGCTCCCGTCTGTGTCTCGCAACGGCGCCCGAAGCGGTGGCAGCTTACGCTCGTGACCATCGTCCCCGCTTTCCCACATCACCGCCGCCGTGCCTCGCGCACCTCTTAGACCGATCCCTCGATCACCTTAGAAGACTCGTGTAATGACCGTCATCCTCACGATATTAGCAACTCGATCCCCGCGTCCGCGAGAAGCTTCTTTGCCCTCAAGGCACCCGAGCCCCCTCCAGCCACACTTCCGCGCGCGTCGTATCCCACGTTCGTTCGTGACGACGACGCACGCGGCACCGTCGAGCGGTCTCGTTCGGACGCGTCCACTCACGCGCGGGCGTATCGACGGCGCGAGAGACGTGCGAGGCCTCGAGGACTAATCGACGACGTCACGACTAGCCATGGCGGCTGTTTCCGCGCGCGCGTCTCACGCGCCGACGTCCACGTCGAGGCGATGCACGAGGGACGGTAAGGGCAAGAGAGGACTCGCCATCCGGCGAGCGTCCGCCGAGGCGGTCAGGGCGCCGAGCTCGACGCTCGGGGAGGAAACGCGAGGAGATTTCCCGATTCTCGACCAAATCACCGAATCGGGGGCGCGACTGGTGTATCTGGATAACGCGGCGACGTCCCAGAAGCCGAATCAAGTCGTGGACGCTCACATGTTCTATTATAAGGATTACAACTCGAACGTTCATCGAGGGGTGCATTATCTGAGTAGTAAGGCGACGGATGCGTACGAGCTGGCGAGACGGAAGATTGCCGCCTTTGTCAACGCAAAGACGGATAGAGAAATAGTGTTCACGAGAAATGCGAGCGAGGCGATCAATCTCGTGGCGAACACGTGGGGGACGAAATACATCAAGGCTGGGGATGAAATCATACTGAGTGTGTTGGAGCACCACTCGAACATCGTGCCGTGGCAACTTCTCGCCGAGCGCACTGGGTGCGTGCTCAAATTCGTCAACCTCACCGAGGATACGCAAGAGCTGGACATGGATCAGCTTCGATCGTTGGTGAACGAAAAGACCAAACTCATCACGACGGCACACGTGAGTAACGTCACCGGTGGAGAGGCTCCCGTGGCGGAAATCGTCAAACTCGCGCGCGGCGTCGGGGCCAAGGTGCTGCTCGACTCGTGCCAAAGCTTGCCCCACATGAAGGTGGACGTCCAAGCTCTGGGAGTTGACTGGATCGTCGGCAGTGGGCACAAGATGTGCGGACCGACGGGCATCGGTTTCCTTTGGGGTGACATCGACGTCTTACAGACGATGCCCCCTTGGATGGGCGGGGGCGAGATGATCGCCGACGTGTTTCTCGAGAAGAGCACGTACGCGGAACCGCCCGGGAGATTCGAAGCCGGCACCCCGGCCATCGCCGAAGCCATCGCCCTCGGCGAGGCGTGCGATTACCTCACCAAAATCGACATGGACCGCATCCACGACTACGAGGTCGAGATCGGCACCTATCTCTACGAGAAGCTCGCCGCCCTTCCCAAGGTGACCATTTACGGCCCGCCCCCGGCGCGCGGCCGCGCCTCCCTCTGCGCCTTCAACGTCGACGGCATCCACGCCAACGACCTCTGCACCCTCCTTGACCAAGCCGGCATCGCGTGCCGCAGCGGTCATCACTGCACGCAGCCCCTCCACCGCTATCTCGGCGTTCCCGGCACCGCCCGCGCCAGCCTCTACTTTTACAACACCCCCGCCGACGTCGACGCCTTCGTCGACGCCCTTCGCTCCACCATAGACTTCTTCTCCGAGTTCGAGGAATGATCGCGCGCACGCATCACGCACGTCACACGAATTGAATACCACACCACTCACCACTCCCGCGCTCTCCGACACCGTCCACCCGTCCCCGTCCCCCGGCGCCCGCTCGCTCGCCTCCGCGCCTCTCGACGGCGTCGTCTCGCCCGGTCGAAAAGCGCCCGTCGAAAACCCTCCCAGCGAATCTCGCCTCTCTCGCGTCGATGACATCACCCACGCCCGCGCGGGGTCCCTCCGTATTCCACGACTAGATCACCCATCTCACCCATCTCGATGATGGACGTCCATCGAGGCTCTTCATCGACGTTACGGGTTACACACACCGTGCGATTTACCGTAGAGAAGCACGCCAAAAATCTATCGCGCGTCCCCGAACACGGACGGTCGACGTCACGCCTCTCGGTCGGCGGCGCCGCGACGTCGGGCCGCCGTTTGTTATCCGTCCGACGGCGCGCGTCCGGGGGACGCCACACGGCGACGCGACCACCGCGCGCGACTCGATCGACGCGAACGACGCTGACATCGAGGTTCGAGACGTCCGACCGAACGACTCGTCGCGAGAGAGACTCGCGAGAAGGACGCATTCCACGCGAGGCTTGACGCGCGCACTCGAACGATCGAGATGATGACGATGAGAGCGTCGACGACGACGTCGACGGCGACGACGATGCGAGGCGTGCGAGGATGTGTGGGCGCGAAGAGCGTAGCGCGCGTTGCGATCGCGGGGAGAGGTGCGCGCGCGGTGGTGCGAGCGGCGCGTGAGGAGGGAGTGAAGAATCGGGCGATCGCTCTGGACGCCGCGGGCGAGGCGGGTTCGTCGATGGCGTACAACGAGACCGGTAAGTGGCGTGAAGGACTCGATTTGGCGGGCTGGGCGGCGGAGATGCGCGCTATTGAGAAGGAGTACAAGGCACCGGAGCACTTCGAGGCGGACGTGAAGCACTTGCATAAGATCTTGACCTGGGCGAACCTGTGCTACTTCGGCGGCTTGGCGACGCTGGCGGCGATGCCGATGCTGGGCTTGAACATGCCGGCGTGGTTGAACGGGATGAACCCGATCGCTGCGTTCCTCATGTCCACCGCCATTTGTGCTCGCTGGACCATGGTCGGTCACCACACGTGCCACGGTGGCTATAACGCCGCGCAAAGCACCAACGGCGAAGTCACCGGACGATTCCACCGCAGAAAGTTTGCGCGCGGTTTGTGGCGTCGTTGCACCGACTGGATGGATTGGATGCTCCCGGAGGCCTGGGACGTAGAACACAACCACCTTCACCACTACCAGCTCGGTGAAGACGCCGATCCGGATCTCGTCGAGCGTAACATGCAAGAGCTTCGCGAAGGTAACACGCCGATGTTCATGCGCTACCTCCAAGTCGCGGGTCTCGCGCTCATTTGGAAGTGGTTCTACTATGCGCCGAACACGTTAAAGGAACTGTTCGCGCGTAAAGAACGTGAGGCGCAAAAGGCCGGTAAGGAAGCCCCGAACCCGTTCAAGACTGGTCACCTTCCGTCGACGGTGCTCACTGTGACGCAAGGCCTCTTCAAGGGTGAGTTCTCGGCTCTCGGTGAGACCCTCAAGTGCTTCGCGCCGTACGCGGTGTGGTCCTTCGCTGTCCTCCCGGCCATTGGTTACGCAATCGGTGGCCCGAAGGCGGCGCTCGCTTGGTGGATGACGGCCGTTCTCGCCGACGTCATCACCAACGTGCACTCTTTCATCATCATCGCCACCAACCACGTCGGAGACGATATCTACCGTTTCGAGACTGAGACTAAGCCGCGATCGGATGACTTCTACCTTCGCGCTGTGATTGGTTCGGCCAACTTTAAGACTGGTGGTGACGTGAACGATTTCATGCATGGCTGGTTGAACTACCAAATTGAACACCACATGTTCCCGGACATGTCCATGCGCGCGTACCAAAACATGCAACCGCGCGTCAAGGCTGTCTGCGAGAAGTATGGTGTGCCGTACGTTCAAGAGTCCGTCTTCACGCGCCTTGGTCAGCTCGTTGATGTGATGGTTGGTAAGCGCACGATGCTCGTTTGGGAACGGGGTGATTAAGTTATCCAAACGCGCACCCGTCGCAGCTTGTAGTTCTCGCTTGCTATATCTTGATTTATTGTGTTTTACAACCTAATATGTGGTCACTACTGTCCCGCTGAAAATGAAAACAAATTGCGTCCCGCTTTAACGCGCGTCTCGCTGCCCACGCTCGAAGATCGCGCCGACTTACCCGGAGTCCCGTCCGAGGCATCGTTTCCTCTGTACTTGCGCTTGTAATTGGCGAGATACTCCTCCATCGTGTCCAGCGTCAGGTATCCATGCTCAGGCATAACTTCGTCGTTTTGAATCTGAATTTCCTTGAAGAGGTCATCAGATATATCAACTTCTTCTTGTTTTGAATTGTCACGCGGATGGTTCTCCACGCTGTTCCCGAAGAGTTCAATAGTATCTGTCTTCAAGGGATGGAGATTGATCCCGTTGGAAAACAAGATTTCAATGCGGAAACGTCTTGGGTCCGAAGGTGGAACCTGGAAGCGCTCAAACATTCTGAAAACAACATGTGTGAGGTAATCTAATTCCTTTTCACGTCTGAACAGCTTTTCTAACTTTTCATTGATCAGAGATGGACGAGTCAGGTGGCACGAAGCATCAGAGGGAAGCGACGCACTGGGTTCACGCTGTTCTTCCTTTTGAGGGCTTCCAAGCGGCAATCCAGGGGGACGAGACGTTTTCTTGGATGTTGATCGCATCGAAATCTTGGCATCTTTATCGCTTTCACTTTGCTCCGTGTTGTATTGGGAGCGGCCTCGGTCCTGCTCGACTCGAGGTTTATCCATGTGAGCGTACTGAAGTACATTGATAAGAGAGTGCAAGTGAGACTCTGACGTGAAATAGAGTCGAGTACGGACGTGCCTGAAAGGACTGTGGACACCGTGAGCCGTTGCGTGTCGTAGATTCAATCGAGTCGTGTTCAACTCCTCCTGCTCCTCCTCTGCTTCCTCCCGCTCTCGCCGGGCTTCGTCGTTCATGGAATTCGACGCCTCATCTTCGTCATCCTCAATCAAAAGTGGACCCTTTTCGGTGAAAGATATGCGTCGCATATCAGTCGCAGTGAGTCTTCCATTCTCGACAGCGAAAGATTCCTCTCGAGTATTGTTCAGATCACTGAGAAGCTTTCCAATCAAACTATTTGCGATGGTGCCACCAATTCTCAACTTTGTTGACGCCGTAGTTCCATATTCGTTCGGTACTATGCAATCGGCCAGCTCCTTCGCAACTTCGTACAATATGTCTAATCCCTCCAATCCTAAGTGTACGTTATGAATCGCGTCGTACTTTGCCGCATCGTACACATCTGGAACCTTTGAGATGTCAAATCTACCCTTTCTTGGGTGATACAGATCTTGCTCCAGCTTCTTCCATCTCGAATAAAGGAGCAAGAATGACTCACCACCAGCCGGAACAATCATTGTCTTTAACTGCTGAAGGCCACCTTTGGGAAGAGATCCACGCGGTGCGACCGCAGAGCGAGTGTGAGCCCAGTTGATTTCTGTATTGGGTGAAGAAGAATCAAAGCGCGTCTGACTCGCTGAAAGCATGGATCTGAGTTGTATAGCGATAGATTTCGTACGCTCGTACACAGTCTGGAGTTTCTGCAACGGTTTTTGCGGTACGCCCATGAGATCGGACGTAAGAGTGAGGTTCTGAGAGTTTCTGAGCTCAGCGTTGGATGATTCACCCGCGTTTTGAAAACGGTGCGCAGCCATCACCATTTGCGTCACAACCTTGAACTTGTTCAGGGATGCGAATCTGAGAGTTTGAGACAAACCACCTATGTCCTCATCGGTCGGAGCTGTACTATCTTCAGGCTTATCAGACTTAGTCATGGCGGTGTACAATTTATGTTTTGAGTGCAAAATATCCTCCTCAACATCGTGAGTGACAAAATCCAACAGTTTGGCATCCTTGTTGACGAGGGAAGCCAAAATCGGAGTAAGCTGTCCACGATGAGTATCGAGAGCGAGAAGACCTTTCGCAAACGCTGCCGCCGTGATTTGCACTCGACCTTCATCGGAAGAGTAAATCTTCAAATCGTGACGGTACGTTGAGTGGAGCCGGAGCAAACCATCCGCATCAGAACCGTAATAATTACCACGAGGGTACATACGCACTCTGAATGCTTTACCTAAGCACTCTGCCTGATACTTGCCCAAATATGTCAACACACCACCGAACTTGATGATCAAAAGCGCCTCAGTGACCTTTTCTGTATGAAATTCGCTGTTCCCCGTGTCTATGGTCTCCCAAGCCAACGGTTTCAACTGAGCCTTGCGATTAATACCGCTAAAATGTCCACCCTCCTCGAGAATGGAGACAATTTGTTTCCAAGCTTCTAGCTCTTCCTGAGCCTCTTCGTTCGCTTGGTCAACAGACGGAGGTTGTTGCGCTAATTTCGCGTAAATGTCTCTACAAATGTTCAGGAGCTCTTGGAGTAACTGAGGAGTTTTCAGCTTGGCTTGCTTGCGTGTCCTACCATTTGTACACTTAAGCATCAAATCAAGCAATTCTGGACTCGTAACACGCAATTTCATCTTCTGCTTTGGCGTACGATCACCGTGACGAATGACGCCGAGTACCGCTCGAAGCTCCTCTGCCGGCTCGTCATCAGTCTTGCTCTCCGACTGTCCTGATGACGATTCTCGAGTCGACTTTAACAGAAGCTCGGAATCCTCGAGCTCGGAATTATCCACACCCGCTGAAGCAGCGGCTTTTTCTGCAGGTCGAGTGCTGAAGTGATTCGGCACCACGGCCTTCAAAATCATGGCTCGAAGACACACAGCGGCATCGTCGTAATACTTCTTTGATTTTTTCACAAAACTCCATCCATTCACGTCGCATACGTAGCTTCTACCCTTTGCACGCAACAAATCAAATCCGCACACGTTCTGTCCGAAAGCCAAGCACACGCGACGCGCGATCTCCTTCTCTTCCGGAGTCAGTAGAATGGGATACCGAACCTCCTTACCAGTCTCGTCTCGTTGGACTCTCCCGTCTACAACCGGGCTCTTTCTCGCCTCCGCGTGCGCGTAATTCGGTCCGACGGTGTACACTTTAACGTCAGTACCGTTTGTGGACATGAAATCTTCGTAGATGAACGATGTTGTCTCCCTCACCGGCGTGTATGAAAGGTGCGTCTCAGTTCCGTCCGGAGGAGGGTAATACTGACTCGACTGATTACCAATTTTTCGAAACAACCGTTTATATCCCCCGCCCACGCTGTGCGGATAATAAATAAAAATGTTATGATCCTCCGCGTTCGCTGGTTTCTCCACAAAAGGCTTGTAAATTCGTTTCCCTCCGATCTCCACATACTCCTCGTCTTGCGAGAAATCCTCCGGCTCAAACGTCGGTTGATCCGGCAGCGCCACCTCGTCCCCCTTTGGTTTCCTCCGAATCTCACCCTTCTTGACGTATTCGTTCCGATTCACCACCACGTGATTCGGTACGGGAATGTCGTGCTCTTGCAACCGCTTGTACACCAGTCGCCTGTCCAGCAGAGTCCACTGATCGTTCGGTTCATTCACGACGAATGGTTTATGCATGCGCACGTACTGCTCCACCTTTTGCAACGGAAACCCATCGCTGTAGAAGGAAATCAACGCGTCCACCTTGGGCCACGCCTCCACGGGCGCGTTGACGATGCGATCGTCGCCAAATATGACGATCTCAAACTCCCCGTACGACTCTAATCTCGAGAGGATCTCGCGCATCGCGCTCGATCTCGACTTTTTATCCATCGCGCACACCCCCAGGGTGACGATGGAGGATCGCGCCATGACGACGAGTGCGCTCTTCGCCGCGGACGCGGTCGCGCGTCCGCTCGATGGCGCGTCGGCGTCGCTGTCTGCCCTACGACGCGTTCGCGCCCACCCTTTTTTTCCGCCACCAAGAGCCCGAGAAACCGTTACCGACGCGGCACTCGTCGTCGCGCGCGCATGTCGCCGCCGGGAAGCGCGAGCGCGCGGTCGAGATGGACGACGAGCGCGATTAAAGCGGCGGCGTACGCGTCCGCGGCGCTCGCGACGACGTGCGCGGCGGTGGCGGCGTACGAGAGACTCGAGCGGAGCGGCGCGGGCGACGACCGAGATGACGCGGCGGATGCGATGGAGCGGCGCGTGGGAGACGTAGGAGAGGACGGGCGGACGAGGGGACGACGGACGAGGCGAGGCGTGCGTTCGGTGGGCGGAGACAGCGCGGAGGTGTTGCGAGAGGTGGGCGGAGTGGCGTCGCGAGAGGTGAGCAGTTCGAGCCGAGAGGAGGAATTCTGGAGCGATGAGGATTCGAGGCGGTCCGGGCACTTTGGGGCGACGACGAGCGGTGAGGAGAGAGCAGACGAGAAGACGCCGAATTTTTTCGCGAGTACCAAGTTTTTCAGCGTGCTCGAGCTGGAGCTGTCGAGGGAGCTGTTTGAGGCGTCGGTGGAGGAGACGCTGCCGCCGAATGAGGTGCTCTTCAGACAGGGAGATGATAGTTCGAGCGGGATTTACATCGTCGTCGAGGGCTCGATAGGGGTGTATCTACAATCGACGAACGGGGCGCCACCGGTGATGACGAACATTCTTCAGGAAGGGGAGTCGGTGGGGGATATCGACGTGCTCGACAGCGCGCGGCGAAGTGTGAGTTGTATCACGATGGAGGGAGGCGCAAAGGTCGTGCGCGTGTCCGAGCGAGTCTTTTTAGATTTCGTTCGGAAACATCCGCACACGCTGCAACTTTACCTGAAACAAGCGATCGCACGATTGTGGCGGGTCGCGCAGTTTTCGTTGATTGACTTTTTAGGCATGCCTCGGCAGTTTCTTCGAGGTCAACCGGAGGCAGACGACGCGTGTTCGCTCGATGGTTCGGAATTCTTAGAACACCTACCCGTGGTGGAGAAATATGCGCAACGCCACACGATCAAGAAGGGTGAAACTGTGTTTTGCGAAGGTTTGTCCACGGATGTGTTTTATATTCTCACAAAGGGTGCGATTGCGCGCGACGCCGTGCCGTGGCCGAAGGGTGACGGCGTTCGCGGTCGCGCCGTGCAGTCTCCGCAACTCATTGGCTCTGCGCATTTCATGACGCGCTCAGCTTTCAGGGAAACTCAACGTGCGGTCGAAGATTGTGAGTTACTCGTCGTGACAGGAGAAGCGCTCGACACAATGTGCAGCGCAGAGACGGAGGCATACATCGCTTTATTACGACAAGCGTCGTCGACTCTTGGTGTTTTGATTCGCAACTTCATAGGTTTCGGGCTCAATCGTGTCTGGCTGCGAAGCGGCGACCACGTTTTCCTGGTCGATGAAGATGCGACGAGTATGTTCGTCATCATCAGCGGTCGCGTGCGTTTACGCTTTCCACGTCACGAGAACGATGCCAAGGAGATTGTTCGCGAGCGCGGTCGAGGGGACACCATCGGCGAAGCTCCTCTACTCGCACACGGCAAGTATTCTTCGACCGCGATCACTTCAAGAGACTCAGAGCTCGTGAGAATGTCTCACGGGGCATTGAAGCTCATCAACGCCTATCATCCGGAAGTGTCGAGCCGATTACTGGAACTCGTCGCATGCAAGCTGCAGAATAATCTTCGCACTGGCGACAGATCGCGTGCGGAGCTCGTGACCATCTGTCTCATCCCTGCCGATCCAAATACCAAAATCAATGAGTTTTCTTTCGCGTTGCAAGCTGCATTGTCCATGTTCGGTTCCACGTTACTCTTGAGTAGATCAATGATTGATGAAATTTTTCCCGATGGAACGACGAGTCGTCTCGACAACTCGTTTTATCGCTCAAAGGTCACCGGATGGATGGCGGAGAGGGAGGAAGTCCACCGATTCATCGTTCTCCAAGCAGATGCGAGCTCATCGAGCTGGAGTAAAGTTTGCGCAAGTCAAGCGGACTGTGTTCTCGTCGTGGCTCACGCCGAACGCGAGAACAAGACGCCACTCTTGTACGAACAGCGATTGCTTTGGCGAGCGAGAAACACAGCGCGCCCTGAATTGGTACTGATTCACGAACCAGGAAGTATTCCTTCGCAAACACAAGTGTGGTTACAGAGCCGAAGCACGCTCGCGCGTCACCATCACGTGAGACTCGCGTCGAAAGACGACATGTCGCGTCTCGCGAGGTACGTCTCAGGTCAGAGCGTCGGGGTCATCCTCACCGGCGGAGGCGGGGGAGGATTGGCTCATCTCGGCGCTCTTCGAGCGCTCGAAGAGAATGGAATCCCAATCGACTGCATTGGAGGAACGAGTCAAGGGACGCTCACGGCCGGTATGTACGCTCGGAGCTTGTCGACGTCTCATATCGTTCCGGTGCTCCGCAACAACATGCACCTGCTGAACTCTCCCCATCACCTTCTCACCGATCTCACGCTTCCGCTGCTCTCGCTCTTCTCCGGTAAAGGCTTGGACGCTGTCATAAAGAGTTCTGTCGGTGCGGACACGACAATTGAAGACCTTTGGCTCAACTTTTTCTGCTGCAGTACGAACCTGAATCAGAAATGTTTAACCGTACACACCTCTGGACGTCTGTGGCAATGCGTCAGGGCGTCGATGACCGTTCTCGGGCTCTTACCACCCGTCAGGGACGAAAACGGCGAGCTTCTCGTCGATGGTGGATACTTGAATAGCGTACCGGTGGACGTAATGCGAAAAGAGATGGGCGTTGAGACCGTCATCGTGGTGGACGTCGAAGATAAGGACTTCATAAGCTTCCGGGATCTCACACCGCACGACGGCGGGATGAGCAGTTTTGGTCTTCTCTGGGATCGATTGAACCCCTTCGACGCGCGCACGCGCGCAGAGCGACTCGACCGACCGTCGTACAGTGATGTCTTGAACGCACTCACGGCAACGACGACCAAAAAACATCTCGAAATCGTCGCGCGAGATCACAGAATCAATCTGTACCTCCGTCCTCCCGCCATTTCGTCGTGGATGGCACATGGGTTGCGAGCGTCACAGATGGACGCGGCCGTGCGAAAAGCGCAGGCGTACGCCAACATCGCCATCGCAAACTGGAAGAGTAAAGCCAAAGAGGAATCCGATCGCGATCCCGCGGGAAGTTCGAGACCGGAAGCCAAAGTCCAGATGGCTGCCTCGGCGTTTTTGGCGACGTCCGATCCCGAGTCGCCGCAAATATCTCCGAAAGTCTCTCCTCGCTCGAGCTTCGATCGCGCCCGTCCATCATCGACGACGACGGCACGTCTACCATCCGTGTGCACGCGCCCAGACGTCGTCGTCGACGAGATCCACGACGCGAAAGCTCACCATCGGCGAGTCTGCGTCGGCGGCGCCTCTCGCGCCGCCCACCTTCCAAACGACGCCGACGCGTCGGCGTCGATGACCCCACGATCCGGTTCGCAGCTCGTCCGCACGTTCACCGATCAATCACAACCGGAATCACCCACCGTCAATCCGGTCGTGTTCATGCGCGCGCAATCGCAGCAATAGTCGCCCTCTTGTAACGCCGCCGCTCCCCTTCGCGCCCCAAGAAAGCGAAAATTCACCCCGACGACGTCACACTTCGCCATGCTCTCCGCGTCGCAATCCATCTGCAACGTTCGCGCGTTCGCGCCGGCGCCGCGCGTCGCGAAGCGCACCGCGCGCGGTCCGGTTAAGGTGCGTCTCCGGGTCGACGCGCGCGCGAGCGACGCGGCGACGCGTCAAGATGATTACGAGACGCTGCCGACGGTCGGGCCCGAGCTCGGCGGCTGGACAACGCGTGGACGAGCGATGACTGACGAGATTCTCGCTATAGGTTCAAGCGCTCACGTGCTCCACCGCCGATTTCAAAGTCGGTCTCTCCCTCGAGATCGATTCGGCGCCGTGGAGGATCACCGGTGCGTGCGAGACGACGACGATGGGTCGAGGGCGAACGCGCGGCGCTTTATCCAGTTTCTCCGATGCGCGCGCGAGCGCTGACAAAGGCGCGAGAGACTGACCGAAGACTCGCTCGTATGGGTTGTTTCGATCGTTAATAGAATTTATGCACGTGCAGCCCGGTCGTGGTTCCGCGTTCGTGCGCACCAAGCTCAAGAACTTGCTCACGGGGAACACAAACGAAAAGACGTTTCGATCCGGCGAAAAGTTTCAGCTCGCGGAGGTCAGCAAGCAATTGATGCAGTTCACGTACATGGACGGCGATGACTACATGTTCATGAACATGGAGTCTTTCGAAGAGCTTCGCGTGCCGCCGCAAGCTGTCAACAAGTTCGTCAAGGAGGGCATGGACTGCGGCATCGTGCAGTGGAACAACAAAGTCATCGGTTGCGAAGTCCCGAATCCGTACACCTTCGAGGTCGTGCAAACGGATCCAGGCTTGAAGGGTAACACGGCGAGCGGCGGCGATAAGCCGGCGACCATCGAGACGGGCGCCGTCGTCACCGTCCCGCTGTTCATCAACATCGGTGACAACATCATAGTCAACACAGAAGAAGGAACGTACAAGAGCCGCGCCTAAAAACGTTCCGCCACTGTCATAACCACGCACCATTCTTTCACCCGTGCGACGCATGTGATGTCCAACGCCAGACGCTTGATCGACCCGATCGCGCGCGAGGCGAAAAAGCTCGGCTTCGTCGCCAGGAGCGCGCTCAAACTGTCCGAACTCGACGCCAAGTTTTCGCTCCTTCGCGGGAAATCGCGCATTCTCGACCTCGGGTGCGCGCCGGGGGCGTGGATACAGGTCGCGCATCGCGCGTCGAAGGATACGTTCGTTGTCGGCGTGGACTTGAAAGAGGTTGACGTCTCAGGGATGCGCTACGTGGATCCCGCTCGAGTGAAAACGCTCGTCAGAGACGTCAGGGAGGTGAGCGCGAGAGAGCTCGGCGGCGCGAGGTCGTTCGATGTGGTGCTCTCCGACATGATGGCGAACACGCGAGGAGTGTCGAGCGTCGACGCGTTGGCGTCGCTCGATTTGGCGGAGTGTGCGATGAATCTCGCGCTCGGAGACGATGATGAGAGCGGTGTCCTACGCTACGGTGGAGACTTGGTGGTCAAAGTCTTAGAGGGTGAGGGAAGCTTGGAGACGTTGACGAGGACGGCAAAACCTCACTTTATAAAGGTGAACTGGTTCAAACCAAAAGCAACTCGATCGGAGAGCAGAGAGACGTACCTCGTCGCCAGAGGGCGAAAGTCTGCGCGCTGAAAAGAATTTGTAAATTTGTAATAAGAATGTCTAGCTAGTTCTAGTACGAGCATACGTGGCGTAGGCGAGACCCAGCGCACCCACGCACGCGCTCGCGATGAGAATGTTTTCAACCGTCAAATATTGAGCGTACGTGGTCGTGCCTTCGGAGGAGCCGCAGGGTGAATCGCTCCCACACGTCGAACAACCATTCGTGACGAGGGGTGCTGACTTTTTAACGCGCACGCGTTTACCCTTGGTGAGCTTCTCGCGAATTGCCTTCGACTCCTCTTCGCTTGATATCACGCTGAGTCTAACTCTCTCTACGGTCGGATCAGCCTCCAAGACTTCTAAAACTCGCGCCTTGCACGACCAGCGCGACGACTCAAGAATCTCAACCATGGCGCTGCGGCCCATCAAACGCTCTCGCTGCTCCTTTCCACCCGGGAGTAAGATTTGGGTATAATTTTTCGTGTGTGCGACGAGAGAAGTTCCATCGCGAGCGATATCGCTGACCCAAACGCGTTCAGTCTTACCGACCATGTGTTCGTGCGGCTGATACGATTCAAAGAGCGCGGTGAGCTCTCGAGAGCGCGCTTTAACGATTTGCGTGGGAACGCGCTTCATCTTCGCCGCAGGAGTTCCAGGACGCGGGTAGAACTGTGAGATGTGAACTTCGGGAAACTTGTACTCTTCGATGAGATCCATGGTTTCCTTCCATTGTTCGTCCGTCTCCCCCGGAAACCCGCAGATGATGTCTGTCGCGATCACCATACCGGGAACCGCCTCGAGCAACGTATCGCAGACGTGCCTAAATTCTTCAACCGTATACTCACGCTTCATACCCTCCAACACGGCGTTCGATCCACTCTGCACCGGGATGTGCATCCAAGCGTACACGGCGGGATGACGCATCGCCTCGGCGACGGCGCCGAGGTGCGCCAAAATGTACGGCGGATTCGTCATGCCGAGTCTGAGCATGACCGAGCCATCGGTGGGCAAAACAGCCGTGATCTCTCGGAACAAGGCCGCGACATCCGTTCCCAAGTCGATGCCGTAGGCACCCGTGTCTTCGCTCGACAGCCATACCTCGGACACGCCTTCGGCCATCGCTTGCTTGACGCGACCCACCAGGGCGGAGATTTCGTACGATCCAAGATCACCTCGCGCGTGCTTCGTCTTGCAATACGTGCACGAACCCAAACATCCTGTACTCAGCGGTAAAATCTCCACGAACTCATTCTTGCGCACCTTCGGGAGATCGAGCGTTGGGAGCGCCTTTTTCTCGAGCATTCGCACCGTGTCACCGGCGAGCGTGCGTTCCATGGCTTCCACGACGCGATCGATCTGCGTCACCCCCAGTAAACTCACATCCTGCAACTCCTTCGCTCCCTTATCTCCCTGAGGCACGCAGCCGGCGACGAGCAGCGCCTTATTCGCAGCCTTACCTCGCTCGATGACGGTGTTCATCGCGCTTTGGCTCGGATTCTTCACCGTGCACGTGTTCACCAACCACCCGTCCGCCTTCTCCGCCGCGTCCACGAGCTCGTACCCGTACCTCTGCAATTGCCCCGCCATAAACTCCGAATCGGAGTGATTGTGCGAGCACCCGAACGTATGCACAAAAATCTTTCCTCGTCCCGGTTGTCTCGCCAAGCGCTCTGCGCGCGCCTCGCTGGCGTCCTCCTCCCCCCCCTCCGTCGCGTCCTCGCTCGTCTCGACCCGCCTCGCGCGTCGGCCGACCTCCGGCTCGAGCATCCTCGCGCCTCTTCCCACCGCTCGCTCCCCGTCCTCGCCCGTCGCCGTCGCCGACGTCGTCACCGCCGCCGTCGCCTCCCGCGCCGTCTTCGCCCCACGGACGCTCGCCTCGTCCGACGCCGTCACCGTCGAGCGCCCGCGCGGGAACATGTCTTCGAGATCTTCCATCTATCTCGCGTCGCCGTCTCGCGCGTCCCCGCCGTCGCCGTCTCGCGCGTCCCCGTCGTCGCCCGCCGTGCTCCATCGCCATCCGATCGATGGTGCACAAGCAAACAATCAGACTCTTCTCGCCTTCCAAACGACCACAAGGCGCACACAAACCACGCAAAGAACACTCCAAGTCACCCATGTACCGACAAAACATCAAGATCTCGTGGGGGGTGACGCAGAAAATATGCGAGATTTGCCGCTTCCATAGTGTACGCAAAAACACCTATCAAATATACGCGCGAACACATGGTCGCGTTGCAATGACCCTGGCGCTGGCGCGCAAGATCTTTCTTCGACGAGACGAAGGGTGCGAAGGGTCACGAGCGGTCGATCGACCCACTCGAGTCTCGCAAGATCCTTCTTTGATTTTCGTCTCCGTCGCGCCCGCCCGTCGTGGGGGGTCCGGGACGAGTCAACATCGGTGAAAAGCCCTATCCGAAACCTAGGGAGGAGAACGACTTGAGGACCTCGCGCGGCACGTGCGCCCCACTTAACCGCCCCGCCAGGTCGGGCGCTCCGAGAGGGAGAATCCAACGGCACACGCGCGTGAGAGTTCGCGAACGTGCGAACGCGCGAGTGAGAAGCGCGGAGGGTAATTATTCGCTGCGTTCGAACGCGCGCGCGCGAGAAAAGGTGCGACGAGCGAGGCGCGCGCGTTAGCTGGAGATGTGATTCGGGACCCGGGACGGACGGTGGGGAACCAACCCGTTGTCGAGGGCACGGATGCGCTCGGAGGACGCGAAAGAGCGCGCGAGGGATGGACGTGGATTCGGACGCGATGAAATGTTCGAGGGGTTAATTGCGCGTGCTTCGAGCGCGCGGACGACCTCGCGGGCGCCTCAGCGACGCCGCGAGAGCATATTCCAAATCGTGGTCCGTCCGACCTCAACTTCTTCCCCCAAAGAAGGCTTTTGGAAATTTTCTTGAGTCGTAATCGGTCGTGGAGAGGGGCCGGTAATTTCCGACGAGGACAAGACGAGGACTGACAACAGAGCACTGCGTTTGACGTTTGACGTTTGGCGATTGCAGGTGGTCCAGTTTGTGAAGGGGCAAACACGATTTTTTCATCTGAAGGGGTAACAAAGACAAACCTCTGATCGATCATTATTGCACGAGCGCATTGTTCGGCGAGCGCATCAAACTTTTGTACAGAGCTAAGATGTCGACTTTGGACTTTGGGTACGGTGGTGACGCCGGTTTCACCAACCTCGGGCTTCTCGGAAGCGATTCCGTGAGTTGGACCTTTGAGGAGGATAAATTCTTTGAGATGAGTCTCGCACAGTACGAGGGGTCTTGGCCAATCATGGGAGATGACTACTGGAGCAGGCTTCAGGAGAAGATGCCGCAAAAAGGGGTGCAAGACTTGAAGGACCGCTTCACGAAATTGGAAGAGGATGTCCGAGCCATCGAGTCTGGTTTGGTGCCACTTCCGGATTACGAAGATGAGTGTGATGACGTCACGGCCGAAGTCACTTTCGACTTTGCCCCCACGAAGCCGGTGAAGGTTCAAGCGCCAGCCCAGGCCCCAGCCCCAGCCCCAGCTCCGGCGCCGGCTCCCCCGGCTGCCAAAAAGTCCAAGCCTGCCCCCAAGACGGGCGAACAAGAACGTCGTAAAGGTGTTCCATGGACAGAAGAAGAACACAGATTATTCCTTCTCGGACTGAACAAATTTGGCAAGGGTGATTGGCGAAGCATCAGCAGAAACTTTGTCATTTCTCGCACGCCGACCCAAGTCGCTTCTCACGCGCAGAAGTACTTCATCCGACTGAACAGTATGAGTAAAAAGGACAACAAGCGCAGATCGAGCATTCACGACATCACATCACCCACTACCAAAGACTAGTGCTTAAGTGCTCATTATCAACTCCCGGATTTTTCTCCGTGTTCATTTTTGCTTGGCTACTGCTCTGCCGCCGCTACTTCCGCTCGCGATGCTGTACTAGCTAGTTCACTACAAACTTTCAAATATGAGTTTCATGTACAATAAAAACAGTGCTACGTATGAATTGACGCGAGCGATGCGCTCTCTAGGTTCGAGCAATCGATCGTAAAACTACAAGTTGGTCACGGCGGCGACCAAGTCCTGAACCACGCCCATCTTGGACGCATTGATGCGAGCGTGAAGCGCGGACATCTCGACGTCGAACTCCGCTTTGAGACGATCATCCATCTCCGCTTTATTTCCGGTTTGCTAATCGATGAAAAAGAAGGCGCCGTCAGTGTCTCGCGTCTCGTTCGTCGTCGCGCCGTCTGCTCGTCCCGCGCGTCTCGTCTCGCACCTCGTTCACCATCGCGGCGTACCGCGCCTCTCGCTCCGCCCGATACGCCGCGATCTCAACCTTCGCCTCCTCAACCGCCGCGCGCAATCGCGCCGTCTTCTCTGCGCTCGCGATCGCATCCACGCGTCTCACGTCAGTCGTCGCGCTCGTCGTTCGATCGATCCGCGCAATCCTTCACTCGCGCGTCTCCATCCTCACGCACCCTCCCTCGCCGCGCCCACGATGGCCTGCGCCTCCTTCTCCGCGATCATGAGCTTCGAGATCCCATCCGCGCGCGTCGCGTCCATGACGACCGACCGACGCTCGCTCGCTCGCGCTCGCCCGCGTCGACGTCTCGGGGCACCCACCCCTCGCTCGGTCGTGTCTCCAGTCTCTCGGTCGGCTCGAGACACGAACCGCGACACCGGACGAATGCACCGAGATGGCGTGGAGACACCCTCGAATAGCGTGGAGGAATCCGGGCGTTGACAAAAAGTAAAACAAGCTCGATCGGCGACTATCGTGAAGAGTCGTGAACCCAAGACCCCCACCCCCCGCACGCCCGATCGAGGGTCGCTCGTCGCTAGGGCTCTCGACGTCACGAGCCTCACTAGACGACGACGACGATGTTCGCGTCGACGACGAGCGCGGCGACGACGATGTTCGCGAGCGGGGGTGCGGTGTCGGCGAAATTCCGCGCGGCCGCCGCGCCGGCGCGCGCGCCGACGCGAGTGGTGATCGAGAGTGCGTGACCGATGCGACGACGACGCGCGGACGAGGCGGGCGACCGCGAGGAGGGGGTGTGGACGGCGCCCGTGGCGACGCGGGAGGCGCGATGGGAGACGCGATGGGGGGAGGCGGGGGCTGACGGTGGATACGAAGAGTATCGATCGGGTGATCGGAGCGTCGGGGAAGGAGGCGCGCGGACGGAGACACGGCGCGGGGGTGACGCGAATTCGATGGGGCGAGACGACTGACGAACGCGATGGCTTTCTGTGCGCAGACCTTCACGGTATGTCCGGTCGCAAGTGCATGTTGACGGGCAAGAAGGCGAACAACGGTCGTTCCATTTCTTTCTCTCACATCCGTAACAAGACTTTGCAGCAAGTCAACTTGCAGGTGCGTCGTGCGGCGGGTGATTCGAGCGCGCACGCGCGATGGGGTGGCAACCCTAGAACCTGAAGAGCGGCGAGCGCGACTGGAACGCGAGCGACTACGCCGCTTGACGACGCGTGAGGAGCGAGAGACTGACGATGATACATCATCTTTACACGATCTTAGTACAAGAACATTTACTGGCCGGAGCAAAAGCGTTACGTGCGTCTTCGCATCTCCACCAACGCATTGAAGACGCTCAACAAGCTCGGGTTGGAAGAGATGGCGAAGCGCGCTGGGTTGGATTTGATGTCGTTGCCGTACACCGACGCGGATCCGGAACGTGCGCAGTGGAAGGCTGAAAACGGTGCGGAGCCGGTGAAGAAGGACAAGCGCGCGCCGAAGGGCCCGAAGCCGCTCTACATCCCGAAGTGGAAGGAGGCGCAGTTGGCGAAGATGGACGCCGCCGCCGCCACTGCGGAGAAGGAGCGCTTCGCGAAGGCGAACAACATGGTTGTCGCGTAATTAAAGAATTATTTGGCTGAGCTTCCATCATACGGCGCTGTGTGGTGGTTATAACTTTAGACTCCAGTGGAAGATTTTGTTTAGACAAGCAGTAGCGATGTGAATGTATCTCTCCACGTTTATTAACTTCAGCGCGCACCGCGCCGCGACTCCAACGATCAACTCATAAACTTCAAGCAGTATTCGCCCCCATCCTCGGCGTTCATTCCGAAATCCTGTGGTCGACTACCGAGCGCGACCGCCGTCTCCGCAGCCTCTCTATACGTGATGGGATTTTGCGTGACAGCCTTGGCGATGCTGTGCGACGCCTCGGCGAATTGTTCGTGCAAGACGTGCCACTGTGGATCGTACGCCGGAACACCCGTACGCTTCCCGACGCGATTCTTCAGTTCTTGATCGTTGACGTCGAATTTAATTCCGTAGCTATCGTGCGACGCAATCAAGGGCATCGCGTCTCCCGGACTCACTCTGAGCTCCTCGATGTATTGCACCGCTTGCTGCCACGTCTTTCCCTTGAGCGTCCCGTCGTACGGAGACGTCGTCAATTCAGTCGCGTCGTCTAATTCGAGTTTGAACCAAAAAGCGATCGCATTGAATACTCCCTCTTCGTTGATTTCGAATTCGAGCGACTTTTGCGCAGGTTGTAAGTTCTCCATGTACTTGTTGAAATCGAAATCGAACACCGGTTTCCACGGCGCAAGAGGCTTCCACTTGTCTCGGCAGCACTCAAGATTGATGCCTTCGTAATCTGATCGCCATCGCCAACGATTAGCCTGAGAACAATCGAAACCAATTACATCTTCAATGCGCAATTGAATCGGTTGAGCGTACACCGTCGCCGCTCTTGGTATCATTGTCGCCTCTGGCGCCAGCAAGCGATGCTTAGCCATGCCGACAATGTGCAACGCTCCTTCCCCGATCAAACCGCTGTCGAAGACCTCGTAAATGAGAACATCCGCTTTTTTCTCCATTTCCGGAGGATTTCCATCGGGTTTCAGTCCGTGCTTGATCAAACCTTCCGATTCCTTGGTAAAAAGCCGGCGAGCGTCGCGGTTGAGAAACATGATGGATGTCCCGTACCCGTTTACGCAGACAGTTTCTTCGCCCGCGTCGCACATGTGATGACTCATTTCAACCGCGTATACAAAGTCAGCGCCGGCACGCATTGCAAACATCGATAATAAACCACTCCCCGCGCCGACATCGAGCACGGTACTCTTCAAACTCATACCTTTACGCTTCGCGATGGCTCGTTTGATTGCGCCCTCATACGCGTCGTTCCGCGACGCGTCGTTGAGCATATCATAGTGCCAACTTGGAATGTTCGCGTGTCGCGGTCGAGTTGAAGGTGGCGTCGACGAAAAGTATAAGCGATCAGCATCTCTCTGGACACGAAGTTCGATGGATTCACCAGACTTGACTGGAATTTCATCTATATATTGTACCGCCGCATTCCACGAACTCGCTGCTGCGCCCGAATCACCATTCATATCATAACTTTTCAACACTATACCATCATACAGCTCACACTCGAACCAAAAGACCACAGCATTCCACACACCACCTTTTGTGGCGGTGATGTACATGATATCATCTTGTTCCATCTTGTTTGAGCTCTTTTCGCCGTGTAATGATTTCATGAGTCTCTCCTGAGTGTCGATGTTTGACACCTCGAACGGATCCGACAGTAGCACATGAGGCTCAGAGAGTATGTCTTGCTTCAAGGCCTGTGGATGCCACCTGTAGGTGTTCAGCACGCTCAGATCGAACCCACTCACACTATCCAAGCGGAATCCGATCAGTTGAGCCTTGACTTGAACGCGAGACGGAATGACGCGCGCCGACGGAGAGGCTAATTTCTTCTCCCCAACGTGATCAATAGCTCTGAGGAGTCCAAGTCCAAAGGTTGCATGATCGAACAAATCAGTGACGATGAGGTCAGACGCCGTTTCCAGAACTTGAGGTTTGACTTCACCCGTTGCTCCATCATTGACGAGAGCGCATGTCTCTAGTTTTTGATCCAACAATTGAATGGTGCCTTTCGGAAACTTTGCCGAATTTGATTTCAAAATTTGCTTCGCCATTCGGTACAAAAATTTATTTCTCTCGATTGCGATGACTTTCTTCACGCCAGCTCGAGCTGTGATCAAGGGTAGAATGCCGCCGCCGGCGGAGAGAACGAGCGCGGAACAGAGCGCATCTGACTCGGCGGCGTCTGCAACGACCGAATCGATCGCTTCAACGTACGCCGCGAGACGCACCTGGTCATCCAACACTTTCAGCGCCTTCTTTGGCGCCGCGAGATCACTCACAGCTTGCGCGTAATTGATAATGGCCAACCTCGATGGATCCATCTCAAACCGACTCGCGTCGAGTTTGCGCATACACATCTGAGGAATAAAAGTTGGTCTCCACTCATAATCCTCCAAATCCCAATCCGGTCCGGCCATGGTCTGTTTCCACTGATTCTCCATCTCCTGACGACGATCGTTCGCGCGAGCTTGTCGAAGTTTATACGCCAAGTCTCGTCTCGCCGCTCTCGTCTCCGCGACGACGCGTTCGCGTTCTTCCTCAAACAATTCTGTCGCCTCATCCAACCTCTCTTTCATATCCACGCTGTCCGGCGCGAGTTCCAACCCGCGTTTAAATACCACCATCGCCCTCTCGTTCTCGAACGCCGCCATCAACGCGCACCCGAATCGATAATATCCCTTGGCCCACGTCTCGTCGACGCGCACGCACTCCCCCGCGTCCCTCAACGCCTGCTCCACCAACCCCAACGCCAACGCCGCCGCCGATCTGTTCGAATACAACGTCTTATCCCAATCACACCCAGCGATCGCCGTCGTGTACGCCTCCATCGCTCGCGCGTACTCCTTCCTCCCGAACGCCTCGTTCCCTCGCCGCTTCGCCGTCTCCACCGCGTGCCTCACCGCGCCCTCGTCCAGGTCCTCCGCTCGCACGCCCGCGCGCTCGAGCACCGCTCGAGACGCGTCGTCGACGACGTTGAGCGCGTACGCGCCTCGCCCCGACGCCGTCATCGTCCCTCCGTCGCCCTCTGCCGCCCCTCCATCCGCCCCCGTGCGAGCACAGAAACGCTCCTTTGCTCGAAAACGCACGTACGACCGTTCAGGACTCAACGAGTCCGAGGGGGTCCCCGCGCGGGGCGTGCGTCGTCGCGTCGCGACGTCGCGGGACTGACTGGCGCGCGCGATGGGACCGACGCCGGTGCGCGTGCGAGCGGCGGCGGTGACGCGCGCGGTGGTGGATGTAAAAGTTCGAGACGGACGGTCGCGACGGGCGAGAGAGGCGCGCGCGGCGCGATGGACGGGGGCATCGACGACGAGACGCGCTCGAGGAGACCCATCCGTCGTCGCCGTGGGACGGTCGAGCTGGTTCACGATCGCGACGACGGGATCGGCGATGAGGGAGGTGACGCCGGGCAAAGGTCCGGGATCGCCGAAGTGGGTGGATATTCATCGGTATCTCACCGAATCGGGGAGGGTGCGAAGCGCGACGCCGGCGGAGATTGCAACCTTGCTCGCGAATGGACGAGGCATCGTCGTGGACGTTCGACAGCCGTTGGAGCACGAGGAATGGTGCATTCCGGGCATGCAGAGCGCACCGTACCTCGTCCCGATGGAAAATCTATTACGAAGAGCGAGTGGATATTTTTTGAGCATCAAAGGCGGTCTGAAAGAAAGGAACGCCTCGTTTGTTGAAAACGTGGACGCACTGACTGCTTCGCGCCGGCAAACCACCGTCGCCTTGATTGATTTACGAGGAGGAGACCTGACACTCGCGCCAAACACCGGTTCAACATCTGTGAGCGATCGTGGAGATTCGACGAGCTTGCGCGCGGCGTACGAGCTCGTGCAGGCGGGTTACACGGACGTACGATACGTTCCAGGAGGCTTCTCGGCGCTCATCGACGAAGGTGGTCTGCCTTACGAATCTGAAAAGTACGGTAAACTTTTGGAATTCGTCGGCGACGGCACGCGAAAAACGCTCATGTACTCCAATTTATTACCGGATCCTTCCCTCGCTCCCGGTGTACTGGTGCAATTGGTCCTCTTAGTCATCCTCGCTTTATTTCAATAGCCCTGTAACAGTCGTACGCTCTCAGTCATCCGCGCGCGTTCGACCGTCGCGACGAGCGAGCGCGGACGCAAGGTACGTTCCCATGGAACAAGAGACGTGCAACGCGCTCGAGGTGGCTTCGATAGCCATCGGGTGTCCATGGTACGTCGGACTGCTTCGTGAAAATGGTGAAAAAGTCGAAGCGAGCTCTTCGGAGCTCGCAGCCTTCGCGCGATCGCAGACGGACGGTGAAAGCCCACAGATCGACAATTGGCGCGCGCGTGCGATGGCGCTCATGGTGGAGGAGTGCGGAGTCTCAAAAAGAGACGCGGGTGCGATTGTCGACGAGGCACTGAAAGCTGTCACGCGCAGTCACCACGTGGAGACAAGAACGCACGGAGATGCTCGAGACGTGATACGAAACACGCATGGAGGAATATACGATGCGTCATTTTTGAATTCAATCGAACCGCTGTACGACTTGCACATGGGAGCGGAAAACATGGGACCCCTACTTTACACACTGGTTCGGTTTGCCAAACCGAGCAATATACTCGAGATAGGTGCCGGCTACACGAGTATTTTTCTTCTTCAAGCGCTCGAGGATAACGCGGAAGAGGGTCGTAGATACAGTCAAATGGTTTTAGATGGCAAGGCAGTGATTGGTGATATTCCGTGGGTTGTCAAAGACTACGAATTCGACAGATTGACAAGTTCGACGCTTCACATTGTCGATAACTGCGCGCACGAGCACACGACTGCGCACAGAGTGGACGAAATCGCTCAGCGACTAGGATGTCGCGATCGATTGCGTGTTCACGTCACGGATGCATTCGCGAGTGAGCTCCCGAGCACGTTGGCGATCCCAGAGGTCCCGTACTTTGATATGCTGTGGATTGATCTCGGCGCGGCTCAGCGTATTGCGGGATTCTTTGATGCGTGGTGGAGTCGTGTAAACCCCGAGGGCGGCATTGTAATCGTGCATAGCACGCTGACGAATGCTCTATCGCGACAGTGGCTGGAGCGTATGCGTCGCCTAGCACAGAAAGGCGGTCGTGATAGTGATGGAACAAGTCCTTACGGTGGTTTCACGACCATGTCATTCCTCGAACCACATAAAATGTTTCAAAACTCGTGTTCGATATTCCAAAAGCGAGGCGACACACTATCAGGAGATTGGACAGAACGCATTTTGACTAAATATCCATAGAAATCCTTAGAGTTGTAGAAATGACTTTCAACATTTTGCCACTCGAAGAGTTTCGCCACGCGACAACGTCAGTTGCCAGTTGTCCTTCTTCGGTTCCTCACTTCGCGCGTCGCAAGCGCTGATCAAACAGGAAGTCGAGTCGCGGAGATACTCGTGCACAGCATCAAGGCTACAGTACGGGTTTCGTGCGCATCTCGAACGCTGGCGCGCCGTCGTTCCCGTTGCATTGTAGAAATCACATGGCGGTCGACGATGAGCTGGTTGCCGCTCCCGGTCAAGTCGGCAAGCCTGTCGAAAACGAGAAAATCAAGACGATGAGTGCAACACATTCGATGAAGACCACCACCGCCGAGCGAACGTCTCAAGAACACGCGCAAGCGAGCCACGCTGGAATCGAGCGGGCTTGGTGCATTGTGTCCATGGTAGAGAGGTTCGGCGGCACACCGATGCCAGGTGTGGTTCATGATGTACATGAATATATACCAGAATCGTCAAAAAACGTCTCCACGTCCACACACCGAGCTTTTCGCCTACTCGGCTCGAAAGAAACCATGGTCTTCCCTATTTCCAGTGGCGGTCCAACTTTGACTACGCAAACCGACACTGAGATGATGGAAATGGCTCAAAGGCTTATAAATCCTCAGCGTCTCAACAAAGCTGCGGAGATTAAGAATTTAAGCTGGCCCATTCCAGCGTCCACGCGTCTCGATGAACGTTTGCATGACATTACAGAGAAACAGCCTGCCATTGATAAAGGTGGATGTGAGAAAATGGAAACGCTCACATGGTTTGATGGTGACGTTTACGTATGGAAAAAGCCACGCCTGTCTGCTCCAGGGTTGATTGATCGCACATTCATCAAAATTAATTGTAGTACGGGGGAGCGGGTGCCTTTTTTAAATTGCGGCTCGAACGGGGAGGAGCTCCCAGGAACGTCTCAACGACAGCTACGCTCCGTGGCGGCCGCTACTAAAAAGATTGAGCGCGATCGGTGCGAGATGATTGAGTTGAGAGAAATGTGGAAAAAATACATTAAGGGTCAAAATAAGCGTATACGCGAGTTTGAAAAGGCTTCGAGATTCGTATCAATTGATGGAGCGAAGGCATCGGAAAAGAAATCAGATCTCAAACACAAAAAAGACCAGCAACGAGTCAAGACGCCTTCTACTGGAAATCAGCAGGTCGTCGTGAAACGAGAACGCGACTCAGAGACCGCCAGGAATGCGCGTAAAAACCTTAAGGAGGCAGATAAAAGAAAAAGCCCGAAGTCGAACGACAAACCGAAACCGAAACCGAAAACAAGTGAACACAAAGATGCCGTACCAGTTTCAATTCCTTGGGGAGGTGAAGCGGCTCCATCAGTGATAGTCATAGGAGCGGGTCCTGCTGGTTTGAGCGCGGCAAGAAGTTTGAAAAATCACGGTGTTAATGTTACTGTTTTGGAGTCACGGGATCGCCCGGGTGGGCGCTGTCACACGTATGAGATGCCAGCACTACCAGTGTATGGCTTACCGAGTGTGCAAGTTGACCTTGGCGCTTCATTTGTTCACGGTTGTCACGAGTACAACCCGTTGTTTGTGATCGCGAGGAATAACAAGGTGACGCTGAATAACGCCGGTGGTGGTTACAGCGCCGGCTGGAGTGAGAATGCTGCTTGGTACAACGCGAGTGAAGGAGGACGAGTAAAACCAGCGACGGTCACTCATGCGTTTAAAATGGCACGCAAAGCAACGAATCTGATGTTTGGAAACGAATCGAGCGATGAAATGTCATCGTTATACGGGCCATCCAAATCCAACACTGATGTTTTGGGACCAGCCGCGTTCAATGTATCGCTCGTACCAAGGCGTCCTATTGACGGCACGACCAGGGAGGACTGCTCGCTCCACGAAGCCTTCAGATATGCAACTGAAATTACTATGCGTTCGTTGCTGAATGGAAATAAGCGTTTCGAGGCGCTGAAGCCTGTCTACGATTCTATTCCGACCATCACCTGGGCGTACGTCGCCCCGATGACTGCGATTTCATTCAACGAAGCCCGAGCTTCTAACAACGAGGTACTTGAAGCAACAGAGCAGCTCAAGAATCAGAGCGTTGAAGATTCAGATAGTGAATTAGAAGACGACGACGACGCTGAGGAGGAGGAGCCAGTGCCAGCTTCAGATGTAAAGGGTGAAAAAATGATAGATCTTAGCGATGGCATGGTTGTGGATGGTTACAAGAACCTTCTCATCGATAGGTTGGTTGGAGCTGAGGACGATCGTCTTGACATACGATACCAACGTGCCGTGACTCACGTAAGAGTAGCCGAAGATAACCGCATGAACGTGCACGGTCTTCTAGAAAACAAGAAAGAGGACATTTCGTACGTGGTCACGTGCTCTAACGGTGAGAAATTTGAGTGTGACTACATCGTGGTGACTGTGCCGCTTGGTGTTCTGAAGAAACGCTGCATAACGTTTGAGCCAAATCTATCCGTAGATAAACAGAAAGCCATATCACGTTTAGGTATGGGTACGGAAAACAAAGTCTACATGCGCTTCGCTGAAAAATTTTGGCCAAAGGCCAGGTTTATGCAGTGCACGGATATCCGCTACCGATTCCTCAACGTGGATGCGTATGGTAAAAAGAACACGCTGCTCGTACATGTTTCTCCTCCATATGCGATTGATTTTGACGAGAAATCAGATAAAGAAATAGTGCAAGATATTTGTCAAGTGTTGCAAGCGATGTTTCGTCTCAAAGAGACTCCACAACCGGTCGACTCAAAGGTGACACGTTGGGGGCAAGATGAGCATTCTTACGGAGCGTACTCTTACATGCACGTGGGCTCGTGTACAGATGACGTCAAGGCACTCGTTGCGACGGAGCATAACGGTAGAGTATACTTCGCGGGCGAGGCTTGCTCAATTGAGGCTGCCCAGTGCGTACATGGCGCTGTACTCACGGGTAACGCAGCTGCTGCAGAAATTCTATCCATAGGAAACGTGGACATAGATGAAACTAAAATTGTCGGTGGGGCAGTGGGATTACAGTTGGATGATGATGATGACGATAGGTGGGAAAAATGTTTCAAATGTGGCACGTCGCGTCGCATACCCGCATGCGCTTACATACGCCAAACTTGGGAATGTAGAGACGCAGGTGCCTGGAACACGTACATGGGGAAACATGGATGTGCATACAGGGATGAACGATGAACGCTAAACGAATGATGTACATACATGTTATCATATTAGAAGAACTATTCGTACTCACGTAATAGTCGAAATGAATCGAATACGAATAGAACCACTGGCACTGGCGAAATGTCGCATTTCTGCCAGGTCAGCCGATCCTCCTAGTCTAATCCAGTCGTCGTCTGCGTCTTGATAGCTCAGCAATAGCGACTTTGATGTTCCTGATGGCACCTTCGAGATGATATCACCGAATGTCATCTCAGGAGTTATTTTGAATCGAAATACGTCCTCACCGTAGCTAGCTTTCACGGATATAGGCTGAGAACTTTCTTGCACCAGAGCCTCTCGAGAGGATTGCTCCGTCTTGAAGACCTCACCTGGTTTGGTGGTTTCATCACACGCAAGTTTGATTCGGACAGTATGCGGAGATCCCGTTCGTGAAGCACAAGCAAGGCATTCATCTAAGTCTTCTCGATTACGCAGCAAGCACCAGTCGTCTTCATCGTCTTTATACTTGAGTTTGCAAGTATTCAAATTGAGAGTGAGTATGCCGCTCAATGCCTCGATGAGCTCGTTATACTTTGAAGATGTCACCAGGCGAATCCTGATCAGAGCATCCTGAATCTGCACTTTCACAACCACCGGCACACAAGATGGTTCCTGAACTAATTCATTGATGAAGCTCGTCATTTCTTCATTCACTGTTAACGTTGCAGGATTGAAAGCGTTGGCACCACGAACGCTTTCGCCCATGCGCAGTGCTGGTCGTGCAAAATTTTGAGATCCATGGACACTGCGTTCGAATCTATGAGTGACGTCTCGTTCAAGCGCATCCTTCGCATCGGTATTGCCGTGCCAACTCATACCTCTCTGCATCTTCGAATCAGACCCTCCCTTCCAAAAGCCGCCGAGGTTTCCTCCGCGGTGAACGCGCTCTTCAAGCGTACGTTTGTTAGAGTCCACAAGAGGAGGATCACGATCCACCATCGCGAGCTCACAAACGCTCTCTTTTTGCGAAACGTATGATAGACTGCCCGTATCGTTATCGTCTCGATCATCGTCTGTGGCCAAGCTCAATGGATTTGAACTCATCGATTTGTTTGACTTTGCCAAAATATCGCTCATGCGCCCATTCTTGCTATTTAAACTGCGGCGCGGCCATCTTCGAATACCATACTGTCGACAAATTCGCTTCAATGTCGTGCTGCCTACTCCCAAATCCGTAGCCGCTTGTTTCAAGTGCTTGTGGAAATTCTGTTGGAGCACCTCCAGGGTGATGCCCCACAGCGCCACACCCGGTGAGTTCGGCTCTGCTAGTCCACCGCTTGCAGTCTGCGAATTTTTCATTTGACGGAGCCATGTAGTATCTGTGTCGGTGATTACTTTCGCATTCAATTCACTCTCAACTTGAGACCAAAACAGCTGCACTGTCTTTGCTTGCTCACGAGGTGCCCTCTGACTTGGGTCGAGGAGGACTTCGACCAACACCTGGAGGGGTTCGCCACTTGAGGCCATCAAGGCAACTTTGGCGATACACAATGCGTTCAACTTGAGCAAATTGCAGGAATGTTTCAAAAGAAAATCGCGATGCGATAGAGTACTCAAATCGTGAAGCCAGATCATTGAACCTTTTGACCACACCTTTGCGAAAGAGCCAGTCGACTGTGAAATGGCAATGTTCGTCGCCGCACTTCTATAATGTGCGAAATGCGGTGAACTCTGATAATACGGAGCGCCCGCGGTGATCAAAGTTCCATCAATCGCGCATGGAATCCAAACCTGTGCGAAAGGAACGCAAAGTTTTGTGCAAAACTTTTTGAGTCTAGACGTCACTTCAGGAACCTGCAAACGAGCGCACTCATCTGAAATCTTGTTAATAAGCGCCGAAGGTGGAGCGAGAGAGCAAGAGAGTCGAGAGTACAACCCTCCATTAACGATCTCACGCACAACTTCCGCATACAGTATCCCGATATTGTCCAGTACTTGCAGAGATGTGATTTCAAAAATCACGGCAGGATGCTCACACTGAGCGCGAAGCGTGCATGGCACTAGCAACTGACTGTGACAACCACTTCGCACGGCCGAAGAATGTCTTCCGAATTCGGTCGAATGGTAACATTGCACTGACGGAGTAAACTCGGGCGCGTTTGTGGCATACACACGACCTGGAGCGCCTGAGCCTGGCGTGAAACCATCTTGACCGCCAATAATACAGTTCAATGAAAATTTCTTTACCTCAGCCTGAAAGCTTCGAAGAGCAGCCACATTTGTCTGGCTAATGATTCGCACGAAATCATCGCTCGCGTATAAATTGACGATTTCGCTTTCCCTTTCCACCAACCAGGCTTGAACGAGGCAGTCGCCGTTCAATTGCTTACTAATCCCTTCGGTAATTTCAGAGATTTGCTGATGCATTCTCTCCACCGAGGTAGCATTCACGAGCCCAGCTCCTCTCACGTTTTCGCACGCTAACCGTATGAGGCGGTACGTCTCCGACGACGAGTAGCTTTGTCCCGAGCCGGTCGTGGAAGACGTCTCGGGCTGGTTGTCTCCAGCCCGTCTCGTGCGGGAAGCCACGTTTTCCGCGTCGTTCGCGCCAACGATTCGTGCGCCCGCGCGATGATCCGCCCCTTGACCCACGTGTTGTCCCACGTCACGCGCTAATTCGAGCTCCAAGGAATCCCAGAGGTCCGGCTGGATGGGCTCCTCGAGCGTACCCAGCTTTTCTCCTGCGTCCTCGGAGGGGAGCGCATTCAAGAAGGCTGCGAGCTCTTCCTGGGGATCCATGGCGCCCAGAGCGACTAGCAAGCGATTTTCGAGACCCAGTGCGTCCGCGCGCGCGCGTTCGACGGGTTCGCGGCCGCGGCGTCGACAATCGGCCGCTCTCCAGTGACGAAGGCGATCCCTTTTTCGGTTCGTGTCGACGCCTCGACCTTTCCGAAAGGACGCCATACTGTGCGGTTGATTTCCATAACAAACGGATGTGGTGAAATTTGCGTGGAAAAGTGAAATTTGCGCGAAAAGGGTACAGCGAGTCTCACAGTTTGTTGGGCAAAGATTTTGTGAATTTTAAAGGCGACGGCGTGGAACTTACGTAACGAATCAAAGGGTTTTGTCTAATTGAGCCGCAGCGGCGGTGGCACGCTTCTTTGCCGCGCGTTTCTTCGCATTCTTCAGCGCCGCAGCAGATAGTTGCGCTCCCGCGCCGGGAGGGCCGGAGGGTTCCGATGAAGCGTTCTTCGCACTGGCAGCCTTGAACTTGCCAGCCTTCATCTCTTCATCGGAAGCTTTCGCGAGGCTGAAATTTCCGCTACCACGCGTTGCGTGCGGGGGTCTATAAGCTGTCTTAGCCGCGTGTGGAGGTCTGTATGCACTCTTCGTCTCGGAGGCGGCTCCGGCAGCCGCTCCCTGCGCTTCCACACGCTTTGAGGCAGGTGAAATCGGGCGGTCCTCGTACGTGCCCGGAGGAACTGGTCTCCAGAACGCCTCATATATTTTCGTTCGCTCTTCGTGAAGCAATAAATCACCGTTGTAACGCCAAATTTTCCAACCGTTATCCACGTTGAGCCGTGGCGCGATGGTGCTCGTGAGCAGGCGCCTACCGTCCGGAGACCACTCTAACGTGACGGAACATGACGCGCGCGTCGATCCGATCGGTTTGTATTTTCCATCCTTCATCTTTTGGAAAAACTTGACGTCTCCTGGCAAGTTTCCAAAGCCCGCGAGGGCGACGAAGCGCCCGAAAGGATTCCATCGCAGCGTGTTGTGAGGACCAGCCCCGAGTTCGTACTTTGGTTCACACTTTGCCGCCTTGTAAATCGTCGCCTTGGCTGGCATGTAACCGTACACCACACCGAACTCGTCACCACACGGAGACCACTGCGCGTCATGCACTGGGCCCTCCTTGTTCAGTGGCACTGCTCCCTCGAACGATCCATCCGCCTTGAGATAGTGCAGGCAACTCTCGCCGTAGTATGACTTGTTCGTTGCGTCCACTTCGCTCGATCCCAGAATCAACACCGCGGCTCCATCCGGAGACCACATCAGGTCCACTTCATTCACGCGGAAGAACGATTTACGCGCCACCGCCTGAGGATTCTCGACGACGCCCTCTTCGGTGTGGTTGGCGAGCTCGTACACTCGAACCGATCCCGGTGCCCCCTTCACCTCTGGCACGAAACACGCGACTCGCGGCGTCGGTCCCGGTGAAATTTTCGCCACCGCAACGGAAGGCACGCGCAAACGAACGTGACGATTGAATCCTTCGCTCGGACGAATGATTTGTATCTCGTTACTCACGCATCGAACGGCGGTGGCGTCGTCGTCGCTAAACTGAAAGTACGGCCACTCTGCCTTGAGAAACTGTCTCTGAAACACTTCGTACACCTTGCGAGGCTCCGCCCCCTCCGCGATCCCCTCCAAGCTCCACAGCGTCAAGTTCTTCTCGTCCTTCGCCGCGCCCGTGGACGTTTGCTTTTGATAAATCGCCAAGTACTTCTTCGCTGGGGAAAACGCCAACGCCGACGGCCCGTTCATCGTCATCGAGCCTCTGAGCGCGTACGGTTCCTCCGTCGCGTCGTACACGTCCACCCTCTTCGCGCTCGCGCACGCGAATAACATACCATCTCGCGAATACGCCGACGTCACCCCTTCCGTCTCCGCCTCCGTCGTCGCCGTCGCTCGAAACTCGTGCGTCGCGTACGCCGCCGTCGCCGCCTCGTCGCTCTCCGCCCCGATGGTGCTCGGGACGTCGTGAAACTTCCAGTGTTTCATCCCCACCGGCGTTCGCTCCGTCACCATGGCCTCCTTCATCGTCGTCGTCGTCGTCGTCGTCGTCGTCGTCGTCGTCGTCGTCGCTCGCGTCGTCGACTCGCGCGAACGCTCGATCGTGATGGTGGACGACAGCCAGCCGCCGGTCGCCCGTCCCTCGACCGACCGACCGATCGATCGATCGATCGATCGATCCCACCGATCGATGGTTCGATGGTTCGATGGATGGATGACGACGACGCCTCGATCGGTGGTTTCAACGTTGACACGAGCGGCGTCGGTCGGTCGATCGATCGGTGGGATCGGTCGATCGATCGGTGGGATCGATCGATCGATCGGTGGGATCGGTCGATCGATCGGTGGGATCGATCGATCGATCGATGGACCAGGACCGGTCGTCCCGATCGATCCATCGTCCGGATGGTTCGACATCGGGCGTGGGTGAACCTTCGACTTCAAAAGACATCATCGATCGACCGCGCGGTCGATCGATCGATCGATCGATCATCGGATGGCGGTTTCCGGATGGCGTCGACCCATCGACCGGTCGCGCGCGCGCGCGGGCGAGCGCGAGCGCCGAGCCGAGCCGCGAGACGTCGACGCGAGGCGTTGATTCGAGGGAGTGGAGTCGAGAGTGGAGTCGAGAGTCGTCTCGGCCGTCGTCATCGCGTCGTCGCGCATCGCGCGTCGTCGAGCGAGAGGCGGTGGTCGAGTTCGTTTCTTTGTTTGAACGACGAGGACGCGCACGAGGAGGACGAGCGCGAGGCGCGAGCGGCGCGGGTGAGAAGGCGCGAGGACGACCGAGCGAAGGAACGCGTGGAAACGGAGACGAGGCGTGGACTGGAGCGATGAGCGCGAGCGTGGGACGACCGGGAGTCGTCATGGCGTTGGAGGATGGGTGGGGGTTCATGCAGGTGCGTCGAGCGCGGCGCGGCGCGGCGCGGCGCGGCGGTTTCGTTTCTTTCGTTTCGGGACGCGATCGGGGACTAACTCGCGAGTGATTTACGCGAGATAGGACGGTATCATGAAACTGCGAGGTATTCTCGATAAGGAGGACGCCGAACCGTTCACGTCGGAGGAATATATGAATCTGTACACGTACGTCTCGACGACGCGACTCACGGGGGCGGTTGACCGAACGTGAAGCGCGCGAGGGACGCGTCGATGTGCGCGCGCTCGAGAGTGACGGTGTGAAGGGTGATGGACTGACGATGACGACGACGACGACGTCTCGACGCGCGCGTGATCCGACGCAGGACCATTTACAACATGTGCACCCAAAAGGCTCCCTACGACTATTCCGAACAGTTGTACGAGCGGTACGAAGCCGCCTTTAATCAATACATCAACGCGAAAGTTTTACCGGCGTTAGTCGAGAAGAAGGGCGAGTACATGCTCAAGAGTTTAGTTGCACGATGGGAAAATCACAAAATTATGGTGAGATGGTTGTCGAAATTCTTCAACTACCTCGATAGATACTACATTCCGCGCCACCACTTTCCGCCCCTCAAGGATGTCGGGGTGAATTGTTTTCGAAGGTTGGTGTATAAGGAGGTCAAGTTGAGCATGAAGATGGCGGTGCTGGAGCTTATCGATAAAGAGAGAGACGGTGAAAAGGTTGATCGAGCGCTCATCAAGAACGTCACGTCAATCTTCGTGGAGATGGGTCTCGGAACGATGGATGCGTATCAAACCGATTTCGAAGCCGACTTGTTGGAGCACACATCGTCGTTTTACGCGCGCAAGGCGACGCAATGGATCGCTGAAGATTCTTGTCCGGCGTACCTAATCAAAGCAGAAGAGTACTTGAATAGCGAACGCGATCGTGTCCGACAATACTTGCATCAAAGCACGGAGTCCAAGTTGATTTCAAAGGTTGAACAGCAGCTCCTCGAGCAGTATGAGATCGAACTGTTGGAGAAGGAAAATAGCGGATGCGCGGCTCTCTTGATTGACGACAAGAAGGACGATTTAGCTCGCATGTTCCGACTCTTCAGTGCTGTTCCAAAGGGTTTACTTCCGATAGCTGATATTTTCAAGTCGCACGTGCAAAAGGAAGGCATGAGCTTGGTCACGTCGACGGAGCAGGCGGCGCTCGCCATGAAGAAGAAGAGCGAAAAGCCTTCGGCGCCGACGTCCATCGAACAAATGTTCACGCGCAACGCGATCGAACTGTACGACAAATACAATAGTTATGTGACCGACTGCTTCGGCGCGAACGCTCTCTTCAATCGGGCGCTCAAGGAAGCTTTTGAATACTTTTGCAACAAGGGCATCGCCGGCAACTCGACAGCGCAACTTCTCGCCGACTTTTCGGACAAGTTATTGAAGAAGGGTGGGAGCGAAAAATTGAGCGACGAGAAGATGGAAGAGACGTTGGAGAAGATTGTGAAACTTCTCACCTTTATAAGTGACAAGGATCTGTTCGGAACTTTCTACGGCAAAAAGCTCAGTCGACGCCTCTTGCAAGACACCTCGGCGAGTCAAGACCACGAACGATCGATTCTGAGTAAACTGAAAACGCAGTGCGGCCAACAGTTCACGTCGAAGATGGAGGGCATGCTCAACGATATTCAATCCACCTCTCAGACGCAATCTCGTTTCAAAGCTTGGATCGAAGAAGATCCGAGTCGTCAGCCGCCGGTCGAGCTGAATGTGACGATTTTGACGCACGGGTTTTGGCCGCAAGCTGCTGGTCCCGAGCACGAGCTCTGCGACGAGTTTGCGCGATGCGTTGAGATATTCCAAAACTTTTACGACAAGACGCAAAACACCAGAAAGCTTTCATGGATGCATCAACTCGGTTCCGCCACGATACTCGTCAAGTACGCGTCTAAACCGATCGAAATGGTCATGCAAACTTTCCAAGTCACGGTGCTGCTGCTCTTTAGAACGGAGAAGGAGTTGACCCTTCGCCAGGTTGTGGAGAAGACCAAGTTACCGGTCGAAGATGCGAAAAGGGTCCTGTACTCCTTATCTTGCGCCAAGTATAAAATTTTGAACAAGTCTTCGGAAGGGAAAACCATAGACCTCGACGACGTGTTCACGTTCAACGAAAAGTTTACCGATCGTTCGAGGCGCATCAAGATTGGACTGCCGGCGATGGACGATAAGAAGGCGACCATAGCGATCGTCGAACACGATCGACGACACGCCATCGATGCCGCCATCGTCCGCACCATGAAAACCCGCAAGTCTCTGGCTTACAACGATCTCATCATCGAGGTGGTCTCCCAACTCAAGCAAAAATTCATCCCAGAGCCGAAGATGATTAAAATGCGCATCGAGGGTCTCATCGAAAAGGATTACATCGAGCGTGACAAGGAAAACGCGCAAGTTTTCAGATACGTGGCGTAGTCGGGCAAAATAGTCGATACGAGTCAATATTAGCTGTGCTGTAACTTTCACCATACGAAACACTTGAGACGCTCTCGAACATTACAAATTGGGAGCTTTGCACGACGCGCGTCTAACTCACCCTCACCCAAATACTAGTTTCTAACCAAGCCTTCCGCACCGCACTTAAAGAGTGACGTGGTTCGGGCGCTTGTACTTGAAAGTCGTCTTCGTGGCCTTGCTCGGGTGACGCATAACCTTGTTCACGACGGGGAAAGACAAGTCGTCTTGGAGGAACTGACGGGTGTTCTCGCGGCGAACATCCTTGGCTTCAACCTCCGCAATCTTAATGATTTGCAAGCAGGAAGCGCGCACGCGGTGGCGGGACGCCATTTCCTCGTAGAGCGCATCGACAGCAGCGTTCATCGTCGTCTCACGGTACTCCTTGTAGGAGTTGTGGTAGCCCGTGCGGGACTGGTAACGGATCCAGATGCCGAAGTTCTTCACGGTGGTCGTGTCGGCTTCGAAGATCTGCGCGAAACAAAACATGAGATGAGCGAGCAAAGAATGGTTAGTCGCCGTACTCTCTCGGTGCGCGAACGAGATTACTCTTCACCGCGCGTGCCATCTAATCACGCCTCTCAGTTTGAGCGCGTCGCCATCCGTCTCTCCCTTTGCGCGGCGCGCGTCTCGCCTTCGCGCCACCCCTAGGGCTTTCCGAGTAGCCGGGGATGCGCACGCACCTCGTTGCAGGCGATGATTTGGCCGTTCGCCTTCTTAACCTTCTTGAGGCGGGACATGAAGTACCTGTACACGTCGTGAAACATCGCGCGCGGTCAGTGCCCGGTCGTCATCGCGCGCCGTCGCGTCGTCCGCGATCGCCCCATCGAGCCCGTGTCCGAACCTCGCGCGCGCGTCTCGACCGAGTCATCCAACGTACCAGAACTTCGATCGCGCCTTGACGGCATCGAGCGCCCAGAGCTTCATGCGGAACACTTCCGGCTCGGGTTGCGTCTCGGTCGGCACGTGTCGGCCGACAACTTGGTATTGGTGGTACTGCGCCGGGAGAAGACACATCATCATCGTCGTCAGTCGCGCGTCTCTCACCACGGCGATCATCTTCACCCCGCACTCGCCTCGCGGTCGCGCGCGGTCGCGCGCGCGACCACGAACGTATCCCACGAATTTCATTCCCCCATTCGCAACCATCACCGTCACCGCGCGTCCACGTCCACGCGCGCGCGCGCGCCCTCCCGCGCGCCCGACGCGATCGAGCCGAAACCCCAAACCGGTCCGTCGCCCCATCCACGTCGACGCGTCACCACCCGGCGTCGACGCGGATACCGCGCGCGATACGACGCGCGCGCGCGCATCGTATCGTCATCGGTCGTCGTCGGTCGCACGCACCCTCAACTTCGCCATGATGCTGTGCGATGCGCGTCGCGTAGAGGCGGAGGTCGCCGCCGAGTCGCCGAGCGAGCGCTCGTCCGTCCGCCCCGAGGCAGAGGCGCCCAAACCCTAGATCCAAACCCTATAAGGTCCGTGCATGGAAAGCGAAACCCACAATCGAATCGCGACGGCGACGACAACGACGACGACGACGGCGCGACCGGAGACGTCGACGCGCGCGAGATGTCGTGGACATCGACGTCGGAGGCGACGGCGAGGCTACCGACCGCGCGATCGGTCGCGACGCCGTCTCGCGTGGACGCCGTGGGAAGAGGGACGGGACGACGGACGGCGATGATTTCGTGTCGTTCCCGTGGCGTCGCGATGGCGCGCGCGACGATGACGACGACGACGACGACGACGGCGACGACGAGAGGGACGCGCGCGCGCGAGGTGCGCGCGGAAGCGTTGCGGGGGAGGTTGGGCGCGACGGAGACGTCGAGGGCGACGAGCGGGCGGTGCGCGAGGGGAGAGGATCGCGGAGGGGCGCGGGGAGACGCGACGGCGCGAGCGGCGGCGCGAAGGAAGAACGCGAGCGAATACGCGGCGGCGACGACGTCCAAGGGTGGTGGAGGGAGCGCGTTCGAGCGCGCGGGGGGATTGTTGTACGTGCGTAACTTTTTTGAGCCGGAGACGTACGAGCGCGTGGCGAAGGAGTGCGCCAAGCTTCGCGAGAGCGTGACAGCGGAAAACAGAGCGTGCGCGCGTCATAGGTTAGGAGTCATGGTACCGACGGATAATTTCGTACACGAGGCGTGCGTGGCGAGCTCGGTGGCGGAGCGACTGGGGACGCTGTTGCTCGGCGAGGAGAACGAAGGCGATTTAGTGGCGGGTGACGTACCGGTGGAATTCAGAATATACCCCGTCGGCGGGTCCATGGAGTGGCACAAAGACGTCGCGCTGTACTCGAAACCACAGTTTGAGATCGTTTTTACGGTAACCAACACGAGTGATAGCACAACAGAATGGGAGGATGAGAGAACGGGGATGCGATACGGAGGCTGGACCGAGCCCAACTCTGTCATTGTCGTGCGCGCGGACGGCGCGCCGCATCGTGTCACCGCGGTGACTCGAGGCGAGAGATCGATAGTTAAGTTTGTTCTCACGCAGACGCTAGAAAAGACGGACGATTTCTTCGATAACCTACTCACGTATACGCATTAAAAGAATATTTTGTTGTAATTTACCGCATGTCGCACCCTCTTTGCTCTTTGCTTGTGCGCCTCGCGAGTTTCATCGAGGCACTCTGAACGCGAGATATCTTCGCACCCAACGCTCTAATTCTTCGCTAATAATATTCCATATCTCGAGCGAAAGCTTTTCCTTCGCACTCGGGTCTTTCGACCGCTGTTCACCATCCTTCCGCGCGTTCCTTCGCAGCTCGATTGGTCGTTTGTGATTGACACCCGCGCTGTGGCGCCAAATCGCACTCTTCACTCGATCCGTCACATTCATATCGTCGCCAAAGCCGAGAATTTTACCGGCGTCCACGACCTTGAGTCGAATCGAGGGCACTTGAAGAACGTTCTCTACGCAGCTCGAGACGTGGAAATCGACGGCGGCTATCGGTATGTCGTCGCGTCGCATGAAACCTCCGAAGTGGCTGCGCTCGTTCTCCTCCATCGTCGCAGCTAAAATCAATTCGAGATACGTCAACCAAGGTGATTTGACGTCCGGTTCGATGATTTCTGGATTAAACAGAGCATCATTATCGACCGGCAAATTCGCATCGATGGACTTTTGTGTGAATCTTTCGAGCCAAACGCGCGAAAATCCGTGTAACATCGCGACGTCCCCGGGCATTCCGCCAAAGTGAGCGCGAATAATCAAGGATTGTACGATGGCAGATTCGTCGGGAGAGTCACCCAATTTCGTTTCGACATCATTCAGAGTCAACGGCGTATTAGGACCGTACGCAGGCTCATCTCTGACCTCAACTGCCGCCAGTTCTCCGGCGATGCGAATGACGGCCGCGCGCAACGCATCCGTCGGTTCGAAACCTTTACTCGTCGCACACATCAGCCACGTCAATACCGTAATATCCGGATGTAAGATGGCGTCTTCGATGGATATGATGACGAGTCTCCGAACGAGCTCAACGAAGGAAGAGGAGGATAGGCACATGTGCGTGGCGATTCGACTCGCCGCGACGGCTCTTCCTCTCCTGATGTTCTTCTGCAGCGCAGATTTGATCAGGCTCACCTTGAGTTCTTCAGCACCCGCACGCTCGCGCGACGCACGCACCTCTTGAACCTCGCGAGCGTCTGATAACCTTTGTAAAATGAAACGGTCTCGCTCTGACCCTTTGAAATCGTTGTCGACAGCGACGGCAAGCTTCAACGTCGTCGCGCTCGTCAAACCGCTCGAGAGCTTCTCCTTCACGACCACCTGCCCAGACCACGTTCGCTTCGACTCGGATATCGGTGACGTTTTGCCCAGAGTGACTCGCCAACGTTCGCGAGACTCGTCGTACGAGAGCGCGTAGCATCGAATGCGTTCGCGCTCGCGTTGCGCCGCCATCATGCTCGCGAACGCATTCTTCGCACCATCCTTCGCCGGTGCGCACAGGTCATCCAATCGCACGATTGGTTTCACCTCGGCTCGTTCGATCGACTTCTTTTCGACTACGCCCTCGCACGCGTCCACGTGCGATTCAAAAAACGTCTTCGCCACGTCTTTCTCGCACAGCGGGCACCGCCGAAACCGAGACCCCGAATCCATCGTCGAAGTTTTCACCCTCTTCCTCTCCCCGGACGTCGCATCGACATGATTTTCTACCTCCAACTTCTCTCCCTCCGATTTTTCTCCCACCGGCGCTCTATGAAAGAAAGACGCGATGCTCCCTTGTCTCGTCGCCCCGCGACGGCACCCCATGAGGAGACGTTCCTCCACTCCCCGTTTCCACCCTCCGACGCGCTCACCGCGCGCCACCGAATCCACCGACCTCTCGCACCGCCTCTTGGATCGTCACGCGTATCCTCTCCGTCAATCCTCTCGCCCCGATGCGACTTCGCGTGATTAAGAGTTTGACGCGCGCGAGGTGCTCTGTTTCAAATTCTCCACCCTCACGATCCCCTCCGCGCGCCTTGGTTCGCCGCACCGCCGCGACGGGAGGCCGCGTCGACGGTTCGTCCGACTCGCGCTCTCGCTTCGTCATCGACCGACGCGCACGCGTCCGACTCTGTCGCCGCCGGCCGCGAACGATCGATCGACCGACCGCGGTCGATTTCAAAGCGGCGACTCGGAGACGTACTGTACTGTTTGCCCATACGGGACACACACTTCTCATACACGACGTACGAAACGCCGATCAGTGTGTCCGAGGGACTCCCTCGGAGGGAGCACCGACGGGGTGGGGTGCCCACCTCACCTCGTTCTAACGACCGTCCGCGCCCCGGAACGCGGCGTCACACGCGCGCGCGGGACCACTCGCGAGCGAACGAACGAACGAACGAGCGACAAGTTTCAAGTTTCTTTTCTTCATGGCGTGCGATAAGTGCGGCGACGCGTGCGCGTGCGCCCCGGGTGGGTGCGCGTGCGCGAACGCGCTGACGTGCGATGCGTGCGGGCACCAGAGTTGCGGCTGTGCGCGATGTAGATGCGCGTGCGATTCGTGCCAGTGCCAGACGAAGAAGTGACGATTGATTCACTTTTTTCGTCGGCGTATTCCGCCGCGCGCGCTTGGGGCGCGAGTTCCGAGGGCGACCGCGGAGGATGCGACCGAGGGGAAGGTTGAAAGTCACATCCTTTCGCTCGTCTTTTGCTTTTTTTTTGTGACCGCAGCCTCGGCTTGGTCGAGACCCGAGGAGGGATCTCGGCGTTCGAGAAACATCGATCGCGCGCTCTTGTATGAATCATCTTGTAATGTGAATGTAAATGCACACGTGTTATTTGTTACACAAAATTGTACCTCGCGACTACGACGCGAAGACATACAAACGGAGCGCTCATGACTTGGCGCAGACGAGCCGCTTTTTGCATGAAACATGCGAATAAAATCAAAACTCAGCGAGGAAAAAGTCCGGATTTGGATCGTCTTCTTCCGGAAACGTCGCGATGACTGGCGACGGGAGCAAGTTCGGGCACGCCTCGCTGAGCTCGATGAGGAGCTTGGACTCGATTTGCGTCTTGGGTACTTGAAAGTAGGCGCCGAAACCATAGGTGAGGCCGCCGGTTTTACCGCACCGCTTCGCCTTGTAGGCGTCGGAATAGTCAAACGATTCCGCCAATTTCGCCTCGAGAAGGCATTCGTCGTAGGTGCCTTGATTGGAGTAGGCTGCGAACGCGTCGCTGCCCGCGTAAATGTTTTGCGTGATGACGGACGATGGACCCGCGCACACAAAGCTTCCAAAGCACAGAGCGAGGTACTGCTCTTCAAATTCGACGGTGAATCCAATCTGAGCGTGGGCTTCAACCTTGGCGTCGATTTGCGGCTTAAACTTGAGACTCGGAGGCTTATATTCCGTTACGAGTTTGCGGTCCTTGAGCATAATACCCGCGTTCGACGACGCCGTCACGGTGAACACCATCTTGCCTTCCATTTCCGCGAGCATAAAATACGGCATGGCGAACGAAGCATCGAGACGGATCTTGATCATGAACGCCGGGAACATGGGCATCGGAAACGTGACGTCAAACTGGATGGGATTGGGTATGTAACCGCCAGTGGCGAGATCAAACAAATCTCCCGTCTTGAAAGTTTCCGCTTTCGCCTCCATCTCGAGTGCAATCTTGAGCTCAGATACGAGCTCAAGTCCCATTTCGGTGTCCGCCATCGCTTGCATCGCATCGGCGAACGCTGCACGCGCATTCGAGGCGGCTTTATCGAAAGCTCCACCCAGGCGCGCTTCGTTCATGCGAGCGGCATACAACGGGAAACGTTGCATCGTGGCGTCAGACTCGAGGAATGGGTCTTCGATGAGAGTAGAGCGAATCTTCGCCATTTCGAGCAAGACATAGCTCTCGACGTCGTCGAGCGCTTTTTCGTGAAGACCTTCCATGTGTTCGATTCTGGCGTGACTCGCGACCCGAACTGCGGCCAACACGTCGTGAGTTTGCTCTTGTTGCGTTAACAGGCGTCTTCGACCCGAGAAAGTGTTCTTGACTTTGTCCAAGGTGTTCTTGATCGTCGTCGCCGCCTTGTCCGCGTTATCCAATTCACTGGTGATCGAACTCATTTTCTTCAAGATTTTGTTCTTAGAGTCCACGGCCGTCGACTTCGCGCCGTCGGCCACCGCGTCGAAAAGCGGAACGAAGAAACCTTTAAAGACGTTGAAGAGCGCCGGACCAAGGTCGTCGCTAATCTTAATACCCGTCGTTCGCAGGCAAGTCTCCCACTTGGGATCGGGGAAGCCCGCTCTTATACTGTCCGGCGCAAATGAGCTATTTGCGAGAGATTTCGGCCAGCGCATGCCGTAGTCCACTCCCAACAAATCCGCCGGGAGCACCTCTTCGATAGGGACGTTCAGGCACCCGTCGAAGGGGCTGCCGCCCAATAAGGGTGCACGCGTGTGCGCTTCGGCGTCGTATTCTTCATCTCGCAAATGCTTACGAAGAAGCTTTTTCAGATGATCTGGATTGAGCATGCGCGTGATGTGATCCTCGTGATCCTTTGTCGGAACGCCGAGCGCCGCAGAGCCTGAAGATGAAAACATTTTGCCAACGTCGTCGGCCAGTCCCTCGGCGCCGCCAAAAATCGAATCCACGACGTCGTCGACGAAAGCACCAACCTTCTTCGCGATCTCATCCGGAAAACCGGTCACCTTACTGATCACAGAGTCAATCTTTTTACCGATGTCTGCCGACTTTCCAACCTTCTTAATCATGTCGTTGACGTCGTCGACAACCTGTTCGGCTTTGCCCTTGGCTGTGCTGAAGACACTGAGATAGTTCTCAATCTTCGAGAGCTCATTCTTCATAGAGTTTACCTGGCGCATCGCCGCGTCCTTCGCTTTCTTCGCCGCGGCTGCGGCGTCATCCTTCGCTTTCTTCGCCGCGGCTGCGGCGTCATCCTTCGCTTTCTTCGCCGCGGCTGCGGCATCATCCTTCGCTTTCTTCGCCGCGGCTGCGGCGTCATCCTTCGCTTTCTTCGCCGCGGCTGCGGCGTCATCCTTCGCTTTCTTCGCCGCGGCTGCGGCGTCATCCTTCGCTTTCTTCGCCGCGGCTGCGGCGTCATCCTTCGCTTTCTTCGCCGCGGCCGACACAGATTTCGTCGACTTCTTGAAAGACTTCCTTGCCTTCTTCCATCCACCGAGCTCGGCGGCTCGATGAAACCGCGCGCGCGGTCTGTCCCGCACCGTCCCCGCCGCCCCCGCGAGCTCGTTCGCCGCCTCCGCGCTCACGCACGTCGACGCCACCGTCAACGCCACCGCGCACGCCAACACGACGCGAATCAACCATCGTCCGCGTTCCCGTCGGATCATCGAACGCCTCTCGCGCGTTCGCGCGCCCGATTCCATGGATCGCCCCCGTCCTCGGTCGTTCGTTCGCTCGCTCGTTCCCGCGACCGCACCGATCGTCGCACCGGTTCGTCCTCTCTCTCGCGCGCGACCGAAGTCAAACGGCGTCGCGTCGATCGATGACACTCACCCGCGCGCGCGACGCGTCGCGAGCTCCCGCCCCCGTCGTCGTCCGTCGTCGCCCTCTCGTCCACGCGGGCGAGCACCAAAGGTCCGTCGCGAGGGTGGTGTTATGTACGTAACACCCTTTTCATGGGCGTATGCGTATACAGTATACGTGATGGGCTCGGAAAATATCTTTTTTTGGGTGTTGGTGTTCGACCGCCGCGCGCCGGGGATTCGGCCGCGATCTTCCGCGCCGATCGACCGGTCGCGACCGGCGACCGAGTCCCATGTCGAAGCGACGTGTCCAAGTGACACGTGTCGACCGCCCCGACGCTTGGCCGATCGACCGATCGACCGCGCGGTGGTCGTCGAGCGCTCGATCGGGGTGCGAAGGAGGGTGATGCGCGGACGCGTTCGTGCGTCATCGCTCGACGCCGTGTTGGTGATCGAAGCGCGCGTCGTGCGTCCGTTTACGCGCGCGGTTCGAGCGCGGAACGTCGGTGCGCGAGCGCGCTCGAGGGCGCGCGCGACGCGTCGGTGGGCGAAGGAAGCAACGGAATCGGACGACGCGAATCGAGCGTCGACGACGGACGTGCGCGCGCGCGGGCGAGCGGACGCGAGTGAGGCTGTGTGAGAGAAACCAACGAACGACGGTCGTCGAGTTCCGTCGCGAGGCGTGATCATGACGTCGTCGGCGCGCGAGACGACGTCGCTGTTGTACGGGGGCGCGCGCGGCGCCGGGGGCGGCGGCGACGAGACGACGTGGACGGGGGTGTTGCGTCGATTCTGGCGCGGCGGGAGCGAGGAGACGCGCGCGTTGCGATCGAGAGGAAAGTCTCGATATCAGGCGTACGATGCCGCGAGCGACGCGGAGGAGGGCGCGGGTCGCGCGACGCGGCGAAGGCGAGACGCGCCGCGCCGGGCGGCGGCGGCGCTGAGCGTGATTCTCGTGGCGTGCGTCGTCGTCGTCGCTCGAACGCGTCGTGGAAACGATGTGGACGATGTCGTAAGCGTCACCGCGCTCGGTAAAGGGCACGCGCGGGCGCGTGTGGCTTTGGAGACGGATTCGGCGACGTCGGCGCTCGGCGGGTGCGGTGTCACCGACGTCAATTGCTGGAAAAACGCATTGGATAAACCGAGAAAGGAATACAATAGCGCCGTCAGCAAGATTAAGAGCATCGCCGGTCAAGTTACCGACATGACCACCTCCTCGCGGAAGGCGCAGGACATCGTCAACGCGCTGAAGCGCATACCCGGCGAGATCAACGACATGACGAATGAAGTAACGAACACGTTCAACGAAGTCATCAAGAAAATAGAAGGCTTCGTTGACGATGTCACCGACAGCTTACTTCCGAGCGATGCGGACGCTCTCGTCAAGAGTGTTTCGGGATCGATCATCAGTGGAGAATCGGCGGATCTCGGTAAATCTCGTGTCGGACGTCGCGCCGGTCTCACGGATTCTTTGGACCACGACAACCTTCGAGCGCGGTTGCACGGGATACTCTTCCCCGCCGATTCCCCGCTGGACGATGCCAAACTCGGGCTCGACATACCCAAGGTTGACCAGAGTCAGCTGAAGCAGCTTTTGAACAGCGCTAAGGCGTGTGTCAGCGAACTGGCGACGGAACTGATGAACAACGTACCCAAGCTGAACGTCACGGCGACGCTTCCTCAAATATACCTGCCTCAGTTTGACATTTCGCTCCCCGACTGGGGTTCCAAAGTTCCCCAAGCGCCGTGGAAAGGTCCGAATCTTGATTGGAACCTTCCAGAGTGGAATGTCCCGTCTTTCAACGTTAACGTTTCCTCGCCGAGCTGGGGTTCGAGCGCAAAGTGCGGCGACGAGTGCGGCAAAGGCTGGAACTGGCCGGGATTACCGAACTACGATCCGAGTTTTGACATTGGTATGAACATTCCAGGCGTCGCGGGCTACGATCCCAAGTTCCCGACGTTCCTGAACACGTCGAGCGTTGGCTTCGGGTGGAATTTCGACCTTCCATCATTTCCTAAACTACCGAGCATGCCGTCGATGTGGGATATTCCAAGCATGTCCTCGGACGAGCAGATGGATCTCGCCATCGAAAAGTGCGGTTCGAAGGAGAATAGACCTTGCATCCTTCTGCAACTCTCTGGCAAGGCACGTCTCGATTACCTCATGGACAAGCTCCCGAAGGGCACGCTCTTCTGCTATAACGTTCCGCTCGACGAAGTGTTCAAGCCTGAATTGATCAATGTTGAGTACAAAATGCCTTGGCCATCGAAGATGGGCGATTCACCGTGGGCGCCAGCGACTCTCAAAGCGGGCTTTCCTGTTGCCCGATGGGAAGCATGCGCCGGTCTTCTCGTGTTTGACATCCCCAAGGAACTCGCCACAGACTTGTTGGACGTGCTGCAAACTTTCTTCGCAACGGTTTTCGATGAAATCAAGCAGGATGCCCTCGACGCTGTGGATGACATCAAGGCGCAAATCATGGTTCCGGTGAACGAAGCGGCTAATCTCGCAGGGAGCGCGAAAGCCGTCGCGACGAAAGTGAAGGGTGAAGTTGATGATCTCATCAACAGCGTCAAGTCCATCACGGGTAAACGTCGACGTTTACTTTCTCATAAAGAGGTTACGATTGACGAAGATGCTCTTCACGAAGCGACGACGACTCTTCTTGAATCACATCGTCGATCGATTGCGAGTGTGATGTCGCATGCGTCTGAAATTTACGACACCCGCATGCGCGAACTTGAGAACAACGTCATGCTCAGCCTCGAAACTACGCGCGTTGCGCTCATTGAGGATCCCTTGTTGTTGAAAGCATCCACCCGCAGCGAACTGGAGCGCACCACCGCCGCTCTCGGAGGAAATCCGCTGATGGACGCCAGTAAAAAGGCCTCTGATGCCTTGAACACGGCGATGCAAGCCATAAAGGATTCTCACGTCAAGGTGGGCGTGCAAGCCGGCATGAAGTTGCAATTCCGCCTCGACGCCAAGGCGAATGCGTTCAAATCTGGTGATCTTTTGGAGCTCGTCGATGGCAAGTTCCCGAACCCGTACCAGACGCGCCAGTTAGTCATGCTTGGTTTCGGCTTTTATCTCGACGTCTTGGTATCGGCAAAGCTGAGTTTGCCGTACTTCGCGCGTCTCGACGCCCAAGCCGTTCTGGAATGGACGCTCGAGGTGGGTGAGCTCGAGTACGCCATCGAGCTTGTCGATGGAAAGGTGAACATCATCACCGAAGAGCCGCGCATGAAGCTGGAGCGATACGGCGCTGCATCCATCGCCGTCGACATGCAGGTCGGTCTCATCCTCGAGATTGCCCACGTTGACGTCAAGCTCTGCTTCGCCGGCGTCGCGTGCTCCGGTCCGGAATCAGCAATGACTCAGGGCGTGTATGCTGGTCTCGACATGTTTGCTGCGGTCGTCGTGGGTAACCCCGTTGATTTCGAGGGCACGACGTCCCTTTCAGCCTACTTCTCCAACTACCAGTACAAGAAGGAGTGCGCCATCGGCAACAAAGACACCTTTGCCGCCGGCATCGGTGCCTACTATGAAGTCCCGAAGACGGAGGCTAAGCTCGACATCGTCACCTCCGTTCTCAGCGACGACTTGCAACTCAAGCCTGTCAACACGCTGAAACTCATTGACACCATGGGCAACGACGACTATTTTGCGCAAGGCGAAATCTTCCCGATGCAGTGCTTCGTCAAGTAGGGTCGAGTGGTGTCGCCTCAGACGGATTGTGGATCCGATCAAATCTTAAATTATGGCATTCTCAGATGTATAATTTCTTTGGACAGTTTCATCTGAGCACTTTTTTGTTCTTTCTGTGATTCACTGTGCGGACGAGAGGGAGTGCACGCTTTGGCGATCAAAATCGAGGGGCTGCTATCAAGGAGACTTTTTGTTTTTCGTCTCATCTCGCGGGCTCACTCGACGCTTATGACTTGTAATCAACTGTATTCGTAATTCGTGCATCTCTCTCCTCACTCTAATACAAGACTATCTGTTTCTACATGCGTCTAAAAAACGTCGCTACGTTTACTTTTTCTCCTTCTTGGCCTTTTTCTCCTTCTTGGCCTTTTTCTCCTTCTTGGCCTTTTTCTCTTTTTTCTCCTTCTTGGTCTTCGTCTCGGTGGACCGATCTTTTCCACCTTCGTCGTCCGAATCATCGAAATTCGTCTTCCGTTCGCCCGTCCACTCGGATTTCAGAATGCCTCGTCCGCCCAAGCCGCGCTTCGTGCCCTTGTGCACCATCGTGTCGTGCGCCTTTTTAAATAACGCCTCTTGGTCACCCTCACTGAACCCTCGGCGTCCCTTCTCCCCGGTCTTCCCGCCGTCATTCAGATCCTTTTCGCGCTTCGATCCGACCACGCCGCCCCACGCGAAACCGGCGCGACTCCACCAGTCGCTCTTCTTCGTGCTCGCCGACTGTTCTCCCTCGTACTCCTCAGCGGTGAGCGTCGCGCTCTTCTCGCCCGTTCCCCCTTCCCGGTCATCATCGTCACCATTCGACGATTTCTTCTTCTTGTCCTTCTTTTTATCCCTCTTCTTCTCCTTCTTCTTCTCCTTAGCCTCTCGAGCGGTTTCGACGACGACGGGCGCCGCCGCGAGCCCGTTTTGCACCCCGTACTTGGCCAACTGTTCCGCCTCAAACCTCGCGATTCGCTCGAGCTTCCCGACCCTCCCTCCGAACGTGGATCCGCGATGGTTATCCATCGCCAACTCCTCCATGAGCTTTAAATCACTCTTCGATCCGCTGTACACCACTCCGTCTCGTCCCGTGACGGTTCCCAGTTTCACCATGAGCTCGGCGTCTTCGTCGTCCGACTCCGAATCGTCGTCCGACTCCGAATCGGACCCGCCTCGCGACGACGACGACGACGAGGAAGACGACGACGATTTCTTCCCACCCCCGATCGCCTTCGCAATCTTACTCGCCGCGCTCGCGTAGTGTCCCTCCCACCACTTTTCCTCCCAGTTGTACCGCTCTCGAGTCGCCCCCAACCCGACGTTTTCCTCCCGTTTTACCACCTCGATCGCCTCCGCGCGTCCGTGCTGACGCTTACCCAACCCTTTCCCGCGCTCCCATCCCATCTCTCGCATGACGCGCGCGCCGAATCCACCGTACCTCGACTCCGTCGCCGGGTCGACGTCGTACGTCGGCATCTTCATGGCGGCGGTGGACGCGACGCGACGCGACGCGACGTCGCGTCGATGCCTCCTCGGATCGAGCCACGCGAACGAGCGAACGAACGAACGCGCGCGCGCGCGACGACGTGTGCGCGGCTCGACCCTCGCGCGTCGACGCGCGGTCGACGCGCGCGCGTCGTCGCGCCGCCGCCGGGGCGCGCGGATACACGAATACGCACAGATGGCCAAAAACCGCACAAAACGTTATCCCGAAAGTCATACTGTGACCCCACGAAACCCTGAGTAAAAATATCTTTGCGTGACGATTCGATGACGCGGATGATTGAGGATTGATTGATGATGATTGCGTCGCCGCGCGCGCGACTCGTCGCCGCGCGATCGATCCGTTCACCATGTCGTCCCTCTCGCTCTCGTTCGCTTCCTCGCGATTCCTCGCGCGCGGTCGTCGTCTCGGAAGAGACCAACCTCTCACACGCGACCGTCGACCGGCGCCCGTCGTGTCGGCGAAAAAAGGAGGAAAGCACTCCAAGGACAAAAACGCGTCGTCGACGCCGACGATACGGTCGTCCTCGCGCGCGTCCTTCGATCCGACGCGACCGATGATGGAGGACACGGGCGATCACGCGGGGAAGATTCGCAAGGCGGTGCGCAAGGCGATTCTCAACGTCGAGTACGAGGAGCAACTGTCGCGACTGCAATCCGAGCTCGTCGTGTGGCAAGATTACGTCGTGGCGAAGGGGAAAAAGGTTGTCATCATATTCGAAGGGCGAGACGCCGCCGGGAAGGGTGGATGCATTTCGAGGATCACCGACGTGCTCTCGGCGAGGGTGTGTAAAGTCGTCGCGTTGGGCGCGCCGACGGAGGCGGAGAAGACGCAGTGGTACTTTCAAAAGTACGTGCAGCACTTGCCGAGCGCCGGACACATCGTGTTGTTCGATCGATCGTGGTATAATCGGTCCGGAGTCGAACGCGTGATGGGATTCGCGACGCCGGAACAGGTTGAACAGTTTGAACGTGAGGTGAATGTCTTTGAAAAGATGCTCGTGGACGCCGACACGCACATCATCAAGCTCTGGTTCGACGTGAGCGACAAGCAACAAGAGGAGCGATTCCGCGGACGACTGGAACGGGAAGAAAAACGTTGGAAATTGAGCCCGATGGATTTGTTCGCGCGTTCAAAGTGGTACGATTACTCGCACGCGCGCGATATGATGTTTCAAAACACGAGCAAAACCGTGCCATGGTCCATCGTTCCGGCGGACGATAAGCGCGTCGCCAGGCTCAACGCCATTCAACACATCCTCAGTTCTATGGATTACGAGGAAGTGGAGAAGGAAGACTTACAACTTCCCGCGCGTCAAGATAAACCGCACGATTACAAGGAGGTTGATTTGCACAGAATCGATCCCAGGATGGCGCACGTCGTCCCGCAAGTGTACACCACGCGAGGTCTCGAATCGAGAGACGAAGACGATCGCGCGTGGCGAGACATCGCCGACGTCGTCACCAAAAAATCAAAGAAACATCTCAAGCTCTCCTTCGACGACGAGGTTGCGCGTTGAGACGTCGCGTCCGAGACGGAAATAATAACGTTTTGTTGTAAACAATAATCTCAAACCGAGGCGAAAGAAAGAAAGAAAGAAAAACACATCGCCACACCGCGGCGCGATTCGCGGACGCGGACGTCCCTGCGCGCGCTCTCGACGCGCACGTCCGTCATGCACGCCATCGCCTCGTCTTCACCGCGCGTCTCTGCCGCGTCTGTCGCGCGTCGTCCGGGCGATGCACGTCGTCTCCACTCGCGAGGCGTCCCAGGCTCCCGGTCGTCGTCCCGCGCGAGTCCTCGATCCGCGACGCGCGCGCACGCGAACGCCGTGGACGTGGACGCTGGAATATTTATGCTCGAGCGGGAGGATTACCTCTTCGTCGATTGTCGATCGTGGAAGGAGTACGATCGCTCGCACATCACCAAGCCCCCGCAGCGAACGATAAATGTGCCCCTGGCTGAGGACGCGAGCGCGGAGTCGTGGGTGAAAGCGGCGCGAGAGAAGACGCGACCGGCGATGAAATTATTGATCGTCGACGCGGACGGGTCGAGGGCGGAGGAACTCGTGGATGCGCTCGTCGAGGCTGGGTACTCGAACGCAGTGGCGGTGGAGGGCGGGTACTCGACGTGGACGTCTAAATACACGACATTCGGACGGAAAGTGCCGCCCAAGGGGAAATTCGTGTCGACGGGGAAAGAGGCATTGAAGAGTGGACTGGATCTCGATCCCACGGTGGCGTCCGCGTACGAGGAAAATTGGGGAAGGCAGGATTATAAGCCTTAAGGCGCTGACGAATCGACGGCGGCGCCGCGCGAAGGAGCACGAGTCGTCGGTCGAACGCGCGTGATCGACGACAACTCGACGCATCTCGACTCACATGTAATTATTCATCATTCTTGACATCGTTGGCGACGCGTTCTCGCGATGCGGGTCTTCGTTCTCGTCTGGACCGTCGACGCTCCGCGTTGGGCGCCGTCACCTCAGAGTCGCACACGCGGAATGCGCGCGATTCCCGGTCCCGCGAACGCGTTTACGCCTCACCTCGCGCGCGCGAGTGTCACGGAATCACTGTCGACCGTCGACGACGCCGCGCGCGCGCGCTCGACGCCCGCAGAGGCGCGCATCGAGGGCGCGTTTTCGAACGCGCAGCGACAGCTGTGCGATGAACTCGACGAATCGCTCTTCCTCTCCGCGCCCTGGCGTCGCGCCTTGGACGCGCTTGACGTCGACCGATTCGATCCGAGCGTCGCCGAGTGTCGACACAACGTGGGGTGGGTGCGTCGAGGCGGATGGCGTTCGGGACGCCTGCCTCGCGCGTCGGGCGTCTTTCGAGAACTTGGAGCGACTTCCAACGGCGACGGCGCGGGCATCATGTGCGATCCGACGGGTGAAATTCGCGTCATCGTGCACAGAGAATTGATGGAGAGCGAACGGGCGCTCGTCGCGGGGTGCGCCGTAGTCATCAGGGACGCCCCCGTGCTCAGCGCGCACGGCGTGGCGCATGCCGTCGTGGTGACGAGCGAGAGTCTCGTCGCCGTGTTCGAGCCCGACGTCGATGTCGACGCGGTGAATCTCGCGAGACGGACGAAGATGGAACGAAACGCACTTCGCGAGCGATTACGTGAGAGCGCGGTGCTCGAGGCGATGGAGGGTGTTGAGTTTGAAGATTTTGAAGAGGACGCCGGAGACGGCGGCGGCGAAGAGCGCGCGAGAGAAAGCCACGGTGCGCGCGAGGACGAGAAGGACGCGAGGACGACCGAAACGGCGACACCGATCGTTTCGAACGATCGCACGACGAGCGACGACGCGCCCGCGGCCGAGGGACCGAGCGATTTCGCGTTGCAGCTAGCGGCGCTGTACGCCGGCGAGGAGTGAAAAGATGAAGAGATCGCCTGGGGACGCCCGCACCCGTCGCCGCGCCGCTTTCTCGTCGAACGCGCAAATGTCGACGCGCGAACGACCGACGGTGCGCGTGTGCTACGCCACGGGGAACGCGGGTAAGTTTGCGGAGGCGTCACACGTCTTCAAAAGAGCTGAAAACGTCGCCCTGGTCGATGTGATTTTGAGCCAAGTCGACGTGGACACCGTGGAGATTCAGGGAACGATGGAGGAAATCACCGCGCGAAAGTGCGAAGAGGCTACCAAAATTTTGTTTTCGCGCGACGATCCCGACCATGAGCATCTCCAACAAGCGTTGGATGCGGATTTCGGCGCGGGGAACGGCGGAGACTTTTTACTCGTCGAAGACGTTTCTTTAGGAATCGACGCTCTGAACGGGTTTCCGGGTCCGTACTGTAAACCCATGCTCGAAGCGATCGCACCCGAGGGCTTGTGGGACTTGATATCTCGCTACGACAATCACAGAGCCACGGTAACGTGCACACTGGGGGTGATGGATCTCAAGCGCGGCGGTGCGCCGAAAATATTCTCCGGAACTATCTCGGGCACCTTGGTTTCTCCAAGAGGGGATGTTAAGCACGGCAAGGCGAGTTGGAACAGTGTCTTTCAACCGGATGGATTTTTGAAAACGTTCGGGGAGCTCCAGTTCGAAGAACAGGCGCAAATTTCGCATCGACGAATTGCTTTGGAAAAATTCATCGCAGCCAACTTTTAGAAGTCTCGTCGAGGCGATCAGAACGACACACGTCGAGGCGCTCGAGCTCCACAGGCGTTTAGCTAGCCATAGACAAGATCTGTACACTATCATTATTATAAATATCGTGAGAGAAATGTCTTGATTCGCATCTAATAATAGGGTGACGCGTCATCTCGCGAAGATTTGTATCCTCCGCGGGAGGGTTGGCGTCCGTAGCCCCTGTCAAAGTCGTCATCTTCGTAGTCGTCCGCCCGTCGACGTGATCTACGCTCGTTTCGTCCGTGGCGTCTCCCTCGAAGTTCGAAGGCTCGTCTTCCGATGAGTAACCAGATCCGGATCAAGAGCATCGCCCGACTCGGCAAGGAAAATAATTCTTCGAGGACGAGCGACCGCCACTCAGCGAGCTCGTCTGGATCGTCTTGATTCGACACCTCAATCAACGCTTCGTCGTAATCGTCAAGAGGTTCATGATCCTCGGCAAACTCTTCCTCTTGGAAGCGTCTTCCCAAGCGTCTGGTGTGAACGCGCTCGTCCCTGCCCACGCTCTTCACCGTCATCACGACGTTGGCGAGCGCGGTGAACGTCGCCGCCGCCACCAACCCGACCGCCGCTACGGGTAACAAATTGACGTTCGCACCAACACTCGCGCGCGTCTCGCTTACTCCGATCGCGCATCCAACCGCATCGGTGAGCTTGAGGATTGGGTTCGTTTTCGTTCGCGGCGCGAGCGGATGGCTGCCGTGCGATGCCCTGACGTCGCGAGCGAACCTGCCGCCGCCGTCGCTCGAAGCGACAATGTTTGCATCCACGGGTTTGCGATAATCAACGTCGAGCGTCGGACTGGCGCGCCCCGTGGCTTCTTCCGCGAATTCCAGCAACGCCGCGACGCTTCTATCCGCGCTTGCGTGTCGATACACCGGTCCTTTCCCCGCCGGAAGCGCGACGATGGTCGGAAACGTCTTGGCGCGGAAATACTTGGCCGCAAACTGCTTGAGCTCATCAGTCTCGCACCGTAATCGACACACGCGCACCGTGGGATCGTTGTCATAACACACACCCATCGCCGTCCACGCCGGTTGCACGTCATCGCACCATCGACAATTCGACGTCTCCACCAAGAGCATCACCGTCTCGTCTCTGTGCGTCAACAATCCCGCCACTTCATCTCTCGTCAACGTCTCCACCGCGCTCCCGCTCACCACCGCGTGCGTCTGTGTCGCCGGTGCTGTCGCCCGTCGCCGTTCACTCCGCACCCGCCTCGCTCGTTCGTACTCAGCGTCTCGCTCCTTTGCGCTCAGCGCCGTCGCCCGCCGCGTCGCCGCCGTCCCTCGCCCGTCGCCGTACCCGTAGTCCCTCGTCTCCATCTCCTCTCGCGGAATCAACAACCGCTGTCCGACGAACAACGCCGGCGTCTCGTCTTCACTCTCCAATCGCACCCCGTTCGCCTCGCATATCGCGTCCACGCTCGTCCCGTGCGTCCTCGCCACGCCCACCAGCGTATCGCCGTACCTCACCGTGTACACGTCGCAATCCTCCTCCTCCCGACGCTCCACCGCGCGTCCACGACGACGACCGTATCCATCCAAACCGTCAAGCATCGATCCTCTCGCCCGCGCGCGCACGTCTCCCGCGTCGCGCGCGCGCACACCGCGATGATCCCGTCGCGCGCCCAACCTCTTCGCGCATCCACGCGTCGCGACCGACGTCACCATCGACGCCATGACGCGCGACGCGACGCGACGCGACGCGATCGAGTCACAGACCACCGCGCGTTCCACTCGCGTTCGAACCGTTCGACGCGCGCGGTCGAGTGACGAGATCAATCATCACTCGAGACAGAGTGGTGTATCCGCGTCGATTTCGTCGACGGCGTTGAATGCGCGACTCATCGCGCGCGTCGCGGATGGATAGATGGATGGATGATTGGGTGCGTGATTGGGTCGGTTTCTATCTATTCTATCAATCTATCTGGTTGCGACGGCGACGCATCACGCGTCGGCGTCGTCGTCGGTTTCCCATTCCGAGGAGCCCGAGCCCGCGTCGTCTTCGGTGTCTGAGTTGTCGTCGTCGTGTTCGTCGCGTTCTATGGTACCGTTGCGACGATGCACCCTATCGCGAATGAAAGCGCGCGCGTTCTCCGCGAAGTATCGCTCCGCGAAGTTCTCGGCGTCTCTTCTTACGGCGTCGTAAAATGGGCCGCGAGGATCGTCTTCGTCTTCGTCGTCTTCTGAATCGTATTCCTCGTCTGAATCGTATTCCTCGTCTGATTCGTATTCCGCTTCCTCGTCTTCGTCGTCGTCGTCTGAATCGATGAAGTCGGAGTCGTATTCGCTCGAATACTCTTCGTCTTCGTCTTCGTCATCGGCGCGTTCGACCCACTCAATGTCGCCGTCGTCTCGTACTCTGGCGAGTTGGCGAAGCGTGGCGATTTGGTGCGCGATGCGCGCCTCATCGACGTCGAGCGGGGCGTCGTCTCCGTCACCGTCACCGTTCCCGCCTCCATCGCGTCGACCTATTCGCACGTCCGGCGGCCTCAGATCGAACCTCGCGTCTTGATCGTCCTCGTACGCAACGTCGCCGTGATCCTCCTCGATGTCTGATTCGTCCTCCGTCGGGCGAAGACGACCGACTTCGTGCACGCGCACCGATGATTCCAACGTGTCGGCGATATCGTACTCGACGGTGGCGCAGATGGTGTCGGAATCCACCGCCCACGCCGCGTTCATCATGCCGTGCGCCACGTCCACGGTGCAAATGTCAGAGTAATCGGTGACGTCCACCGTGCAAAATGAGTGCTTGTACGGATGGTGACAGCGCTCGAGCGACGAACGCGGCGATCGATGCCGCGGATGGAGAATGTGCGCCAACGCGACGGTGCCGGTGGGGTTGAACTTGAGCGCCGCGCGGTCAAAGGATGGAACGGTGCGAAGGAGGCGAGACGAGCGAACGTCCCAAACCTCGCGACCGATGATAATTTCGTTGCCGCTGGGATGGAAACACGAGCCGGCGACTTCGGAAAAACGATCGAAACGACGGACGGGGACGTCTCGCGAGAGACGCAAATCCCACAAGGTTTCGTCCCATAAGAGTAAACCGTCATTGGGGGATAAGGAGACCTCATCGTTTTTCTTCGTCAAACTGGCGGGACCGTCTGTTTTGGACGTGAGACGTCGCGCGGAGACTTGGGTCTCCATGTCGATGATGTCGACGCCATCGACGCTACCGATGACGAATTGCGAGCCTACCAAATTGAGCGCGCATCCGAAGGCGTCTTCGTCCTCGTATAAAATCACGGGCGCCTCCTCAGGGTTGGGTAAGGACCAGATGGAACACGACGCGTCCGACGTCACCGCAAAGATCGGTTGCGGCGCGCCGGCGCCCGTCGGCGCGATTTTACGAACAGCACCGGCGAGCGCACCGCCAGAAACTTCCAACACGTCAGAGTTGATGGTGTCGTACATGCGAATCTCACCGTTATTCGTGCCGATGACGATTTGATCGCTCACGCCGTGCAAGAAGGAGGCGGCGGTGAACGCGTTGTGTATCTCCGTGCCCGCGCGAATCGTGCGCAGTGGTCTGAATCGACTGTACACAAAGTGACGATCGGCGCGCCGTGCGCCGTCAAACCATCCCGGCGCGTTGGCCCACTCTCTTCGTCGAAGACGCGCGGTGAGGTTGGTCGGATACTTGAGCGCGCGTATGGGCGCCGGACACTGGTGCGGAGCGAGCAGAGAGAACGGGGCGCACGCCGTGATGGGCGCGGCGCACTGTTTGTGCTGCGCGCGAAGGTATTGTGTCATGATGGAATCCAAACGCGACCGCACGCCGCACCCTGTTTCACCTCGAGGCGCGTCCGGCACGAGCACACCGGGCGTGGGGTACTCCTTACGAACGATCTCTTTCACCGCTGGCGACGGCGTGTGGTACCCGTGACCGCACATCGTCGTCGTCATCGTCATCTCTTCTTTGACGATCGGCGGCGTGGTGAGAGATTTCCGCAAGTCCTCGCCGACGGACTTACGCTTTCTGCCTCGCGTCGACGGTTCGCGCGCGCGGTCCGTCACCGCTCGCCCTTCGCCCGAGAGCTCGCGATTGAGCGCTCGCGACGGTCCTTGGTCGAGACCGAGCGTGAAGGGGTCATTAACTTTACCGAGCAAGCCTCTCGCTGCGCCCGTCATGCGTGAGCGAGGCGCGCGGCGATGAATCTTATTGCGCAGCGGCTTGCCCTTGAAGTTGAGTTTGAGACGCGGAGATGCCTCGTTTGAGGCGCCAGCGGTGGGATCGTGTCGGCCGTGTCGAACGAGTCCAGCTTCATCGAGCAAAGACGCCGCCGTGGTGTTCAATCCCGAGGCGACGAGGTGTTCGTGCATGAGGTGCAAGAGTTCCTCGTGTGGGTAACGAACCTTTGTCGCCGCGGCAATCAAGTGTCTCTGTAACTTTACGAGAGGCGGTGCGGCGGCATCTGAAGCCATGGCTGGGGTCACAGCTTTGATGTTGGTGAAACCCGCCGTCGTGGCGATGAGCTCCACCGCACATCGATGGAATTCCGCCGCCGCAGCTTGAATCGCGGCTGCCGAACCGGTGCCATTTTCGCTCTTGGAATCAACCAGCGCGTGATCCAGTGAGAATGGCGGCGCATGACCCGTGTCACGAATGAGTTCTGAGAGGTGACGCGCAATTTGCAGCGTTTGTAGCGTGTTTGCGATCGACGTGTCTCTCGACAACCCGTGCAGCGCGCGACAACAGAGCGCGCGAGTTATATTCATGGATGGCTGCGGGAGTGTCTTGGACGTTCTGAAGAGCAGATTCAGCAGCGCCTTGACGCCACATGCCTGTTCGACGTGCTTTCGACCGACCAAGAACGTTTCCTCCATTCGACTGTAATCGAAAATTGGCATGAATTTCCCGTCGACGCTGTGCGAACGCTGTAATTTTCCGGCGTTCGCCGACCTCTCCTTGGCACTTTTATTCTCCGCGTTGAGTAACACGTGCGGCGCGGACACGAGGTTACACGTCACCTTCAGCGCTTCCACGACCGCTTCTGTGTCGACAGCCTCGGCCGCAGATTCTATTATATCTATGAGTACATATCCAGCTGAATAATCTTCGTCAAGACCCAACTGAGTCGTTCTCGCCTGAGCTGTGGCCACTCGCCCGTTTGGATGCAACGTCACCAGCTTCAACACGCTCAGGGATCCGAGCACGCATTCGCGCAGCGTCTTCTCACCGGGCGCTAACGTCAGCAGATCCAGCATCACTTTCGGTCCACCCTGCGCGACGAACGCATCAATAACCAACCAAGACTTCGTTTGCATGATGGCGGCGATGCGCTTTTGTCTGCTCACCAGACTGAACAATTTCTCCGTCGCGTCGTGGCCGATATCGATCGCCTGGAGCATGGCGCGATTCTCCTTGGACTTGCTCATCTTGGTTTCGGTCGCACCAGACTTTTTCGACCTTCCCGACACTTTTTCTTCTATCGCCTTGACGTGTTGTACAAAGTGAGCGCGCATGTATTGTCTAAGAAGCAAACTCACGTGGTCTCCGGTTTCTTTTGCCATAAGCAGCTCATCCTTCGTCATCTGCGAACGTATGCCGTCCTTGTCGGAAACAATGTGCGCCGTCGTGCGAAGAGTGTTCAACACGAGTTTGAGGCCAGATTCAGCGTCGAACGCGACGACGACTATGGGAAACTGTACTGCGAATGTCAAGAAGAGTGCCGCGTGTCGTCTTGCGAACTCATTCGAGCAATCCAATAGCTCGAGCGCAATCTTTACAAAACGCCTCGCCAAGTTTAATGGAGGCGACACCAGCTTTTCGAGCGCCGTCGTGATGCTGGCGATGCCGAACATGCACCGCGTCAAGTTGTAGTAAGACATCGGACCGCACGGCACGTCTGTCAATAACTTTGCGCCCCCGTGCTCAATGAATGAAACGGCAAATTTTCTGTGCGCCAAGAACGCGCCCACGACCGACAGCGCTTCCGATAGCTGCGGATCTCCCGGCAAGTGTCCAGACAGTCCGTGTCGCCTGCAGAACGCCAACTTGGCGGGCCAACCTTCCTTCCCCGGTCCCGCAACGAGACGCAACGACAGCTCAAGCACGCCGTTTTGCAGCGCTTCACCGAAACACTCGACATAGTCACCGATCCCACCGAGACACATCAAACGACTCTTCATCAATATGTTGTGCAAATTTTCGACGTCTAGAGCTTCAAGTCCTGTCACACAGTCATCTCCCGCCGCTTGCGCCAGCGCAACGCTATCGCGCTCGTTCACTTCCCACGCGGGCGCACCTTCGCCCCCTTTGCAGATGAGCAACACGAGCGGCTTCAGCAAACTCTCCATGATTCCGTTCCGTATGGCGTCGTTCGCCATCGTGTACGTCACGAGCAATGAAGCGAACGCACCGGTACTGTATGTCTTCAATCGCCGAGCATCCAACTCCGGCGTCGGTCCTCTCAATCGCTCATCGTTCGCCCTAGATTCTACCGAGTGCGCGTACGCGCGTCCATCGAACGCCAACTCACTCAAATTCGTCCAATACAGATCCCTCGTCGCGTCGTCGTACGGTAATATGTGATTCACGTTGGTTCGCGTTCGACACCCGAGTCCCGCCGCGCGCAACACGCGCAGCGCCCCCGCCTGTTCACCCAGCGTGCACGTGTACATCCTATCCCCCACCGCTCTTTCCACCACTAAATCTTTCCACTGCGTTCGAAAAGGGAGCTTTTCGATCATCTTCAATCCCGCTCTCGGCCACCGACTCGTCGACGGCTCTGAGCCCGCCTCTTGCTCGAATGAGTTCTCCTCGTTCTCCACCGCCACCGCGAGCTTGTGATACGCCCGAACGCGCGCCTCTCCCGCCTCAGCGCGCTCCAGAGCCGTCCACAGCTGATCGATCTGCTTGGCCGCGCGTCGACTCGCCGTCATCGGCGACGCGGGGCGTTGCATCGCGTTGGGCGCGTTCGCCGTCGTCGTCGGCGCCTCCTCTCGCGCACCGCGTCGCGTCTCCGTCCCCAGCGCGGCGTCGGGCGCATCCGCGCGCGCGTCCTCGACGCGGTCGCGCCGTCCTCGTGGCATGATGCCCTGCGCGCGCCTCGCGCTCGCCTCGGAATGGGGAACGCGCGCGCCCCCACCTAGTCCTCACCGAGGGGCGGCGCCGACGACGCGACGTCACAACCGCGCGCGCGAGGCGCACGCGGCGAACGACTCGGTAGAATCGGTCGACGAGACTCTCTTCGTCCGCGTCCTCGCGAGTTCGCTCGCATCCATCGGACGAATCCATCGCGCGCGCGACGAACGCGTCGGGTGACGCGAGAGGACGTCATCCATGATTATGCGCGCCTCCGTGCTGCGCAGCGCGGTGCGCGCGGCGTCGAAAAAGACGACGACGAACGATGCTGGACGTAAACCCGTCGCGCGCGGGATGTCGGCGACGACGGCTTGCGTGGGACGACGCGGACGCGCGGTCACGGCGAGAGGGAGAGGGGCGGCGACGAGGGCGGCGGCGGAGGCGAGCGAGGAGACGGCGACGGATCGCGAACCGGTCAAGCTGTTGACAAGCGATGAGAGCGATAATTTGCTGAGAATCAGACACACGGTGCGTGCGCGACGACGCGACGGGGGATGATGAACGAGACGCGTCGCGGGGGGGACGGGCGGTGAGGGTTTACAAAGGAGGAGGCGCGCGAACGTAAAGACTCGAAAGACTGACGCGAAGCTTTGACTCTCACGCTTGGCGACGCAGAGCGCGCACGTCATGGCCATGGCTGTGCAAAAAGTGTTTCCGTCCGCGCAGTGCACGATCGGCCCGTGGATTGATCGAGGCTTTTATTATGACTTTTATTACCCGGAGGGTTTCTCCAACCAAGACATGAAGAAGATTCAAAAGGAGATGTACAAGATTATTCGCAAGGATTATCCGCTTCGTAGGGAAGAGGTGTCGCGCGAGGAGGCCGAGCGACGCATTCGCGAGATCAACGAGCCGTACAAGCTTGAAATTTTGGATGCCATCAAGACGGAGCCGATTACGATCTATCACATCGGCGACGAGTGGTGGGATTTGTGCGCGGGGCCTCACGTGGAGTCGACGGGAAAGCTCGACCAGAAGGCGTTTGAACTCGAAAGCGTCGCCGGTGCGTACTGGCGAGGCGACGAAACGAAGCCGATGTTGCAGCGCATCTATGGCACGGCGTGGGAAACCGCCGAGCAACTGCAGGCGTACAACGATTTCAAGGCTGAGGCAAAGCGCCGCGATCACAGAACCATCGGACAAGATTTGAACCTGTTCTCCCTTCAGCAAGACAACGCGGGCGGTGGATTGGTGTTCTGGCATCCGAAGGGGGCGTACATGCGACACATGATCGAGACGTACTGGAAGGATCTCCACCTCGCGCGCGGCTACGAGTTGTTGTATTCTCCGCACGTCGCCAAGCAAGAGTTGTGGCAAACTTCTGGTCACAGCGACTTTTACTCGGAGAACATGTACAAGCCCATCAAGGTTGAAGATGAGATGTACCAGCTGAAGCCGATGAACTGCCCTTTCCACATTGTCGTCTACCAAGACGGTTATTACTCGTACAAGGATTTGCCGATTCGATGGGCCGAGCTTGGAACGGTGTACAGATATGAGCGTAGTGGTACCATGCACGGTTTGTTCCGAGTGAGAGGCTTCACTCAAGATGACGCGCACATCTTCTGCTTGCCCGATCAAATCACCTCGGAGATCAAGGGCGTTTTGGATTTGACTGAGGAAATCCTCTCGACGTTTGGCTTCAAGGATTTCGAGGTCAACCTCTCCACCAGACCGGAAAAGTCTGTTGGTGAAGACAGCATTTGGGATGCGGCGGAGAGCGCGCTCAAGGATGCGTTGGCGCTCAAGGGCTGGGATTACATCGTCGACGACGGTGGTGGAGCTTTCTATGGTCCGAAGATTGACATCAAGATTTTGGACGCTATCGGACGCAAGTGGCAGTGCTCCACCGTGCAGCTCGATTTCAACCTTCCGGAGCGATTCGACTTGCACTACGTCGATCGCGACAACGTCAAGCAGCGCCCGATCATGATTCACCGCGCTATATTCGGATCTCTCGAGCGATTCTTCGGTATTCTCACGGAGAACTACGCTGGTGAGTTTCCGTTGTGGCTCGCCCCTGAGCAAGTTCGCCTGTTGCCGGTGACGGATGAGGTGAGCGATTACACCGAAGGTGTCGCGAAGAAGCTTCGCGACGCCGGTGTGCGCGTCGAAATTTGCAGCGGCCAGCGTCTCGCCAAGCTCGTCCGCACGGCTGAAAAGTCCAAGATTCCGGTCATGGCTGTCGTCGGACGAGAAGAGGCGGAGAACAACACTCTCGCCGTGCGCACCTACAAGGATGGAGACGTCGGGTCTCTCTCGGTGGACGAAGTTTTGACTCGCATCGTGACCGCTAACGCGACGAAGCGTGAGAATTTCTAGGACGCTGAGCGCGCACTTGTAATCGCTAATCAAATTATTCTTTTTACATCAACTCTCAGTCAAAGTCGCTAGATTCGTCGTCACTGTTCAGAGCCATCTTTGCCCCCCGACGAATGCTCGACTTTTCGATGACATTCATCGCCTTTTTACCTCGGCGCGGATTCGCATTCACGTCGTCATCGCCACCCTCGTACGTAATCACCCCCTTGGACGCCAAAACCAAGCGCAAGTGTTCCGTGGGAAAATCATCCGTGCCCCCGACGTCGTCAAACCCGACGATGTAATCCACCACTTTCGTGTTTCTAACCAAACACAACGTCGGTAACATCCAAATTTTCAACTTCTCCGTCAAAAACGGCGACTTCTCCGCGTTTATCCGACACACCAACGCTTCGGTGTGCTTGCTCGCCACCACCTCTAAATGTTTATCCATCACCTGGCACGGCCACGAAGAATTTCTATAAAAGTGCACGATCATCTTATCCTCCCCTTTCATCTTCTCAAAGAACGCCTTTTCATCGTCTAAATCATTCACCACCCCGTGGCCTCGCTCCAACGCGCTCTTTCGTGCGTCGTGACTCGATTTCATCGCCTCGAGGCGGCGTCTTCGAATATCCTCCAACTCGTCCCCATCCATCTTTTCTAATCGGTGCAACTCGTCGTCCACGGAATCCTCCACCGCGCGCGCCATCTCGTACACTTTTTGTTCAACCATCGCCTGTGTCGATGCAACCGTCGTCGTCATCGTTAGTCGTCGTCAGCGCGTCGTCGTCGTAAACGAATCTCGCGACAGCTCGTTCGAGTCAACGGGGTCATCTCGCGTCGCGTCGTGTCGCGTCGCGTCGCGCGCGCACCTGGACGGCATCGCGCGAGGCGTTCATCGCGTCTCGAATCACTCGCGCGTCGAAAGAGCGTCGAAGGAGCGTCGAAGCACGGCGGTGACTGAGGCGAGCCTGAACGGCGTCGAGAGTCGAGAGTCGTGCATATAAACTACATTTAAATTATAATAATCGCTCGAGGCGCGAGCGTCCAGACACGTCGAATCGAACGCGCGAGAGATTCACTTTCCCCGCGCGTCGTCACGTCGATGCGTCGTCGACGCCGCGTTCACCGTCGAAGCATTTAATACGAGAGTTTCGCCATCGGACCGCCGGTGAGCGGCTCGCCCGCGAGCGTCTTGCGTAGATCCGATTCGAACCCTTGTTCCAAGGGATCGCCCGGCGCGTACCGCCGCACGACGTGGCCATTCCTGTCCACTAAAAATTTCGTGTAATTCCACGGCAATTCGCCGTCGAACGGCGGACGTTTGAGGAATTCGTACACGGGCGACATGCGCGCCGAAGACGTTGGGTCGTCAGCGAGCGGCGCCGAAAGAATCGCGTCCGGATCATCCTTAAACTCCGCCTCGTACGCCACCTCATCGATACCCTTACACTTGACCGGTTTCGCCTTCGCTCCAACCTTATCAAACACCTCCAACTCGTTCACGCCGAATTTTCTACGCGCCGCTTGTCGTTCCATCTCCGACGTTCCCGGCGCTTGACACCCGAATTGATTCACCGGAATCGCCAATATCTCGAACCCATCGTCGCGGTACTTGTCCCGCATCGATCGAAGGGCGGCATAATTGGCGTTCGACAGGGCTCACTCGGACGCGACGTTGACGACGACGGTGACTTTCCCTCGAAAATCGCTCAGCGCGCGCGGCGCGCCGTATTGCGACAGCGTTAAGTCGTACAACGAATCCACCGACGCCGCCGCTCGAGACGACGACGAGGTGTCGATCGCCATCAAGGCGGCGGCGAGCGTCGTCACGCGCGCCAAGGCGCGTCGTCGAGTCGTCGTCGCGTCGAGCGGCGTCGCGGACGTTGATGACACCACGTCACCATTCCCACCGTCAACCGTTCGCGCGTCGTCCGCGTCGCGCGACGCGTCGCGCGTCGCGCGCATCCCGCATCGATACGCGGCGCGCGACGACTCCACGCGCCGCGTCGTGGACGCGCGCCCCGAGACGTTCGCGCGCGAGGCGAGGGCGACGCGCATGCGAACAGCGCGCGTCACTCTTTGGCGCCCGAGGAATGGAGGCGTCGTCGTTCGAGCGCGCGCGCGTCGCGTCCTCGAGCGCGTTCGCGCGTTCGCGGGCGCCACATCGGTCGAGTACACATCGTACCACCCGTTCGCGTCCCGCGCGCGCGTCGAGCGACGTTGCGTCGTCATCGTCGTGGACGGAAATCATCGACCGCGCGTCGTCCGACTTTGGGAGTGATTTACTCGTCGAGCGCGTTCGGGACGACGCGCCGAATAAAGCCTTCGCCGGGTGCGTTATACTGACGCGTGAGAGCGTTCCAGACGCCGTGTTGAGCGAACGACGCGTCGACGGCGCGCGAGACGACGACGTGGGCACGGTGGGACGCGGCGGCGTGTTCGACGCTTTTTCGCTGCTCCCGGCGACGCTTCCGAAGAAGGATTCTATGACGACGACGACGACGACGATCGGTATTCTGGGACTCGGTGCCGGGACATGCGCGCGAGCGTTGTCGGCGCACCATCCTGGGGCGCGAATGGTGGGATGGGAGCTCGATCCCGCCATCGTGGAACTGGCGAGACGACACTTTGGCGTCGACGAGATGGAGCGTGCGGGGACGCTTCGCGTGGAAATCGGCGACGCGTTCGCCATGTGTGCACGAGACGCCGAGTCGTTCGATGGGCTCATCGTCGATTGTTTCGATGAGAATTCCACCGTCGTCGCGTGTCTGCGTGAGCGAGAGACGTGGGAGGCGTTGGCGAAAAAGTTGAAACCGGGCGGTCGCGTCATGGCAAACGTGAGCACGGGACGAGGACGAGGCGCGCGAGTGGAGGATGCGGTGGCGTGCGCGCAGGCGCTCGCGGACGCGACGTCGGGAGAGATCACGCTGTGGCGCGCGGGCGCGTGCGGGATATGGAACGAGCTCGTGTTGAGCGGACCGCGCGTCGATTGGGTGGATGCCGAGGCGAGGCAACCGAAATTCGCCGAGCTCATGAAGGATTGGTTTTATTTTACAAAGCCCGAGGACGCGTCTCCGAACGAGCCTTGGCTCGCGAAAACGTTAGGTTTATGAGATAATGTTACAGAATAGTAGTAGGTACAGCGGTGACGTTCGGTGGTCGTCACTCGGTCGTGTCGAATATCCAACTCGCCGACTGGCGAGTGAATCCCGCGGGCGTGTGCACGGCGCGAAACCCGGCCGTTCTCGCGGCGACGACGTTTCTCTCGTCGTCGTCGAACAACACCACCCTATCCGCGCACACACGCCAATTCGCTCCGTATTTCTCCTCGCACAGCCGTTGCATCTGCGGGTTCTTACCCCCGTTCACGGAACACCCGTCCTTGACGCCAACGACGCTCGGCGTCGAAATGTCCCGTCGCGTCATGTTCCCTTCCCCGAGCGCTCGATCGCAATACGCGCGAATCACTTCGTACACGCCAAACGAAACAATCTTCACCTCCACTCCCCTCGCTCGCGCCGTCTCTGTCGCGTGTGAACGTCGTCGTCGTCAGTCGTTCGGTTGGTATTCGCCTCGACGGTTGCCCGCGCGTCGACGTCCCCGCCCCCGTCTTCGTCCGTCGTCGCTCTCACGTACCCATGAACTCGATCAAAAACGCCAAATCCACAAAATCACCGATCGCGTCCCGTCGTCCCTCGCGCACGTCCTCGGCCCGTATCTTGGACGCGAACGAGTGCACGCGAAGCAGCGTCAGGTCGAAGTCGAGACACACGAGCTCCACGGGCGCCGACGTCCCCGACGCCTCGCGCGACGCTCGACGACGCGACTCCATGTCGCGAAAAGACTTCCTCTCGCACTTTCCGCGCTCGCGAGACGTCCGGGACGACGCGGCGACGACTGAGGTCGATGGGCGCGTCGAGCTCGCGACGCGCTCGAGACGCATTTCTTCACCAACACTATTCGGCACGGCGTGAGTCATCGGCGCGCGCGCGCGCGATGACGCGTCATCGAGGCGGCCGGGACGCGCGAGAGGTGACGCGATCGATGCGCGCGATGCTGGCGATGACGATGGCGCTCGCGGTGACGCGCGCGACGGGGGCGCGCGCGCTGACGAAACCGCCTCTGAACACTTTCGTGACGTCGAGACCGCGCGTCATCAGCGCCGGGTTGGATCCGTTCGTGGAGGCGACGGCGACGGAGTGGTTTGGGAATTTAGGCTATCTCACGCTCGACAGCACGACGTCGATGAGCGCGGGGACGTGGGGTGGGTCGAAGATCGGATCGGACGCGCGATTGGCGACGTCGTATTGTCTCGACTCGTCGACGAACACGAGCGTGGTGTCCGAGTACGATTTCATGGGGTGGCTTCCGGTGCCGTACACGCTGGAAGATTTGATGCGGACGTACCCGGACGCCAAGGTTGTGCTGTTTCAGACGATGGTGACGGAGTGGTGGACGCACGTGCAGGAACAGGCGAAAGGCGCGGCGGCGCTGGGAGACACGTGCGGTTGTAACGCGGGCGCCGTGCGTTCGTCGTCCAGCGCGTGCGGTGACTCCACGTATCACTACTGCGATATTTACCCGTGCATGTATCAGCGCGCGTTCGGAAGCGTGACGCCGGACGAGGACACGTGGAAGATGAAGTACATCGAACGCGTTCGAGAAATCAAAACCGTCGTCCCCGAGGACAGACTCTTAACGGTTCCCATGACTACCGCCAAGGTTGGTCACGCCACCGCCGTCAAGGTGGCGAAAGTCATAGCTCAGTTCCTCGATTTCACCTCCGACATCGACGCTTTCGGCGAAACCTACCCCTTCGTCCGACGCAACCTTCGCGGTCGTGCGCTCGGCTCAGCCGCCAAAGCGTGGACCGTCATCGTCGTCCTTCTCAGCGTCTACCTCGCTTTCTTCGCCTCGAAGAAAGATCCGGCGCGCAAGAGTCTGCGCGCGCTCTTCCGTCGACGCTCTTAACGTCGCTCACAAACCTGTAATGAAAACATCGTAGTTCGTCCCGAGGAAAATTTTCTCGAGAAAAATGTCCCGACCAAACACGCGTTCGCGTCACTCGCGGCCGCGATGACTCGCGACGCCGATCTCGACGCCGGCCGTCGCAAACTCAAGGAGTTCAAGAAGGCCAAGGACGCGGCGAAACACCGAGACGCGGCGCCGAGCGACGCTGCGGAGAAAGAGAAGCCGGAGAAGATGAAGAACACGTCCTCCGACGCGGGGAAAACGGACGACGAGACGGCGGCGATCAAGGCAAAGCTTGTCAAGGCGGTGAAAAAGGGTAAAGTGATCGAGGCGGAGCGAGACGCCGCGAAAGCGCGCGTCCAAACGCTCGAGGAGGAGATCGAGGAGTTGAAGAAGATGGCGGAGACGAGCGCGTCGGGGGAACGAGCCGCGGCGGAGGCGAGGGACGAGCTCGAATCCATGCGCGAGCAGTTGGTGCGAAATACCGAGGCGTTAACGTACGCGAACGAGGAGTCGCATCGCGCGGCGGAGGAGGCGCGCGCGCGCATCGCGGCGATCGAGGAGGAATTGGAGAAGACGCGTGCCCAGTTGCGAGAAGCCGACTCCGAAAAGGCGGCTGCGGCGCGACGAATCGAGGCGGCGGAGGAGGCGAAATCGAAAGCGGATGACGTCGAGAAAGAGGTCGAGCGGTTACAAGCGGCTCTGCGCGAGGCAAACGCGGCGAGGACGGCTGCAGCGGAAGAATCGGCGGAATTACGAAGGGCGTCTGAACAAACCACGAGCGGCGCCGAGTCGCGAGAGCTCGAATTACAGTCGGAACTAGAGAGCAAGGCGTTGAAATTGCAGAGTTTGGAGGCAGAATTACTCGCCTTATCAACGTCGTCGGCGGAAGAGAAAGAGGCGCTCGCGGCGGAGAACGTGCGCCTGGCGAATAAGTTGGACGAGAACCGTCTCGCGCTGGAGGAAGTTGAAAAGGAAAAAGAAGTCTTCGTTGGGGAGTGCGAGCGCGCACTTCAAGCGAACGAAGAACACGAACGTATGATGACTGAGGTAAAGCAGCGCTTACGTGACGCCGAGTCGAAGGCGGAGTCCACCGCTAGCGAGTTGTCTGCTCTCAAATCGTCAAATGAATCCAACCAAGCCGCGCTTGACGCCGAAAAGCGCGCGACGGACGCGCTCGAAGCTTTGGACAAGGCTCGACAAGACGCCAGTCGCGCGCAGGCGGCTTACGAGTCGCAGTCTAGAGAATTACAAGCAAAAATTGCGTCTTTGGAGTCCGCGCTGCAGACGCAACGCGCGATGCCTCCTCCTCCCAGCGTGTCGGACGAGACGGCGAGTCTGCGGCAACAGTTGGACATGGCAAACAAACAGATTGAACAGCTTCAAAGTTTACTCTCCGACGCTCGAGCGAGCCAAAACACGTCGTCATTCACGAACAAGAAGAACGAAGATTTTTCTGAAACGGACATCGAAGGCGCGGTTTTGACGGGGGGATCGTACGCGTTTGTTCCTCTCCAAGGACACTTGAAGTCGGCGGCGAGCGCCCCGGCGCTTCAGCATCCAATCGCGCTCGAGATCGCTGCAAACTTCGACAGAGCCTCCGTGTATCTGCAGAGACGACCGTTCGTGCGATTGGGACTAACGATGTACTTAATACTCCTTCACTTGTGGTTAATTCTATTCTAATGTTGTCAATTGACTACAGCACCGAGATTATTCATCATCCTCTCCGCCGCTAACTTTTGCCTGCCTAGTCGCTAGCGCGCGACGGCACTCCTCTACTTCTAATGGACACTTGTCTTCACCCTCCCATCCCCCGACGAGCGCTAATAAGATTTCAACCGGCGGTAGCGGTTGCTCGCCCGCTATCCATTCGCTAATGCGAACTCTCTTTGCGACAGCTCTGTTTGCCTTTTTATCCAAGGCGCGTTTTTCATTCATGCGAACGAACGCTCTCTTCAAAGGATCCGCTTCCGACGCGATTATTTGTTCTCGCGTATGCTCATTTTCACCCGTCGTCGACTTGAAGTTTGTCGTCGATACGGTGACGTGCTGAATGATGTCGGCGGCTCGCTTGCCGACGGCGAGAATCGCGAGCTCTGTTGCCTTCTTTGCGACAGTGGTTCTATCGTCCGCCACGGACGCGTCCGCGTCAAATTTCACGGGAAAGGCGGCACTCTTACTGTACTGCACGCTCGTCCCGTACACTTTGATTTTTACGCTGATCGTTGAGGGCCAACGATGGGTATACGCCTCGTGCACTCGAACCTTTTCGTACAAGTCTCTCGACAACGCGGTAACCGTGAGCTCGATCCTCTCGTGCTCTCCGCACGTCAGGGGGTTGAAAAATCCTGCAGGACCGCCCGTGACGCCGACTTGATTACCAAATTCTCGAGGCAGCGGTCGCTTCTTCATCGTGAGAGTCATTTGCGCGCTGAGAGACGTCTTGTCATTCACCTTTTGAATCACCTCGGACTCGTCCACGCCGTGCGCCGCCTTGCACAATTCCATGGCGTGTTTGGGCACGAGACCCAAAAGAGCTTCCAATCGTTTTGAGTTCTTCGAACGAACATCCCAAGCGGTGTGTAAACCGGCTTCGACTAATTTTCGGCGCACGATTTCACCCTTGCAGTGCGGTAGCTCAAAGCTCGACAATTCTCGAAAGACGCGCTCGACGTCGTCGTCATCGTCGATCACGACCACGCCGTCGGGTTTCGCAAGTTTCGACGCAATCTTTGCCAAGAGTTTATTTCTCGCCACGCCCACGGACACGACGAGATCGCACTCTTCTTTGACGGCGCGTCGCAGAGCTTGGGCGAACGCCTCGCCTCGCTCGGACGGTTTCGCTCCGTGTTCAATCTGCACGTACGCCTCATCAATGGATGCCTTTTCGTAAATCATGCCCTTTCGCTCGATGCGCATCTTTTCGCACATTGCGTGCATCTTCGCGTGTAACTCGTACGACGCGCGCGTGTACGGTTCGTACGACACCATGTGATCCTCCGTCGTGTGCACGTGCACGACTCTCCCGCCCTGCGCCTCCAACGCCGCCCGACATTTCTCCACCCCATCGTGTTTCTTCAACCCCAACGCGCGCGCCTCGTGACTCACGCACACAATGTCTTGATGCTGCCGAATCGCGATCGGCACGTCGCGCAGACTCGGGTCTCGTTTTCGTTCCACCTGCGCGAAGAACGCGTCGACGTCGACGTGCGCCACGCACCGTCCGCGCCGTTTCGAAACCGGTCGCACGCCCCCAAACTCCACATCCACGTCGTTCATAGCGACAGTACTTTTCTTTCTACGTTTCTCGCCTCGCTCAACTCCCGGACGCGCGCTCGTACATACCGATCATGTGTCCGTCCGGCGCGCGCACCGCCGCCACGGCCCCGTGCGTCTCGTACTGAATCTTCCCGTCTAATCGTCCACCCAGCGACAACGCCGCGTTCACGCGCGCCTGAATGTCGTCCACCTCGAAGTGAATGATCGGGGAGTACCCGGGCGTGAGCTGAGATTCCGCGTCCGCGCGTTGCAGCGCCAACGACGCGCCGATCGGTGCGTTCGAATCCGTGGAATCCGTCGTCGAATCCAACGCGAGTTCGGCGTAGGTTTCCGTGCACACGGCGACGCGGAGACCGAGCGCGCGCTCGTAAAAGGCGGCGGCGAGCGGGACGTCGCGTTGGAGCAAAAGGATTTGCCGCAAGACGCCCGCGCGCGGTGGCATCGCGCGGATGAGTGACGAATCTGGGTGGAGGGACGAGCTCTTTCAGTTGTCGTCTTCAAAGCTAAGAGTTGTTATTAAAACATGCCGGCGAGCTCAGTGTCCGCCTGCGCGAGCTCGATGAGGAGATCATCGTCGAAAAATTTACTCACCGAGACGTCCTCGGACATGCCCTTGCGTCGACGCGTTTTCACCATGAATTCTCTGGCGAGGTGAGGCGCGGGCGCGGGCTCGAGCGGGCGCAAGACGATGGTCTTGTCCAGCGGGTCGCCGGGGACGACGGACCAGTGATCGAAGTAGGATTGGCCGAAGGCTTGACCTTGGGTGTGATAGCGGAGGTCGGTCTCGAAGCCAAAAGTTTCGATGGCGGGAATGAGCGCCTTGACGGTGTACACTGGGGTGCCAGGTTTTGGGGCGTCGCTCACGACGTGGCCGCGACGTTTGCTGAGCACGGTGTAGATGGCGCTCATGCAATCGGCTGGAGATTGGATCTCGACCTCGTAGATCGGTTCCATCAATCTGGGAGTGGCCATGAGGAAGGCGCTGTAGGCGCAACGACGGGCGGTGGGGATGACTTGACCGCCGCCGCGTTGCAGCGGCGCGTCGGCGACGAGGGCGTCCAAAATCTTAAACTTAACCTCGCGCATGGGTTCGTCGCAGAGGGGCCCCTCGCGCGTACCCCACTGGAATCCCTGTACAACGGAATCGCGGATCGCGGAAAGCAATCCCTTGTCCACCTCGGACGGTAGCGTGTCGTCCAACAACGCGTTGGGGCCGTACGCGTCCGGACCAAACGCCCACACGCTCTTCGCCGCCAAGGCGTCCCAATCGTAGTTGCATTTGAAAAAGTCGCTCACCGTCTTCTTCGGGGCGCTCAAATCAATCTTTCCCGTCTCGATGTCGCGTGAAAGTCCCTTATCGAGAGGTTCGGCGATCATCGTGAGCTTGTTCTTTTTGTTTGGCGTCTCCGCGTAACACTTGAGCGAGCTCGTCTCCACCACAGTCTCGCTGAAGCACACCACTGGATCGCTCACCTTGACCTCGATTTCACCGTACATCTCTCGAAGATCCTTCATCACGCTATCTAAAAACAACTCGCCCGTACCCATGATGGTGTGTTCACCGCTCTCTTCAACCTTGGTGACGCACGCCGGATACGATTTGGTTATCTTACGCAAACCTTCAACCATCTTTGGCAAATCGCTCGGGTTGAGAGGCTCGGCGGCGATCTTCATGACGGCCTTGTTGTCGAAATCTAAAGTTTTGAAAACGTACAAGTCATCTTTGAACGTCTTTGGCATGTTCTCTGGCACCAAAGTGGCGGTGGTCGTGATGCTCTGGTCGACGCCTTCCAAGAGAACCCACGCGCCGGCGCTCGCCTCGTCGATGGGAATGCGGTAACGCGCCTCGTACACCCACATGTTGGACACCGTCTTGACCACACAGTCTTCGTCATCGTCTGGGGAAAAGTTCTCGCCGAGCACACGCACGCGATCATTCTTCTTGATCGTGCCGCACATCACTCTGCCGAGTGCGTCAAACGCCGAGCAGTCGCTCTTCGGAATGAGTTTGGAGATCATCACCACGGCTGGCGCGTCGGGGTCACACGCGAGCATGGCGTCGACAAGCTTACCACCATTCTTGACCGGACCGCTGTACGCGCGTTCAATCTTCGTCGACGCCGCTTCCTCGGCCGACGGAATGTGCGTGGCGAGCATATCCACCAACCCAGACGTGTTGCCGAAAATCTTTTGGCACGTCATCTTCAACAGCGGCTTCGTGTTTGCCTTCATTTCTCTCGGCTTTAACTTGATACCAAATTCTTTCAATTTGTTTGACAGGCTATCGACGGTCTCACCAACAACTTGACTGAAGACTTTATACAGAGGTTCGAGAATAAACTGCACGAACGTGCGTTCGCCGCCGCTCTGCGCCGGCTTCTTTCTGAACGTTCGCGTGTCGCTATGGTAGTACACGTCGCCCCACATTCTCTTGGCAAACTCCTTGTGATCGACCGCGACGCGGTTGACATCGATGTACAGCTTGGCGAACGATTCCAACGTGAAACTGAATCCGTAGAGCGCGCTGCCAAAGCACACCGTTCCGCTCTCTGGACTCACCGTCGGCAATACACCGTCGGCATCGGGCGCGTACGACGCCTCGATGACGGCGTTAATCTCTTCGATCGTGTGTCGTAACTTGTGATACGCATCCGCCGGCGGAAGCTTGAGCTCGACGATCAAACGATCAATCTTAGAGATGAAGACACATACCGGCAAGCCGTCGCGAGCCGCGTGTTTGATTTGCCGCGTCGTCGACGTCATGACACCTTCAACCGCGTCGACGACGAGCAGCACGCCGTCCGACAGACGCATCGAAGCAGTCACTTCATCGCTAAAGTTCACGTGTCCCGGCGTGTCCATCATGTTGAATAGCATCGTCTTTCCTCGACTCGTCTGCAAGGGTAACGTCATAGGGGTCGACTTGATGGAGATCCCTCGAGCCTGTTCATCCAGTCTCGTATCCGTGTATCGAAGTTGCTTATCATTCGCCAACCACTCGTAGTCCACATCGTGCGTCTCTTCCAGCAACATGTCGAACAGCGTCGTTTTCCCGTGATGCAAATGTCCCGCCACGCACACGTTGCGTCCCATGCGTCTCGTCTCTCCCAACAACCCCGTTAAAAATTCCTCGCGCACCTTCATCGCCACGCTCGCGTCTTGCGCCTGCACTTGGGCTCCAACCGATCCTCCGGTCATTCGCTGACCGGTCGCTTCGATGTTCTTCACCTTGACCGGCGCCACGATGGGTTCCTCCAGTGGCTGCGCGTCCTCCGTCTCCACCAGCGTCTCCGTGTCCGCCCCGTACACCTCCTCCGCCGTCGGGTAATACTTTTTATCCTCCGCGAGCGTGACGGCGCGCGAACGATCGTCTTCATCCTCATCCTCCTCCGCGTCGCTTCCCGCCTCGTCATCGTCTCCGCGCACCGTCGCGTCCAACCTCGCGTCGGCGGCCGCCTCGGCGCGATCCATCCAATCGTCGGCGGCGTCCTCCTCCTCGTCGCTCAGGTCCACCTCTGGACCGATGTAGTTGCCGAACTCATCGTACAGATTCCCGTCCATGGCGAGCCGCGCGCGCGATCGAGCGACCGGCGCGCGTGGGTGTGCGGCGCGCGAATGCGCGAATGTCGCCTTTTGTCTCGCTTACCCTCACGCCACCGGCGGGCAGGGACGTCGACGACGCGAGCGCGCGTGGCCGCGATCGTAAAGGCAAATGATGCGTCGTGACTGCGATGATTTGGACGAGAGTGATGGAAACACTAGGATAAAAAGTGATTACACGCGCTAACGCGAGGTGAAATCGCGGTGGGGACGTCGCCGTGGCGAGCGCCGACGGCTGAGCGCACCGAGACGAGCGCCTCACGCGCCGAGAGGCTTGTCTCGAGGCTCGATGTTGATCCAAACACCCTCTGGGAAGCAAATGGTGGTATCGTACATGATGTTGAGCTCATCACCGAGCTTGTCGCGACCGGGTCCAGCTCTGGAGAGCTTGAACTTTTGAACCGTGCTGGCGAGCATGGTCGACGCGGCGAGCAAGGCAAAGACGCCTCCGATGCACGATCGAGGGCCAGCGCCGAACGGAGTGTACGTGAAATCGCGACCGGCGGTCATACGGCGACGCGCTCGCTCGCGTGCTTGGTCGAGCTTGGCCGGATCATCTCTGGCAACCTGGTTAGCGTGCTTCTCCGCTTGCGCGTAGAGCGCCTCGTCGGTGAAGCGGTCTGGATCGAACTTGTCTGGATCTTCCCAAACTCTCGGGTTTCTACCCATGGCGTACGTGGACAATAAAATGAAATCACCCGCCTCGACCTGGTGTCCGCTCGGAAGTGTGTCGGGGCCTTCGGCGAGGCGCGGGAAGAGGTTGATGGGCGCGTACTTGCGGAGCGACTCCTTCACGACGCGCTGCGTGTACGGCAATCGTCCCTCTTGAACGTCTTCAAACGTGGGCGGACGGCCGCCCAACGCAGCCACTTCCTCTTCGATGGCGCGTTGAATGTGTTCGAACCGCGCCACGTGCCAGAGATTGACGGTGAAATTGGAAGCCGTCGTTCTGTGACCCGCCGCCATGATGTCGTTAATATCCCCCCACAAGTCAGCGTCCGAAAGCGGATTGTCATCCGCATCCTTCGCCTTAACCAATACATCTAATAAGCAATAATCCTCGTCGTCGCCGGCCGCTAAGCGCTCCTTGACCACCTGTCGACGTTCAGACATAAGCTTGGTCCCGACGGATTCTAAAATTGAATACTGTTCCTTAAGTTCTCGCACTCGACCGAGGCCCAAGAAGTTTTGAAGCTTTAAAATAGGTCCCGGCGTTATGAATAATTCTCCCATAATTTCGCTGCTACCGTTGTATGCGTCCAAGAGTTTGGAGATGTTATCCTTCTTCCCCTCTTCACCGCGAAGCGTCTTCGCCTCGTGCGCCTCGCACTGTTCGAAGTCAAACGCAAACGCGATTTTCCCGATGACGTCGAGAGTCACCATCTGCGAATCGTTATCGATGTTGATTTCAAGCGGACCTCCACCGCGCATTTGCGCCGCTTCTCTCCAAGTGTTGGACATGTAAGCGATGCGCTCCTCGACGGTGGTGGAGAACTCCTTCAACGAAAATGAGTTGATGAACGGCTTTTGGCACATCAATCTGTGTTCGCGGTTGTACTCACCGTCGCTGCCCGTGATTCCTTTGTTCTGAATCACGTATCGGAACGCATCTGGCAACATTCGCAATCTATAATTCTTCGCGTTGGTCATGCACACGTACTCGACCATCTCGGGGTCGATGATGGAGACGCAAAACGGCCCGATCGCATTCTTAATGCCAACGCACTCGCCCGCTTGTTCCGCCCAGTCGAGCATGGCGATCGGCATGCCCACCGGATGCTGCGCCGCCTTGATCAAAGACTTCAAAAACGCCCCACTCTCGATCATCGCCGGCTTGCCATCCGGTCCCGGCCTCGTCGCCGGAGGCGGCGCCAGTCCCAGCGCACTCTTAGCCGCCGTGTACGGGCACGCGGCGCTCGCTTCACCGTATGCGTTCGCATCCTCCTCTTCTCCGCTCGTCCCACTCGTCGCGACCTCGTCGTCCTCCTGCGTGGCGACCTCGGCGGCGCTCGACGCCGTCTTCGTCGTCGATCGTCCGCCTCGTCCCCGCGTCCCCTCCGACCACCCCCCCACGACGGCGCGTCCGCCTCCACGCGCGTCCGAGCGAACGGTATGAAAGCGCGCGGTCGCACCTCCGCACGCGTGCGCGCGCGATCGCGTCGGCGCGCACGCGGGCGCCACGGCGCGCGTCGACATCATCCTCACGCCGCTTCGGCGCGCTCACCGACGCGCGCGAGCGGGAGACGCGTCGTCCGCGCGTCCGAAGCGGCGGCGCGCGCGCGAGAGAGATGCGCTCTCCTCCGTACGCTCGCGTCGACGACGAGCGCGAGTCGTCGTCGTCGTCGCTCGCGCGTCGACGAATGCGTCGGCGCGGCGCGGGCGGGGGTGCAAGATATCGGATAGCGTTCGTATGGGCAAACAGAGTACATTGGTTAATCATCGGACAATTGGTGGAGATCTCTTCCCGGAATATCTTTTGTTTTGTACAGAGGCGGCGCCGAAGCGGAGCGCGCCTTGGCGTCACGCGACGTATTCGGCGGCGGAGGCGATGTCGCCGTGAGATTCAAAGTATTCGATGAGATCGGCGAGGAATGGATCGGCGGAGGCGGTGTCGGAATCGATGATGAGGCAGCAGTGTTTGCGCGCGCGCGTGACGGCGACGTTCATGCGTCTGGAATCGGAGAGAAAGCCCACCTCGCGAGAGGGATTGGAGCGGACGGTGCTGATGATGATGGCTTCCTTTTCGCGACCTTGAAATCCATCGACGGTGGAGATTTCGAGGGATTTCAGGGCGTCGTCGCGGGCTCGGAGTTCGCGAAGGAGGGTGACTTGGCCGTTGTACGGGGTGATGACACCGATGTCGTCCACCGAGACGTCGTGAAGAGAAACGAGTCGCCTCACGACCTCCAATACGACGGCGGCCTCGTCTGGGTTTTCTTTACTCTCGCCGTCCTCTTCGACGCGCTCGTCCATCTCGCACCCGGCAGTGTCGATCATGAGGAGCACGGGAGGATCGTCCTCCGAGTCGCCTCTGAGTCGATGCGAGGCGACGGATTCCGCTGCGGTGAGTCGGCCTTGATACATGGCGTTCGACGACCACGTCATGATGTCCGCGTGCATGCGATACTGCACGGTGAGCATGCGCGCGATCAAATCGCCATGAGCGTCGTGCAGTCTTTGGAAGAGGGTATCGCTCAGTCCCTTGGATTGCGCCTCGTCGGAGATGACGGTGGGCGGAAGTTGCAAGTGATCGCCGGCGAGCACTGTCTTTTTACCCTTTAACACCGCGCCCCAACACGCAGCTTCGAGCGCTTGCGCGGCCTCGTCTATGACGACGATGTCGAAATCTTGGTATTTGAGCGTCCCGGAGAGCGCTCCACTGAGCGTCGAACAGACGACGCGGGCGCCGTCGACGACGTCTCGCATCGCCGATTTTTGTCGATTTCTTTCCTCCTTGGCTAATATCCTCAATTCCTTCCGTATCTCGTTTCTCTCGTTCCTATCTTTTCTATCGTTGAGCTTTGATAATTTCCGTCGCAGCGCCTTGCTCTCCTTGGCGCAATCCTTCGCGAGCTTGCTGTTATCGCTCGCCAAGAGCTGTGCCTCGAGACACGCGTCGAGCACCGACGGTAACAATCTCGCGGGATGTCCCACGCGAACAAGTCTCATCTCTCCACCTTCCGGAAGTTTCACCTTCATCAACCGCTCGACCAAGTTATCGATCGCGATGTTGGACGCCGTGCATGCGAGAACTCGAGAACCACGCGCGACTTCCTGCGCGACGTACTCGACCACCGCCGTCGTCTTCCCAGTTCCCGGCGGTCCGTGAATCAGCGCAAAGTCCACACATCGCATCGCATGCTCGATCGCCTCGCGCTGAGACGAGTCTAAGGATTTATTAAGCCATTTGATCTCCTTTCCCGGCTTGGAGACTCGCGGCTTGGAATCTCCGAAGGCGACGCCCGCCAAGTGCGCACCCGGTTGTTTCGCGTCCGCAGACGCGCCGTACTTACCAACGCGCTCGACCGCGGCAACTAATCTCTTGTGCGTTGCCTCGTTCGATAAACGCTCTAAACGCAACGTCCCCGAGAGCTCTTCCGGCACGTCATCGCACGCGAGCTCGATCTGCGTGTCACGAATTCTGTACACCACTCCGCTTGCCAGAGGTTCGCCCTCCACCGTCGACTTATTCGGTCTCAGACAAACGACGTCGTGCGGGCTCAATTTGTGCGGCGGCAGCGGTGGTGCCTCCGGACCGTTCGGACGACTCGCGAGCTCCAAAGTCACGATGGTTTGCCCCAACAAGCCTCCTCGCAGATCCGTTGCTGTGAGTCCCAAGAGCGCGCGCCCGCGTCTCGCCGCCGCCTCGGGCGAAAGTCCGCGTAAAATTTCTTGCGCCTGCGCCTCCTCCGCCTCGCGCTCGAGCTCGAGCAACGCCATCGTCTTCGTCGTCCAAGACGCTAAATCGTCCTCATCCCCGTCGTCGCTTCGAGCGAGCGCGCGCAACTCGCTAAGCGTGCATGCCACGCGAAGTCGGTTCGTCAGCGCCTCGCACACGTCCGCGTCCCGCACGCAATCGAGCTCGCGATAAATCCTCGCGTTCGCGCCGAGATCACCGATGATGATCCTGCGATCGCTCCCTTCGCCCCTCGACTCGTGATCGAGGCCGTGTCTATCGGCAAAGGCGTGCAACTGCGCGCGCTGTTTCGCGCTCAGCGACGGCGAAAACTCAATCCTCGCCGCCGCGGGCGCGCCGCCGGCCTCGCGCGCGGGCATGACGACGAAGAGGAAGACGCGACGAAGGCACGACGTCGACGGACGCGCGTCGTTCGTCCGCGACGCGCGCGGCGGGGTGAGGTGAGACGTCGAGACGAGTTGAGATGTCGGTTACTCTTTGACTACAAAAGAACGAAAGAGCCACTGGCGCGCTACGTCGTCGTCGATTCACCGCGTGGGATCGACGCGAACGGCGATGACCCACGCGAGTTGACGAAGGGTTCGTCTCGTCAATTCCACGCACGACGTCTCGTCGCGGTGTATTTGATCGAACGTTGATGAGACGACGTCCCGCGGCGTCGGCACGTTGGCAGGCCAAGAATCCGAAAACGCGTCTCCCGTCTTCCCGGCGACGGTTGTCATGGCCTCTTTGACGGCTTCGATGAAAACTTTGACGTCCTCGTCGTGACCGGCGATGGTGGCGCGCGCGTTGGCGGCCTTGCGCATCGCGTCTTGGCGGCTCAACGCCGAGTCGCCGTCTTCTGCGGCGCGTCGAATCTTTTTGAGCGTCGACGTCGTCAATTTCGCGAGACCGTCACATACGAGTTCGTCTCTCAAATCGAACATCGCGTCCTCTAACGCGACGATGACGTCGGAACACCGCTCACCAGATGACTTGTCCGTCGATCGCCCGCCTCTGGCGAGACGAACGAGCGCGCAGGAGGCGTCCTCGGAGCGCGCGTCGATTTCCGATATGAGCGCCATGAGCGTCTCCGCGGACGTTTCCACGGACGCAGTTAAGCCGTCATCGAGCGGAACGGCGACGAGCGTCGGCGCAGTCTCGGGAGACGTCGGCACGGATTCGTCGTTCGACGTCAACGCCTTGTCCAAATCGCGAACGAGGTCTCGAACGCGGCGTTCTTCCTCCTCGGACACGCCTCGTGTCAACGCGTCCATGGCGCGTTCGCACGCCGATTCCACCGCATCTCGATGCGCCTCCGCGCCCAAATCCTCGAGTCTTTCAATCAAAATTTGTTCCGCTCGCTCATCGTCGTCCTCCGTCGCCAAAACTTCCGCCGCGCTCTTCACCACGGACGACAACGCGCTAAACGCGCCCATGCCCACTGTCTGCGCCTTGCCTCTCACATCTTTCGCGAACGTCTTCGGATCGCTCGCCGCCTTCTCTATCACGCCCTCCGCCTTCTCAAACGCTTCTTTTGCCTTATTCGCCGCCCCTCCAAACGCGCTCCACGCGCCGGCGGCGAAAGATTCCGCGAACCGCATTGCGTCCCTCGCGTTGGGCGGCGGTTCGCTCGTCGTTGGCGTCCCGTCTTCCTCCGCGCCCTCGTCGTCCTCTCGTCGCACGAGTCGCGTTCTCGCGTCGTCATCACCCACGACGTGCGAACCGAACTCTTTCAAATCTTTTCTCAACTGTCTCGCCGCGTCGGAATCCGCCGCCTGCTTCACCGCGCGCCTCGCCTTGGAAAAACTCGCGCTCGCCCACGAACCGAAATTCGCCGTCAACGCGCGCACGTCCGGGACGTCCAACGGAGGTAACGGTCGATGACGTCGAGGATCGTCGTTCGCGTCGGGGTTTTCGTCGTCAACTTCCGCGTCTCGCGCGTCTTCGGCGTTCTCCTTCGCCGGTGTCGGCACGTCTTCGACTTTCGCTACGTCTTCTTCTTCTTGAACCGTCTCGATCGTGGTCTCCTCCTCCTCCTCCTCCTCGAGCGTCGATCGCGGCGCCGGTTCTTCGATTACACCCTCGCCGACGTCCTCGCCGACGTCCTCGCGCGTCTCCGCGTCGTTCACGACGACGATATCGTCATCTTCGTCATCTTTCCCGTCGTCACCATCATCATCATCATCATCTTTCGCCCCCTCCTCATCGACGACGACGCTCGCCTCCTCAAGCGCGTCCTCCACCTCCTCCGCCGCGCTCGTCTCATCGCTATCGCTGTCCAACCACGCGTCGATGTCCTCGTCCTCGACGTCGTCGTCGCCCATCGTCGTCGTCGCACTCTGCCGCGTGAAAACATTCGTCGCATCCTCGTCGCGAGCGGTCGCGGGTGCCCTCATTCCTAGTCGTGTCGCGCGAATCACCCGCCGACGCGCGGTCGCGTCTCCGTCTCGTCCCGCGTCCAACGACGCGCGCTCGCGTCTCGATCACAGCGCGCGAATCTCGCCGCCATGTTCTCGGCGTCGCGACGCGGACGCGGACGCGGACGTGGACGCGGTGATGGATTCGACCCAATCGCGATTATGTTCGCGCTGCGCGCGTGGGAAGAGGGATCGCGCGCGTGGCGCCGGGCGAGCGCGAACGGATTTGAACCATACGGCGCGCTGCTAACGCTCGCGTTGGTGATGATGGACCGCGCGAACGCGCATCTCGGGGTGATTCCGTGGGAGACGCCCGAGGCGGTCTGTCCGAATGCGTTATTCCGTCGACTCGGAAGACGCTCGACGAGCGCGTGGGCGCGGGACTTCGCGAGGACGTGCCTGTGGGCGACGTGCGCGCACGATTCGGACATGCACGCGGTGTATTACGCGGGAAGTCTGTTCGCGAAGACGATGGAGACGGAGCGTCGGATTCGCGCGACGCTCGCGCGAGGCGCGGGCGAGGCGGCGACGGCGGCGGCGACGGCGGCGTTCACGCTCTTATTGGGAGCGATCACGAATGCGGTGGCGGCGATAAGTGCGACGTACGCGTTCGGATTGGGCGACGCGTGCTTTAACGGATGTGGAGGTCTCGTCTTCGCGCTGAAGACGTATAGAGCGCGCGCCGATTACGCGGCGGGCGCGCGAGGGCGAGTCTCGTTTTTCGGATTCATCGACGTCCCCGCGGAGATGGCGTCGTTGGCCGAGATTGCCATCTTGTTTTTGCTCGATTCATCGCCGTCGGCGCTGAATCTGTACGCCTCGGGCGCGGCGGTCGGTTTCGTATTGGCGGCGTACGAAACGCGAGCGATGCGGTGCCTCGATCGCGCGACGCGAGGCGTCGGCGCGCTTCTCGGCTTTGCGTTACGTCCATCTATTCGTGCAGGAACGAGAGTCGCGCTCACGAACATGCGAAACGGATCGCTGAATGGACAGTGGGGAACGGTGACCAGATGCTCTACGACGTCTGACGAAGTCTCCGTGTCGCTGGACGAAAACGGTTCGACGATCACCGCGTTGAGAAGCAATCTCATCGTCGTGTGAATCGAGATCGTGCGCTAGAAACATCATAGCACATACATTAGAAACAGACTACTTGTACAAGTACCTACACTAGAAAACACATTGTACTAGTTACGAACCGCGGCGAATCGAAACACGGGTCGATGCTTGCCCTCGCACACGACGTCGCGTTCCGTCGAGCATTCGTACGGATTCGCACGCAGCCACCTCCTATGCGCGACTCGTTCGATGCGACCCTCTTTGATGTCCACGAGCGATTGCCACTCGTACTGGTGCGCCGCGTCGTATTCCGGCTCGCATTCGGAAGCCGACGCGCGGGAGGCGTCGTCGTCGACGCCCTCGTGTCGCGTCTCACCGACGCGCGCGTACGTTTCCTCGTCCAGTTCAAAATATTCGTTCGCCGCGACGACGTCGTACATTTCCTCGGCCAGCGCGCGGACGTCCGAACAGCAGTAGAGCTCCCCGCCTTGAGGTAAAATGTCGGCGAGCGCGCGCGCGAAATCCGGCGTCATCACTCGACGCTCGACGTGCTTGCCTCGCGACCACGGATCTGGAAACTGCACGCACACCGCACGCACGTTCGGAAGATTCAGCGCGGACAACGAAACGTTGACATTGCACGAAACAAAGTGTGCGTCTCGCTTTAAACTCGACTTGTTCGCCGCCGTCCACGCGTTCGCCGCCTCGACGAGGGGCTCGTAAATTTCCACACCAAGTAAATTATATTCGATTCCCGATTTGGCTCTCGAACACGCGTCCGCGCGTTCGCCAGCGAGCGCTTTCACGAACCCACCCTTCGCCGTACCGACGTCCACCAGCAGCGGTCTCGTCGCGTCGACGAACACCGTTCGCCAATACGCGTCGTCCAGCGCCTTGGCTTCACGAAACTGCGCCGCGAGCGGATTCGTCATCTTTTTCATCCTGCGATTCATGTTCGTCTTCTTCCTTCCCTTTCCTATGTTGGCGTCGGCGTCGGCGTCGGTGATACGATCGTCGTCATCCGCACCGGCGTCGGTGTCGGCGACGCTCGCGCGCGCGCCTCGCTCGAACGCTCGACACAACGCGTTCAGACTCGCCGCGGCGCTCTCCGGCGGCGACTCTTCGAACGCGCGGTGAAGCGTGCACATCGTCCCACCGTCCCTCGCCTTGGACGCGCAGAAACGACGCTTTCTCGAGACGTAATACGCGCAGCATCCCGGCCTCGGCTCGCCCGCCGCGCGCTTCTCGAGCTCCTTGAGTTCATCGTACAGCGCCGCCCATTCGACGTCCGCGCGAATGTTGGCGATGGCGCTGCGCAGGCCCGTCTCGCGGAGGTACTGCGCGTCGCGCTCGCGCAAATCATCGCGAAGGATCGTCGCGCGCGCGCGCGAGGTCGGCGACGACATCCCGCCGCGCGCGCGGGTGTGGGGACGCCGGTTGCGCTTTTTGGCTTGTTTTAAAAGTGCGCTTTAAAAGACAACTGATGTTATTGATGGTTCGCAAGAGATGATACACGCGTAATTTTTACGCGGCGGCTTTCGCGGCTTCGCGTTCGGCGTACCACGCCTTGACTTCGGGCAACGCGTGAAATCGATCGAAATACGCCTGCAATTCCGGATGCGATGACACCGCGTCTTTCGGCACGTGATCCAACTGTCCGCTCGTGAATCGTCGCAACAGAGGAATCAACGCGCAATCCGCGATGGAGACGGCGTCACCGCACATGAATTTACCGCCGCGCACGCGCTGTTCGATGAATCCGACGTATCGAGGATACTCCTCTCGCATCCACCGTTCGCGCATGCGTTTCGTCACCTCATCGTGCGCGCTCGATCCCTTGAACGTCTCCGCGTCTTCTTCGACGCAGTGTCCAATCTTTCTCGGATCCATCCCGACGAGCAAATTCACGTACCACGTGCTCCACATCTCCTCGACCAACGCCAACGCCTCGTCGACGGCGTCCGCGCGCGCGTCGTCGTACAACGCCACCCCGCGCGACGTCGCCAACCGTCCGCAATACCTCAAAATCGCATCGCTCTGCGCGATCGTCCGCGTCTCCGCCCCATCACCACCGACGTCCAACAGCGGCAGTTGTCCGTACGGCGTCGTCGCCTTGACGGACGATCGCCAATCGTCGAACGACACGCGCACGTCCTCGAATGGAATCTTCCCCAATCGAAGCGCCAATCGGGACTTTTCCGCCGGTCCCTCGATGTTAAAGTATCGCAATCGGAGCGTCGGCGTCGCCATGTCGGACGGTCGGCGCGTCGTCGTCGTCGTCGTCGTCGTCGTCGTCGTCGTCTCCCGCGTCGTCGTCGCGCGTCGTCGAATGATGAATGAATCGAATGAATCCACCTTCCAATGGGCGTCGCGACGACTGTTGACGCGATCGAGTAATTTATGATGCGCGATTTCATACATCTCGGCTCGTTTGAGGATGAAACGTTACAAATGTGAAACTGTCGTCATTCCGCGCGCGAGAAAAACTAACAAACTACGTCGTCTGTTGCTCCCCGGTCAGGACGTCGCGTTTACACACCGGACACATCTTGCTCCGCTCGAGCCAACGATCGATGCACTGGGGATGATACACGTGCTTACACCGAAGCCTCTTCGCGGATTCTCCATCCTCGAGTTGCGACAGACAAACGCTACACGTGGCGTTTTCCTTCTCCTCCTCGGCGCGACGATACGGTTGTTCTGGAATGGACGCTCGCTCGTCCTCCGTCGTCCCACTCGACGCATTCGAACCGCCCCAATTCACGTGTTGCAACGCGTTGAGCATGTCTATGATGCGCGTCGGCGCGCCCATGGTTTGAAACGCTCGATCGATTTCGTCAAACAAACCGCCGCCGCGCGCGCCGCCGAACGTCTCCGCCCCGAACCGCACGCTCTGTCCATTCGGACCGATGGGAATCTCAAACTCAATCCCACGTCGTCCGCCTCTTCGCTCGCCTCGTCCCTCGCGCGCGTCCTCGCCCGCGTCGTCGCCGCCGCCGCGCGTCCGCTCGCCTCCTTCATCTCCGCCGCCTGCGAACATCCTCCCCAACACGCGCGTCAACGCGTTCCTCTGGAGCCGCTCCAACGACTCCGCCACGTTCACCACTCGCCGCCCACCACCGCCCACGCTCTCGCGTCCACCATCCGCGCTCGCGAACGGCCCGAACGCGTCCGCGAGCGCCGCGCGCTCCTCCTCGGCTTGCAATCGTCTCGCCAGTTCTTCATCCCTCGCCATTTCTTCATCCCTCGCGCGCATCGCCGCTCGATTCGCCCCCGTGATGCGCGCCGCCTCCGCCTCTTCCTCCTCCACGCGTCGCGCGTACGCCTCGTCGTCGCCGTCGCGCGTCATGTCGCGGTGTGCCGACGCGGACATCAATCGAAGACGAAGACATCGAAGAAATCTCTGAAACGCGCGGTGCTGACGCGGATGTCATCGCGCGCGCGCCGCGCCACTCGACGACGCGGTTCGCGTCCGCCGCGCGAACGAGGACGCGCGCGTGATGTTGGTGATGACGACGCGCGCGATCGCGCGAAGCGCGGTGACGATGGGCGCGAGGCGAGGCGCGCGGGGTGACGATCGCGCGGTGCCGAGGATTCAGGGCGCGCGCGCGACGACGACGACGGCGACGACGACGACGGCGACGGTGGACGCGAGAGCGACGCGCGGTGGTAATGCGCGCGGTGTGATGGTGGCGGCGCGCGCGCGAGGGGACGTGCGCGCGCGGGCGACGCACGAGAGCGGGGTGGAGAGCGTGGGATTTTTCACGAGCGAGCCCGAGGAGGCGCGGACGATGGTGGGGCGGCTCGCGGATGCGTGCGCGGTGGCGACGGGGTACTTTCCGGTGTACGTCGCGCTCGGGGCGGTGTTGGGATTGGCGGCGCCGGCGAGCGTGAGTTGGTTTCGAGGCGACGCGGTGACGTACGCGCTGGCGGTGACGATGCTGGGCATGGGCATCACGCTGGATACGAGTGATTTTTCAAAGGTGTTCTCCACGCCATGGAAGATTGGGATGGGGGTGGCGTTGCAGTACACGGTGATGCCTTCGTTGGCGTTTCTCGTCGGCCACGTGCTCCTGGCGAATAAGTCTCTCGCGGCGGGGTTGATTTTGGTGGGGTGCTGTCCGGGAGGCACGGCGTCCAACGTCGTCACCTATCTCGCGCGGGCGAGCGTGCCGCTGAGCGTGGTGCTGACGACGGTCAGCACGTTCATGGCGACGGTGATGACGCCGACGCTGACGCAACACCTCGCGGGAACGATGATTCCCGTGGATGGCGTCGGACTTTTTCTGAGCACGTGTAAAGTGGTGCTGCTTCCGGTGCTCGCCGGCGTGGTGCTGAAAAAGTTTGCGCGAAAATTCAGCGAGGGCATCGAACCCTTCGCCCCGATCGTCGCGGTTCTCACCGTGGCGCTTATTTGCTCGTCCATAATAGGGCGTTCCGCGGATAAGATTCTTGCCGCCGGTCCCACGCTGATCGGGGCCGTCGTTCTCCTGCACTCTCTCGGTTTCGGCATCGGATATTTCCTCTCCCGCGCCGCCGGTTTTTCGACCATGACGTCGCGCACGATGAGTATCGAGGTTGGCATGCAGAATTCCGCCCTCGGAGTCGTGCTCGCGTCGGCGCACTTTGCGGATCCGCTCGTCGCCGTTCCTTGCGCCATCTCCGCCACCGTGCACTCCGTCATAGGCAGCATGTTGGCTGGATTCTGGAGGTATCGCGACGACCACAAACAAGAGAGATACGAGCGGTGGCGAAACGATCCAAACTATTCCGCGTACAATGACACCTTTAGAAAGGCTACCGGATTGGGTACAATTTAATGACGCACTCTGTTGTAATTTTAACCATCGCGGTCGCTTACAAGATGTGCTACACGTTTGCTATGACGTTTGCTAATCGCCGTATGCTTTTTTTTACACACGCCGTCCTCAGTCGTCTCTTCGCAACCACTCGTTGTTAAATTTATCCTTGAGTTTGCGCTTCCGCTCCTTGAGGGCGGCGATTTGTTTCTTTGTGAGTTTGACGTGCTTGCGGTTTTTCATCTCGTGAAGAGCCGCGTCGAGCGTCGTCGTGTCCACGTAATTATCTAAACCTATGGAGCCGTACACGGACGTCGGCTTCGCCATCGTCGACGCGTCGGTGATTCTATTCAATACTTTGTTGTACACACCCGTGGAGTTGTACGACGCCTCAAGATCCGCGGCTCGCTTTTCGAGCACCTTCCGCGCAACTTCCGCGGGATCGGCACCGCGCATGATGGCTTGCTCCGGCGGAAGGCCCTCCATCACTGCGCGCTCCCAGTCGTTCTGAGGCGCCGCGGAACCGTCATGTTCGACCTCCGGCGCGAGCGACTCGGAGCGCGCCGCTCGAAGCGCGTGCTGCGCGTGCGCCGCCGTCGACCGAGGTGGCAACACAATACCGAGCGCAGCGCACTGCGCCAACAGCGGCGCATCGCCCAAGACGTCCGCTAACGTCGTCTCTTTCGCTTCGTCGCCGTGTTCAAACAGACGAAGCTCCATCGGAAGCATCGATCTCCACGCCATCAACTCCGCCGCGGTGAACGGTCCCTGCCAGTTGCCCGAATCGTCCTCGTAGTACCAAGACTTCAATCCAGGCAACTTTATTCGGGTTACGTCCACGGACGTGTGCGCCTTCAACGCGTCCAGCGCGTCTGACGTCACCTCGGCGTCTGTGCGAGCCTCGGCGAACGCGTGCTCGCGCCGCTTTGCTTCTCGCTTTTTTCGCGCCTCGGCCTCCTCGGCCAACTTCGCCACCGCCGTCTCATCCGGAATGATCGCCACGCCCTTCGGCCGATCCCACGTCGTCTCGTGCGTCGTCGAGTGAAAGTAATAAAACCCGTCGCTCTCCGCGTCGTACGACTGCACCCACGTCGCGCCGTCGCTCGTCGCCGTCGCGTCTCCCACGCCACCCTCCGGCACGATCACCGCCGACACCGTCCACGCCGTCTCCTCGTCCTCCGCGCCGTCGTCGTCGTCATCCCCACTCTTTTTCCGAAGCTTTCGCTCCAACGTCTCCTTGGATATCCCCGTCGTCCCGCCCGAGAGCAACAACTGCTCGTATTCCTCCTTGGAGCCCGGAAAGTTAATCTCCGTTCGCTTCCCCCCCGGCGCGTTCTCCACGTCCCCTCCCGCGTCCAACCACGTGGACGATCGTCTCGATAACGATTCCGCGCGCGCCGCCGCGATCGCGCGCGCCACGGCGTCGCATGCGTCCCCGTCGCGCGCGTCCTCGGCGCTCGGGAGAGAATCTCCTCTCGCGCGCTTCATCCTCCCTCCTCGTCGCCTCGCGCGCGTTCCGGCGTTCGCGCGCGCGTCTCGGCGTTCGCGCGCGCGTCCACGCGTCCGTCGCCGTCCTCTCGCGCGTCCTCCTCCGACGCGCCGTCGTCTGCGTCCGTCGCCGTCGATTTGCGCTGTCTCACATCCGCCGTCGAGTCTCGACGACGAGTCCCGAACCTTCAAACCAACCGAGCCCCTCATACGTCACACGTCGACGCGCGCGACCGCGATCCATCGCGACTCGAACCGAACGGTCGACCGCACCGTTCTCGTCCGCGTCGTCCGCGTCGATCACACGCGTCGTCGCCCGAACGCATCGTCGTCGACGCGCGTTCGATCGGCGCCACCGTCGCGAGAGGGTTTTCCTCGTCCATTTGATCGATCGATTCGCCGACGCGCTCGGTCGTCATGGTGTACGAGGTCGGTGAGGACGGTCTGTCGGTGCAGCGTTTGGAGACGTTGGACGTCGCCGCGCTCACACCGCTGAGCCCGGAGGTGATCTCGAGACAGGCGACGATTAACATCGGAACCATCGGGCACGTGGCGCACGGCAAGTCGACGGTGGTGAAGGCGATTTCGGGGGTGCAGACGGTTAGGTTCAAGAATGAGCTCGAACGTAACATTACGATTAAGCTAGGATACGCGAATGCGAAGATATACAAGTGTGAGGACGACAAGTGCCCGAGACCGGATTGTTATCGAGCGTATTCTTCGACGAAGGAGGACGCGCCGGCGTGCGAGGTCAAGGGGTTCGAGGATAAAAAGATGCAGTTGATTAGACACGTGTCGTTCGTTGATTGCCCGGGACACGATATTCTCATGGCTACGATGTTGAACGGTGCGGCGGTGATGGATGGCGCGTTGTTGTTGATCGCTGGGAACGAGAGTTGCCCCCAGCCCCAGACGAGCGAACACTTGGCGGCGGTGGAAATCATGCGCCTGAAGCACATCATCATCTTACAAAATAAGATTGATTTAGTGCAAGAAAACGCGGCGGCGAATCAATACGACACGATTTGCAAGTTTATTCAGGGCACGATCGCGGACGGCGCGCCGGTGGTTCCCATTTCGGCGCAGTTAAAGTACAACATCGATGTCGTGTGCGAGTACATCGTCAAGAAGATTCCCGTCCCCGAGCGCAACTTTCTCTCCCCGCCCAACATGATCGTCATTCGTTCGTTCGACGTCAACAAACCGGGCGCCGAGGTGGACGAGATCCAAGGTGGCGTCGCCGGTGGGTCCATCTTGGAGGGCGTCTTAAAGGTGGGTCAAGACATCGAAGTGCGTCCGGGCATCGTCACCAAGGACGCCGATGGCAACATCAAGTGCAAGCCCATCATGACGCGCATCGTGTCCCTATTTGCCGAGTCCAACTTGCTTCAATACGCCGTCCCGGGCGGTTTAATCGGTGTCGGTACGACGTGCGACCCGACGCTCACGCGTGCCGATCGTCTCGTCGGTCAAGTGCTCGGCGAAGTCGGTAAACTTCCCGAGGTGTTCACCGAGCTCGAAGTCAACTTTTTCCTTCTCCGTCGTCTCCTCGGCGTCCGCACGCAAGGGTCCGAGCGTCAGGGCAAGGTGTCCAAGCTCGCCAAGAGCGAGGTTCTGATGTTAAACATCGGTTCGATGTGCACCGGCGCCCGCGTCGTCGCCGTCAAGGCGGATCTCGCCAAGTTGCAGCTCACCTCCCCCGTGTGCACCAAGGTTGGCGAAAAGGTCGCCCTCAGTCGTCGCGTCGAAAAGCACTGGCGCTTGATCGGCTGGGGCGCCATCCAGGCCGGCACCCAGCTCGAGGAGTGATCGACGTGGTCGCTCCTCGCGCATTCGTTCGTTTAGTTCGTTCGTGGTCAATCATTGTAGTAGGAAAAACCGCGAATCGAGCGCCTCCGTTTCCGTCTCTGTCTCTCTCAGCCGTGTCATTCATTCTTTCACGCATCGTCACTCGCCGTCGCGCGATCGACGACGACTCGCGACACCGCGCCGACGCACCCACCGCGACACCGTCGTCCGCCTCGGTCCATCATGTCCGCGTGGTCCACCATCGTCCGCGACGATCCCGCGCCCGAAGCCATCGACGCTCGAGACGCCGCCGCCGCCGCCGCCGCGGCGGAGACGCTCGAAGCGAAACTTCGCTCGCCGACGACGCTGAAATGCGTCGTGGACGCCAACGCCGTGTTCAAAGGATTCGATGTCACCGATCCTCGCGTCGTGTGCGTGACGATTCCCGAGGTGTTGGATGAGATTCGCGACGCGCGAGGTCGAGCGCGCGTGGCGGCGAGCGGCGACGCGTTGTCGACGAGCGAGCCGAGCGAGGCGTCGATGGATGCCGTGCGACGGTTCGCGAGTAAGACTGGCGACGTGCACGCGTTATCGAGAGTGGATATGAAATTAATCGCGTTGGCGTACGATTTGGAGGCGAGGTGTCACGGGGTGGAGCATCTGAACACGGAGCCGGCGGCGCCGCGGACGCACTCGAAGACGACGAATCGTTTCGAAAAGCAAGCGGGATGGGATTACGTGCCGAACGCGGAGGAGTGGGAAGAATTGGACGACATGAATAGACAACAGGAGGAGTTGGAGCGAGAGCTGTTGGCCAAGATGCGGAACGTGTCGGTGGAGGAACAGGAGGCGGCGGAGTTGAACGCGGAGGCGGAGAGGGAACGCGCCGAGGCGGAATCGAGACAGGCGAGAGATGAGGAGAAGAAGCGCGCGTTGCGAGAGGCGGCGGCCGAAGTGGCGGCGTCGCAGGATCACATCGCAAAGGGAGTGGAGGATGACGGCGGTGAAGACGAGTGGGAGCCCGCCATCAGTCGTACGACGCGCGTGCGAAGACAAAAGCGCGCCGAGCGCGCGCGCGTCGCCGCCGAGGAGGAGGAACGGCGCGCCGCCGAGGAAGCGGCGAGAAGAGAGAACGACGAGAACGACGAAGAGATTACAGAAAAGCTCGAAGAGCAGACAAAACGCGCCACCGATTTCTTCACGTCTCGCGGTGAGATGGACGCGGGTGTCGAGGATGAAGACGCCGCCGCGTCGAGCGCCGACGAAGACGACGACGACGAAGACGTCGAACTCGAGTCGTGCGTCTCCTCCGTCACCGCCGATTACGCCATGCAAAACGTCATCCTCCAGATGGGTCTCAAACTCATCGCACCCGACGGCATGCGCATCCAACACCTCCGTCGATGGGTCCTTCGATGCCACGCGTGCAACGAAATCACCCGCGCGCTCGACCGCGTCTTTTGCCCAAAGTGCGGCAACCAGTCGCTTCAAAAAGTCGAACACACCGTCACGCGCGACGGTGTCGAACAATTCGGCGTGCGCAAGAAATTCGTCCTACGCGGGAGTAAATACAGTCTCCCCGCGCCCAAGGGTGGTCGTCGCGCCAAAAAGCTCATCTTGCGCGAGGATCAACTCCTCGGCGTGCGCCTGACGAAGAAACAAGTCGGCCAAGACGTCTTCGCCGCCGAGTACAACGAGGAATCGTACGCCGACACCAAGCACTTCGCCAGTCAAAAGACGGCGTATGAAATCGGCGGCGGCGATATTCGTCGAAATCCCAACGAGCGTCGTCACGTCGCGACCAACAGACGTCGAAAGTAGAGACGTCCCGGCCGCCTCGCGCATTGTTTTTTTAAAAGACGCCATCTGTCCCATCACGCACTCATTCATCACTTTCGCGCGTGCGCGTCGTCCGTCCGTCATGCCTCCCGACGACGTCGGCGATGACGACGGCGACACCCCTCGCGCCGTCACCGTCGCCCACCCGCGCGCCATACGACCCATCGACGCCACCGCCGTGCACAGAATCTGTTCGGGACAGGTGGTGCTCGACCTCGCCTCGTGCGTCAAAGAACTCGTCGAGAACGCGCTCGACGCCGGGGCGACCAACGTGGAGATACGCCTGAAAGATCACGGCGCGGACGTTGTCGAGGTGAGCGATAACGGATCGGGCGTCGACGCGTCGTCGTACGCCATGTTGACGAAAAAGTACGCCACGAGTAAATTGGGCGCATTTGAAGACTTGGAGTCGGTGACGACGTTTGGATTTCGAGGCGAGGCGTTGTCGTCGATGTGTGGGATATGTGGAGAGTTTACGGTGACGACGCGCACGTTGGACGATGCGTGTGGGACGAAGATCGAGTACGACGCGGAGGGGAACGTCGTGCGGACGAGTGCGGTGCCGAGAAGCGCGGGGACGACGGCGACGGCGAAGAGACTCTTTGAACCGTTGGCGGTGCGAAGAAAGGAATTTTTGAGAAACGCGAAGCGAGAGTACGGTAAGGCGTTGGCGGTGGTGCAGGCGTACGCGTTGATGTCGAAATCGGTGCGGATTTTGTGCACGCATCAGAGCGGGAAGTATGGACGGACGAACGTGTTGCACACGAGGGGCGGACCCGAGGCGACGGTGCGAGAAAACATAGTCACCGTCTTCGGTGCGAAGATGATGGCGTGCATGCGAGAGGTGGATTTCGAGTTGGGATCGTCGACGGGGTGTCGAGTCGTCGGATTCGTGTCCAAGGTGGATCCGGGGTGCGGACGTGCGGGAACGGATCGACAGTTTTTTTACGTCAACGGTCGGCCGGTGGATTTGCCGAAGATGAGCAAGGCGCTCAACGAGACGTATCGATCGTTCAATCCGAATCAAGTGCCGATGGCGGTGCTCGATTTTCAGCTTCCAACGGATTCTTACGACGTGAACGTGACGCCGGATAAGCGGAAAGTGATGCTTCACTGCGAACAAGAGATTTTGATGCGGATGAAGGAGTCGCTCGCCGAGACATTTGCGCCGAGTCGGTACACGTTCGCAGTCGGCGACGCGCCTCCGAGTGCGGGGAGACGGTCGTTATCGTCCGCGCATCGTAGTGATGACGTCGACGACGATGAGAACGACGAGAACGACGACGATGAGAACTGGACGCCGACCAAGTACGGAGGTGAGGAAACCTTTGGCGACGCGCCACCGATTGAAAATTTCTCTCTCGCGCGCGGCGCCAAGCGTCCCGCGCCGGTTCGAGAAGTTGAGACGCAAAAGAATTTGGAAAACTTTGGGTTCACGAGAGAGGTGACAAACGTAGCGATCGGCAGTGGGTGGACGATGGCGACGTCGACGGAAAACGCCGCGCCGGAGACGTCTCCATCCGAGGCGCCGCTCGCGCCTCTGCCCGAGGTTGAGATTAAAGAGGAGACGGAGGACGTCGAGGTGCGCGAAGAGGAGGAACCCAAACGGCCTCGATTGGAAGAGTCGATGCGCGACGCCGATGTCGATGACGACGACGAGGATGACGAGGACGCACCGACTCGTCCGGATGTCGGACACGAAGAGGTGACGTTTGAAGACGTCGCGGCGACGGAGGAGACGCCCACGCCGTCGAGACGCGAGTCGCTGGACGTGGGTAAGATTGCGTTTTCGATGGAATCCATGCTCCTGCGACGCCGAAATGCGAAAACTAGCACGTCGATGACGTCTATGGCGAACGAATCATCGTTTGAGTCGTCGAGAATTCCCGCCGAAACGGAGTCGAACGTCGACGCGTCGTCGACGCAGACGGCGGTCAAGGCTACGAATGAGCTCGAGCGAGTCTTCGACAAGGCTGATTTCGCAAAGATGCGCATCGTCGGTCAATTTAATCTCGGTTTCATTCTCGCCACGCTCGGCGACGATCTCTTCATCATCGATCAGCACGCGAGCGACGAGATTTACAACTTTGAACGTTTGCAGCGCACGACATCGCTCACCAAGCAACCGCTCATTCGGCCCATCTCACTCGATCTCACCGCGAGCGAGGAGCAGACCGTGCTGCAAAATATGCCCGTGTTTCTCGCCAACGGGTTCGGATTCTGCGACGTCGCCGAATCTGTTCCAGGCGCCGACATCAACAACTCCTCCGTCGACCCGAGATGTCGCGCGTTGCGTCTCAACGCCGTTCCGTTCCTCAAAAACGTCCAATTCGACAAATCCGACGTCCAAGAGCTCGTCGCCATGCTCGACCAAGGTCAACACTCTCTTCCATCGAAGAGTCAACTCTCCATCGGCCTCGCCCGTCCATCATCCGGCGCGGCATCTGCCGACGCCTCGGCGCGTCTTCTTCGACCCTCCAAGACGCGCGCCGCACTCGCCATGAAGGCGTGTCGATCCTCCATCATGATCGGCGACGCCCTCGATCGTCGATCGATGCGAAGAGTTCTGAACAATCTCACCGCCCTCGAGGCGCCCTGGAACTGCCCGCACGGCCGTCCGACCATGCGACACGTTCGTCGCTGGCGTGCCGCGCGTTGACCCGCCGGACCGTTGTTCCATAGTGACTCCCAAAAGCACCCATCAAAGGAGACCGTCCACTCTGTTTTTTAGCACCCTTCACTCCCCGTACGTAGACCGTTTGTAAACCGATCAAAAACTGATGCAGAGACGAAACACAGCGACCGCTGAGGCGGCGGCGGCGGCGGCGGCGGCGCGCCGCATTCGACGACGACAACGACCGACGACGACGATGGGAGACAAGAGCCCGAAGAAGGAGAAGAAGGAGAAGAAGGAGAAGAAGGAGAAGAAGGAGAAGAAGGAGAAGCGCGAGCGCTCCGAGTCCGACTCCGAGAAGGCTGACACCGAAAAGGCTGAAAAGAAGACCAAGGTGGAGGACGAGGAGACGAACGACGACGAGGACGATGGATTCAAGGTGCACAAGAAGTCGGACGCGCAGCTGAGCGGTAAGGTGTCCACGGGTACGTACGAGGACGTCACGCTCAACTGCCGAGACTGTAACGCGGAGTTCATCTTTACGATTGGGGAACAAGAATTTTACGCCACCAAGGGATGGACCAACCAACCGACTCGATGCGAACCGTGTAAAAAGGCGAAGAAGGCGCGATTCGGCGAAGACGCGCCGGTGTGCTACGCGTTCGAGCGCGGTGAGTGCGATCGCGGCAACAGCTGCAAGTTTTCGCACCCCGGTACGGACCACAAGGGTAACAGCGGCGGCGGCGGCGGCGGCGGCGGAGGAGGTATCTGCTACGCCTTCAGAGACGGCAACTGCAGCTACGGTGATGCGTGCAGATTCTCTCACGACCCGAACGCGTCGGATTCTCGTCCGTCATCTCGCGGTCCGCCGGGTAAGTGCTACGCCTTCGCCGAAGGTAACTGCACGCGCGGCGACTCGTGCAGATTTTCCCACGACTGAGCGTGCCGCGAGAGCGGTCGCTCTGCAGATTTTTTAGACGTGTGTTTCTAGATCATCTTGTAGTGTTTCAATCACATCCAATCTTCGACGGTTTACGCGTCGTCGTCGCGCTCGTCGCGTGGGTCTCCCTCCTGAGCGCGCCAAAGCTGACGGACTGGATTGTCACTCCCAGTGAAGGAACGCGCTCGGTGCGTCAGGCGTCGACGCGCACGATGTCGGAGTCTCAACCCATCGCGGACGCGCTTCGTAAAGAACTGCGCGCGACGCAGATGGCGATTCCGAGGTCGCATTTCGCGCGCGTGGCTGAGGAACGAACGCGAAAGGCGCGACTTCGAGCGGACGTTGCGATCAAAGTCTTCGAGCTCAAAGTGGTGGACGACGTGCCGAAGGAGTAGTGGAGGATGGATGAAAGAAACGCTCGATGTCGTCTTTGTAATGTGTAGTGTTGTACCTTTATTCAATCGCAACTCGCCTATTGAGGTTCGTCGAGGACAACGAGCGCTCCGGCGCTCGCGAGTTCTTCGAGGTCCACGCCTCTCTCGAGTCTGGATGTCGCGTGAAGCAATTCAGCCTCGACGTGGGTGTCAAAATCTCTGAGTGTGACCACCTTGGCCGCCCACCATAGGCTCGGATTCCCTTCCTCCAGGACGCAGACGTATTGACCGACGAGCGTGCTAAAGTCCATGTTTTCGTCGGCGACAGAGCCCGCGTACGGCTCAGGGACCCCGAACTCGCACCCGGGGAATTTTTCGATCCACGACATGTCATCCGAGGACGCGATGACTACGTCGGACGCCTTCCTTTTGCGACTGGCGCGAGGTGAGGGCGAGCTTCGGCCGCTTCGATGGCCGTCGCCATCCGTTGACAGGCGTCTGTTCGCCTCCTCCACCTTTACGTCGACGCCAGCCTCCTTCAACTGTTCGAATCGCGCGTACTCGCCTTTGACTTGGTCGAGCGTCGGGCCATCGACTTCGCCGTATCGCACGCTCTTCCATCCGTCGTCAGCTTTTTTCGTCGGATTACTCAGACGTTTGGCGAAAATCGACCACGCGCTCGGACTCGCGAACCTCTTTCCCTGAAACGTAATCGTCCCGTCTGCGGCGAGCTCTCCGATCCACGTGTTCTCCTGATACACGATGAACAATTTCTCCGATCCACTCTTGATCAATCCAGTCTCTAAGAGATCCAACAAAGAACACGCGCGCTTCCCGAGACCCGCGCGTCCTCTCTCGCCTAACGCCACCAACGGCTCCCCCGCCTGTCGACTCTTTCGCGTTGCCTTCGTCCCACGCGCTGTCTTCTCCGCCCTAGACGCAGTGCTCGGATTCACGATACCGCTCGCCTTTTCGCGCGCGTACACGCGCGACCGGTGTCGCTTGTGCCAAGTCACCTTGCTTCGCTCGAGCCACGCCGGCGGGTCGTCGTGCCACAGTTTCGCCATCTCCTCCGCCTCGTCCTCGCGGTCCAATCGCGTCTGCATGATTTGCCAATCGCGAAGAACGTCGTCCGTCGCGCCCGACGGACCGGTTTCCGCGCTCGCGCGCGCGCGCGAGTCCGCGCCGCCGAGGTTTTCATCGCAAATGTGTGCTTCTGAGAGCGGAACACCGATGCGCGCGATGCGTCCCGTGGTGACGCTCACGGCGAGGAAACGCGTGTCGTGCGCGGTGATCATATCCGTTGCCATGGTCGCGCGTCCCTTTGGCACGGGGCGCGTCGTGCGCGCGGCGATGTGTTCGGGCGAGATCGGCGCGGTCGGCTCTGGACAACTAGTTTTTCCGCGTCGACGAAGACGCGACGAAAATGGACGCGCGTGGACGAGTTCGACGCGTTCGTTCAAGTCAATGCGCTACCGTAATTATTGATTTATTGCTCACTTTTGTTCCTCCTCGAGCGCAGCCTTCAAGCGCGCGACGAGCGCAGCTTTTAATCCTGACGTACTCAGCTCGCGTTCGCTCAACAGTTGTTTCAATACGACGACGGTGAGCTTGGCGGGATCGCCCTCGACAGGGGTGAGACCAGAGGCAGCGTTTCGCGGCGATGGGTCTACGGACACCGAACGTCGACTCGATCGTCGCGGCGGTGGCGCGGGAGCGTCGTCCACGGGCGGTCGCTCGACGGAGACGGAGCGGCGGCTCGAACGTCTCGGCGGCGGTGGCGGCTTGTCCGGAATCTCCACCTCAATCTCCACCACTCTAGGCGCAGGCGCGGATTTGTCGTCTAGGTCGCGCGATGACGGTTTTTTGGCGGCCTCCGTCGCCTTCGCGACCGCGGCGGCGGCTTGAATAGCTTCGATGTCGTCGTCTTCGTCGTCCGACGGTTCTGCCGACGCCTCACGCGGTGGCGGACTCTTCGAGCGCGCGGCCGTCTCAGGCGACGGCGGAGGCACAGATACCGCCACCGGTGCGTCCTCGAATCGACGCTCGGACGCTCTCGACGCGACCGGCGGCTGCGAAACCGCGGATCCCGCTCCGAGTCCTCCGCCGTCACCGCGCGCGGCCGCGGGTCCCACGCCTCGTCCTCGTCCGACGCCCACCGAGTGAAACCCGAAACCTTTCTCTCCCGGCACAGGAATCTTCGGCTGTGCCGGCTTCGACGCGTCGTTCGCCTCCGGTCGTCGCCTCCAATCGTCCGCCGCGTCCGCGCGTCCTGCCTCGCGTCCTCCGCGCCAGTCGTCTCGTCCCGACCCGCGTCCGCCGCGCATGTGCGGCGGCACGTATCCACTCTTCGCCGCCTTTCCCGGAGGCGGTCGCTCAACGTCTCTCCCACCGCCGACGTCTCGTATCTGTCCCTCTTCATCCTCCTCTTCGTCGCTCTCGCGTCGTCGTTTCTTCGACTCGCCGCCGCCCCGTTCCGCCGTCTCTCGCGCCTCCTCTCTCGGTCTCGCGCGCGCCGATTCCCTCGCCGCGATCTCGCGCTCGGTATCGATGAGTTCCATCAACCGTCTTCGCCTGGCCAGGAGCGCGTCGTCGGACATGGCCGTGACGTCGACGCGCGGTTTGTGCTCGGGACGTTTCTTTGAGCGCGAGCGCGAGGACGAACTCGACGACGTGTACGACGAACTTGACGACCCGCGCGAGCGCGAGGGCGAGCGACGACGACGCGACATGTCGTCTCGCGAGCGCTCGTCGATCGAGATACGACGCGCGACGCGCGACGCGACGAACAGTGCGGTGGGACGTCGATTGGGAAGGGTTACCGTGACGCTTCAACTGTCGCGAAGCAGAGAGACGCGCGGGCGCGCGGCGAGACGACGGACGCGGGCACGCGTGATGCGTTCATTATGAACGAGTGCGTGGTACAAAATAATGGCTCTACTCTAATCGACGCGTCGGTTCGCGGGCGAACGCGACGTTCGGCGGACGCGCCTCGCGGCGGTCGCGCGCGTACGCTCGGGGACGAACGCCGGCGAGGACGTCGGCGGATGGTGTCGGCGACGCGCGCGCGGTGGGTGCTTTGACATCCCTCGCGGCGCGTTTGCGAGCGTCCATGGACGCGCGACGCTCGAGTTTGGCGCGTCGGCGACGCTCGGCGTCGGCGGCTTTGGCGGCGGCTTTGGCGGCGACTTTGGCGGCGCGTCTCTCGGTGGCGGCGGAGGTGTCTCTCGGCGGCGACGCGGCTTTGGCCCAGACGGCGACGACGAGGGCGACGACGACGGTGAGCAAAGGATTGTCCAATGCGGTCCAACGCTTCGTTTTGTGCGTCTTGACAAAGGTACTGAGATAAATTCTCTCGTACTCTTCGCTGCTGAGCAACGCGCGCTCGATGGCGATGGGACCAGGCGAGCGAAGACTCGTCAACGCCGCGATATCGCGACGAAGCGAACGCTCGAGCTCTTCGAGCGAACACGTTCGACGGCGATGGAACAGACCATTCATCGCCTCTACGGTCGGGTGCGACGCCCCGTTAGAAAGTTGTGGCACGGCGGCGCGGATGACGTCCGGAAATTTGCTCGGATGCGACACGGCGAGGACGACGCGCGGCACATCAACGTCGACGTCGTCGACGGCGTCCAACGCCGCGATCGCGATCGCCGTCTGCGGACAAGGTAGGTAACCCAAACGTTCCTCGCGCTGAATTGTCTCGTACACCTCCTCATCGCTCACCACCGCGCTCTTGAAGACGGCGCCCAACTCTTTGGACATTTTTGGCGGGAGCTCCACCTCGCCGTCTTCGTCAAAATCGTCTTGCAATTCGCTCAAAATGAGCGGATTCGACCCCGCGGCGTAATACAGCGATCGCCACACGTTCTCCGCGACGACAACGTCTAAAGCACTGGACGACGTGTGCACTATGTCCGTCTTGTACAGCTCCCCCAGGGAGATGACGCGATGCGCCGCGCCGTTGGCGTTGCACGCCGCCACAATCGTAATCGGCAACCCCATCAATCTCGCTACGTGTCCCGCGTACTCCAACGCGAACGTCGAACTGGGTAAAGTAAAAACCACCGGCTTCCCCCACTCCTCTCTCTTCGTCCTCACCTGCGCGTAGGCGTGAAAAAACACCGGCACGAAGCACAACACGCGCGCTATGTTGACGCTGTTCGCGCTCACCATCCCGTTGGCCAAACGAAACGCCTCATCGTTCAACACGTCGCTCACCACCGCGTCCACGTCGCTCATTCCATCCGGGCACTTCTCCACCTTGATCGGATGCACGTGATCCTCTACGTGACACGTCATCTCCCGCTCCTGTGGTTCGCTCACCTCGCCCTCGTCGCCCGGATACACGATCCACGCGTCCATATTTTTCATCTCCGCCGCCACGCACGCCATCGCTCCACCAGCCTCCCCCGTAGTCGAACACACCACGTGCGCACGTTTTCCTCGTCTCTTCAGCGCGCGCTCCATCATTCGCACGCTCATCTGCATCGACACGTCCTCCGCGCTCAGCGTCGGCCCGTGAAACAGTTCGCACGTCGTCGTTCGACGCCCACCCTGGCGTCCCGGAAGCGTCACCACGGGCGCGATCGCGTCGCTCGAGAAGCGCTTACACGTCTCGTGCGCCATCTCGCGCAGGGCTTGCTTATCGAACGCCTCGCACTCGCCCGCGAACAGGGAGAGAATATCCACCATGAGCGTTTCAAACGACGCATTCATGAATCCGTGCAGGGACACGCGCGGGACGGTCTCTGGAACGTACGCGCCCCCGTCCGAGGGCGCGCCCGTGAGTAAGGCATCCGTGAATGACACCGCAGGCGCGCCGCCACGCGTGCTGACGTATCGCATCGCGCGCGGCGTCGACGATTGAGGATGTGCTCGGCGACCATTTTTTTTAAATTGATGAGAAAATTGTTGGTGACATCGTCAGTTGGCGATGTCGAACGCGACGTCGGTCGCGATGACGACGAGCGCGAGCGCGCGCAGTATGAGCCCGACGACGTCTTCGCGTGAGTTGACGACGTCACCGGGTGATCGCGACACGGCGTCGTCGCCGCTGCCGCCGCAGGATTCCAGCGCGGTGACGACGGTGACGACGGAGAAACCGACGCTGTCGACGCTGGCGGACATACGCGCGCGCATGTGCGACGCGCTCGAGGAGGAGGATGCCGGTCATCTCGGGCGAGGACCGTCGCTCGCGTCGTGCGCGAGCGCGTTGGAGGAGATGTTGGCGCTCGCCGACGCGCAGGCGGAGGAAGACTTTCACCTGCTCGAGGCGGTGTCGTCGCAGGTGGCGACGACGTGCGAGGCGGATTTGCTCGCGACGTTGGTTCGAGACGAGACCGGGACGGCGCTGCACGGGATGATGCGAGCGCTGATGAGCGAGCGAGAGGGAACGGAGGAGGATGAACGCGGGGACGGGACGCACGGCGCGTTGGCGAACGAGTACGCGAGGGCGAGACGGCGGACGATGCGCAAGGTGGTGGCGTTGGCGGACGCGCACACGGCGTGTCGAGCGGATAGGATGAAGTTATTGACGTCGATGGTGACGGCGAGTCGGTTACCGACGTGGCGGACGTTCGGGGGCGAGGCGTGAGCGGAGTGTAATGATACTGTACAACAAACAAATCAATTGACGTCGGGAACGCCTCTCGTGGGCGTCGCCGGCACCTATTCAGCATGACTAGTCCTAGTAAGTACTTAACTTTTATCGTCTAAAAACGAAATCATCGGCGTTTGGGTTGACCGGACGACGGCGGTCGGGGTTGCGGCGGGCCAGACTGCGGCGGTCGCTGCAAATTGTTGAACGCGGCGAAACGGTTACCGCCGGGGGCGTACCCGCTCGGCGGTCCGCGACCGCCCGGTGCGCGCGGTGGCGCGGCACCGAGGGGCACGCCGTACCCGAGCGGCGCACCGCCGAGCGGCACGCCACGCCCGTGCGATTGCACGTACCCCTGTGGAAGCGTCGGAGGCGGCGGCGGAGGCGCGCGTTGTTGAAAATTCAAGCCGCCGCCGAGGGGAACGCCACGTCCCATGCTCGCGTGGAGTAAAGACCTGGCGTCTTGGTTGTTTCCTTGGAATCCACCGCGTCCTCCGGCTAAGGGGTGGCCGGCCATACCTCGACCGTAATCGATCGTGGGAGGACCCGCGTGCGGCGCGCGCGGTCGATCACTCATGTGGAACAGCTGCGGCGGAGGCGGCAAGTCGCTCTCGTCGACGATCGGCGTCGGTAACTCCACGCCGGGCATCAACACAGGAGGCACGAAACGATCCGTGGGCAGACGCATGGACGCCACGACCACCTGGTTGTTCGTGATGTCCTTGCGACTGGAGAGCGGCGACCGCACCGTCGCCGGTTGCGCGTCTCGCTTGACCGACACGAGCGTGGCGTTCATACCCTTGCTTCGCTTCGGATCCATCTTGAGCGTCTTTTCAGTGTCCTCATCTTCGCGCTCTTCCAATTCGAGGAATTGTTTCGCGAGAGGATGCGAGGCGTTGACGTAAATTTCCTCTTCGTTGATGGAGTTTCGACGCTTTTCCTCGGCGGTGAGCGTGTACTCCAGCATTTCCGTTTGCTCGAGTAAACGATTGGCGTCGATCCACGGAAGCAGCGCGACGGCTTGCCAGGTAAATCGCTTACCGTTCATGTCGAGCTCGAAATCTTCGGGATAGAAATCGATGATGGGTGAATCCTTCTCGGACATAAGCGGCGCGAACGCCGCGGGCAACGCGTGAGAAGATGCCGCGGGCAACACGCCCATGAGCTGAGAGAACGGTTTGAACGGCTTACCGATGTCAAACTCGGTGGAGATGCTCGCGAGATCGACGAGATCCGACGCGAACGGGGCGTAGTGGTACGGGTAAAACCATCCCCACGAACAGCAACCTTCAAAGTAGTATCGACACACCCAAATCAAACCTCGCACGTACTCAACCACCATCCTGCGAATGATGTCAACCTGCGTCGCCGGCGTCGCTTGCATCTTCGCTTCGTAATATCGATCTTTCCACCCGCTCTCACCCAATCGAACGCGATCTGGTTCCTCTTCTCGCTCGCCCATGGCTTTAACGATTCCGTCGAGTTGTTTTGTAAACGACTTGATGTCCATCTCTTCGCCCGATTTGAACACGCGCACTTCGCTCGGTTTCGGGCACCCACACTTGAAGCACGTGCCTTTGGACGCGTACATGCGTCCACACCCCGTCGGGCACATCCAATCGCCCGGTTGCGCATCCGGCCCCGTCGCCTGAACGAACTGATGCGAAGGGATGTCGTCGACGCTATCTTCGGTGGCGAGCGTCTCGATCGTCGTCGCCGACTCGGATTCCGCAGCCTCAGCCTTTGCTGACAATTCGTTCCAAAACTCCTTCGCCTTTTCGTCACCCTTCTCGTCCTTTGGGCTCTCCTTCTTCGCTTTTTTCGCATCCTCCTGCTCCATCTCCTCGACGTCTGCCGTCGCCTCGACGGCGCGCTTGCCTCTCGCCTTGAGTTTTTCTCGAAGCGACGCCGCCGCGCTCTTGTTTTGTTCCGCCGTCTTTTGCGTCGGCGGTGGCGGCGGTGGCGCTCGACCGCGACCGAGCGCGACGAGTTGTTCCGTCGGCGCCGCCGGTGCGCGATCGCTCGCGTTTCTCGAACCACCGAGCTCTCTATGCGCCGGTAAGTTTGTCCCGCTTCCCTTGCGTTGTCTATCGTAGTACTCGCGCGCCTTTTGCTTCTCGCGCTGTCGACGACTTCGCATCTGCGCCTCCTTCTTCGCGCGCTTTTGAAAGATGGCGTCCTCGTGCTCGCTCACGATGCGAACAAACTTTTCGACCACTGGGAGATTCGGTCGACCATCCGCGCACAGGTACCCTCCGAGCGCGGGGAGGTGTGTCTTGTAGAGCGTCATCAACAAGTCGATGGCACCCTCGCGAATCTCCAACGTCGGCGAGTGCGGTAAGAAATCGTTCCCGACAAAGAAACACATAAATATGTAATCGTCGAATAAACGCTCGGGATCGAGCTTGAACGGCGTCGGTGTCGTCGGTTTCAACTCAAACGTCAAGTACTCGCGAAGGACGCTCACGCTCAAGAGTTGATACGGCTTGCGCGCGATGGCCACTTTTTTCCTCGTCTCCTCCGTGCCCATGCCCAGCGTCTGCGGAGCTTGGTTGTCCTTCTTTTGAAACACAATCTCGCGCAAAATCCAAAAGTGCGGCTCGTGTGTCGCGAGCGCCAACATGATTAAATCTGCGTCCAAACCGTACACGACGTGTCGCGTGTTCGGATTCCATCCCGGTAATCCTCGCTGTTGACGAATGTAATGCATCGCCTTGTGCTCGCCCTCACCCGGTACGCTTGCATCGCTGAAAATTACCTCGATCCCTCGCCAACCCGGGTCGTTATTCAGTCTATCGTGTACGTAATACTTGAGCGCCTCGCTCAGCCGTCCCATGAACGGCGTCCCCGGCGTGATGACATTCGAATCGAACACCCCAGACTCCGCCTTCGGCTGCACCTTGACCCCCTCCGCGATCAATTTCTCTCGCAACTTCTCCTCCTCGAGCGCCTTCTCCTTCGCTTCCTGCGCGCTTCGAAACCGTCGACTCCGCTGTTGATTCATCTTTGCCCTCGGCGCGACGCCGTCGATCGCCATGTACAAAACCTTCCTCGGACGAATCATCAAAAACAACCGATCGATGTAATCAAAGATACACTCGAACACCTCCTCCTCCGTCGTCGGCGCCGGTCGATCCTCCGGATGAAAACACGGGTGGATGATGCCATTCATGTCCAGGTACAAATTATCAAACTCGATGCCGTTCGGGTTCGCCGCCGCGCTGTCCAGCGTCAGCGCGCGTCCGAGCTCGTCCATCGGTTCATCCTCGACGACGTCCGACACGATCTTCGGGTACTTTTGGCTCAACCATCGATAAAACGCCGGGACGCCCATCCCGCCGCGCCGCCGAGTGACGCCCACGTGCCGTTCGCCCCACACGACTCGCGCTCCGTGTCTCATAGAGAAGCCTCTCGAAATCCCATGTGCGTACCGTTTAGTACGTCGTCCACCGGTCGCCCGACGCGCACCCGCCCGCACTCGTTGACGCGCCCTCGTGGACGACGACGACGACATGGCGACGTCGAGCGCGGCGCGCGCGGCGAGCGACCTAGAGGTGGTGGTGCACCCGCTCGTGTTGTTGAGCGTCGTCGATCACTTTCGGCGATGCGATGAGGTGCGCGGCGAGGGAACGATTGCGCGATGATGCGACTGGGTGGGATCTGCGCGCGAGCGAACGGATTGGATGGATGGATGCGCGACGGTGCGCGCGATGGACGGTGACTGACGATGGAACGATGCGTGTGTGTGCGCGCGCGTGCAGGGTGATGAGGAGAATAAGCGCGTCGTGGGCGTGTTGCTCGGTGAACAGAGGAAAGGACGGTTGGACGTGACGAGCTCGTTCGCGGTGCCGTTCGAAGAGGACGACGGCGAAAACGGGATTTGGTTTCTCGATCACAGTTATCTCGAGAATATGTATCGAATGTCGAAGAAGATCAGCGCCAAGGAGAAGATCGTGGGGTGGTACAGCACGGGACCCAAGCTCAGGGAGAGCGATATCGATATACACGAATTGTTTTACGCGTACGCGGCGGAGCCGGTGTTGGTCATCGTCGACGTGCGCGCGGAGAACGCGAACATTCCGACGAGCGCGTTTGCGGCGCAGATCGAGGTGAAGGAGGACGGGACGGAGAAGCAACAGAAGACGTTCGTGCACGTGCCGAACTCGATCGAGGCGTTCGACGCGGAGGAGATTGGGGTGGAACATTTACTTCGAGACGTCAAGGACAACACAGTGTCCACGCTGAGCACCAAGGTGAGCGAAAAGTTGCAATCGATGCGAGGGTTAAAGGCGAGGTTAGAGGAGATTAAGAGTTACATGGATAAGGTGGTGGATGGGTCGCTACCGATGAATCACGAGATCATGGGTCACCTGCAAAACGCGTTCAATCTGTTGCCAAACTTGAATTTGGAGGAGTACGTGCGCGGCTTCAACGTTTCGAGCAACGACGCCATGCTCGTCATCTATCTCAGCTCATTGATTCGTTCCGTCATCGCCCTTCACGATTTGATCAAGAACAAGGCGGAAAACAAGGAGCGCGAGCGCGCGATGGACGAGCGCGCCGTCAAGGACGCCGAGGGAAAAGAGAATGAAAAGCCGGAGAAGGATGGCGCCGAAAAGACGTCGAACGCGGACGCGGAGAAGAAAAAGACGACCACGGCGAAAGACACGGCGTGAGTCCATCGTCCATCGATCGCCCAGCACGTAATATCCACGACCGCGCGACGGTCGCTCAGTTTAGACTAGTAGCGCGTTGTCACGCACACAACGTCACGTTTCTCATCACGTTGCGCGCGCGCTCTGTACCGCTTGGATGAAGCGCCGAGCTCGCTTTCCCACACCGCCGCGCACCGGCTCCACAGACGCGCGCGCGCGAAACGCCGCGTCACCCAGTCGCTCCAGTCGACATCGCTCGAACGCGCTCGCGCACACCCGCGTCCTCCGCGCGTCGTCGACGTCGTCGACATGGGCGCGAAACGTCCCACCGCCCGCACCGGCGGCGGCGGCGAATCGGTCGCTCGACCGCCGCGCGACGACCGCCGCGCGAAGCGATCGAGCGATAAAACGAAGCCGGATGACACCGGCGACGCCGACGAGACCGCCGCCGCCTCGCGCGGCGTCGAGGCGAATGGGAACGTCGAGTTCGGGTTCGAGCGCGTCGAGGCGCTCACCGGTCGCAGGAAAACGGCGGAGAGCAAAAAGAAGAAAAATTCGGGCGGATTCGAGTCTATGGAGATGCTTCCGGAGGTGTTTCGAGCGGTGAAGCGAAAGGGATATCGAGTGCCGACGCCGATTCAGCGGAAAGCGATCCCGCCGGCGCTGGAGGGGCGAGACGTGGTGGCCATGGCGAGGACGGGGAGCGGGAAGACGGCGGCGTTTTTAATTCCGACGCTGAGTAAACTGCGAACGCACAGTCTGAAAGCGGGTGCTCGGTGCGTCGTGTTGGCGCCCACGCGGGAGTTGGCGTTGCAAACATTCAAGTTTGCGAAGGAGTTGGCGAAGTTCACGGATTTACGGATCGCCGCGCTCGTGGGTGGGGATTCCATGGAGGCGCAATTTGCGGATTTGAGTAATAATCCCGACGTCATCGTCGCGACGCCCGGTCGTTTGTTGCACCACGTGGACGAAGTGAAGGCGTTCACGCTGCGGTCTGTGTGTCACGTCGTGCTTGACGAGGCGGACAGGTTGTTGGAGATGGGATTTGCGGATCAGCTGAAACAAATCATGAGCTCCGTCGCAGACGTCAGGCAGACGTTGCTCTTCTCTGCGACGTTACCAAGCGCGCTCGCCGAGTTCGTGCGCGTCGGTCTGCGCGAACCGGAGGTTGTGCGCCTGGATGCAGAGATGAAAATATCTTCTGAATTGCGCATGTCTTTCGTCTTGTTACGAAGCGACGAAAAAGTTGCCGCATTGTTGTACATGCTTCGCGAAGTCATTCCGAAGGATCAACAAACCGTCGTCTTCGCGTCGACGAGACACCACGTCGAGTGGTTGCACAACGTGTTGGAGTTTGAGGGGATCAGAGTGTCGAGCATTTACGGTTCGATGGATATGATGGCGCGTAAGATGGCGCTCGGGAGGTTTCGGGCGAAAAAGGCGGACGTGCTCATGGTGACGGATGTCGCGGCGCGCGGTATTGACATTCCGCTCCTCGATAACGTCATCAATTACGATTTCCCGTCCAAGGGTAAACTCTTCGTGCATAGAGTCGGTCGTGTTGCGCGCGCTGGTCGTTCGGGCAATGCACACAGCTTCCTTGTCAAAGAAGAACTCGGATTTTTGGTGGACTTGCACTTATTCCTCGGTCGTAAGATCGCCGCGGCGAACAAGACGCCGCCCGGGTCCATCGAAGAGGCGAAAGAGATTGTGCGCAAGGCGGAGGAGGCGTCGACGTCCATCATCGGCACCTGTCCTATCGGTTCTCTGGACATGCTTCAGGACCGCTTGCGAGAGGTGATGAAGGAGAAGGAGGAGTTTGAAGGTTTGGAACGCGCCGCGGGCAACGCGTACAGATTGTACCAAAAGACGCGCGGAAGCGCATCAAGCGAATCGATGAACCGCGCGCAGCCTCTGGTGTTCGCCGGTCCGCACCCATTATTGTGTGCAACGAGCGGGATCGACGTCAACGCGCAGAAACTCGCCGAAATTACTGCGAGCATCAAGGCGTATCGTCCGCAAGCGACTGTGCTCGAGGCGGAGGTGGCAAGCGCGTCGAAAACGTCCACAATCAAATTGACGGAGACGAGCAACGCCATGCGTCAGAAACGCTTAAAGGATGAAAAGTTTATTCGCGCGAAACGTGAGGGCAAGGATGGTTCCACGCGCGCGTTGCGTCCACTGGGTCAGGACGATCCGATTTTGAACCCGGACGCGGCGCGAGACGAGGAGGATGAAGACGAGGACAACGCCGGCGAAGACTACGAAGCCATGGCGGAGGCGAACGACGACGCGTTCAAGACTGGCAAGTTCCGAGACCAAGACTTTTTCCTCGACGCCGCGCCTCGGTCGGTGAATCACACCGAGCTTGGATTATCGACGCGCGAGGGCGCGGCGCGAGGTTTGGACGGCGCGCTCGACGACGCCACGTTAGATTTAGTCGAAGAGGACGGTGAGGGCATCTCTCGACAAAAGAAACTGTACCACTGGGATAGCAGAAAGAAGCGATACGTGCACATCAACAGAGACGAGATCGATCTCAAGCGTGGGGGCAAACGCATCAAGAACGAAGCCGGGCAACGTGTCAACGCCGCCGAAGCAGGCGCCACGTACAAGAAGTGGGCCGCGAAGACGCACAAGTCCATCACGGCCACCGGATCGATGGAGGACGAAGCGACGGCAAACAAGCGCGCGTTCACCGATTCAACGCGGTTCAAGAAGGGTTGGCACACCAAGGGCACCGAGACGGCCAAGGAGACAAAGAGCGTCTTCGGCGTTGACTCCGCGCCGGCGGGACCGGACGAGCTCAAGTCCGCGGACCAAATCCGAAAAGAACGCAAGGAGACAAAGAAGAAGAACGCCGGTCGCGGTCGAGGCGGCGGCGGTCGCGGCGGCGGTGGACGAGGCGGTGGACGAGGCGGCGGCGGTCGAGGCGGCGGCGGTCGAGGCGGCGGCGGTCGAGGCGGCGGTCG